>Ga0207699_10000001_pt1 | contig 695560 bp, 598 predicted proteins | sample LARL51metaG_FD_184344 | JGI IMG/M metagenome (GOLD analysis project Ga0207699, IMG submission 184344) | Corn, switchgrass and miscanthus rhizosphere microbial communities from Kellogg Biological Station, Michigan, USA - LAR L5-1 metaG... | ecosystem: Host-associated > Plants > Roots >... | reverse complement strand
CCACTGCCTTCAGGATCGCGATGATCTGGTGTTCACTGTATTTGCTCTTTCGCATTCAGGCCTCCTGGCGTCATACTCGCCCGGAAACCTCTAGTTTTCAATGGACCGGTTTTTGGGGAGGGTTACATCTCCACTTTGGCGTACTCCACGGCGCCAGGCGGCATGTAATGGAACCGAATCAGGTACACGTTGTCGCCGCTACCGTGTTTTGCGATTTGCAGCAACTCATCCACGCTCTCGAACCCCGATTCGCGGGCCAGATCCGTCGTGACCTCTTTCATCTTAATCGGTGAAATCGAATCCACGACTATGTAGCCCTCGTCCATACGATAGCGACCACCGAGCTTTACGTGAGGACGTGTCCAGATGCGAATACTGCATCTGATTCTCCCATATCGGACTCCTTCGCGAAGGCGTTTGGTGAAAACCATATGGACCTTACCCATTAGCGAGAGGTCGTCGTCAGCGACGGCTCGCGCTACCAGGTTAGCTACCGGTTAAGTTTCGTCGCAATCGGAGCTTTTATGATTAGCCTTAATCGGCTCGGCTTTTCGCTTCATACAAAAATGTAATCTCATCTCCGCTTGCATCGGCTTCGCCGCCTGTTGCTTCGTACAACCTTATTGCAGCCAGGTTTGACTTGTTTGTATGAACCCACATTTTCATGACGCCCTCCTGTTGGCAAAACCGCTTGAGCAGTTTGATCATGGCAGCGCCTGCGCCCCGCCTTTGATACGGCTCAGCAACACTGATTTCGTAGAAGAACATCATGGTCTGGACTCGGTCAACACGATCCAGGAGGTACGCTACAAGGTAGCCAACTGGCTTGCTCTCCTCTGCCGCCACGATCAAATAATTCTCTGGTCGCGACAGAAAATGGCGGAGGCAGTCAGTGGTCAGCTCGCGGCGTAAGTTGGGGTCGGTGATCTTGAGTAAAACTATGGCATCGCGCGCAAAAACTGCGTCGGAATGTTCAAGTCGCTTGACTTCCATCATCGCTCCGCAAAATTCGGTAAAGCGTTCAACGCTGAAGTTCAACGGGCAGGCAAACGTCATTTCGGATATGATAAGAACTGCGCTACGCCGATTCCATCCACGCGCTCTTCGGCGCGCTTGAGAGCTTATCCTCAAAGTAGCGTTCGGACCTAATCTGTCACGCGGTCTGATATTGCTTCTCGCTAACGTTTTCCATCCACTCAGCGGTCTTGCCCTCGAGCTTAACACGGTGGTTATCAAGAATCATGTCCGCATCGACCGCGCTTCGCTTGCCGACACGGTCACCTTCCTCGACCAGCTAAAGTGTTTTACGCAATCGTCGCTTCCAAGCTTGCGACTACGTAAGTCAAGCCTCCACCGGCGAGCGGCACTTCTACGATTGAGCCGCTGAACGCAACGATGGATTGTCCTGACGGAGCGGTGTACGTGAACGGTGTTTTTGACGTTGCACTGGTCATCGTGCCGAAAGGTCCGAAGACTTTTCCGCCGGTCGTCTTGATAGTGATCTGAAGCACACATAGCCAACCGTACCAGATGCCGGTATAGCCGGACACTTCGGAAATCGAATCGCCACTTGGTATCGCAACCGTGTTCGGATTGCCGCCGTTGCCTCCGTGCTGCAGCAGGATATAAGAGACGGGTTCGCTTTCGAAAGTGCCGGTGTTGGTTGCCTGGATTGCGTCCAGGACTTCTCCCGAGCGCACGATCATCTGTGAGATCGTTGGGTTGCCGGCGGCCCCGATAATCGCGGTATCGTCGAACGTAGTGCCAGGGATGCCATTCACCAACTGAGAGAGGATCATCTGCTGGGCCTGCTCATACTGGAAGTCACCGGAGTTCAATCGCCATTGAGTTGTGATGCCATATGTGATGCTTCCCCCGGTCATCCCCTGATAGGCCTCCTGAGCATTCTGGTACGGAGTGGTGTCGCCGTTGCCCTTCGACTCGAATTTCGCGCCGTACGCCAGCAGGCTTTGCGATATGCCGATGCCTGTATATTCGCCCGGCCCCGTGCAATCGCAATACAACTGCATGGTGATGAAATCGACGGTGTCGTTCACTACTGTACCATCCAGGTGATCGTTGGTGGCCGGTGACAAAGTGAGGTAGTAAATCTGTGGTTGCGCGTTGAACGCAGTACGAAGTGCTTGAAGCACTAGGCTCATCTGTTTGGTAGGTGTATCGGTGCTGAAGTCCCATTCCCAATCGATATCAAAACCATTCAGACCATAGTTCTTAAGGTAAGCGACGACGTTGTTCGCATAGGCGGTTGCTTGCACCTGCCATCCGCTTTCTGGGCCGGAAAAGATCTGCGTAAATTCATTGTTGGCATAGCCCAATGTCAGCAGAATCTTGATGTCCGGATTCATCTGGCGCGCATCCTGAATTATCCATTCCATATACTGGTCGTTTGTTATACGACCGGGATGATTGGCTGTTTGAAGCTCGACCGTATGCGTAGACCCATCGCCCGTGGGCACGGTCGTGCCGCTGGTGGGCACTGTGTTGGCGAAACAGATGTTCAGCATGTCGAGATAGTTGTAGACGCCATAGTTAATCAGATTCTGGTAGCTGCTGTCGGGCGACTTATAGCCGCTTCCCGCGGGGTCATCTTCATAGGGCAGTATCCAAGCATTGACGCTTTTGGTTGGTGTGTTCATGGTCCTCCTTTCCTGGATCAGAATCAGGCCTGACTTAAGCGCGCTCTCTGAGGCAAGTTACAGCGACTGTGGAGGTGTGAACGTAACGGGAATAACAAAGACTGTCAAGAAGCATCCTCTCTTAACGCAAAGCAGCGAAGTCCAGTGGCCCAGGCCCAGGCGTAAACGGCTAGGCTTAGCAAAAGGAAACGAATTAGATCTTCGTCTTTTTGCTCTTCGTCTGAATGATGGTGTTGAGCGGTTTCATCGGCTGAGGGGTGGTTTCTAAGGCGGACCGCCCATACGGGAGCCCTTAATCGATATCGAAACCTTTGTAACAAGTCACACCTTTGGCACTACGCGCAAGACCGCCGTGGGTTTCGGAATATCCTTATCAAAGAAATGGATACTCCAATCGTGGACAAGCTCTTCCAATTCCGTTATTCGTGACAGAGCTTTAGCTCGCCAGGATGCATTTCTGGGATAAGGGAATTTCTGATCCTTATTGAGTTGCGCGTCCATGATAGTCTCGAGGGGGAAAGACCCATCCTTCAGTACCGTTTCCATTTGTCTGAGATTCGATTCCAGTAAGCCCATCAAGACGAGGAATCGCACCCACTGATGCTGATCAAGCCTGAAATCCTTTAGGAAGACTTCGCCGGCTCGAGCTCCTTTCTCTTTGACCGCTTTGATAGTTTCCGAGGACATAGCGAGGTTCAATCCGCCCTCGCTATCGCTCAATCGAATCTGCGCGACTCGTTCTCGATAACTCGGCAGCATCGCCTGTGTGTTGTCGCGATAATTCTGCGCAGTGGCAAATATTGACCAGAGAAACTGGAACAGGCTTTCCAGTGGTTTCCAATCAGGATTTTGTGGGCGGTTTGCTTTCGGAAGGAAAACGCTTTCAGGCACGACGACGTCTCGTAATTCGCGGCTGGTGTCTTGAGACCCATCGGCCGGAAATGCACTGATGTATTTTGGATTGCTTTGCTCTGCTGCGAGACCTTTCGCGAAAGCATCGTCCGGCAGGGAAACAAGCGTTATTCCGAAGGTGGGTCGTGTTGGCAACCAGCTATCGAAAAAGTGGATTGGAAAATTGCTGGCGATTCCGCCATCGCTAAACAGGTTTCGTTGCAGGTCGTTTTCAGTAAGCGCGTTTCCCCTTCCTTCTTTGAATGCCTTGAGATTGATTGTGTACAGAGGTACTGCGCTAATCAGTACAGGGAAACTGAGACTCAATCGCATAGCAAATGCGAGGGGCAGGTCCTTTCCTTCCGGCAGAAAGTAATATCCGTTCGGCAGGACGACTCGCGGGCTCTCGGGCGCCTGCCTTTGCGGCTCAATCGCGCTCCCATATGATTTGCATTTCAAATGCTTCAGGACGTTCTCCGGAAACAAGTCCTTGAGCTCCTCTTCCTTGAAAACAAAATTTCTTTTTTCGAAAGGTAATTCATAAGGAAGGTTCTGGCTCAGATTTGAAGTCATCATTTTCACGTGAACCTGCTTCTCGTCCAACTCGCCAAAAGTAAGCGGTGCTCCGGCGATCTCTCTTCCGGCGATGCGCTGGATGCTCGAGCTTAACCAATCGGTCAGCACCGCCCGCCGGCCTCCCAATCCAGAGGGATCCTTTAGCCCCTTGCATAGTCCATAAGAGTTCCTTGGCAATTCCTTGAGCAGGATAACGACAAGGCGAAGTGCGCTACTGACAAGAGCGCCCGACCAACCCAGAAAAACGAGAAGCACTAAGCCCTTGCCTTGCAGCGATCCGCCGGTCAGCCACACGAGCAACAATGAGACGCCCACACCAACCGCCGCTCCCAATACGAAGGCTAACGTCGTCTCTCGCAGCAATATTAGATTCAATCCAAAGAACACGCGCGTCAAAGCGCGCCAACCTTTAAGCCCGTCCGCGCTCTCTTTGACTGCGAACAGAGTGTTCATCAGCGGCGCCGTCTCCCTAGACGGTTGAAAGAGGTCGCGGAGAAAAGTTCCTTCGCCCAGCTCATCGCTTACTTGTTTGAGCTTTTCAAAACCTCCAGTCTCTCGCCCGTATTCGGCGGCGGCGGTGGCACCAGCGGCAATCGCTCCGGCTGACGTTCCACCGATGCAGCGAAATCTGTATTTGGTTGCCAGCCTTAGAACGGCTGGAGGATAAACGATCCCGCTGGTTATACCGCCCTTCATAACCAGATCACATTCCTCGATAGGGTGCTGAAAGTCTGCTGCCATAACCAAGACTCCTGTAGGTCGAATACTGGGGTTGTTGTGATTTGTTTTAACGGTCTCGCCGATCCTGGAGGTCCTAGTGCCTTTTGAAAACCAGTGTTACCAACCAGGCCCCGCCGCCAACACCTATAGCGTACAGCGCGCCAACGATGACGAGTCCGAACTTGGATGTCGCGCATGCCCGGGCAAGTTGTGGCCAGGGACTTTCTATCGGACCGCTTAGGACTTTCAAAAGTGCGAAATTCTCGGTCGCGTCAAATAAGGCTGCGACTAACTGAAGAGAGATGACGATCAGACTGTACTTGAACGGTATGATTCCTCTGGTATCCAGAAATCTAGCCGCGATGAAGCAAGCAGTAGCTATCGCGGCCGGGTAAATAAAGATGAAGAGGTAGTCCCACAACAGCGCTGTTCGCAGTTGGCCTTTCGTAGACTCATCCCAGGACGTGAACAGATCCGGCGCGGCGCCGGCGTTTAACTCGAAGACGATCATCGGATGCGCATAGCCTGAATGATCTTTCAGCTGAACGGTGCCTGCGCCTGCCTTTGGTCCAACCAGCGCTATAAGCAAAAGAAGTAGTGCCAATACTATCCAGAGCAACCAGTCGTCGGTAATGTTCAGTGCAGAAGCCAGGGTTCCCATATTGTACCTCCGGTGACGTGTCGACCGTGTCGAAGAGATGCTCGCTGCGACTCCTCGCGTTAACAAGACCTGCCTGACGAGCTTTCGCGATCTATCCGGGCTGTAAGACTCTCGCTTCAGCCAGCATCGGAACCACCTCCTGATGCAATCGGTAAGACTGTCTGAAATCGGGAACTGAGGGTTGAATTACTAACGAATGCCTCTGAAGGTGAGACGCTAAACCTGAATGGACAAGACTGTCAAGAAGACTTGTATATTAGGCTACTAAGCGCGGCGTACGAACAGCGAGATCAAAAACAAGACTCTGAACCATCACTCATCAAGTCGGGCGGCGAATTGTTCAACCGTCGTTGCCGGCTCGAGACAAGTGTAGTTCCGGCAGACGTAGGCGGTAGCCTGACCGTCGATGGCTGTTCGGCTGGCCAGCAGCGCAATCTCCGAAACCGCGCGCTCGTCGTTCGGTTCACAGGCAGCGACTATTTTGTTTGGAATGTATCGCGAATAGATCTCTTCGACCAATGACCGGACTTCGTGCGAATCGAGCCTTCCTACTATCGCTATTTCTTTAGGCTCCGACAGGTAGAAGTCGAGCGCGCTTAACAGGTATCCAAACGCGCTCGGGTAGCGGCCCATTGCGGGTCGCATCGCCCGCAGGATCGTCAATGCGTGGTTAGTGTACTCGTGCTTCTGTGTTAGAAGCCCAAGCTTCAAGAGGACCGCGGCCGCGACTGAATTCCCGGATGGCGTAGCGCTGTCAAAATAATCCTTCGTTCGCGTGATCAGCTCTTCGTGATCCGACGAAGTGAAATAGAAACCACCTTCTTGTTCATCCCAAAACTGCGCGATCATCGTATCAGCCAACTCACGGGCTTGCGTGAAGAACTTCAGATCGAATGTCGCTTCGTATGCCGCGAGGAAACCTTCGATCACGTACGCATAATCCTCGAGGTAGGCGTTCAGCTTAGCCTGACCAGATTTGTACGTTCGCAGCAATCGGCCGTCATGCATCAGCTGGGTCGTTATAAAGTCGGCGTTCCGAATCGCTACTTCGCGATAGTCATCGCGCCTGAGAATGTTTGCCGCTTCGGCTAACGCGGTCAGCATTAGCCCGTTCCACGCGGCTAACGACTTGTCGTCGCGGCCGGGTCTTACGCGCTGTTCGCGTGAATTAAAGAGCTTGCGTTTGCCTTGGTCGATGATTTTGCGAATTGCGTCAACAGCTTGGGACTTCTCCGCGGCGAATTCCTCGATCGATCGCGGAGTGTTGAGAATCGATTTGCCGTGTTCGAAGTTTCCTCCTTCGCTCACGTCAAAGAATTCACAAAAGACCGCGCCGTCTTCTCCGCCCAGGATGCTTACGATCTCGGCTTTTGTCCAAACGTAGAACTTGCCTTCCTCGCCTTCGCTGTCCGCGTCTTCCGAAGAATAAAATCCGCCGCTCCGGTCGGTCATATCCCGAATGACGTACTCGAGCGTCTCTTCGGCGACTCGCCGATAGAAAGGATTCCTCGTCTGCTGGTACGCGTACAAGTAGATCCGAGTGAGCAGCGCGTTGTCGTAGAGCATCTTTTCGAAGTGAGGCACCAGCCAATGCGCATCGACCGAGTATCTTGCGAATGCGCCTCCGAGATGATCATACATCCCACCGCCGGCCATTTTCTGAAGCGTCGTCTCGACCATCTTCAACGCTTGATCCAACCTCGTTCGCTTGTGATGCCGAAGCAAGAACATCAGCGTCATCGAAGGAGGGAACTTCGGGGCGCCGCCGAAGCCGCCGTTCGCTTTATCAAAGTTAGCAGCCAGCGCGGAGAACGCCGAGTTCAACACTTCGGTGGTCAGCATCTCGTTCGACGCAACGAACCGATCGCTCTTTTTCAGTTCGGCGGTGATGGCGTTGGCGCTCGACAGGATTTCCGCGCGCCTGTTCTGGTAAGAGTCGGCGATGGACATCAGCACTCGCGGAAAGCCGGGCATGCCTCGACGATCTTCGGGCGGATAATATGTGCCTCCGTAAAACGGTTTGAGATCGGGCGTGAGAAACATGGTCATCGGCCAGCCACCGTGACCGGTCATCATTTGCACCGCGTTCATGTAGATCGAATCGAGATCGGGCCGCTCTTCGCGATCGACCTTTATGCAGACGAAGTTTTCATTCATCAGTCGAGCGATGTCTTCGTTCTCGAAAGACTCGTGCTCCATCACGTGGCACCAATGACAAGCGGAATAACCTATTGAAAGAAGTATGGGTTTGTCTTCAGAGCGCGAACGTTCAAGAGCTTCGGGCCCCCACGGATACCAATTAACCGGATTGTGGGCGTGTTGAAGAAGGTAGGGACTGGTCTCGTCAATTAATCTGTTTGTGTGGCTGTGCGTAGTCATTGAACCTCTACGAGGTCACTATACTGGGTGAACGCCGAGTCTGACCAGCAAAGGAGATGTGCGGGTGTCGTCAGGTTCGAAGGGTAGGTAAGGCCATAGCACCGCTCCGGGTGTGAGCGTACGAGAACCCAACTACAGAATTCAAATGAGCCTTCTGCAGGTCAATGTGATCTGCAACATTTGTTCTCTCCGGCCTACGGTGAGCTTGTGCGAACCTGGCTTCTCGAATGTCTCGTGCAACCAGGAGAGAGTTAACTCACTCGGCGGGTGGCCGTCGACTGAGATGAGTAAGTCGCCCACTTGCAACGCGGCCTCCGTCGCTGGAGAGTCCTCCAACAAATCCTCGACCCGAAACGTTTTGTAGTCAGCTCCTTCAGCAATAAGCTTCAAGCCGCTTGAAGCCGGGGCGATAAGATCCTTGAGAGTGGCGTTCGGCTCAAGGATAATCCGATCGCGAGCGTAGTCGAGGAAGACTTTAAACTTCGATAGGATCTGCGCGCCAATGTTGCCTTGTAATTCGTGACTCGCGAAGGCACCCGCCTTGTCTTCCGAAAAGAGCGTCGGGGTGTTTTCGATCTGGAATTTTCCGATTCGCAATTCTGCAATCCGGCCTATGCGCCCTGTGATTCTGCCTCCTGTGCCGCCGCCACCGATTGCTCTTATGGTCTTCTGATCCGGCAACGGGAGATGCTCCTGTGCCACGAAAGGCGAATGAAGGGCGAGCGAGCTCCCAGAGCCGATATCGACTACGAACTTTCCTTTGACGGCCGGTCGTCCCGTAACGGTGACGTCCGCGTCAATAACCGGATGGCCCCCTGAGTTCAAACGAATCGGGATGCTCTCGCCCGGGCCGGTGTATGTAAATTTGTCTTTCTCATAGAGACGCAGCAGGTGAGCCGGGTAATCAATCTCGACCACAAACTGCTTTATGAAATCGCCTCCGATGATGCCGTCAATCTCGTGGCCTAAGTTCGGCTTCAAGTTATCCAGAGGCAGCGCCAGTGCAACCGGCTGGGTGACGCCCTCGAGTCCGACTACATTGAGTGTAGCGTCTCTGACGGTCGAGCCCTTCAGCATTCCCGCGCCTGCCCCTCCCACGCGCACCTCGTCTCTTAGGGTTAAGCCAAGCGACTCGGCTCGCTTGAGATCGACGATTGCGACTTTGTCCCCGGTGTCGAGGATGAACGATAGCGGAGCCGAATTGTTAATCCGTACTTTGATTATGATGTGCCTCGTGACCATCTCGAACGGAATCACCACGGGCGAGGGTTGTGACGACTTCTGCGCGGCGCCTGCTAGTTGAAATGAGCCGCCGGCAACGCTACAGACCACGACTAGAAGGACTGCGATCAGGCTTCGGTTATTCATCTAAGGTCTCCCGGGTGCCCTTAGGATTTTATCTTTGTTTTTTCCTTACCATCGCATTTTGATCTTGAACCTCTCTTTGCGTAAGACCGGTTTCGCGCAAAGACGCAAAGAGGTCATTTCACAATAGCGATCCTGAACTTTGATTCACTGGCATTGAACGTTCGGTTCCAATATTTGTTTCTACAAGAGCGTCGAATAAGCACCAATACCACCGATGCTATTCTGATAAGCAACTTCAGATAGTGTAGAAGTGAGGAGCAGTGGGCGACTTAGCGAGCTTTTGCGTCTCTTTGCGCTGAGTATCAGTCACAGGTCGGCGAGTGTCTATTCCTAACCCTTCAACTCTTCTATTTTCTTGCGAACATAATCGATGCTCGGAGAATTGGGAGCCATCTCCGCGTATTTTTCGTAATACTGTCGGGCTTCCGCTGTCTTTCCAAGCTTCATGTATGCGTCCGCCAAATTGGCATAAGCAACGGCGCGCTGAGGGTCGACCTCGATAGCTTTGCGGAGCCAGACAACAGACGATTCGTACTTCTCAAACCTATAGAGCGTAAAGCCCAGATTGTTGACTATCGTTGCATTCTTAGGGTCGAGCTTTACCGCTTGTTCAAATTCTTTGACGGCTTCGTCGTATTTTTTCTCTCGATAATACTTGAGACCCAGATTGTGGTGCTCTTGCGCTTGAGCGGCCTTTGATTTGGGCGGCTCCTTGGACCGGGTTGCCCGTTGTGCCTCGAGCTTCTTTCGCTCCTCTTCGACTTTTTCTCGCAGCCTTGAATTCCGTTCGCGTTTAGCGGCGATGTCTTTCTGGATGCGCTCAAGTTCGTCGTTGAGTTTGATCGCCTCTTCGTCTAGTTGCTTGCTGGCTTCAGTCAGGGATTCCTGCTGCAGTTCGAAGACGAATTCGCCGCCTTCGCTGCCGAGCAGATTTCCAAAAGCGGGAGTTTGATGAGAGAGCGAGGAGACTATCGGGCTGATGTATGCGCCCAACTCCGAAGCAGTGATCGCAGAATTACCGTCGGTATCCGCGAGGCCCTGCAAGCCTTGCAGCAAGGTCCAGGTAAAAATCGAGTGGCCGCCCGGACCGTTATCGGCGACTTGTTGGTCTGCGCCACCGGCGGTCAGTATCTGGCGCGCCATTCGTCTCGTGATCTCTTCAAGATAGTTTGCGTTCTTCGAAGATGTCCCTCCTGCTCGCGTCAATGCGAGACCGCTATAACAAGAGTCGATGACAAAGTAGAGATGCTTGGCGGGAATCAACTCACAAAACTCCTGAAGCTGCGTCATGCTGATTGACTTTGCCTGTGAGGCCTCGGCTTCGGCATCGACTGGCACGATGTAACCCAGCTCCTTGCCCGACGGTAGCTTTCGAGTCGCGCCGTGACCGGCGAAAAAGACAAACACACGATCGTCCTTGCCGACCTTGTTCGGATCCGCCAGTTGATCCCCGAGCGCCCACACGATCCGCTCGCGCGTAGCTTCCTTGTTCAGCAGCTTGATTATGTTGCTCTTCTTGAAACCGTACTGGCTGATGAGCATCTGCTCGACAGAGTCGGCGTCATTAACGCAATAGCGTAGCTTTGGCCAGTTCTGGTAATCGTTGATTCCTACGATAACAGCCCAGCTCTCACGATAGTAGGCTTTCTTTGCGTTGTCGGCGCTCGCGTGACCGGCGTTCGTCGCATTCGCCCCACTCGATCGCGCGGTGCTTGCGAGCGCGGGCGGGTTGGACGGCACAAACTGATCGCCTTGAAGTATCAAGAAGGTATAGCCCTGTTTGCTGAGTTCTTCGAGGATGGTCGGCAAAGCGACGACACTCTGCTTGTGAATGTCGTGCATCAACAGGATCCCCTTCTTCGCTGTGTTGACTTGAGCCAAAACGCGTTGCGCGACCGATTCAGGAATTGGGTCTGCCCAGTCCATCGAATCAAGGGTCCACAAGATTGATTTCATGCCCAGCGCTTCGACTTCTCTAAGGACTGTCGCGTTCTTTGCTCCATAGGGCGGCCTGAAAAGCGTGGTTTTCTCGCCGGTCAGTTTTTCCAGAAGCAAACTTGTGTTGACGATCTCTTTGCTTCGTTCCGCCGGAGAGAGTTTTGTAAGGTCCGGATGTGAATAGCTGTGATTGGCGATGAGGTGGCCGGCCTCGAGGACTCGCTTCGACACGTTCGAGTTTGATGACAGCTTGATGTCGCCTTGATTGACCGTGCCAAGGTTCTTGCCTACGTCGAAGAAGAACGCTTTGGCGTTGTACTTTTTCAGAATCGCGAGTATCTGATCGGTGTATCTCGGGTGCGGGCCGTCATCAAAGGTGAGCACGATGCTCTTCGCAGGCAAGTCGTACCCGAAGATTTCGGTCTTGCTGTCGTGTCGCGCTCCGCGCGGCGTCTCATCCTGCTGCTCGGGTTTTGCGCGACCGTATTCGCTAAGCACCTGCTCGCGGCTGAAGAGACGCTTGATGAAGTTAACGTAGTCTTGCCATTTCTCACGCCTGGGTGGCTTGCCGCGAGTGCCGAGGCTCGAGAAGACGCGCGAGACCTCCTTCTGATAGGTCGTCAGCACTGACTTCAGGTCGTCGTTGATCTTTTGCAGTGCGGCGTGAGTCGCGGACTTATCCAGGCTGGACGACCGCTCCTCTTCAATCACTACCGCGAGCAGTTCGTCTGCCAGATCGACGAATGCGAGCCGGTCGACGTCCCGCAGCGTTGTGCCGCTGTTGAAGTAGGCGATGAACGCATCGACATTCGCCGGCTTCTCTCTAGGCCGAGCCGCGGCCGCGCGTCGCAGATCATTTGTGAGACTCTGCGACAGCTCATCGAGGAGCTGCTGCTTTTCTTGATTAATCTGCCGGCCGACCTCAACGCATCGGCTTCGTTCTTCATCGGACAGATTGGCTTCGTCGTCGAGCAGGACGATGATCTTGCGATAGAACCCTACGACCCTGTCCAAATTGGGCTTGAGGCCCGCGGGACCGGGCGAGTTAGCTTGCGCAGTTTGTTCCGCGGTTCGCGCACCAGAGGCTGGCCTGGGCGCAAGCACCGAGATAGTTAGGATGATCAGGACGATCAGGCCGAGAGTCTTTCTCACAGTCCGCACCTCCAACCGTGCCGCCAGTCTAGTTGAATAATCGCATCGAACCAAATCTAATCAGCGCCTGTTTGAGCGACACCGTACGCACCCTCCAGGCTGTGCTTCGCCAGGTCAAGCGCGTCGACTTTGTCAGTTGATTGCAAATGTCGCAGGAGTCCTTCACGACGAGCCCTTTCTCTCTCGTCATTACCTGATGCAGCGATCAGCGCCCGAATGTCTCTCTCTGTTTCTTCTCTTGTCTCGTTCTTAAGGCAGAGCAAAGCGAGCCCCGCGAGCTGAAAGCGTTCGAATCCCTCCATCAGGAAATCGCGCAGGGCAATGCTATTCCGCAGGTGATACCTGATTGTCTGCTCGACGCTGCGAACGGGATATTGCGGAAACGCCGCGGAGTGAATGATCGCTGCTGCAAAATTGTTGAGGAGCAATTCCGCCATGGCCTTCACTTCGTCAAGGCTCGCCGTGTCTCCCTCGCGCCACGTTTTATTGTCGTAAAAATAAGGACGCAGGTAAGGTCTCTGGACGAGAATCTTGAGATGATCAGAGGTTTGATCCATCGCTCGTTGGACCAATTCGAGCTCGGGCTGCTGCCTGGCGCTTTCAAGTTGCCTCCTCGCTGTTTCCAGCTGCTCTCTTGCGGCGCGTAGTTGCCTCACGAAAACAGAGAAATTTAGAAGACCGGTCACAACGAGCAGGAGAGTCCCGCCAAAAGTGAGCAGCGAGATCAAGACTTCATGACTCACACAATTCCTCCTCGGTTCTTTTGCGAGCTTTGCGGTTCTTTGCATCTTTGCGTGAAACGGAGCATCGGTAAGAAACGAATTCCCAGCGCAAAGACGCAAAGAACCGCAAAGCTCGCAAAGACTCACTTGAACATCGAATTGCAACTCGCCCCGTTGAATGACTCAGTGTAGAAGGAAGCACTGCAAGTTGAAAGGGTGCTTTGGGGCACCAAGCTTTCGTGGCAGGCTGCAAGAAAGGAGAGTTTGCTGCTTCCTCTATGCCATTAGGACGTTCACCGGCGGTGCCAACTGCTCTAGTGGATCACCAACGTGAGTGTCGCATCACGTTCGCGGCCAGAATCATCCCTTCCAGCGAAGACGAGAGGGTAAGTGCCGGGCAGTGCGGCTCCTTTGATCTTTATCTTGAAGCTGACGCTATCGCCCTTGGTTGAAGTAGGATCGCCCTGGACTACAACTTTGCGAGGCAGCGTCGTGGGAGGGGTGACCGTGACGTTCCCGCCGAAGCCTCCGATGCGATTCACGTCCAGGGTCACCGGGACTTTCGTGTCGACGGACGCCGCTAGCGCAGGCTGAGCGAAAAAGAGCGAGAAATCGGGCGCGATCGTGATCTTGAAATCAGATTTCATCCTCACGATGGTGTAAGGATTGAATGTTGACATCGTATAGGAAAGGCTAAGCGTATCGCCGTTGATTCTAGTAAGGCGCCCGATCATTCCTGGCGCATAGTTTGCCCCGCGAGTGGTTGTAGGAGGGTTGTCCCCGATGGTCGGGCCCGCGGGTCCGGTGGGATTGGAGTTTGGACCATAAATAAAAACCCCAACCCCATTGTCGCGAGTCAGATTGAATATTAGTTGAGGCTGGCTCCACGGACCCCAGGGTTGCGCGGCATAGGAAAAGTAGATTCCGTTAGTCGGTTGGCTCTGACGCCCTCCATCATAAGTCATAAGCCAGAGCCCCAGACCAGCTGAATAATTTACTGAGACGTTGCCGATAGTGGGGTCGTCATTCGGCCATGCAGGTCCGCCGAGCGGATTGTCCTGAACGACGGGTACTGAATCCGATTCGCGATCGGACCAGGTCGGCTGGCCGTTGTTGAGTCCGGTGAAATATAGAGTTCCAGCCCCGCTTTCGAAGCTGCTCTGCGGCGTATAAGACAAATATATATCTGTTGCCCTATAGGCGCCGAGCCCGTACATGAGAATGCCTTGCCCTATTTGCGCGTTCTGAAATCGGGCCGGCAGTTCGTAGGGCGACGTTATGATGAAATGGCCGCCGGGGATTGATGAAATCGTACGGCCGGTTGTGAAGGTATTGGTTGTGTCGTCGAAGCCCGCCAGTATTGAGGAGTCGTGCTCGTGCGGGTTGGACAGGCTGGTATCAGAGCCGGTATTGCAGATCAGATAGATCTTACCCCCAACATCTATCCCAGAATTTGGGACGTCGTCTGGTCCCATCTGGACGCCGGGGGGTTGAACAAACAGGGGGCTGCCGTCGGTGTTCGTGAAGAAGTTGAGAAGAAACCCGGACGCCGGATCGCCACTCGTGCTCCAGGCAATCGCATCTCCGGCGTGGTATTTAACCGTGGATGGATCGCTGCTTATCGTATCGCCGCACAGGAAGATCAACCTGTTCTTCTCCGGTTGCTCGAACGTATAGCCGATATCGTTGCCTTCGATGTCGAACCTCGCTATTGTCTGGCTGGCTGTCCGCTTGCACGGACCTGTCCCCGCAACTCCGCCTAACACCGCCCAATCGCAATCACCAATGATTTGCTCGACCTTGACGGAAGACCCGGCGATGTAGGTGAGCGACGTGTCAGCACCGGGACCATCTGTCGGCAGGACTTGCGGCGGCATGGACTTAGCGCTAGCGATGGCCCGGCATCGTGACAGGCCATTTTGAAGGATGGTCGTCGCAAGCAACGACACTGCGAGTATGGCAATGACGATTCGGTATCTGCTTGTAATGGCAAAAAGTGTCTTCCGAGTATGCATTTATGAACTCTCCTTAACCTCAGAAAGTCGGTAGTGTAGTTGTGTGTTGCCGGCAAACAAGTCCTCAGCGCCCTCGGCGTCCCCCGCGGTTTTTCTTGATCAGCGCTGGGAGATCAACCGCAGAGGACGCCGAGGACGCAGAGGCAGCACCCCGATCGTTTTCGAGCAACATTCTGCAGGCGCCTCAGACCGGCTCCCCATTCATTGGTCGTCAGGGTCCAATTGTTTCCTCTTGTCATTCATGAAAAACGCCGCGTTCTTTTGAGCGCTAATGGTCTGAAACGGACGCGGTGTCTGGGTCAAGTCGTAGAACTCAGCGAGGTTAGTCTGAGATCGCAGGTCGGCGAACATGAGCCCCTGGTCTGGAAGGTTGAAGTTGTGTTCGAGGAACCTCAAAACGGTGCCAAAATCATGGCGATTGTTGTTGATATATCCCTTCGGAGTGTAGGCCGAGACAAAAATAAGCGGAACGCGGAAACCATACTGGTACTGGTCCAGTGGCGGCTTCAAAATAGTCGGCGCTTCGTGGTCATACCAACCGCCCCAATCGTCCCACGTGATGACGATGGCGGTGTCATTCCAGTAACCGGCGCCGGAATCACAGCTGGTCGCGTTCCCGATCGCATTGACGATCGACGCGACCCAGGAGGGTCCACCGCCGTCGTTGCAAGCCGCGTGATCGGAATTCTGGCAGCTGGGAATGACCCAACTGACTTGCCGGAGGTTGCAGCTCGTGATGTCCTTCAGTATGTCGGTTGATCCTCCGCCACCCGTTGACGGCACGTCCACATGAGTGTTCCACTCGGCGCCGGTGCACTGGCCGCCCGGCCCGCTTGATTGGCAGATGTGTTGAATTGCGTTAGGCGCTGTCCAGATTGAGCCGGCGTTCGGTGCATAGTACCGCCAGGTTATTGGGGTTGCTGTTGCGGGACCCGATATTGGGCCGGCGTTCAGCAAATCGCCCATCGTTTTGTGCTCAAAGCATGGATCTATCAGTGTGCTCTCATCTCCGTTAGGCATGATTTCTTTGACTCTTGTCTTGGTTAGTGACGTGCATCCGGCGATGACATTCTGTCCTCCCGTTCCCCCGGTCTTAAGCATGTTCTCGGAGGCGTAGATGCCGAGTGGGTCATCGCCCGCGGTTGGGGCTGAGGTCCCGCCGAATAAAAACTGATGAGCTGGGAAACTCGGACCCTGGTTGGTTTGGAACATGTAGTTGGCCCATCCGTACCCCGTAGCCAATTCGAGGTATGGGTCCAGAATGCCTTTCTTGTTTATGACATATCGGAATTGTGGATTGGTTGGACAATCCGTGCCTGAATTCGGACCGCAGTGAATTGCTGCGGCGCCGTCCATTCGGCAAGCGTTGGAGCTGTCCTTGTCGCACATTTGCAAAAATGCCGTATGGGAATGATCCAGGTCATAGGTATTCGCGAGGTCAACCTTTTTGGGGGTAATCGTGACGCCGCTCGTACTCAGCCACTTGTTTGTCTGGATGTTGTATTGACCTGCTCCCGGGGTTGTGCTGCAACTACTCGCGGAGCCGAACGGGCCGCTGCAGAGTCCCTGGAAGAGGTTGTCAGGTGTCCGGTTTTCCTGAATGATCACGACTACGTGCTTAAAGCTTGAAATCCCTTGAGCCTTAGCGGCAATCGCGCAGAAGCAAATCAGCACGAGGCTTGTTACTACTAATTTCATCGTCAAATTCTCCTTTCAAATGTTTCACAGTATCCGAGGGCGAGGCCTGCACGTTAGAGTCCCGTTTGCCGCGACATCATCGAACGCTCTCGCGGCGCGCGCCCCGCCTTCCCTGTCGCGAGAGCACTCCGCGACGATCATGTCGAAATCGACAGACATTGAAATTTCACTCATGTGACTTCGCTAAAGCGACCGAACTAGAAGCTCAGTCGCGCCATAAACTGCAACTGGCGGGGAGTACCGGCTCCAACCGGGCCGGTATTCACCGTCGTAAGAATCGCGCCGAAAGCGCCGGGTCCGGCGGATATGTCGGCTTGCGGTGCGCCGTATTGCGGATGATTGAGAACGTTGAATCCTTCCGCTCTGACTTCCAGAGCCGCGCGTTCAGCCAGCGCCATTCTCCTGCTCACCGCCAAATCGATTTGCCAGATGCCGGGGCCGCGTACGATATTCCTCCCCGCATTTCCGAATGTCCCAGCGGCCGGAAACGCGAAGGCTGCAGGGTTGATCCAAAGATATGGAGTCGAGCGCGGCGGAGTTAACGGTACGCCGCGAACAAGGTCCGGACGCTGACTCTGCGTGTTGCCGGTCGGTACGGCCGAAGCCGGTCGATCGATCGTCACGTTGACTGGAAGTCCAGTGCGGCCGCCGAGGATAGAAGCTACTTGCCAACCGCTCGCAAGGCCGCGCAGTATTCGGCCTTGATTCAAGAATCTCTGACCGGACCCAAAAGGAAGTTGGTATACAACGCTGACGTGAGCTGTTTGCCTTGCGTCGAAATCGCCGCTGGCTCTATCGCAGGCTCGGCAACCCGGATTCTCCGGAAATTCGGCTTCTCCTCCACCAAGCGACCCATCATCGATTTCGTGGGACCAGAGGTAGTTGAGCGAGATCAGAAAGCCGTGCGAGAAGGATCGTTGAAGCGAGGCTTGCAGTCCTTGAAAAGAGCTGTTGTTTTCGTTTCCTCTGAACTCGACTTGTCCGAAGGCTGGGAACTCGCGCAGGCCCGTCGCCGGGCTGAGCGTGTTTATGTAGGACGTCGTGAGGAGGTGGGTTCCCTTGCTGCCGATATACGAAACCGTCGCGAGGAACCCGCCGGGCAGCGACTGCTGAATTGACGCCCCCCACTGAGCGACGTACATGTCTTTTCGGTTCCGGTCAATGTCGCGCGGAGAGACGATGCCCGGCAAGTTCGCGAGAAAAGGCTCTATAGGAAAACTGAGACCGGGAATCGTCGCTTGCGAAAGGGAAAATCTTTGCACTTCGTTCGCAATCGGGAGGTTCTGATCGTCCAATTGTCCATCACCATGATAGATACCGAAGCCGCTTCGCAGAACTGTCTGGCCACGGAGTGCGCCGGGCGTCCAGGCAACAGCGATTCTGGGGTCGACATTCCCAACGTTTCGTCGGCCGAAGCTCGATCCTGCTCCGCAGAACCCGACAGCTCCGCACGACGCGAAGTCGAACGGTACGGCGCGACCCAGTACCTCGTGAAACTGATCGAAGAGCTGGTAGCGGACGCCCAGATTCAAAGTGAGATTGGGCTTCAGTTTTAACTCATCCTGGACGTAGGCATAGAACTCGGTCTTGCGCAGCCCGTTGACCGGCAAGGCCGCTGCAAAACCTGCAGTGTTGACTTGATTCGCGGCAAAGCCGTTCAGCGAAGAATACGAGACCGAGCCGCTCGCGGTATTGCCTTGCTGGAGTTGAATTCGGCGGACCTCAACACCGGTTTTTATGACGTGACGGTCCCTCACCCACGTGAAGTTGTCGATCCATGAGAACGAGTTTCCGACGCCGGTCTTCTGTTGATTATTGTTGAGGGACGTGAAACCGGGGATCGAAATCGAAAAGGGAAGACCGCTCTGACTGACGTTGTCCGTAAACACAGTCCCACGATTGAATCCAAACTTTGCTTCGTTTGTAGCAGTAGGCGAAAAAACGTGCAGAACTTCGATTACAGCATTAGCTGGTCCCGAGTTCGTGTTCTGCCTGTCATTGAGTGTCTGGCCGGAAGTGGCCAGCGGGATGCTGTTGACTGCGTCATCCACATTGAACCGTACGAATGCGGTGGTGCTATCGCTGATCCGCTGGTCGATGCGAATCATCCCGGAGTTCTCAGTGTCGATCTGGCTGCCGCGACCGTGAAACCTGCTGATCTGCGAACTGACGGGAGTCTGACCGTGCGGGTAGGAATTCACGATACTCGCCAGCGCGGGAGAAGTAGCGACTACTTGCATGCGAAAACCGTCGGTGGGAACGAACCCCTGCAGGGGCTGCTCGAGGACCTGTCGGAATCCTTCGTAGCTCACGAAGAAAAAGGTTTTGGCGGGCACTATCGAGCCGCTGGCGCTTGCTCCAAATTGATTCAAGCGGAATGGAGCCGGACCTGAAATGGCATCAAACGTATTTCGAGCGTCGAACAGGTTGTTGCGGGTGAACTCGAAGATGTCGGCGTGGAATTGATTCGTTCCGGATGGAGTGGTCACGGCGACCTGTCCCCCGGGAGTGCTTCCGGCTTCGGTCGTGAACAGCATTGATTCGACTCGAAATTCCTGAATAGTGTCGGTAGGAATCGCGAGGCGGACGAAAGACTGCTGGGCCTGGTTGACAATGTTGGTTGAGTCGATTCCGTCGGACGTGAAGTTATTGTCATCCAGAGCGCGGCCTGCAAACCGCACCGTCCGCTGATTGCTCCCGCCGGCGTCGATGGCCCCTGGAGCTAGCGCTGTGAGCGTTGCCCAGTTTCGACCGTTCATCGGAAGGGCGTCCACTTGTTTGCGTTCTATTCGCGATCCAAGCGAGTCGGACGTCTGATTCAGCTCTGAGGACGTTCCCGATATCTCGATGTGTTCGCTGGCTCCGGCAACGTTCATAGCCACGTTCAACGTGCAGGTCTGTCCGATCGTCAGCGCTACGTTAGTAATGCTGACCTCCTGGAAGCCAGCGATGTTGAACTTGACTGTGTATCGTCCTACCGCGAGCTCGGGTAATTCATATGCGCCGCTTTCCGAAGACGTCGTTTCTCGGCCCAGACCGGTGTCATTCTTAACCGCCGTAATTCGAACACCAGCCAGAACTCGTCCTGCCTGGTCGTTCACGGTCCCACTCAGCGCCCCGCGGTCCAATTGACCAAAGCCCTCATTGGGAACCATCAAGATCAGGGTGGCAGCAATAAGAAACCATCGACGATTGGTCAAGGGCTTCGCGCGATCACAGTGCATTTGACTCGGCATGAGTTCTGGTACCTCCGGCAAAGGGTCGATCAATCCAAAACTCTGAGATGGGTGACCGTTGATTAGCAGGCACTCGACGCGTATCGCAGGTTGTCACCGTATGCTGATCCTTCTCCAACCTTGGCTGCGGCAAGCTAGTAGTCAGTCACATGGATATTGATGGACGTTTTCGTAGTACCGGCTTCAGCCGGAAGTTGGTGCCGCCTTACAAACTTCCGCCTGAAGGCGGGACTACGAACATCAACTTCAATGTGACTGACTACTAGCATCAACTGGCTCAATTCGACAGACTCACCGCGCCACAGTATTCGGTGATCTACATCTATCTATCGCATTCAACGGCGAGCCTTAACTGGTTCAAGGCGCCGCGAGTGGCGTCGAGCGCCTTGACCCGATGCCCGCAATAGTCGCGTGCTGCATTCTGAAGGTCGCCTTCGGCCGCACCCAGCGCGGTTATTGCGCGGTTTATGTTCGGATGGCGCTCAGGACTTGAAGCGCCTGATTCTTCCATCGCGAACCCATCGGCAGCACTATGCCTGTCTGCGCAATCGAGCGCTTGTTGGAGTTCACTGATGGCCGCGTTTGTGGCTTCGAGTGCTTCGACACGATGGCCACAGTAGTCGTGAGCGGCGTTCTGAAGATCGCTTTTTGCCGCTTGTAATGCGCCCAGCGCTCGTTTGATGAGCGGATGAGCCTCACCACCCGCCATGGACGCGGTGGGGACAAGCATCGCTGCGCTGACGGTCAGCAAAGTTACCAGGCTTAGAAAGTTTCGTTTCATACATTCCTCCTGAAGTTAATTGAGGTCACAGAATTCAACAGCGCGTTCGGAGTTCAAGCCACAGCTTGGCGGAATCTTGCAGCCTAAACGCCGGACTCTGAACTCGAGGTGATTACTGCCCAGAATTCACTTGTCTTGTTGTTATCTCGTTGATTATTGCCGGCTGTTCTTTGTGTTCTGCTTGACTGTAAAAGCATTCGGCGTCGGCTTATGGTGGCGTCCCTTCAAACGCTTCGATCGCCCGGGTGATTTGTGTAAGACCAAAGGATCGGGCGGCTGCGCCGAATTCCTCGATCGGCCACGCTTCTCTCCGCCTGGTTGCCAGCAAAGTGCCGAGCCGGCTGTGAATAAGATTACGGCCGCAGTAATGATGAATTTTCTAAACATACATCCTCGCTTTCCCGATTTGAGATCAGTGACTCTTCACTTGAGCCGTCAGAGAAGCTCCGGTAGCCGACGTGATTAGCACGAACCCGATTGGGGGAAGCCCCTTCTTGGTAATAAAGAACTCATTGCCGTTAGGATCGGTCTTGACCAAATCGCCGAGAACGATTGGTGGCTGGCCACCAGCTACGGGGGACGCGACCGCACCTAGCGTTGCGTTGGGGTTGTTACTCGTGACATAGACGATCAACTTGCCGCTGGACTTTTGCCTGGCCACCTCGAGCGTCAGAGTGTCAGGCACCAATTCAAAATGCGCTTGTTGGATATCATCGGGGAACGCGGTTGTGTTCGCTGGGAAAACCTCGATGTATTGCGCTCGCAGGGGGTCGCTCTGGCCAAGCGGGTAGATTCCGGTTTGCAGCAGGGTCGAGTAGGTTTGCGCGGTGCACGGGGTGGGATTTGTTACGGGCTCGGAACAAGCGGCGCCCTGCCCGGTCGATCCAAAATAGTTGTTGGTTTGAAAAGCCGCCAGCGTTCCAAGCTGTTGCGCCGCCTCAATCACTGCCGGCGATGCCGGCTCGCCTGGCATCAGGAAATTGAATTGAACGACGAGTCTTCCAGCGAACTTCTGGGCGGCGAGCGAGAGCAGCGGTTGGTTCTGATCCGGAACCGTGCCCTGGATAATTGACCCGTCTTCTGCGATTCGAGGAAATGGATTCTGCGGAATGATAGCGACGCTGTAAGCCTTATCCGGAAAACTCCTCTGAAATGAAGCTGTGATGCTGTCCCATCCCTGCAGCAGTAATGAAGGCCGATAGCCCGCCTGTTGCCAGATAGTGATCGCGTTGCTGATGCACGACAGACCCGTGCTTTGCGCCGTCTCAGCGGGTAGTCGCAGTTCGTCGGTCGTCCGATTAATTCCGGTGAGTCGAAGAAGCGTAACGGCGTTGTATGTTCCGGCGCTCTTAAGATGGGCGGCGAGAGCAGCGATGACGGAATCCCAGCGGCTCAGGAATGCCGGATCCCAGGGCGCAGCGACCGTCTCCGAATCGCATACGCCGGTCGCCCCGCCATGTGGAGACACAGTGAAGTTCAAAGGGGTTGCGCCTGCGCCGCCTGGTGCGGGCATGAACAACCACGATGGAGTATCGACCCCTGCAACCAACGCCAGGTTTATTTTCTTTCCTGACGAGATGGCCACGTTCATCCACTGGTCCAGTGTTGCCCACTGGTACTGGCCCATCGCTGGTTCAATCGCGTTCCAGCCGATAACCAGGACCAGCCCGTCGACCCCAGGTACGTTGAGCGACTTGGCTACGGTCTTCGCGTAGCTTGCCGAGATCGTCGAGACATTGCTGCTGTAAACATATATGCCGCGCAACTCGGGCGTTGTGCTCTGTGCTTGGCACAAGACGCAGAACAACAACAATGCAATGAACACGCTTGTTGGACTGTGGCTTCGAATACTAATGCTCATTCGAGTGACAGCTATTGACTACAGGTTTCACTACTCACACACGCGAGCATATGACACTTCCACTGCGAACTTCACCGGACGTTTACCTAGCATTTTGTTGATGAGGATTTGGTGTAGCTGTGGGGTGTGCTTCTCTTAATCCGAAGTACCGGGCGGGACGAGCAGTCCAAAATCCACCATCTTGCGCACCAGCGAGGGATCCAACCTGATACCCTTGTCGGTTGCAATGGCGGAGAGCGCGTCGTCAGTCTTGCGGCCGTCGAAATAATGCAGGGACTCCATTACCGCAGTTGGGATATCTACCGGATCGAAGGCACTGTAGGTACTCACGCGAGCGACATCACGCGTAATTCGCACCAGATGCATTTGACCGGCCTTGAGTGAAGAAGGTATGTCGTTCGAGGTTAGGTCACGATACGCGTCCTGGGTCAGCCGGGCCCACGCTCGCGCTTCGGGACCAGTAATCGACAGCACATCGGTCCACGAGAGCGGGTTAACGAGCTTCGCGCATTCGATAAAGAACTCGCCTTCGCGACCAAGCCAGTTATCCCAGAGTCTGTCATAACTCTCGCGGTTCACTCGGTTGTCGATTGCCTCGCCTGTGATCGAATCGGGCTGGGACTTTGACTCGCCTGCCAGAAGTTGCCTCAAGGCTTCATTGCCGAGACCAAGTTCCAACACAGACCAACGAGCCAGATCGTTTTCCACGCTCATCAACAATTGGTGAAGCGACTGGTGCCAGAAAGCATAACCGACCGAGCCTCTGACATGCTTGCAAAACCAGGTCGCGCAGGTCGATTCGCGATGCCGCCAGACTCCGCACCGTCCGGTGTCTTCGAGGTAGTGTGGGCAACGCAAGTTTCGGCTGCGACCAAACGCGTTATTACTATTGGCGTAGAGCAGAGAGAATACCGGTGGATGTCCGAGCCCTAACGGTGTGACTGCGACGCCGTCCTTAATTCTTTTCTCGACAGAGCTCCGGCCAACCTCAGCGGCCGGGTCGTCGTCCGCGAGGATTCGTCCTACCAGAAAATTATGAAGCACAGGGACGTAGCTACAGCACTTGATGACCGGATCGAAAAACTCTGTCTGCGGGCCCCGCTGCTCTTCGCCGTGTGCACACATCGCGCAATCATCGCACGTTGCACGACTCTCTCTGGGAATAGGGCCCTCCAGAAACTCAGCTATCCATCCAGCAAACAAAGGCGGAAGCGACTCGTTGATGCTATCCTGGGCAATCATTTTCTTGGGATCACAGATTACTTGATCTTTTTCCGCCATCCTTCTTGGGCATATCTGTTTTGAATCGGTGTCGACCGATTTTGCCTTTGCGTCCGTGCCGTGTCTTGCTAAGGCGCTTTAAGTGGATGTCGTCTTTCTTTGGTGGTTCCTGGCCAATATACGCGCTTGACATCGCGCCGCCGTTTGGCTGCGCGATAGCATCCGCGCCGAGCGTTTTTGCAGAAGTGCTTCCGTCAGGCAAGGCAGCCCCGCCTGTTGCCAGCAATGCCAGCAGAATGTATTCGGATAGTGGCATAGGTTACTCCTTTAGAGTGTGATTCGGTGTTGTTTCCGGATTAGTCGCCGACAGTCTTCTTTTTGTATGTGCGACGCTTTCGGTTGCCATGTCCTTTGGTGGATCTCGCGGCTGTTAGCTTGGTGCCGCCTTCCTTCTTCGGCCCCCTCCTGTTTCCCACCCGAGCAGCCGAGGAAGCAGCGCCGTTGGGCTGAGCAATGGCCTCAGCTCCCAAAGCGCTTGTAGCGTTGCCGTCAGTCACGGCAATTCCACCAGTGGCAAGCAACGCAAGCAGAATGTACTCCGATATCGGTATGTGGTTATTTCCGTCCCATTATTTGATTTACCCTTTTTTGTCTTTGCTTAGCGGTCTGATCTTGTTTGTGCTGGGATGGTTCCCGTTCGTCCGGCGATTCCGTCTGGTTGTCGTCTTACGCCGGCCTTTCCTGCCGGTACCGGTCTGCTTGCCGGGGCTTCCACTCGTTGCCTGTCCGATCAAAGCGATTCCCGTGTTGAAGTTGGCCTCGCTCTCAACTCCGCCGTTCGGCTGCGCGATGGCATCAGCTCCTAGAGCTATAGTCGGGTTCCCGTCAGGTAGGGAAATCGCACCGGTAGCTAGCAACGCAAGTAGAATGTATTCCGAAATAGGCATCTAGTTTCTCCTTCGCTTCAAATGAGAATTGTCATTAAGACCTGGCGAGCGTCGCTCAGGTTCGGCGAACTGCTATTTCTTGTCTTTGCCTTTCGGCGACTTCGCATTACCGGTCGCGCCTGAATGCTTGTTGGTCGTGCGGTGATGCCTTCTCGCTAACTTATTACGAACCGGTTTCTTTCCTCCGGTCTGTTTTCCAGTACTACCGCCGGTCGCCTGAGCGGACATGCCGGTTGTCGCAACGAATCGCTCTTCGACCGCAGCACCACCACTGGGCTGGGCGATCGCGTCGGCATCGAAAGTTCTGGTCGACGGGCTGCTCGGTGTCCCTCCAGAAGCAGCAGCGCCAGTCGATCCCAGAACCGCGAGAAGTACGTATTCAACAAAAGCCATGGCCCATCTCCTCCTTCAGCGCTATTTTTCCGGTACGATATAAGCCTCTCCAGGACTCGTTGTCACCAGGTATTCACCTAGTGTCGTGCACGTAACTTGGTGAAGCGGTTAGCAAGGGGCCGCGGTCAATTCTTATTTCCGGAGACCGCGTGCTGTTTGTGGCGCCGCCCGTGTCGCTTAGTTCGACCCGGTGATTTGTGTGAGACACACGGATCTGGAGGCTCAAACGATCGGCGCGTTTGGCTATGTGGAATCCGTCTGCCTTTGTCTCCGCCAGTGCATTGCGCGCCAACGATCGAACCTGTTGCGAGCACAACAATCGTCGAAGCGGTGAGAACTATTCTCTGTAACATAAATCCTCTTTTATGGTGAGAGGCTATGACACCAGATTGGCGAGGATCATTTATCACTCGTCAGTGTCCCTTCAATTGACCCGTCAGAGATCCTCCGCTGGTAGAAGTGATCTCGATGGACGCGATAGGAACCAATCCTTTCCGAGTAATGAAAAACTCGTTGTCGCTCGAGCCCGTCCGGGACATAGCACCGAGTTCGATAGGTGGCTGGCCTGAAGCCAAAGGAATGGCGGCTAGGCTGAGCGTGGCCCCGGCGTCGGTGCTGGTTGCGTAAACGATGAGCTTGCCGTTGCCTTTTTGTTTCGCGACCTCGATAGCAATGGCATCGGGTGGCTTCTGCGTGATCGTGAAAGCCCGCGAAGAAAACTGTCGACCTCCCGGCGTCCCCCCTCCCTGGCAGCCCCACAAATAGAACACATGTCCGGCCAGAGACAGGTGACCGGCGCTTTTGCCGAGTGACATGAAAGTTGGATAGAAGCCCTTGTAGTCGGCGCAACCGCCAGTGTTGTCGAATTCGCTCCAGGACCCTGTAATCTCGCTCGGCGGAGTCCATTGCGTCTGGTCGGAGAGATCGTGGCTAGTGGACCAAAACCAGGCCGCGCCTCGAGCCGTGGTGCCCGCATTCTTGCCAAGCGCCGGATCGCCCGGTGAGTCGCATACAAATGTCAACAGATATTGGTTGGTGTCCTCGACGTAGCTGATCGAACTGCCATATTGATTCTGACCTGTCGCTCCGCAGTTCGCGAACGAGCCTGCAGGCACCACACTCGTTTCTGCTCCGCCGAGTCCGGGCGAAGCGAAGGCTTGACCATTCCACTTTAGGAACGTGAGTGGCGCAGTCCCGCCGTTCAATTGCGCCCGTGCCACTCGAACGTCGCCCGAATTCACGTAAATGTACGGCCTGGGATTTCCGCCAATGTCATCCACGAAACCCGAAATCTCTTGCTCGCCGAACTTCGAGGTCAGAGGCTTTGCTGCTGCCATAAGCGATGCGAGCGATGTAGGCGGAGTTACTACGGGATATCGCCCATAGCTGGCAGGAGCGGTCGTTGAGCAATCGTTGCCCACGCAGACGTCTTTGCCCAGCGCGCCCATCGGCGCATTAGGTGCTTGCGACTGGTTGATTCCGGGAAGCTGCATGAAGCTGAACGTGGGAGTGCCGCGATACGTGGGCCAGGTCTTGCCGTAATCCAACGAGGTGGCGATGCCCAGCGAGATGTAGTCATCGTTGTCGCCGAAGATTGGCCCGCCGGCATTGCCGATGCAGGCGTTGGTGCCCTCGTATACCATCAGCACCGCCCCAGGCGTGGCCGTCGGATCTTTGACGAGTGATCCTGCGGAAGCATAGTGCATGTCGAAGGTCTGGTCCTGATGCGCGGGATTTCCGTCGGCCACAACTGGACAGTGATCCGCCTTTGTCGTGATATTGAACACCTGACCGAACCCGCCAGGGTAGAGGCCGTAACCGTCGGCCCTAGGAAAATCGAGCGTCCAGCCGCCGCTTGAGTTTGGTCCCGAGCCGCCCGAGAGCACCGACACTCCGATGCCCGGATTGCCACCAGCCGTGCTGGAAAGGAAGAAGAGATACTCCTTGTTGTTTCCGAGGGTTCCCGGAGCGAACACCGTCGAGTGTTCGTCAGGCGCAGCTCCCACGCTCAGGCTGCTCTTGTTGACAGGACCGCCATCGGGGCCGAGCACTGCCTGATGAGTATCAAAACTTCCGTTCGCGCAACTTCCCTGAACGCCTGTGCCGCTAGGGCTACAGACGGTTATCGACGCTATCGGAGCACGAGACACCGCTTGGCGACTGGTGGCCGTCGTTACCTCCTGCGCTAGCACTGACCGGTCGAAAGATCGATTACTTGTGAACAAAGTCAACAAGGGAACGGCTATCACCAGGTACCTTCTTAATGCGTGAATGGTTTTCATCATCGTCACATCCTGACAGAGCGATGCGGCAGACATCGTCTCCAAAGAGATACACAATAGCGTAGCCGGATGTCACCGGGCATCTACCCAGCGGGGCGCGAAAGACCCTACGTGAGCGCTAGACCAATCGATTGCGAAGCGCCTTTGCGACCGCTTCGGATTTGGAATGAACTTGAAGCTTCTCGTAGATTTTTTGCAGATGGAATGAAATCGTCTTGGCGCTTACATTCAGTTTGGCGGCCGCGGTTTTGTAGCTGTGTCCTTCGACGAGTAGCTTCAGGAGCCTCAGCTCGTGCGGCGTGAGTCTATAGTCAACGTTATCGGGCGGGCGGATCTCCCTGAACAGCGTCAGCACGCGCCGCGCCACCTCGGGCGACATCGGCGCTCCGCCAGCAATGGCTTCCTGTAAGCTTTCCAGCAATCGCGCCGGCGGTGTCTTCTTTAATAGATAGCCGGATGCGCCCGCACAAAGTGCTTTGAAGATTCTTTCATCATCGTCATACACCGTGTTAATTAACATCAGCAGGGAAGGGTAGCGCTCCTTCAGAATCCGAACGCCTTCGACTCCCGACATCCCTGGAAGCCCGATATCCACCAATGCGACGTCTGGCAAATTGAAATGGATCTTTTCCAGGGCTTCTTCCATCGAGCGAAAACTGCCAATGCACCGGTACCCTTTGGTGTTGTTGAGCAGGAATTCCAGGCACTCACGAAACTTGTGATGATCCTCGATGATCGCCACCGTGATGTCTGCTTTGTCGGCCTCGGGCGCCGGTCCGGCCGTCGAGCCCGTGGGTTTGGCTTCGCGAATCATTGGATCGTCCCGTAAGAGAGGTGGTCAGATATTCAGTGTAGCTCCAACCCGCATGCGCGGCATCCGGGTATTCTCCTAGTGATCTAGAGGACCCGAGGCGGCGCGGTCACCGCGATAATCGAGCGGTACTCTCAGAATCACACTCGTGCCATGACCATTCGTCGAGGTAACCTTCAGTGTTCCGCCCAGTCTCTTCGCGCGCAGACGCATGCTTGAAAGGCCGTTGCCTTCGCTCATGCCGGTCGCGTCAAGTCCCCGCCCGTCGTCGCTCATCCGCAACTCGAGCCACCCTCGATCTATAAGCACTTCGATGTCGGCTGACCCACATGCTGAGTGGCGAACCATGTTGTTGATGCTCTCCTTGAAAATCAGAAAGACCTCGCGGCGCAGATCGGCCCCTACCTTAAGATCGCGATCGAGTTCAGCAGAACGAAACTGAAACTCGATATCTCGCGCGCCAAGAATGTCCTCGGCAAAGCGCCGCATTCTCTGGGTTAGATCCCGGAGATGGTCCCGCTTGGGATTGACTGCCCATACGATATCGCTCATGGCGTCCACGCTATCGCGTGACGTAGCGGCAATGGTTGAGAACCATTCCTTCAGCCGCTGATCGTCGCGCTGGAGATTGCCGCGAGCAACTTCGCTCAGCATCGCAATCAATGACAGATTAGCCCCGATGTCGTCGTGCAGGTCCGTAGCGATACGGGTCCTCACTCTTTCGAGCTCCACCAACCGCGAAACACGTTGACGGTGCCCGGCATAAATCGCCAGCCCAACAAATACAGCAGCCAACGAGAGAAACCACCACCTCTGCCATATGGGCGGGAGGATGCGGAACCGAAACGCGGCTGCATCAGAGTTGACTGTGTCTTCCTGATTGATCGACCGCACCAGGAACTGGTATGAACCCGCCGCGAGACGCGCATAATTGATTGACCGCGCCTCAGTCGGGGCGCTCCAGTCTGCGTCCACACCATCCAGTTTGTATTGGTAGCGCAATTTGTGCTCGCCTTGAAAACTCAGCGCCACATATTCGATGAGCAGATTATTGCGAGAGGCAGGGAGTTCGATTTCCGGCATGCTGCGGGCTCCGGTTTCGGGCAGCGGTAGCTCCTCCCCGGCTATTTGCACACGGCTGAGATAAATCGGAGCGGGCTGAATCATTCTACGTTCGGCGTTCGGATTGAACTTAGACAGCCCGAGCGAGGTCGCCACCCAGATATTACCGTGCCTATCCTTGAGACAGTAATTGATGACGTCGCTTGCAAGCCCATCGTCGGTATTGAAATGGCGAATCCGTCCGGTGGCCACATCAAGCTGATCGAGTCCTTTACCCGTGCCAAGATACATACGCCCGAAGTCGTCCTCTGCAATCGTCCAGACTGCATCGCTGGCCAATCCGTCAGCGGTCGAATAGTTGACGAACTTTGGATTTTCATCGGTCGGGTCTTTGGTCATCGAGACGCCTTTGTAACGTAATCCGACCCAAAGCCAACCGCGACTGTCAACGAAGAAGGCGCGCGGGTTGGCTTCGGGCAGTCCGTCGGCCGGTTGAAGCATGGCTACGCGCCCGTTGATCAGTCTCCCGAGCAGCCAGTGCCCACCGAGCCAGAGCGCTCCTGAGCGATCGCTGATCATCCGTTGGACACCAATAGTAAATGACCCTACCGCGCTCATTGGAACGTGCTCGCAGGAGAGGGAACCTTTTCGCGCCGGAGGGAAAAACGACAGACCCTGGTTCTCCGGGCTTACCCATACTGTTCCGGTTCGATCTTGATAGAGTCCGGCAAGGATAGTGGTCTCAGGGACTCCATTGGCTGCGGTGAACTTTCGGCCTCGGCGCAACTGCAACTCAGGCCCTTGAAAACGGAACAGACCGTAGTCAGTTCCAATCCACCAGTCTCCGTGTTGATCCTGGATAATGCGTTCATTGAAACTGCTGAAAGGGAGCGCTTGTGATTCAGGAAGCGGCACAGCCCTCTCTTCGACAATCTTGGCCAGACCGCCGTTGGCAATGCTCGCGAAGATATTCCCCTTCATATCTTCGATCACCTTCCTGACATTCTGATTGGGCAGCCCCTCGGTTCTGGTGAAAGTGATGATCAACTCGCTGGAGAGCTTGCACACCCCGCCGCCCTCAGTGCCAATCCACAGATTGCCATCGCGATCTTCGACCAAGGACAAGACATTGCTATCGCTCAACCCCTGAACACTTGTGTAGGGGGTTTGCTTTCCGTCGCGATATTTGATCAGCCCATCCCATGTACCGATCCACAGCGCGCCGGCGGAATCGCTGAGAATTGTGTTGATACCCTGATCGGGCTTGAGCGTCAGCGGCCGCTTCCTCCATCGTCCGCGATCCCCGCCCTCGGCGGGTTCGATCAGTTCAAAGACCTCATTCTCGTTGGCTGCGATTACCTTGCCTTTTCCATCCTCAATGATCCTCGTGATCGGATGGCGACCAACTCCATCTTCCGGACCGTACTCGATTATTTGATCATGAACGATTTCGATTATCCTTGTGCGGGTGCCGAACCAGAGACGCCCCTGGTGGTCGGCGAAAGCGAGCTGCGCCTCTGGTTGATCGGGGGAGCTAACCACGAACTTGAGATCGCTGCCTTCTTCGGTTGCGGAGCGATAAATCCCGCCATCAGTTGCGCACCAGAGATTATTGTGGGAGTCAAACAACAGGCCATTAACGACATTCGAAGCATCTGAGTTTGCGATTCGGAAACTGACAAACTTCTGCTTCACACTTTTGCCAGGTTCGGCCTGGATGGCGGAGGTTTCCTGGGGGTCATCGATCAGGCGGGCAACGCCACCGCCGTTGGTGGCGACCCAAATAGAGTTTTGCTGGTCTTCCGCGATAGCATTAATGATCGGATCGGCGAGGCCATCGCGCGGAGCATAATTGGTGAAGCGATAGCCATCAAACCGGCTCAGGCCTTCCCAGGTGGCAAGCCACAGGTAACCCTTCGCGTCCTGATGCATCGCGGTGACGTGACTGTGGGCGAGACCATCAGAGACATCGTAGTGATGAATGGAAAGCTGCTGCGCCGTAATCACCGGAGCTCGCGGCCAAAATGCCATGCACAGAATTGCCCCGACAGCCGCATTTCGGATAACTTCACTCGACCGACCGTGGCGCATGATTCGTGCTCGCGGAATCAATGTACAGAAGCCCGGGGCGCAGCCTTCGCGAGGCGCAGGAGCGGCCCGTGATTCTTTACCGGTGAAGGAATCACTACGACGAAACCGGCATGGGCTTGCCCATATCGTACTTCGACGATTCATTGCTGCGGCCTATTCCCAGTCAGGAGTTGGGCGGTCTTTCAGCCATAAGATGAAATCGAGAGTTGGAGGCGTGCCACCCAACGATCGCAGTCTGGTTGCGCATTGCGCCCGGTGACCCTGGCTGTGTAAACAGACCTGCATCATTGCCTCGGCCACCGAATAACTGCGGCCAGGAATGTAAGACGTTTCGACGAGGCGCGCCAGCTCATGTTCATCAGCTTGAGATACCCACTTCAGCTCTTGCGCGTGAGTGTCTCGATACTGGGCCGCAATCTGTCCGAGCGATTCCGGAATCCGCGATTCCTTTTCAACGTCGAACGGAACCCCTAGACTCAACAGCAACCAGAACCGATTCGCCACGATGATGTGGTGCAACAGGTTCTTCAGTTCCTGGTCATGAGCGGCTGGTTCGTGCCGACGAATCGTCTTTATCAAAGAGGCATTCGCATATCCCTTGTGCAGAATCAGGTCTTTTAACATTAAGAGCATTGTGGGGTCTCACCCGGCGCCGCACCCTTGATTTGAATGTCGGGCAGATTTCAGTTTGTCCTCGCGCCGCTGTGTCGACAAACTAACGTTGCGGCTGGCAAATCTTTGGTTCCGACAGGTCTCCGACGTTGCTGTCAGCAGGGAGAGGGCTATTGCCTCACGGGATGTTCAAAATATAAGAGCAACAACCGCTGAGTCACAAGCACGTTTTCGGGTCGCATGCTACGCGGATGGCTTCGTCTGTTCGGGCGGCACATCGCGCAAATGCTGAGCGAAGTACCAATGATGTCCCTCGGGATCCTCGACGCCATAACGGCGGTCCCCGTAGAACTGGTCCTTCGGTTCCTCGATTATCTTCGCGCCCGCTTCCTTCGCCTGTTCGTAGTGCTTGTCCACGTCGTCAACGATCACATATAAGCTTTGAGTTACGTGGCCGAGCCGCCTCGGATTCTGATAATCGGGTCCGGGATCCCCCATCATAATCACAGCGTCCCCAAGCGCCATGGCGCCGTGGGCGACGCTTCCATCAGGGCCGGCCATACGGTCCTGCTCTCGAAAGCCGAACGCTCGCGACAACCAATCGAGCGCGCCGGCAACGTCTTCGTAATACAAATAGATAGTGATTCGCTGCTTGTTCTCCGGCTGATTTGTAGCCATACCAGGTTCCCTCCATTCTACGGTTCCGGCCTCTCGGTTTGAATCTCTCGCAACAACAGAAACAGCGGAAGCGCGAGCGATACGCCGACCGTCAGGTTAGCAACGATACAAACCCACCAAAGCTTAATCGGTCGCTTGCGCCGCTCGTGATAAATGAAAGCCCACAATACTACGGAAGACACAAGCACGTCGGCGGCAAAAAACGCGGAGATCGGATTTGCAAACATTTGATTAACAAGAACCGAAAGGCGCAAGCCGTGCTCTGCAACAAATCGAAGAAAGAAATAATAGGGGACGCCAAAACCCAGAACGCAGAGCACAATGTACATTAGCTTGGTGTTCATAAATGGTCTTACCGAGTTCAAGCTTGCGGCTTAGTAATGGCTCTACGTCGAGGCGTGTCCTTGAGTATCTCAGTAGTGTTTTCGGTTACGCCTGGGAGTTCTAGAATCTGACGCGTATCGTGCCTCTCGATCTGACCTGCAGGCTCGGAAGGCCATTCCTTTCTGATACGCCAGGACCTGAGCCTTAGGTCGAGCGCAAACCCGAAACTGATGGCCTGATGAACGGCAATCACAGAACAGCATGCGGCAGCAACATAGATCGACCATTTTGCTTCCGGTGTGCCCAGGTAGGTCGAATACAGGATTATCGCGGACGCGAGCGCCATCAACGAATTCAATCCGTTGAAGATCATCATTACTTTCATACGCTGCTCAGGCTTTGTAGAAGAGTCCGCGAGCCATGCGCCGCAACGCCTGCAATAGGACTTTGGATGCTGATCGGATGCTCCGCATTGTGGACAGAACATATAAGAACCCTTCCGTGCCGAGCCAGACTTGCCCAATCATCCGCCACGCCGGCTCGGGTCCGCAAGCGATTTCGCGCGAGCGTTTAGAGTAGCGACTTTAGTTAGGTCGTACTCCTCCCGGCTACTGCGCCCGACAAGCGCGAGAAACTACCCGACTAAAGTCGGCACTCTGAACGCTCGTCGGTAATCTCTCGATCAGGAACGCGAATTGGCGCCGCCACGATCCACAAAGAGGCGAGCATAAAGGTTACCGACGCTGCGGCGAGTGCCGCGCGCGGGCTCGCTAATTGACCGAAGATTCCGCCTGCGAGAGCCCCCAATGGCATTGCTACGACACCAAGGACGTTCGCTGTCGCGCTCACACGTCCAAGCAGCCTGTCCGGTACGAGCGCCTGGCGAAGACTGGTGTCGTTGACAAACGCCATCGTCAGAAGCCCGTCTCCGAGAATTTGCGCGGTGAGCAGGAAGAGGGCCGCTTGCAATCTAGAACCGTGAGCAAGCGGCACAAGACATTGAAGGGCGCCGCCCAACGCGAACCCTAATACGAGGGTTGGCTTCACACGAAGCCGGTCGCGCGCCGGCTGAGCGAGCATCGAGCCAACTAACGAGCCGAGACCTCCGCAACCCGCAATCACTCCAGCCGCCGTCGGCGAGATCCCTAGATCGCGCACTGCGAAAAGCATGTACATCGAGGCGAAGACTCCGCCTGCCAGCCGAAAAGTAGTCGAGCATGCGATGAGCGCCCGCAAGGTCGGATCGCGCCAAACCACGCCGATACCCTCTACGGCTCCTTGTATTGCGCTCTCGCGTGCGCTCCTCGGTTGGGGTTCCGGCTCGGGCGTCCGTATCCATTTGAGCGTTAGAGCTGAGACAACGAAGGTCGCAGCATCAACGAGTATTGCGACCGGTCCGCTCAGGAACTGTACCAGGGCGCCGGCCGCGGCAAAGCCGCCCATCTCGGCTACCGATGCAGTGGCGGACAGTTTAGCGTTTCCTTCGACGAGGTTTTGACGCCCGACAAGGGTTGGTAGATACGCCGGGTAGGCCGCATCGAAAAGCGCCGTGAAGACCGCTGCTGCCGCGGCCACGATGTAGAGCTGAGCGATCGTCAGCCTGCCTGCGAATGCCGTAGCCGGGATCGATAACATCAATGCGGCACGCGCCAGGTCTGCAATGATCATTACCGGCCGGCGGCGCAGCCTGTCGACCCATACACCTGCGAACAGTCCCGTGGCAAGGACCGGGCCGGCCTGTACTGCTTGTAGAAATCCCTGTTCGAGCGGGGTTGAGTTCAGAGTCAGCAGCGCTGTCAGCGGAAGTGCAATGAGCGTAAGCATCGATCCGAACAGCGAAATACTCTGCCCAGCCCAAAGCTTCGTGAAGTCCCGATGACGCCAAAGGCCCGTGAATTGAGGTCGCATAGAGTTCCTGCACACTGTGGCGAGCGATCATTGTCCGTGAAGCCGCCTTAGCGCGCCAGCCTTTAGTGCGATCCTCTCTTACGTCGCAGAGGCTAGCGCCATTCCGACAGAGTCCGGTGGACATAACGGCCTACTAGATAGCAAGTCCTATTGGCTTGAGAAGATGCGTGTCTGCTATTATCCGACGCACTCAGAGGATCAAGAGGCCGACAAGCTGCCAGCTTGTCGAACCGTACGCACCCCGGGCCATCGACAAGCTGGCAGCTTGTCGAACAGAGTTGCGCTGCATTCAAACGTGAGAGCCAGGAGACCACAATGACAGAGAAAATGAATCGACAATGGAGACTCGCGGCGAGACCGGCCGGCACTTTTAAGGACAGCGATTTCAAGTGGACTGAAGAACCGGTGCCGGCCTTGAATGACGGCGAATTCCTCGTTCACAACCAGTATCTCTCGCTCGATCCGACGAATCGCGGCTGGGCGAATGCGACGGATACCTACCTGCCCGCGGTCAAGTTGGGGGATGTAATGCGCGGCGGAGCGATTGGCACAGTTGAAGAGTCGCGTAATCCAAACTTCAAACCGGGGGATCTCGTCTCAGGGTTGCTAGGCTGGCAGGAATACGCGGTCAGCGACGGCGCCGCCCTTTCGAAGCTACCTGTTATGCCCGGAATACCTTTGACCGCTTATCTGGGATTGTTCGGTCACATAGGATTGACGGCTTACTATGGTCTCCTTGATGTCGGACTGCCAAAAGAGGGCGATATGTTGGTGGTATCGGGGGCCGCTGGAGCCGTAGGCTCGCTTGTCGGGCAAATAGGGAAGATCAAAGGTTGTCACGTCGTCGGTATTGCCGGGACCGACGAGAAGTGCAAGTGGCTCACCGAAGAACTCGGATTCGACGCAGCGATCAATTACAAAACAGAGAATGTCAGCGAAGCCTTGAAGCGGGCTTGTCCAAAGGGTGTCGACATCTACTTCGACAATGTCGGCGGTGAGATCCTCGACGCAGTGCTCGCGCAGATTAACCTGGGCGCGCGCATCCCCCTCTGTGGAATGATCTCGCAATACAACGCGACTGAACGGCCGGTGGGACCTTCCAATCTGGCGATGTTGATCATAAGGCGCGCGCGCATGCAGGGGTTTCTGGTTTCGGATTACATGAGTCGCGCTCAGGAAGCGATGACTCAACTGGGTCGCTGGTTGATGGAAGGGAAGATCAAGTACAGAGTTGATGTTGTTGAAGGACTGGAACAAACGCCCCGAGCGGTTAACAAGCTGTTCGATGGTTCCAATCAGGGCAAACTCGTCGTCAAGATTTGAGCGGCAAGGTACCGCAGACTGTCTAGTCTGCGGAGGCTCGAACCTTAGAACATTCACTGGAACGCAAAGGCGCCGCAGACTGGACAGTCTGCGGTACCGGTTTGATTCAGCCGCGCTGCCGGAGGACTTCAAACAAAACGACACCGACTGCTACCGATACGTTTAGCGATGAAACCTTGCCATGCATGGGTATGGAAACAGCCGCATCGCAGCGTTCGCGTACCAGACGATGCAACCCGTGACCTTCGCCGCCAAAGACCAATGCGAGTGCTCCGGAATAGTTGAACTCGGTGTAAGCCATCTTCGCCGAGCCTTCCACTCCGACTACCCAAACGTTCTGCTTCTTTAGCTCCTCAATGAACGACGCGAGGTTCGTGACTCGAGCGACCGGCAGGTGCTCGACTGCGCCCGCCGAAGTCTTTGCAACTGCTTCTGTGATCTGAGCTGCTCGGCGCTCTGGCACGATGACCGCACTGGCGCCCCCGCACTCGGCGGTTCGAACGATGGCGCCGAGATTGTGAGGGTCCTCAACGCCGTCGAGGAGAATGAAGATCGTTTTGGGCGAAATCTGGCCGAGCAGGTCTTCAGCGTCCGAATAGTTCGCCACAGACGTGACCGCGATCACCCCTTGATGATTAGCCTTATTAGTCAGGCGATCGAGCGCAACACGCGCGTCGCGTCGAATAGGCACGCGAGCAGCGCGCGCAGCCTCAATTACGTCGCGCAGTCTCGCATCGCGAACGCCCTCGGCAATCACGATTCGATCGATGCGTCGCGCTCCGGCTCGCAAGGCCTCTAGAACTGGAAGCACTCCGTAAATGTTTGCCATACGTAGATCAAATTTCCGCTGACTAAAGTCGTTACTATGAACGCCGTTATACAACGTTAGCCTCGCGGTCAGCGCTGCCTTGCGAGAACCGATCGAACGAGAACGGCGCGGTGTCGAAGTCTCGAGCGTCGCCGCGAGCGATCAGCTCAGCAAGAATTCTCCCGGCCGCGGGCGAATGTTGAAAGCCATGTCCGCTGAAGCCGGTAATCAGGAAAACCCCATCGACCTTACTTGCCGGTCCAATGATCGGCATCGCGTCCGGTGTCATTTCATAGAGGCCCGCCCAGGCGTGCGCGATACCAGCGTCGGCCAGCGCCGGCAATCGCTTCACCGCGACCCGGGTGACTTTCTCGAGAAACTCCCAGCTCACTGTGGTGTTGAAACTCGTTGGCTCATCGGCGTCCGACATACCAAACAGAATTCCCCCTCCTTCGCGGTGAAAGTAAAATGTAGTTTCGAAATCTATTACCATGATGTGTGAAGCAGGTACCGGTTTCAAGATCGGTTCGGTTATGAATATGTGCCGGCGGTAAGGGTACACCGGGACATCGAGTCCAACCATGCTCGCGATCTTGCCTGCATAAGGTCCGGCGGCGTTGACCACAGTGCGGGTCGATATTGTGCCTCGCGTTGTTTGGACTGACGTCACGCGACCGGATTGAGTTGTGATCCCGGTCACTTCTGCTTCGCGATTGATTTCAACGCCCGCGGCTTGCGCCGCTTTAGCAAAACCCATCGTGACGCCGTTTGGATCAGCGATGCCGTCGCGGGCGCAGAACGTCGCCGCGATAACGTCGTCGAGTTCAAGCCCAGGCGCGAGCCGCCGCGCGTCTTCGGGCGCCAGCATCTGAACATCGATTCCGAGCCGTCTCTGCATTTCGATGCTGCGTTTGAAATCGCTAACGTCGTGGTTGTTCGAAAGTAAGAAAAGGTATCCATCCTGGTGAAAATCGATTTCGCAGCCGACTTCCTCCTCAAACCGTTCGAAGAGTCGAATGGATTCGATGGAGAGGCGGACGTTTGCGTCGTTTGAGAACTGATGTCGGACGCCGCCCGCATTGCGTCCGGTCGAGCCCATGCCAAGCATAGGCTCCCGCTCGACAAGGACGACGTCCCGAATCCCGATGCGGGAGAGGTAATAAGCAGTGCTAACCCCCATGCAGCCACCGCCGATTATTACGACTTCTGCCGTTGTCTTCACGGTGGCGAAAGCTTACACGAGATTCACGTAAGCACGGAAGCAAGCTCAGAGCGGGCGTTTCCACCGAGCGTTCAGAGTACCGACTTTAGTCGGGCAGTGTCTTGGACAACAGAGCCGTGGTTAACACAAAGCACTGCCGACTAAAGTCGGCACTCTGAACGCTCGTTCCGAATCTGGACTCGGAATCTGATGTGTGATCACCAACGATCTACCTTTTGGCGGCGCCTCGGACGATGATCTTGCCCGCCATATCCTTTCCGCCTTTTTCGCCGTGAAACTCACAGTGATAGGCGTAAGTGCCCGCTTTATCGAACTTGTGTTCGAACTTGTCTCCTTGTTTCAACACGTCGGATTTGAAAGATCCGTCGTCGGCTTCAACTGTGTGACGGCCGGACTCGTTCACCCACTCAACAGTGGTTCCCGGCGCTATAGTAAGCACTTTGGGTGTGAACTGAAAACTGCTGACCTTTACAGTTGCCTTCTCTGCAACCGGTGTTGCCGTCGCTCCGGATCGGGCACGGTTCATGGTTGGTCGCATCGCAAAGGTTACAGCCGCCATCATAAGCACTATCGAAATCGAGCAAAGGATAATCAGTCTTCGCATTTGAGTGTTCTCCTTACGTGTGGGTTTAAGTCATTGATCGTGAGGTGTGACCGTGATTACTCCCGCCATGTCTTTTCCGTGTTTCTCGCCGTGAAAACTGCAGTAGTAAGGATAGACGCCGGGAGAGTCGAATTTGTGTTCAAACTTGCCATCCGCCGTGAGCGTGTCGGACACAAATGAGCCATCGTCAGCTTCAACTGTGTGGCGGCCGCGTTCGTCGGTCCACTCAACTATTGTTCCTGCCTTGATAGTCAGCGCTTTTGGCTCAAACTGAAAGTTTGTGATCTTGACGCTGGCCTTTTCCGAAGCGACGGCAGATGCAGCCGGGGCCGCAGCTTTAGACGCGGCCGCTTTGGGGGCCGGCGCGATGTACCAAACGTAGTAGGTAGAAACGCCGATCAGCACCACCAGCCACCAAATGGCTAGTTCCGCGCGCATCCACGGCTTGTATCGTTTGAACCGAAGACCCCGCGGCAGAATCTTTGTCGCCGCCACCAGCACGATGTACAGACCAAGCACTTCAGCGATGGTGCCAAGCGCCGCGTGCACATAAGGCACCAGGTAGTAAGCCTGCCTGAGACCGCCCGGCACTTGCGGCTGCACTTGTTTGTGAAACGAAGGAGCCATGATCAGAAAGATCATTGCCAGGTTCAGTATCATCACCGATGACTGAACATACTTGTGCGCGCGAAAGTTTTTACGCCTCGCGAGCGACATTCCAACAAGCAGAGCGAGTCCCATCGAGACTTGAACCACAAGGTTCAAGTCCGCGCGAAAGGTAGCGCCGGTTCCAAGAAAGCCGTTCATTTGTCTCTCCTGATGACTAACCTTAAAGCGTGAGGAATCCCTTGAAGATACGCTGACCTCAAACTTCATTTACGCGAACCGGTCGCGTTCGGATTGCCCGCCAGTGAGTCGGCGTTATTTTATTGTTTTTGGTTCAGGTTGGAAAAGTAGACAAACGCTCGGCAGCGGCGCATTATCACATCACTGGCCGAGGCGGACCAATCTCATCGCGAACCTGCAACGGGGTAACTCAATGAGGTACATCGAAGAAACGGTTACAGTGACTGACGGGTTGCGTCTCTATCTCAGGAGGAGTGAAGTCGGGGACTCACGCGGCGAGGTGCTGATTGCGCATGGCTTCGGCGAACACTGTGGCAGATACGGCGCGCTGACTGATCATCTCACGAGTCACAACTATTCCGTGACGGCGTACGATCACCGGGGTCATGGGTTGTCGGATGGATTACCCGGTCACGTCGAGAGCTTCGATGAATACGATCAAGACCTTGTGAAACTGGTCGCGTCGGTTCGCGCGCGCAACCAATTGAAACCGCTGTTCCTTATCGGGCATAGCATGGGCGGGCTGATTGCGCTCAGATATCTGGCACGACGAAGCGGGGAACTTTCAGGCGCGGTTATTTCCGCGCCTCTTATCGAAGTCGCGGTTCCCGTGCCGGCGCACAAGCTTATGATTGCGCGAGTGGGTGCGCGGATGGCTCCTCGATTCCGGTTGGATAATGAAATAAACCCGGCTAACCTCAGCCGCGATCCTGAAGTCGGCCGCGCTTATGCCGCTGACCCGCTTGTGAATCGCAAAGTCAGCACGAAGTGGTTTGCCGAAGCTACTCGAGCGATGCAAGAAGTCGCGGAGTGGGCGCCTAAGATCAAGACGCCAATCCTGGTGATGCACGGAACCGAAGATCGCCTCGCAAGCGTCAGCGCAACAAAGAGGGTCTTTGAAACCATCGGTTCTCCTGACAAGGAATTGGTGATCTATCCTGGCTTCTATCACGAGCTATTCAACGAGCCGGAGAAGCGAGAAGTGTTCGAGCGCGTAACGGAGTGGCTGGGGAAGAAGGTTGAAGTTTCGTAGTACTCGGCTTCAGCCGGATGTAGGTCGCCGTCTACAAACCTTCCTGAAGGCGGTACCAGGAACATCAGTCCGGTATGGCGGCTTGCAGTGATCCCTACAAGTCCACTCGCGTGCCGATGCCCTGAGCAATCGCTCGGGAGTAGGCGAGGCGAGCTGTCACGAGGTCCTCAATCGCGAGGCCGCACGACTTGAAGAGCGTTATCTCAGAGCCAGACTCGCGACCTGGGGTCTTCAGTGAAATTACATCCGCCAGCGTTCCTTTAACGTGGCTTGAATCGATCGCGCCTTCCCAAATCGGTATCAGAATCTCTCCTGCTTCCCGACCGGCAGCAGAAACTGCGTCGATGATCACGCGCGCCCGTTGAACGGTATCGGTGTCGAGCTCTCGAGTTGAAGGAGTGAAAGCCCCAACCGCGTTGATGTGAGTTCCATCAATAAGCAGCGCTCCGTCAAAGAGCGGCTCACGTGACGTCGAACAGGTGCAGATCAGATTTGCAGTCGATGCTGCTTGCTCGGCAGATCCAACATCGCAAGAACGTGTGTGAATTCTGCGGACGTGGTCTGCGAGCGCGGTTGCGTTGTCGACGGACCGTGATGCGATTGTCACGGCCTCGACCTCGACTACTTCGATCATCGCCTCGATGTGAAAGCGCGCCTGAACTCCAGCTCCGAACACCGCGAGCCGTTTTCTCCCAGGCGCAGCCATGAACTTCGTCGCTACGGCTGAGGTCGCCGCAGTTCGAATTGCGGTTATGAAGCGGCCTTCCATGAGAGACAATGGGCGACCGGTCTCGTCATCCAGCAGCAGATAAACACCTTGAACCACGCTGAGCTTGCGCTCGACGTTCCCTTCAAACACCGAAACTATTTTCGTGCCCAGGGCGCTTCGCGCTGAATCGTCGTTTGAGCCGATGTAAGCAGGCATCTCGAGCACAACCCCGTTATGCCCGGGCACATCCATGTGCAAGCGCTCCGGCACATATGCCTTACCGCCAGCGAGCGTACGAAAGCCCTGCTCGACTGCGTCTATAACGTCGCGCATGGTCAGCACGGCGCGCAGATCTGATTCGCTGAGGATCAACATTTGGAGAGCTGTAGCCAGCGCGCCAGCTTGTGTGCTCGCTCTGGCAACGAGGCATTGGTAGTTAGCTGCGAGGTTGTTCGTCGATGTACTTCACAAAAATCAGCTCGTTGTGTCGTTCGTTGTAGACAAGCTCGTCGATCACCTGAGACGCCAGCATTATTCCGAATCCACCCGGCCGCAAGCCAAGCTCCTGACGCACTTCCATGTGTCGCGTCGGTTGATCCGAAGGATTGGCGAACGCGGCATGCTTGATGTCCTCGATGTTGAATCCGTCGCCGGGGTCTTTGATCGAGTAGAGGATCGCCCGCTTGAGATGAATGTATTTGATCTCGACCCGCTTTGAGGGATCGCACTTGCCGCCGTGCTCGATTGCGTTGTTCAGCAATTCACGAAACACCGCGCCGACCGCTTCACGAGTCTCCTTGGGAATGTGCTCATGAAGATGGCCGAGAAACCTCTGGATGGGCTCGACGGCAGCCAGGTCACAGGGCACCCGAATCTCGATCCAATCACGACGATCAGAGATCACGTCGATCTGGCAATCGATATCTCTTTCTATTGTCATCCGCACCGCTTCAACAAGCTCGTCGGCATTAAAGGGCTTCGAAAGAAACTCGCAGGCTCGATTGCGCAAGGCGCCAATCACGGCCTCGCTTATTTCGTGACCGGTCATCACGATCGCTCGCAGGTCAGGCCTAAGCGCTCGAGCTCGTTCGAGTAACTGGATCCCGGTCATCCCAGGCATCGTCACGTCCGTTAGCAAGATGTCAACCGACTCCTTGTCAAGCAAGTCGAGTGCTGCGCTTCCATCGGCAGCATCGATGACGTGATAGCCCGCCTCATCGAGAACAGCGTGATAGATCTCGCGGCTGGGCTGATCGTCTTCGGCTAACAGGACTGTCGTTGCCATATGATCTTTGCTATTTCTTCAATCGCTGACCTGCGTGTGCGTTCATCCAGCCGTCGTATCGCATACGCAGAGTCTTAACCGGATTGTCGTTCTCGTCCGGTTTAATATCCTGATCCGTAACCTGAATCTCGAGATAGTAGTGACCGTCGTTGAGTCCCTCGCCCATCTTATCACTCTTGTTGGCCACGACAATATAGGCTACGTGAGCCGTCTTGTTGTCGCAGGGAGCGGGTGGATCGGGCGGCGTATTACAGTTGCATCGCCGATCGCCGCCGCGCGAGTCCGCCGCTTCCATGGCGGCCATCACACGATCAGAGAGACTTCCCCTTGCCTGCTTAAAAGCCTTCACCGCTTCTTCGATCACATCGTCGCCGGCGAGGATGTTCCCCTGTATGGAAAAGTATATTTCGGTTCCGTCGACCCTGGATTGCCGGTCAAGCGATTGCTTGCCGTTGCTCGCACCCGAATAACCGGCGAAGCGTCCCTCCAGATCCACGATGCCGTACTGACGCGACGCGTGAGCCTGATCTTCCGACTTGAGCATATCTATAATACGAGCCGGATCGGTGTGCTTGTTCAGTTCCGCCGCGATCAGGTTCTGAAGCTTCCGGGTGCGATCCACATTAGCCTGAGCCGCGGCGATTCCCTTGCCTGGAATAATGATAGCCTGGACGTCTTTCAACCCTTTGGCAGGGAAGCCGGCGAACGCTTGTTGAGCCACGCACGTCGCGGAGGCGATTACTATCTGGCCGGTTTTGCGATCGACGGCGATCACTGACCACGTAGCCATTACTGTTGTTTGAAGGATGACAACAACAGCGACGGCGAGAGGGATCTTTTGCATTGGCTTTATCGGGACGCGTCGTTTTCGTGTGTGAGTCTATCGGGCCGGAAAATAGCACGAACGCGATGTGGGTTTCAACCGCAGGTCCGTAGTCCGTAGTCCGTGGTCCGTGGTCAGTACTCCGGAGTTTGAGGTCCTTTGCAATTCATCCGCAGCGAGCTACGGACTCCTCACCAGGGACCACGGACTATGTCCGCTTGAATTCGCCAACGACAGTGCTTAATATTCGCTGACTAAATCGATGCAATCCAGGATCACGCTGGGGAATACTTCTAAAATGAACGATACGGCGCCGATCAGAGCGGGTGAAGAACTCAATCTGGATGCGCTGGAAGCCTATCTTCGATTACATCTTGCTGAATTGCATCTTGCTAAATTACTGCCTGGCGCGCCTCTCGATCATGCTTCGATTGAAGTTGAACAGTTTCCCGGCGGCCATTCGAACCTCACGTATCTTGTTCGATTAGGGGGCCACGAATTCGTTTTGCGGCGGCCACCATTTGGACCGGTTGCGCCGACCGCCCACGACATGCCTCGTGAGTACCGGCTACTTGCGGCGGTGCATCCGCTGTTCAACCTTGCTCCCAAACCTTATCTGCTCTGCGAAGATCAATCAATTATCGGCGTGCCTTTCTACTTGATGGAACGAAGACGCGGACTTGTCATTCGTCGCGATATTCCCGACGAGATTGGCGACGATCTGGCACTGCGGCGACGAGTCAGCTATGGCATGATAGACACCCTTGCCGCGCTGCACGCAGTCGATATTTATTCGTCGGGGTTGGTCAACATCGGCAAACCAATCGGCTTTGTCACTCGCCAACTAAAAGGCTGGACCGAGCGATGGCAACGTTCGAAGACGAGTGAGCTGCCTGAGATTGATCGAGTCATTCAATGGCTTGCCGAGCGCATTCCGGCTGAGCCTGAACCCGATTCCGGCCGGCGGGCGACGCTTGTGCATAACGACTTCAAGCTGGACAACACCATGCTTGATCCGAAAGATCCGGCTCGGGTAGTCGCGGTGCTGGATTGGGAGATGTGCACAGTCGGCGATCCGTTGATCGACCTCGGGATCTTTCTATGCTACTGGGCGATGAAAGACGATCCCGAGGCGCGTCGCGAATCAATCAGCCCGGTTACAACCGAGCCGGGTTGGATCAGCAGGCAAGAGGTGATCGAGCGCTACGCCGGGAAAACCGGCCGCGATCTCTCCGGGATCGCGTTCTACGAAACCTTTGCGCTGTTCAAAACAGCGGTCGTGCTTCAGCAGATTTACTATCGCTATGTGAAAGGACAGACTCACGACGAGCGATTCAAGAACTTCGATCGGCGTGTGAATGGTCTCGCGCGAGCCGCTTATGAACTGGCGGAGAAATCGGGGATCTAATCCCAAGGGCACCAAGCCACAAAGGAAGAAGAGAAAGGTTAGCGGTTCAAGTTTAGAGTTCAAGCTTCAGCTTGCGCATCGAAATTAGCACCTTGAGGGGTGAGCTGTGAACCAGTACGGGGAGCTTCAGTGACTTGGTGCCTCTGTGGTTAATCCCGGGGTTGAAAGGGGACGCTTGAGTTACATTTATCTCATTCGACATGCACAAGCCGGTTCGCGGGATAACTACGACGTACTGTCGGAATTGGGGCGAGAGCAGGCTCGCCTGTTGGGCGAGCACTTCATCGCTCAAGGCGTCGAACTCGCAGCCGCTTACTCCGGCTCCATGCAACGCCAGCGAGAAACTGCTGAGATTGCGTGCGGAGCGCTCGAGCGCGCAGGACTGCCGGCGCCCGATGTCATAACCGACGAAAGCTGGAACGAGTTCAGTTTGATTTCGGTGTATCGAGCCCTTGCAAAACGAATGATGAAGGACGACGACGCCTTTGCTCGGGACATCAAAGAAATGCAAGAGGCAATAGCGCGCGATCCGCACACGACCGGAGGGGCGGTCGGCCGATGCGACCAGGCGGTGATACGAGCGTGGATGGAAAACCGCTATTCCGATTATGACGGTGAAGCCTGGTCTTCTTTTCGAGCGAGGATCGAAGCGAGTACTGCGCATCTGTGTTCGAACCGTCACGAGAAAGCAATTGCGATCTTTACATCGGCGACTCCAATTGCGATCATTGCCGGTGCGTCGCTCGCGCTTGATGACGATAAGCTACTAAGCATCCTCGGCGTGATTTACAACACGAGCGTGTCGGTGATGAGAGCGCGAAGCGGAGAACTGAGACTCTTCACGTTCAACGCGACGCCTCACCTCAATGGGACACAACGCACGTTTAGATAAGACGGAGAAGAGAAACCACATGATCAAGAATGACATAACACGACGAAGTTTTTTCTCGAGCGTCGCCCTCGGAGCGGCCGGCGCTGCGGCTTTCTTCACCCCGGGCGTTTTTGCGGAGCAATTAGTGCGGACACCGACGCAAGAGGAAGGGCCGTTCTATCCGGATAAGCTGCCAATCGATACCGATAACGATCTTCTTATCATCAATGACTCAATCACTCCCGCCGTTGGCGCTGTCACTCACGTGAGTGGACGCATCCTCGACAGTCGAGGCGACCCCATCAGAAATGCGTTAGTCGAGATCTGGCAAGTGGACAACAATGCATCTTATCTTCACAGCAAGAGTGATAACTACAAGAGACGCGATACTAATTTTCAGGGGTTCGGCCGATTCATGACAGGCTCGACTGGCGAGTACTACTTCCGGACTATTAAGCCGGTGCTATATCCGGGGCGACTGGCGCCGCACATTCACTTCGCGATCAAGCTCAAGGGCAGAGATAGATTTACCACGCAGATGTACATCAAGGGACATCCGGGCAACATCCGTGACGGCGTGCTGAATGCTGTTCGCGACCCTAAAGTCCGCGAGCTGCTTATTGTCGACTTCACGCCAGTCAAGGCCTCGCCAATCGACGAGCTATCGGCGAAGTTTGACATCGTAATGGGCTACACGGCGTAGTAAATAAAAGACAGAAAGAAACCGGGATGGCGTGGTAGCTAGTGACTGCCGTCCCGGTTCTTCTCCAGCTTGATACTAATCGTTTGATCATCTTCCTGGGTTAGTTCGTATTTCTTTCCGAATGTCTTACAACCCACAACGGTCACTTGAATCAATACCGTTACGGTCGGAACCTTGGCGAAACTAACCAAACCGTCTCTCGTCTTTAAGGTTTTTTCAAACGGCGTATCCTCGTTCTGTGACCTCACAAAGACATCGGCGCCGTCCACAGGTTCCTCTTCATCACCGACAGTTACTTCGACGTGCAGGTGAGTCGTCTTTTGAGGTTTTGGCGCCGGCTCTTGTGAAAAAATCGCTCCGGGAATCAGCAAGACTACCGATATGGAAACCAATAGGCTGTTTCTAGTAAGTTGTGTTGTCATAACTGCTCCTTCCAAACTCTAGAGTCAGTGTGAGCCCGTTTTCCCTAATGAGGTGACACATCTTTTCTGTTTGTGTTTAGTTCGAGAAGCCTCTGTCCGCTCAAGAGGTCGCGGACAACGTCGTCATAGTAAGGCTTCTCTTTCAGGCTTGCTTTGGATCCGGGGAAGTAGACCAGGGTGATTTGAGCGCTCTCTTCTTCAAAAGTGCGGAATACGACTGCACACCTTTGGCCATGCGATAGGCGAATGTTGTCGATCAGCGGAAAGTCGAACGAGCTAAGCCAGAACACGAAAGAGGAATCGGCATTCTGACCTTCTGCGGCGCGAGACTCGCCGGGAGTGCGGACCCGAAGCTTAAGTCGGACCTCTCTCCGCTTCACGTCCGGTAACAACGCCTCCACCGTGAACATCCTATCCTGCAGGGTTATATCTGATTCTAAGGCGCCCTCAGGTCGCAGTCTCAGTGTTCCGTCAAGTACGGTGAGCCCCTCAGGATGTTGTTGAAGCTCTTCGAAGTCGATCATTCCATCCAGTTTGCCTCCGCCCTCTTCCAGAGCTTCAACTTGCTTGGCGGCGACATCTCTTGCCGCCCTCTCCAGACGCTTCACATATTGGTCGGCGCCTGGCCTCTTAGAAGCGAGTTCCTGGTAAACATCCTTAAAGAGCGGGCCAAGATCCAGGGCCTCGTGGAAGTTGTAGGACAGAAGCTCCAGCTTTAGCACCTTCTCCTCGTAGCTGCTCGATCCGGGCTTCAAAAAAGTGCCAATAATCGAGTTGAACATGTCTTTCCGAAGTAAGCTGTCGGCCTCTTCTCGTTTGGTGATGAGCTCTGCGAAGAGGCGGGCGTTTGTGTCGTTGGTCTGTAGCCGCTCGCGGGTCTTTGCCTCCTCGGCCTGTTGTTTCGCGAGGAATTGTGATCCGAAGAATCCGAGGCATGCGACAGCCACAGCGGTCAGCAAACCGCCGACTGGTTTGAGAATGATGTCAGCCTTGTCCCACTTCGATTTCTCTTCCGCCATCGCTATCGCCTCTTGAGGAAATATTTGCCGTCGCCGCCACGAACAACGTCGAAGTCGTATCTGACTGGATCGTCATACGAATAAATGCCAAACAATATCTCCTGTCCGCCGTAGATAACCTTCAGCGTGCATTTTCCCTTTGGCACGAAAATCTTGTAAGAGCCGTAGTCGTCGGTTTCGCCCGCGCCGTTGGCGGTGCCGCATTCAATGGTGATCTTGACACCCTTTCCAACGGATTTGTTGTCGACTGTCAATGTGCCGAAGATTTGTCCGCCGTAGGCTACAGTTGGGGAAAGCAGAATCGAGAAGAGCAGGAGTCTAAGCACTTTCATTGCATTCTCCTTATGAAAGGGTTACTCAGGAACTCGCCGGCTGATCAGCCCGAGTACGAGTTTGCTGTCTTTTATCCTAATCGACTCTGTTTAGCAAGTTACAATTCTGTTGCGGTGGAGGCTTCATAGATCCTTCCACAATCCACACCGCGGAGTAAGAAGGCAGGTTAACCGACCCTCTAAAAGCGACAGAGCCTGGTCTCCTCTGTTCCGGCTCTCCCCACGTACTAAGGCGATAAGTCGTCGACAGAACTATCATTCTTCCGCAGGAAATACTCGCACAGGTGAGAACCTTATTCATGGGGCGATCTCTCAGGGTATTGTCAAGAAGGCCCACTGACGTGTTTAGGACCTCGCGGAGCCTTTCGAATTATTAACGAACCACGCAACCAGTCCGAGCGCGCGTTACACCGCATCGCGGATATTCGGAGTCGCGGAACCTCGGTCTGAGAGTTCAAACGCTGTCGAAGCCTTGGGCGCGAAGACACACAAGTGTAAACTACGCCATCGGGACAAGCGATCAGAATCATGATATGGCCAGAGTTTAACGCAAACGGCGATCTACCTGTCGGCATTCATCGAGCGACATTAACTGAGACACTTGTTCATTTTGGCGCCGGCTCCCTGAAGCGTCGTCTAGTCGCGGAGCGGCTGGAACGCATTTACAGACTGGCCTCTGCTACGGGACAGGTGGCAAGATTTGTGGTGTTCGGCTCGTTTGTCACAGCTAAACCGGAGCCGGGCGATGCTGATGTCTTTATGATAATGGAAGATTCGTTCGAGTTAGATTGGGTGGTCGGTGAGGCAGCCGTAGTCTTTGACCACGAGGCCGCACAGAATTTCGAAGGCGCGAGTGTTTTTTGGATTCGGCGGATGGCGGCGATTGATGGCGAGCAAGCTGCCCTAGAATACTGGCAAATCAAACGCGACAAAACGCAACGCGGAATAGTTGAGGTGATAGCCGATGATCAAGAACGATAGGGAACTCGAGGCTACGAAAGAACGCATCAGATACTTTCAGGATCAGGTTGAGAAGTTGCGTCAAGTGGAGACCAATCCACAGAACTATCGATCGGCGGCAGGAGGTTATCTCGCCGAAGTCGACCGGATGAATCTAGAGATCAGAGAGTATCTTTCAATTCACCCTAGCGAATTGAAAGACGAAGCGGCGTGAATTGAGATTGCGAGTGGCAGTGGTGTTCGACCCGAGTTTCGTTCTTATGCCTTCGAACGACAACACAAAGATCGTTTCGGCAATTGAAGATGCTTCTGCCGAGATAGGGCAAGCGATAGAGCGCATGAGAAACGATCAGACCGAGATTGACAGGTTGAAAGCTGAAACACGAGAAATGCTGAAGGAGTTGATGACGGCCTAACTTCAATTGCGCAAAGTGCGCCGTGCGTCCGCGTAGGCGCAATCGGCATTGTTTCCCCCTCATATTGATCGGCAATTTGTATGGACATTCCCAGTCCCCTAGTTGACGAGATAGAGTCGGGACGGTGCGTTCCGTTCGTGGGTGCCGGCTTATCAATGAACGCTCTCGTCCGGGATGGCGGCGTAGTTCCCGATTGGCGGGAGCTGACTGCTGCTCTCGCCCGTACTGCAGGTGTGGCCGAGGGAATTGGGGGTCCGGCCGTGGCGTCTGCTTATGAACGCCGTTACGGTCGCGTTCAACTGGTTGAAGCTATCCGAAGCGTCCTCAGAGCGGATCGCATTGAGCCGGGTGATGCTCATGTCGCGTTTGCTGAACTGCCCTTTGACACAATCTACACAACTAACTTTGACCTACTCCTCGAGGACAGTCTTCTTCGGGCGCGTCGTCCCTTTCGGTCGATTGTGGGTGAGTTGCAGATGCCGTTTCACGGGGGACCGCTGACAACAACAATCGTGAAGATGCACGGTGACTTGCGGCACGAGGAACACATGGTCGTCACGGCCGAGGACTATGCTGGGTATCTTGAACGCTATCCAGTCATCGCTACGCATCTGTCTGCCCTCCTCATAACCCGCACACCGCTGTTCGTTGGGTACAGTCTGTCCGATCCAGATTTTCTTCATATTCGGGAGGTCGTTAGATCCAGGCTCGGCAAGCTCCAAAGAATGGCATACGTCGTAGTTTTCGACCGAGATCCATACGAGGTGGAGAAAGCACTGGCTAACAGCTTTCACCTCATTAATCTTGATACGAAGTCCGGGCGCAGTAAGAGCGATTTGCTTTCCGCCCTGTTTCGAGAAATCCAAGAGACGATAGACGTTCGAGGTGGAGTGAAGTTCCGTACCACCAAACCTGAGGCCTTCGAGGAACTCTCGCGTGAGACGATGGAGCGCTCGACCGAGGCTTCCGACTCAGGTCCGCTTCTTACCAGTTCGTCGAATCTTTGCTTTGTCATGATGCCCTTCGCGAGTGACCTCGAGTGGGTGTATCACGACCTCATTCGACCGGTGGTTGAAAAACTTGGGCTGTCGGTTCTTCGCGCTGACGATATCTTCGCGCCCGGCTCGATAACCGAGCAAATACGAGTTGCAATTCAGCAGTCACGGCTTTGTATCGCGGATGTGACGAATCGAAATCCCAACGTCCTGTATGAAGTCGGCATTGCTCACACGTTGGGGAAACCTACTGTGCTGTTAACGCAGGCGATCGAAGACACGCCATTTGATCTGCGCAGTCTGCGCGTCATTGTTTACGAGCAGAATCAGATTCAAGTGGCTCAACTTGCATTGGAGAGAAGCCTGCAGCATGTACTTGGTTCGGACCTTCTCGACGAGGCTTCGCGACTCATGACAAGCGGAAGCTATCGCGCGGCAGTGGCACTGCTCAGCGTGTTCCTGTCGCACAGTCTGGCCAAGCTATATGAGAAGTACGGTGATGTGCCTCCTAAGAGGCCGACGTTAGGGCAATTGCTTCATGGAGTCTCAGATCCCTTGAAGATAGCGCCAGGGGATTTGAGGAACCTACAACTTGTCGTCCAGCTCAGGAATCGTGCGGTGCACGGTTTAGAGGAAGTGTCTCGCCAAGAAGCCGAGACAGCGATGGTCATAGTTCGCAGTTTTGCGGAGAAGTATTTGGTACAGAATCCTTAGCTAAGTCCGTACCCTTCAGCCGCCTTGCGAACGGCCTACTGGCCCGGATGATAGACCCTCTTACTATTCGCCTTAATCTCCGCCAGTGTGAACCACGCGGGTTTGAATTGCTTCTTTGAATAAAGCTGGGCTTGATCAAAGTTATAGGGTGAATTCGTGTCGGCGCTCTCTCCGAACACCAACAGCGATCGAGCTTGAACCTTCGGGCCGAATTCGACGACGCTCACAAAAGACGTTCCCGCCACTCCGTAACGGCGCTTCTGACCTTGAACCGGCCGCGTGTAAAAGTTGTTGACGATGCCAACCGGTCCGGGCGCGCCGGCGATCGGCAAGCTTGGCCTGGCATCACTGAAGGTCTCGAGCTCTCCGCCTGATTGAATGCGTTGTAATCGATTCACATCGCCCCAGGCCACTCGCCATGTTCCGAAGTCGCGATTGAGATCGGCGATGACTTCTTCGAGCGCCCGGATCTTCAGCCATTCGTCTTTCGACTTCTGAGCCTGGAGCCTACCCACTCGCTCGAACCACAGGGCGAACAAAGTCATGGGTTTCGAATCAATTGTGCTGACGTGGTCCCAGGACTTCAGTTCAGCGATTGCGTCGCCAAGCTTAGCTGCGCGCGCGCCGTCTTTCTCTTTCAGCTTCTGCCACTCCGCGGCGAGCTCCGGTATCTGTGTCTCCGATTCGAGAACGGTTGTGTCGAGCCCGGCGCGAGCCCAATCGTCGAAGCTGAACTTCTCGTGCGTCGAAAGAATCCTTCGAGATATTCGCGCGCGAGCGTTGTCAGTCTCGTGGGTCATATAGTTAGGAAAGCTGTCCTTTGCAGGGTTGCCGTCGGCCGTCGTCGTGAACGGAGTCTGATTGCAGTTCTGCATGAAACCTGTCTTCGGATTAGTTAACTGCGGCAGTTCATCGAAGCTGTGATAGCCGTTCCATTCGGCTTCGGGGTTGCTGCCATCAACCGGCTTCGACCAATCGAACTTAGTCGAGCGCTTCGGTACTGCGCCGTTGTATATGTAGAAGATGTTCCCGGCTCGGTCTGCATACATTGCGTTGAACATTGGGATTGCACACCTGGACATCGCGGCTTTGAACTCGGCCATGTTCTTAGCCTTGCCCATCGCATACCACTCGTCGATCCATCCACCTTCTTCAAGCCGCGCAAGCTTCACCGCAAGCGGCTTGCCTTCTCGCACTGCGACGATCGGGCCGTGATGGGTCTTGCGAAACTTGAAGCCTCTGGGCTCAACGCCCTTTGCCGTTTTCACCGAGATCGTGTCCGTCCATTCGGTGGCCAAACGGTGGTCGCCGCCGTACTGATAAGATAGCGGGTTCTTTGAGTCGTCAAACTTCTCGATGAAGAGATCGACAATGTCAGGATCGTTCACCGTGTGACTCCATCCAAGATAGTCGTTGTGTCCAATCGTCGGATGAGGCGAACCGAAAAACGATGCGCCGCTCAGGTTCCAGCCTTCGCCGCTGTGAACGTGACCTTCGTACCATTGGCCGGGACCGAAGAACGGCTGATGCGGATTGATGAAGAGCAGCGCGTGACCACTTGTGGTCTTCGACGGAGTAACGGTCCACATATTCGAGCCAACGATCGGCTCCTCTCGTGGCTCGTCGAAGTCGCTCATAGGAATATTGAGAGAAACCGTGCTTGATGCCGCCGCCGCGCCCGAGGAATCGAGTGCCTGAACTGCCGTTTTGATCTCGTCAACCTTCAAGCCTGACTTCCCATAGATAAACTGCTGGTAGATCGTGTAGCGGCTGAACGCATACGAGTACCACGGTTCGAAGTGGGTGATGAGCCGCGGTTTGACCTGTGGGTTGTGAGCAAGAAAGTAGTTGAGTCCATCGGCGAGCGCGTCGCTCAATTCGCGCAGGCGCCCGGTTGTTCGATCATATTCAGCCTTTCCAAGCCTCGGAATTTCCAGCGCGCGATTAAGCATGTCATCCGCGAGCGTCCGGTCACCGTAAACCTCGGACGCACGGCCTAGCGAGCGAATGTAGCTGTCTTCTATTTGCCAGAAGTTGTCTTCCGCCTGCGCGTAGATGTACCCGAACACACAGCTTGCGTCGGTTGGGCCGTAGATGTGCGGCACGCCGTAGCTGTCTCGATAGATCGTCACCGAGCTGGCGATCTTCTCCGCCTTCCCAATCCTCGCGGATGTCTTCGCTGGCGCTGATGCAGACACAGCGGAAGTCATCAGAACTGCGGCAAGCAAAAGGTGAATCAAGATCATAGCGGAATGTTTGGCGTTGCCAGGTTGATTCGCGCTTTTGATGCGATTGTGCAGGCAGGCTGTGCGAACTGACGTCGTCAGGGTCATGGAAATTCCTCCCGGGTCGCTGTTGATATCGGCGTGTCGATCAGAGATGCGCGAATTCTACAAGTCGCCTTCTGTGCACGCAAGCAAACCGATGCCATCGGCTTCAGGCCGATGAATAACAACCACGTCGTGGTTGAATGTTTGTAGTCACGAGGGCCTGGAGCTCACTCCGCCTGAAGTGATATCCGTAGCGTGACTGATCACGAACCTTGAACTCCTGACGAAGTTCGACCGGTCTCAGCTCCCGTTACTCCAAAAGATTGAACTCCTGTCGGAGTTCCGCCTCCAGATCCTCACAATGTCAAGCTCCAGCCATCGGCTGAAGCCGATGGCATCCGATCTGCGCGGTCCCTCAGAGACTTTTAGGTCGAAGCTGAACCTCCAACGACTGAAGCCGATCGTATCCGCAGCGGGAGATCTCGTTTCACATTGCGCGAATATCGCTTTACCGACTAGACTCTTCGCGCTGCAAAGCGACTTGCCGCAAGGGCAGGGAAGCAATGCCCCAGAGCATTCGTTGAGCGCTTGACCCGAGGTCAAACATGTCATCCGGACTAATTCAAACCTCTCTGGCTAACCCGGTGACGATTGCGGTTGTGATTATCGTCCTGGTCTTGATGATCGCCGGGATCGTGTTTGCGGTATTGCGATCGAGGGCGCACCGGCGAGAGCAGGACGCCCTTGTCCGCGAGCGCTTGCTCGAGATGGATCGCGTATCTCAATTCGCAGCAGCGGCGGATCAAGTCAGGCTTTCGCGCAACCCGGCAGAAGTGGCTCTTGAGATCGCAAAGATGTTTCGCGATTACCTGTCGATGCCGGTTTCAGCGATCTATGTGGGACGCGAATCCGAGGCAACGCTTGTAGACGCGTTGTCCGGCGATGACACATCAACGGAAGCTCCATTCCATCGAGATCGCCAAATGAAATTGCCCGCTTCAGTCTCCGCGTCTTTGCTTCAAGCAACCACTCGGCCAGGATCAGTCAAGCTCGCTGCTTTTGTCGGAGTTGAATCTTCCCCCTCCTTCGAGGTCGAAACATCAACAAGTCCGAACGATGCTGTCAGGACCACGGAAGAAGAAGCGCTTCCGGGCAGCCAGGCCGGGGACGTCGAAGTTGTGGCCGAGGGTTGGCCCGAAGCGCGTCCCGAAAGTAGGGATGTACGCGGCGCGGATGAAGAATTGATCTTGCTGCCCTGGCGCGGACCTCTCGGATGGAATGGCTTGATAGCGGCTGGTTCGCCGATCGGAATCACTGCTGAGGCCCTGGAGCCCTACAGTGAAGCCCTGGCGCGATTGACCGACAAACTCGCTGTGGCTTTAGAGTTTGTTGATAACGATTCGGCGCTTGAGTCATTCGACCAGCGCGCTGCTCGCACGACCGAGTTCTCGCGTTCGGTGATTGCTTGTCTGGAGGGGCAGTCTCCTCTGGAAGCAATCGTGCGCGAGGTGACCAGGCTTGTTGGCAGCGACAGCGCGGCGCTTTGGCGAATCGACGACTCCAGCGGAATGATCAGGATGATCGCTACTTGGGGATTGAAGTCCTCTGAGTTTTTACCGCTGCCACTCGGCCAGGGTCTCGCGGGTAACGTAGCGCAGAGCAGGGAAGCTTTGGCTCTGGAGGATGCGCCAGCCGATCCGCGATGTATTTTCCCTCGCGAGACGCGCGAGAGCGGGATTGGCTCTTATTTGGCCGCGCCCCTCACAATAGACGGCAAAACATTGGGTGTGATCGAGGCCCATACAGTCAATCATCGCGCATGGACCGAGAGCGACCGGCGCGCGCTTGGATCTGCCGCGGCAATCATCACCGAACTCTTAATGACAACAGAATCGCGCGGCGACCGGCTGAGGGTCGAGACGGCCTACCTCGGCCTTTCGGAAGCATTGCAGCGGTTGCGTTCTCCCGAGGAGGTCAAAGAAGCAGTCGTCGAAGTGCTGGGGCACGCGCTGGGCGCGTCTCGAGTGATAGTCGTTGAGTTCAACGAGCAGAATCAGCCGCTGCCGGTGAGGCAGGAGTACCGGCAGCCTTCCGTGAAATCGGCCGTGGGAGCCACTTTCACGGAGACGCTCTTTGCCGAAGTGCACGCCTCGATTGATGGGGGACAGCCGTTAACTATTACAGATTCAAGGGCTCAATCGCTAATGGGTGTCGAGACTGCGGAAGAGTTGGGCGTGCTCTCTGAATTGATCTCGCCGATACGGGTTGATGGCCAGACCCGAGCGATCATTTATGTGCATCAGTGCGATCGGGAAAGGGAATGGGAGAAGGAAGAGATCGATTTCGCCGATCGAGTCGTGCGGCAGCTATCACTGTCGCTCGCTAATTTGCGTACGCTGGAGCTTGCGTTTGCGGATGCGGAGAAGGCTCGCGCGGGCGCGCTAGTACCCGACGCGATCGCGGCAGGTTTACCGGAAGTCGTCATCGGTCTGGACCACGAAGGAAGGCTAAGCTACTTCAACGGGCTCGCGAAAGAGAAGTTTGGACTGGCGAACGATGATTTGGGGCGCGCGGTTGTCGAGACTCGTGCGGCGCAGGCATTCGACAAATCAGTCTGGCATAGCATCACCACTTGCGAGAGTGCGATCCGGCTTGATTCGAAAGTCTCCAGTGCGAGTCAGGCTGAAGCAGTGCCGGTGAGCATCGCCGCGGCGCCCTTGCGTGACGACAATAACCAGATCACCGGCCGCGTAGTCGTTATTTCTGACTTGAGTCACGTGGGATCTGCAAGCGTTGCGGCGCGAATATCCGAACTTGAAAAGAAACTGGAGAGTTACGAGCGCGTGTTGACGCAATCGCGGGCCGCCGAAGAAGAGGCGCGTGGGATGCTGGCAAGGGCGTCGGCGCTCGAAGCAAAAGCCCGCGCCGAAGCAGATGTGATACGTCGCAATGAGGCCGAGACAAAAAAACAACTCGAGTTATCGGTCGAATCACAAAAGCAAGCCCAGGGCTCCGCGCAGCAATTACTCGAGATCAACAGACTCAAGAGTGAGTTCATTGTGAATGCCGGTCACGAGATAGAGGCATCGCTACAATCAGTGCTGGGTCTGGCCGAACTGCTCCAGGGCGGGTCTTATGGAAATCTAACGTCCGAGCAACGTGAAGCGGTGAATGGGATCTATGGTTGGGCGCGGCGAATTAAGAACGATGTTGACTGGCTGGTCGAATATGGTTCAACTCGCTCACGCCGGCTCGAAACAACCGGGGAAGCCGGTTAATCGATTTCGTTTCGGGCGCTCGCCATGATAGGCTCCGCCCGTGGTTGTTCATCCTTCAGGCATTATCTTGTAATCACGCTGGTAGCTAGATCGGCACAATCAGTAACCCGCTCAGTCTGGACCAAACCGGCTGCGGCTTAGCCATCTGAGCGACGCTCCGCAGGTGTAACCTGTGTTTCGAATGTACATTTCGAGTACCACATACAAAAAATGGAGAGAGGTGAAACGATGAAGAAAAGTATCTGTTTGTTGCTCGCCGTTTGCGGGGTGTTCATTGGCGCAGTCTGCGCCACTGCGCAGAACCAGCCCCAGTTGCCCAAAGTGCTGTGGATCTTCCGCGAAGACACAAAGCCTGCGAGGGGCTCCGCCCATACAAGAGTTGAGCACGGGTTAGCGCAGTATTGGGCAAAGAATAAAGTAGAGCCGTTTCTCGCGGTGGAAGCAGTGTCCGGAAACGCGACCGAGGTTATGTTCTTCTCCGGCTACGGCTCGATGGCTGCTATGGAAAAGGACTATCAAGCCTACGGGAAGGCGTCGAGCGGTCCAGAGTACGATGCGCTCGAGAAGCAGGAAGCGGAGCTGGTCAGCAGCGTGCGATCGATGGTCGCTATGCTTCGCCCGGATCTGAGCTACCACGCGGACCGTTTTATGAGTGTGATGCCGCAATCTCGCTACTTCGCCATTGAAACGTTTCGTGTCCGGCTCGGACACGATTCCGATTTCGAGGGCGGCAGCAAATCCTTTCGGGACGCGTTCGAAAAGATGAAGCGCGAACAGCCCTACGCTGTGTATCAGGTAATTATGGGCGCGCCCGAGGGAACCTACCTGCTGATCGAGCCGATGAAATCGTTGAAGGAAATTGATGACTCGTTCGCAAGCATGGGCGGGCTCATTCAGGCAATGGGTGAGGACAACTTCAAGAACATGATGAAGGCGACAGGAGATGTCTTTACCAACATGGAGAGCAATGTCTACTCCTTCAGTCCGAGCATGAGCAACGTGCCGAAAGAGATTGCTGCACTGGATCCGAAGTTTTGGACGCCGAAGCCAATGGTCAAGCGCACTCCCGCTGCAAAGAAGGACGCGGCGGCAAAGCCCGCAACGGTTGGCAAGACCCAGTAAGCTGCCGCCGTTTTGTTTTGAACCTTCCGGTTGATTGCTTACAGTCGCTTCGACGGGCGCCGCTCTCAGGTACGATAATAGTTGAGCGGCGTCCGGAAGCGATTTTTCGCGTCTGCTCCGGTTCATTTTGAAGCGCTCCTGTCGAAGAACAAATCGTGAAGATCACAGTCTTTCATGTCGGAACAAGTCTGCTCGCGCCACTGAGACGGGCCGAAGCAGAGATCAATGCCCGCTACAGACTCGGTCTGCAGGTCTCCACGTACAACTGCGGTGCGCCGCTGACCGTCGACGAGTGGTCCGAGGCAGAGCGCGATATCGATGGCAGCGAGATTGTATTCGTCATTCATATAACCGAAGGTGAGAACGCAGCGCGGATAGCTTCCCAACTCGAGATCAATCGTGACGACCGTCGCGCGGTCATCGCGTTCAACTGCATGCCGGAGCTCATGCGCCGCACGCGTATTGGCAAGCTAGACTTCGGCACTTTGATGAAGGCCAAAGCAACTGGAGCGGCGGATTCCGATTCATCAGGGCAAACCATTACGCGCAAGTTAGCTACGTGGATGGCTGACTTCGTGAAGGGCCGAAGGCAATCACCCGGCAACAACTCTAAACGACCCGGGGCGCGCGCGAATACAGATCACTACCTTGCGTTGATCGGCCGGCTTCCGGCAATCCTCAAGTTCGTACCGAACGCCGGCAAGCTCCGAGACATCAAGAACTATCTCTTGCTTTTTGCGTGTTTCCTTCAACCGACGCCAAAGAACATCCGTACTATGCTCCTTCACGCGATCAAGCACTATGCGACGGGCGAATTCGGCCACATCAAGGTTGACTCTCCCGAGGCGATGCCCACGGTGGGGATTTATCATCCCGATGCTTCGAAGTTATTCGAGACAATCGATAGTTATAAGAAGTGGTACGAACGGAGTCGCCGGCGTCCGCTCGATGCTGATCGGACTGTCGGGCTGCTGTTGATGCGGCCGCAGATCATCAGCGATTCGCGACGGCACTACGACGGATTGATTCGCGCGATAGAGGAAGAAGGGCTGAATGTGATCCCTGCGATTTCAACTTTCATGGACAATCGCGACGCCTGCGGCAAGTTCTTTGTTGAAGAAGCAATGGGGGAGGGAACGCCTCAACCCGAAGTACAAGGGAAGGCACGCGTGAGTCAGATCGTGTCGCTCACAGGATTTAGCTTTGTCGGTGGGCCCGCAATGAATGATAGCCAGGCGGCAGCCGAGTTTCTGAATCAACTGAACGTGCCGTTTCGCTCGATGGTGTCGCTCGACGTTCAGACGATCGAGCACTGGGAGCAGAGCAAGCTTGGGTTGAACGCGATCCAGACCGCGATGCAGATATCCATTCCTGAGATCGATGGAGCGACTGAACCGTTTATTTATGGCGGCTTGCCTTCAAACGGTAATCAACCCGAACCGCTCGAGGACCGATGCAAGCGAATCGCGCGGCGACTCGCTCGATGGAATCGCTTGCGCGTCGCTCCGCGAGCCGATTTAAGACTCGCGTTTCTTGTGTTCTGCTTTCCGCCGAACAAGGGAAACATAGGAACGGCTGCCGACCTTGACGTCTTTCCAAGCCTTTGGAAAATGCTTCTGCAACTTCGATCGGACGGCTATCGCGTTGAAATGCCCGAGACCGCCGAGCGGTTGCGGGAGATTTTGCTTGAAGGAAACTCAGCCGACGCTGGCACGCTCGCGAACGTCGCATATCGCATGAGCGTCGATGAGTACCGGCGACTCTGCCCCTACGTCGATGACATCGAGCGCGAGTGGGGACGCGCGCCGGGAACGATTAACTCTAATGGGCGCGAGATCCTGATTCTGGGCGCGCACCTTGGAAATGTATTCGTCGGAGTGCAGCCAACTTTCGGATACGAAGGCGATCCCATGCGCTTGCTGACGGCTGAAAGCGCCTCGCCGCATCACGGATTCATGGGGTTGTACACGTACATAGAAAAGGTCCTTCGTGCCGACGCCGTCGTGCATGTCGGCACTCACGGGGCGATGGAATTCATGCCTGGCAAACAGGTCGGGTTGTCTAAAAGCTGCTGGCCGGATCGATTAATCGGAGAGATGCCCAATGTTTACATTTACAGTGTAAACAATCCGTCAGAGGGCACAATAGCGAGGCGACGTTCTTACGCAGAGCTTGTTTCCTATTTGACGCCTCCAATCGAGAACGCCGGATTGTACAAAAACTTTGTCTCGATGAAGGAGTTGTTAACTGCTTATCGCCGGGCGGATGACAAAACGGAGCGCCATCGATTGTTTGAGGCAATTGAAGAGAAAGCCCAGCAACTGAATCTTTAACTCGCGGGGCTATGCGACCAACTGATTCCCGCAAATTCGACAGTGAGTCCTTCGCTTGGCGTTCAGGTTCTGGCACTGGCCACAACGGTAGTACATCTTACGCGTGAACCAGTTTGTGAATACTGCGCTGAGCACAAGAATCCCGCCAAGCACGACTATCGTCAACAAAGTATCGCCCACGTTCTTCATTTGGCCCCGGCGATGACCCGCCCTTTTGTCGTGAGCGCATAGAAGTCACTACCACGCTCTTCGAGCAAGCCATCGCGCACCAACTGATACACGATGTCGAAGACGCGCTCGCGAGCTGTGGGAGCATTTCCGCCCGCTTCAAACAGAGTATGCAAGTCGAGAGTCTCGCTGTTCATTTGACCGAACAGATCCAGAATTCGTTGCGCCAGTTCATCCATCAGTATCTCCCGGTTTAGAAGAATGCATCGTCCGGCATTCGGCTCTTCGGCTCTTATGATATCAGGCCAGGCCGGGCCAGCCGAATCTCGAAAGAGCATTTTCCTCAGCCCCAGCGACGAATGTATCAAATGGATTCCGTCACACGACTGTTTGTGTCTATAATCTCGGAACGCTTTACCGCCTGGTTTCCTGGGTCCGGGTGCTGACCGTTCAGAACGGATCTGTGGAGGCTTGGCATGCTATTCAAAACAATAAGCGCCGCCGTATTCGGCATCGACGCGTACGTCGTTGACGTTGAGATCGATCTGACCCCCCGAGCGGGCGACAGCATGATGCCCGCATTCACGATGGTAGGTTTGCCCGATGCTGCCGTTCGCGAGAGTCGCGAGCGAATACGCGCGGCCATCAACAACTGTGGGTTTTTCTTTCCCATCCATCGAGTGACCGTGAACCTGGCGCCGGCCGACATAAAGAAAGAAGGATCGAGCTTCGATCTGCCAATTGCGATTGGAATCCTTGGAGCAAACGGCGATCTCAGCCGCGAAGAGCTGAGTGATACGCTGATCGTTGGTGAGTTGTCGCTTGACGGGCGCATTCGTCCAATCAAAGGCGCGCTGCCGATAGGAGTTGTCGCGCGTGCGCACAACGTGACGCGTTTGCTGGTGCCGGAAGAGAACGCTCATGAAGCCGCGGTGGTCGGCGGGCTCGACGTTTATCCGGTCTCGACTCTCAAAGGTGTGGTGGACTTGCTCAACACCGATCAGCCACCACCTCCTCTTAAGATCGACACGCAGGCGCTGTTATCCAACCTCGATCACTATCCTGACGACTTTCGCGAAGTGCGAGGTCAGCCTCACGCAAAGCGAGCCATCGAAGTAGCGACTGCAGGGGGCCACAACATTCTGCTCATAGGTCCTCCGGGCTCGGGAAAGACCATGCTTGCGAAACGGATGCCGACGATTCTTCCTCCGCTTGAATTCGAAGAGGCTATCGAGTGCACAAAAATTCACAGCGTTGTCGGTCTAACCGAGAAGCACGGATTAATCACGACGCGTCCGTTTCGCGCGCCACATCACACGATTTCCGACGCGGGTCTCATAGGTGGCGGCGCCGTTCCCCGGCCGGGCGAAGTGTCGTTGGCTCACAACGGTATGTTGTTTCTCGATGAGCTGCCGGAGTTCGAACGGAACGTGCTTGAGGTACTCCGCCAGCCGCTCGAAGATGGCAAGGTAACGATCAGCCGGGCGGCGATGTCGTTGACTTTTCCCTCGCGCTTCATGCTTGCCGCCGCGATGAACCCATGTCCGTGCGGATTCTTTAATGACCCAACACGTGAGTGCAAGTGCTCACCGATGCAAATACAAAGATATGTCTCGAAGATCTCCGGGCCGCTGCTCGATCGCATAGACATTCACATCGACGTTCCAGCAGTAAAGTTCAAAGAGTTGGCAAGCGACACGCCCGCCGAAAGCTCTGCTGAAATACGCGAGCGAGTTGTCAGTGCGCGCCGAGTTCAGTTGGACCGATTCACGGTCGAGCGAATCTTCTGCAACGCTCAGATGTCTCCGAGATTGATTCGAAAATACTGCGCGATCGATGCGGCTTCAAAGTCTTTGCTGGAAAATGCCATCACGCGATTAGGTTTATCGGCTCGCGCTTACGATCGGATTTTGAAGGTGAGTCGTACACTTGCAGATCTGGAAGGGAAGGAGACGATCGAACCTGGCCACGTCAGCGAAGCGATTCAGTATCGAACGCTCGATCGCAACTTCTGGGCGTAGCGTGTCCTGTATGGAAATATATTGGACGGGGTTCGGCAAAATATTGTGACGAGGATCACGAGTTAGAGCGAATTTACTTGACACCATAATCTGTTCTCATTATCATACGGCCCGTCTTTGATGCGCGTGACCGAGCACCCGCACTCGGAAATTTGACTCCTCATATCTCAGATCAACAAGGTCAGGGAATGTGTTGCTGCGCTGCTCCCGACCTTCGAAGCTTTGCTAGTCTGGTAACTGGCGAGGGCTGAACTCGTCAAGGAGGTCCCCCATGCGTTCATTTCAAACTCCATCGTCTTCAAGAGTTATGACCTGGGCTAAGCTTCTCTCTCGGCGTCTCCTTCGACGAGCAACCCAAAGAAGAGTTATCTGTCTGGCCGTAGCGTTCAATCTTCTTCTATGGCCGGGTGTGGGCGCAGTCACTCGAGACTTGATCAGGTTTGCCCTTAGCATCTCAAATGTGGTCGATGCGCGGCTGCTCTCATCGAGTTATGAAGCCTATTTTATTAAACGATTGCTCTCTCGATCTGCTCAAACGCCTCGGCACGACAGCCCGGCGGATCGAGTCGCAGCCGTGGCACAGCTTCAAATCAGTCCTGCCCGGCTCGTTGCGTACCTCGATCAGACGGTAATCCTTACGGCGCTACCAAGTGATTCTCTCAATCGTACTATTCAAGGTGTCCCGTTAACGTGGGAATCCTCCGATCCGACCAGGGTTCAGATAGATGACTCAGGGCGAGCGACGTGTCTCCAGCCCGGTCTTGCAAGAATTACTTGCCGTGCCGGCGCCGTTAGCGCAACCGCGCCACTGTATGTCAGGCCCATTCAGCGTCCCGTTCAGAGCGATGCCGATTGGCGCGCGGATCAAGCAGCCTTGCGCCCAGATGGAACGCTTCGAGGAATGAATGGCTCCGGCCCTTCAGACTGGCTAGCGTCGTTGGTCGATAAGCTGTCGCCGACAGCTCTCGCTCAGAGTTATGCGAACAACGATTTTCCTTACGACGAACTATGGAGCGATCCCGCAAACCTGGTAGGCTCCCCGCGCAATCGAGTCACCGACTCGTCTCGCATAGGGAGCGTCCTCCCCGAAAGCAACAACTTCAATATGGCGATACCGATAGTCAGTCTGGGCGGACGAGGCGTTGGAGCCAGTCTCACACTTTCTTATAACAGCCGCGTATGGTTTAAGCACGGGAGCGCCATCACGTTCGATGCAATCGAGAGTCGCCCCAGTCCAGGCTTTTCCCTGGGCTTCGGGCGGCTAGTGACCTATGGGCCTTCGAACGCCCTCAAGTACTTGTGGATCGATGCTGGTGGCACGCGGCATTATCTTGGTCAGGGCGGCAGTGCCTCGCAGACTGTAACCTTGCAGACAAACGACGGCTCGCACCTCACCTATGTCGGCAACGCTGCTTATAACGGCACTCTCTACGGCAACGACGGTTCGATTTTGGCGATGGGCATTGTCAACAACCGGATGCTGCCCTACCGGCTCACTGACAGCAATGGCAACTACATCACCATCGCATATAAGTTGACGGCCTGCGATCCGAACTGCTCGCCTTGCAGCAACTGTGACCCGATTTACCCCACTCTGATGCTGGATTATTTGACGGACACGATGGGGCGAATCATACAATGTAACTACAACAGTAATCTCAATCTCGTCTCGATCACCGCGCCGGGTTTCGGAGGCACAGCGCAGAACCCGGTTACTACAACCGTCGCGCAGTTCGACTACGAAAGCCGATCTGTCAGCAGCAGTCTGTTCATCGGTCTGACTGTCGAGAACATTCCGGCGCAGTCAGCTGACTTCATCAAGCACGTCTACATGCCGGCGACTGGGACCGGGTACACCTTCACTTATTCTGCATTCGGGATGATTTACAACGTGTCGGGTCGCCGGCAGATGAGCATCAACGGGAGCGGTGTCATCAGCGACGGCGTTGAAAGCAACAGCGTGAATTTCAACTATCAGGCTGCCAGCACGCCAGCCTTGACCAATGCGCCAACGTTTACGCAGCGTACAGAGAGCGCCACCAACGCAAGCACGGCGACATATAGCTATTCAAACAGCCCGGGCTTCCAGACAAAGACCTATACGATAACGCGGCCAGACACCTCGACACTTAACCTGACGCGCTCGACCAACACATCATCGGTTGCGAACGGCTTGTTGACGCAAAGCGAGATCAAGACGGGCGGCGGCGTTTCAATGGCCAAGTCAGTAATAACATACGCGAACGATCCGGGTGGCCAGCCGCAGGTTTCGAATGTTGTTAGTTATGACGACGGGCGCCTCCAAATCAAACTAAGGTGGATTACGATTACGACGGCTATGGCAACGTCACCAACTCTCGTGAATATGGCTTTCAGGTGAGCGGACAGTGGAAAGTTAGAGGGCGCACACATAACGTTTACAAGACCGACACGAGCTATGTGAATGTTTATCTTCGGAGCTTGGTGATCGAAAGCGACGTATACGACGCGTTGCTCGACACTAATGATTCCAACGACGTGCTGATGGCCAAGACGACCTTCACCTATGACGACTACGGGGCGATGGGTGGTATGGAAGAGTACCGCGATGCGCAAGGAAACCTACCGCCACCGCCGCCCGGCCACGATCTGGGTTACAACGCAAGCTACACCGTTCGCGGGAACGTGACTGGCACAAGCAAATGGTACGACATCGTGAATAATCTCTCTTATACTTGGCTCCGCAAGATCGATGTCTTCGGCGCGACCGTCAAGGAGCAACTGTCTTGTTGCAACGAGCAAACGCAGACGGCGACCCAGACTTATTACTGGTCCCTGTCTGAATACATAACCAAGGGTGCGGCGGGTGGTATGCAGTTGACTACGAGCAGGACCTATGACTTCAATACCGGTGTAACCAACCACACGACTGATCCAAACAACCTCACGACCACGGTCACAACTCGCGATGCGGCGCAGCGCCCGACGCTTGTGACTACGCCAAGTCTTGCGACCAGCGGCGTGACTTACAACGACAGTACGCTGAGCGTCACGGGCAGCAAGAGCTACGATGACAACGGCACGCAAAAGACCATCACGACTACCACCGATTACGACGGCTGGGGACGAGTCATCCATCAAACCAATCGGCACGGCGGCCAAGTTAACACGACCTACGACACAATGGGACGAGTGGCTAGCGTCACGAATCCGTTTCCAGCTGGCGGAACGCCGGGGCCCGCGACTTCTTATACATATGATGTGCTCGGCAGGACTACTCTAGTGACACTGCCTGATAATCAGACCCTGCAAGAGCGTTTATAACGGCAACAGTGTGACGTTGATTGATCAGGTAAATCGAAAGACTCAGCGGCTGAGCGATGGGCTCGGTCAACTCAGCACCGTCAACGAGCAAGATTCTTCCGGATTGCTGACTCAGGGAACCAATTATTCTTATGACGCGCTTGGCAATCTAACGCAGGTGAATCAGGGCAATCAGCTTCGCAGTTACAAATATGACGCACTGTCGCGAGTGACCAACGAGAAGATCCCCGAGCAGGGCGATCCAACTCAGGCGAATCAGTGGACGACGACTTACACCTACACGAGCGCTAATGCGGTTGCAACTCGAACGGATGCGCGTGGTGTCATCACGACTTATTCTTACGACACGCTCAATCGAGTTGCGCAGGTGAGCTACAACATAGTCAGCGGCGTGTCTAACGCGCCCACCGTGACTTATATTTATGACGCTGATTCTGGAAACACGAAAGAGGGCGCGTTGGTGCGCATCAACGTCGGGAGTGATTACCAGGAACGTTACACCTTTGATCAGTACAAGCGAATCAGCAGCATTATTCGAACCATAGGCAATCAGACCTACACAACTTCCGATAGTTACAATCAAGCGAGCCAGCCATTGCAATCTGCATTCGGAACTTATCAGTACGACAGCGCGGGTCGAGTGTCTTCGATTGCAGGACCGTCCTTTGTAGGAATGAGCGGTATCACGTACAACATCGCGGGCCATGTAACCGCCGACACACTGACATCGACCGGCTGGTACAATGGCTACTTGATAAACAGCTCGGCTCTGGAGGGTTACGCGTACGATACGAACCGCATGCAGTTGATAAGTCAAACGGCGGTGACCACCAATACCAACGGCGGGTCGTGTATACCGAGTTGTCCTCCGCCCTCGCCCGGTGGAACTAATCTAAGCCTGAACTACAGCTATCAGGCAACCGTCGCTGGACAGATGGGCGTGGGCACAACACCAGGGAATGCTGGGCAGTTGATGGCGATTAACAACAACAGCACGATCGGTGGTGTGGCTGAGAGCGCTAGTTACACCTATGACAACTACGGCCGTCTGGCAACCAGCAATCAGACGAGTAATGGGAGCAGCGCACAGCGACGATTTGCATACGATCGTTGGGGCAATCGAACCGGTATGTGGGATGCGATCAGCGGAGGTAATGAAATTCAGAGCATCACCTTGCAGACGGTGTCGTTTCCGGGCACTGGAAGCGCTCCGACGAACCGCATCACTAGCGTGACTAGTGGCCAGACATCGAACTACAGTTATGACCCTAACGGAAATACCACCAACGATGGGATCCACAGCTACACATATGACAGCGAGAACCGAGTGATGACGGTGGACAATGGAGCGGCGGTCTATGCCTACGATCATCAAAATCGGCGCTACAAGAAGACAGTCGGCACAAGTGTGACCCATTATCTATGGGAAGGTAATCAGGTGGTCGGCGAGTACAACGGCAGCACGGGAGCGATGCTGGTGCAGTATAGCTATGCCGGGAGGCGGATGATTGCGAAGACTGCAAACGGCACGACTCAATACTTCCTGGGCGACCGCCTGAGCCCCCGATTGGTACTTAGCGATGTCGGCGTGGTAGCAGGTCGTCAGAGTCACTTGCCTTTTGGCGAGGACTTCGGAGAAAGCGGCTCGCAGGAGAAGCATCATTTCACGAGTTATGAACGCGATGCAGAGAGTGCCCTCGACTATTCTGTCAATCGAAGCAACTCACCGAATCTGGGAAGATTCCAGCAAGCTGATCCGTATAAAGCGAGCGGCGACTGGCGGAATCCGAAAAGCTTGAATAGATACTCCTACACAGAGAACGATCCTTTGGATTTTACAGATCCACAGGGACTACTCTTAGCGGCACCTACTCTGGATCCATCTGGATGCTACCTAATAACAATTGGCGGTGTAGTCGTCCCGATGGGAGAATGTGACGGTGGTGACCCTACGATTTTCGACGGCGGCTCAGGCCCAGGCACAGAACCCAGTTCCTGCACTGTTTCGCCAAGCTTGGGAGGGCCGCCTCTGGCGCACTACCGCAAAACGGCCAGAGAACCTAATTTTAATCCAAACGCCACACCCCTTGGACCGATCGTTACCACATGGAACTCGTTTTCCATTTTGGGGGTATTACTTTGAACTAGTAATCAACCCTGTGAATCTACCATTTTTGGGCTGGACTTATCATGAGTCACTGATTTTCTCAACCTCAATCACATACAAATTGCCGGACGGCACGGAAGTCACAGAATGGCCGCAAGGGGGGACTTTTGCAGGATTCACACCCAACGACCCCATACGTATTGAAAATACGACGGGATTGGTGAGTGACACGGACCAGTTTCACACTTGGCTTGACGCCCCCGGCATTTCGCTACCAGATTATCACCCGCTCTACAAGAACCATCCCATCGTTTCAATACACCGGTTTTATGACTTTTTGTTCGAGGCTAAAAACGGAACTACTTCTTGCAGTTCTGCTCTCCATCTGGAATTAACTCTGAACTTGAGCGGCGGTAGCGCCTCTGCCGCTTGGTCTCATTGATAGTACGGGTAATTCCCGTTATGCTTAGGATTCTGAGGGTATACTCCTTGCAAACCTTTGAGGTGGACACATGGTAAGAGTCACAGTTGCTCTTTTTTTGGGACTCATGTCTTTCCGCTCCGCTCAGGATCTTCCGTTCGGAGTTCCTGCCCAAGATTACTCTCAGGAAATAAGCGCATTGTTAAAAGAACTCGGCCCCGGAGCATTGGCTCAACACCCAGAAGTATGGATAGGTCCACCTAGCTCGGACACGGTAGAAAGGGTTCGCATACGACTGCTTCAAATTGCGAAGGAATCACCTTCGTCGAGGAAGAGTGTAATAACTGCACTCATAGCTATTTTGATCAACCCTAAGGGTGATTTCGACTTTGGCGAGGTAGAACGGTGGAGAATCGCGGTCGCTCTCTTGGGTGAATTGAACGCCAAAGAAGCAATCGATGATTTGGTCAGGAATATCAATTGGACAAGTTATAACAGTATACCGCACCCTCCCCCGCCGGTTAGGACCGCACTGGTTCGCATTGGTGCGCCTGCGGTCCCGCGCTTACTCAGCTTATTATCTGATCCCAATGAGTTGACACGGCTCGAGGCGTCGGAAACCCTTGGGGAAATTGGGGAACCTTCTCTTGATGGACTCTTGGAAGTTCTGGAGCGAGCAGGACCGTCTACCAGAGCTGCAGCTGCCCATGCACTTGGACTCATTGGAGGGGCGAAGGCTCTCGACGCGATTGAGAAAGCTCTTTCGTTGGAGACTGAAATTCTGGTGCGAGAGGAACTTGAATACGCAGTAAAGATTATGGATTATGTCGAGTGCTTGCGGGACACGAGCAAGTGCAAATGAGGCGTTTCATAAGCGATATTGCTGATGCAGTCGCGGTCCAATAAACAAACAGAAATTCACATGGCGTTGCGAAATAGAGTACAGAAGAGAAGTAGGAATGGGTCTTTCGAACATGACGAAGCGGTTAAGGAGAGAAGGGAAGAAGCGTTCAGTTGATCCCTCCTCTCCTTCCATGAAAACTGCTGTGTAAGAAATACAAAAATAAGAATACAAAGAGCTGAACCCATCAGATTTTGGGATTCAAACGCAGAAGCACGAGTCAGGCCGGGTCGAAGTATACGCCAGAATGTCTGAATTCCAACTTACCATGTCTCGGCCCCGAGGCTTCGATCAATAAAGCCGTACAAAATCACCTTGCCTACTTATTGGCGAGCATCAATCTGGCGCTGTGCAGGATATATAAGATTGGTTGGAGTGATTCAATGCCGATGCGTATCAATAGTCACTCAAAAAGCGTTCAACCTTGATCAGAGATGTATGCGTTGGCCTGTGTTCTCGCCTCTCCCAACCTGCTAGGCTGCTCTCGTCCATACCAAGCAATGCTGCCAGTCTCCTACGAGACAGCCCTAGCTTCGTTCTCTTGGACTTTAGTCTTTCAGCGATTGACAAGACCACATCACCATTATGATTGGGGTCATAGCCCAGGAATTCAATTATGCTAGGTATGAACCGGATAGTCGGAGTAACGCCTTTGTCCTCCCAGTTATGGATGGTGGTTTCATCGACACCGAGTTTCCTGGCAAGGTGCTTCTTCTGAATGCCTAGATCCAACCGCCGCTCCCTAATGTGGTCGCCTAAGCTCTTGAGTAAGGGCGGCCGGACTCGGAGATCAGGCCTATTGGTACTTAAGGTGACATGGCAACATGGCAACGCAACCATGTCCGTGCGGATTCTTTAGTGACCCAACACGCGAGTGCAAGTGCTCACCGATGCAAATACAAAGATATGTCTCGAAGATCTCCGGGCCGCTGCTCGATCGCATAGACATTCACATCGACGTTCCAGCAGTAAAGTTCAAAGAGTTGGCAAGCGACACACCCGCCGAAAGCTCTGCTGAAATACGCGAGCGAGTTGTCAGTGCGCGCCGAGTTCAGTTGGACCGATTCACAAGCGAGCGAATCTTCTGCAACGCACAGATGTCTCCTCGATTGATTCGCAAGTACTGCGCGATCGATGGGGCTTCGAAGTCTCTGCTTGAAAACGCGATCACACGGCTCGGGTTATCTGCTCGCGCTTACGATCGGATTTTGAAGGTGAGTCGTACACTTGCAGACTTGGAAGGGAAGGAGACGATCGAACCGGGCCATGTCAGCGAAGCGATTCAGTACCGCACGCTCGATCGCAACTTCTTGGCGTAGCTCATTGTGGGGAACAAAACATATTGGCGGCACATCGCACAAAATTGTGACAACGATCTCACCGTAAAGACTACGAAACAGATTGTGAGACCAAACTTACACTTGACAGCGTAGCCAATGTCGCATACGATCCGGCCCGTCTGTGATCCCCGTGACCGAGGCCAGCGATGGCCAACCACATTGAATTGCACCTTCCTGGGCGTATAACAAACGCTAGTGACCGGGTCTAGAGCTCTCTCCTCACGACGACGCCTGCTCTTCGGGCTCAAGGTTAGTGGCGCAAGCGAGCTCTCCATCTCGCCCTGGGAGGTCACTCGTGCGCGCCAATCTCGCCGGCCGAACCTACAATCGGGACTCGTCGCCTAAACTCGGATTGCGGCGAAAGGGATCTGACTTCAGGGACTGCCTGCCGTGGACCAGAGAGTACAGCAAGTTATTATCTTGATGGAAGACAAGCTTGACCAACACATGTCCGTCAATGATTTGGCGAAGGCGGTAAATCTCTCTTCCTGGCGGCTATGTCACATATTTAAGAGCGAAACTAATGTGGCGCCTCTACAATACCTTAGAGCTCTAAGAATGGAGCATGCAAAGAAACTACTGGAAACAACATTCCTAAGCGTGAAGCAGGTAATGACAGAGGTGGGGGTGACAGACGAGAGCCATTTTGTTAGGGATTTCAAGGCCACTTACGGCGTATCTCCGACTACATTCAGGCTGAGGCTTGCGAGGATTCACAAGCAAAACAACTGAGAATGTGCTATCGAGACGACCGACAGCAAGATCGGCCAACGGATAGCAGAATCGGCTAACAGAATATTATTGCCTATTTGAATCACTCATCATATACTCCGGGCGTTCTACGGATTGTGATACCTTAATTACACTCAATTACTCCTCACATAACTCATGCACTACGAGTTGTAGTGTTTTCCTTCAGTGGCAATCGTTCTTGCAGTTTTCTGGCTCAGGCATTTTCTGGAGTCGGTCACAATATTTGTGTGTGCGAAGGCAGTCTGTCGACTCAGGAGGAGAGACACCATGTATTTTAATGTGCTGGGAGAGAAAGTTTCGAAGGCACGCTACCGGGAAATGATTGCGGCCGCGAAGAATCGGCGGGAGCTGATCGCCGCCGGTTTGACCAGCAGGCGAGACCTGATGAAGATGGGGCTGCTTACCGCTGGCGGGATGTTGGTAGCCAAGAGCGGCTTGAGTGCCCGAGCTTACGCTCAGAGCGGCGGCTCAAACGATTTGTGCGTACCCTCCCAACAAGCGGCGAGCCCGCCGACCCGGGCATTCATTGAGCCGCTTCCGATCATGCCGACCGCGTCTTCGGTTCCTACGCTGAACCCGTTTCCGACACTGTCCCCGAACACAGCAGCCGGCGAATCCCGCACCAGGGACCACCAACTGTTCAGCAGATTTATTCAGGGGGCGACGTTTTACAATGTGACTCAGCGCGCGATAAACGTCGTCCAGTCGCCGGACCTTCCCTTTCAAACCATCTGGGGCTTCGACGACGGCGTTCACGCAACGAGCCCGGGCCCGACCTACGTCAATCACTACGGCGTGCCTGTGCTGGTCCGGAACCACAATGCACTTCCCCCGGTCAACCAGAATGGCGGGTTTGGAATCCCTTCGGTTACGACCCACCTTCACAACGGACACACGCCTTCGGAAAGTGACGGCTTCCCCTGCGATTTCTTCGAGATCGGGCACTTCTACGATCAGCAGTATCCCAACGTGCTGGCGGGATTCAATTCCGACCATATCAGAACCAACGGCGACATTAACGAGTCGCTGAGCACGCTGTGGTACCACGACCACCGCGTGGACTTTACTTCGCAGAACACCTACAAGGGCCTGCTGGGGTTCTTCCTTCTATTCAACCAGGTTGACACGGGCGACGAAACTACGGGGTTCCACCTTCCCGGCTTCGTGCAAGGGTTCGACGTTCCGTTGGCGTTTGCTGATAAGGTGTACGACCCCAATAGCGGGCAACTGGCATTCGATCTGTTCAATCTGGACGGGATCCTGGGCGACAAGTTCCTGGTGAACGGCAAGATCCAGCCCTTCTTCCAGGTTCAGCCTCGACGCTACCGGTTCCGGCTGTTGGACACGGGGCCCTCGCGTTTCTACGAGTTCTTCCTCACGGACCTCAATAACCTCGGCGCGACGAACCAGTTCTTTGTGATTGCCAACGATGGCAATCTCTTGCCGGTACCCGTACAGGTCACGAGCGTTCGAATCGGCGTCGCCGAACGCGTCGACGTGATCATCGACTTCAGCAGTTTTGCTGGGAGATCGATCTACCTGGAGAACCGTTTGAACCAAATCAACGGGCAGGGCCCCGTGATCGGGCAGGAATGCAATCTCCCCGAGATTCTATCTGCTGGGCAGGGCAACCTCCTACTGCGCTTCGATGTAAGTTCAGGGCCAGTCACGGATGGTAGTGCGGACCCCAGGACTCAGACGTTTTACTCGCTGCCCAGCACTACGGCGACACCGCGGATCATCAGAACCTTCAAGTTTGATCGGTTGAACGGACAGTGGTCCATCAACGGCCAGTTTATGGACTGCAACGATATTAGGGTCCATATCCAGCCGAACAGTGTCGAGCATTGGATACTCTCGAACGGGACAGGGAATTGGACGCATCCGATCCACATACACGAAGAAGAGCACCAGATTCTAACGCGCAATCGTGTGCCGCCTACGCTCGCTGTCGAGCGTTCGCGGAAGGACGTGACACAACTGCGTCCGAACGAGCGGGTTGAGCTCTTCTTCCGATTCCGCGACTGGACAGGTCGCTACCCGCTGCACTGCCATAACGTGATTCACGAGGATCACGCGATGATGCTGCGCTGGGAGATCGATCCCAACGGCGGAGACAATGCCCTGGTGCCATAGCCAGGCTCCGCGGCGTTGCGAGTCAGAGAAAGGAGACTCTGAGCCATGCACAATCTATCGAGAAGGAGATTGCTGGACATAATGGGAATGGCTCCGCTTGCCGGCGGCATTCTAGGCGCTAGCAGCATCGCCGCTACCGGAGTGCCCAAGACGCTGGCAGACTCGCGGGCCCCTGCGGGCGCCGACATGCTCGCAGAGTCGCGGGCCGCTCGGGAGAGGATACGCAAGCGGTATTTCCCAGACGTAATCTTGCGCACCCAGGACAATAAGCAAGTGCGCTTCTATGAGGATCTGGTCAAGGACAGAATTGTCACGATCAACTTTTTCTACGCGAACTGCGAAGGCGTCTGTCCGCTGGTGACCGCCAACTTGGTGAAGGTCCAGAAGCTGCTTGGCAAGCGGGTGGGCCGAGATATCTTTATGTACTCGATCAGCCTGAAGCCGGAGGATGATACACCGGCCGTGCTCAAGGAGTACGAAAAGATGCATGGGATGGGGCCGGGCTGGAAGCTCCTGACTGGGAGACCGGGCGACATCGAGCTGCTCCGCAAGAGTCTTGGCTTCACCTTTCCGAACAAGGTAATCGACCAGGACAAGTCGCAGCATATTGGGAACGTTCGCTACGGGAACGAACCGCTTATGTTGTGGGCGGCGTGCCCGGGAATGGCCCATGCGGAGTGGATTGCCGAATCGATATCGTGGGTCATCCGGTCATAGAGGTGACTGATGCAACCGCCCGCAGACGAGCGTTGTTGCGGAACGAAAGCGGCAAGAGTTTTGGGTGCGAGTTCCTTTGCGCTTGACCTCGGTCGTCGAGCGCAAGGAGGTTTGCAGCAAGGGACTTTGATTCCGGGTCCGCGTTGGTCTATTCGCGGAGCTCGGGGGAGGATGATATCGTGAAAAGTATTTGCAAGAAGACGGCGGTTCGCGCGGTTGTTGCTATCATGTTGGGGGTTGTGCTTCTGGTGATATCGAACGCACCGTCCGCGCGGCTACGCGCGCAGACCGCCGCACCACCAAAGCCCAGTTTCGTCCGATTTAACCCTCCACCCTTTGACTTCAACGATAACTTCTACACGGCCAACGGCATCAACGTGAGCCAGTTGGACATCGCAGCGGCGGGACGTTTCGGGCTCTTCAGGCAGACAGGCCCTCCAGCGTTCTTGCCAGGCCAGGTGAATTGGGTGGTGGATAACTCGAACACCGATCCGGACCGCAAAAACATCCGGATACTTGCGACCACAGGAGGCTACATAGACGATGGAACCGGGGCCCCGACCCAGTTCATATCGATCATCGCGTTCCTGACCAGCCAGAATGACTTCATCGGCGACCATAGGAACGCACGCGGCATTCTTATGCAGGATATCGTAGGCAGCTTCGAGGCTTATGCGGCGAACAAGCAGTTCGTCAACGGCGTTTTCGCCGGCTCACCCTGCGGCACCATGGGGGACGGCCTGTTGCCCTGCTTCGATGTGACCAGTGTCGCAACCCCCACGCTCAGACAGGATTGGCGGTTTTCGAGCAACCGGAGCCCTATCGACGGCAGTTCGCCGTTCGGGTACTTCTGCGACGACCTTCTGGGCATGTGGATCATCACCTATTTCTGGTACACCAGGACGGGGTTTGGCCCAGGCCAGACCACGCAGTGTGGTCAGATGTTGGCGTCCCTGGGTCAGAAAAACGGTCTGAGCCTTGACGGAACCCCCATCATCAAGACAGCCGCTGAATTGAACTTTTTGGAGGGCGTACCACAGGACACAGATCCGATTCCCGGCTTCTCGGGCCAGAGTCCGCCGAACCCTCCTTGCACTGGTGAGGGCCAGGAAAACACAAGCGGGCAGGACCGAGGGGCGATCTGGCTCGTTTGCCCGGCCATCCCCGACCCGCGCAATGGCGGAATCGCTGCGGATGCTTTCCTCGACGTGGTTCGCAAGGCCAATGGCTCCCCGCTCGATCCGGCTTTTCTGACTAACTTTAACTGTCTGCAGACCACGGGGAAATTCTGTAACGAGTAGCATGGGCTGAACGAGAAGTACTGGTAGATTTTTCCTGTTACCCCTGGCTGGCCCTGGGCATAGCCAGGGGTAAGAGTCGTTATCGGCGATACGAAGTTGGCACATGTCTCGTTTCTCATGCAGATCGCTTATGAGTGGAGAGTCCCAGAAGTGACGCGTCGACGAGAAGAGCCACCTTCCCACACGGCTGTCGAGGGCCGGCGTGAGTTCCTCAAACTGGCAGCCGCTACTGCTGCCTTCGGACCCTCCTTTCTTTTTCCTGATCGCTCAAGCGCCTCGCAAAAGATCCTGAAGATCGCTCGATGGCCCCATTTTCTACCTGAGTATGACGCGTGGTTCGAGGGCGTTTATGCCAAGGAATGGGGCAGCCAGCACGATACTAAAGTCCTCGTCGATCGCATTCCCATTGACAAGATCAACGCTTGTGCTGCAGCCGAGGCTGCTACGGGGAAGGGGCACGACCTGTTCATGTTTCCCTGGCCTCCGGCCGATTTCCGGCGACATGCGATCGATCATACCGAGGTGTATCAGGCCGTGGGCAGCAGGCACGGAACCGTCAATCGAATCGGCCACAGATCGACGTTCGATCCCAAGACCAAAAGATACTTTGCTTTTGCAGATTCCTGGATGCCCGCCCCTCTGCACTACTTTGAGGATTACTGGAAGGAAGCCAACATACCCCTCGGCCCCGTCCATTATGGTGATCTGCGCGGCGGCGGGAAAATAATCCGCGCAAAGATGGGCGTCCCCTGTGGTCTGGCGATCGGGCCGAGCCTGGAGGGCAACATCACTTTACACACTCTCCTATACGCCTTCCGCAGCGGGGTGCTGGACGCGGACGGGAACGTTACCCTCAACAGGAGCTATGGCACTATCAATGCCCTTAAGTATGTGAAGGCCCTTTACGACGAAGCCGGGGCCGCCCAGCAGCTCACCTGGGGCCCGTCAGACAATTCGCGCGCCGCGCTAGCGAGAAAGACCTCGTGCACGATCAATGCGATCAGCCTCTTGCGCTCAGCTGAAAGGCAAGACCGTGAAGTCGCAAGCCACATGATGGTCAGCCCGCCGCTGCTTGGTCCTGCCGGTGTAATGGCCGTCCCGCATGTCACTAGCTGCTCGGTGGTCTGGACCTTCGCCGAAAACAAGGAAGGGGCCAAGGAATTCCTGGCCGATATGATCGACAGCTTCAAGTCAGTCTACGAGAAAAGCCAGGGCTGCAACTTTCCCACCTACCAGAACACGGTTCCCGACTTGATTCGCCGGCTTGAGAACGACGCGAAAGCCGAGCCTTCTTTCAAGTATTTCAGGCTGAAGGATGCACTGCATTGGACCGCGAATCTGGGCTTTCCGGGGTACGCGACGCCGGTGGCGATGGAGGCTTTCAACAGCTTCGTCATCCCCAGGATGTTCATCAGCGTCGTTAAAGGTGAGCTGAGTCCCGAGGACGCAGCGCGAAGGGCTGATACAGAAGTTCAACGCATTGCCGAAAAGTGGAGCCGGATATGATAGACGGCTCGCAACGGAGGTTAAACCTATGTCCGTTCGAAGGTTCATTCCTTTGGCAGTTCTTCTGGCGTTCGGTGTTTTTCCAGCATCCGCCACGACGCCCGTACCCCGCAAATCGCCCGACCTGATAATCGTCGAGCCTTCTGGCAAGCAGACTCGTCTCTCGAGCCTGAAGGGCAAAGTGGTGATTATCGAGTTCCTGGTCACCAACTGCCCGCACTGTCTTCGCGTGGCTCAGACGATCTCGAAGCTTCAATGGGAGATGGGCTCGAGTGGCCTGCAGTCCTTTGGGATAGCCTTCGACTCTGGTGTCAACGCGGAGCTCGTTACGAAATTTACGCAGCGACTCGCGATTACCTATCCGGTCGGCTACGTCTCTTCCGACAAGGTAGACGGCTACCTGGGCCGGTCGGGAACGGAACGATTCCGCATTCCCCAGATCGTTGTGATCGACCGCAAGGGCGTCATTCGCGCCCAGAGTCGCCCGATCGGCGAGAAGAATCTGGAGGACGAGAAGTACCTGCGAAGTCTGATTCAAACCTTGCTCGGAGAAAGCGTGTCAAGCAGATAAACCACAAAAAAAACGATGCCTGAGTTTGTGGATCGATTTTTTGTCGGAGAACTGAGCGCCTGATGCAGACCGCGAAGAGACTGTGCTCGGGTACAATGTGAAAACCAAGCATAAGACTATGTCCGATGCCGAACGAAAAGACCGCAGGAAAGCAATCGAACCAAACTATTCCTCAAGCTCTTCGGCGGGTGAAGCAGCCGCAGCGAGAACCTTACAGATGATCTCCAGTGACTTTGCACCTGGGACGTGTCTACCGATTTCCCAGCCAGCTAAGCTGCTCTCGTCGATTCTGACCAAAGCGGCCAGCCAGTTGCGAGACGGGCCGAGCCGCCTTCGGTAGGCCTTTAGCATCTCTGACACCGATTGTCGCGCACCCTTCTCTAAAGGGTCATAGCCTAAGAACTCAACAATCCGAGCAGTGAATCGAAGAGCCGGCGGGACGCGATTCGTTTCCCAGCACTGAATCGCAGGAGGGAAGGAGACCATCGAACCGGGCCATGTCAGCTAACCGATTCAATACCGCACGCTTGATCGCAACTTCTGGGCTAGCTTTCTTGTATGGAAATATATTGGACGGGGTTCGGCAAAATATTGTGACAGGGATCACGAGTTAGAGCGAATTTACTTGACACCGTAATCTGTTCGCATTAACAGACGGCCTGTCTTCGATGTTCCACCCAGCAAGCATCGGGCTAACCGATGGGTGGGATGACGCCTTGATCTCATCGGGTTTCTCTAGCCGGCATGAATACCGCCTGACCTCCTGTTAACGCTTTCTGCGCCGACAGCGGCGATCGCTTCAATGAGCTGCTTAGGATCGACTGGCTTCGCGAGATGGAGCTGATAACCTGCCGCCAGCACTCGAGCGGCGTCTTCGCTGCTTGTGTAACCGGTCAAGGCTATCGCAGGAACATACTCCTCTGCTCGAGCGCTGACTCGCCGGATTAGGTCGTACCCATCTTCAACTGGCATCCCGATGTCGGATACAAGTACGTCCGGCTTCCACTGCTCCCAAAGCTCCAGGGCTTCGCGAACTGTACCTGCGGCCTTAGTTTGCGCTCCGTGGAATGAGATCTCGAGGGCAAGCACTTCTCGCGAGTCCGAATCATCATCGACGACCAGCACTCTTAGACCGTCGAGTCTCGGTTTTCCATCTGCCGCAGTATCGTTTTGGAGTGGTGTGTCGGGGAACACCTGGACGACACAAGGTAGAGTAACCCGAAACGTAGATCCCAACCCGTCAGACGCGTTGTGCGCTTCAATCGCACCGCCATGCAATTCCACCAGGTGACGGACTATAGCGAGCCCCAGCCCAAGCCCGCCGTGCTTTCTTGTAGTTGAGGTGTCCGCCTGACTGAAACGATCAAAGATGTAAGGCAGAAACTCCTGGGGTATTCCTTCTCCCGTATCTTTTACGGTTATCTGGGCGTTTGCGCCGACCTGCTCGAGCTTGATCTCGACATCTCCGCCAACGGGGGTAAACTTGATCGCGTTTGACAGCAAATTCCATAAGACCTGCTGTAGTCGTTGGGAGTCTCCAAAGACCGGATCGTGTCCGGATTGGATTGATTCGTGAAGCCGGATGTGTTTTTCTTCGGCCATCGGCAGTACCGCCGCAATGGCCGCCTGAATTACACCGGCAATGTCCAGCGGCCGGCTGTCGAGTTGAAGTTTCCCCGCAACGATACGCGAGACATCGAGAATGTCTTCAATGATACGCGCCTGAATGTTAGCGTTGCGCCTGATTACGTGAAACGCCCTATTGTAGAGCGCCTCGTCTGACGGTGACTTCAGGAGGATTTCTATCCAGCCGACGATTGCGTTCAATGGAGTGCGGAGTTCGTGCGATGCGAGGGCCAGAAACTCATCTTTTGCGCGATTGGTCTCTTCAGCCGCAGCGCGAGCGGCTTGCTCGCTCAGCAGCAGTTGTTCGCGCTGTTCGTCAACGCGCTTCAATTCAGTGATGTCGGTCGACACGCCGCAGATGGCATAAGGTTCGCCATCAGCGCCACGCAATGGGAATTTCACCGTGAGGTAAGTGTGCAGGCCGTCCGGTTCGACTCCAGGCTCTTCCGACTGAATTGCCGTGCCGGCTTCAAGCATACTGCGGTCGTTTTGAACATATGCATCGGCGATGTCTTTTGCGTAGATTTCGTGATCAGTCTTTCCCTTGACCTGATCCAATGTGAAGCCCCAGGTGCGGAGGCCTCGCCGGTTCATCAAGATATATCTGCCCTGAAGGTCCTTCAAATAAATAAAGGCTGTCGAGTTATCCACAATCGCGCGAAATCTATCCTCGCTGGCGCGCAGCGCCTCTTCGGCGCGTTTGCGTTCGGTGATGTCGCGCGCAATGATCGAGGCGCCAACGATCCTGTCTGACTTATCTCGGATAGGTGAGATCGTGAGCGACATGTCAATGCGGGTGCCGTCCCTTCGGACACGAACCGTTTCGTAGCGCTCGACGGCGTGTCCTGTGCTAATCGTATCGAGAATCTCTGAGGATTCGGCGGCCCGCTCGGGCGGATACAATAGGGATTTCTGGCGGCCAATTACATCTTTCGCTGGATATCCAAATATTCGCTCAGCGGCCTTGTTCCAACTGGCGATCGCGCCATCGAGGGTCATCCCGATGACCGCATCATCCGTCGATCCAACTATGGAAGCGAGAAAAGTCAGGTCGTCCCGCGCACTCTTGTGTTCAGTGACAAGCGCCGCGAGGATCAACGCTGTGATTGTGGTTGATACTACAAAGGCCTGCAGCAGCAGAAGGGCCTCATTCGGGTCCGGGTGCGCAAATGGTCCAAACCCGCGCGTCGTTCCCCAAATTGCTATGCCTGACATCAGAGCAATAGACATAGCCGCGCCGCGCGCGCCGAACCGAAAGGCAGCCCAAAGTACAATAGGGATGGTCAGGTGTGCGATCGGATAGTGCCCGATACTGCTAAGGACGAATCCTCCGAAGACGAATGACGTCGCCGATACCAGCAACAACAGCATCACTGCTGCCTCTGCGAGTCGACGAGCAGACCACCGATCTTGTGATCTCTCGATCCATGTGAGGAGTAGGGGCGCCACAACCAGTGCGCCTGATCCATCACCCAGCCACCAGGTCAGCCAGAGTGGTCCGTAGTTGTGCCACGAGGCGGCGCCGCCGAGACACAGACTCGCATTGCCAATCGTCGCGCTCAGCATCGGGCTGAGCATCCCGGCGATCGCGATGAACTTCAAAACGTCTTGCGCGCGGTGAAAAGGGCTGCGGCCGCCGACGAATTGATTAAGCAGGTAGACTGCAGAAACCGCCTCGAGAGTATTACCCACCGCTATTCCGGCGGCCGTGGCAATCGGCACACTCGTCGCCAGATTCGCAAGGAATGCGCCTAAAAGAATTGCTGGGGAGATTCGATAGCCCAGCCACAGCAGAACAGCTATTGCAAAACCAGTCGGAGGCCATACCGGCGAGACGCTCGTGTGTAGGAACGCCAATGATAACCCGAGCTTAGCTGCTGCGAGATACGTAGCAGTGACTGCCGCGAAAGAAACCGCGCGCGTCGCGTAGCTTGTTCTCATCGCCCTCTTACGCTTGGATGCTGCGATCAAAACGTCCCTCTCGAAAGTTACTCAGAAGCGGCGTCGGGTTCGAAACTCGGCCCTCATTGGTTCAAGCAGGAGTTCCTCCGAAAAATGCGCGCTTCAAAATGCGTGAGCCCCAAGATCCGGGAACGCCCTTCCAGGGGGTAATTAACGGGCAGAATATAACATAGGGGCAAGTACACATCCATAATCTCGATTCCTGTTGGGGTTGAGGCAGTGTGGCACTCGAGATAGCGTCCTATCGGGTCACACCGATCGTCCGCCCTTACCAATAAAATAGAAAGGGTTTCGGGCTACGTTTGAGGAACCTCGAAACATCCAAGTCAATGGTTCGAGCGGCGAGAAACAGACGTCAAAACGCGCATCCCGCAGCTCAAACCGCCTGATTTGCTTAAGCGAAGCACTCCGCTTAGAATCAAACAGCACTGGAGTTCTCCAATGAGTCTTAGAGCTGTACGAGCGTCGCTCGCCGCTGTTCTGACAACAGCGCTGCTGATAACGCTACTTCCGTCGACTCGCGCGGCCTCAGGAACTATTCAAACTCAGGATCAAGGCTCACGCGCGCGCCGAGGTAAGAATGGCGAGTCGGTTAAACCTGCCGACTCGCAGGACTCTACGTCCGGTCAGGACTCCAGTCAGAGTTCCAAACAGGACACCAGCTCCGAATCATCGAAGGCCGAATCGACTGATCAATCGACAGAACAACAGCGTGCGAAATCGAACGCGACATCGGGGCAGCCGGCGACGCAGTCAACCGTAGATCCGCTTCGAGGCTCGGACGAACCGCGGCATGAACGCGATGCTCCGGCTTTTGACCGTCCGCCGCTTCGGGCTGGCCAGCGAGGCGGAACCGATCGCGATGTGAACTCTCCCAGCCAACAGCGGACCGACTCGCAGCCCCCGAGCTATTCACGCAATGACCCGGTTCGACAAAGGGACTCGCGCCAGTATCCTCAATATCCACAAGATCGCGGGCGTTCGACTTCTACAGGAGCCGATTCCGGAGGAGCTACCGACAGCTCCTCTACGGGCGGAGTTGATCCAGGGCGATCCGACCGTTCGGGCGGAGCGCCCCCTGTTCTCCGGCGGCAGGCAGACTCTCGTAACGATGGACCTTCACAAAGCTCACGGCCTCCAGTGCTCCGTCGACCTTCTGATTCTCAGCCGTCCGAGGAGAGTTCGCCTGACGTTAAAGCTGGCAAACCATATCCTTCAAACCAGCAGGGCAGCGGCGGTCAGCAACAGCAGAGCGGTCAAGACGAAGTTGTAAAGCTTGAATCTACACTGGTCAGCATACCGCTTTTGGTGAGTGATCGATCGGGGCGATACATACCACAGCTCAGAGCAAACGACTTCTTGTTATACGAGGACGGAGTCCAACAGAAGATCGAGTCGTTCGGCAGTGAGGAAGTTCCGTTCAACGTCGTACTGCTCCTCGATGTCAGTCCCAGTGTATCGGGCAGCATCAAGGATATTCAGGACGCCGCCATCGCCTTCGTTCGTCAGTTGCGCGACCAGGATCGAGTGATGGTCGTATCGTTTGACCGAAACATACATTACCTGAGCGACTTCACCAGCGATCGACGCGAACTCGAGTGGGCAATTCGACGAGCGAACATGGGCGGCGGCACCAGCGTCTATGACGCGGTGTACGAAACAGTAGATCGAAAGCTGCGCAACATCGAAGGACGCAAAGCCCTGATACTGTTTTCGGACGGCGACGACACAACCAGTAGTCGAGCAAGCTACGATGATGCGGTCAACCTTGTGTCGGAGTCCGATGTGCTTGTATACGGACTTCGCTACCCTGGAGGTGGGGGCGGCGGAGGAGGCGGTGGGCGCGGGATTGGCTGGCCTCGAAATCAGATACCTCGGATGCCGTTTCCATTTCCCTTTCCATGGCCAACACCGAGGCGCAGAGGACCCTTTAACTTATCCGGTCCGACCTCGGGTGGAAACGGTTCGGCGACGTCTTCTGCCGTTCAATCGTGGCCTCGCCGCCGAGGCGGCGGGGGCGGCGACTTCATGAGAGACATCACCGCAGCGGGGGGCGGGCCGGTATACGACGCCGAAAAAATCAGCGATATGAGCAGCGTGGCTCACAAGATCGCCGAGGAGCTGCGGCATGTCTACGTGATCAGCTATTACCCGACCAACCCGCTCTCAAAAGGCGGCTATCGAAAAGTTCGAGTTAGCGTTAAGAATCGTGATGACATTGCGGTGCGTCATCGCCCCGGTTACAACGCCAGACCGAACGGGAGCGCCAGACCTACCATCTAATCGACCGATTAAAGAATGATTCTTTTGAATGCAGCGGCGCGCGTTAATTAGTCGTTCACCGTGAAATGATTTTGGCCGGGCGCCTTTGTTGCGAATGTCTTGTGGCGTAAAAAACCATTGAGCATCAGCACGATGGCTTGGTACTATTGAGCAGCCTCATTTCAACAAGTGGGAGACCTCTCTGACAATGATAAGAATTGCTGTTTGTCTTCTTGCCATCCTCAGTGGTGGTTTCACAATCACCGGTAATACTAACGTCACCAACAAGGACTTGCTTTCCCAGATTGAAAAGGGCAGGGAAGTTCTCAAAGCGGAATCTGTGCAATTGCTCAAAGGAACGGTTGGCTACCGGCGTGTGCGCATCAGCCGCCGTCGATTTGAAGACGTACCGGTCACGGGAATCGTTGGGCGCCAGATGGCGCTTGCGATATTGGATTCCAATGGTGGGATCAGCATTGCGCGCGCGATAAAGCGTGACCCGGGCTTTGAAGTTCTCACTCCCGGTTTCATCCTCTCTATGCGTCGCGAAAACGGTATCAACTCCGACATCTCCTGCATCGAGCCAGCAGGCGGAAAGGTGGTGGCGGTTAAGTATCCGGTCTCAAACGAAGGAAATCGGTTTGGGCCGGGTGAGGATGTAATACAGGCGGTCTACACGCCGTACTCCGCTGAAATCAAGACTGAAGAAGTAATCAAGCGCGGCATTGAAGTCCAGAACGGCTTCATCGAAAAGGCATATTCGCGTCTGCGCGAGAGTGGCGTTCTCTCGCGAGCGTTTCCGGGCAAGCGCGTCGTTGATGTCATACCAAAAGACGTACTGCGGGTTTTGCTATTGAACGAGCACATCGACCCGAGCGAATTCACAAGCGCCGGCATGACTCAGCCGCTGGCCGAACGGGTGCTGACGGTGATCGGCACAAACCGGGATAGAGCGTACGCCTTCTCGGTGAGCCCGGCCGCCGCGCGCGGCCTTGTTCAGATGATCCCGTCGACTTACGGCATGTTGTTGAACAGGTACACCTCTGCGGGTTTGAGATCAAACTTTCCAACGGCGATGGGCGATCCGGTGAACGCGGTGATGGCCCAGGTGCTTTTGTGTGATTCGGATTGGGAATCCATAAGATCGCGCAACGACATGCCCGCGGACCGAGTTGGGCCGTATCTGGCAGCCGCCTACAACGGTGGTGTCGGTCGCGTTTTGACGGTGTTATCACACGATCAGACTGATTGGATGGAAGAGCCGGATCAGAATCATCGGCCCACGATGACCGTAAGCAAAAAGGTCGCTGTGAGGGTCCGCTCGCGCAACGGCCGCGTCAGAACCCGGTACGTTACGAAGTCGTATACCCAGGCGATCTTCAAAAACGAAACCAGCAAATACGTCAGTCAATATCATTGGATTAGCGACTTCCTTGCGGAGCGTTTGAAACCAGAACCTCGAGGGACTCGCGTTGAGGTGCCAAACGAATAGTCTGAATATGGAAAAACGGATCCCTGGCTAGCCGCGGTGTTCCACATCGCGGCTTTCCTTCTTTCTGCTCCGCGGAAGTCTTTGCTGAATGAGTCTTGTTGGTTTGTGCTGAAGTTGTTCGGGTGTGCCGGAAAAATAAAGAAGGACCGAATCGATCAGCACAGCCCCCGTTGCCCTGATCGTTTCGGCCCTTCCGTTCTTTCGAAGCTCGTCCATACCTTGGCAATCGAAGTGCCATATATGATCGAACGCAATATTCGATCTAAAGTGTTGATATGCGGCTGAGCAAAGAGGTGTTGACGGTCGATCACATAAATTCGCTAACAGATTTTGTCATACGACATCCCCGATTTTGTTATTCACTCACACTTGATGGCCCTTCTCACGAGGCGTGAACGATTACGGTCGTAGCCCTCGATTCCCTAACTTTGACGGGCGGAGATTGTTCACGATATGATGACCACTCATGCTGATATGCCCCTTTCTTTACTTTGGCAGCACCTCGGAGTTCTAACCTTGATGCAAGAGAAAATGCAGACAAAGATCCCGCTTCTGGATCTAAACGCTCAGTATCAGAGCATCGCTGACGACATCCAGACAGCTGTTACACGAGTGCTGAGCAGCCAGCAGTTTATTCTCGGACCTGAAGTCCGCGAGCTTGAACGAGAGATTGCTGCCTACTGCAATTGCGCCGAGGGAGTAGGATGCGCGTCCGGCTCGGATGCGCTCCTACTGGCGTTGATGGCTTGCGGAGTCGGCCCTGGAGACGAAGTCATCACGACACCTTTTAGCTTCTTCGCGACCGTCGGCTCGATAGTCAGGTTGGGTGCTAAGACTGTTTTTGTAGATATAGAAGACTCCACGTTCAATATCAATCCGGAGCTGATAGCTCGGGCGATTACGAAAAAGACCAGGGCGATACTACCGGTTTACTTGTTCGGTCAGTGCGCTGAGATGAACCTGATAACGAGTCTTGCCGCGGAGCATCAAATTGCGGTGGTTGAGGATGCGGCTCAAGCCATTGGAGCCGAGTATAACGGAAGAAGGGCAGGTAGCCTGGGCATCGTTGGTTGCTTCAGCTTTTATCCGTCGAAGAATCTGGGTGGGGCAGGGGACGGTGGCATGCTTACGACGAACGATCCGGAGCTGGCTGCTTCGCTGAGAGACTTGAGGTCTCACGGTGCCCGAAAGAAGTACTATCACGATCACGTCGGTATAAACAGCAGGCTCGATTCGCTGCAGGCCGCAATTCTCCGAGTGAAGTTCCGCTATCTTGATCAATGGGCCGAGGCTCGAAGGGAGAACGCGCAGAGATACCGGGCGTTGTTTCAGAGCGCCGGAGTGGTCTCGAGCGGCGCCGTGCAGTTGCCGGCGGAAGCCGCGGCCGCGCTTCACGTGTACAACCAATTCGTAATCCGGGTTCGTGAGCGGGACAAGCTCAGGGCTTATCTAAGTGAACGCGGCATCGGCACTGAGATCTACTATCCGGTGCCGTTGCACCTGCAGGTTTGTTTCAAGGACCTCGGGCATCACGCGGGAGATTTTCCAGAGTCGGAGCGAGCGGCTGAGGAAGCGCTTGCGATCCCGGTTTATCCGGAACTTGGTGCGGCTTCTCAGAGCCGGGTAGTCGAGACGATTGCTTCGTTCTACCGTTAAGGCGCGTTTGGATTCGTAATGGGGGCGACGATGCGGTTGCTGATAACCGGCGGAGCAGGGTTCCTGGGTTCGCACCTGGTTGACCGCTTGATAGAAGACGAGCATCAAGTCACCGTTTTCGACAATCTCGTGACCGGTCGGGCTGAAAACATAGAGCATCACTTCGGTAATGAACATTTCACATTCGTCAAACAAGACGTAACCGAGTATCTCCACGTGATAGGCGAGCTTGATGCGGTCGTACACTTCGCCTCTCCAGCGAGCCCGATCGATTATCTTCAACTGCCGATACAGACGCTGAAGGTTGGCAGTCTCGGTACGCACAAGGCTTTGGGGCTGGCGAAGGCAAAGGGCGCCCGGTTTCTACTGGCATCAACGTCAGAGGTCTACGGCGATCCCCAGGTGCACCCTCAGCCCGAAGAATATTGGGGACACGTCAACCCGGTAGGTCCGCGCGGGGTGTACGATGAGGCCAAGCGCTTCGGCGAAGCGATAACAATGGCTTATCACCGCTTTCACGGAGTCGATACGCGCATTGTTAGAATCTTCAATACGTACGGCACCAGGATGCGGCCAAACGATGGACGGGTCATTTCGAACTTCATCGTTCAGGCGCTGCGAGGCGAAGCGCTTACAGTTTACGGCGACGGAGAACAAACGCGGTCCTTTTGCTACGTCAGCGATTTGATCGACGGTATTCTTAGGCTGTTGATGGCTGAGAATTTGATCGAAGACGACATTCACCTGCCAACCAATATTGGAAACCCGGGCGAGTTCACCGTCATTGAGCTCGCGCGCATGGTGATCGAGCTGACCGGAAGCCGCAGCGCCATCGAGCATAGAACGCTTCCGGTGGATGATCCGCGAGTAAGACAACCGGATATTTCGCGCGCGCGCAGAAACCTGGGATGGGAGCCTGTTGTTGACCTCGAGGTGGGACTGAAGAAGACGATCGCTTTCTTCGCTGCATCGCTTCGGAGTTGATTGGTGAGTTAAATGCACATAGCGGTGATTGGGACCGGATACGTGGGACTGGTTACAGGCGCATGCTTTGCCGATTTCGGTATGCAAGTTACGTGTGTCGATAAAGACGAGTCCAAGATAGGCTCGCTCACGTCGGGAAAGATGCCCATCTACGAACCCGGCCTCGACGCACTTGTAGCGAAGAACGTTCGCGAAGGGAGGCTCGAGTTTAGCACCGACGTCAGGCGCGCAATTGAGCAGTCTCTGGTTGTCTTTCTTGCCGTCGGTACTCCAACAAGCGGTGACGGGTCGGCCGACATGAGTCAGATCGATGAAGTGGCTTACGAGATCGCGCGCTCGCTGAATGGCTACAAAGTAATTGTGACAAAAAGCACAGTGCCGGTTGGCGCGGCTTCACGGATCAAGAAGATTATCGCGGAGAATAAAACCACTATCAGCCGGTTCTCGGTAGCCGCCAATCCGGAGTTTCTGAGGGAAGGCGCCGCGATCAACGACTTCATGCGGCCCGACCGCGTTGTTATCGGGTGCATAGACGAAGAGGCGGTCGAAATACTGAAGGACATATACAGGCCCCTTTACTTGATTGAGACTCCATTTGTCATCACGACGCCAGAGTCCGCGGAGATGATCAAGTACGCGTCGAACGCCTTTCTGGCGACGAAAGTTTCCTTCATCAATGAGATTTCGCGGCTATGCGAACTTCTGGGCGCGGATGTGCACGACGTTGCGAAAGGAATGGGAATGGACGTGCGAATCGGTTCGAAATTCCTGCATCCAGGACCAGGTTTTGGAGGAAGTTGCTTTCCTAAAGATGCAAAGGCATTGGTAGCGCTCGGACGCAGCGTTGAGTACGACGTCCAGATTGTCGAAGCGGCGTTACGGGTGAACGAGTCGCAAAGGACCTCGATCATCGATCGCATCAAGCGACTTGTGCCCCAGCTCGAGGACAAAACGATTGCGATACTCGGACTGGCGTTCAAACCGGACACGGACGACATAAGAGAGGCGCCGGCGATTAGAATAATCAACGACCTGGCCGCGTCTGGGTCCAGGATTCGAGCTTACGATCCGGCTGCAATGCCGTCCGCGCAGCGCATCTTAACGGACGTGCGGTACTGCGAAGATGAGTACGACGCGGCTACTGGCAGCGATGTGCTCGTCGTCGTCACCGAGTGGAATCAGTTTCGGAGCCTCGATTTGGAGCGCTTGAAGCAACTCATGCGAGGGGCCAACATCATAGATCTCCGGAATATCTATGAGCCCGAGGCGGTACGGGCTGCGGGGTTCCAGTACCTGGGAATGGGCCGCGCTTGATCGCGGGCCAGGTAAGAGCAAATCTGTCCGGTTGTTATCCAAAGGAATAGATTCGTTATTACCTGTGAGGAGTCAGGTTATGGAAGTACAAAAGAGGCTTAATCTGCGAGTGCCGGTTCTCATTCTCGCCGCGTCGGTTCTGTTCATTGTGACGGCGGCCGCTCAACAGGAAAAATCACGGAAGCCGTCTCCCGAGGATGAAGAGGCGGTCAGACTGCGCACGACGCTCGTGCAGGTCCCGGTTGTGGTGAGCGAACGGGGCGGGCGGTATGTGAGCGATCTTACGCGCCAGGAGTTCACCATCTTCGAAGACGGCATCAAGCAGGACATCGAGCTTTTTGGGTCAGTTGAAGAGCCTTTCAGCGTTGCGTTGCTGTTGGACTCGAGCGGGTCAACGGAAGCCTCTCTGGAACAGATAAAATCGGCGGCGATGGCTTTCATCGGCAATCTTAGACCTCACGATCGTGTTATGGTCGTTTCTTTCAATGATAGTGTCGAGGTTCTTTCTGAACTTACCAATGACACCACCAGGCTCGCCTCGGCAGTGCGGTCGATCAAGCCCGGGCAGTTCACGCAGGTCTACGAAGCGGTCTATACCGCGGTATGGGAGCGGATGCACGACATACAGGGAAGAAAGGCGGTAATCGTTTTCACTGACGGGATCGACACCGCCAGCAGCGAGATTTCCGAGGAAGACACACTCGATGCTGTGATCGAGAGCGAAGACATAATTGTTTATCCGATTCGTTACGCCACACGTGATGATGTCGAGCGCAAGATGGAGGCCCGGATGGAAACCAGGCCTAGGGTACCGTCGAGCTCGAACGGGTCGGAATCGATCGGCGCCAATCTCGAACAAAGCAAACGAGAGCTGGATCGCGCCTATAGAACTGCGGACGAATATTTGCAGCAGCTTGCTGAGATGTCAGGTGGGATTGTCGAACGCGCCGACAAGCTCGGTGATCTCAAGGCGGCGCTTGGAAGAATTGCTGAAGAGCTGCGACATCAGTATCTACTCGGCTACTATCCTGCAAACAGGCAAAAGGATGAGCGATCACGCAAGATAACTGTTCGGGTCACTCGCCCGGGTGTAATCGTGAGGGCTCGTCCGGCGTACCGGCTATCGGAGTAGGTGTGCGCGTCACTTTCAGGTTGTGGCTCCCCTCCGCATGCTGAGTCGAGCGCAAGTCACTGACACACCAGCGGAGTATCGGTTATGGGCCATGCAAACAAACTTTTGGAGGCTATAGAAGCTAGAGCAAGCTTGGGAAGTCCTCTGGCGGTAGTCAGGGTATTGCATTCTGCGCTCGCCGCGAGCGCGACAGTCGCCGTCTTTGACGACGAGCTATTTCCGCCGCTCGAGGATCGGAAAATTAGCGATAAAATATTGAATGCGACGCGAAGCCTGATTGCCAGCGGTCGGGTAACCGACTTGATTGACTCTATGGATGAGCAGGGAAGTCCGGTGAGGCTTGCGATTGAGATCGTGAAGCCCAAACTTGAACTCATCGTTTTCGGGGCGGGCCACGTCGGGCAAGCGGTAGGACTGATCGGGGCGATAATGGGTTATGACGTGATGGTCGTGGACGACAGGGAAGAGTTCGCCTCGCGACCGAGGTTCCCCGATCCGCGAATAGGCTTGCTGGCCTGCGACTACGCGATCGCAGCCGGGAAACTGGAGATCTCGTCCAGCACAGCGGTGGTAATTGTTACGAGAGGCCATCAGTACGACGAGCTTTGTCTCAAGAACGTCATTCGGTCAGCCGCCAGTTATATCGGAATGATAGGAAGCCGGAAACGAGTGTTGTCCGTTTTCAATAAGCTGGCGACCGAAGGAGTTTCGGAAAGAGACCTGGAGAAAGTACACGCACCGATCGGCCTGAGAATTGGCGCGCGTTCGCCCCAGGAGATAGCTGTATCGATTCTGGCGGAGATAATCGATCACGTGAATAATCCTGAGAAACCCAGGGGAGATAAAAATGGCATTTGAAGGACTGGACGTTTTAGGAATTGGCGCGCTGCTGTCGGACGAGGAGAGGCTGGTTCAATCCGAAGTTAGAAAGTACGTTGAAGCGACGATCACCCCGATCATTGCCGATTGCTTTGAAGAGGGACGGTTTCCTACGGACCTGATCCCGGGTCTCTCTGAGCTCGGAGTTCTCGGGGCGAATCTACCGGAAGAATATGGCTGCGCCGGGATGAACAATGTCGCATACGGATTGGTCATGCAAGAGCTCGAAGCAGGGGACTCGGGCATCAGGAGCTTCGCCTCGGTTCAAGGCGCGCTATGTATGTATCCGATATTTCAATTCGGAAGCGAGGAACAGAAGAGAACGTGGCTCCCCAGGATGGCTGCCGGCAAGGCTATCGGGTGTTTCGGACTGACCGAACCTAATTTTGGCTCGAACCCAAGCGGAATGCTGACGAGGGCCAAGCGCGTCCGCGACGGTTGGATGCTGAACGGCTCGAAGGCATGGATCACAAACGGTTCGATGGCGGACATAGCGGTCGTTTGGGCTAAGACCGATGACGACGATGAGATTCGGGGATTCATAGTGGAAAAAGCAACGAAAGGGTTCAGCACGCGGGAAACTCATCACAAGCTTAGCCTCCGTGCCTCGGTCACTTCGGAACTGTTCTTCGAAGATTGCGTGATTCCCGAGCAGAATATCTTGGCGGGTTCAAAGGGGTTGAAGAGCCCGTTGATGTGCTTGACCCAGGCGAGGTACGGAATAGCGTGGGGAGCGGTAGGCGCGGCGATGTCCTGTTTTGATGTTGCTTTGAAGTATTCAAAGGAGCGGCTACAGTTCGGGAGGCCGCTTGCAGGGTTTCAGCTTACTCAAAAGAAGCTGGCGGAGATGGCTACGGAAATTAGCAAGGCGCAGTTACTTTGCTTACACCTGGGCCGACTAAAGGATCAAGGCAAGATCAAACCCGTCCACGTCTCGATGGGAAAGATGAACAACGTGTCGATAGCATTGCAGTGCGCTCGTACGGCTCGAAGCATTCTGGGCGCCAATGGAATAACCGGCGACTATCCGATTATGCGGCACATGTGCAATCTCGAATCGGTGTACACGTACGAAGGCACCCACGAGGTGCACACGCTGATTCTCGGACAGCACTTAACCGGAGAGAGCGCGTTTGAATAGGCGGCTATCGGGTATTCATCCCGGGTAATCGCGTCACGAACCTCAATCGCTGCTTTGGGCGTTCTGTCCATCATAGCGACGCTCTGAGTTGAATTCTTTCTGGCATAACGCCGCATTTTCCGATTCAACACCAGTGAAATCGGGCAGTTGAGGCTTGGAACAAACCTTGCTCGGTCATTTTCGTTCAATTTCTATCGGGAGACTTAACGTGTCCGAAAGAGATGCATGGCAGGCAATGACGTCGAATAAGCTTAGCGAGCGTGTAAGGAAAGATAAGCGCCAGGAATTGAGACATACGATCGCGCTTCCGGTGAGAGTGACGGGGTCTGACTCTAGCAAGGGTCATTGGAGTGAACTAGCCGAAACGGTAAACGTCAGCTCAGAAGGCGTGGCACTACGTCTGTCAAAGAAGGTAATGATCGGAGACATTCTATTTGTGGAGATTGAACTTCCAGAAAGGTTCCAGAAGAAGGATATCGAACGGTGTGCAACCCTCAAGACCGACGCGCGGGTGCGGTACATAGAGATGCATGAGCGTCAACAGATTGTAAGATTGCAATTCGTTCGACAACCAACCCGCAACAAGACCATCCTCGTCAGCGTCAAGTTCTGATTAGCCAATCCATATCTACTAACGTGTGTGCGTGTATACCTGTATACCTGTATCCTGTATACCTGTATACGGCTTTGCCTTAGAAAGGCGTTCTGCCTCATAAGGGCGGCGTTTGCCCCAAAAGTCGGGGTGCTTTGTGTTTTACTTTGGATTGCGATTTTCAGGTCTGGCGAGATCATAGCAGTCGCCCAAGCCCTTGAACTGCTCCCGGTAAACCAAGCATACAGGCACGCCCCGCTTAACACCGAAGTCGTCATAGTCAATCGTTCCAATTATGAAAAGGTAACCCTTACGCTGCCGGATGTCCTCAACTCTCTCTTCAAGCTGAATGCCGATTGGATAGTCAACACCGGGAAGAACAAGACCGGGCACACTGAGGACCTTCCCTGCCACCTTACAGTCTTCGATTGTATGAGACGGGTTTGGCTCCGTGCCTATGAGGGGACAATAGTTAAAGACGAATTTGGTCGCCCTAGCTCCTCGATTCTGTATAAACAGAGTAAACCGGAGTTCCTTGTCGAGTACATTAGTATCATGCCTGAAGCCAATGACGGGTCGCAGAGCATCTTGCGCAATTCGGGCAGTTCTTTCGGTTGCAGAGGCGAGCTTTTCCCCCGAATTTGCAGACTTGCTGGAAGCGTCAGCTTGGACGGCCATAGACCTAGCGGCGTTCTCGGTTGCATTAGTAGCCCGCTCAGCCCTGTGCGCTGTCTCCTCGTTCAGTCGCTTGGATTCGTCAGCGGCGTTTCTCGCAAGGTCGGCTTGAGTTTTAGCGGAGTCAGCCTGAATCTTAGCGGCATCTACCAGGGTTCTCGTGGATTCGTTCGCCCTCTTCATTTCGCACAACTGCAAGGAAATCAGAACCGCGCCGACAACTCCGGTAAGGAAAACACCAGTGGCAAGCCTGATATTAATTCTTTCGACCTTACCCAGTTCGGCAAGAGTTTGGGATTGGGTTGCTTGATCTTGGCCTATGCCTTCATGTACGGCGCTGTCTTCTGTTTTTACGTCCGAAGCAGAGGCCGTCTTAGGTATAGATGGTTTCGCGCACTCGGCCTTAACGGGGTCGGGCGTATCGGGCGAACGATTGTCGCCACTCTCTTTTTCGCCATCTCTCTGATCTTTGCCTTTCAAGGAATCACCTCATTGGTGGCTTGGGCCATAGATGGTTATCCGTGAGAAATTTCTGGCCCCTTTTGTCGAGATGATAGGTTTCTGATCTGCGAGTATGGGGATAGATTTTTATGAACTTGTCTTCTTTTAGTTGGTCCAAGTGGTGCTTGATATTTGCGGTGACTAGAAGCGACTTACCGGCGATGTGGAGCGCAGCATTGAGGGCGCTCTCTAGTTCGTAGATCCGGCAAGAATCATATAACGCGATGGTTTTGAGGAGCTTGGTTTTTATCTCATCGAGGGTATCAATATGAGGTGGTTCCGCGACTTGGTCTATAAGCGTGCGTAAACTGCGGAACAATGCGGCGTCACGGAGGCTGTTGTCGATGAAATACTTTTGGCCTTTGCTTCTTAGCGAATACCGTTCAACCATGTCGGGCATTTCAAGATCGATATAATCTTCATTAACTAGGTTGGTTAGATGATGTTCCAGCAATGCTCTATCAATGTCCGGTTTGTTTTCCTGAGACCGAACAAAGTGAAATGCCGCAACGAAAACCCCGACCTCGGAGGTAGCAGCAACTTCTCTATGCACCCAAAGGATTGTCAGAATTTGCTCCGCGATTTCGTCAAGTTTAACAGGCTGAGGCGAGGCTACGGTTTTAGCCTCCAGCGGCACGCTGATTGTCAATTGGCCCTTAGTGATTCTTTGCCGGTTGACTACCCCAAGCCATGAGCCGTCTTGAAGCTTCTTTTGAATTTGCTTCTTAATATCTATGAAGTCGCCTGAAGAATTGGTAGTAATGTGGTCAAACTTATGTTGCTGACAGGTCACTTGAATAAAATATCCCCCATGCCCTCGCAGAATCCCGGTCTGTTTCATTGGCTGTCGGCACTCGATACAGTAGGCATGGAGGTTGCGCGGAGTCTGATCAATATGAGCATTATATTGCCAGCGCCAGATAATGTTATTGAACACGTCCTCGGTATATTCCAACCGTGGATCAGCAAGCGGTTTGCTCGGCTGAGACTCAGCTTTCAATTCGGTCTGCGTACGCTTTGGCGCACTTTCTATCCTCGGCGGCTCTTCCTTCTTGACCAGTCTTTGTTCATTTTTTGCATTATGTATTACAAGCCATACATCGAATCCTCCGACAAGAATACCGATGATAAAGAGACTATCCCCGATAAACCAGTGGTTGCCGGTAATTGCCCAACTGCCAAGGGCAAACGAAACAAGGGTAACAAACGCCAGCAGCTTGCTGAGAGTATCCACGTCTCAGACTCCTCTTCCGTTGCCTACGTTTGGACTAAGCGCGAACTACTCAGGCTCTGCCTATTAGTATTAGCAATAGGGTTTGGTATGGGTATGCTCGTCTGTTCGGTGCTATGTCAACTTAGGCGGTAACTCTCTAATGCGCAGCGATGGCCACATTGCGTCTCGGTTTATTCCAATATGGACTCTTGCACTTTGGACAGACTCGCGGTTCAACGGATGTTTCACGGGGTATCCATTCGTGTTCGCATCGCTCACACTGGTATTTGAAGATCGTAATTTTGGTTTTTGCCATGACCACACTATATTCGCAAACTAATATACTGTCAAGGAAGATTTTAGTTGACACAGCGATGTACCTATAGTAATATACTGCCTGGCTTGGGACGGAGGATATTACGATGGAATCGCGGGAGATTAAAGGCTTGGAAATCGCGGCAAAATCGAAGCTAACCCGAAAGGGCAATATGTGGCTAGTGCCGTCGCAGAGCGGACTACCGGAGAAGTATTCCGTGGCGATGAATGAAGAACAGCCGCAATGCACTTGCCGTGATTACGAATTCCGCAATGATAAATGCAAACATATCTTCGCGGTTGAGTATACTATTGAGCGGGAACAGGACGCGGACGGCCAAACGGTCGTCACCGAAACCGTCAAGGTCGTTCGCAAGACCTATATGCAAAACTGGCCAGCGTATAACGCTGCTCAGACGCACGAGAAGTCGGAACTTCAAGCTCTACTCTACGAACTCTGCCAAGGCATCGAGGAACCCGAACAGCAGCGCGGTAGACCGCGTCTCTCGCTTGCCGATACGATCTTTTCATCCGTGTTCAAGATTTACTCAACTGTCTCTGGTCGCCGATTCGCAACCGATCTTCGCGAGGCGCACGCGAAAGGGTTTTTGACCAGACTTCCGCACTACAATTCAGTATTCCGTTATCTTGAATCCGAAGCCCTGACGCCTTACCTCTACAGGCTGATTGAAATCAGTAGCTTGCCGCTCAGGTCGGTTGAGACAGACTTCGCGGTTGACTCTAGCGGGTTCAGCACGGGCCAGTTCATGCGATGGTTCGACGTGAAGTATGGCAAGAAAGAAGATCGTCGGATGTGGCTCAAAGCGCACGTTATGTGCGGAGTGAAAACCAACATCGTCACGTCCGTTGAAATCAGCGACGGCTATTCAAACGATTATCATCACTTCAAGCCGCTAGTCGATAAGACAGCAGAGAACGGATTCACGATGGCTGAAATCTCAGCCGACAAAGCGTACTTAGGCGGCGACAACTTCTTGACGGTTGTTCGCCATGGTGCGGTTCCTTACATTCCGTTCAAGTCAAATTCTAAAGGGCAGGATTCAACATATGGAGCCAAGTCAACGCTCTGGACTCGGATGTTTCATTTCTACAATCTTCATCGTGAAGAATTCTTGACGCACTATCACAAGAGATCGAACGTTGAAACCACCTTTCACATGATCAAATCGAAGTTCGGTCAGAGGCTTCGCAGTAAGACCCTCACGGCGCAAATAAACGAAGCACTTTCCAAGGTTCTATGCCATAATCTGTGCGTGGTTATTCAGTCAGCACACGAGTTAGGGATTGAAGCAGACTTTAGATATGAGCAATTCTCAGAGAAAGCCAGCTAAGTAACGGAACCCACAGGCTCAAAAAAAGGGACGACCTTCATCCCTTTTTTGTTTTCTTCAGACCAGCCCCGTGGCATACTTTAAGAGCTGAGTAAATAGCTTTCAACTATCTTTGACCGAGTCTACGCCGTGAAAATCAACCCCTTTTCTCCGAATGGGCCAATACATGAGGGCATGTTCATTGGTCGTCTGGCTGAGCTTGATCGTCTTGAGAAGAATCTGATTCAAACAAAGGCGGCAATGCCGCGCAATTTCCTGATAACTGGCGAACGTGGTATTGGCAAGACCTCATTACTAAATTATTTCAAATACGTCGCGAGGGGATTCATTCCTATCGAGAATGAGCAGATGCGATTTCTTGTAGTCGATACGGAGATTGATCAGGGAACAACGCAACTAGGTTTGGTAAGTAAGATTGAGCTGGGGATTAATAATGTCCTTGCGCAATCAGAGAAAACCAGGGAGTTTCTAAAAGGGATTTGGAGTTTCATTAAAAGCATAGAAACTAGTGCTCTTAAATTCCGACCTGATAATGAAAAACAGTCGGACGAATTGATACTTGAGCAGTTTTCATATGATCTTGCACGGCTAGTTGAGCGAGTAGGGAGCGATGATGCGAATGGTTTGTTTGGTACCCGATATGATGGCTTAGTGATTCTTATTGATGAAGCCGATAATGCGTCACCACAACTTGGACTCGGGAGCTTTTTCAAACTGTTAACCGAAAGACTTCAAAAACGTGGCTGCACCCGTGCCATGATAGGGCTGGCCGGCCTACCAGAAGTGAGAGACGTACTTTCGGCCAGTCACGGTTCCGCTCTCAGAATTTTCGATGAACTAAAACTAGACCCTCTGACTGATACTGAGGTCGTGTATGTCATTGAATCTTGTCTCAAACAAGCATCTGAGCAAAACCACGCGCAGTACACTATCACTGACGGGGCGCAGCGGTATTTGATAGCCATCTCCGAAGGCTATCCCCATTTCATTCAGCAGTTTGGTTACTCTGCATTTGAAAGTGACACAGATACAGTGATTGATCTGGACGATGTTTATTCGGGGGCATTCGGAGAACATGGAGCGTTATGGGCTATAGGAGATCGCTATTATCGGGACGATTTTTATAAAAAGATTCAGGGGAACGGCTATCGCCAGGTATTACGAATCATGGCCAAAAAACTTAATGCTTGGGTGACCAAGACCGAGATTAGGGAGCAATTCAAGGGAAAAGACTCTATCTTGGATAATGCCATTAAAGCTCTCCGGGACCGTCATATCATTCTCTCAAAAGAGGGTGAAAAAGGTTTGTATCGGCTTCAGCAAAAAGGATTCGCCATGTGGATTTCTCTACAGCAAGGCGACAATACCGATCTGCTCAGTGACCCACCTGCAGCCCAAGCGGCACTATAGTTTTTGGGGCAGAATTCACGTCTGCCTCATAAATCGGGGCGAAAGTTGGATTATGAGGCAAAGCCCCTGTATACATAATATCTATTATCAGACGCACTTAGTATGGCCCGGGGTCGAAGTCTCCTCCTTCGGTATTAGGGGTCCTTAAACTAAATCGTTCGATTGATTGGTGTTGAGAAGGTCAGTCGAGGTCCTGAATAGTGATGTTGACTCGCACTTCGCCGTAGGCGGTGTTTATCGGCGCCACCAGCGTCTCGAAGCATTGATCGTAGCTCACAAGGCTCGTGCCTGTGATTACCGTGGGTGGACTCATCGTTAGTCTTGTGCCGCTTTCATTGATCTGAGAAATAGCGCGGCCGATCGCCATTGATGCAAGCTCGGCTATTGAGCTGCGGACCAATGGTGTCATTCCGGGCGACGGTTCTCCCAGCATGTGTCCCGCGAGTTGCACCGCAGTAAAGGTATCCATATCGAAGATTACGCGGCCTTGTGCCTCGCCTGCCAGTCCTATGACGGCCATCACCTCCCGGCCGGCTACCGGGCTAGGCTTCATCATTATCGATGGGACATCGGCAGTCGGGCCAATGAGTTCTTTGAACAGTATCGCAGTCGAATCGACAAATATTTTTACAAAGTCTAGTCGCATATCATCTCCGCGGGTGAGTCGGTCGGAGTAGCGGCAAGGACGCTCTCGATTGCTCGTCTAAGCTCTTCGGTGGTAACCGGTTTCGGTATGAACCATTTTGCACCAGCCGCCATCGCTTCAGCCACTTTTTCTTTGTAGCTGACGGAGCTGATCATGATCACTCTTGCGCTCGGATCGGCGTCGCAGATTCTCTTCACCGTTTCGACGCCTTCCATTCCGGGCATCACGATGTCCATAAGCACGATGTCCGGCTTGAGCCGCCCATACTCGCGAATGGCCTCGTTGCCGTTTGCAGCTTCGCTGGCGATCACGCCCTCGAATGAGTCCATCATTCTTCTTAAGTGGAATCGCATAAACGCCGAGTCATCGACGATCAAACAAGTGAGCGGCGCTTTGGTGATTGCCATTACGTCATCAGCCAAAAACATATCTATTCTCCAACTCGGTAAGCCGTCCAATCCTGGACGACAAATACGAAGGCATTTCGATAAGCGGCAGCACCTTCTCGGCGTAACCCTTTTCGGTCGCGACTCGAGGCATACCGTAAACCGCGCTGCTGTCTTTGTCCTGCGCGATTGTGTGTCCGCCAGCGGCCTTGATCTCTCCCAGGCCTGCTGCTCCGTCGCCCCCCATTCCCGTTAAGATCAGGCCTGTCGCATGCGCTCCGAACTCACGTGCAACTGAACGAAAGAGGACATCCACTGACGGTCTGTGACCGTTTACCAGCGCTCCCGCGTCTAACAATACTTCGCAACCGTGAGGGGTCTTTCGCGCCTTCATGTGGAGGCTTCCCGGTGCGATGAGGACCCGGCCGGGCAACGCCAGATCGCCTGGTTCAGCCTCCTTGACGGACAACTCGCAAATTTCGTTGAGCCAGTGTGCCAACATCGCGGTAAAACTCTCCGGCATATGCTGCACGATCAGGATGCCGGCATCAATATCGGCCGGAAGCCGTGGTAATAGATGTCGCAGGGCGTTGGGTCCACCGGAAGAAGCGCCAATTGCGATAATGCGGCCGGACCCGCTTCCCTGCCCTCCGGTCCTTCCAGTCTTGCTCGCCGGCGCGGCCGACGGGATGCCGCTCAATGGTGACATGTTCGCGCGAGCTGCTGCTTTTACCTTCGAGATCAGCTCATCCGCCATTTCTGCGAGGTTTGCCGTTCCGTTAGGTTTGCATACAAAATCGACCGCTCCCTTTTCGAGCGCCTGCATAGTCAGCGCTGCGCCTCGATTGGTAAGCGAGCTCAACATAACCACCGGGGTTCGATACCGCGAAACCATCTCGCCCAGCGCGGTCAGTCCGTCCATCCTGGGCATATCGACGTCCAACGTAACGACGTCCGGTTTCATTTGCTCGACCTTCGTTAGCGCAAAGCAGCCGTCGATCGCCGTTGCGATCACCTCGATCTCCGGGTCCTTGTCCAGAAGATTTGAGATCAACTTGCGCATAAGCGCTGAGTCGTCCACCACAAGAACTCGAATTGTTTTCTTCTCAGATTGCATAGGCCTCCAGGAACTGTACTTTTCCCCGCTCGTATTTCACTGCGTTCCTAAAGACCATTTCCGCATCCATTATCAGAACTACGCGGCCGTCGCCCAGCAACGAGGCCCCCGCTAGCGCCTCGTTCTGGACCCAGCTGCTGTCCAGTGGCTTGATCACAAGCTCCTGCTCACCCAGCACCTCATCGGCAATCACTGCGTAGTGTTTATTACCGGCAGCCAGAACGATCAGGAACATCCGCGTTGGCTCGCTTCTGAGCAATACGCCACTGCCGCCCCGGCGACGATCGAAGCCAAGCACATTGCCCGGTCTTACAAGGGAAACAAATCGGTCGTGAAGGCGATAGTGCTCGGTACCATCGAGGTGAACAATGCCGGATGCCTCGACTGCCGCGAGCTCGCTGACAGCCAGCAGCGGCAAAGCGAAGAGCCGCCCTGCAGCGGTGAACAGCAACGCTCTGATAATAGCCAGAGTGAGGGGCAGGCGAAGCGTAAACGATGTCCCAACGCCAGCTTCGCTCTTTACCGACATCGTTCCACGCAACTGCTCCACCGCGCTCTTGACGGCGGTCGTTCCTATGCCTCGCCCTGACAATTGAGTGATCTCGCTGGCGGTAGAAAGGCCCTGAGTGAAGACCAGTTCAAACGCGTCCTCATTGGACATCTGATCAGCCTGTTGTCTTGATATCGCGCCGCTTTGAACCGCCCTGGCTTTCACCGCCGCGGCGTCTATGCCGCGGCCGTCATCCGTTACTTCGACGACCACCTGATTCCCTTCGTGGTAGGCGCGGGTCACGATTTGACCGACCTCAGGCTTGCCGGCATTTCGTCGCTCTTCCGTAGTCTCGAGTCCATGGTCTACCGCGTTGCGAAGGAGATGTAACAGCGGTTCATAGAGCAGATCCACCAGCGAACGATCTAGCTCGGTTTCGCCGCCGACTATTCGCAGCTCGAACTTTTTGCCGCGCTCGCCCGCAAGTTCTCGCATCGGCCTGGCAAATCGTCGAAAGAGGTGATCGATGGTCACCATTCGAAGCTTCAGAACGCCCTTTTGGAGCTCGGCGATGAGTTTGCCCATCTGCGTGCTGGCCGTTGCCAATCGGCCAACCAATTCGTTCCTCGGGAATTCGCGTTCGAGCTCAGGCTCGATCTGGTTGATAACTGAACGAGCGATAACCATCTCGCCCGCGAGATTCAACAGCGTGTCCACTTTTGCGGACTCGACTCGAACATAGTTGCCACGTTGCCTGCTCTCGCCTTGCCTCGCCGTCTGCGAGTGAATCAGAGCAGGTTTGATGACTTGCCCAGGAGACGCAAGGCGGTCAAGCGCAGAGTGGGTTTGGATTTCGCTGAGCTCCTCGACCAGAGCCGCGACCCCTTCGGCACCCACATCGCAAAGTTCTTCACCGCCAATTGCTGCCCTTACAGCGTCCAGACCCTTGAGAATCACGTCAACTGAGCGCCGGTCGAAGCTCATTTGTCCTTCAAGGGCCGCTGCGAATGCATCCTCTATTTTGTGGGTGATCTGAGTGATGCCTTCAAGTCCGACGCAAGCGGAATCGCCCTTGATCGTGTGCGCCCCTCGCCGCAGCCTCGTCATAGTGTCGTCATCTGCGGTGCCCGATTCGAGCGCCAGCAGATCGTGACCCATCTCGTCCACAATCTGCAGCGATTGTTCACGAAAGATCCCAAGCAACTGATCGAGTTCTATTGACCTCAGTTCACCCATCATTGGTCCTTGTTCGGTTAATCCTCGAGCTTATAAGCGATACCCTTGTTGCGGTGCAGCATTGAGAACCTCGTCGATAGACCTTGCAGGCTTTCGGCATGTCCCAGGAAAAGGAATCCTCCGGGCACAAGGCAATTCGTAAAGCGATTCACCAGTCTGCGCTGTTCCTCGGTGTCAAAATAGATCATTACGTTTCTGCAAAAAACGATATCCAGCCCTCGAAGTCCGTTATCATGTTTTAGATTGTGGTAGTCGAATATCACTCGTTTGCTTACTGATTCGCTGATCACGTAATACCCATGCTCCAGGCGGAAGTATTGGGCAATACAATGCGGCTCGATCCCTTTTAACTGGTCGGGTCGGTACAATCCGGCCTGAGCGCGTTCGAGAGCGCTGAATGAGAGGTCTGAAGCGTAAACACGAATCATCCAAGAGTCGCGATCCGGCAGCGATTCCAACAGGGAAATGACCGCGCTGTAAGGCTCCTGCCCGGTGGAGCAGCCAGCGCTCCAGACACGCAGCATCCTTGTTCCCGCCTTCTCTTTCCTCGCGACGATCTCCGGCAATACAACGTCCTTCAAAAGATCAAACTGCGGCCGGTTCCTGAAGAACGATGTTTCGCAGATCATCAGCGAGTCCAGGAGTCTGGGTAGCTCATTGGCTCTGCTGTCGGGATTTATCACCATACGGTAGTACTCGTAAGGGACGTCAAATCCCAGATCGTCCATTCGGCGCCTCAGCCTGGACTCGAGAAACGATCGCTTCTCAACGCCCAGGCTGATGCCGCATTCTTCGTAAATCAGATCCCTGAACAATCTGAACTCGCTATCGGAGATTGAACCAGGGCCGAGAGGGCCAGAATGGATCCTGTGTGTAGGCGCCGTTGTTATCATCGCTGAGCCAATAACCTTCAACCCGCTTGAGCAGGAGCCGGCTCCTGTCTTCGAGTGGACAAGGCCGTTGTCACTTCGTCCAGCGCGCTTACGATCTCTCCTGAGAGGGCCTTTTGCAGATTGATCAACGTAATAAACCTTTCTTTCAAGCTGATCACGCCTTCGACGTACCCGACGCCAGTCTCTGAAATGAGATCGGGAACGGCTTCGATCAGGTCGTCGTTCACCCTGATGACTTCTGAGGCGCCATCTACAATCAGGCCCGCGGATCTCCCCTCGAGTTGCACGATGATTATTCGCTGCTCGGCAGGCGCCGCGGTCGGCCGAGCGCGGAGACGCTTTCTAAAATCGAGCACTGGCACGAGGGTTCCGCGTAGATTCATAATGCCTTCGACGTAACTCTCTGTCCCGGGCACTGGAGTTATTTCGCGCATCAGCACAACCTCTTTGGTCAGCATGATGTCGGCGGCGAACTCTTCGGTCCCGACCTTAAAAACTACAAGCTGTCGTCTGCCCAACTCGGCCTCCCTGCCCTTCTTTCAGGTGCTCAGTCGCCCTGCGTATAGCGCGTTACCGTAGATCCGTTGCGATGCGCTCCTGATGACGCGGGCACATCGTACGAGAACGGATGAATATAATCGTCCTTCACTTTGAACTGAGAGATTGCCTTGTTGAGCCGGTCGGCAAGCCCCACCATTCCTTCGATAGTCTGGGCGGTTTCATGAGCGCCCGCAGACGTTTCCAGAGTTATGCTTGAAATAGTCTGCATGGCCTCCGCTACGTTGCTGGTCACTCTGGCCTGTTCCTCGGACGCCGCGGATATCTCCTCGATCAATTCTGATGATTGGCGCACAGCTTCGGAGATGTCTTGAAGAGCGCGGCTTGCCTGGCCGGCAAGCTGACTTCCTCCTCTAACTTCCTTCATCCCGATCTCCATGGCAGTCAGCGCTTCCGACGTCTCGCTCTGAATAGATTTTATCAAGTGTCCGACGTCCTTTGTGGCACGCGCTGATCTCTCCGCAAGCTTTCTGATTTCGTCGGCGACTACGCTGAAGCCCAGACCGGCTTCACCGGCATGCGCTGCCTCGATGGCCGCGTTCAACGCAAGCAAATTCGTCTGTGCAGCAATCTCGTCGATCAGGTCCATGATTTCCGATATCTCTGAACTGCGCATTCCCAGGAGTCTCATCTTTTCGGCGGTTTGTTGGACTGCGGAATCAATACGCGACATGGCCTCCGACGTGTCTCGTACTGACCTGTCCCCGTGTCCGGCCATATCAAGAGCGCGCCGTGCCGCATCGGCCGACGCTTCGGCGTTTCTCGAAACTTGATTCATCGAAGCGGCCATCTCTTCAACCGCGCTCGATGTATTAGTTATCTCATCCGCTTGACGTTGAGATCCGACGGCGATCTGTTCCGCAGCCGCCAGGATTTCAGTGGCGCTGGAAGAGACCGAGAGACCGATCTGCTTAACCTCGGTCAGCATCGTGCTGAAGTGGTCAAGCATTTTGTTGACTGACACGATGACTCTTCCGAGTGTGTCCTCCGCTTCACTTCCTCTTTTGGTCAGATCGCCTTCGGACACCGAAGATACCATCGTAAGAAACTCCTGGAGGTTGTGCTGAAGACTCTCCTCGGCGAGCTTGCGCGGTGTAACATCACGGACGACACCGCGAAACCCGTTTGGTCTGCCGGAAGCATCTTTCCTGAGAGAGACGGACGATTCCACAAACCTCCTCGTTCCATCTTTTGCGGTAACCTGATAGGCGAAGTCGCGGCTTGCTTCACCGGTTCGTGCAACCTTCTTGAACTCGTCGTAGACCTGCTGAGCGGCGACGGGATTCATGAAATGCCGGTTGTTCATGCCCATCAGCTCTTCGCCTGGATATCCCAGGGTCTTACAGACCGGTTCATTGAAGAAAGTGAAGTTTCCAGCAAGATCGACTTCGTAGTAGCCGTCTTCGATGCTCTCCAGTATCGTTCGGTATTTTTCCTCGCTTAGTCGCAGCGCTTCTTCTGCGCGCTTTCTATTGAGCGCGCTTGCGATGTGTTGTGAAACGAAAGTCAAAACGTCCTTTTCGGTCTCGCCAAACCTGACGCTTTCTGTATAGCTCTGCACCGCCAGCACTCCCAGATTCTGCTCACCCGTTTTAAGCGGAATGCCGAGCCAATCTACGGGCAGAGTGCCGATCACCTCGATCTGACCAAGTCGGGTCATTTCTTCCATTGTCTCGCGCGAGGCCAGCAGGGGTTTGCCGGTTCTGAGGACGTATTCAGTCATCCCGTTCTTCAGTTTCCTGGGCGGTGGAGCTGCATCGACGTCGTCGACGAAATATGGAAAACTCACCATCTGAGTCGATGTGTCGTAGAGCGCAATAAAGAAGTTGCCGGCATACATCAACTCGCCGATGATCCGGTGAACTGTGGTTAAGAAGGTCTGCAAGTCATCGGAGGAACTGGTCATCTCAGCTACTCGATAGAGCGTGGATTGCAGGAGCTCTGACCTTTTGCGTTGAGTGATGTCGGTATAGATCTCGATCCGGCCTGTTACCGTGCCGTTCTCATCTTTTATCGCATCGGTTCTAAGAGACACCGGGACAATGCTGCCGTTGCTGGTGCGCATCTCAATCTCGCCGGTCCAGGAATTCCCGGTGCCCACCGCCTGCGAAATCTCCGTGGCAATGAGAGGATCTACGTGGAGGAGTGGCTCGTTTGTTGTGCTGTTGAGTTCCTCGTGGGAATATCCGAACAGTTCGGTAAAACGCTTGTTGTAATATGTGTTCTCTCTGCCAGCAGCGGCCACAGCGATTGCGTCGCCGGAGCTTTCAACCGCCTTAATGATTGCGAGGAGCGATTGCTTTTGCTCTGCCTCTGAGCGCGTGGTCTCGCTCAATCGGTCCATCATCCCATTAAACCCCTGCGCAAGGCTCTCAAACGTGGGTCCGGTGGACATATCGACGCGAACATCGAGATTGCCGGCTGCTGCCTCGCGCGTTGCCGAGTTGAACTTTTCTAATCGCTTCGAGATGCTTCTCGCAAAGATCACACGGACAACGTAAACACAGATGACTGCAAGGACTGCGGCAGCCGCTGCATTTATCGCAGCTGTTCTTGCGAGGAGGGCGCTTGACTCAGGAGAAGAATGATCGAAGCCAATATAGGTTGACAGAACCCCCGCTGCGCTAAACAAGCACGCGAGCGACAACCCCACTGCTCCTATTCGCACACCAAGATTTGCAAATGCGCGCCTGCACGTAATCGAGAGCGCTGCGAGACCCGCAGTCTTGAGGTCGCGGTATTCTTTGCTTGTTTCCATTGCGTCTTTCCCCGAACGTAATTCTTAATAAAGTCAGTGCAAATGAGTCACAACGCAGCCGCGTAATGGCGGTACTTGCGGGTTGAAGCGAAAGCGTAAAAAGGGCACGAGTGGCGGGGGGACACTATAATCTTACGTTGGACAGAGTTTCCAATGAGGGCAAGTGGAGGCAGCCAATGTCAGATGGTTCTATTATGTCTATTGTGCGAAGGCAGTCAATACAATTCTAGCTGGTCGGCTATGCACTCGATCATTTTGGCTCGGTCAACCAGCCTCGCTAGTTAGGAGTTACCCATCAAGCTCTTCCAGTCCTCTAAGCTCCCGATTCTCAGATAGTAATTCTCTTTCTTCTCGTCGCCTATCGTGCTCACTTCTTTAGCGGCATAGTTGTGGCCGGGAAACAAGAACGTATCTTCGGGAAGTTTGGCCAGAACTTGCGTGAGCGAATGATACATCTGCTCAGGGTTACCGCCCGGAAGGTCCACGCGTCCGCACCCTCCGATGAAAAGAGTGTCGCCCGACACTAACGTTGAACCTGCAAGAAAGCACTGGCTGCCTGGCGTATGGCCGGGAGTGTGCAACAGTCTCAATGAAACCTTGCCAATCCAAATCTCATCGCCACCCTGGTGCTTAACGATGTCGCTATCGGAAAGGCCGGTCACCTGTTTGACGCCTAGGCTCTCGATCTCGTTGACGTGAACTTTGACGGGGCAAGTGGATATTAATTCTGCGAGGCCGGTTATGCTGTGTCCGAATATGTCACCGCCGATATGGTCCGGATGATAATGCGTCACGAGCGCGCCAATGATCCGCATATCTTGTTTGTCGGCAAACTCGATGATGCCCGGTATATCCCACGCGGGGTCTACAACCATGCAGACGCGCTGCTCGTCGTCTCCAATTAGATAAATGAAATTTGCCATCTGTACCGCAAAGGTGTTAGCCCTTGCAAAGTCGCGACCTGCCAGCAGTTGTTTGATATACAGACTCATTGTTGACCCTCTACCCACCCCCGAAAGCAAGCTTGTAAAAGGAGCGCTTCGTGGGGTAAAAACGTTGCTTATGACCAAGCGGAATAGAACGCTTACTCTTACACTGTTAATGGCCTGCGTCGGTATGTTTATTTCGACGGCTGCGTGTTCGGGTAACGAGGCGAAAGCGAAGAAAGCTCTCCAGGAACATTTAAAGGGTCAAGGGGTAACAGACCTGACCATTGATTTGTTCCATACCGATCCGAACTTCCCCGACCAGGCATATGTTAGTGCAACTGCAACTTATAACTTTGCCGGAAGCGACGGCAAGCTGAAACGCGAGTTTCTTGGGTACGTTCTGGCGCACGATGGGGCTGGTTGGAAAGTGGACCGCAACGTGGGTTATACAACGGAACGTCAAAAGGCAGGGAACTATCTTGCCGGCGGCAAGTAATGGTGACCACGTCGCCTGAACCCGTCAAGGCGCCATCACATCCTTAGCGTCACTCACTCGTTTTCTCCCCGTACTGGGGACCGTACCAGCAAAGCTCCTGGTTGAACCCCGCCTGACCACGCCGGAACCTTTCTGACCCGACTCCCGACCCGTAGTATCCCGAGTGCGGAAGTGGTCCATATCCTTCGGAGTGCTCATCCTTTGTCGCGGTACGCTTGCGATAGGGCTTCTCGTATCCGCCGCCTATTCCGTAGCCTCGGGCGCGTGGCTCCAGGCTCCGAGATGGGTGTAGGGTCTCCCGATGATCATTCTTATTCAAAGATGGGTCAGGTTCTTCGTCTTTCATGATATCGTCAGGTGATCGCACCGGAGCCTCACAGCGATGCTGTAAACTGCGCTGTACCCTCAATTGTGGACTCGTCGTCGCTCTCTTCTTCGTCGTCAGCTGGGATACGGCCCGCATATCTGTACTGACGAAGCCGGCGATAGAGGGTGCGGCGGTCAATGCCGAGAATGCTTGCGGTCTTGATTTGGTGCCCGCCCATTTTCTCAAGAATGCGAAGAATGTAACGGCGTTCGACCTCGGCAAGCGGGACGTCGTCCAGAGTCGCCTCTTGAACTATGTCGCGTTCAGGAGCAGTCACGCTTACAGGCAGATCCTCAGGCAACAAAATCTCACCTCTTCCCATGGTGAGCGCGTGCTCGACAGCGTTTTCCAGTTCTCTCACATTCCCGGGCCAGGTGTGTGTCATCAAAACTCGCATCGCTTCGTTTGCGAACCGGCGGGCTGGCTCGCCATGCTGTTGAGCGAACTTCTGCAAGAAGTGATGAACAAGCAGCGGGATATCTTCGCGCCTGTCTTTCAGGTCTGGTAAGCGCACCGGAACTACATTGAGGCGATAGAACAAATCCTGCCGGAATTCACCGTTCTTGACGGCCTCCTCGAGGTCCTGATTGCTCGCCGACACCAGCCTTATGTCGATTGGTATGCTCTCACGGCCACCCAGTCGTCTCACAACGCGCTCCTGAAGGACGCGCAAGAGCTTCACCTGAAGACTTGGTGAGAGTGTGTTGATTTCATCGAGAAACACCGTGCCACCTTGCGCCTCTTCCATCAGTCCGCGTCTGTTTTCATGGGCGCCGGTGAACGCGCCCTTCTGGTGTCCGAATAATTCAGATTCGAGCAATGTGTCAGGGATCGCCGAGCAGTTTATGGGTACAAACGGAGCGTCTCTACGATCCGAGTTGTAGTGAATCGCGCGAGCAACCAGCTCCTTTCCTGTGCCAGTGGAGCCGATGATTAACGCCGAGGCATCCCTGCGCGCGGCAATGCGCTTGATCACCTCGAATAACTGCTGCATCGGTCTGCTTCTGCCTACTATGTTCGAGAAGTTATAACGTCCTCTCACCTCGGCGCGAAGTTCCTTTACTTCGCGGCGCAGACTCCTGCGCTCGAGAGCCTTCTCGACGGTTATACCCAATTCATCGAGCTGGAACGGCTTACCAATGTAGTCTTCCGCCCCGAGCTTCATAGCTTCAACGGCTGAGGAGATCGAGCTAAATGCCGTCATTATGATTACCGCAACCTCCGGCCAATCGACGCGAATCCTCGCCAGCAACTCGAGCCCGCTCATACCCGGTAGCTTGATATCCGTAATGACGAGTGCGTAGTCGTGCTCTTCAAGTCGGGCTACTGCGTGCTCACCATCTTGAACGGTGTCGACCTTATGTGCCTTCTCCGAAAAGAACGACGTAAGGAGCTCACACATCGCCGGTTCATCCTCGACGATCAAAATCTGTTGATTAATATTTCTCATGGCTGACGCTATTAATAATACCCTACAGCTACCCGTGATGCCTCACCGGTAAATTCACTACGATCGATACGCCTCGGTCTTCAGATCTATCAAAGGTCACTCTCGCGCCGGTCTCATCGAATACCTGTCTGGCGAGTGATAAGCCGACGCCTGATTCCACAACCTCGTTGCCACCGTCAAGCAAGCCCTCGAACGATCTAGAGAAGTCGTGCGCTTGCCCGGTTGCTTCCGTTCCCGAGAGTGACACCGACAAAAACCCCGACACATTTTTCGGCTCGGCAATAACCACTTTGAGGCGTCCGCCAATTCCGACGTTTTGACTCGCATTCAGCAGCAGACTAAAGAACGCTTGTCGCAATTGCGGAGCTCCACCATATATCAGCGGCGCGCTCATTCCGCAAGTAAGTTGAGCCATCACGTCCGCCTTGCGAAAGTAGTGCGCAGCCAGGTTTAGAACATCGGCCAGGAGGACGTTAACATCAATCGCAGAGGCTGGCCTCTGACCAGGTCGAACGACGTCGAGCGCATCGCTAAGAAGAAGCGTTATGCGCTTTGTCTGATCGAGTATCACTGAGATCTCTTTGTGCCCCTGCTCATCGGGCTTAGTTCGCATCAGCAGGAATTCGGAGTAGCCCGATATGATGTTGAGCGGCGTTCCAATATTGTGGGCAATCCCAAACAACATCTGGCCAAGGGATGCGAACTTTTCCGCTTCAAGTAATCGTCGGCGGGCGCGTCGCTGTTCGGTGACATCCCGCATTACCCTTACGAAGCCGCGAGTCTCATCTTTCATTAATAAGGGCATAATCGCTAGCGACCATACTCTTTCGCAAATCGTGACCTCACACTCCGTTTGAGCGGCCACCCAGTCTTGGGCAGGCGGACTGGTGGTGCTCTCGGTATGAAACGCCTGCTCATAACTTGAACCAATCAGATCAGGGAGCGATGTGGAGTATATCTCATGAAATTTCTTGTTGGCCCATACGATCTCGCCGGTGCCCGAGTGGACGCTTATCGGATCCGAAACTGAATCCAGAACGGAGGCCCATTGCGTCGACTCGAGCGCGTCCTTCACTACTACTGATGTGTGACAGGCCTTCAGATTGTTCGTTTTGGATGGCATTGCGAAACAGGTCCTATCTTAAGCTCTCCTTAGCTCTTTATTCTCCCGTAGGCACCCTACCTTGTGGATCTGCAGAATCACATTTGCGCACTGCTCCAATAGAAGTCTTGGAGATGACAAAACTATATCACTCCTTCTAAGATCGAGTCAGCGTTGTTATGTGGTCGAAGGCGGATCACGCTCACTGGCTTTCCTGCGCCGATGTCTGCGTGACAACCTATTGTGTGAGTTCTCAAACTAAAAAAGAGGGCCAAATGTTGGCCCTCTTTTTGAGGCTGCGCTACCATACAGCGGTCCGAAATGCAGCTAGCGTTTGATATTGCACGGTCTACGAATAGCCGGAACATGTTTTCCCAGCATCGACGCGTTCGGCAGGAGAGCTTGGATCACCGCGCCGTTCGGCTGGCTCTGAATGTCTAATACCTTGCCAACAACGATCGAGCCAGGAGAAGCCAACTGTAACCCATCGTCCTCAAGCGTGAAAGATTCTATTGCGACGATACTCTCCCGGTCGCCGTAGTAGTCGATTCTTTCGACTCTCGAACCGATTGGGCCCAGGTATTGAAGCATGGAATTCTGAAGGTCACTCGGGATCCCTGCCGAGAACAACTTTCCTGAGTAAGTAGAAATAAGCCACTGTGAGCCTTGCCAGTTCACGAAGTTTGAAAGTCCGCCCTCGCCTTGGAACTGTTGAGTGAATACATTGACCGACCCGACCTTGTTCTTCTTGCTTAGTTTCGCCATCGCGAGCACCGGGTTTGCTGAAGTTACGTTTATTGGTCGAGAAATCCGGCCCTTCTTTCCATTAATCGGCCGAGAGATCTGTATTACAAAGCCGGGGCTAACGATGCCAATCGTCCGCATCGTTGAATCGTACTGAACTAAGAGACGGCCTGCAGTAACAGTGTCCGGTTGAGCCAGGGCAGAAAATGCGCACAGTGGCTTTACGGCGCCAACATCGCCGTCGCTCTTAAGATCGACGCTGCACAGCGAACCGTCGCTCCTTGTGAACACAGCAAACTTCGAATCCGAATCATCGTCGGAAACAACTGCGATATTACTACCACGAGACAACGCGGTTCCCTTCGGGAACTGATCGGCACCAACGTGTTTCATCAGTGTGAATGTGCCACCCTTTTCCAGTTGGTAGAACGAGAGATCTGATGAAACGCTGCTATCACCATCCGAGTTCACAACCTTCTTATTCCAACAAACGCTTACAATATTCGTGGCTACGTCGACATCCAGAAATGAGATAGTGTCATCCGCATCGTACTCTTTTGAAGGAACGATCGACAGCTCATTCAGGTATCCCTGGTTTAGGTCGTAAGAGAATATCGAGGCGCCGTTCGTGAACACCATTAAATTCCCGTTCGTGCCTAGCGCAAAATACTGTGGGGCGTCAGTGGCATAACCGCCTGATACTCCCCTGATATCGATCGCGACAATATTGGTATCGAATACAGGCTTGCCTTTGTCGTCTAGGTTCATATGGACGTACGCGATCACATCGATCGGTGTAACCCCGTCGTCCGTCTCCTCAAAGCGAGTTCCCCTTACGTAGACTGTGCTGCTGGCGGCATCAAATATGACTTTCGTTGGGAAGTAAACCGTCTTAGGTGTCCCCTTTTGCGAAACATCTGACGTAAGATTTTGTTTGAGCGGATCGCTATTTGGCTTCTTGGTATCGATGACATAGAGAAATCGATTGTCGAGTTTTTCAAGATCGAGGTCGCCATTTTCCGCGACTCCGCTTGAAGGCCAAAACGGAGCTATCAGAATATATCTGCCATACGCCAGAACCGTGTTATTCGTGGCGCCGGTTACACCACCAACGTTGATCGCGTAGACTTGTATAGGATTTGCCGCCCGAAGCGAATAGGTGACCGTTCCATATATAAGAAGGAGCGCGAGCAGAACTATGAATATGCGCATCCTTCGAATTCTGCTGAATAGTCCACGTTTGTTCATTTTGCACCTCAGTCCGAGGAATCTTATTGGGCCTGCTCTCTCGACACACTAATCTTCACAGTCAGACTGCGATCATATTTTCATACGGCGTGCCTGTCAAGCTTTTTTAGCATTTTCAATGGCTTGGAGGCGATTCGCAAAGTTAGGGTCTCGTTGTTAGGTCCGGGCCTCTTTCTCTATCCCAAGCTGAGCCAGCTTCAGCCGGAGGCCCCTGCGTGAAAGTCCTAGATCAATCGCCGTGCGCGAAAGGTTGTTCCTGTTGCGCACAAGCGCCTCCCCGATCAATTGGCGCTCAAGCACCGCAGTCGCTTCCTTTAGCTTTAGTCTTGAAACGCCGTCATTCTGATCCGCGACTCGGTAGCCATTCGCACCCGGGCCGTACCTGTTGCTCCGGTAGCCCCCTTGAATTTGTTCCCCGCCTCGATTTGACCGGTCTGAGATATAATGCCGCCGTGGGTGGATGACTTCAGGCGAAAGGTCCTCGGTCGATATGCGTGCCCCGTCAACTGCGTACGCCACGACCCTTTCCACCTCGTTTCGAAGCTGGCGCACATTCCCGGGCCAGTCGTGTTCAGTCAGAGCATCGATTGCCTCCTGCGTCATCGTCAGTGGCTGCTTCCCAGCTCTGGATGAAAAGTGCTCAAGAAAATGGGCGGCAAGGACTGGAATCTCCTCACGGCGGTCACGGAGCGGCGGCACATGAATACGGATGATGTTGAGTCGGTGGAAAAGGTCCTCTCTGAAGCGCCCGTCTTCAACCGCCCGTTCCAAATCGGTGTTCGTAGCTGCCAGTATTCGAACGTCGACGCGGAGCGGTTTGGTTTCCCCGAGAGGCTGTATCTCACCTTCCTGGAGAAAGCGCATCAGCTTCGGCTGGACCTCCAGTGAGAGGTCGCCAATTTCATCCAGAAACAATGTGCCACCGTCGGCCGCCTTGATTATTCCAGGATAATTGGTCGTCGCCCCAGTAAAAGCACCGCGTCTGTGTCCGAAGAGCTGACTGTCGATGATCTCCTTGGGCGCCGCCGTGCAGTTGAAAGGGAGAAAGATCGCACGAGGTCTGGCAGACTGATTATGTATATGTCTAGCGACAAGCTCCTTGCCTGTTCCAGACTCGCCGGTTATCAGGACCGTAACATCGCTTGTTCTGATCTTGTAGATCTTATCGATGACGTCGAACATCGACGGGCTGGCGACGATAAAGCCCGGCATTATGGTTTGTATGCGGTGTTCGATGCTCCTGGTTGTTGCTCCGCGGGCGGCTACGCGAAGCGAACAGGTCTCGAGGCCAAGTTCAGCCTGCCTCAAAAGCGGCTGAAGTCTGCCGAGGTCCAGCGAGCCATTGGCGCGAATGTAGACGACGATGGGAGGGTTGACGTTGTCACCTAGTTTTACGAGATACCCGTCGGCCAGATGGCTAATAGTCTCTTCGGTTGAAGTGTCCAGGCGCGCGGACAGTTTCTCCGCGTCGCTCCTGTTAATGCCTTGCGCAGCCAGGAGTTCTGCGTGTCCACTGTTATCCACGCGGCAGATTACCACGGCGCCGACCGTGAGGTTTTCGTAGATGACCGCGGCGAGCTCCTGGACCAGAAGCTCTCGGGAAGCCGAAGCTTCAATCAACCTTTGCATCAGCAGAACGTCATTGGGGGGCGAGGCGCGCCACGCCTGGGGAATGCTTTCGGATTTCGAGTCTGCTGCAAGCGCCTTCCTGGTTAATTCCAAGTCTGGTTCCGCTCCAAGCCTTTCAAAGATCGCTTTGGCCTGCGCCAGGTTAGATTCCGCGCCTCTGGGGTCTTGCGTCTTTGCCACCAGGAGTCCCATCGAGTAGTAGCTCCGCGCTAACTCATATGGTATTTCAGTCGTGGTAAAGATGGACACGCTTTGCGCGATATGCTGCTTGGCTTCGGCGAACCTTCCCGATGCGGCTTCAAGCTGACCAGTCAGGCGTTGAATCAAACCGGAAACCGGCAGATACATTTCTTCCTTCAGCCGCCCCTGCGCTAGCTCGAGATACTCTCCGGCTTGTTCATGGCCACCCTGCGATATGTGGAACTCCGCTAACCCTACCATCGCGAGCGTAATTCCATGGAGATCCCCGATAGAAGTAGAAAGCTGCATTGTGTCTCTGAGTGTCTTGAGCGCTAGTTCAGTGCGACCTGTTCCGCGGTGCACGACTGCCAAGACTCGGAGTGCGTTACTCTCAAGCCACTTGTCTCCGCTTCCTTTAAGTAAGGCCAGGCCCTTTTCCAAGTGCTGCTCCGCCTCGGAGAACTGTCCCTGGGCACAGAGTATTTCCGCAAGTGTTATTCGCGCCGTTGCCTCGTGGCTCGGCTTCGCATACTGCTCGCCAATTTCTATCGCTTTGTTTAAAGTTGCTATAGCTTCATTCCACAAGCCTGAGTGGCGAAGAGTGTCGCCCAGGTTGTTGTAAGCACTTGCGAGATAGTCTTTGTGACTCCCTTTTACAAGATACTCGATGCCACGTTCCAGATATCTAATCGAGTCTTTGGCTTCTCCGGGGTGCCCATGTATGATCGTTGTGCCCAGGCCAACCAGGACCGTTCCGATCAGATTTGGATTCGGGGAGCCCTCCGCAAGATCGAGAGCCTTCAGGTAATTCTCTTTCGAACTGGTGAATACGCCTTCGAAGAAATCCACTGTTCCGAGTCGGAGATATATTTGCGCTAAGAGTTCGCGGTCCAACGCCGTCTTCTGAAAGCTGGCCGCGGCGACCAGATGGTCCCGTGCGATCCTGAATTCGTTTATCTCGATGTAGGTTCGGCCGAGCGCATAATGGGATTCGCTCATTCCCAGGTCATCACCCAACTCGAGGAACAGCCGCTTCGCCTCGTTCAATCCGGCGATCGCTTTTGGGTGGTTCCTCAAAAAGCTGTTGACCCAGCCCAGGCGCAGTCTCACTCGGGCGCGCGTTCGCGGCGACAGCGAAGTTAGCATTCGAGGGTCTTCATACTTCCCAATGACGCTGTATGCATCTTCGTACTTGCTCAGCTCTCCAAGAGCTTTGCTAAGGAGCGATCGCGTGACGGCTTCCTCTTCCGGATCGCTGCTGCTTCCCAGAGCCGCATACAAATGCTCGGTCGCCGATTCATATCGAGACTGCGCCAATGCAGTTTGCCCCAGATGAAAGGCTGAACCGTCGACCGGAGTCATAGCTTCAACACGCGGCGATGGAGTCAGTGCCGGTGATCCGGAAGCGCCATTTCCGTTACTCTGTCTCTTCAGTATCTGCCGAACCGTGACGTGACTTATTCGATCCACGATCCGCTGTTCTATTGCCGCCGTGGCGAGCTTCTGAGGAGTCCATTCCTTAAACCGATAGCCGGCCTCAGCCGGTTTCATGCTCGCGAGCCGCAATATCTCTTCGATCTGATCAGAAGTGAAGCTTGGCCTGGGCCCTCCCTGTGGACCACGCTTCTTCGAGGATATTCCCTCGAGGCCATCCGAATTGAATTTCCTGATCCACTTCTTAATGTTGGTTGGATGAGAGCCAAGCGCCTGATTTATCTCCGCCGCCGTTTTTCCTTCCGCGGACAGCATAATCACGCCAGCCCTCGTGGCTTGCTCTTTGTTAGGAGACTCGGAATACTGTCTGAGCCCCTCGCGCTCGACGAGCGTCAGCGGTCGGACGAACAAAGGCTGGAACATTGCTGCGCCTTGCTGAGTCTAGTCTGGGCTGACCTGCTACAACAGCCTTGAACTACCTGAAAAGCGGACATCGCGTGGAAACTGCTAACGCGGACCGTTCCTATTTCAACACGTCACCCATCTGAGTTGATGAGGCTCAAAAAATAACAAAAAACTACCGGCAGGTCAACAACAATCTTTCCAGTCATTTCAGCTTTTTGTATACATGTGTCTCGGAACGGAAATGTTCCAGGTGTTACTGGGCAGGATTCTTGGCTCGAGCTGAGAGTTATCTTTTAGTGAAGACGTTGAACTGAGCGCGCGGCGAAAAAGTTTGCGAGGACTTGCCTGCTACAGGAAACTCAATGGTGGGTCTGTCGGTTCACTATCGTTTCTCGTAGTACCTCATTACCAGCCCATCGCGACCGACAGCGTAGCCTCTGTTCTTATGGAACGACACTGAGAATAAATCGGCCGCTGTGTTGCTGTTTTGCTCGACCCAGCTGCGGCCGCCATCATACGTACGAATTATTCGGCCCTTGTAGCCAACTACCCAACCGGTCTTATTGTCGATAAAGCTCATTCCAAAGAGTGGCTCTCGCACCGTTAGCGATACTCGCTCCCACGTGGCGCCGGCGTTTTCTGTCCTCAACAACGTTCCGTTGTCTCCGGTAATTAGCCCAACCTTGTCAGTCATCATATACACCCGATTGAGATCATCGTTGCCCGCCGAACGTTGGGGATACCAATTCTTACCGGAATTGTCTGTATGGAGAATCACACCGCCTGTGCCGACCACCCAGCCGCGCTCCCCTCGAAAACTCAAATGGAAGAGCTGAGCATCCGAGCCACTGTGTTGCTCTCGCCACGATGCGCCGCCATCGGATGACTCGAGGATCAACCCTCGATCTCCGACTATGTACGCGTGATTGTCATCAGCGAACTGAACCGAATAAAGATCAAGGTCGCCCGAGGCGCCCGCAGAACCTCGTCGAGCGGAGCGCAGAATTTTGACGAAACTGCGGCCGCCATCGGTGCTTCTCAAGATTGCTCCGGCATCGCCGACTATACAGATTTTGTCTTTTCGTACCCAGACATCGTTAAGGCCGCTATCGACTCCCTGGTTCATCTCCTGAAAAGTCTGTCCGTCGTCGTGCGACCTTGAAATCAGACCGTGAGAACCGACGACCCAGATATCATCACCATCGTAGTACACCGAATTGATACCGGCATCTGCGGCGCCTGCTTTAATTGTTTGCAGCCGCGCCCATCCCTGCTGTGCAAACCCTACGGCGCCAAACGCCACAAACATGAAAGAAAGTGCAACCGCGCTTGCGAGTCTATTTCCCTTTGTCATCCGTTCCTCCGGTCGAGTGCACGCTTCCTTCTCTCAACTTGTAGCGTTGAATTTTTCCAGTTGAAGTTCGAGGCATTTCTTCGATGAACTTGATGTGCGTGGGTACTTTGTATTGCGGAAGCCTGGAGCATGCGAATTTCCGTAAGTCATCTTCGAGCGCTTCTTCGTGCTCTTCGGCGCGCTCAACCTGTCGGATGACCACATAGGCCTTTGCGGTTGCCAAACCATTCGCGTCGACTTCGCAAACGACCGCCGCTTCGGAGACTGCGTCGTGAGAGACCAGCACCGATTCAACTTCAATCGGCGAGACCCAGAGCCCATGCACTTTGAAACAATCATCCGAACGCCCGATGTGATAAAAGAACCCATCGGCGTCACGGCGGTAGATATCTCCCGTGCGAACCCAACCGTCGACGATCGTAGAGTCAGTGAGATCGGGGCGATTCCAATAGCCCGCAGTCGCGCTTCCTCCTCGTACCCAGAGATTACCTGGCTCATCCGCGGCGACGTCTTCGCCTGCGTCGTTCGCAAGCCGGGCATCGTAGCCTTCCACAACCATCCCGCTCGAGCCGGCGCGCGAGTTCCCTTCTCTGTTCGAGATAAAAATGTGAAGCATCTCGGTCGAGCCAATGCCATCCAGAATCGTAAGGCCGAACTCGTGCTGCCAATCTTCAAATATCTTAGAGGGAAGTGCCTCGCCCGCTGATACGCAAAGGCGCACGCTGGAGAAATCAACCCGCCCACCGGTTGATCGATACTCAAGCAGCGACAGGTAGACTGCGGGTACTCCGAAAAAGACGGTCGGCTTTCGATCTTGTATAAATAGCGCGAGGCGCTCGGCACTCATTCGGTCAGGTTCAAGTAGCACGTTCGCTCCGGCGGCAAGCGGAAACGTCAGGCTGTTGCCGAGCCCGTAGGCAAAGAACATTCGAGATGACGAGAAGACCCTGTCGTCGCCAGTGAGACGAAGAACATGAGCCGCGTAACTCTCAACGGTGAATGGCATCGAGCCGTGGACATGCAACACGCCTTTCGGAGTCCCAGTGCTGCCTGACGTGTAAAGCAAAAAGGCCGGAGTATAGCGAGTCGTTTCCACCACGTAGGGGCGGACTCGCGTGTCCGCCCGCGTTCCTGCGTCACCACAAACAGAACGCGTTTGAGCATCTACTTCTAGAATCGCGCAGTGAGTCTGCAATTCATTACTAAACTCCATTCGGTCTTGCAGCTCGCTTTCGACGATCAGCAGCCGCGCTCCCGAGTCCGAGAGTATGAACTTGACGTCCCGCTCAGGCAGGAAAGTGTTTACCGGAACGCAGACCGCTCCGATCGAAACGACCGCAAGAAAGCACGCGATAAACTCTGTCGAGTCGTACAGCAAGAGCGCCACGCGGTCGCCGTCGTTCATGCCAAGGCTTAGCAATGCCTGCGCCCAACGATCGACCTCCAAACGAAGCTCAGAATAAGTGATTCTGTTGTCGCGAAACTCGACGGCGATGCTGTTGCCGACCTGACGAAGCTGCTCTTCTGAGAGAAAGTAATCGACTAGATTGAACTGCGAGGGATCGACTGACATCCGGCCGTGATTATATTCCAGCCGACAGGGTGGATCAACGCGACCGGTCTTTCCGTGCGACAGGCCGTCTCTTCCTCAAACGTGAACGACCATATTTCAAGGACCGTGGTTAGCCCCTACGAAGTTCCCGCGATTGACCGCTCAACGTGGCCATCCGCCTGGTTGCGCAGGTTCGTTGTCGGCTGGCTGGTCCGTGAGTACGTCGGGAGGTTGGTTCGCTAGCTTATCGGCTGACTGCGCCGCGAGTTCATCGGTCGGTTGCCTGGTTAGCCCATCGGCTGGCTGCTCCGCGGGTTTGTCGGCCGGTTGCTTCGGTAACTGATCGGCTGACTGTTCCGCGGGTTTGTCGGCCGGTTGCTTAGGTAGCTGATCGGCTGACTGCTCCGCGGGCTTGTAGGGAGGTTGGCTCGGTCGCTCATCGGCTGACTGCTCCGCGGGTTTGTCGGGAGCTTGCTTCGGTAGCTGAACGAGGGGTTGATCAGGCGGCTGGTCATTCAGTTTCTTGCCTAGGCGATTCGGCGGGTCAGTCCGCTCATCTAGCTTTCTAGTCTCCAAGTAACGGCCCCACACATCGTAGATGAACACAACCACGGGGTCATAATAAAGGTTATATATGAACGCCTTCAGTTCATCTACGGTTTGGCCGAGCACTGTAGCGACGCTCACGATCAATGCCTCTGAACTGACGCCTCCAAAAAACGCGCCCAGCTCCTTGTCTTCCGCCGCCGCTGCGCCGCTGAGATATGCCGGAGTCTTTTCGGCCAGCTTAGCAAGCGCTCGAAGCTCGATAACCCCATTGATGCCGTGCGTCCGCAATTCCTTAGTCTTATCGCCGATGTAAAGGTAGAGGATCGCTTTGTCGATCATATCCACCACGCTACGCATGGGAAATGTAGTCTGGAAGAACAACAACAGTGGGTCTGCGGTCGCCAAAGCCTGGACCGACGTTATGCCAATATCAACTAGCTTCTTGCGGTTCCTTCTGTCCTCGAGGCCTTGAATCGCAGCAAGGTCCGCTCCCAGTTCTCCTTCGGCCTGACCAATACCAACCTTCTGGGACGCTTTCTCGGTAATGAAGGCCCAGGTTTTCTCTACAGGAATTAACCCAATACCGAACGCTACAAGTGGCTGGCCAACCTCTTTTTCAAAGATCGGCAACTGCCCGACGAGTAAGGCTGCGGTACTGGAGAACAAGAGCCGGTATGACAGTGAATAAAATGAACCGGGAAGCAGGCTGTACATACGGAAGTCATCGATTATCGAAATTAGACTGGCGAAGTACGCGCCCACAAACCCCCATAGGAACATTGTAGGAGCCTTTGCGCTCAACTCCTTGAGACCTGCGTCGGGATCGAAGCGACCGAGTGCGATAAACCATCCTAGCGCGCTTAGGATGGTGATCAATGCAACCGGCCACACGTAATCGCTGTGACTCGTTTCCGCTTTGAAGTCCGGGTTGAAGTACTTCGACTCCAGCTCTTTGATACGAGCATCGTAACCAAGCAAGCACCAGTTGGCGTAATACTCGCCGTGGCGAATTCTCATGTAGGCATCGTCCAGACCTAATGTCAAAAGCGTCTGCAGCAGAAGCGCTCGCCGCGTACCCAGGCGTCGCAGGGAGTAAACCAAATACATGACCAGCGGAATAACAGCCAGTAGCGCCGTCAGGCCCCATAGAATTATTTCCATGATTCTTACCTCCTGCTCAGGAGATCCTCCAGGACCGCCGTGTCGATTCCGTTGATCGCTGCGTACTTTTCAAAATACATCGCCCGCACAAGACTTTCGACGACCTCCGGTGTAGGTAGCGCCTCATCTTCAGCCGGTGTAAACATCAAGCTCATTGGAATAGCGGTAGTGCCATTCACAGGTGGTTGGAGATAGCGCCGGGCCAGCATTTGTCCTCCGTGGCGCTGAAAGAAAGCAACACGCCGCCGACGTGCCTCGGAGTCGGAAGCATCGAGCTCGGGAGAATCGACTTCCCAAATCAGACCAAGCGCCTTCGAACCGCGCCTCGAAAGATAATCTGCTCCCGACTCCCAGGCACTTCTTAGCAGTTCCCCGCCGGTGCCTTGACTCCGATCGCCCTGGGCCACAGCCAGGTATACAAGAAACACCGCAGGAGGCTTGTTAAGAATGTGGATGGTGGCTAGACCGAATGTGACTCCCTCGCGCCGTGCGCGCAATGCGATGCCCACTCCTCGGCGGAGGCTCTCAACTATCACGTTCGGCGGCTCTCGTTCGGTTGCAGGAAAGGAATAATCGTAGATGCGCCACCAATCTTTGTCGGCACATAGGTCATCCAGGCTGACGGTTTCAATGGCGCGCATGCGATTTCCGGAGTCAGTGGCAGAAGTGACGCAAGCTCATCGACAATTACCGAAGTCTGGTCCTGGCTTCGCGCCTCGCTTTTTTCCCCGCGCAAAGCGCCGGAATGATATGAGAGTAATCGCACTAAATCAAGAGGATTCTTCGGAGTGAGCCCGCTATTCAAGACAAACGATAGGTCTCCTGCGAGCTTGTTCGTTCGAGCACAAGTCTGTTCTCGGACACCGCGTAGTCGAGATGAGCTACGGTCTCGGATAACGCCAGGAAGCGGTGATACCCATAGGCGTCTGGGAACAACAGCATTGAAGCCTCCCACGCGGTAGCGCCGTTGCGGGGCAGCAAAGAAAGCAGCTTCGATTGACGCGACTTCGTAAAGCGATACAACCGGTGAAAGTGCTCGTCATAGTCCGTCACGTCGTCGCCGTGGCCGCCCTTCAACACCGTTGGCGCGAGCGCGCGGATTCTAGCAAGAGAAACCAAATACTCGCCGAGTGATTGAAATCGCCTCGTGTGATCGATTGGATCGGGACTCAGCACCGGGTTCGGCGTGATCGTCTTGAGCACGGTATCCGAGGCGAACACCAATCGGTTGCTCGTGCGGACCAGGCATATCGATCCAGGCGTGTGGCCGGGTGTATGAACTACCGTCAGGCTTTCGTGCTCGAACAGGATTTCGTCTTCATCCTTAAGCTTCTCTACTCGAACAAGCGGATACGCAAAGCCTCTGAACTTCTCGTAGCCGGCTTCCATCAGGTCGATTGTCTCGGTCGGAACACCGGCTGAAGTCAACAGCGCCCGATAGGACCGATAATCCATTTCAGCCGAAACCGCCGGAGCATCCCACTCGTGAATGTAGACTGTTGCGGCTGACTCTTCGACTATCAATTGAGCAAGCCCATAATGGTCCGCATGAGCGTGAGAGATGATGATTCGCTTGATGTCCGAGAGCTTATGGCCTAGCCGGGCAAGTCCCGATCGCAATGCTTCAAGCGAAGCGTCATCGCGCGGTCCCGCGTCGATCAGCGTGAGAGGATCTTCTTCAATCAGATAAACGTTGACAGGACCGACATAGAACGGAGTCGGCACGATGATGCGATGAAATTTCATGAAGACAGTCCGTAGTCAGTAGTCCGTGGCCCGTAGTGAAACAAAGAAGCATACGCAAATTCAACGACGGACTACGGACCACGGACTAAGGACTAGAGGTTGTACTTCCCGACTTCGATGATCGAGTCCGCGATTCGACGTCTAGCCGCAACCGTGTTCGCCGGTGTGTACTTCATATAACGGCGAAGCACCGCAAGCATCGTTCGCAGTTCATCACCATCCGACATTGCTGCGAGCGCGTTCTTAGCGTGGTGCTCGACGCGTTGAATCGAGTCACTCACGAACACGCGGGTCGCGTCGATGTGATTCGCGCAAGCGGCTTCACCTCGACCTGCAACGAACTTCTCGGTACGGAGAATGGCGCTCTCCATGCCGTAGATTTCCATGATGATGTCGCTGGCTGCCGCGAGCACTTCCTGGTGCTCCGTGACCTTGTCACGGTACTTCAAAGCTGCCGATCCAAGCACGGCGACCGCAGCTTTCTTTGCGTTGCCGAGCGCAACGCGTTCCTGGGAGAAGACTCCCTCGACCGGCTCTTCGGGGATGGACGATGACAGCATCTCATCCTGGAGCTTCTTCGCGGCCGGGAAAAGAGCAATCTCACCCTTCGTTGCCCGGCGCAGAATCTGACCCGAGATAATTAAGCGATTGATTTCGTTAGTGCCCTCGTAGATCCGGCTGATCCGCGCATCGCGATAAGCTCGCTCGACCGGATAGTCCTTCGAGTACCCGTTTCCACCGAATACCTGAACCGCTTCGTCCGAAACATAATCAAGCGTCTCGCTGCCGACAACCTTGATGATTGAGCACTCGACGGCGTAGTCCTCGATTGCCTTTAGCATCTGCTCCGGATTGTCGCGATCGATTGTAGCCAGCGCGTCTTCGATCATGCCAACTGTTCGATAAGTCATGCAGTCGGCGACATAAGTGCGAATCGCCATCTCGGCGAGCTTATGCTTGATCAAGCCGAACGAGGCGATCGGAACGCCGAACTGAAAACGCTGCTTTGCGTAGTCTGTAGCAATCGTGGTCAGCCGTTTCGAACCGGTGATCGTGCTTACACCGAGCTTGAGCCTTCCGATGTTCAGAATATTGAAGGCTATCTTGTGGCCCTTGCCGATCTCGCCTAACACGTTCTCTACGGGCACCTGCGCCTGTTCGAGATTCACTGCGCAAGTCGACGACCCTTGCAGACCCATCTTGTGCTCTTCTTTTGCGATCGACACGCCCGGAAAGTTGCGCTCGACGATGAACGCTGTAAACTTCTCGCCGTCAACCTTGGCGAACACGGTGAAGACATCGCCGAAGCCCGCATTGGTGATCCACATTTTCTGGCCGTTGAGCACGTAGTGCTTTCCGTCTTCGGACAGAACGGCCTTGGTCTTGGCTCCGAGCGCATCAGAACCCGAGCCCGATTCAGTCAACGCATAGGCGCCAACTAACTCCGCGGTGGCGAGCCTTGGCAGATATTGTTTCTTCTGATCTTCGGTTCCGAAGTACACGATCGGAAGCGTGCCGATAGTCGTGTGCGCTCCCACGGACCCCGAGAACGACGCCTGACCCGACATCGCTTCAGCCGCAACAAGCGAGCTCAGCAGGTCGAGTCCCATTCCGCCGTACTTCTCTGGAATGTCGATCGACAGAAGACCTAGTTCTCCCGCTTTCCTTAACAAGGCGCGTGTAAGCTCGTAGTCCTTTGATTCGATCTCGGCATCAAGCGGCATCACTTCCTTCTCGGTGAACTCGCGCGCCGTCTGCGCGATCATCAAGTGCTCGTCGCTGAGATCGTCGGGTGTAAAAACGTCGCTGGGGTCGTGGTCTTCGAGAATGAAGCTACCGCCTTTGATTACTTTTTTTGTTTCTACAGGGCTAGACATAATATTCTCCTGTTCAAGATGTAGCGTAGACTGTCAAGTCTGCGCCTGTTCTGAAATCCATTGCGTACGATGCCTGCGGAGTCTGGACGGTCTACGCTACCATCTCAAAAATTCCGGCCGCGCCCATCCCGCCGCCTACACACATCGTCACCATTCCATAGCGTGAGCCGCGCCGTCGCATCTCGTGCAACAGAGTAGCCGTAAGCTTGGCGCCGGTGCAGCCGAGCGGATGACCCATCGCGACCGCGCCGCCGTTTACGTTCAGCTTGTCCTGATTGATGCCAAGCTCCTTGACAACTGAGAGCGCTTGCGCAGCGAACGCTTCGTTCAACTCGATCAAATCGATGTCTTCGAGTTTCAATCCGGCGATCTTTAACGCCTTCGGTATCGCAGCAACCGGACCGATGCCCATGTAATCCGGATCGACCCCGGCGGTCGCGTAAGCGATCAATCGCGCAATCGGCTTCGCGCCAATCTCGCGAGCGCGATCCGCGGACATAACGACTGCGGCAGCCGCGCCGTCGGACATCTGCGAAGAGTTCCCGGCGGTCACCGTGCCTCGAGCATGAAACGCAGGTCTGAGTTTCGCGAGCCCTTCCATCGAAGTGTCGCGGCGTGGGCCCTCATCGGTATCGAAGACGCTTTCCATAACTACTCTTTTGCCCTTAGCGTCCAATTCTACGGTCTTGACCGAAAGCGGAACGATCTCGTCTCTGAACTTGCCTTCGCTTATCGCGGCAAGAGCCCTTTGATGACTTCGCAACGAGAACGAGTCCGCTTCTTCGCGCGAGATCGAATACTTCTTAGCGAGGTTCTCGGCCGTGAGCCCCATGCTCAGATAGTAGTCGGGCCAGTTGTCGACGAGCCCCGGGTTGGGGACGATCTTATGTCCACCCATCGGAACAAGGCTCATCGTTTCGGTTCCGCCGGCGACAATGCAATCGGCCCAACCGGCCATGATTCGCTCGGCGGCGAACGCGATCGCCTGGAGCCCGGATGAGCAGAACCGATTGATCGTGACCGCCGAAGCTTCTTTGGGCACGCCCGCGATCCACGAAGCCTGACGAGCGACGTTCATTCCCTGCTCTGCTTCAGGCATAGCGCAGCCTAGTATCACGTCCTCTATCATTGATGGGTCGAGTCCGTGTGTGCGCTCGACTGCAGCTTTGATTACCGCCCCGGCCATGTCGTCAGGTCTTGTGTCTTTCAGAGTACCGCGCGGCGCCTTGCCGACTGCTGTTCGTAATGATGTGACTAGCACAGCTTCTTTCATGTGGCGTGTCTCCTGCTTGTAAGGGCGGTCCTCCGTGGCCGCCCCTGATTGCCTACTGTACAAGTGTCCGCAAAGAGGGGGGGCCACGGAGAACCGCCCTACATGGATAGTTAATTCCTTAGCGGCTTACCAGTCTTCAACATATGCTGAATCCGCTCCTGAGTCTTCTTCTCACCGCACAACGAAACAAACGCTTCACGTTCGAGATCCAACAAGTATTGCTCCGAAACGAGAGTCTTATGCGACAGGTCGCCGCCAGTGATGATGTGCGCGAGTTTCTTCGCTACGTGAGCGTCGTATTCGCTGATGAATCCGCCTCGAACCATCATGTGAATCGCAAGCTTGATCGTTGCGAGCGCCGGCTCGCCAAGCACCGGGATGTCGTTTCGCTGATGCGGTTGCTCGTAGCCCTCGCGCACCATCGCCAGCGCTGTTTGTTTTGCGTCTTCGATCAACCGGTCTCGATTCATCGTGATGTGATCGCTCTCACGCAAGAAGCCCAACTCGCGAGCTTCGACCGCCGAAGTTGACACTCGAGCCATTGCGATCGTCTGCGAAACATTCTTGATGCGCGGGAACAAGTCTTCATCGGGCCCGGCATCTTCCACTGCGCGTAAGACCAGCTCTTTCACGCCGCCTCCGCCCGGGATCAAGCCTACGCCGACTTCGACCAGACCGATGTATGCTTCCGCCGAAGCGCGAGCCTTGTCTCCGTGCATTGTGATCTCGCAGCCGCCGCCAAGCGCCATGCCCTGGGGTGCCACTACAACCGGCTTGGCAGAGTAGCGCAGATTCATATTCGCGTTTTGAAACTGGCGAACCGACATCGCGATCTCATCCCACTCGCCGTCTTGAACTCCGAGCAGCAACAGCATGATGTTTGCGCCTACGGAAAAGTTCTCTGCCTGATTGCCGATCACCAGCGCTTCGTAGTTTTCACCAACTTCCTTCACCGAGTAATTCATCATCGAGATCGTGTCGGCGCCGATTGCGTTCATCTTCGAATGAAATTCGAGACACGCAACGCCATCGCTCAGATCGATCAGGGAAGCCGAACCGTTCTTCTTTATGACTCTGCTCTGGTCTTTGAGCGACTTGAGAATCGTCACGCCGGTTCGTGGAGCAACTTCTTTGTGCTCGCCCGATGCGAAATCAAAGTAGAACGTCCGGCCTTCGCGACGTTCGTAGAAGCTCTTCTTCCCTGAATCGAGCAGCTTCTGAACAAGCGGCGGAATCTCTTGTCCTTCTTCCTTCATCCTTGCGACGGACTTTTCCACGCCGATAACATCCCACAACTCGAAGGTCCCGAACTCGTGGTTGAAGCCCCACTTCACCGCGTTATCGATGTTAACGATGTCGTCTGCGATTTCTGGAATTCGATTCGCGGTGTAAATCAGATTCGCGCTGATCGCCTTCCACAGGAACTCGCCCCCTCGGTCCTTGCCGTAGATCAAGTTCCGAATTCTCTCGGCCGTATCTTCAGTCGCCCTGGCGGCGTCAATGGATGGGAGGCGAACTTTCTCAGCAGGTTTGTACTCGAGAGTCTTGTAGTCGAAAACCGCGTATTCGGTCTTGCCGCCTTCGCCGCGTTGCTTCCTGTAGAATCCCTGGCCCGCTTTGTTTCCCGTCCAGCCGCGTTTGACCATCTCGCGCATGAAGTCCGGCGGCACAAGCACATCGCGTCGCTCGTCATTCGGGACCGCTTGATAGAGATTCTCAGCAACGTATAGCGCGGTATCGAGACCCACGATATCAGTGGTTCTGAACGAAGCCGACTTCGGCCGCCCAACAATGGGACCGGTCATGGCGTCGACCTCTTCAATCGAGTAACCGCCTTCCATCATCACTCGAACCGCATTCAACGAGCTAAAGGTGGCGATGCGATTGGCGATGAAGTTAGGAGTATCCTTGGCGAAGACAATGCCCTTCCCTAGTCTGCGGTCGCAGAAGTCTGCAATGAAGGTAACGACTTCACTTGATGTGTCGGATGTGGGAATGACCTCGAGCAGGTTCAGATAACGAGGTGGGTTAAAGAAATGCGTTCCGAGAAAATTCTTGCGGAAGTCTTCGGACATTCCTTCAGCCATCGCTCTTATCGGAATCCCGGATGTATTCGAGGTTATAATAGTTCCTGCCTTACGAAAGCGATCGACTCGCGAAAACAAATCCCGCTTGATCTCTAGTTTTTCGATGACCGCTTCGATGATCCAGTCGACGCCGGATACCTTTTCGAGATCTTCGTCGAAGTTTCCAGTCCTGATGAGACTCGTCACGCGCGGAGAGAAGAATGCCGCTGGCTTAATTCTCTTCGCGGCTTCGAATCCGGCGTTGACTATTCGATTTCTCACCTGTTTGCCTTCAAGGCTCAGACCGCGAGCTTCTTCCTGCTTCGTTAGTTCCCCTGGTGCGATGTCCAACAGCATCACCTCAAGACCCGCGTTTGCGCAGTGAGCCGCGATCTGCGCTCCCATGGTGCCCGATCCGAGCACCGCAACTTTGTTAATCTTATAACTCACTGTCCGTCTCCTTACTTCTGTCTTCAAACCACTACCGCTCTCGCAGTCTCTTCCTCATATATCCGATCAATCACGGCCGCATATTTCTTCTCGATTACGCTCCTCCGGGGCTTGAGGGTAGGTGTCAGGTCGCCTGACTCAACGGTCAACTCCTTCTCCAGCAGCGCCACTCTCTTCACTTTTTCAAATCGAGCGAGCTCGTTAGTGTACTTCTCAATCTGCCGCTCGATTAGATCAATAATTCGAACGTCGTTTAGCAACTCGCTCTCGTCGGTGTAGCTGATGCCTTTCATTCTGGCGTAGCCGCGCAGCAGTTCCATGTTCGGAACGATCAGAGCCGAGGGGAACTTGCGAGCATTGCCTACGACCACTACTTGAGAAACAAAGCGGCTGGACTTGATCAAACTCTCGAGGCGTTGAGGCGCGACATATTTTCCGCCGCTCGTCTTGATCAAATCTTTCTTGCGGTCGGTTATCACTAGAAACCCATCGGCGTCGATGTGCCCGATGTCCCCGGTTCGAAACCAGCCGTCCGAGGTGAACGCTTCGTCGTTATCGGCGGCGCGGCAATAACCTTTCATGACCGTATCACCCTTAACCAAAATCTCACCGTCCGGAGCTATGCGAACATTGACGCCATCCATGACGGGCCCGACGGTGCCAATTCGGTTCCGCGTTTCCGTATTGCAGGACACGGACGGCGAGGTTTCGGTCAACCCGTAGCCCTGCAGAATCGGCATCCCCGCAGCGAGAAACAGATAAGCGATTTCAGGCGCAAGCGGGGCGCCCCCGGATATAAGGGTCTGAATATTACCGCCAAGCGCCTCGCGCCACTTCTTAAAGACGAGCGCATCAGCAACTTTGTGTTCGAGTGACAGCACGAGGCCGATTCGCTCGGCTCGGTCCTTGCGTTCAGCCCAACGCCTTCCAACGGCTAATGACCAGAGAAAGATCTGACGCCTTGGAAACCCCGCAGAAAGGCCGCGCTCGACTATCTTCGTGTAGATCTTTTCGAACATGCGCGGTACGCTCGTCATCGCAGTCGGATGAACTTCAAGTAGATTGTTAGCTACGGTGTCGATACTCTCGGCGTATGCGATCGTCGCTCCCAGATGTGCGTAGAGATACCAAACCGCGCGCTCGAATATATGGGTGAACGGCAAGTACGTCAGCGCAAGCTCGTGCCGGCCGTCGAATTGAAGCCAATGAGCGCTGTTCAACACGTTCGCCGTCAGGTTCTTGTGAGTAAGCATTACGCCCTTGGGCTCGCCAGTCGATCCGGAGGTGTAAAGAATGGTAGCCAGATCCTCAGACTTTGCGGCGTGCCAGAGACCGTCGTAGAGACGGGGCTGTGCGCCATACAAGACGCGACCCCTATCCACGAGTTCTTCGCAAGTGAGGACTGGCGCAGTTCCGCGTTCTGTTGAATCGAGGAGAATGATGTACTCCAGGCCCGGAAGGCGTCGCTTCATTGACAACGCGGTCTCCAAAACCCGAGATGACACGAAAATGGCTCTGGAAGCCGAATCCGCGAGTATGTATTCGACCTGAGCGTGCGACTGTGTCGCGTAGATCGGCACATCGACGGCGTCTATCGCAAGGACAGCGAGGTCCGCTAGATTCCATTCGGGCCGGTTCTCCGACCATATCGCAACTCGGTCTTCGCTGGTGATCCCAAGCGAGTGCAGTCCGAGAGCGAGTTCTCTGACGCGTCGCGCGACTTCGCCATAGGTGAGTGACCGCCAGGCGTCTGCAGTTTTGAAACGCAGGAACTCTGATTCGCGATGGCTATCTACCGCGTAGTTGAAGACCTCATTTACCGTGGTGGGCGTCGTGTCTATGATCTTTCCTGCCTTGTTAATTCGTGCGGGCCGACTGTTTCTTTGCCCGCGTGCTGCCAATCCCGTTAAGGAAAACATCAAGCAAGGGTTCAGCGGTTGAGGCGAGGCTGTAGCGTTTGTGACTCAAAACCCAGTTCGTGGCCATCTCGTCCAGCGCGCCGAAGAGCACCTTGGCGGCGACCTTTGTGTTTAGCGCGATCCGAAACGCGCCCTGGTGTTGACCTTCCTCAAGGACTCCGCGAATCAACTCAAGATACTCAGTGACCTTAGTAGCGGAAAACTGCTCCATGAACTTTGTTGAGGACCTGAACTCGACTTGAAATACTATCGCCAGGTTCCGATCGCGTCCGAGGCGATCGAGGTGAGCGTGAACTATCAGCCTAAGCTTTTCTATCGGATCATCGGTGAGAGCGAGGCTCTCCTTGCCGGCAGCCAGTGCCTCTTCCATGTAGTAATTAAAGATCGATACGAGTATGTCGTCTTTATTCTTGAAGTAGAGATAAACGGTGCCATCAGCGACTCCGGCCTCGCGGGCGACATCAGCCACTTTTGAGTTAAAGAATCCGCTGCTTGCGAAGACTTTTATTGCAGCGCGAAGGATCGCTTCGTACTTACCGTTCCTCTTTCGTTGAGCTTGGGAAACGCGACTGACTGATGCCATCGTGCTGGTCACCTTGGAAATCGAAAACTGAATGATGATTCATTCATATTTGTACGACAACCGGGCCGATCGGCGCAAGCAGAATTTTAGATAGACAACAAAGTTTTAGTTGAGCGTGTTGCTTTGCTATGATCAGTTCACGATGGAAGAGATGGAGAGGGACCTCAAGAAGCAACTCAAGAAACACTTGAGGGGCGTCGGCGGGTCGACTATTGAGAATCTTGTTAAGCGGCTCGGCGGGCTGCCGTCCGAAAGAGTCCTGCTAAGCACCGATATAGGAGTAGCTCTTGCGGCGACGAACCTGCGAGCAGCGGTGGAGATGCTTAAGACAGCGCCTGAGGTATCCCGATTGATCGATGTGGGAGATCTGCGAGTCTGGGGCGAAGCAGGCAAGCGGTTGTCGGCTACCAGCCCTGAAACCGCCATAGCTTTTTTTCAATCCAGTAACGCCACACTTGAGGCCATTCCCGAAGAGATGCGATCACCGGTGTTGAGGCTGATCAATAAGCAAGCTGCCCTTTCAGCCAATACTGCTGTGGAGACCTTTAACTCAGCGTCCAACGTCATCAGGTCTATTGGGGATCAAGAGAATGTCGCGCAGATTCTAACCATTTGCCTTGAGCTGGCGCGACATTCTGTCAAGCACAGCAATGATTTGTTTCTGGCCGCACCTCAAGTGATGTCTCAAATCGAAGCGAATGGGGACGCTGAGCTGACGAGGCGAGCGCTCAAGCTCACCGCAGCATTCGCGTTCAGGTCCGGAGGCACCGCCGCCGACTTTTTCTCCGAGCTTCCAATCGTCATTAACTCCGCGGATCCGCCTTCCGTCCACAGACTTTTCGATATTACGGAATCCTATCTGGATCGGTCCGGTGGCGTGGCTCTTCAATACTTCAAGGCGGCAAGCCGCGTGTTGACTATCGCCGGGAAGGAATCGTTCGAACGATGGACAGCTCTCGCCAAGCGCGTAGGGATGCAGGGAAACGCAGCAAGCTATCACTTCATGAAGCAAAGCCCGCACATCGTAGCCGAACTCGCGGCACGCGTCGGTCCGCAACGCCGAACACAAGCGGTTTCCGCAGTCCTCGAGATAGTGGAAGAAATATCCGAGCGAAGCACAATCGCTGCAGTCGAGTGCTTCAAGGCGAGCCCGCTGGCGCTCACCGCAGCCTCGCTGGGTCAATTTCGCGACTGGGCTAGACGCGGTCTCGAGAAGACTTCAGAGAACTCACGGCGCGTTCAGGCTTACTACTCACTCGAGTCAAAGGCTAGCCAGGACGCGCTGTTCAACATCGAAGGCGGCCTGACGCTCGATTCGATCGCGCATACCCTGAGACTTTACGTTGAAGGTTTAACCGGAAGATCGCTTCATGTTGCTTCGCTGGCCTCGATACCAGATGAGGCCAGGATTGGTGACGGGAGCACTATTTACTTGCCTTCTGTAGTAGCTGAGTTTGAAGATGAGCGAGAAAACTTTCGCTTGTTCAAAGTGCTGGCGGCGCACGCGGCCGGACAGGTTGAGTTCCTAACCTTCGCACAAGATGCCCCGGGCATAGTTGCAGCGATTGATGAGATACGTTTTGCTTTTAATCAACGATCTGAAGGAAGTGTAGCGGCAGAACGGCGAAGACTTTCTAAACCGCCTACCGAGGGGAACGAGGGCATCGGTTTCCTTTTTGCGCTTCGGGAGTTTCCCGATATCGACCTCGCGACACGGCTCTTTACAACCATTGAAAACGGAAGAATCGACTTTTTACTTCGTCTGGTGTACCGCGGGATAAGACGCGACCTCGATTTTGTTCGGGAGCGCCTTATCGAACGCCGGCCGGAAATCAATAAAATCCCAGCCGAGCTCCTCCCCTTTGAGTTGCTCTTTCAAATCGCCGTGTGTGGCCGACCGACGGAAGAAGCCCGTCGATCCTATCCAACTATCATCGGCGAGATCGAGCATGTCTTGTCCGACTACATTTTCCGTGAGGACGCAACCGTCGCCGAATCTGTAATCGCGACACTGCGCATCTACCAGTTCTTCGTGTCGCAGCCGGGCCAGTCGGACGCACAGAGTGAAGAAAGCGGCGAGAGTGGTCAAGGAGGGGATACAAAAAGCGATGAAGCGTCTCTTGCCGATTCCGATGCCGACCAGTCCGGGCAACGCCGGCAGATCGAAGTCAGAGAGGATCCGTTCAGCCTTTGGAACAGCGGCCAGCAGCAAGAGATCAACCCGGACCAGGATATTTTCAATCGCTCGAGCGGGCCAGAGAGCCCGGAGCATGATCTCGAAAAGGGGGACCGCGCATTTTATTACGATGAATGGGATCGTGAGCTCGCTGACTACCGCACGCGCTGGTGCCGAATTATCGAGCGGGCCGGATCGCGCGGGTCTCGAGGGTTCGTCGAGCTGGTTCGCAGCCGCTATTCGGGAGTTATCTCGTCGATTCGCTATCAATTTCAATTGATGCGCCCGGAAAATTTGCAGCGTATTCGTGGTGAGATTGATGGAGAAGACTACGACCTGCAATCGGTGATCGATTACGCGCTCGACAAGCGAAGCACAGGGTTGATAGATGATCGCTTGTACACCCGCAAGCTCAGGCGCGAGCGCGACGTCGCGGTTTCCTTTCTCCTCGACATGTCCAGCTCCACCGCGCGCACGATCAGTCGATATCCAAATCATCCGTACACGCAGCCGGGCCAGCGAATTATTGATATTGAGAAAGAAGGATTAGTATTGATGAGCGAAGCGCTCGAAGCGGTTGGCGATGTTTATTCGATGCAAGGGTTCACCAGCGAAGGGCGTCGCAACGTGAAGTTCTATGTGATCAAAGACTTTTCCGAGGGCTATTCGGCTGAAGTGGAGCGCCGCATCGGCGGAATCTCTTATCAGAACAACACCCGGCTTGGGGCCGCAATTCGTCACGCGACCACCAGATTGTCGCGCCAGGACGCTCGAACCAAGCTGATGATTGTGCTCTCGGACGGGCGCCCGTACGATCACGACTACGGTGACAGCCGATACGCTCGCGAGGATACGAGAATGGCCTTGCGGCAAGCTCGCATCGAGGGAATCACGCCGTTCTGCATCACCATCGATCGCGAGTCCGAGGATCAGCTAAAAGATATGTACGGTGAGGTTGGATACACGATCATCGACGACGTTCTGAGCTTGCCGGAAAGGCTGCCGGGTATCTATAGCAGGCTTACGACATGACTTGTACGGGCGGCCCGCCGCGGCCGCCCCTCTTCACCGGCGAGCAACTCGATTCATAACGAGGGGCGGCCACGGAGGGCCGCCCGTACAAGCTGCTATTCGTATCTGAGCGCTTCGATTGGATCGAGTCGAGCTGCTTTCCTGGCAGGCCATACTCCAAAGATCAAACCAATCGCGACAGAGACCACCAATCCGGTGATCACCGCCCACAGTGGAATCGACGCCGGCAGCGAGGGGAAGATAAGAACGATTATCTGACTCACCCCTATCGCTAACATCACGCCCAACACGCCGCCCAGAAACGTAAGCGTCATTGCTTCAAACAAGAACTGATTGGTTATGTCGCGGCGGCGCGCTCCGATCGCCTTCCTGACACCGATCTCCGATGTTCGCTCAGTCACGCTCACCAGCATGATATTCATTACGCCAATGCCCCCGACCAACAGCCCCACGCTTGAAAGGGCAATGGCGACGAGGCCTACCATCGCAGTGATGCTGTCAAACTGTTCTATGAAACGATCGGCGGTCGTGAGGTCAAAGTTGTTCTTCTCGTCGTACTTCACACCGCGCTGACGCCGGAGAATGTCTTCGACTTGGTCAAGCGCCTTTCGAAGCTGACCGCTTCGTGCGCGAATGGTGAGCATCATCCACTCGCTTCGTGGGGAGATCTTGCGCATGGTGCGAAACGGGATCAGAACCGAATTCTCCTCGGTCTCGCCGAGCAGATTTCCCTTCCTCGGCTCGAGCACTCCGATAATCTCGAACGGTTTACCGTTCATCATCACCTCTTTGCCAACAATTGAGTCGGTGCCTTGCTGGAACAGCGCCTCGGCGGCTCCCTTGCCAATCACCATCACCTCGCGGCGGTGCTGATCGTCAATCTCAGAGATGAATCGCCCGGCCTGGAGCGAAAGGTTGGTGATAGTGCCGTAGTTGGCGGAGACGCCTTCGAGATTTGCCTGCTTGTACGTTTGGCCGGCGTAGGTGATGGTTTTGTCGAAGTTCCACTCAATGAAGCCGTCGTTGGCAACGTCCTCCACCGCGCTCGCCAGCTCCCTGATCGCTTCGCCATCCTCTGGTCGCAAGGGCTTTCTTGTTCGTTCCGACCGATCGTGGGAAAACGATATGCCAGTCGACAGGTGAAAAGCGTAAATATTATTGGTGCCGTATTCTTCGACAAAACTGACTATGTTGGCGCGCAAGCCGGTGAGAATTGACGCGATAGCTATGACGGTAGTCACGCCGATGACTATGCCCAGCACGGTGAGGAAGCTGCGGAATTTGTGCGCGCGGACGTTGTCGAGCGCCATCGCAAACGTTTCACTTGGAACTAATGCAGTGAGCTTCACAGGCTTTGACCTTCAGTTCTTACTCAGGGCCATTATTGGATCGAGCTTCGCGGCTTTCATCGCAGGATAAATTCCAAACAGCATTCCGATAACGCTCGAAACGGCGATTGAAAGCACTACATAGGTAAGCGTGATGCTCATGGGTACGGGAGTGGTCTGGCCGATCAACCACGAGATCCCTGCCGCAAGCAACAACCCTAGAGCGCCGCCCAACGCGCACAATACGGATGACTCTATGAGGAATTGAACCAGAATATGTTTGCGTCTCGCTCCGACCGCCTTCCGCAGCCCGATCTCGAAAGTCCGTTCTGTGACGCTGACGAGCATTATGTTCATCACCACGATGCCGCCCACCACCAGCGAGATAAAGGTGATCGGGATGACCGCCATCGTAATGGCTCCCGTAACTTGATCGATCTGGTTGTTCACCTGTTCCACGTTCACCAACCCGAAGTCGTCATCCTCATTGCCTTTTAGTTTGTGTCGGTTCCGCATGGAGATGCGTGCTTGTTCGATGGTGGGGTCGAACGCTTCCCGCGTATGAGCCTTTCCGTGAAGCTGCAAACTCTGCCGGCGTCCGAACATCCGCTGATACGTGGTAAGCGGGACATAAGCGTTGTTATCGAGCGACTGGCCAAACATGGAACCGCGTTTCCCCTCGACCCCTACTATCGTCATCGGTAGGCCTTGAATCGCCAGGGTCCGCCCTATTGGATCGAGCCCTGCAAAAAACTTCTCCCTCAAATCCATTCCGATCACGCAAACCATTGCCGAGTGCTCTACTTCGTGGGGAAGCAGGAAGCGTCCTTCGGAGATGGTCTTGTCCTCAATGTCGGCAAAATTGGCCGTCACACCGGCGACCTGTGTCCCAAACAAATCCTGGCCTTCGTGCTTCAGATCGAGACGCCAGTCAGCTTCGGCGCCCACCTCCTGGCAGGAAGTGCACTTGTTGACCAACCAGTCGAGGTCCTCCCAATCCAGCACCTTGTTGCGCTTCATCATCTTCTCCCACTCTTCCTGGGTCATGTTCCCAACATGGGCGATCCGAGCGATCATGAAATGGTTGGCGCCGAGGATCTTGGAAATCTTGTCGACCACGTAAGCATTCAGACCGTCTATCGAAGCGCCCACTACTACGACAGAGGCGACTCCGATGATGATTCCGATCAGAGTAAGAAAGGCACGAAGCTTGTGTGAAAAAATGGATTGAAAGGCAATCTTGGCGGCATCCGCGTAGAACGAATAGAATCTCGTCATAACTCAGCCAGTTCTCACAAGCCGGAAATCACCTCGCCTTACGACCGACGGACTTGCTTTAGTTTCAGCCCTGTAGGCAAAACGTTTTAGACCATTATCCCGTTAACAAGCCTCAGAAATTACCTTAGACGTTAGTGACCCTTTCCGCCCCCCCACCACCCACCCCTGCAATCTGGACGATATATTGACGCGATCTCGACATATCTGAGGGTTGGTTTGCTCTTGTTAACCAAGTGGGCGTTGGCTTGTCTTTTCGGAGGTTTCGCGTGGACATACAGGATCTTGGGTACGGAACCGTAGGCGGCACTAGTTGCACATTAAGTGTGCAAATCAAAAATAATTTGCCCTGACAGGCGCTTGACTTCCCTTTCAAGATTTCATATCAATGGCGAGCCTACCTTTTGTTGGCGGTAAAGAGTTGTAAGCCAATCGTGGTCGGGTTTTGCCGATGCCTGCGGCGAAATGAAACTGGTCAGTCAGGGGGTCCGGGATGCTCACAAATGAAAGCGAAATGTTGCTAAACGAGGTTATCACTTACGCAGATCTCGAGGCCGACAAGGGGGCGAGGATCAAAGTGATCGGCGTCGGTGGTGGCGGCGGGAATGCAGTGAATCGTTTGATCGAGGATGGCTTGGAGGGTGTCGAGTTTCTGGTGGCAAACACCGACCGGCAGGCGCTGATGAAATCACGAGCCTCAGTCAAGATCCAGCTCGGCGAAGATGTGGCACGCGGCCTCGGATCCGGCGGAAACCCGGAGATCGGCAGAAGGGCCGCTATAGAGGACACAGACAAGCTTGTCGACGCCCTGGACGGCGCCGATATGATCTTCGTAACTGCTGGGCTCGGAGGGGGGACCGGAACTGGAGCCGCGCCCATCATCGGGAGTCTAGCGACCGAGCTCGGGGCGCTGACGGTTGCGGTCGTCACGAAGCCCTTTCGTTTTGAGGGCCGCCGTCGCGAGATTCAAGCCGAGCAAGGTCTTGAAGAGCTGAGAGGGTGCGTCGATAGCGTCATCACTATTCCCAACGAACGGCTCCTCAAGTCTGTAACAAAGGCGATCCCCTTCCTCGACGCGTTCGGGCTCGCAGACGGCGTATTGCGCCAGGCAGTTCGAGGCATCTCCGACATCGTCACGCTCCCGGGTCTGATCAATGTAGACTTCGCCGATGTGAGCACAATAATGCAAGGAAAAGGCATTGCATTGATGGGAACCGGAACCGCAATAGGCGATAACCGTGCGATCGAGGCAGTTCAGAGAGCGATAAACAGTCCGCTGCTTGAGGAATCATCAATCAAGGGCGCCAAGGCGTTACTGGTAAATGTGACGGGGTGCCCGGAAATGAGTCTCTTCGAGGTAAGCGAAGCAATGAATCTGATTCACGACGCTGCAGATCCAGAGGCGCACATTATCTTCGGAGCGGTCATTGACGAACGACTGACAGGGGCTATAAAGATAACCGTCATTGCTACGCATCTGGCCTCTGCAATGACCGCTGCTGCTGCACCTCTCGCGGAGCCGGGTAGAAACGGATTGCCTCTTTGGGCTGCCGCTGCAACTGCAGGCAAAGGCGCCGCGATTGACGCCGATGCTCAACCGGACCTTGATAAGCCGACGTTCATGCGGAAATCGGTGAACTAGAATCGAAAAGCCGACTTCCAGGTAACGTTATTTTTTTCTCGATCTACCCTCGACTCGCGAGGCCTGCCTCGGATCGGCGACCAAGTTTTCTCTCCGCACTACTCCCATAGTATGATCCAAATGTTCAGAGAATCTCCGAATAGGACGTAATGCATGCCATTAATGAAGAATCTCTCGATGGGACTGATAATTATTTTTCTCGCGCTCATGAGCGCCGGTGCGGCGAACGGTCTTTTGACTGATCCTTCATACATAAAGGAAATCGAGAAGTGGCGGAATGAACGCCTGGAAGAGATCAACGGTGAGACTGGATGGAACACTCTTGTCGGACTCTTCTGGCTGAACGAAGGAAAGAATCGATTTGGTAGCGATCCCTCAAATGACATTATACTTCCCCGCCACGAAGCGCCGAAGTTCGCCGGCGCGGTCTGGCTCGGTAAGGGGACCGTCCGGCTTACTGCGAAACCTGAGGCCGGCGTCACCAACAATGGTACGCGCGTCGTCGATCTCGTGCTTAGGTCCGACGCTGATGGTTTGCCAACAGTTTTGAAGCTTGGCCCCATAACGATGTTCATAATTAAACGCGGTGAGAAGTTTGGGTTACGAGTTAAAGACAAACATCATCCCGCACGCTCTAATTTTCATGGACTCAGCTATTTTCCTCTCGATGTCAACTGGAGGGTTGCAGCGAAGCTTGAAGCTTATGTTCCGCCTAAGGTCATTCCGATAGTCAATGTACTCGGCATGGTCGACAACATGACCTCTCCCGGCGCGCTCGTGTTTGAAATGAATGGCAAAGAGTACCGGCTCGATCCGGTGCTGGAGAAAGGTTCCAAACAGCTTTTTGTGATCTTTGCCGACTTGACCAGTGGCAAGCAAACTTATGGCGCGGGCCGGTACCTATATGTTGACCCGCCAGACCCAAACGGCAAGGTGATTATTGATTTCAACAAAGCGTACAATCCGCCGTGCGCCTTCACGAAATTTGCCACATGTCCCTTGCCCCCTCGCCAAAACCGGCTTGCCATGCGAGTCGAAGCTGGTGAGATGAAGTACTCTGGCTCTGGACACTGAGTACCGCTCGCGAGGCGCTCGCTCGTTGAAACAGGAGAGGCTTGGCGGTACTGCGGTCAGGCGGAAAGTTGGTACAAGACCGCTCTTACGAACTTCCGCCTGACGGTGGAACTACCAAGCTTCAAACCGGAGGTTTTATGAAGCAATACGAACACCTGCTCGTGGAAGCCGATGCGCCCGTAGCAATCGTAACCATGAACCGGCCGGATCGGCGCAACGCGCTCTCGCTTGCGTTGATGGAAGAGCTGATCAATTGCTTTCGTGAGCTTGGCCAGCAATCGGAAATCCGCGCGATCATTTTGGCGGGCAACGGCCCGGCGTTCTCCGCAGGTCACGATCTCAGTGAGTTGATAGATCGTCAAATCGCGGACTATCGCCATGTATTCGAAGTATGCACCGATCTGATGACCTTGATTCAAAGTATCCCGCAGCCGGTCATCGCCGAGGTCAACGGAATTGCCACTGCTGCCGGATGCCAGCTGGTTGCGACCTGTGATCTTGGAGTCGCCACGAAGGAAAGCAGATTCGCTACACCGGGCGTGCGCATAGGTTTGTTTTGCACAACGCCGATGGTGGCGCTCACTCGCGCGATCGGCCGCAAGCGAGCGCTCGAGATGCTGCTGACCGGGACGCCCATCGATGCGCCAACCGCAATGGAGTGGGGTCTCGTGAATCAAGTGGTTGATAAGAACGCCCTGCGCTCGGCTACATACGCCCTGGCGCAGCGAGTTGCCGAAGCTAGTTCTTTGACTGTATCGGTTGGAAAGCAGGCGTTCTACGCACAAATTGATCTCGATCAGTCCAAGGCTTACGCATACGCTAAAGAAGTGATGAGCTTGAACGCGATGGCTCAGGATGCGCAAGAAGGAATGGGAGCGTTCCTTGAGAAACGAAAACCGTGCTGGGAGGGCCGGTAGAGAAACGAACGTCGTTCTTATGCCGCCAACCGCGCGGATTTCAAAGACGTCACGGTTGTTTGCTCCTCACGTTCTCCAGCACCAAAGGTTGAGGTTCCAACTCGCGCCGATAAAAGACGCGTGGTCGTTGCAGATTTCGTTTGGCCGGTTCGGAGATCTTCTCATCCTCCTGCGCAAACACTATCTTTAGCCCTCGCGAACCGCGCAACGCTGCGGCTTGCATCTCGGGCACCCTTCCTACCGCAAAATCTACCCACTCTCGTATCAATACTTTTCCATCTTTTGGTTCCCGGTCTGCCTCACCGTTTTTCAGCCCCGCGTCAACAAGAGCATAAGTCAGAAATCCGTGGCCAAGCTCGGAAGCCTCCAGCGCGGCTTGATAAGCCTGCGCGGCTGTGAGGATGTAGATCCCTTTTTCGTATGCGAGCTGCGCGAGGCCTACTGAATTCATAGGACCGCGTCGCTTTTCCTCGGACTCAAGCGCCTGGCCGCTGTTGCAGGCATCCAAGACCATCAGCAGATCTCCTGCGTCTATGGGTTCAAAGGCTCGCTCGAGATCCTGGTCCGAGATGCTATGCGCCAACAGTGTGTTTAATCGAGACTGATCCAGAGCATCTCTCCGGCCATCATATCCAAGGTCGTATGGGATCAAATAGAATCTGTCTTTCTGTGCAGTACCGTGGCCGGCGAAAAAAATGATCACCGCGTCTTCTGGTTCGGCCGGCTTGATTCGATTCAGCACGGAGGGCGCGTTCGGCGGCAACTCGCCGTCGTCTGCCGAGAGCCGCCCGAGCGCTGCCAGGATATTTGCCCTGGTCGCATCCTGATTCAGAAGCGGAATCAACTCATATCGCGCAAAGTTTCCGAGTTTGCTTTGTTCCTGGAGCAACGTCTGCCCTAACTCCTGCGCGTCTGCGCCAGCGTACCTCAGATTGTATTCTGGATTTGCATACTCATTAATGCCCACAGTCACGACATACAATACGCCTTTGCGCTTCAGGGCATCGCTGCCAGTGAGCGAGAGAGTGTCGTCGGCGCTCTTGATGTTGTCTCTGTTAAACCCGTAGGCGGTGATGCGGTTTTCACCTGCGACGACCGAGATTGTTTCTTCGAGCGCTACGGCGGGTCGTGAGTCAAGCACATCGCCATGCCACACTTTTATCAACGCGCCGTTTCTAAACAGCCGCACGTCGCGCGCTCCGCCGCCAGCGGTATGAGTCGTATCGGGAGGTGCTTCTTCGATCTGGATTCTTACGGTGATCTTTCTGGAGGCAATGGGATGATCCGCGCTAACACGATTATCCACCAAATTGAGTTTCACCTTAGGCTGCCTGCGGTCCACTCCGGCGATATCGTGAACGGTTTTGGTCTTCTTTCCGGCAAGAATATCGGCTAGCAGTCCCGGGTAGTAGTACTCATTGAAGAAAGCTTCAACTGGAGCGACGTCGAATGTGTTGCTCGCGAACCTCCAAAGAATCGCATTCCACCCCTGCGGAGATCCGTCAAACTCTCCTTCGGGCGTGACCGTCAACCAGTCATTCCCATCATTGAAACTGACCAGAGTGCCGAGATTTTGGAAACTATCCGGCGACCAGATCTTCGTCGAGGCATCGTCGCTCCCCGATGCAATGAACTTGCCATCCGAACTGAAGGCGAGCGCTACCACAGGACCGGAATGACCTTCGAGTGTGCGAACGGGTTGTCCATTAGCAGGATTCCACAACCTCAATACTTTGTCGTACCCTGCCGATGCCAACAGCTTTCCGTCAGGGCTGAATGAGACCGCAAACACATCCGAAGCACTTCCTTCGAGTATGCGAATCGCCTGGCCTGTCACCGGGTCCCAGAGCCTCACTGTCTTGTCGCGCCCACACGACGCGAGCACTGTCCCATCCGGACTGAAAGCAATTCCGGTCACTTCCGACTCGTGTCCGTTGAGTGTGTAAACAGCATTACCCCCAGCGACATCCCATATCTTGATTGAGTTATCGTAGCCCCCGGAGGCGATGGTCTTACCGTTCGGTGCGAACGCAATAGCGCTGACCAGGCTTACGTGGCCCTCGAAGGTTTTCACCGATTCGCCGCTCTGTGCATCCCATAGCTTTATGGTCTTATCAATACTGCCCGAGGCTATGAACTTTCCGTCCGGGCTAAAGGCAATCGCAGAGACGCTCGAAATATGCCCGGTGAGATTGCGAATCAATCTGTTGCTCGAAACATCCCAGAGCTTGATCGTCCGGTCCGCGCCGGCCGACGCCAGCATTCGCCCGTTGGGGGCAAAAGCCAGCGCGTTGATTTGTGATGAATGACCCTCGATCGCGTTAGCCAACGCACCAGAGACACAGTCCCAGACTTTGATTTTGTTCCCTGCTGCCGATGCAAGAGCCTTCCCGTCCGGGCTAAACGCGACCGCGCGTATGCCGGATAAACGTGCTTCAAACGTGCGCACGTGCTTGCCGGTACCGCTGTCTCTGAGATCTATGCTAGTCCAGTTCCCGACCGCGACGTTGTTTCCATTAGGACTCAGAGCTACGGCAAGAATGGGTGAGGGGCCGGCGAACGCCCGGATATCCTTGCCGCTTTGAACATCCCAGACTCTTATCGACTTATCTTGACTGACGGAAAAGAGAAGATTACCGTCTTTGCTGAAGACCACTGAAGTAACGACGCCCGAATGCCCTTTGAACGCGCGGACCGCAAGTCCGGTTTCGACACTCCAAAGTCTGATCGAATAATCGTCGCCCCCGGAGGCCACGAAGAGTCCGTCCGGACTAAACGCGATTGTGCGTATGGCTGACGAGTCGCCTGAACAAGCGCGAACCAACTGGCCATCGCTGACGCGCCAGAAGCGCACAATCTTGTCGGCGCTTCCGGAAGCCAGCATCTTCCCGTCGGTACTAAAGGCCACGGCTCGGATATCCGACGCCGCGCCTTCGATCGTCAAGATAACTTCGCCCGTGTTCGCGTCAAACAGATTGATGGTCTCGTCAAGGCTGCCGGACGCGACTGTCTTTCCGTCCGGACTAAAAGCTATCGTGTTCACCTGGTCGCTGTGATTCCTAAGCGAGCGGATCAAGCGCCCGCTCTTGACATCGCATAAGCCGATAGTTTTATCGAGGCTTCCGGATGCGATTGTCTTTCCGTCCGGACTGAAAGCAATCGAAGTGACGTTATCGCGGTGATGATCGAGCACACGGAGCATCTTTCCGGTATCGGTTTCCCATAGCCTTATGGTCTTATCGGAGCTGGCGGAAGCCATTAGCCTGCCGTCAGGACTGAAGGCGAGTGCGCGTACCGTGTCCGAGTGCCCGTTTTGAATCACGAGCTCAGGTTTCTTCACCGCCGGTGGCCGCAAAGTGACATCCTGCGCCCGTGGTTTCTTTTTTGTGGCGGGCGTTTTTATGGGCGGCTTCTGACGTTGAGTCTTTTGCACGCCCAGAACAGGTCGCGGAACCACAAAGAGTGCAACGACCAGCAGAATGAAAGGCCCTTTTTTCGAAACGCTCATAAACATAATTTTTCCGCAAGAGCACCTATAGAATACTCCTTATGGGAGTCCCAGAAAATGAGCCGGCTTCTTTGCGAGCTTTGCGATCCTTCGCGAGCTTTGCGAGAAGGAATCGGCTGCAAACACCGGCCTCTCAGAACCGCGTGAGAAAATCAGTGGCGTTGAATGCAATCCAGAAGTTAATGCCGTCACTGCAGACGCCATAAGGATGATTTCCCGAGCCTACCGAAAACGAACCGAGAGGGGTCAGATCGCTGGCTTTCCAGAGAGAGACGCTATCTCCACCGAAGTTGGTGATGAGGATTCGCTGGCCGTCAAAGGCTGCCTGGATCGGATTGCTGATACCGTTACCACTCAGTGTTGCAAGGACGGCTCCGCTTGATGCGCGAACCACTGTGGTTGTTCCCCCAAGAAGGTTGGGCACCCAAATATTCGTCCCGTCGAAGATGGGAAATTCCGGATTACTCCCAACAGGCACAGTCTGAATCACAGTCCCCGCCGCATCCAGCTTCAGTAGACTATTAGCGCCGTGATCGGTGACCCAGATATTGGCGCCGTCAAAGAGGATGCCGTTAGGCGTGTTGAAACCGCTGGTTATGTTAGTCACACTGAGAGGACTCAAAGTTACTTTCGAGACAGAGCCGCCGTTATTCGCCGTCCAGATATTTGCCCCATCAAATGCGATTCCTGTGGGAAAGTTCCCCAGGGCATTGCTGAGTGCAGAGACCGCTCCAGGCATTGAAGAGGGAAAGATTTCGTAAAGACTCCCTGGCGTCGTTTGTCCAGTGACAAACACTACGCCAAAGGCGCTCAGCACACCGAAGGCCTGGGTTGCGCCGGACCATGTTTGATATGGATTCCCATCGCTCGCTCGAACTCGGGTCACCGTGCCGGCGCCCTGACTCGCGACCCAGATGTCAGTTCCATCCGATTTCACGAGACGTGGGTTAGGTCCAACGAAGGTTTGAGGAAGAAACCCCGGCGATTGTGGGGTCCAGAACTGGTCCAGCGCAGCGCGACGGCTCCCTCGCTTTAGCGACTGGTCCAATGTGCGGGTGATGAAGGCAGCCATCTGCTCCCGAGGCACGGGATCAGACGGGCTGAACGTAGTCGGAGTCGTTCCGTTAGTCAGCGCTGAAAAGTAGGCTTCCGCTATCGAGCAGAAGAAAATGTTGCCCGCCGCCACATCCGTGAAAGGCAGAGTGATTGCTGCGCCTCCGCACATGCCCGTGTCCGCTCGAAGGCGGCTTGATGCAATGGTGATAATCACTGTCAGCGCTATAGCGAGCGCGGCGCGATATGTGGGACGACTACTCTTCAGCATGGTTTTCTCCCTCGACGTAATGGTGGATGAGTCTCGACTGACGATGATTTTCAGCACCGATCAGGGGGGAGAGGTACGAGGAATCGCAATTGCGCTTTATTCGGCCATTGCAATTGACATACTTATGCGCTTACGCCAGGCCACGGGATGAAAAGTTTCCTGCACTTTCTGAGTGTTGCGACCGTCATTTCAGGACCAATCACGGCGCCAACCAGACAATGCGATTCGTTGGTCATTCATCGAGAAGATGCCTTGGCAGACTCGGGTCGCTGATCGTAGGTTCAAGTGAGGCTTCCTGCTCGGCCTTGCGAAGGTCCAGGAGGATACGGGATGCATACTGTTGAAAACTTTGGTGGCCAGGGACGGAGTTGAACCGCCGACACGCGGATTTTCAGTCCGCTGCTCTACCAACTGAGCTACCTGGCCACTTCGGTTGACTTTTTACTGCTGAAGACAAGGCTTGATGTTAAACAACATTCATTCAGACTGTCAAACTTTAGCTCACTCTTCGATTTACTTTTCACTCTTGCGCACATAGAGGACATAAAACAACGCCCAACCGATGAAACCTATGATGCAGATTATCCCGACTACCAGAAATAACCTGCTCCCGCTGCGAAAGTAGTTGAACAGGTTGAACGCCCCCAGCAACCCGATCAACAACCAGAACTCAAGGAATATCTTTAACGCTCGCTTTCCTTCTTCATTCATGCATGTCGGCCTCGTTTAGAGTCGATACAGGTTTCTGTTGTGATGTGTCAATGTCTGCTTTAGCGCAATGCCCGCAAAGAACCGCAAAGACCGCAAAAGGCGCAAAGAACCGCCGCAGAGAACAGCAAAGGGCGCAAGGCGTGACGAGATCGTTGACAGCCGCGCGAGCGGCTGGCTACTATCACTCGCCCGTTGACCGGCCCTTTGACCAGAAAGAGGAGAACACCATCAAATGTCAATTCTCGAAGCCATTATCCTTGGGCTTATCCAGGGTCTCACTGAATTCATCCCAGTCAGCAGCACGGCTCACCTGACGCTCGCGGGCAAGTGGATGAACCTTGTCGATCCTCAACACCCGGATCAGTGGACGGCCTTTATCGCCGTGATTCAACTCGGCACCCTGATCGCGGTGATGGTTTACTTTTGGACTGACATCATCAAGATAATCAGCGGTTTCATAATGGCCAATCTTGCGCGCTTCACCGGACGGGCCGCGGATCAATCAGAGAAGGAGTACGCCTTGCTGGGATGGCTGATAATCATCGGCACTTTGCCGGTTGCAATCGTCGGTCTGCTGTTCAGACATCAGATCGAAGGCATGCTCACAAAGGACCTGCGAATCATCGCCGGCAGTTTGATCGGGTTGGCGATCCTGCTCACACTCGCAGAGATCGTCGGCAAGCAGCGAAAGGAAATGAAGGATATTCGAATCCCTGATGCGATAATTGTAGGAGTCGCCCAGGTGCTTGCGCTCATCCCCGGCTCGTCCAGGTCCGGGAGCACGATCACCGGAGGCTTGTTTTCAGGTTTGAAGCGCGAGACCGCCGCGCGCTTTTCCTTCTTGCTCTCAATCCCGGCGGTTGCCGCAAGCGGTCTGCTCGAACTTCCAAAAGCGCTCCACTCGATCAACACTGGATGGGCGGCGATTGCCATCGCGACAGTCGTTTCGGGAGTCTCAGGCTATGCTTCCATTGCCTTCCTGCTGAGATATCTTCAACGCCACACGACGTACGTATTCGTAATCTATCGAATAGCACTGGGGCTCGTGCTGATCTGGTTGCTTGTATCGGGGAAGGTGCGCGCCCGGTAAGCGAGGTCCAGAGGGAAGCGCTGATCGACCCTGGTGCGCGGTTATGTCAATCGACAACCTGGCAGCTTGTCGGACTTCTTCGGGATAGTGAACACAGTTTCATGCGCAGGCAACAGAATGTCCGACAAGCTGCCAGCTTGTCGTGGCTCCAACTGTGAAACCTACCAGAACTTCAAGCGAAGCAGCCACGCGAGCATTGTTTGAGTAAGGCTGCGCTTGGGCACGACCATTCTTATTCGCTCGCCGGCCCGCTCGACTCGTCGAACGCGGCCAAGGACTCTGTGCATCGGAACGGGACCGTCGTTATGCGAAGCTGCGTCTCCGCGGGTCACGATGCATCGCTCTGACAAAGCGCGCTCGAGGCGGATGACCCGGTGTATCACTGCCGTATCGAAGCGGCTGTGATACAACACGATGTCGCCTTGTTTGACTGGCTCGTCGGTCATCGGTTCGACGGTTATTATGTCGCCGTCTTCGATTGCGGGGCTCATGCTCGTTCCGCTCATGCGAAGCTCAACCGGGAGGCTTCGTGATAGCAGCTGACGTGCTTGCTCGAGAAAGTCGGGCGTCTCTAATGTGGCTTCGCGCCCTCGCTCCGCCTTAATATCATAGGCGCGCATTGTAATTCTCCTAACAACGATCCGCCTCGGGAGCCGGCCGCTCCGGGTTAATCCTCGACCTCGGATGAGGTGTCCAACAACTTATGCCAATCATAGCGCAAGTGTGCAATGGCGAAAAGTGCGAAGCGCAAATCGCAACAAAGTTGTAAGGACGGAGAAACTACGAACGCAGAACACTCGAGCGCGCTTGCCGCTCTTGTAAGGGCGTTCCCGAAAGCGCTGACTGTCTATTCTGCGGCTGGCCTCGCATCGCCCTTATCCAGTTGTAGAGCGCAGATTAGACAGTCTACGCTACCTTTTCAGCGTTTTCGCAAGACCAGCATCCTGGAAGGTCCTTCATGCAGTGTGAAGCCTTTGTCGCTTTGATCTGTGATCTGATATTGCTCGACGCTTGCCGCTGTACGGAGGTCGCCGTTCACCTTTTCTATGTAGAGCATCATCCGATTTTGTGCGGTGATTAAGTACGAGCCTTCTTCGATTCGTGATTTATCTTGCCGTTTGAAGTCGCCGTTATCGTTGAAGGTAAAGACGGTCTGAGCCTGAGAGTTGTCCTGCCGATAAGCATCTTCAACCGAATTCACGATGAACTCGCCGGACATGCGTTTACCTGAATCTTCTACGGCCGCTTCTTCGGGAGATTGTGGGGAACCGGGTTCCTTAGATGGCGAGGACGCGCCACACGACAAGGCCGCTAAAGCCAGCGACGAGAGAAAAAATATTCTGGTTGTCGATCTCAGGCGTGGCATTCGATAAGAACCGGTCTCAGGAATCCTTGTGCCTGGCTATTCTTTGGTAGGTTGCGGTGCCCTTCTCGGAGATCACCTTCAATTCATCCCCGTCGGGAGAAAGAGTGAATCTGAACTCTTTAATGATACTGGGGTTTTTGATGTTCCTTTCAGCAATCTGAATCTCAAGAATGAGCTTGTCGGGCGCCTCGATTCGAAATCTGCCCCCGTCACTGTGATAGGTCTTGCCCTTTACCTGTGACACTCGCGAGTAAGTGCCATCCGGGGTGAAGGAAAAGACCGTCTTAATGTGGCTGATCAAGGTTACAACGCCTTTGTTCTCAACTTCTCGCGCCTCATAAACGCCGACCAGTTTTGGAGATTCGCTTGCTGCGGGCGCCGGAGGAGATTGGTTCGAAGTTGCGGGAGAGTTTGTGGTCGCCGTAACGGGAGACGACGAGTCGGGGGATTTGCTGGCAGCGTTACTTGAAGCTATCTCTTTGCGCGAGCACCCGGCCAATAAGAACGTCGGCAAGGCCAGGGCAATCCATAAAAACACGTGTGTTCTTTTCATCTTTGTGAGTGGGTCGTCCATTCGAAATCACGGCCGAGATAGCTTTTGCTGTTCCGGCTTAGAAATAGTTTTTTGATCCTGGCGAATGCGTTGGATGGCTTGGGCAGCGGCTGCGCGCACATCAGCGCTCGAATCGTTATCGGCCAGCCGCTCGAGTCTTGCGATCACCCGCTCATCGCCAACCTCACCGAGTCCCGAAGCAGCCGCCTGTCTCACCTCTTCGTTCTGGTCCGAGAGCGCCCCTGCGAGCGCATCGATCGCTCGAGGGTCGCGAAAGCTGGACAGCGCGCGTATCGCACGCTTTCGAACCGACGGTGACGCGGTCCGCATAATTGAAAGAATTGGGCCAACGGCCGCCGGGTCACCTATCTTGCCAAGCGCTTCGATTGCCTCGGGACGCGCGCCGGACTGATCAGTTGTGATGAGTTCGATCAACGGCGTGACTGCCTCTCGGGAGCCGATGTCACCAAGCGCCTCGGCAGCAAGCTGGCGAACCGAAGGTTTTGAGTCCTTCAGCGCCGACACAAGGCTTGGTAATGCCAGATGCCCGAGGCGGCCAAGCGAGGCTGCACTTTGCGCACGCAAAGCGCTCGATTCATCCCGCAGCAGAGCCATCAGGGGCGAAACGGCAATCTCGCTTGCGCTGTCGCCAAGTGATCTCACTGCAGCGGAGCGAACGTTTCCATTCGAATCGGAGAGCGCCTCAAGGACTCTGTCTATTCCCCGCTTCGAACCGGTGTTGCCCAGCGCCGCCACCGCGGCTTCTCGAGTAGCGGGCGTCGAGGAATTGGCCATTTCGAGCAACAGGTCAACCGCGGGTTCGCCGATTCGTCCAAGCGCCCTCGAGGCCTGCTCGCGCACGAAATAGCGTTCGTCCCGGAGCAACAACGCGAGCCCCCGGACCGCACGCGGGTCGCCGATCATTCCAAGAGCGCTTGCCGACGCGGTCCGCATTTCGGGCGTCGCCGTTCGGTCCTGCAGAACTCCAAGGAGAGGATCCACTGCCGGTCCGCCAATGTTCCAGAGCACCCGCGCCGCCCGATCGCAATCGCTTTGCCGATGCGATCGCAATGACTGTATCAGAGAAGGAATCGCCTTTGCGCCTATCCCGACCAGGGCCTCCGCCGCGTAATAACGCACCACCGGATCTCTATCACCGAGCGCAATTGTCAAAGGCCCTACAGCTTGATCCAGCATTCCTTCGCCGGCAATGCGGGCCAGTACCTGCGTTGCGCGAGAACGCACTCGCCAGTCTGCGCTCGATAGCGAGTCGATCAACACGCGGGTCGCGCGCGGGTCCTGCAAACGCGCGAGAGACTCAGCCGCTGCAAGGCTCACTCGCGGATCGCCGTCACTCAGCGACGAGGTCAGGGGCGCAAGCGCGCGGGGGTCCTTCAATCTCCCAAGCGAGAAGGTAGCTTCAACCCGCACATCCGCGCTTTGGTCGCGCAACGCGCGGATCAAAGCATCCGTTGCGCTTTGGTCGCTAAAAGTGCCGAGCGCTCGAGCCGCTTCGGATCGAACACGGCTATCCTTGTCATTCAAGGCCGAGACGATTGGCGGCACCGCTCCGCGATCACCCAGGCGCGCGAGTGTCGTGACGGCCGCAGCTCTGACCTGCCAATTGGAACTCGAAAGATCAGACGAGACTCTTTCAAGCGATATTCCAAACGCAGCCAGTGATTGGAGTCCGGCTTCACGTACTGCCGGCTCATTGTCATGGACCGCAACGAACAAAGCTTCGGCGGCTAGATGATCCCCAATCAAACCGAGCGCAGTTACGGCGGCAGTTCTAAGCTGAGCTTCCGGTGCGTGAGCAGCGTTGATCAACGGCTCCACCGCATGTCTGTCTCGAAGGGCCCCGAGCGCCTCGGCGGATTTGACTCTAACTTGCAGGTCCTTTGCCTCCGTGAGTGCATCGATCAACGGGCTCACTGCTCGTGGGTCGCCAAGCCGAGAGAGCCTTTCCGCGGCGCGAATCTGTTCGGCGGCATTGCCGGCGCTCAATTGTGAGGTCTCGCTTTCAGCCGTGACTCCGGACGCCGCGAGTACCCCGAGGATCGTCGGGCTCAGCTTGCCGTCTGCGGTTCGCGCGTCGAGCAGGAGATCGGCAACCCGGGCACGATCGAATACCGAAAGCCCATCGGTAATCGCGGTTACGACGATAGGAATAGTCTCTTTTTTCAGCGCGCCGATGAGGGCAATCAACGAGCGTTGGGAGGCCTCGCTCTTTGGGTCAGTACTGCTCATTTTCACAAGGGACGTTGCGGACGCCGCGCGTACTGCGGCTTCTGGATCGCCTAGCATATTAATGAGCACGATCCGCGGCTCCTCGCCGTCGAAGTGAGCCAGGCCGTCAGCCAGTGCCAGTCGAATCCAGGGTGATTCTCCTCGCTTAACGGCACCGTCGTCATTTGCAAGAGCGAGGAGTGCCGGCAAGGCTCGGCTGTCGCCAAACTCGAGAAGAGTTTTTAGAGCCTCCCGCCGAACATCCGAGTACTCACTTCTCAGCGCGTCCGTCACTTGATTGAGGTGATCGCGATTACCTAAGCGATAAAGTGCGGCGGCGTATTCCCACTGATCAACGTTTGAGTTTGCAGCGGTTTCGACTGTGGCGGTCGCTCTCTTGTCGCCAATCCGGCCGAGCGCTATGGCCGAAGTCTTTCGAATGCTTTGATCCTCGTCTTTCAAGTACTCGGTTAGAGGAGCGACCGCGTTTGTAGCTTTCAACTCGCCAAGCGCTTGTATGGCAGCGCGGCGGACCACCGGTTCTTTGTCGCCAAGAGTCTTAATTAACAAGTCGATTGCCGAGTCGCCTGCGGCCGGCGATGCAGCGGCGGCACGAGCCCGCACATACTCATCGGACGACGACAAAGCGTCACGCAACGAGGGCAGGTCCGGCCAGGTCGCCGAAGCCGGAGCTCCCACCGACGGACGCAACCCTGCAATGGCTTCAATCGCTGCGAACCTCACAAACCAACTATCGTCTTGAAGAAGTGGCACCAGAACCGGAACGGAAGATTTGTCGCCGAGCCTTCCGAGCGCCCGGGCAGCTTCCCCTCTGACGTACCAGTTCTCGTCCGCTAGCGCTTGCTTGAGCTTTGCCGACGCTTCAGGCTCCTTTGAATTTGAAATCGCGATGATCTGCTGCGCGCGCACCAGGGCGGGACTGGGTGGATTATCTTTCGAATCTACCTGCTGTGCCGGTGCGCTTGCGGTGAAAACCCACAAGAGCAAGATCAGGTGAATTGCCAGGAACACCCCTCTCATCTTTGTCTGTCTGCAATGGTGGAAGACAAGCACGGTAATAATGTCGCAGCAGGAATACTACAGCAGGATTAGCCGATTAAGAAAGTAGCGAGGCCGCCGAGTCGTGAGGCCGCAGCGTGTTCTTCGCTGACAATCGTGTTCCTCCTCCGCATCCTCTGCGACCGCCGAGGACTGTTTTGCTGGCGCACTGATAGATGACTACCGGCCACCGAGCTGATTGCTTCGGCGGCAACACAGCCACGCGTGGCAAGTTGTAGTTGAGGCGTCCTTGCTCATTCGAACTGACGAGGCCAAAACTCAGATGCCCACCTTAGCTGCATTCAAGAGCCAGGGCGGGCACGAGTAAAACGCTGTTTTGCTTTGCGTCTTAGGCTGCAATTCGATGGTTGGTTCTACCATCGTGATCCACAAAGCTACCGTAGTGACCGAGCGCTCGCTCGATCGCCGGCATAGCCTTCGAAACGTTGAGCTTGAGAAACCTTATCAAGTGAGCGACCTCGGTTGGCGTTAGATCCTCGGGACTGTGCCCGGGAATCCCCAGCGGCACCAGATACGCTCGCATGTTCAACCCTGCTCGTCTCATTTCCGCTTCCAGGGTCCCGATGAACGCTTCGCGCTCAGTCATGTTCATCGCTACCAATCCATCGCGAACTACGGCCTTCAGCTCGTTTGCATCGAGCGCCGACCACTTGACTTCTTCAGGGTCATTTCTACTTTGAACTCTTTTTGCTTGAATGTTCTTAGCCATATTCGTACTCCCACCTGTTCTGAACTCGTTCACCATACCAGCACCCGGCCTTCCGGGGCGCAATATCCACCCTTACAACGCGACATCTGCCCGTTTGTTTCAATAAACTTTAACGGCCGTTGCACTTACTTCGCAGCCGTCGCAATGCTTTTGTGCAACATCCGTGCCAAGAGGTTGCCTGAAGGTGGGGAACTTGAGCGCGGAGCCTTAAGAGTCGAGATCGATCCGTGTATAGGTCCGCTGCGAAGCTGCCGTGCGGCCAATGACGTCTTCATCTACCTACGTCGAAGATTGATTTGGGAAGTTGGTTTTTGGTTGTGGTATAGTGACCCTTCCTGGGTCACCTCAGACAGAAAGGGATCACCAAAATGGCAGATGATCGAATCGAACGTAACCGCGCCATCGACATGGCGATTGCAAGCATAGAGAAGCAGTTCGGCAAAGGTTCAATAATGCGCCTTGGCGAAAGGAAGGTCGTAGATGTCCCGGCCATATCGACCTCATGCCTTAGCCTGGATGCGGCGATAGGGGTAGGCGGCGTTCCTCGAGGCCGAATCGTCGAAATCTACGGCCCCGAGTCGGGCGGCAAGACAACACTGGCACTTCACATCGTCGCGCAGGCTCAGAAAGCTGGAGGAGTGGCGGCATACATTGATGCCGAGCATGCGATGGACGCGAAGTACGCCGAGAAGCTGGGCGTAAAAGTCAACGACCTCTTCATCTCCCAGCCCGATTCAGGAGAACAAGCGCTCGAAATCGCGGAGGCTCTGGTCCGTTCGGGAGGGGTGGACGTACTTGTTATTGACTCGGTCGCTGCGTTAGTGCCTCGCGCTGAGCTGGAAGGCGAGATGGGTGATTCGCTGCCGGGGCTTCAGGCGCGCTTGATGTCGCAGGCCCTGAGGAAGTTGACCGCGGTCGTCGCGCGCTCACTCACCTGCTTGATCTTCATCAATCAAATTCGCGAAAAGATCGGAGTGATGTTCGGCAGTCCGGAGACGACGACCGGAGGACGCGCGCTGAAGTTTTACTCTTCGGTTCGACTCGATATTCGTCGCACAAGCTCGATCAAAGACGGCGACTCGGTCGTCGGCAATCGAACCAGAGTGAAGGTGGTCAAGAACAAGCTGGCTCCTCCGTTCAAGGAATCGGAGTTCGACATAATGTACGGTGAGGGGATCTCGCGCGAAGGCGACTTGCTGGATCTTGCGGTCGAAAACAAGATCGTTGAAAAGAGCGGTGCGTGGTTCAGCTTTAAGGGCGAACGGCTAGGCCAGGGCCGCGAGAATGCCAAGAACCTGATCAAGTCAGATGCCGCGATCGCGAGTAGAATCGAGAGTGAGGTTCGCAAGGCCCTCGGACTTACAGTCGCGCCGGACGAGGAGGCTGTCGCAACGGCGCCTGGGGCGAACCCGGGCCCGTCGCGAAAAGTCGCCTCGAAGGAGTAGACATTAGTTTACTCCACCGGCGCCGCGTGAATTGACCATGGGGCTTCCAGGAACGTCGGCTGGTCGACGAGACTTGGGGAGGTGGGATGAAGTGCTTGCAACGCCTGCTGCCCAAACATTTGTTGTTGACCGCGACCGTAAGTTTCTGCTAGTATCGCGCCCGAATCACAGGACGCCCCCCAAATAATCCGAGGTACACTTAGCATGAAATGTCATGGTTGCGGACATGAGTTCGCAAAAACGCTTAGCCGTTGTCCTCGTTGCCATCGCTCAACAACCAGACGAGGTCGGGCGTCCACAGATTCAAGATTGTTGGAATTTCCCAAGAGAGCTCGGACTGCAGCGCCCGTCGAAGCTCCAGCCTCACTTCCCGCATGGCGCGCCGAGCTCAATGAGAAAGTTCGAGCCATTAGAGCGCGCCGCACCGCTGACTCTCAAGCTGTCGGCGCCGAACCGCCAGAAAACTCCTTCGATATCGACAAGCTGACCGAAGCGGCGATCCAACAACAAGCCGAGCCGGCGATCCCTTATGGCGCAGGTGTCGGTTTGCGTAATCCAAAACCTCGCACCGCGCCTATCGAGCGAACGCCAATGCCGGCTGCCTCTGCTCGCCGTACCAGTAGCAATATTGTCGAGGCCGCGCTCATTCGTGTGAAACGCGCGACCGAAAATGCGAGCCGCGCGGCGCTGCCGAAGATTGAACCCGCGCGGACGATGCCCGCAAGCGCGCAAGCAGGGCTCGCGATCGATCGTCAGGCAACTGCAAGGGCTTTGGAGCCCGCACCGGAAATAGAGTCGACTCCCGAACCGCCTCCCTCGCCGAGACCCGAGCTTGTTCAAAGTCAGTTCACACGGCCTGCCCGCGTCGATCCGGTGCTCCCTGAAAAAGAAGTCGTTAAGACCGTCGTTCCGAGTGCGGAATCAGTGCCGCTATCCCTCCCATCTTCCGAAGACATTGCCGAGCAAACCACCAGGATGGTGGTAATCGACGAGCTTGAGCCTCTCGATTACCTGGAGGCTGAAGTCCGCAAGGTCGACAAAGCGCTCGGCGCTGAGTTTCTTCGAAATGAAAGCCCTTCGGTTCTCACGCACGCTGTTATTTTCTGCGTTGACGCGATAGCAGTGGCAGCAAGCTGCTCACCGTTCCTGGCGATCATAAGGATTGCCGACGGCAACTTCACCAGCGCGCAGACCAGGATCACATCCGGGGCCATTGTAGCGTTGATTGCTTTCTTTTACCTGGCGCTCACACAGAGTCTGTGCGGTCGAACTTTCGGAATGATGTTCACCAATACGCGGATCGTAGACTCGCAGACCTTTGAAGCTCCTTCGGCATCGCGAGCCTTATTGCGAACCGTAGGGTACTTCATCGCCGCTTTGCCGGCATTGGCGGGGATTATCTGGGCGGCATTCAATAGAAAGCATCGCGGATGGCAGGATTTCATTTCCGGAACCGTGGTGGTCCGGGATTTCTAAGGGCGGTAGCTCGTTGAAGCCTTCGTTCAAGCCATACCCATCCGGTTAGCGTTCATTTCTTCCGGCCCGCTGCTGAAGTAATATACCAGCGTGGATAATCTCTATCTGTCGGCGGTTGTTGACGAGATCACGCCTCAAGTGCGAGGCCGGACTGTAGCCAGAGTATCGTTGGCGAACGCCAGCCTGCTAATCGATCTTCGGCTCGGCGGTGGGCGTCAATTACTTTCTTCGATCGATCGCACCAACCCGGCATTCTATATCACCAGCGATTCTCAGGATCACTCTCCGACCGGGCAACGCACGTCAAATGGCTTCCTTTCCCTGCTTCGAAAACACATCTTCGACGCCAGACTCGAGGAAGTCTGGAAGGCACCGCTGGACCGAATCATCCAGATGAAATTTGAGAAACTCTCCGCGGGCGATAACAGAGTTCGAACGACGCTGCTGTTGATACTGACCGGGCGCTCGGCTAACGCTCACTTGATGGACGATCAGGGCAGTCTGCTTGCCTCACTTTTGGAGCAGTCAGGTGCTGACGATCTCCTTCCTCTGAATCGATCTGCACCGGCGTTCGATCCCCTCAGTCTTACCAAGGATATCGACAATTCAGTCACACAGGCCCAGGTCCTTGATCGTTTTTGGGGGACCGACTCGATCTTTGGCCCGCAATTGAAGAGCGAGTTTGCTTCTCGTTGCGGTGACGCGCCTGCCGCTGTCGCATTCAGATCACTAGCAGATGATCTGTTCGGCCGCGCGCCAATTCCTCTTGTATTCTCCAGCGAGCCTCTTGAGCGAGTCGGACAACAGCTCATAAACCCGAAAGTCGACCTCTTACTTTCACACATCGAATTGGTCCTCGCTCGCGGAATGCTGCGATACCAGTTCGAATCGCTATCTGAAGCCGCCGATGTATACTACGATGCGCGTGCGCGCGCGACTGCTCTTAGAGGTGAGTACTCGGAGCTAAGGCAAGCGATTGCGCGTGAGATCGCGCGCCGCGAGGCAACGATTGCGGCGATTGAAGCTGATCGTATGCGCTTCGAGGATCCCGACCGACTTAAGCGCCATGGAGATTTGATCCTGGCTAATCTCGCCAACGCTAAAATAGATGGCAATAGCGTTACGGTAGTCGATTATTACGACCCTGATGGTGAGGAGATTCAGATCGAAATACCTGAGGGTCTCAGACTACAGGAAGCCGCAGCCGACTATTTTGCTCGCTATCAGAAGGCTCGTCGCGCACTCGAAGCGATCGCGACCAGGGAGCACGCCGTCTCCCGGAACCTTGCCCCGCTGAAACAGCTTCTACTTCGCCTGGAGGAGGAACCCACGGCCCAGTGCGCCACAGAAGTTCGCCAGGCTGCGGAGGTGCTCCTCGGGCGACCAACCGGACTTCAAAGCGGCAAACATGCGCGCGGCATGCAGAAGGTCGCCTCTTTCGGGCGAAGATTCAGATCCAGTGATGGCTACGAAATAGTTGTGGGCAGAAATGATCGCGAGAACGACGCGCTCACGTTTCGCGTAGCGCGGCCGAACGACATTTGGCTGCACGCAGGTGACTATCCGGGTTCGCACGTCCTGGTTCGCAACCCGAATCGTGAATCGGTGCCTCACCGAACAATCACGGAGGCCGCAGAACTCGCCGCGTTCTACTCTCAGGCAAAGCGCGAGGGGAAAGCGGCCGTTCATTACACGCAAAAGAAATTCGTATCGAAACCCCCGAGATCGAAACCGGGGCTGGTCCGACTTTCGTCTTTCAAGTCCCTGGTGGCCGAACCGCGCTGCAAGGCCCAAAGAATGGACTGACTTGGGCCTGACGTAACTGCTTCAGATGCGATCTGCGGCGATCGTATGTTACACTCTGTCTCTGCCGGTCTGCTTCCAAACGCGGGTTGGCCTCACCAGCTGGATCGAAGCAACGGAGGAATGCTGAACATTGTTAAACAAGCTGAGCTTGTTAAGCCTTACTGACTTGATTCGAGCGTGCGTTCGTGGCCGTTTCGTCGCGGTTGTCCTGTTGTCAGGAACAATGCTGCTTGCACCGGGCTCGCTGTCTGGTGCTCAGTCCCATCGGGGTCAAAAGCCGGCTGGGACGCAGGAACCGCCAAAAGACGACACAAAGATTCCAAATGAGAAAGAGCTCGAAAAGGCAAAGAAGCAGGAAGAAGCAAAAGCCGGCTCTGTCAAGATGACTCAGGTGGAGGGCATAGTAGAGCTTGCATTGATAGCCTACGGGGGCCGCAAGCAACTCGACACAGCTCGAGCCGCAACCCAGGAAGCCGGAACTATCAGGCTTGCTACCGACCAGGGTGATCTGACGGGCAACTACCTTTTACGGTCGATGAGAAAGCCGAAGTCCGCACAGGATCTCCTGCGCGTCGACCTGGAATTATCCGCTCCTGAGAACGCTCAGGGACAGAGCTCCCCTCCGATCAAGTACGTGATTGGGTTTAACGGTGCCAGCGTATGGTCCGCACAGAACGGCCAGTATGTGAATCCTCGCAGCGGCGCCGACGTCGCCTTCCGCGCTCAATTGACTCACGAATACATGGCGCTCCTTCGGTACAAAGAGGACGGGTCGAAGATCGAGTACGTCGGGCCGGAGACCGTGGTGGGCGTAGATACCAGTGTCGTCGACCTAACAACCGCAGATGGTGATAAAACTCGCTACTGGCTCAGCACAAAGACCTATCGCGTGCTCCACTGCGAGTACGAATTGAAGCTCGCTGAAGGGCAACCCGCGACCAAGTACAGAATTGATTATTACTATACGCCGTTCAGCCGTGCGGTCGTCCAGAATACGCTCGTCCCGCTTCGCCGGGAGATGAAACAAGACGGCAAATTTGTTCAGGAGATCAAGCTACTCAATATCACTTACTCGGCAAAGCTGGATCCGGAAATCTTCCAGCACCTCCAAGGTCAGTAACCAGATGTAGGCGTGTTGTTATTGGCGGAGGTTTCGTAGGACTCGCCTCAACCAGTTGGTTACGCCTCTCACAAAGTTCCGCCTGAAGGTCGGGAGTTCAAACATCCCCTCATTCTGAATCGAGGTACTCATTAAGCGTGAGTCCGACTCGCGAGTAGAATTGAGCAGCAAGCGAGGGGATGTCATCTACCGATTGATCCAGAGCCACGCGCTCGACACGCCACATCGGCAGAAAGACGTGAGTCAAACCTAGATTCCTCTCGCCGCGAACCACCATCCGCAACCAGTCGTCGAACGTGTTCAGATCTATTCCTCGCAGGAAGACACCCGCGGAATTCAACTCGCGCAGCACACCCCAAATCTTTTCGCGTGGGCTGTGGAGATTTACGATTACGGGTGAACCGGTGACGATCCCCGCATTCAACGATGAGTCTTCAATCTCGGCCATCAGGAAACCTCGAATTCTATCAGCTTGCAATTCTCATTCTGCAATTTGCAATTCTCGTCCCAGCACTCTGATCACCGTTCAAGCACCATCGCGATTCCCTGCCCTCCGCCAATGCAAAGCGCTGCGAGTCCGCGTCTCACATCGCGTCTTCGCATTTCATAAAGCAACGAGATCAGGATTCGCGCGCCGCTCGCGCCTATCGGATGCCCCAGCGCGATTGCGCCCCCATTGACATTGACTCGAGATGCATCCAGCCCAAGCCTGTTCATCACGCCGATGCTTTGGGCCGCGAAGGCTTCGTTCAGTTCGAATAGATCAATATCATTCAAGGCGAGCCCAGCCTTCTCGAGCGCTCGTTCAATCGCGGGCACCGGCCCCAGCCCCATCAAGCGCGGATCAACGCCGGCGGTTGCATACGAGACTACCGCCGCCATCGGCGCAAGCTCCATCAAGCGGGCGCGGTCTTCGCTTGCCACCAGTACCGCAGCCGCGCCGTCATTTATGCCTGAAGCATTGCCGGCCGTCACTGTTCCCTCGTTCTGAAATGCCGGCTTCAAACGCGCGAGCGTCTCAGCAGTCGTGCCTTTGCGCGGATACTCGTCAACCTCAAATGCCTGGGGCGCGCCCTTCTTTTGGGCGACCATCACAGGCACAATCTCTTCATCAAAGCGCCCCGCAGTGCTCGCGGCTTCAGCGCGACGTTGGCTCTCGGCGGCGAACTCGTCCTGCGTCTCGCGAGATACTCCACATTCCGCGGCGACATTCTCCGCAGTCACGCCCATGTGGCAAGCCGCCATCGCGCACGTCAGACCTTCACTCAGCATCGAGTCGATGATCTCGTCATTGCCGAGCCTGTATCCCCATCGAGCTTTCTTCAACAGATAGGGCGCGCAGCTCATTGATTCCATGCCGCCAGCGACGATCAAATCAGCATCGCCGGCAGCGATTGCCTGCGCGGCTAGCGCCACGGACTTTAAACCCGATCCGCAGACTTTGTTTACCGTGAACGAAGGAACGCTGTCGGGAATGCCTGCGGCAATGGCCGACTGGCGGGCAGGGTTCATCCCGAGCCCCGCCTGGAGCACGTTGCCCATTATCACTTCTTCGACATCCGCGCGATCGATCCCGGCGCGTTCGATTGCGGCTTCTATCACGATACGGCCGAGCTCAGTGGCAGTGACGTCACTCAACGCTCCGCCGAACGATCCGATCGCGGTCCTTGCCCCGCTTACTAAAAGAGCCTTCATTACCATCTCACTGAAACCTCTCCTTATTCAGTCGACTGCTTCGTCCGTCGCTGACGCCTCACCGCCGCCCTTGTAAGCTTCGCGAAGAATCCCGGACTCGTCCAGATAAAATGATCTTGTGCCCGTGCCAAAGACCCTTCCGTATGTGAGGGGCGCTGCGAAAGCTTCAAAACCACCATTCGGTTTCAGCTTGAGCCAAAACCGATAGCCCTTCTCTGTTCCGCCGGCCAGTTCTTGATCTATCAAACCAGACGCTGCCAAGTCGTAGAGAGCTCCGTACCGGCCCTGAGTCACTCTCGTCGTGAATTCTCGCTCTGCTTTTGAAACCAAGAGCATTGAGCTCACCGCCGACGTTTCATTTAACGCGCTATGAGTTGTGAGCACATTCGGCGCAGCTATCGCACCGAATAGAAATAGCGCGAGCAGACTACCTACGATCAGCCATTTTGCCGAGCCGGCGCTGTAAACAGAGGGACTTCCCCTTGATTTCGTTAGAGTGTAACAGCCGAGGGTGAGGCCGACGATCGCGAGAAAACCGGAGAGGGGATATAAGAAAATGCTCAGCAGGCCCGAGATCACTGAGCCAAACGCAACGAAAGCGGTGTCAATTCGTCTCTCGCTCACGCTATCGAACATAGATCTTCTTCCGCTTTAGTTGCTAACCACTCTAACATCATCAAACGCCTGGCCGTTCTGCGCGTAACAGAACAACCCGATCTTTCCCCGTGAGTAGGAAGAGTCTTTCACTTCGAACAACTCCCTTCCATCCACCGAGGCAGTTATTACGTTTCCATTGACCGTGACTTGAATAGTCATCTCGCTTCCAGGTCGATAACCTTTTGCGTTCGACCAAAGCTCAGTGTAATCGGCGCCTCCACGCCTGTCCAATCTGGTGATCGGACCGCCGCTCATCCCATCCTGCAAGAGGAGCAATCGGTAAAAGTGCTCCGCGTCCTGGTACCGGAACACGACTCCAAAGCCGTCGTTGTCCTCAGGCTTTGCCGTCAACGAAAGTGTGTAATCTTCCCAACCATCGTCACCAGCAATCAGATATGTGCCGTACCAGCGTCCAAGGAAGTCGCCTCGGCGACCCCAAATATTGCTCCGTTGATGTACCCACCCATCTGCTTCTACTCGCCAATCCGATGGACCTTCGATCGTGTCGGGATCATCCACTACCGTCCAGTTGATCAACCGGGTGTCGTGAAAGCGCTCGTCGAGCAAAACACTGTTGCGGCAAGCGGAGGCGGTGCTCAAGCTCAAACAGAGGAAGCAATAGACGAGCTTCCTAATCGTGAGTGGTATCGTCATCTTCAACGGGGACACTTCAGGGGGCAATCAGGGCCGCGGTAGTCGACGGCTTGCGGTGCTTTAATCGTTCGACCTCGACCGCGCCCGAGGGGTAAGACTGATAGAGAGTGAATGTTTCGACTTGCATGCACGATAGCGGGCTCCCGTCTTCTCCGCTCGTATCCATTCCTACACAGCTGTTGTGAATGTATATGCCCCAGCGCCGGTTGCGGCCCTCGCGCGGCAGGAAGGCAGTCGGAGTATGCCCGAAGAAACAGAGCTTGCCCTGGTAGCCCTTGAAGAAATCGAGGTCTCGGGTCCACACGAGCACATCGGTGTCGGTCTCCGACGGGTGCTCTCCCGGAACCAGTCCGGCATGTACGTAAATCGCCTGCTCATCTTCGTGGTAAAACGGTAGCGTCCTCACGAACTCGACGTGCTCTTTTGGAATCTTGATATCCGAGACATCCCTGAGCTGCTCGAGCTCAAAACCATAAGCGGACAAGCTCGCGAGTCCGCCATTCTCCGGAATCAACCATTGCAAGTCGCCATAGTCGAGACAGTCCAGCATCATCTGCTCGTGATTGCCGCGAAGCACTACTACGTTGGAATTTCCTTTTGTAAGCTCGATCACTCGATTGACCACGCCGGGCGCGTCGTGCCCCCGATCGATCATATCGCCGAGAAAAACGATCTTGTCGCGCGCGATATCCCAGGGGACGTTGCTGATGAGTTGATCGAGCAACGTCAGCCGGCCGTGTATGTCTCCTATGACGTATGTTGCCATTGGTTATTCGCGCTTTAGTCTTCGCGACGTGCGGACTCTAAATCTTTTCCCCTTTCGATTCGCGAACACGGCGCGTACTCTCTCCTGCAGTGTTAAACATATCACCAACGCTCGAGAAATCGCCGCTTGAAATCGCCATCCGTACCGCTTCGATCTGGGCAATCGCTTCGTCGAGCGCGGACGTTATCTCGTCGGAGTTAGTGCGGCAGATGTCCTCCCAGACTGACCAGCGACTTTCCGCAAGCCGGGTCATTTCAGCGAGGCCGCTGCCACCAAGCGACAGGGCGTCGCTGTCGTTCGTCTGCGCAACCGAAAGAGCAAGCGCCGTGGAAACCAACTGAGGCGAGTGGCTGATACGGGCGGCTATTCGATCGTGCCGCTCAGCAGACATTATCATGGGTCTCGCTCCAATGCTCTTCACAGTCTCAGCAATCCGCCGCACGGCATCCGCGTGCTCGCCGTCTCCCGGTACAAGCGCATAAGGGGCGCCGTCGAACAGATTCGCGTCAGCAAACTCAACTCCCGTTCTTTCGCTGCCGGCCATCGGATGCCCGCCGACAAAACTAACGTCTTGCGGCAATGCTTCACGCGCGACCCGGCAGATCTCACGTTTAGTGCTTCCGGCATCAGTAACGATCACACCCGGCCTGAAGGACTTCGATCGAGTGCGGAGAAAACTCAGGATCGCTCCGACTGGCGTGGCCAGGTATACGAGATCGGCTTCGCTGACGGCGCCCGATTCGAACGCGTTTTCAACGCCATCTATGACTCTGCCAGTGATTGCCCGGTCAAGAACATTCTTGCGATCCCATCCGGTTATCCGTTCGCAAACACCCGCGCGCCGCACAGCCAGCGCGAACGATCCACCGATCAATCCGACTCCAACGATGGTGATGTGCTTGAAGTACATGAGACTCACTGCGGACGGAAGGCGAGGATTGAGGATCGATCCATCGCGCCAGATACTCAACTCTTTAGTTTCCAATCCTCAATCTTCAATCCTCAATCTTCGATCCTCACTTCACCACTGCTGCCTCCACGCCGGGAGCGACTTCGCGATCAACTGCTTCGGCGATCAATCGCAGGCGATGCATCAACTGCTCGAATTGATCAGGCAGGAGAGACTGCGCGCCGTCGCACAAAGCGTTTTCAGGATCATTGTGAACCTCGATCAGCAGCGCATCGGCCCCGGCAGCAACAGCGGCTTGCGCCACCGGTGGAACCTTGTCGCGACGACCCGTCGCGTGGCTCGGATCAGCCGCCACCGGCAGATGTGACAGCTTCTTGAAAACCGGAATCGCCGAGATATCAAACGTGTTTCGGAGATAAGGTTCAAAAGTGCGAATGCCCCGCTCACAGAGAATGACCTCGTGGTTGCCGCCAGACATTATGTATTCCGCGGCAAGAAGCGTCTCCTCTATAGTCGCCGCCGGCCCGCGCTTGAGCAGTACAGGCTTGTTGATCCGCCCGACCTCCCGTAGAAGGTTGAAGTTCTGCATGTTGCGCGCGCCGATCTGAAGTATGTCGACGTAGCGAATGAACAGCGGTATCTGCGACGGCTCCATGACTTCCGACACGACAAGCAAATCATGACGGTCAGCCGCCTGTCTCAGATACTTGAGCCCTTCTTCACCGAGTCCCTGAAACGAATAGGGTGACGTGCGCGGCTTGAAGGCTCCGCCTCTCAGCACCTTTGCGCCGCCCTGCGCTACGATCTCGGCGATCGACATCACCTGGTCGCGGCTCTCGACTGTGCAAGGGCCGGCCATCACTACGACTTCGCGCCCGCCGATGACAACGTCTTTGATTTTGACCTTCGTTGCTTCAGCCTTGAACCCCTTGCTCGCAAGCTTGTAAGGCGCTGTGATTCGCAGCACCTCCTTGACGCCGTCGAGCAGTTCGATGTCTCGCCAGTCGATGTCGTGTTCGCCGACCGCTCCAAGAACTGTGTGCCGCACCCCGGTCGACCGATGAATATCGAATCCCAATCGTACGAGTTTATCTATTACGCCGGAGATCTGCTCTTCGTTAGCAGTCTCCTCCATTACAATGACCATGCCTCTACCTCTTCTTTGCGTGCTTTGCGGAGCTTACTGACGGGGCCTCTTCGCGAGGAACGCATCAACGCAAAATCGCCAGGCCGCGACGTCGCTAAGCTCTATCTCTTCTTTTTTCGCTTCGTTTCCTTCTCAATGGTAACGCGCTCGATGCGGCGCGACTCATCGATGATCCTTTCAAACAGGCGCCGCACCGCATCGCGATCGAGCGGCCCGTGATTGATGCCCATCACGTGAGCTATGACTTCCCTTTCGCGATTCGGTGAATAAATGGCAAGCCCCAGCTCACGTTTTATTCTTCCAAGCTCAATTGCGCACTGCGAGCGCGCATTGAGCAGTGTTAACAACTGCTCGTCAAGTCGATCAATTTCGTCTCGCCAGTCCTCGATGTTCAAGTTAGTCCCCGCCAGTCTGGTCTAGTTTAAGCGGGCAAGGCAGAAGGGGCAATGATAAGCTGGAGATTGAGGATCGGAACTCAACAGTCATGAGGCAGAAGACCGCCCCGAAACCAGCCATCTCGTAAGCGCGCCGACCTTTTCTACCAGGGCGGGATCGCCTGCATTCTTTTCTATCTCGGCGACGATGCGACTGCCGACGACTGCGGCATCGGCGTGCTGCAAGACCTCGTTGACTTGCTCCGCGGTCGAAATTCCAAACCCGACCGCGACCGGTAGATCAGTGAATCGCCTGACTCGCTTTACAAGATTTGACGCGGCATCGGACAAACTCTGTCTGACGCCGGTGACGCCCGTACGTGACACTGCGTATATGAAACCGCTGCTTGCTTGCGCAATGAGCTTGATTCGTTCATCGGTGCTTGTAGGCGCCACGAGAAAGATCAAGTCGATGTCCGCCGATTTCATAGCCGGTCGAAACTCATCGGCCTCTTCCGGCACAAGATCAGTCGCGAGCACCCCATCAACGCCGGCGCTCTTTAGTTCGTCACCAAGCCGCTCTAGCCCAATCGACAGGAGCGGATTCAAATAGCTGAAGAGAACAATTGGGACTTCGCTTTTCTGGCGGACTCGTCGAACAAGATCGAGACAATCGCGCACGCTGACGTGATTAGCGAGCGCTCGCTCGGAAGCACGTTGAATCACGGGTCCGTCGGCCATCGGATCCGAGAACGGGACACCCAGCTCGATGATATCGGCCCCGCTGCGTTCCAACTCGAGAATGATTTCTTCTGTCGCCTCGAGAGAAGGGTCGCCGGCAGTGATGTAAGGAATAAACCCTTTGCGCGTTCCTTGCCTCAGACTTTCGCAGGTTGTCTTAATTCGCGTCATCGATCAACACATTGATGGAATCAGCGCCGGAATTCAAACTGTCGAAAGAAACCGATTCGCCGGTCGCTGAGTCTAAGTGTAGAGACGACCGCCGAACAGCAGCAGGCTCAGCCAGGAGTTCCACTTGCCAAAACTGGGCCGGCAAAACAGTTTGTTAGAGAATGTCCGCATCGATCTTCTTTGTAAACACTACTGCGACACCGCGAAGGGTCTGGATCGCGATGATCCGAGGTTGAATTCGACCAATACTGGCATCCAATAAGCAACGGGTTGACCGTCCTTCATGGCGGGTTTGAACTTGAGCTTATATGCCGCCTTGATCGCCTGCTCGTCTAAACCATAGGGCAATCCTCTGATCAACTTCACCATCTTAACCAACCCGTCGGCACCGATCAGGACCCGCAGTGATACTACACCCTGAACACCTCGGTCGCGCGCCTCGTCTGTATAACTCGGCATCGGGCTATTAAGCGGCTTAGGCTTCGAGTCCACGTTTCCCGGCGGCAACGAAGCCAGCTCAGGCATGAGCGCAGTGAGGCGTCTGGCTGCGACGATCAGCCCAGGCTTGTTTGCGCCCTCGGGGTTAGACGCAGATATTCCTACAACCGTGCCAAATTTGTTGAAAACGGGCGACCCACTCTCGGTGTGAGAGAAACTCGCGGCGGTTTCGATATGAGGAAGGCCGCGGACCAGCCCAAGCTTGCTGACTTGAACAGTCGAAAGGGTGCCGGCTGTGACATTCGTCATCACGAACACTGTTTCTTTTTCTGTTAGTTGACTACTGTCGTCGAGTCCAAGCGGCCACCCTCGAAGTCCGAGCACTCTAACGACGGCGACGTCGCCGGCCTCATCAACTTTGAACATATCCAAAACTGCCGACATCTCACTGTGGGCGGCGATCCTGGCTTGAAGATTCGTGGCGTTCTTGATGACACCATAGCTAGTCGCAACCAGGTTTTTTCTAACCAGTAATCCGAACCCAACCGGTGCTAACTCTCCATCGGCCTGTTTGGCGAAGAATACGACGACTGATTGTGATACCGCCGGCCACGCGTCTGCGGAAGTGGTCCCGCCCAAAGTTGGAATCGAAGCGGACAACCAGTTGAACTCCTGAACGTGGTCCCCCGGAGGACGTGGGTCCGCGTAAGTGATATGACAAGCAACTCGGAGGCGTCGATCCGGGAGCGGCGTGATTGTCAACGCCGCGGTCCGGTCGCGAAAATCGAAGGTCACTGATAGCGCCCCGGAATCGGCAGTAGCAATAGCGGTTGCCCTTTGTCCCCAATCGCATTCGCCCTGCTGGCAGACGGCCCAGGCATGGATGGAGACAACGCTCACGTTCGTCCCGATTTCGAGACGTGTCAGCCTATCGAGTTCAGAGGACTCGGTTATCCATCTTCCGGAAAACACACTGAACTTCTCGAGCTTCTGAGCCGCGAGCGGCTGCTGACTCAAGGTGGCGATCAAAAACGGAAGAAGGACCCCGAAACTGACGGTCCGCCAACTGGAAACAGGGAAGAAAGGTGAGTATTTGCCGGTGTAGCTGCTCAAGTAGCTAACAAATTGAAAAAGCTGTCTGAAGGTCTCGCTTGTAATCATCGGAGACTCCCTTATGCAACTTTGTTGGGCGAAGTGCCTGGGCAACTTTCGGGTATTCAGTATCGATGAATATCATTAAGGATAGTCACTTATCATGCCCAGACGACCCGCCTTGCCGTTCGACCCTTCTCTCGAAGACATTCCTCCCAAGCGGACTCCATGGGTGCTGTTGGATCCTCCCACAAACCGGCGAAGGTACCAGGGTTAGATCTGTTAACGATTTGTAAGCAGCTCTGCGACGCTGTTCACGTCCTTGTCTCCGCGACCCGATAGATTAACAACGATGATCTGATCACTCGTCATCGAAGGCGCTGCCTTCATCACTTCAGCTATCGCGTGAGCGCTCTCGAGCGCCGGGATGATTCCTTCGAGTTGCGCCAGCAACTGAAAGGCTTCGAGAGCTTCGGCATCGCTTGCGCTTGAATAATCGCTTCGGCCGATGTCGTGAAGGTAAGCGTGCTCTGGTCCGATCGCTGAGTAGTCCAATCCCGCAGATACGGAATGTGTGGTCGAGATCTGTCCGTGTTCGTCTTGAAGAATGTAGCTGCGAGTTCCCTGGAGCACCCCGGGGCTACCTCCGCTGAATCGCGCCGCGTGTTCGCCGAGCGCTGAGCCTCGGCCGCCTGCTTCGACACCGATCATTTGAACGCTTTCGTCGCCTATGAATTCGTAAAACAACCCAATCGAGTTGCTGCCACCGCCTACACAAGCGATCAACAAATCAGGCAAGCGGCCTTCGGCGTCGAGTATTTGCTTGCGAGCTTCGCGGCCGATCACAGATTGAAAATCACGGACCATCACCGGATAAGGATGAGGTCCCATTACCGACCCCAGGAGGTAATAAGTGTCGGCGACGTTCGTTACCCAATCGCGCAGGGCTTCATTGATGGCGTCTTTCAGAGTCCGGCTTCCCGACTCGACACCCACTACTTCAGCTCCCAGCAATCTCATTCGAAAGACGTTGAGCTCCTGGCGCCGCATGTCTTCGGTGCCCATGTAGACGACGCAGTTCAAGTTCATCAACGCGCACACCGTAGCGCTGGCGACTCCGTGCTGACCCGCGCCGGTTTCGGCGATGATTCGGGATTTGCCCATTCGTCTTGCGAGCAAGGCTTGCCCGATCGCGTTGTTGATCTTGTGAGCACCGGTGTGACACAGGTCTTCGCGTTTGAGATAAATTCGCGCGCCACCGAGATGCTTGGTAAGTCTCTCCGCAAAGAACAGCGGGGTTGGACGCCCTACGTAGTTCGCAAGCAGATCGTCGAGCTCTTGATTAAAGGTCGGATCGAGCCTGGCTTGTTCATAAGCCGAGGTCAGTTCTTCCAGAGGATGCATCAACGTTTCTGGAACAAAGCGTCCACCGTATGTCCCGAAGTGTCCGAGCGCATCCGGTACGTCGTAATTTTTTTCGCTGGTTTTGCTCATCACACAGGTTGACGTTTGTAGTCCCGCCTTCAGGGGGAAGCTTGCAGGTCGGGTACAAACTTCCGGCTAAAGCCGGTACTACCTAACGCGCATCAATATCAACGAACCCAACCCTTAGAGTTGCCGACGCAATTCTTCAAGCGCGCGCCGCACAAACGGGCGAGCCATTTGCTTGCGCCAGCCCATCACGTAATCGGTGTTGTCCAAGGGTCTGGCCTTCAAGTAACACGCTTCGGCGGCTTCATTTATTCGCTCCACGTCTAACGGCTTTCCGATCAGCGCCTGTTGTGCTTCGGTGACTTCAATAGGAGCGGGGGCGACGCCGCCCAGGATCAGCCTGGCGTCTCTCACAGTTCCGTCCGCCGCAACGTCGAGAGCTGCGGCTATGCCGAGCACTGGAAAATCGAACGAGCCCCGGCGCCGAAGCTTCTTGTAGACGGCTCGCAATCCGTTTCGCGGAGCCAGGTGAATTTCAGTGAGAAGCTCGTCCGACCGCTTGTTCAAGTACTGAATGCCGTCGTTGTTATAGAGTTCTCGGGCCTCGATCATCCTCTCACCGCTCGGCGAAACGAGTTTTACCTTGGCTCCAATCGCGACCATCAACGGAACGAGATCGGATGACTGCACGGCCCAACACTTCGGGCTCGAAGGCGCAACCCAGCAGATCTCGCCGTCCTTCTTCATGCAGAAGTTGATTCCCTTGCGCCATTCGTAATTCTGATCATAATAGTTGCAGCGCGTGTCGAGAAGCAGATTACCGCCTATCGTTCCCATGTTCCGAAGTATCGGTGTCGAGATCAGCCGCGCCGCATCAGCGACGAAGGGATAATCGCGATTGATAGTTGGATGCTCACAGATCTCAGTCAATGATACCGACGAGCCTATCGACATGCCGCTGGTTGCATCGCCGCGAACCTCCCGAAGCTCTCTTAATCGAGTCACTGAAACAACGGTCTTAGGCGTTTGCTGCCGGCGTTTCATATTCGGGTAGAGATCGGTGCCCCCGGCTACAAACATTCCGTCCGAGCCTGCGTCGCCGATCATGCTGACCGCATCCGAAACTATCTTCGGCACTCGGTAGGTGAATTTTGGAAGTCGCATCATAGGCTACGTAATCCCTTAGCTTCTTTCTTCGGTCGTAGTCGTCGCGTCGATCCCACCAGTGTCTTTGATTCCGATCGGGTTGTGGTGGCTTTCAACTTCTTGAGCACGAATCTCATCTGCCGTCGGAATCTGCCCTCGCTTCTCGGCATACGATAGAGCGATAGCGGTAGCGAAAAGTCCCACCACGACCGCGCTCCACGTTGGGTACTTTCCGCCGAGCACCCATGAAGGAGCTTTGTCGCCAAAGAACCAGCCAATCGCGAAGTAAATGACGAAACCGATCGCGAAGCCGAGGCCACCTATCAGAAGCCTTCGCTTGCTAAGTCTTCTCGAACTCGTCGCGTCCATTGGCTTGTCTCAGTCCGCGTTACTCTCTCGCGTGAACCGCAACCCGCGGCAGCTCTTTTCCATCTCCGCCTTCAGCGGGAGTCGGCACCCTGATCGGTTCAGGCCACTCAACATCAGGTACTGACTTCGGACCGAAGCGGCCATCCTTCCCTTGAGCCTTCGCGCGAAGCGCAGCCAGGATCTTTTCCGGAGTCGCGGGAACTTCGTCGATGCGAACTCCAACAGCATCGTAGATTGCGTTTACGACGGCAGGGGGAACTGGAAGCAGCGGCCCTTGCCCAACTTCCTTCGCGCCGAATGGACCGTTCGGATCAGGGTCTTCAACAAGAATCGTCTTCACGTCGCACATCTCGAGCGTAGTCGGGCTCTTGTACTCGAGCATCGAGGGAAACTTGTGCACGACGTTTCGATTCCCTCGATAAGCCATCTCTTCCATCAACGCTTCGCCGAGCCCCATGTAAACGCTGCCCTCGACCTGACCAATAACCAATGCCGGATTAATCGACTGACCGATATCGTGAGCAATCCAGATTCGCTCGACGATGACGATTCCTGTTTCAGGATCTACATCGACTTCGGCTACCGCCGCCGAGTAACTGTAAGCCGGCGACGGACCGACTCCAGCACCTTTGTACCCGCCGGGCGAGCGGGGCGGCGTATATGAACCAACCGTTCCGATCGTCCCGAACTTCGATTCAGCAAGCTGGATGGCCTCGGCGAAAGTCATCCCTCGTTCTCCATCTTCGACATCAAACACGCGCCTGTCTGAAAATGAAATGCATTCAGTCGGAACATCGAGTTTTCCCGCCACCGCCGTTGCCAACAACTCACGAGCGCGCTCGGCTGCCTGCAACGCCGCGTGACCGGTCATCAACGTTACGCGACTCGAATAGCTGCCGAGATCGACTGGGGTTAAGTCGGTATCAGCGGTGATCACTCGGATGTCGAACGGATCGATGCCAAGAACTTCCGCGACAATATAGGCGAGAATCGAATCCGAGCCCTGACCGATATCGATCGAACCACACATCACACAAACGCCGCCCTGCCGATCCAGGCGAAGCTGTACACCCGAATGCGGCATGTTATTCCAGTAGATAGGCAAGCCCGCGCCGCAAATGTATGAGCTGCACGCGAACCCGACGCCTTTACCATAAGGCAGTTGTTTGTATTTATTCTTCCAGTCTGAGGCCGCAACAATTTTGTCGATACACTCGCCGAGCCCAATGCTGCCGACCCGAAGATAATTCGAGGTGATGGTGTTCGGCTTCACAAGGTGTTGCCTCCGCATCTCGACTGGATCGATCGCAAGCTCTTCAGCAATCTTGTCGAATTGAACCTCGAGCGCGAATCGGGGTTGAGGTGTTCCGTGCCCTCGCTTCGGTCCGCAAGGCGGTTTGTTCGTGAACACACGCAAGCCTTCGAACTTGTAACGAGGAACATCATAAGTCACGGTCTGAAGGGCGCCAGTGTAGAACGTACTCGCGACGCCATAGCTGCCATATGCTCCGCCATCAAGAAGCGAGCGAAAGTGCATCGCCGTGATCGCACCGTCCTTCTTCACTCCGAGCTTTACCCACATCAATACCGGGTGCCGTCCGCGATGGCAGTAGAACACCTCTTCGCGCGTAAGAGTGATCTTGACCGGGCGCCCGGTGATCATCGCGAGCTTCGCAACTACGATCTCGTGATTAAACGGATCGCTCTTGCCACCGAAGCCCCCGCCGTTCGGCGTGGCGATTACGCGAATGTGAGTCGCAGGCATCTCCAAAACCTTCGCAAGCGCGCGATGTACGTAGTGAGGCGTTTGAGTCGCACTCCATAGAGTCAGCTTGTCATCGGAATCAAGCACCGCAACTGCGGCGTGCTGTTCCATCGGCAAATGTGTGTTTCCCTCGTAGAAGAAAACGTCCTCTCTAACAAGATCGGCTTCGGCAAAGCCTTCTTCGATGTCGCCGAATTCGAGGGAGACCTTCTTGTGAACGTTGCCGCCATCACCGTATTCGTGGATTCGCGCGATGTCCGTCTTCAGCGCATCATCGATCGACGCAACTGAATCGAGTCTTTCATAATCGACGTCGATCAGGTCCATCGCGTCGAATGCGGTATCCTCGTCGATGGCGGCGATCGCGGCGACCGGGTCTCCGATGAAGCGGACCTTCTCGACGCACAGCGCATGTTCGTCCTGACTCACCGGCAATATGCCGTACGGGATGGGCAAATCTTTCCCTGTAATAACAGAAACAACGCCGGGCAGCTTCATCGCTTTTGAAACGTCAATATGCCTGATCAGAGCGTGCGGCAGCGGAGAGCGAAGCATCTTGCAAAAGAGCATTCGCGGAAGAACTATGTCGTCGGCAAACCTGGTCTGGCCGGTGCACTTGGCTCGCGCATCGACTTTGCGAAATGGTTTCCCGATCACCGTCTTCTCGTTGCCGTTTTTGCCGTTGCTGTTTTTCATCGCGCCGTAATCACACCTCAAACCCGTAGATGCTCTCTCGAGATGGCTCTGCGTCTTCACCGCGCATTCGCGCCGCCGCAAGTTCGACCGCCTCGTATATTTTCAAGTAGCCGGTGCAGCGACACAGATTGCCGGCGAGCGCTTCCTGAATCTCGGTTCGATTCGGACTTGCATTCTTTTCCAACAACTCTTTCGCGACTAGAAGAAACCCTGGCGTGCAGTAACCGCATTGCGCAGCCCCGAGATCGGCGAATGTGTCTTGCAAAGGATGGAGCTTGCCGCCCTCGGCCATTCCTTCGATCGTCGTGACTTCGCGGTCCTCGGCGTCCAGACCTAGAAAGAGACAAGATAGAATCGGCTGACCGTCGATCAAAACGGCGCACGTTCCGCATTCGCCGAGCTCACACCCATGCTTGGTGCCCATCAGATTCAGATCCTCTCGCAGGACTTCCAACAGAGTCTTATGCGGCGCGAACGCGACCTCGCTTTGCTCGCCATTGAGAGTGAGTTGGATCAGGGTCTTCCGGCTGGTCGTTCTAATCATTTCTCAGTATTCGGGTTCGCTTACGATTATCATTTTGGTGTAGTCGATATTGAGCCACAAAGATTATATCAAACCGTGCTGAAATCCTATCGGCCCGAGGAATGTGCTATAGACTTTCCAGTTTGCGGAGAATGATTCAGCATGGTCTCGCCGGTCGAAGCCGAGAGAATGAACCTATGATCGACCAGCAGAGTCTATTGTGAGTCCAGACGTGCTTCAACGATGGTTGCTGCGAGCGGGCCTCGTCACCTCGGCGGTGCTCCTGACTCGATTCGCGATTGATTTCTGGACCGAAATGAAATGGTGGCTGGCAGTGCCCTTCTTGCTGCTCGTCATCGCGGCATTAAGTGTGAGCGCCTTAAACGTATTCGGTGAACGCGTGTTTGCCGCCGGCACAGATTCCGGGCCGAGCGCGAGAAGGCTGTTGCTCGCGGCGATCCCTGCCGCGTTCTTTGCTTCATCGCTCGACTGCACCGGCTTGAGCTTGCAGGGCTGCTCACCATTTTGCTCGTTCATCAAGCTCGTATGGATTCCGCTCATCGCCGTGGTATGCCTCGTGTATTACCTTACGCGCACACCGGCATCGCTTACGATGATTGCTCTGATGTCTTTCGTAGCGCTCGTTCCGCACTGCGTGTGCTACAACGTCGGCAACGCCTGGTGGATCGACCGTATAGGAGCGAGCCCTCTCTGTTACGGTTGGGGCTTCGTTGTGAGCGTTATCGCGACAACGGCTTTGGGGAAAGCAACCAATTACTGGCCGTCGCTAGCGGTGTCTTTCACAATTATCGCGGGCGCAACAACCTTCTTCGTTTCTCATCATTATTTTCAGTTTCCGTGGTGAATCGCAGAAACAACAGCAGAGACAATAAGAGTAGGGCCGCTCTTTCAGCTATTGCTACGGGGGTCGAGCGCTAGTCTCCGCCTGGAGAGCAGAAAGTGGTCTTGAGGCGCGTCTTTCGATCCAGGGGTGCAATTAAGCTAGCAAGAAAAGCAAAAGGCCACCCGCTGGTCTCAGTAGTTGTCATCGGTCGAAATGAAGGACAGCGCTTCGTCGTGTTTGATAATATTCGTGACGATTGGAAGTAATGTCTGGAGTCGATACTGACGGGCATCGACACTCTGTAGGTAATCATCGGCCGCGGCTTGAGGATCGAGCGCTTCGGCGACATCATCATCTGGGCGGCTACAGAGTAGCTGCTAATCGTAAAGTTGAGCTGGAGGCTGTTATGGAGATCTTATGCAGACAATGATCGTCACCGGCGGCGCCGGGTTCATAGGCGCGAACTTTGTAAGGTACGCCCTCGCGCACACTGACGCTCGCGTCGTGGTGATGGACAAGCTCACTTACGCAGGCAACCTGTGCAGCATCGAGGACCTGAACGGGGATGCGCGCGTTGTGTTCATTCAAGCGGACATCGCGGACCGCGAAGCGGTCGAAGCTGCGTTTAAGCTCTATGAACCCAACACCGTTGTGAACTTCGCCGCCGAAACTCACGTGGATCGCTCCATCGATGATCCCAAGCCCTTCATCGATACGAACATATGCGGCGCATTTGAATTGCTCGAGGCTTCACGAAAACATGTCGCGCTGCTGGATCAAGAGTCGCGGACGAACTTTCGCTTTCTTCACGTTTCGACCGACGAGGTCTACGGCACGCTCGGGGACGATGGATTGTTTAGTGAGACGACTCCCTACGCCCCCAACTCGCCGTATTCGGCTTCGAAGGCGGCGGCCGATCACCTGGTGCGCGCTTACTTCGAGACTTACCGTGTGCCTGGGATCATCACCAACTGCTCAAACAACTACGGCCCTTATCAGTTTCCCGAGAAGCTGATTCCGTTGACTCTGTTGAATGCGCTCGACGGCAAGGCGCTTCCCATTTATGGAGATGGCGGGAACATTCGCGACTGGCTCTACGTGGAGGACCACTGCGCCGGAATCATGCTCGCTCTCGAAAAAGGAAAGCCGGGTGAGAAGTATAATATCGGTGGCACCAACGAAAGGACCAACCTGCAGGTAGTCGATCGAATCTGTGAGGCGCTGGATCGCATGGTTCCTGGCGATACGAATCCGGCTATGATTGCGGCCGGACTTTCAAGCTACAGCCAACTCAAGACGTTCGTAAAGGACAGGCCCGGCCACGATCGGCGCTATGCGATCGATGCTGGCAAGATTCGAACCGAGCTGGGATGGACGCCGAAACACGATTTCGAAAGAGGGATCTCCGAGACGATCCGCTGGTATCTGGACAATCGGGTCTGGTGCGAGAAAGTGCAGAAAGGCAAATACGGCCGCCAGCGGCTCGGTCTCTTTGGTGAGGATGAAGTTTAGTGAGCCAAGGTGTCGGAAAAAGACTATTGAGCGGCGATGAGACTACAACCGTTTGAAAAAGAAAAGTACCGCTAACGGGACTCGAACCCGTAGTCTCCGCCTTGAGAGGGCACGACGCAAGCCAGTGACCTACGATTCCAGCCGACCTTCCCGGGTAAATCGTCAGGATAATCAGGGGCAATATTATGCCCAGACTGATAGAAGTAGAACCTAGCGAAGTCACGCTTACCCCTTCATCACTCCTCGGAGTAATCCTCAAATCGGTACTCGATGAAAGAATAACCGATGAGGAGATTAATCGGATATGTGCGGAGTATTATGAGGCGATTGTTACGGAGTATTGTTAGGCCCCCGTCGCAGTTCAACTCAGAACCGCGCCAGCTTGGCGCCGTTCTGAAGTGTGACCCAAAAATTCAGCCCGTCGCTGCACGCTCCCAGCGGCGATCCCCCAGCAGGAGTAGAGAACGTGCCGATGGGAGTGAAATCCGTCGCATTCCACAACGAAACGCTGTCCCCGTTATTGTTCGTCACCAACATGCGTTGCCCATCGAAAGCGGCCTGGCGCGGCTTGTTCAAACCGTTTCCGCTAAGCGTCGCAAGCACTGTTCCGGTCAGACTCCCTGTCGCTCTAACCACCGTTATTGTGCTCGACAAGAAATTCGGCACCCAGATATTCGTACCGTCGAAGGCTGGAAACTCCGGATCGTCACCTACATCAACCGACATCAGGATGGCTCCGCTAGAATCCAGTTTGCGCAGCTTGTCTACAACTCCGGTAGAACTATCAGTCACCCACATGTTCGTGCCGTCGTAAATGATTCCGACCGGGATGCCAAATCCTGTACTGACGGTGGTAACCGTAATAGTCGGATCGAGCGTGACGATCGAGACAGACCCACTCTGGTTTGCGGTCCATATTTTTTGACCATCGTACGCAATGCCCTGGGGAGCATTCCCAATATGGAAGGAGATGGCGCCGACCTCGCCTGCGGGCTGTGTTGGGTCGATCTGCATAAGAATACCTGGCGCTGCATACCCGGTGATGAACACCTTACCCATCGCGCATAACACTCCCCTCGCGGCTTGCGCTCCGGTCCAGGTCTCCAGAACCCGCCCGTCACTTGCTCGCACTCGCGTAACCGTCCAGTCACCCCAGTTTGCCACCCACAAATCAACCCCGTCTGACTTGACAAGAAACGGAAAGTTACCGACATCGGTCAAAGCCAGATTATTCGAGCCCTGCGTTGTCCAGAGTTGATCTAGAGCCACGCGACGGCTGCTACGAACCAATGACTTGTCCAAAGTGCGAGTCACGAAGGCTGACAGCTGCTCTCGCGGCACATTGGCGGCAGGACTGTAGTGCGTGGGGTCTGTGCCGTTCGTCAATCCAGCAAAGAATGCTTCGGCTATAGAGCAGAAGAATATATTGCTCGATGGAACATCGGTGAACGGAAGCGTAATGCTCGCACCGCCGCAGGTGCCCGTGTCTGCCTTCAAGCGTGTCGATGCTGTGGTGATAACCACAATCGTCACTGCGAGCAGCAATGCTCTCGTGCGTACATTAGTCTTCATTATGGATTCTCCGTTCTAAGTGCTTTGAATGTGAGTTGACAGATTTGCGACCAGCCTTGCGAAGGTACACCGTACCGCACTAGAGACGCAATGAACAGCCACGCTTTCTCGAATTTGAGAACGCTTGCCTTCCTCCTACAGAGTCTTAAACACGCCGCCTTTGTTTGAATTCAAACTTGATTATTGGATGAATCTCCAACAGGGTTGCGCGAGTGTTGCCGATCTGTTCAGGAACAGAAGAGAAGCAAACAGACGAAAGCCAAGAGACTGAAGTCATAACCGGGTTTGTCTGGAAGCCTAATTGGTTTGTCCTCGCACAGACTGACGGTGAACCCGTACCTATGCCTGAGATTCCAGCCTGGGACAAGACTAGAGCCCTCGCTGCTCTGAACATAACTGAGACTGAATTCACCCACACTAACGGCAACACGCATGGCTATGCTAGAAAGTGCGAAGTTGCAATCTCGCCACTCGCTGAGCTGCCACACAAAACGCTGTTTCACGAACTGGCTCACGTAGAGCTTGGGCACACGTCAGAAACCGATTTCAACGACTCGGACCAGACACCTAGAAACTTGCGCGAGATTGAAGCTGAAGCGGTTGCCTTAGTGATCTGTGAATCTTTCAGCTTGCCGGGCTCTCAGTATTGCAGAGGCTACATACAGAACTGGCTACAAGGCGATGTCATTCCAGAGAAGTCAGCGCAAAAGATATTCGGGACCGCTGACCGCATTCTGAAGGCTGGACAACAGACAGTCAGAGACTAGTCAACGAAAGGCAGGGGCGCGGCTGCCTATCAACGCGCAACCCAAGAAAGGCAGGTAAAAGAATGTCAAGAAGAGATGGAGATGGAGTCTACACACGCAAGGACCGGCCGGGCTACTGGATTAGTTGGACAGATGCGCAGGGGCGACGGCGCTACCGGAAAACCAACGCTGAGACACTAGCAAAGGCAAGAACTGCGAGGGCAAGTGAGCTTGTTCGTGTTGAGCAAGCCAAGGTATTGGGCTTCACTCCACCCGGCATTCGCAGACGTGAGCGCCCGCTACCTGAAACACCAAAAGGCCCGACTCTCTCAGAGAGCATATGAGCGTTCAAAGGGTGTAGTCGAAGGCTCATTCAATACTCCGTTCTCTGGCAAGATCGCAGCAATCAGAAAAGCAGACGTTCAAGCCTACGTCACCCGCAGACTTCGCAATGTAGCACACGGCTCTGTCATCCGCGAGCTTGGCATCCTCAAACACTTGTTAAACTTCGCAGTCGAGCTTGAAGTCATCCCAGCGAATCCAGCCGCAACCGTCAAACCACCTAAAGCGCCAGCCGGTCGCGTCCGCTACCTACAGCCGCCACAATTAAAAGCCCTGCTCGAACTCTGCCCGGATTGGTTGCGCCCGGTTGTCGCGCTGGCCGCTACCACAGGAATGAGGCGAGGCGAGATACTAAGCTTGCGCTGGCTTGACATAGATATTGAGAACTCCCGGTTGTGGCTGAGGCAGACTAAGAACGGCGAGGGTAGGGGTTTACTTGAACACAACCGCAAAAGCCGCTCTATCGTCATTAAAGCCACACAGCGCCTCATCTAATGCATTAGTGTTCGACTTGAACGGCGACTATGTGCACCACACCTTCAAGAAAGCTTGTGACGACCTTGGAATAGTGGACTTCCGGTTTCACGATCTCCGCCACACTGCGGCAAGCTGGCTGCGGATGACAGGCGCAGACATTCACAGCGTCGCAACCTTGTGGCCACAAAGATTTGAGAATGACCGCTCGCTACAGTCACCTGAGGCCGGCTTTTTTGAGTGAGGCTGTAGGCAAGCTCGACGGCGTTTTCGGATTCTCCGTTACCACAGCGTTACCTGTGAGAAAATTACTCTCGGCCGATTCCTGCGCAACTACTGAAGAATAAAATAGTACCGCTAACGGGACTCGAACCCGTAGTCTCCGCCTTGAGAGGGCGGCGTGTTAACCACTTACACTATAGCGGCAAATTGTGCTCTCGGCGGTTACAGCCGTTGTCTCCACGAGTAGCTTTTGATTGGCAACGCCCTGGCAACGTAGATTGTCAGAAACCCCATCGAGCTTACTCATTGTCTCACCTAAGAACGCGGGATTCAAGCGACTGTAGCGTGCAGTCATCCGTATTGTCTTCGTGACCTATTGGTGGGGAGTTGAGAACCTCCTCGTTCACCGTGAGCAACAAAATCCGAATATCGCCGCGGCCGCAGCGTTCAATCGCAGCGACTCACATTACTGAACCCTTGGATCGCGCCTGGAATCGCGCCAACAGCAAGTAGCTAGCTGCAATTTTCTCGGGTTTCAATTCGTGATACGATCCCGGCCAATCGCTGTCAGACCTCGCAGCAATTCTGTTCTTAGGAGGAGAATCAAGATCAACCCGAGAACACGTATTCGAGCGATGATACTGATAGCGGTGTTGGTCGTCATCGTTGTAGCATCAGCGCAATTGAAGGCGGCTACTGTTAACGCCCTTAAGGGCGAAGCCGAGGACACTCGCTACGTAGGATGTTATCCTGTTCAGGGCATAATCTTAGTAAAGGGGAGACACGCTATGAGAAAGTTCCCAACCACGTTACCGCTAGTGCTTTTCTTATTCTGTACAGGAGCCTCAGGTCCTCAGGACGGATTCAGCGGTGTCCGATGCGGTGCTGACGTACCCACGGCGCTTATTGGTCGCTTCATGCGCAATGAAAGGGTTGTCGTAATCGAGAATAGACACAAGGATCTGGGGCTTAAAGATTTAGGAGGGACGGATATCTCGGACAGACCCACTTTATTTGCCTCATCGTGGAAGATTTGCGGTGATGAATATATGTTACTCGAGGATGGCCGTTCGGTCGTCCGCGATGTTCTGAAGGTTCCCGAACATTCGAAGATGTCGCCAGAATTTATTGGGGAATGCCCAAACAGCGATACCAAGATGGCGGGGACAATCGTTGCCATTCTGAATAATGAACAGGGAAAGGCTACCCTGTCAGCAAAGGCCGCATGGAAGATTGATGAAAAGAGAGCAAGATTTATCAAGATCTCTACGGATGGACTCGGTTGCCCACGTTCGGGAATCATAACTGCAGATGGGGGGCAGTGAGATCCCACGTCGCGGCTCAAAATGCCGCAAGGGTAGCCGGCCAAGGCTAAGGACGGCATGAGGGGTTTGAAGCAGGGGCGAACCGCCAATCGAAGCCGTCGCCAGACGGCTCTCGGCAACGCGGGAAAGGGTAGTGATCACCCCGCTTGAAAACTGGAATCCGTCGCGACTCACTTCACAGGAAAAAATCGAGAGCGCGATGATGATGGTGCACAGATTCAACCGCTGTACAAACAGCCCACTTTGTCATCGCAACGCATCGACTGATTGCAAACCTTCCTGATCATGAGGCGCTACAACTTTTTCCTGCTGCTCACGACAAAGCAATTTGACCTTTGAATGTTTGGGTGTTTGAATATCCCGCTTAGTGGTCGCTGGAATCCCGTGCACGCAGTTTGCGCAAAGCTCAATAAGTCGTTAGAACATGAGTCTGCGCTGAGAAGTGTCGAGTAATTGGTCGAATCGTCTCCGTTGGCGAAGTCTCAAATGCCGGCGCCAAAACAATAGTGTTCAAGCCAACTAAACAACGTCGGGCCCCGCTCATTGAACCAGGCTTCCGAGCGTTTACTCAAGTCGAAACACTCCGTTTTCCAGGCATGATGACATTGACGAGACGACGCGCAATCACCTATCCGCGTCCTGGCGCAGTTTTCTAACTCCTGATGGAGCTTAGCCGACGATGGGTCAGATCTTTCATCGAAGCACGAACTTCATATCGAAAGTCAGCATCTTCGGCGCGATCTTCTTCATCGCGATAATCATTTGGCTTCTGCTCGAATTTAACCGATCCTCTTACTACACCCAGGCTTATTTCCCTCGCGAACAGCCCGTTCAGTTCAGCCATAAACATCACGTCGGAGATGACGGAATCGATTGCCGCTATTGTCATACCACCGTTGAGAAACTTGCTTATGCGGGCATTCCTCCCACCAAGACTTGCATGAATTGCCATTCGCAGATCTGGGCGAACAGTCCTTATCTCGAACCCATTCGCGAAAGCTGGCGCACCGGCAAGCCTATCAAGTGGACGCGGGTGCACGACCTTCCCGACTTCGTTTATTTCAATCACAGCATTCACGTAAACAAAGGCGTCGGTTGCTCGACTTGTCACGGGCGAGTCGATCTGATGCCGCTGACTTATCAAGTCGCGTCGCTGAATATGGAGTGGTGTCTCGAGTGTCATCGCAACCCACAACAGTTCATCAGGCCGAAGAAGGAAGTGTTCACGATGGAGTGGCCACCCGCACAGTGGGGTCAAAGCACTGATAAGCAGTGGCATCAGGATGTAGAAGGCCCGATGCTGGCGAACGAATACAAGATTCAAAGCACGGGTGTGTTGACGAGCTGCAGCACGTGCCACAGATAGGGGACAGGGGACAGGGGCACGAAGATGGCCGAGTTAGTAAAACTAGTGAATGCGATGCGCCGACCGGGAGTAAATCGCGATCCTCAATCTCCTTCTATCCTCAATCCTCTATCATCGACCCTCAATCCTCAACCCTCAAAACTCGATCCTCAAGCTTCCTCCATTCTCGATCCGCGGGCCTCCGGAAAACAATACTGGCGGAGCCTCGAAGAACTGGCCGACACCGAAGAGTTCCAGGAACTGCTGCATCGCGAGTTTCCGCAAAACGCCAGCGAGTTCGATGACCCAGTTGGCCGTCGCAAGTTTCTCAAACTGATGGGCGCTTCCTTTGCGCTTGCCGGGTTGACGGCATGCACTCGCCAGCCGACAGAATACATTGCACCTTATGTTCGTCAGCCTGAAGAACTGGTTCCGGGCAAGCCGGTCTACTTTGCTACTGCGATGGCGCTTGACGGATTCGCTACCGGATTGATTGTCGAAAGCCACGAAGGACGCCCAACCAAGATCGAAGGCAACAAGGATCATCCAGCGAGCCTCGGCGCTACAGACGTGTTCTCTCAAGCATCGGTGCTTGGGCTCTATGACCCTGATCGATCCCAGACGCTGACTTTTCTCGGAGACATCGTGACGTGGTCTGCGTTCCTTGGAGCTGTGAAGCCGGCGATGGATGCGCAGCGAGCAGTAGCGGCGCAGTCGCCCGCTAAGGGTGGATTGCGAATACTCACCGGAACGGTAACGTCACCGACACTTGCTTATCAGATTAAGACTTTGCTCGCCGTATTGCCGAATGCGAAGTGGCATCAATACGATCCGGCGGGTCGCGATAACGCGCGAGAAGGTTCGAAGCTTGCATTTGGTCAGTACGCAAACACGATCTATCACTTCGACAAAGCTGACGTGGTGCTGTCGCTCGATTCAGATTTTCTCTCGTGCGGGCCGGCGAGCTTGCGATACGCACGAGACTTTACGGCTAAACGCAGACTGACCGACGGAAAGCATGAAATGAACCGGCTCTACGTTGTGGAGAGCACGGTGACCAATAGCGGTGCCGTTGCCGATCAGCGTTTGGCAATAAGACCTGGTGGGGTTGCGAGCTTCGCGCACATGATATCGCATTTTTTCTCCCTCGGCGCGGATATCGATGACTTCAGTTTTCAAAGCACGGAACCACTTCAGCCCGACGAGCAGCAGAAGTGGGTGGATGCTATCGGAAAGGATCTAGGGAGTCATCGCGGAACGAGCATCGTGATTGCCGGAGACTCCCAGCCACCTGCCGTACACGCCTACGCTCACAAAATAAATGAGGCGCTCGGTAATGTTGGCGCTACCGTCTTCTATACCGATCCCGTCGAAGCAAATCCTGTTGACGGAAATGCATCGTTGCGAGAGCTCGTCGCGGATATGAACTCGGGTCAGGTAGATGTGTTGCTGATACTCGGCGGCAACCCGGTTTACAACGCGCCTGCGGACGCCGAGTTCGGCGCAGCAATGCTAAAGGTCCCGCTTCGCATTCACCTGAGCCTATACAAAGACGAAACCTCCGAGCTGTGTCAGTGGCATATTCCCGAAGCGCATTACCTTGAATCGTGGGGTGACACGCGAACCTATGATGGGACGGCCTCGATCATTCAGCCGTTGATAGCCCCGCTCTATTCGGGTAAGTCTGCTCACGAAGTTCTTGCTGCATTCTTGAATGAGCCGGAGCGGCCCGGGTATGAAATCGTTCGCGATTACTGGAGCAGGCGATTTGCCGCCGGCGGACAAGAGCCTCAAGTCAAGGTTGCCACGACGCCAAGCGCTCCGACAAATCAAGGCGCCGCCATTCCGGCAAAGCCAGCCCCGAGCACTCCAACGTCGCAGAACACATCAGGCTTCGAACAGTTTTGGCGCAAGTCGCTTCACGATGGCTTCGTTGCGAGTACCGCGCTTCAACCAAAGACTGTCGCGTTGAAATCGGATTGGACTTCCCAACTTCCCAACCCCCAGCCCCGCAACCCCAACCCCCAACTCGAGATTGTCTTTCGCGCTGACCCGACTATTCACGACGGGCGCTTCGCCAACAACGGCTGGCTTCAGGAATTGCCCAAGCCGTTGAGCAAGCTCACGTGGGACAACGCGGCTATTGTGAGCCCAGCTACTGCTGCGTCTCTTGGCCTGGGAAAGAAAGTAGGTGACATCGCCACCAATCGAATGGGGAGTATCGGCGGCGAGATCATTGCCGACGAGGTCGAGCTCCGGTATCGAGACAGAAAAGTAATCGCGCCCGTCTTCATTCAACCCGGTCATCCCGACAATGTGGTCACTGTGCACCTGGGCTACGGAAGATCGATCGCAGGCAAGGTCGGAACCGGAGCTGGCTTTAACGCTTATTCGATTCGCACTTCCGATGCCCCGTGGTTTGGTTCGGGACTTGAAATATCGAAGACCGGCGGAACCTACTCTCTCGCAACTACCCAGTCGCATCATTTGCTCGACGCTGAAGAAGTAGGCGAACGAGACATCCTTCGTTCAGGCACCCTCGAGGAATATCTGAAGCACCCGAGTCTCGCGCCTGAGAACGACGAGTCGCAACCCAGAGAATCTTTGTATCCGGGATTCCAATACGACGGCTACGCCTGGGGCATGGCGATCGATTTGAATTCGTGCATCGGCTGCAACGCTTGCGTCGTCGCCTGCGTCGCCGAAAACAACATTCCGGTAGTCGGCAAGGAGCAGGTCGCTCGCAGCCGCGAGATGCATTGGCTTCGAGTCGATGCCTATTACAAAGGAGGAGAGACAAACCCGAAGACTTATTTTCAGCCAGTCCCGTGCCAGCAATGTGAGAACGCGCCTTGCGAGCTGGTGTGTCCGGTCGCGGCGACGGCTCACAGCGCTGAGGGTCTGAATGATATGACCTACAATCGCTGCGTCGGGACTCGCTATTGCTCGAACAACTGTCCGTACAAAGTTCGGCGCTTCAATTTCCTGCTCTATCAGGATTTCTACACGGCGAGCCTGAAGATGATGCGCAACCCCGACGTAAGTGTGCGCAGTCGCGGAGTGATGGAGAAGTGCACCTATTGTGTTCAGCGAATTCAGAAAGCCAAGATCGAATCAGAGAAAGAAGACCGGCAGGTTCGAGACGGTGAGATTGTCACGGCTTGCGAGCAGGCTTGTCCGACCCAGGCAATCGTCTTCGGGAACATAAATGATTCGGCGAGCCGGGTGGCGAAGCTAAAAGGCGAGGCTCGAAACTACAGCTTGCTCGGATCATTGAATACAAAGCCGCGCACTACTTATCTAGGCGTAGCGCGGAACCCGAATCCCGAATTGGAGAACGGATAGCGATGCAGGATCACACTCAGGATTCGGTCAGCGACTCGACGATAACGCCTCCTTCGGTCATCGGAGGGCAACAGACGTTCGCGTCGGTCACCGACAAGATCAGTGCGATCGCGCTGGCAAAGCGCACTCCGACGGGGTGGTTCATCGGCGCTGGAATATCGTTTCTGCTGGCGATGTTGTTGCTGTACACGATCGGCTATCTGGTGCTGACGGGTATCGGAATCTGGGGAAACAACATACCGGTCGGGTGGGCGTTCGACATCATAAACTTCGTTTGGTGGATCGGGATCGGGCACGCGGGAACTCTGATCTCGGCGATTCTCCTCTTATTGCGTCAGCAGTGGCGCACTTCGATAAACCGCTTCGCGGAGGCGATGACGTTATTCGCAGTCGCATGCGCGGGCCTTTTCCCGCTTCTTCACACGGGCCGGCCCTGGCTTGCTCATTGGCTGTTCCCGCTCCCCAACACAATGGGAGTCTGGCCGCAGTTCCGCAGTCCTTTGATCTGGGACGTCTTCGCGGTTTCAACTTATGCGACCGTCTCGGCGCTCTTCTGGTTTATTGGACTGATTCCTGACTTTGCAACGCTTCGCGACCGGGCGAGAAGAAAAGCGGCGAAGATCATCTATGGCATGTTAGCGATGGGCTGGAGAGGATCAGCGAGACACTGGCATAGATACGAGACGGCCTACTTGTTGCTGGCGGGCCTGGCGACGCCTCTTGTCGTCTCGGTTCACACAGTGGTCAGTTTCGACTTTGCGACTGGGATCGTTCCCGGGTGGCACACGACGGTATTTCCGCCGTACTTCGTTGCGGGCGCGATCTATTCCGGTTTCGCGATGGTGATGACGCTTGCGATCCCGCTCAGGAAATTCTACGGGCTCGAGGACTTCATCACGATGCGGCACCTGCGCAACATGGCGAAGATAATGCTTGCCACCGGATTGATCGTCGGCTACGGCTATATGACGGAGACATTCATGGCGTGGTACAGCGCCAGCACGTTTGAAGAATTCATGATCAAGAATCGGATGATGGGCCCTTACGCGCCGCTGTACTGGTCGTTGATTCTCTGCAATATCCTGATCCCACAGATTCTGTGGTCGAAGCGAGCCCGTGGCAGCGTAGTCTTGCTCTTCATAGTTTCAATCATTGTCAATATAGGAATGTGGCTTGAGCGATTCGTGATTATCGTTACCAGCTTGCATCGCGATTTCCTGCCGTCGTCGTGGGCAATGTACCGCCCGACGATTTGGGACTTCTCCATGTTCCTGGGCACGATTGGCTTGTTCCTTAGTCTGCTCTTCCTGTTTATTCGTTTCCTGCCCATGATTTCTATCTTCGAAATAAGGACGATCTTGCCGCAAGCCGAAGTGCATGAAGCGGGGGACTGAGTTTAGAGAATAGAAGCAATGAATCCGAGACCAAAACTTTATGGGCTAATGGCGGAGTTTGAAGACCCCACGGCACTGGTGCACGCGGCGCGGCGCACGCACGAGGAGGGTTATCGAAGAATCGATGCTTATTCGCCCTTCCCGATCGAAGAACTCACGGACGCAATCGGGTTTCACCATACCAGGCTGCCGTTGATCGTCTTGATCGGTGGAATCGTCGGGTGCACAGGCGGGTTCGCACTGTGTTACTGGGTGTCGACAATCGTCTATCCGCTCAATATCGGAGGCCGACCGTTGAACAGTTGGCCTGCATTCATTCCAGTGACGTTCGAGTGCACGATTCTGCTTGCGGCGCTCGCTGCGGTGTTGGGAATGCTGGCTCTGAACGGCTTGCCCGAGCCTTATCATCCGGTGTTCAACGTGCCGAGTTTTGAGCAGGCGAGCCGCAACAAGTTTTTCTTATGTATTGAGGCTCTCGACGCAAAATTCGAAGAGGCAAAGACGCGCGAGTTCCTGCAGACGCTTGGGGCCCGAGAGGTGAACGACGTTGAGTTCTGATCGAAGATCGAAGCAAGGAGGATCGAGGATAGACGGATGGAGGATCGAGCATGCCACGAATAGAGAGCTTTAGAGATCTTGATGTCTATCAGCTAGGGCTACCGGAGGCCAAGCGCGTCTTAGTGATCACAAGGGAGTTTCCGAGGGAGGAAAGGTATTCTCTTACGGATCAAATTCGAAGATCCTCGCGCGCGGTGAACGCATTGTTGGCCGAAGCGTGGGCGCGGCGCAGGTATATGGCCGCGTTTGTGAACAAGGTAAATGAATCGCTCGGCGAAGCAATGGAAACCAAAGCTTGGCTCGATCATGCTCTCGCATGCGATTACATAGATGCAAAGCAGCACACTGAATTGGACAAAGTTTGGCAGCGAATCGGAGCGATGCTCAATAGAATGATTCAAAAGGCCGACACCTTTTGTCGATCAGCGGCTCCGCTTGGTTCCGGGGCGTCCCGTAACATTTAGACCGAATGATGCGATCATCCATCGTCAATCTTCGATCCTCGATCCTCGTCCTTGCGGCGTTGGCCTTTTCCGGCTGCCGACAGGACATGCACGATCAGCCGAAGTACAGGCCTCAGCGACCGATCGATCAAATTGGGTCGATCAACGACGGAACATCGGCGCGACCGCAGGTCGAGGGTACCGTCGCCCGCGACCAACTCCGGGACGATGTCGAGTTCTACACCGGCAAGGTGCGAAACGCGCAGGCGACCGCGAGCTCACCGCCTCAAGCACCGGTCACACAGTCAGGCAATTCTCAAGCCGGCCAGAACTCTGAGCAAACGTATCAAGGCTTCGTCACTGAGTTTCCTATGCCAATCACCGCTGCGGATCTCGATCGCGGACAGGAGCGTTTCAATATCTATTGCTCGGTGTGTCACGGTCGCCTGGGAGACGGCTCAGGAATGATCGTCCAGCGCGGCTTCCGCCGGCCGCCGTCCTTTCACGACGAGCGATTGCGCAATGCGCCCATTGGATACTTCTTCGACGTCGAGACGAACGGCTTTGGGGCGATGCCGGACTATGCTTCGCAGATTCCACCTGAAGATCGATGGCGAATCATCTCTTACATTCGCGCATTGCAACTGAGCCAGCGTGTCGCGCTTGCGGACGTGCCCGCGAGCGATCGCAGCAAGCTCAACAGCGAACCTCAGCCGCCAGAAGAAGGAGTGCATCGTTAGATGATTCAAACGATCGATAAAGCTCCTCCTGAAGTGGATCAGTTTCAGCGGCGCGCTCTGATGATCGGCGGCGTTGCAGTGGTGGTGTGTATTGTCGGAGCGATTTTCAACGTCGATCAGTTTCTCCGGTCGTATATCGTCGCATATGTGTTCTGGCTCGGGATTACTCTCGGATGCCTGGCGATACTGATGCTTCAACATATGTCGGGTGGAGCGTGGGGCCTGGTGATCAGGCGTTTGCTGGAGTCGGCAACTCGAACCTTTCCGTTGCTGGCGTTGTTGTTCCTGCCGATCGCCCTCGGCGTCGGATCTATTTACCCTTGGGCACAACCTCTCGCAACTGACGCTCCAGAGGCGCTTAAACATGCACTGGCGCACAAGGCGCCTTTCTTGAACGTTCCGTTCTTTCTGGTGCGGGCGGTTTTCTATTTTGCGGTGTGGAACCTGATGAGTTACTTCCTGAACAAGTGGTCGCTCGAACAGGACCGAACCGGACATCGTCCGCTTACGACCAAGCTTCAATCGTTGAGCGGACCGGGGCTCGTGCTGTACGGATTGACGGTAACGTTTGCCTCAATCGATTGGATGATGTCGCTGGAGCCGCAATGGTTCTCGACGATGTACGGAATCCTGATCATGGGCGGACAGGGTCTGTCGGCAATGGCGTTCATCATCGCGGTGGTTGTGGTGTTGTCGCAGTACAAACCGTTGTCGGAGGTCATCAAGCCCAGGCACTTGCACGACCTGGGTAAGCTGATGCTGGCGTTCCTGATGCTGTGGGCCTACTTCGGCTTCTCGCAGTTTCTGATCATCTGGTCAGGCAATCTGCCGGAAGAGATTCCCTGGTACGTGCGCCGGCTTCAATCGTCGTGGAAGTGGCTCGGGCTCGCGCTGGTCGTGCTTCAGTTTGCGTTGCCGTTCGTGTTGCTGTTGTCGCGAGATTTGAAGAGAAACGCCCGAAGACTAGTGATAGTTGCAACCGTGGTGATAGTAATGCGGTTGGTCGACTTGATTTGGCTAACCGGGCCTGATTTTTACCAGGGTGCGTTTCGAATTCACTGGATGGATGTACTGATGCCCATCGGGCTTGGCGGCTTGTGGCTCGCATACTTCGCTTATCAACTGAAAGCGAGGCCGCTTCTGCCGATCGGTGATCCGTTTTTCGAAGAGGCGCTCGCTCCCGGCGGGCATTAAGCAGTTTCCGGGTTTAAGGTTCGGGATTGAGTCTGATGGCGATTGCAGCGACCGATTTCAGACAGGGTCTTGGGAATGAAGACTGAGCATACCAATAACACCTCAACCGATTCGCAGGGTCACGGCGCCGGTGTGGGGCACGAAGTCAGCGCGCTCAGCATCGGACCTGTCGTATGGTTCATGGTAGGGCTGAGCGTCGCGACCGTAATTGTTTTCTTGTTGATGACAGGTCTGTTTGACGCGTTCGCGAGTCGCGCCGGCAAATCAGAAGAGCGCCCCTCCCCGCTGGCTGGCGAACGACAAAAGCTTCCGCCCGAACCGCGACTGCAGCTGGCTCCTACAACTACCGAGCAGTTGGAGGACAAGCGCCCTCCAAACATCAAGCAAGATCATCCGCTTCAAGAGATGAAACGGGTGCGGGCCGAGGAGGACGCGAAGCTCAATAGCTACGGTTGGGTTGATCAGAACGGCGCCGTAGTTCACATACCAATCGATGAGGCCAAAAGGCTATTGCTTGAGAAAGGGCTTTCGACACGCAAATGAAAAACCAGAAGGCAGAAGGCAATCGGCACAAGGCATCACGCGGAATAAAGCATAAGTCCGCGTTCTGCTTTCTGCGCTCCGCATACTGCCTTCTGTCTTTTGCGTTCTGCCTTCTACTTTCTTCCGGCGGCGTTTTCGCTCAAGGATGGGCTCAGTCCCCGCCGCCCCTCGCCAGTGAAGATCCGTCATCGGGAAAAGTGCGAATGCTCGAAAATGTCGGCATCGATCAACGCCTCAGCGAGCAGCTTCCTCTCGACGCGAAATTTAAAGACGAGAGCGGCGCTCCGGTTCGGCTTGGAGACTATTTTGGAAAGAAGCCGGTCGTGCTCACACTGGTGTACTACTCGTGTCCGATGCTCTGCAATCAAGTATTGAACGGACTGACGAGCGCGCTCGATGTGATCTCGTTCGATATAGGAAAGGAATTCGACGTTGTGACTGTGAGCTTCGACCCGCGCGAGACACCCGGCCTGGCGAGCAGTAAGAAGGAGACTTACATTCAGTGGTACAAGCGTCCGGGCGCCTCCCAGGGCTGGCATTTTCTAACAGGCGATAAAGCATCGATCGACAAGCTCACCGAGGCCGCCGGCTTTCATTACAAGTTCGACGCGGCCACGAATCAATTTGTTCACGCGAGCGGAATCATGTTGGCTACGCCTGATGGAAAACTCGCTCGGTATTTCTACGGCATTGAATATGCGCCCAAGGACCTGCGACTGGGACTGATCGAAGCTTCGGAAAAGAGGATCGGTAACCCGGTTGATCGATTGCTTCTTTACTGCTATCACTACGACCCTTCATCGGGAAAGTACAGCGCAGTCGTGATGAATATCCTGCGACTTTCCGGAATAGCCACTTTCACCGGTTTGATCGCGATGCTCTGGCTGCTGCGTCGTAAGCGGCTTTCACGCATCAACCTGGGAGGGGCGGTCTAGTTTATGCAGGTGAGCATTCCCTTTTCTCCGGATCAAGCCTCGAGCTACTCGGCTCCCGTAGATATGCTGTTTGCGTTCCTGTGCGTCCTCACAATCCTGTTCGGCACAGTCATCACACTGGTGATCATTTACTTTGCGATCAAGTATCGCCGCCGCCATAAGAACGAAATACCTGGCCAGATTGAGGGCTCGATGAGTCTCGAACTCCTGTGGTCAATAATCCCATTCTTTATCAGTATGGGGATATTCGTTTGGGGCTCGCAACTTTACTACACCATGTATCACGCTCCAGCGGAAGCGCTCGAGATCTACGTCGTAGCCAAACAATGGATGTGGAAGTTTCAACATCTGGACGGCCAGCGGGAAATCAATGAGCTTCACGTGCCCCTCGGGCGCAAAGTGAAGATCACCATGACAACAGAGGACGTGATCCACAGTTTTTTCGTGCCTGCGTTTCGAGTGAAGTTGGACGTCGTTCCAGGCAAGTACAGTACGGTTTGGTTCGAAGCGACCAAGCCCGGTCGCTATCACCTTTTTTGTGCCGAGTACTGCGGCACCGGTCATTCGAGGATGATCGGATGGATTGAAGTTATGGAAGCATCCGAGTATCAGGCGTGGCTTGCCGGCGGTGCCGCTGAAGGTTCGCTTGCATCATCGGGCGAGAAGCTCTTTCAGCAACTTGCCTGCATTACCTGTCACCGAAGCGACGCGCAAGGCCGCGGCCCGGTCCTTCAAGGCTTGTTCGGCAAGGAGGTTCTGTTGCAAAACGGCGACAAAGTCATCGCCGATGAAAGCTATGTTCGCGAGTCGATCCTGAATCCGCGAGCGAAGATCGTCGCCGGGTTTCAGCCGATCATGCCGACCTTTCAGGGGCAGGTCAGCGAAGAACAGTTATTGCAACTTGTAGCCTACATCAAGTCGATAGGCGCGAAGGCGCCCGGCGAAGCGGGCACATCAAATCCGAATGCGCCGGCGCCGGCTGCGACGAAACCGCCCGGCCAATAGGGTTTAGGTCATATGGAAACCGTAGCTCAGATTATTCCGCCGCGCACTCATTACCTCAACGCTACTTACGGCGTTAAGTCGTGGCTGCTGACGACAGACCACAAGCGCATCGCGCTTCTTTATCTTGCTTCGGTGACCTTCTTCTTCTTTCTCGGAGGCTTGTTCGCCGTCGGTATTCGCATCGAGCTGCTGACGCCGCAAGGCGATTTCGTTCAGGCCGAAACCTACAACCGAATGTTCACCATGCACGGCGTGGTGATGATCTTCCTGTTTTTGATTCCGGCCATACCCGCCGTGCTTGGAAACTTCCTTGTGCCGTTGATGATCGGCGCGAAGGATCTCGCCTTTCCCAGGATCAATCTCCTGAGCTGGTACATATACATGGCAGGTGCGACTCTGGCCGTTCTCGCGATCTTGTTTGGCGGAGTGGATACCGGCTGGACATTCTACACGCCGTATAGCTCGACCTACTCAAACGGCAACGTGATTCTGACCGGCCTGGGCGCGTTCGTAGTTGGCTTCTCTTCGATACTGACCGGACTGAACTTCATCGTCACGATTCACACCATGCGCGCGCCGGGGTTGACGTGGTTTCGCTTGCCGCTGTTCATCTGGTCGCACTACGCGACGAGCCTGATCATGATTCTCGGGACTCCCGTAATCGCAGTTACGATACTACTACTAGCTCTGGAGAGAATCGCTCACGTGGGGATCTTCGACCCGGCGCTCGGCGGCGATCCGGTTTTGTTCCAGCATCTATTCTGGTTCTATTCACATCCGGCGGTGTACATCATGGTGCTCCCCGCAATGGGAGTGATCAGCGAGCTAATTGCGAACATGTCTCGAAAGCGAGTCTTCGGATACAAGTTTGTAGCGTTTGCAAGCCTTGCCATCGCGGTTTTTGGTTTTCTGGTGTGGGGTCACCACATGTTCGTGAGCACCCAATCGGTCTATGCAGGAATGGTCTTCTCGGTCTTGAGCTATGCTGTCGCGATACCGTCGGCGGTGAAAGTCTTCAACTGGACCGCAACTCTCTACAAAGGGTCAATTTCATACGACACGCCGATGCTATATGCGTTTGGCTTTATCGGGTTTTTTATCATAGGCGGAATGACCGGGCTGTTTCTTGCCGCACTGGGCGTTGACGTTCACGTGCATGACACTTACTTCGTCGTGGCGCACTTTCATTACATTATGGTCGGTGGAACGATCATGGGTTATCTCGGTGGCTTGCATTACTGGTGGCCGAAGATCACCGGCCGATTGTACCCCGAGGCCTGGGCGCGCTTTGCGGCGCTGGTTGTTTTCGTAGGGTTCAATTTGACGTTCTTCCCGCAGTTTTTGCTTGGCTATATGGGAATGCCGCGCAGGTATTATGCGTACCCGCCGGAGTTCCAGGTGTTGAATGTGATGTCCTCGGCGGGTGCTTCAATTCTCGGAGTCGGGTACTTGATTCCAATGATCTATCTCATTTGGTCGATGAGGTACGGGCCGCATGCGCCGGCGAATCCATGGGGCGCAGCGGGCCTCGAGTGGAGGACGAGTTCGCCGCCGCCGACACTGAACTTCGAGCGCACTCCAGTGGTGACCGAGGAGGCTTACGAGTTCAGACCTCCGAGCGATGACGGAGAGTAGAGATAGAAGATTGATGATCGAGGATTGAGGATCGACGATAGCGCGTGGAAACAATGGCAGAGACTCATACAACAACTCACGCGGGGCTGGCGCATCATTTTGATGACATCGAACAGCAGCGAGAAGCTGGAACGCTCGGGATGTGGGCTTTTCTGGTCACTGAAGTGATGTTCTTCGGAGGCTTGTTCCTTGCTTACATACTCTATCGCACGAAATACCCGGTCGAATTTGCCGTTGCGAGCAACAGCCTCAACGTGACGATGGGTTTCATCAATACGCTGGTGTTGATCTGCAGCAGCTTGACGATGGCCCTTGCGGTTTATTGTTCTCAGATCGGCAGGCGCAGGCAGTTGATCGGCTTCCTCCTTCTGACGATGGTTTTGGGCGCGACCTTCCTTGTCATCAAGGGCGTCGAATATCATGAGAAGTTTGTCGAGCACCACATTCCCGTTCGATTTCCGACTTATGAATTCAAGTGGGAATCACACGCTGCTGAGGAAGGATCTGGTCACACGGAAAGCTCGGTTGCAGTTGATACCGGCAACGTCGAGATGTTTTTCTTTCTCTATTTTGCGATGACCGGCGTTCATGCTTTGCATATGGTCATCGGGCTGGGAATCCTGACGACGCTTGTTCTTATGGCAAGGCGCGGCCGCTTCACGCCGGAGTATCACTCGCCTGTCGAGCTGTCCGGTCTTTATTGGCACTTCGTCGACATCGTGTGGATTTTTCTGTTCCCGCTTTTGTATCTGGTAGGCGCGCACCTGCATTGAAGCTAAGGACAGCACTTATGCAAGAGCACATAGTTTCACCGAAAATCTACTATGCGATATTCATCGCTCTGACGGTGTTGACTGTTGTAACGTGGAGCGCAGCTAAGATCGATCTGGGCAGAATGAACGCTGTGGTCGCGCTGACGATCGCTGTGATCAAAGCAACGCTTGTGGTGCTCTATTTCATGCACGTGCGCTACAGCTCTCGCCTGACCTGGGTGTTTGTTGGAGCCGGCTTCTTTTGGCTGGCGATCATGGTCGCGTTGACGTTGAGCGACTATATGACACGAGGCTGGCTCACAATAGCCGCCCAATGATGAATCGAAACCATCGGCGCTTACTCTGAGCTTGCTCGTCCCTCTTCCGGTTGATATCATCGCCAACACAAACCGAGTTACTAACTTCGTTACCTTAAAGGAGTTGAACCCATGCATAAGACGCTTGTCTGCGCCGCTATCGCCATGCTTCTGACAACCGTGACTTCTTACGCTTCGGAGCAAAGACACGCCATTGTGATCTATGACGGCGTTTCGTCTGAAGTAGCAACGTCACCCGCGAATGCAAAGGACCTCTGGGTTATGCTCACAGATCTGACTCGTGCAACAAGGTTCGTAGTGAAGCCCCAGGGCGTCTGTCGCGACGAGCTTTGTTTCCCCATTCCAAAAGGACGCAAGGCGGACTTCCTTAGCAAGCGTGATGGCGTCGAGTGGTTCAACCTGAGTGAGTTCGCGAAGCTCGTTAAGCAACCCAGCGCGCACGATGACAAGAACGGCGTCTGGTATTTCGGCAAGCGAGAGGATGAGCGCGGAACTTATTTGGCGTCGCTTGAGGCGCCGAATTTCACGCTGCCCGATATGGCAGGGCGCACACATTCGTTGTCAGACTTTCGGGGCAAGAAGGTGCTGTTGATCACCTGGGCTTCGTGGTGAGGTTGCCGGTTTGACCTGCCAGGATGGCAGACCCTGTATCATGAGCTGAAAGACAAGAACTTCGAGATTGTTTCCATCGCTCAGGATACCGGCGGAGTGAAAGATGCCGGCGAATGGATCACCAAGGCTAAAGCCGAATACACTGCGTTGATCGATGACAAGCACATGGTGACTCAGCTCTACAATATGGTCAACGTGCCCACCGCCGTATGGATAAACGAACAAGGGCGCATCGTGAGGCCCAACGAAGTCGGGTACGTCGACAATCGATACAAAGCCATGCACGGCGTTGACGCGGGCCCTTACCTGGACGCAATACGCGATTGGGCGGCGAAAGGGGATCGCAGCTCGTTCCTGATGAGCGAGGCCGAGCTTAAGGAACGAATGAAGCCGCCGACCCCGGACCGAGCGCTGGCGGACGCTGAGTTCGCGATCGCTGAGTATCTCTATAAGAACGGTAACGGCACGGATGCGATAGCGCACTTCAAGGAGGCTCAACGGCTTGCACCGGATAATTGGAACTATAAGCGCCAGGCGTGGGCGCTATCGGATGCTCAGAAAGACTACGGCACTTCGTTCTGGGACGAAGTGAAGAAGCTAAACGGCAAGCCTTACTACGAACCGCGAAGGTTGCCGGACGCAAGGAAGCCATAGCAGTCCACGCTGGTTTGATGAATCTGTAGGGCGGCTCTCCGTGGCCCACCTTACCGAAGCGAACACTTGCCATCAAACAGGGGCGGCCACGGAGGGCCGCCCCTAAGGGTCCATCATCTCAATTAGTTGTTTAGCCGAAAAAGTCCAACGCACCGATTAGCAATGTCGTCGGTCCATGGTGTCCTGCGCTTGCGGTCCGCTCGCCGTGAATTGCTTGAAAATTACCTGAAGAGGTCTCAATGAAGAGAGTTGCAATCGCGTTCATCTTGCTCGCCTCAGTTCTAACGCCGCGGCTTGGCGCTCAAACCGAAGAGTATGACGTGGTCATCATGAACGGCAAGATCGTCGACGGGACCGGCAATCCCTGGTTCTATGGTGACGTAGCAATTCGCGGTGATCGCATTGTCAAAGTCGGAAGGGTCGTTCCGGCTCAAACAAAGCGAACTATCGACGCGCGCGGGCTTATCGTTGCGCCCGGGTTTATCGATATGCTCGGCCAATCGGAGCAGAACTTATTGATAGACGCGCGCGCGGAATCGAAAGTCTTTCAGGGCATCACGACCGAGGTCACCGGCGAAGGCGGATCGGCCGCCCCTTTGAACGAATACATCCTTAAAGAGCTCGATCCGTTTCTGAAGCATTTCAAACTGACCGCCGATTGGCGCACGTTAGGCGAGTACTTCGCGAGGCTTGAACGAAGTCGCTCGGCGATAAACCTCGCGACCTATGTTGGAGCGACGCAGGTCCGTCAGTATGTGCTTCACGACGAGAACCGCGCTCCGACCGCGGGTGAACTGGACGAAATGCGCGCCCTGGTCGCCCAGGCGATGGAAGACGGGGCCGTCGGCATCAGCACATCGCTGGTCTACGCACCGGCGTTCTACGCCAAGACTGAAGAACTGATCGAGTTGGCAAAAGTAGCCGCCCGCTACGGCGGCGTGTACGCGACCCACATGCGCAACGAGAGCAATTCGATAATGCCGGCAATCGACGAAGCGATTCGCATCGGGAAAGAAGCCAACATCCCGGTCGAGATTTTCCACTTGAAGATGGCAGGCAAGCAGAATTGGGGAAAGATGCGCGATGTGATCGCGAAGATTGAGAACGCCCGATCAAGCGGACTCGACATCACCGCCGATCAATATCCTTATGTAGCGGGTGCTACATCCCTTGGGGCAAGCGTGCCGCCCTGGGCTCACGAAGGAGGAACTGCCAAATTCGTAGAGAGGCTAAAAGACCCGGCGACTCGCGAGAAGTTGAAAAAGGAAATGCGCGCGCCATCCGACAAGTGGGAGAACTTCTATTTGGGCGCGGGCGGCGGCGGTGGCGTTCTCATCGCCAGCGTGTTGAACCGCGACCTTGCGAAGTACGAAGGCAAACGCATCAACGAAATAGCTCGAATGATGGGCGAAAAAGATGAGCTTGACTCGCTATTTGATCTGTTGATCGCCGACAACGCGCAGACCGGCATGATCATTTTCCTGATGAGCGAAGACGATGTGAAGCTCGCACTCAGGCAGCCATGGGTCAGCGTCGGAATCGACCACGGCGAAGTAGCTCTGACCGGGCCCCTGGCAGAAGGCAACGCCCACCCCCGCGGCTATGGCTCGTTCCCAAGAATACTCGGCCGCTATGTGCGGGATGAACATGTGCTCACGCTCGAGGAAGCGATACGAAAGATGACTTCGCTTGCAGCCAATCGAGTCCACCTCCCGGATCGAGGTATCATAAAGCCGGGTTTTTTCGCGGACGTCGTCGTGTTTGACCCCGAGAACATTCACGACGTCGCGACCTTTGAAGACCCTAACCGGTTGTCCATAGGGATGCGATTTGTATTGGTTAATGGTGAACCCGTTGTGTTCGAAGGCAAGCAAACGACGGCGTTGCCAGGCCGTCCGCTCAAGGGACCGGGCTTTAAGAGCAAGTGAAACGGATACGTGACAAAACGGCCGAGTCGCCATCGAACCCATCACGTTTCATCACACCTATGACTCCAATCTACTGCCAGGAATGCAAGCGGGCCAATGGCGCAGCAGCAAAAAAGTGCATTTGGTGCGGGCTGCCGCTTAGCGGTGCCACCCAGACTGGCAGGGTGGATACGACCCGAGTGGAGATTGGCTACCTTGATGGGATCGATCGCTTCGAAGACGCCGGACCGGTGCGCCTGGTCATCAGCACCGAAGGGGTTGAGGTGGCCGAGTTGATTCCCGGTAGCAGATCGCTCAAGATTCCGGCTAGCTCGATTCTCGGTGCAAGCGTTGTAGATGCCAGCACAATGACCGAGGGCAAAAGGCGGCGGCGACCAACCTGGTCGTGGCTCGCGCTCGGGCCTCTCGCTCTTCTCTTCCCCGGGAAACGAAGTCCCGACATCAAGGTCCACGACTACATTCTCACGATCAAGTACCGGGATGGCGATGCAGTTCGAAACGCCGTGTTTCATCGTGAAGACCGCTCTGGCCTTGTGGTGGTTGAAGGACTTGCTCGAATCGTGAGCGCGATTTCACGCCGGTAATAGACCAGCAAATACAGATGTAGGGATGTCTCTTCTAATGGCCGAGCGCTTCGCACGCGCCAGAATCAACGCAAACCTGGTCGGGTTCGATGAAACACATTTTGGAGGAATCGCGAGAATCGGGTTGGCTTAATCGAAATCGTTCCAATCCTGGATGCAGTGCTGACCCATCATGACTGCACGCGCAGGAGTTCAATTTCCCTTTTATTTGAGTCGCCGATTCATTTGGAGGAGCTTCACGTTCGCTAGAATTCGGTTGAATGAGAATCACAAGCGGAGCACACGATAATTGAGCGTCGTTCGCCGGCAACCCGATCGAAGCGCCGGAAGTAAGTCCCGAAGGCGCGTCGCCGCGCGCCTCTTCCCTGAGGCTCGCGAGCGCGGCTTCTAGAACACGGCTTACTTTTTCTCGTTCGTGTGACTGCATCTGGTTTTGCTTCGCAACCAACCCCGACCCGCAGGACTCGCTTTACGCCTCGTGCTCTACCGTATCGACGATTCCAATGATTGCTGAATCGATTGCCGCGCCAGCACTACCGGTCGCAGTCGTGGAAGCTGACCACCCTTCGCGAACGACCACCACGGTGTCCCCGACCCCGGCATCAACGCCGTCCAGAGCGAGCAGATCATCGCCTCCATCCGAACCATCCGGATCGATCGGACGCACGACCATGATTCGCGCGCTCTCGTAGCGGGGATCTTTTTGTGTGGCTACTACGTTTCCGATTACTCGCGCGAGAATCATAAATTTAGATGCTGCACTATGAAACGCTTTCACCGCGAGGCCGGCAAGCGTTGATAATTACCTTCTTCATCCCTGGTTCTCGAGAAACACCGAGTCCACGATTCCAACTATTGTGCAATCGGAGGGCACCTGAGCGGGCAGAAACGGAAAAGACGCTTCTCGTCCCCGACACCAGAAGACGACCTCACCTTTGCCGGCCCCAACCGAATCGATTGCGACCATCGGCTTACCCTTGTTCTTCAGAGCGCCGTCCAGCGGTTGGATCACCAGGAGCTTTCGCCCCTCGAGCGAATCGCTCTTGATGGTCGCTACCACGGTCCCAAGGACGCGAGCTAGCTGCATTCGATACGACCCTCCACCTGATAAGGCGCGGATTTGAAGCTTGAAACCGAACGCCAAACCTGCCGAACAGGATCGCAATCTATTGATTGTCTCACCAGTCGGACCGAAACACCCTAACGGTTTGCCGCGTCCATAAACACGAGCAGATCAACCGGGCTTACATCCGCGCCGAGTTGTCGAAGCATCGTAACCACCTGACCGCGATGATAGGTGGAATGGTTCATAAGATGCTGAATCATGCTGACGAGCGGATACGCCCACTTCTCGCCTCTGGTATTTGTATAAGCAATCACGTTGTCGAGCGCGTCCTCCGAAAGCCCTTTTAAGAACTCCGTATAGTCTTGTTCAACCTCCGCCCAGCGCTCTCTCAGCGATTCGACTGTCGGGAAATCCGTAGCTGTCAGCAAAGCCTTTGGAGACGTACCCTTCCAACGCTCGATCCATATCCATTCCGCCGCAAGCGTGTGCGCAAGCGTATCTCGAACCGAGCGATGGCTACTTCGCAGATCCGCCATGAATTGCTCGGACGTGAGCTTCGAGGCCAGGTCGAGCATTCTTGCGTTTGCCCATTTATTGTACTCATTCAAGTATATGACGTCGTGTCTATTCATCAGCTTACTTAACCTCACTGCGTTTAGCGATGTACGCCTTAGTCAGAACCACAGGATCGGCAGGCATTTCGCTTTTGGGAAAGAGCGGCGCGAGCGCTATCGAATCTACCACATTCATTCCCTCAATTACCCGGCCGAAAATCGAGTACTGATTGTCGAAGCTGGGCTGCGAAGCGATTAGAACAAAAAACTGGCTTGTCGCGCTATTCGGATCGTCTGGCCGCCGCGCCGCTGAAACTATGCCGCGCTCGTGTTTCAATTTCGAGAACTCAGCAGGCACGGTTTTTTGTCCCCGCTGACCCTGCCCCCACGTAGCCGGAGCTCCGTTTATCGTATTCGGGTCACCACCCTGGATCGCGACACGCCGATTCTTCTCTGTTGTGACAATTCTGTGAAACCTGGTCCCATCATAAACCCCTTCGCGCGCCAGTTCCTTGAAGTTTGCTACGTGTTTAGGGGCGACCTTTGGAAGAAATTCGATCACGATCCGGCCGTAACTGGTCTCAAGCACCGCAACCTCATCATCAGCATCCGGTCTCAATCCGCACGACGTCGAGAAAAGCAATATGACGGCTGCCGTCATTGCAAGCCACGCAGGTGTAATCTTCATTATTTCGATTCCGTCAACCTTCAAGCGCCTTCTTCAGGACTTCGTTGACCATCTGCGGATTGGCGCGTCCGCCACTCAGCTTCATAACCTGACCTACGAAGAACCCGAAGAGACCTGTCTTCCCGCCACGATACTGTTCCAGCTGCCGCGGATTGCCCTGGATCGCTTGATCGACGAAGGAGCGAATAGAAGCTTCATCGGATAACTGCAATCCGCCGATTTCCTCGACGACTTCTGCGGCCGATTTACCCGACTGATACATTCGGACCAGCACATCCTTCGCCATCTTCCCGCTAATACCGCCGCTGTCGATGAGCTTGATCATTTCGATAAGCTGCAAGGGTGATAACGGAGAGTCTGCAATATCGACGCCTGTGCCTTTCAGCTCGCGTGTCAGCTCGTTAAGAATCCAGTTGGCTGCCGCCTTCGCATTTCCAGAACTGCGAGCTACTCCCTCGAAGTAATCAGCCATCCCGCGAGAGTCGGTCAATTGCGAAGCGTCTTCAAACGACAGCTCGTATTCGTCGACAAAACGCTGTCGCCGAGCCTCCGGTAATTCAGGCAGCTCAGAGCGCAGCTTCTGAATCAAGTCCTCCGGGGTGATCAGTGGCGGCAAATCGGGCTCCGTGAAATAGCGATAGTCGTGTGCCTCTTCCTTGGAACGCATCGAGTAAGTCTTCGATTCGCGCTCATTCCACAACCTTGTTTCCTGTGGAATCTTCTCTCCTGCTTCAAGGACCGTTATTTGGCGATCGATCTCGTACTCGAGCGCCTTCTGCACGAACCTGAACGAGTTCAGATTCTTCAGCTCAACCTTTGTTCCGTACTTCTCCGCGCCACGCAAGCGCACCGACACGTTTGCGTCACATCGCAAGCTTCCCTCTTCCATATTGCCGTCGCAAACGCCGACGTAGAGCAGCGTCCTGCGTAGATACTGCATGTAGTCGTACGCTTCCCAGGAAGAACGCAAGTCCGGCTCGGAGACAATCTCAGCGAGCGGTACGCCGGTGCGGTTCAGATCCACGTAGGACTTGGTTACGTCGGGCATGCCTTCGTGAAGCGACTTGCCCGCGTCTTCTTCAAGGTGAAGCCGGGTGATGCCAAACCGCTTCGTTTGCCATTGGATCGCGTGTCCGAACTCGTCGCGCTCAGACGTGCGTATCTCCACCCAGCCGTGCTCCGAAAACGGCCGGTCGTACTGAGAGATTTGATAGCCCTTGGGAAGATCGGGATAAAAATAGTTCTTCCGCGAAAAGACCGATTCGCGATTGATATTGAGATTAAGAGCAAGCGCGGCGCGAGCAGCCATCTCAACCACTCGGCGATTCATGACCGGTAAAGCTCCGGGCAACCCTAAACATACCGGGCAGGTGTTTGAGTTGGGCTCATCTCCGAAGCGAGTCGAGCAGCCGCAAAATATTTTCGATTCGGTCCTGAGCTGGGCATGAATCTCAAGCCCGATCACGGCTTCGTACTTGTCTCTTATCGATGTTTCCATTGGTGGGTTGATCGAAAGTATAGCATCCGGCAGCGACCAACTGCCAAGACGCCTGGGAGGGCGAATCGCTGCGGCTTTGAGCTTCAACCTTGCAGCCAGTGTCGAACAGGGCCTATGAAAGACTTAGTGTTACCGAGGAGTTACGCTATTGCGCGACGGTGTCGTTCGAGCTGACAAATAGGCGGGCCAGCCTCTTGCGCGCGAGCTTGTTCATCCGCACAGCCGCTTGTGGCGCTACCGCTTTCAGCTTTCCGAACAGCTTGGTGATCTCGTCTGCCCGGCTCAACGCACGATGCATCTTTGCGAGATTCATAGGGCGAGTCACCTCCAGATCAAGATTCGATATCGAAATTTCCGAGAACGCGCCTTTCGCTTTCAGGCTCATACCGCCGAAGAGGTCTGCATCCATCTCGATCTCGTGGACGCCCGCCCATGGAATGAAGCGCTGGTCGCGACCCGACCGCGTCTCTCGGATGCCATCTTCGCCGATTTCAATTGCGTAGCCCGCTTCTCTCTTGAACGCCCATAGCATCCCGGCGTAACCAAGCCACATCATCAGAACCGGGAGGAACGCTAGAATCGGGAAGATAATTTCATCGAGTACATCTTCGAGGTCCGATTCGGTCAGGATTGCCAATACTGCTCCCAGCCCTCCATAAACAACGGTCAAGAGCATCACGATGATGGCGAACGACCTCGCGTAAAGATAGCTGCCTTGCCGCTTGATCACTATTCGCTCCAACGCTGTCGGCTTCCTTTCCCTACTGCTGACGGAATTATATCAACATCGGTTTCAAAAGAAATGCGCGCCGGGTTCAGTAATGGACTATTTGTGTGTTGCCGGCAAAAGCAGTCCTCGGCGTCTCCAGCGTCTTCTGCGGTTGATTTCCAGCATTGATCAAGAAAACCGCTGAGGACGCGTGGGAGCAACGCGATCGTGAGCGAACAATACACTACAACACCACCGCAAGCTGCGCGATGTCGTTATCTCTGTTATTATTATCGTTTCGATTACACGCAGTGAGGGCAACATGCAGGTACGAGAAGACATTCGGAACATCGCAATCATCGCGCACGTCGATCACGGCAAGACTACCCTGGTTGACGCGATGCTCAAACAGTCCGGGTTATTTCGCGATAATGAGGCAACCGTCGAACGGATGATGGACTCGATGGACCTCGAACGCGAACGCGGCATCACTATCATGGCAAAAAACGCATCTGTGCATTACGGCGGCGTGAAAATAAACATCGTCGACACGCCTGGCCACTCTGACTTTGGCGGAGAGGTGGAGCGCGTTTTGAAAATGGTAGACGGCGTGATGCTGCTGGTTGACGCCAGCGAAGGGCCGCTGCCGCAGACGCGTTATGTGCTTTCGAAAGCGCTGGCGCTCGAACTGCCCTCGATCGTTGTGATCAACAAGATCGACCGGCAGGACGCCAGATCGGCTGAAGTGGTCAGCGAGGTCTTCGATCTGTTCATAGATCTGGACGCCACCGAAGAACAAAACGATTTCCCGGTGATCTACACCGTAGCGCGCGACGGCGTAGCCAAACGCGAACTGATAGATGACAGCACCAACCTTCGCCCGTTGTTTGATCAAATCCTTGCCACGATTCCGAAACCGGCCGCTCCGGTCGACGGCGTACTGCAATTGCTGGTAGCTAACCTCGACTACAGCGATTACGTAGGCCGTCTTGCAATCGGAAGAATCTTTTCCGGTGCAGTTGCGGTCGGCGATCAGATATCAATCTGCAAGCTAGACGGCCGAATCGAGAAAACGAAAGTAACTAAGCTTTATGCTTTCGAAGGCATGAAGCAAGTACCCATCGACCGCGCTGAAGCAGGCGAGATAGTCGCGCTCGCGGGTATCGAAGACATCTACATAGGCGAAACGGTTTCTTCAGCCGACGACCCCCAACCACTTCCGCGAATTACAGTGGATGAGCCGACGATATCTATGCTCTTCAGCGTTAACACCTCGCCGTTCGCGGGGCGCGAGGGGCGATACGTTACCTCTCGAAAAGTCAGGGAGCGTCTTGATAAGGAAGTGCTCGGAAACGTAGCCATCAGAGTCGAGTCGACCGATGCTATGGACACCTTTAAGGTGTCAGGCCGCGGCGAACTCCAGCTTGCGATCATGATCGAGATGATGCGGCGCGAAGGATATGAACTTCAGGTGTCAAAGCCGGAAGTCATCACCAGGCGGGACAACGGAAAGTTACTCGAGCCAATCGAGCTCACGGTGATCGATTGTCCCGACACATTTATTGGCGTAGTAACCGAAGCTCTTGGGCGGCGCAAGGGGCGGCTGACCAAGATGGTGAATCACGGGACCGGCCGTGTGAGAATGGAGTTCGAGATTCCGTCGCGCGGGTTGATTGGATTCCGCAGCGAGTTCCTGACCGACACGAAAGGCACCGGGCTCCTGAACACGATCTTCCTGCGCTGGGATGAATGGCAGGGCGCAATCTCACAACGGATCACCGGCGCACTTGTTGCTGACCGGCCCGGGCCCACTACGACTTACGCGCTCTTCAATCTCCAGGAACGCGGCGAGCTTTTTGTGAGGCCGAACACCCAGGTCTATGAAGGTATGGTCATCGGTGAAAACGCGCGCGACGTAGATCTGGACGTGAACGTGATAAAGGAAAAGAAACTGACCAACATGCGCGCTTCTTCGGCAGACGACGCGATGCGATTGGTTCCCTTCCGTGAGCTCTCGCTTGAGCAGGCGCTTGAGTTCATTCGCGAAGATGAATTAGTAGAGGTCACTCCGTCATCGATCCGCATGCGCAAAAAGATTCTCGCTTCCAACCAACGGCCAAAAGGGAGAGCTACAGAGTAATGATTCTTTTCTAGCGTTATCGTTTTCACTCTCGGGTTCGCTCCGATTCGCCGCGTTTATGGACCGATAAAGGAGCTTTCGAATGCACCGAAGAGACCTAAACCCTTTACTTTGTGTCCCGACGATGGCGCTCTTACTCAGTCTGGGCGCTTGTTCCCACTTTCACCATCACGGATCAAACAAAGAGGAGTCACCGAAGCTCGACATCTCCAGTGCGGCGTTTAACGACGGCGACCAAATTCCACTCAGGAACACTTGCGACGGTAAAAACATCTCCCCGCCTCTGAAGTGGAGCGGCATCCCCGAGTCGACCAGGAGCCTCGTACTGATTTGTGATGACCCCGATGCGCCGGCCGGCACCTGGGTTCACTGGGTACTTTACGATCTGCCGCCGACCGTTTCTGAGCTGGCAGAGGCTGTCTCGCCGTCAGGCACGCCTGCCCAAGGGGGAACTCAAGGTGTCAATGATTTCAAGGGCCTCGGTTACGGAGGTCCATGTCCGCCTCCGGGTATGCCACACCGATACTTCTTCAAGCTCTACGCGCTGGATGAGACGCTAAATCTGAAACCCGGCGCAACCAAAAATGAGGTTGTAAATGCGATGAAGGGCCATACGCTTGCCGAAGGACAATTGATGGGGCAGTTATAAGAGGATATTTCACGCGTGAAACGTGATGCGTGAGGAGGTCCCACGCATCACGTATCACTCATCACTTCGCGTAATATCCTTTTCGAGCGCGCACGGCTGCGTCGGGTCGATCCACAAGCACTCTTACGCGACGAAACGTTCCATCCTTTTCAGAGTTGGTAGGATAATAGCCGACGCTGTAGACGGTGCGAATCGCGGCTGCGACTTGCTTGTAAACACCTGCGAGATCGCCAACCTTTTCCGCTTTGAATATTTGCCCGCCGGTGACTTCCGCAATTCGCTCCAGCTGGTCACGGGCAATCGCGTAAGCCTCCGACGAGCTGTTGCCGCGCTCGAAGACCTCTTCGTACTCGGTGTCGAGGTAAATTGGGAACACAATCACATCGGCTTCTTCCAGCCGGCGAGCCAGTTGGTTAAAGGACACGCGCGTCTGCATTGGATTGTACCGATCGAGCGAACTGTCGACGCCGTCGGTCATCACTACGATTGCATTACGTTGCCCGCGAGTGCCCCGCAGCGTATCCATAAGCGAAAACCACAATGCCTCGTAAAATGCGGTTCCGCCGCGCGATTGATCTATGGCTTTGATCCGGCGTTTCAACTCAGCCCGATCTTCAGTCAGCTGTGACACGACTCGAATCTCATCAGTGAATGTGACAACTGCTACTTTATCCTGAGGTCCGAGCACATCAATAAATCGGAGCGCGGCCGACTTCACGACATCCAATTTGTCTTTAATCGAGCCTGACAGATCAAGCAGCAGCACGAGGTTAAACGGGGCATTGGTTGATTGAAAGAATTCTATCTTCTGGGCCTCGCCGTTCTCCGCGACGTCGAAGTCTTCCTTCCGGAGGTTACCCAGCGCAACACCGGCGCGATTAGTGACCGACACGTTGAGGTTCACCAGCGCCGCCTTCAACACAACCCCTTCTTCATCCGCGCCTCTTGGTTTCTCTGGTTCGTTACTTCCAGCAGCGTTGGGCGTGCCGTCGTCACTCCTTCGCAACAACGGTGGGGCGCTCGACCGAGTGCTATCGGAGGCAATCTCGTCCTCCTGATTAAAATCAATTCGCGCGCTCGAGCCTGCGCGGCGAGTGTTCGAGCCTGGCTGTGCAGAAACGTTCGATTGCTCTTGTCGATCAGGGTTTTGAGAAGCATTGTTCGGCGTCGACTCGCCCTGCCCCGCGTTCGAGTCGCGATTATCGAACACCAGCCCTGAGTTGTGTGATGGACCGGGCGGGGCGTTCGCCGGAATGATTCTTACTCGTACGCCCGAATCGCCACCGCTCGTCCTGCGAGTTTGACGATTACGTTCGAACGGTCCGATCTTTGTATCGCTGGCTCCGTTATCCGCGCGATCGCTTCCAGCGAATGTGACGGACCCATTTCCTGAGTTGGTGTTAGCGCTGCCCGATCCGCTCGAAGTCGAGGTGGATTTGTTAGGAGAAGATTGATCGGTCCGCGAAGCGTCGTCAGCATCCCCCGATTGACCAGCACCCGCGCTCGAACCGCGCTGCGAGCCACCAGGTGAGGACGAACTGGTCGAACTGGACGGGGGTAGGGTTGACGGGATTATCCGAACCTTCATGCCGGAACTTCCGCCGCCGGTTGTTCGCTCGCTTCGAGGGCGGACGAACGGGCCGGTTTTTGAGGTTGAACTTGAATCGCTACTTTGGTCGCTTCCTGCGAAGTCAATCGAGCCGTTGTTTTGAACTGCTTGCCTGGTCGGACGACCCTGGTTTGGGCCAGCCTCGTCCTGTGTGACGGGGGAAGAACCTGCGCCATGGTTCTCACTATCGACGGCCGATTCTGAAGCAGTCGCAGCCGGCGCCGACCCCGTGCCCATCGCGTAAGTTCCTGCCGCTTTCTTTACGGCTTTGGCAGCGAGAGTCAGGGTTGGCGCTGATGCCAGTGTCACACTACCTGTCTGACTGCTCAAGATTAGTAGTGTCTCACCCGTACCGATCTGTCCTCTAAGACTGCGAAGCCCATCGCGCTCGACTGCAGTGAGTGGCATTGTCGAATGCACGGTTCCCTGTGTAGAACGCATCGTGACTCTCGCGTCATCATTCGAAGGCAGGTGGTAGCTGATGTTGCCGCTTGTCGTCGCGACTATTGCGCTACCGAAGCTTCCGCTAACGTCGACCGGCCACGCACCCCCTGTCATCTGAATCCGGGCGCCGACCGGAACATAGACGGTGAGGTCGATCTGACCAGTCCCTGGCTTACACTGGACAATGATGGAATTCTGCGCGCCCATGAGGACGAATTCACCTGGCTCGATCGAGCTCGCGGCTGAAGATCTCTTCTCGGCGACCACACGAACTGTTTGGAAGTCCCACGTCTCAATCCGAGTTTCCCCGCGTGGATTCTCGACCGCAACTTCACCGCCCGGCTTCAGCGAGAAGGTCTCTACGCGAACAGCAGTTCCTTGTGCGCGAGTCAGTGAGGACATAACAAGAACTGCGGATAGGAAGAAAAAGAGTGAGCTAACGCGGCGAAGACCGCGCCGCGTGGGGGCTAGCGTTTTCATGGTCTACCTCCGAGGAATTTGATGAGCCTTTCGTAATCGCGGTCACACTCCACAAACTGACCGCGCGATCAAACGGATACTGGAATTCTCTTACAACCACAAACGCGGGTCAAACATGGAACAGATTACCCATTCGGGTATCCCCTCGTTAACGCCTTTGAGGAGAATATCGCCAAAACCGAGGCGCTTTGATTGATCCGCCCTAACAGTTAAATGATCAATGGGCTGATCAATGCAGTACTCGACGCGCATAGACGCGAAGGTGGTAATGCGTCGCCGGATCACAATAGCCTGATCTTCCGCGCCCACAGCCTCCTCTACTAAGGTTGATTCCAACTCTAATGCGGAAAAACCGCAGAGGACGCTGCGGGCGCCGGAGCCTGCAAGGTTCGCAACACCCACTCCTCCGCTGCCTAAGGTTGCACCTTTAGGCATGTCAATGTAACTTCCCTGATGTTCGCCGACGACCCGCGAGCCTGACCATGCCACAAATCGACGCTGCGAAGGCATACATCATCGGACACGCGCTACCTGCTCTGGTGATCTTGTTGATCGGTGTGCTCGCTTCGAAATTGGGCAAGCGATCGCTGAAGGCAGTCCTGAATCGCAGCCGTGTTCGGGACGACGCTCTACTAAAGAGCTTCTTCCTTCGAACTGTTTCTCTCTCCATTCTGATCGCCGCGACGATTCTTGCGCTTCAAACGCTGGAGCTGCCGATAATCTCATTAGTTGCCGGCCTGGGTGTCACCGGGCTGATACTCGGTTTTGCGCTTAGAGATACGCTTTCAAACTTCGCCTCCGGACTGCTGTTGTTGATCTACCGCCCGTTTCGCGCGGGCGAGCTCATTGACGTAGAGGGCGCGCTCGGAATAGTTGAAGAGCTGACCATAGTCAACATGCAGATGACCACGACCGATGGCGTGCTGGTCATTATGCCGAATTCAAAAGTCTGGGGCGCGAAGATAGTCAACCACTCGCGCAGTCAACGGCGGCGTTTAGAGCTGACGCTGAAAGTGCTTGAAGACGACGCCGAACAAGCGATCACCACGATCCTTGAGGTTCTTGCAGATGATCCTCGAATTCTGAGCACACCCACGCCGCAAGTGCGGGTGCTCTCGCTGACGGACAACGCGGCTATGTTAAGCGTCTGGGCGTGGACCAGTCCTCAGGATCTTCAGAGTGTAACCGCCGATGAGTATCTTAGAGTGTTGGCTCGTCTCAGAGACGTAGAGCTGCAGATCGTTTGAGAGTGCACAATTAAGAGTTCGCATTCAGGAGGCAACAATGAACCCAATGAGCGTCCTCGCATTTCTGTTCGTGCCGTTCATGCTATCAGGGACCGGCAGTTCCCAGGCCCAGACACCGGCTCAGACGTCGGCCCCATCACCACATCTTCCCCGCGGTGTAGCGACTGATGTGACCAACGCTGAGATTAAGACGGCTGTTCAGAAGACAGTTTCGGCTGCGGTGAGCGACCAGCAGCTTCGAGTCGTCAGCATCAACGGCGAATACAACATCGGCGTAGGCGTTGTGCATCGGGCAAAGACCGAGGGGCGGAATCCTGGCGGTGGAATTGAACACAGTCAGATCACCGAGGTCTATCACATCATTGAAGGGAACGGAACTCTCGTGACCGGCGGAACGATTGAGAATCCGAAAGAGTCTCCACCGGACAGCTCGGTGGTCAAAGTGCTCAATGGTCCAAGCTCCGGTGGCGGGGTAATTCAAAACGGCGTTAGTCGAAAGGTCGGACCGGGGGATGTGGTGATCATTCCTCCGAACACTCCACACTGGTTCAGCGAAATCACATCAGAACAGATAGCTTATCTGGTTGTGCGCATCGATCCTCACAAGGTGTTACCTGCAGGTTATGTTGCCAAGTGAGACCAGTGAGACCAGTGAGATTTGATACGCCCGGTTGTCCGTCTGTTCCGTGCTATCATTGGACAACATTTGGCGGAGTATGAAATGCACCAACGCACCGACTTTGAACATATCCTGGCGTCGCCGACTGAAGCGTACGAAGAAGGGTTGAGGTTCTTTATGGGTAAGGGCCTTTTGAACAATGCACTTCGACGCGTGGCCTCTGATCTTGAAGAGCACGGAATCGATTACAGCGTGATCGGAGCGGTAGCATTAAACCAACACGGATATCGGAGATTCACTGAAGACATCCATCTGCTGCTCACACAAGAGGGCCTCGAGAAATTTCGTAAGGAATTAGTAGGCCTCGGCTATCGCCCCGCATTCGAAGGCTCTACCAAGAGATTTCGCACGTCGCAGGAGAACGTTCCGATCGAAGTCATCATCTCGGGTAAATACCCCGGCGACGGACTCCCAAAGCCGGTTCAGTTTCCAGACCCAAGCGAAAGCTCCGTTGTAATCGACGGTTTAAAGACGATCTCGCTTGAGAAGCTGATCGAATTGAAGCTTGCGTCAGGAATGACTGCGCCCGACCGCTTGAAAGACCTCGCAGACGTGCAAGAGTTGATCAAAAGCAAATCGCTTGAGGAGTCTTTCGCTGAAAGCCTAGACTCGTCCGTGCGGGATGAGTTCCTTAAGCTGCAGAAAGCGGTTCAACAAGTTGCGAGCGATTAACTAGAGTAAGGAATCGCAGTAATCCTTAAGAGTCTTCTTTTCATAAGTCCGCAGACGCGAAAGACTGGGCGACCCTATGCTCGCCCAGTCTACTCATCTACCGCCTTCTCTTAACGGACTACTACACACCCGCGTACGAGTGAAGCCCTGGAATAATAAAGCTCACACCCAGCCAGGTGAAGATCACCAGCGCGAATCCCAGCAGCGCGAAGTAAGCACTGCGTCTGCCGCGCCAGCCGTGCGCGATTCGAGTGTGCAGGAATCCCGCGTAAGCCATCCACGCTACGAGCGCGCCTACTTCCTTCGAGTCCCATCCCCAATATCGACCCCAGGACTCATTAGCCCACACGGCTCCGGTGATGAGGAGCAGTGATAAGAGTGGAAACGCGACGCCGACAGTTCGGTACAATAACGAATCGATCGTTTTCAACGGCGGCAGTGCTGATACTACTGTGTCGCGCTTCAACGAGAACAGCGAGACTAAGAACAGCGCCACCCCGAGACCAATCAATCCGCCGAACTCAACCGGATTCGAGTTCATGCTGAGCTTCAAGGTTGACGCGTTCTGTTGCACCCACTTTTGAGCGCCGTCGGCCGTCACGGCTTCTCCCGACTGCTCAGACATCCAAACTGCAAAGGCAGGATATTCCCGAGGCGCGACGCGAGCCGCAGGGTTATCGGTGCTCTTCATCTGGACGAAGAGGAAAACCAGAACCAGTGCTTGCAGCGCGGCGCCAGTGTAGAAACACCGCCAGCCCCATCTCTTCGCCTTCTCGTCTTTATTGAAATGATCGAGAGCGAACAACGCGACGGCCGCAACGAGTGCCACGAGAGCCAACGCCATCAGCGGTCCAACCATCGGAAGTTCGGTGCGCAACGGAAGAGAGTTCTTGTCAAGAAATAAGTTTACACTGTACTGGCCGCGGAAAACCTCGAACGCGCCGACCGTGCCAAATCCGAGCATGATAAACGTAAGCAGCCCATAGAGCGCAGTCCACAGCGCCACACCTTCGAAGCGAATTCCGTCCTTAAGAAGGTAAGCGAAAGCGAGTCCGAAGCTGAAGAGGCAGACTCCATATGCCAGCGTCGCTATAGAGACGTGTATCGGCCGCCAGTAGCTATCGAGAATCGGCGGCAAGGTGCTGATCCCGCTGCCGAGCATCATTCCAAGCGCAAGCACCACTACAAGGATTGGCATCGAGAGAGCGCCCAGCGACCGGTACTTCGGCTTACGAATGACAACCAGCGTGGTTATACCCGCGCCGGCGCAGAACCCGAGTGTTAACGCATACAAATTGTCGAGTGGAAAATATCGCCAAACACCGTTGATGCCGGTCTTCCAACCCTCCTTGTCGCCAGCCTCGACCCATCTGATCATCCACCCCGAAAGGTTAAAGCAATAACCCATAGCGACCGTGATCAACCCGAGCCGATTCAAGATGTTTTCTTTAACAAAGATATTCGTCACGAGAAGAACGGCTGCGCAGATGTAGCTGATGAGCGCAAGCATGACGAGCGCATCGCTGTAGATGAAACCTACGGGTCGTCCGGCCTGGATGCGCACAAGGATGAACAGAATTGCTACGACGATCGGAGCCACGATTGGCATCAGTCCGGCCAGCTTTTTGGGTAGGCTCAACTCGAGCTCGGGCACCATTGCTTCTTCAGGATTCATGACTCTACTCATCTTTTGATCCTCCCGTCACCGACTGCACCAGCGAATTAAACCGGCCTTCAAAGGCAGGCTTGTTCCGGTTTGTGTTTCCGCCAAAGTAGATCTTCGAACCTTTGCCGTTGGGCTCGATCACGGCCCAGGCTCTCTGATGAGAGAAAAAGAAAACGCTGCACAAGGCCATCACCAACAAGGTGAATCCAATGTACACAGGAGTACGGCCCGGGTCGTATTGGATCGTCAGCGTGTGAGTGAGCGAAACTTTTTCGAAATCCTTTAAGATGATTTTGTTTCCGCCGACTAACAGCGGATTCTCGACGCCCTCTTTCCCGGCCTTCTCATTGGCCTTGGCCAGATATTGCTCGGCGAGCTGCGGGTTGAATGCAAACGCCATCGTTCGCTTGCCGTCAGCGCCATTGATCTCGAGCTGCGCCGCGGGATTGTTGTAGTCTCGCGACAGAGTCGTCGGTCCCTTCGCATCTACATCGAAGTCCGGGAAAAAGTTTACGTACCTGACCGTGCCAATCCCGGGAACCTCAGCCGAGCCGTCTCGTTTGATGGTCACCGGCGCAGACGGCGAACCGCTGCCGCCGGCAGGTTCGAAGGCGATCGTAATCTGCCGCGCATTGCCGAGTGGCATAAATGAATTCTGGAAAAATCTATAGCCGCGATAGTCACCAACATTGTTCAGATGAACCAGCATATCCTGCTGTGTGTTGCGTTCTTTGTCGATTATCCTGATGTAGCTTAGCCAGTCGATAGTGTTTGTCTGGTCAAGGCTCCCTTCCGGTCTGATCAGCTTCTGCTGCAGATCAGTGCACTCTATTTGGAACGGAAGAAAAGCCTGCGCGCGCCGAGAGCCCTCTAGTGAAACCTCATTCGTCTCGAACGTATTTGATACTCTTCCAGGCTTGATCTCCATCGAGCCGCCAATACCGTATCGACTTGTAAGGAATCCGCCGGTGAAGATGGTAATTAATGCCACGTGAACAGCGTAGGCCCCCAGCCGGTTCCAGGAGTTGCGCTGCGCAAAGACCGTCACTCGATCATTTTCTTCGTTGATGCGAGCCCGGAACCCACTCTTGCGCCAGGCTGCCCGAACCTTCTCCGCAACACTTTTTACATCCGCGTGCTCAAGGGCCTCGGAACTGAACGTTTGAGCGGCGATGAACTTCGGAGACGCAGTCAACTTCGGCTTGCGTATGTATTGCCATGCTGCAGGAAAACGATCGATCGAAGCGAGTATGATGTTGAGCCCGGTGATCGCCAAAAGAAGAGTGAAGCCCCGCGAACGATAGATGTCGAAGAATCCCAGTGCTCCGTAAATCTTGACCTGAGCCGGCTTCAAATGCGCGAAATATTTATCAAAGCCATCTACGTTCACCTGCATTACAAGCATGCCGATCATGCAGCAGGTAAGGAGAATGCTGAGCATCACGATGCCGAAGCGCACCGAGCTGAGCAGTCGCAGAGTTTTATCCAGAATGGAATCGCTCTTTTTGGTGACCACTTTTACAGCCGGTGCCAATGCGGGCGGAGTCTCTATATTCGGGCTAACTTCGGTTTCAGTTGTTGCCATACTTGAGTTCCGGCGTGGATCGTGCGATCGCTTTGTACAACCAACGCGAATTCTAGCAAGCGCCGATTTCACGTGTCAACGAACCTGCATCCGCAGCGTGCATCGGCGACCGGACTTATCTCCTTTGAATATTTACCGCGGCAAAACTGCAAACAACGTACCGGCGAGACCGGGATATAACTCCGGCAGGTAGAAAGCCACTTAATCCTTCAAACCCATCAGCGTGGCGTAGATTTGCGCAGCGCGCGGTGGGTAAATTCCCGCGGTCGGCGCCCCGGCGTCAGGGTCTAAATTGAGAGCGCTATTTGAGTTTTGCTCGGTGACCCAGCGCTACTTCTGCGGTTCGGACGGTCTAAGCTCAATGCGGCTTGGCAAGGCCCGCGGGTCCATCTCCAAGAGGTCAATAACCACCGAAGCAACGTCTTCGGGCAAAAGCTTCCACGTGTTCGCCGGATCCTGCTTACCGCCTCCTCGACCGAAGCCGGTATTGACCGAACCAGGCATCAGGTAGCTGACGCGAATGTGGTCATAACGAACTTCCTGCATAAGCGCTTCCGAGAAGCCGATCAGCCCGAATTTAGAAGCCGAATACGCCGCGGAACCTGGATGAGCATACTTACCGGCGAGACTTCCGATGTTGATGATGTAACCGCCGGTTTCCTTCATCAGCGGGAGCGCTTCGCGACAGCAATAGAATACGCCTGAAAGGTTCGTCTCAATCGTCGCGCTCCACTCCTCAACCGGCATGTCCTGCACATTGTTGCGCGAGCCGATACCGGCGTTGTTAATCAATATATCTAACTTGCCAAATGTAGCCTTAGCGGTTTCGAACAACGCCCGAACAGCCTGGTAGCTTCGCACATCACACAGTTTCCCTTGAACACACTCGCCATACTCTTCTCTAAGGAGCAAGACCTTACGGTCCACTTCCCCACTGTCGCGCGCGCAGATCAAAAGTCTGGCTCCCCGATCGAGCAACGCCCTCGCGATCGCCAAGCCTATGCCTCGCGTTGACCCGGTAACTATTGCTGTCTTGCCCGCAATGCTCATTCGAGAGTTATTTCAGAAGCGAATAGCCGAGCCGGCGCGCCAGGCGATAAACAAGCGGAAGCGGCAGCCCGACAACATTGTAGTAATTCCCGGCGATTTCATCTACGAACAGTCCCCCGAGTCCTTGAATTCCGTAAGCGCCGGCTTTATCCATCGGTTCGCCACTCTTAATGTACCAGTCGATCTCCAGGTTTGTGAGGCGGGCAAACTTGACCAGCGTCTTATCGAAATCCGCAACCTCCTGCCGGCTTGCAACATCATAGAGCGCGACCCCGGTCATAACGGCGTGCCACCGCCCGGACAAGGATTTGAGCATGCGCTCAGCATCAACTGCGTCCTCCGGCTTGCCGAGCAGTTGCCCATCAAGCACAACTATCGTGTCCGCTCCGATTATCAAGCCCGCCTCGCGTTGTCGCGCAACCGCAACAACTTTAGCCCTCGCGAGGCGTGTGATATAATCGGGCGGTGCCTCATCAGGGTGAGGCCGTTCCTGAACGTTGCCAGTCGCAAGCTCAAACTCGACTCCGATTTGCTTGAGCAATTCAGCGCGCCGGGGTGAAGTAGAAGCTAATACTATTTTGGACACTATCTCGCGCATTGTAACTTATCAGCCGGCCTCGACGTTTCCTGTTTCGAGTTCAACTTGCGGTTTGGCATAGAAGATCTCAAATCAATGGAGGTTCCCCTTGCGCCGAAATATTTCGTTGCTGATTATTGTGAGCTTCATCGCCGCGGTTGCTTTGGTCAATAACGGGTGTCGATCGGGAGGCCTGGACTCGGACGCCGGCGATGACAGTCTCAGCTTCGATCTGAACGACCCGAAAATAAAAGAGCGATTAGGCGAAGACGACGGCTATGGTTTCGCAATCATGTACGGTGCCGACACGCACGGCAGTCTCGAGACATGTGGCTGACCGAGCCACCCTATGGGTGGACTGGCACGGCGTGTCAGCTATATCAAAGCATTCAAACACAGATCGAACATGGAAGTACCAACGCTCGTGGTCGATGCAGGCAATTTGTTTACTGATGATCGCTATACCGGGGACCAGCTACCCGGTGACGTTATGACAAAAAACAAATGGGTAGTCAAGGGATACGGCGACTTACATCACGACGTTGCGAACATAAGCTATGTTGACCTTCCTTATCTAACCGAACTGCTAAAGAAAGACGGTTTCGAGAAGCGGGTTGACGAGTATCCGTTCATCGAACGGCTAATATCGGCCAACATTGAGCCCGTCGATGATCAGCACCGCAAGCCGATTCCCTACTTTATTCGGGAGATCACTCTTAAACGAGGAGTTCCGGGGCAGAAGCTGCGAATCGGCTTCGTAGGACTCACCGAGGCAAAACCTGTCGGCGCGGCGGATAAACAGGATGTCTACGCGGGCTATCGCGTGAACGATCCGTTTGAGGCTGCCAAGAAGGTGATACCAGAGTTGAAGCAGAAGACGGACTTCATCGTCGCGCTTGCGTATATGCCAATGGCAGACGCGCAGCGGCTGGCAACGGAGAATCCCGAGATAGAAACCATCATTGGCGCGCGTCAGACGAGCACAATGGATGAGCCTCAGCACTTTAATCGCGCTACAATTACTTATGCATATAGCCAGACAAAGTACATGGGCGAGTTGCGCGTTTACATCAAGGGGGATGGCACCATTGAGAACCAATTGAACCGGTACGTGGCAATGGATTCGAATATTCCTGACGACGCACCGGCAACCGATGAGGTCACGGCGGCCCACACTGAGTTCACCAACGAACAAAATTCTGCGGCGCAAACATCCCAAAGTGCAGCACCCAAGCCTGCTGGCTTGCTTGGCGGGACCGACTCACCCTATGTAGGCGTTGAAACGTGCGCGGGATGTCATCAGAAGGAACACGAGATCTGGTCAACGACACGGCACTCACACGCGATGGCCACTCTCGAGAAGAAGAGTGAGCAATTTGACAATGAGTGCATTCGCTGTCACGTGGTCGGCTATCAACGAGGGGGCTTCCAGTCCCTGTATACGACGCCGCAGTTCGCTAATGTGCAGTGTGAGGAATGCCACGGACCAGGACGCAAGCACTCGGAAACTCCCGCCAAAGGTTACGGGTTCATGGCGACGCCGATTGGGTGCATGCAGTGCCACAAACAACCGAACGATCCGGATTTTGACTTTGCAGTCTATTGGCCAAAGATTAAGCACTGACTATCGGGATGTCACTGACCGTCGATGTTAACCGATCTGCTAATGCTAGTTCCGCAGATGCTTCTCCGCGCAAGCGATACAGATGAGGCTCGCGAGCAAGCGGTCTTCGCCGCCTGGGTGGTAGTCGTCGGGGCCCCTATTCGCAAAGTCACTGCCCCGATTCGGCTTGAAAGGAAGACCCTGATCGTTGCTGTCCCAGATCCGACATGGCGCGCCCAGTTGATGAGCATGCGCGGCCAGGCACTTTTCAAACTCAACTCGTTGCTCGCCGCTCCAGTAGTCACGACGATTGAATACGTCGTCAATCCGGCTTTGATTATTTCCGAGCAAGAGCCCTCCGAAGAAGTCAAGTTCATTGCCCCCGAGAAACAGGTTGCCGGCTTGCGGGAACAAGCCGATCAGATCCCCGACCCGGAAATCCGGCGTGTATTTCTCAGCGTCGCCGGGAAATGTCTCGAGAGAAGGGCTAAATGACGACAAAGGAATCGCGCCCTCCCGACACGGTAATCGAACTCACGCAACTTACGAAGGATTACGAAACCGGCTTTCTGACGAAGAAGCGAGTTCGAGCGCTCGACCATCTGAGCCTGGAAGTGCGTCGTGGGGAGATATTCGGGTTTCTCGGTCCAAACGGCGCCGGCAAGACTACAACCTTAAAGCTGCTGATGCGCCTTATATATCCAACAAGTGGCACCGCGCGGATACTAAGCCGGGCGATTGACGATGTGGAAACTCATTCGCGAATCGGCTACCTTCCGGAGAACCCATACTTCTACGATTACCTCACCGGTCTCGAACTGCTGGATTACACGGCGGCGCTATTTGGCATACCGCGCGATGTGACTGCGACGCGAGGTCGAGAACTATTGGTCCTTGTGGGCCTGGATTCCCAGCGCGCAAATCGCCAGCTCAGAAAGTATTCGAAAGGCATGCTCCAACGAATAGGAATTGCGCAGGCCCTGGTCAACGATCCTGAAGTAGTCTTTCTTGATGAACCGATGTCCGGGTTGGATCCTATCGGGAGACGCGAAGTGAGAGACTTGCTTCTTTCGCTCCGCGAACGGGGAAAGACCGTTTTCTTTTCATCGCACATACTTTCGGATGTTGAAGCGCTATGCGACCGCGCTGCAATCTTAAGCAGAGGGAAATTGCATCGCTGCGGTACTGTCCAGGAGCTTACCGGTAGCGAAGACTCTGCGTTCGAGGTTGTTGCGGTCGGCATCAATCCGTCTGCGCTTGACCGGTTCTCTGAGATCGCCTCATTGCAATCCGCGACCGCGACACCCAACGGTGTTCACCTGGTGATAAGTGACGACCAGGGTGTGGATGACGCCCTGGCATTAATCCGCGATTGTGCAGGCACTTTGGTGTCCGTCAACCCTCGTCGAGTTTCGCTGGAGGACCTGTTTGCAGGCACTGACCAATGACTCCCGATCGATTAGAACGAAGAATATGTTACGCCGACTAAGTCCGTCATTTGTCTCCGTTCTTCTCGTCTTTCTTGGCGCAGCCGCAGGCGCTTTTCCAGTACCCGCCGTCTCACTGAGGACCTCTGCCACAGCGGCGCGACCGCAGGATTTGAATGCATTGATAGAGGGTCTGCAGCGTAAGTACTCGCGCATGCAAGGACTCGAAGGCGACTTCGTTCAGGTCTATTACGGTGCCGATGGAAGGGTGACCCGCGAATCGGGTCACCTGTTGCTGAAGCGCCCTGGCAAGGCCCGATGGGAATACACATCACCCGAACCAAAGTTGTTTCTTTCTGATGGCAGGAATGTCTTCTTCTATGTATACGGAGAGAAGAATGCCACGCGCTCTTCAATAAAAGAGACGGTCGACCCGCAGATACCATTTCTGTTCCTGCTTGGGAGAGGAAACCTCCGGCGGGATTTCTCGCGAATCGAGGTCGCCACTGGTGAAGCGGCTGTCGGGCCGGGCAATCAGGTTTTGAGGCTCTTTCCTAAGCGCGCTCCCGAAGAGTTCAAGCAACTGTTGGTTGAGGTTTCGCCGGCGTCCTTTGAAGTCAGGCGGATGGTTATCTTTGAACGCAGCGGGGCGAAGATGGATTTTCTGTTATCAAACCTACGGGAGAACCATGTCGCACCCGAGAGCCAGTTCCAGTTCACGGCGCCGAAGGGCGTCATCATACGCCGAGCACAGTAGGGCTAGTTCCTCTTCAGCTTCAACTCGCAGGGCTCGATAGAGCATGCCCCTACGGCCATCTTGCCAGTCCTCGCGTCGGTCACCGGGTTTCCTCTAAGAAAGATGAGGTATTGGTTCCGGCCTCCATTGCGTCACTCTCAAACTGGAATGTACCTTGTAGAAATTGTAGGATGGATTCATCTCTAAGGAATATTAATAACTCTCTGCTTGAACCTACTCGAGTTTCTTGGGATAGTGTTGGCATACGATTTGGGGGGGCAATCTCAAGAGACCGAGATCCTCTAAAACCCGCCCTCGGCTTTCGGATAAGGAGAGAGTATGAAATGTACACTACAACTTACTTTGGCCGTCTGTCTCATAATCATCGCTGCGTCATGGTTTCCGGCTCAACGAGGAGCCGTCAAATCCAACGTTGGCGTCGGCATGCTCAAGACTACGAGCGTAGGCACGGTTTGGGTGCTTCCGACTCGACATCTCGTTGGAATGTATACGTGTCCGAATCCTGATTTCTGCTGTCAAGTGGTCATGAATCAGTTTTGCAACACGCCCTCGTGTGAGTACACGAGCAACGCCTATATAAGATGTGGCTTCTACAAGCCTCAAGGAAGGCCAGCAAGGGGCTGTTGCACCGTGTACGAGGCTTGACTGTGATCGTCTGTGTTCAAGGAGAAAAGGACTATGAAGATAAAGATGCTGCTAACTTTCCTCGCCGGTGCGGTGGCTGCCATTCTGGCCTTCTATGGGTTAACGAGGTCTAGTGTCATCGCCCAATCCCCTCCGCAAGAGATTGAACGCCAGCGCGATCTGGTCGCTCAACGCAAGTCAACAATCGGAGTATTGGGTTCAATGGGGTTTCTGGTTAACTCGGTGAGAAGCGAGTCGGCTGGCGAGCGTGCTGGTATTTCACCCGGAGACATCGTTACAAGGGTGAACGGTAAGCCTTTCTCATCTATCAGTGAGTTCCTTGCGTTCACTGAAAGCGAACCCGGGACTGAACATGATTTTACAGTACTGAGAAGTGATGGAACAGACAGCAAGGTCTACGATCTGAAGATTAAGACCGAGCCTCTTAAGTCGAATAAATGAAGCGGTTCTTTCCCGCTGGAAGCATCTGCACACCGCTGTAGCGAGCATTATTTATAGTGAACGGAAGTCATATCTGGTATCTATTAGACATAGTATGGAATGACTCGTGCCGTTCCTGCTAGCCACCATCGGCGCCTTTCAAGAGATAGCAGGAAAGAGAATCACTTTAACTTAAGCCCATAAAGCTCGATCATCATATCTCTGATCTCCCAGGGATCAGGCACAGGCTCGAGTGACACGTCGATATTCATGCTCTGATTCGGAGCGAGCGTGTCTTTATTGTTAGGAACCGGTGTTATGATTTTCTCTCTAATCAACTGGCCGCCGGTTCCAATCACGCTGGCCTTTAGCTGAAGTCCGACAACGACCTGATCCCCAGTGTTCTGCACCACGCAAAGCATTCGCGCATACTTGACGTTGAGCCTCTCGCCGGTCTTCTTGTCGATATTGCCGATCTTGATGTTTGGCGCATAAGCATCGAACTCCGCCGACCCGGCGTGTGACGTCTCCAACTGCGAGGGCCGTTTTCCAAGAGACGTTACTATGATGATCAACACGATTACGGCGAGAACAGCCACACCGCTCAAGATCATTATTATCTGTGAACGGTCCTTTTCGGTTTTTACCGCGGTTTGCTCAAACATATGCTCCTCAAAGGTGCATCAACTCCGGGCGGATGTCAGGCACCTATGGTCATGCTTCCAATCAGCAGAGTGGGCGAAACGACGCTGCCTCTGAAATCCAAATCGTCGCCGACCATTTCAATGGAGTTAAGCATCTCCTTCAAGTTGCCTGCGATGGTTACGCCTTGAACAGGAAAACTCAGCTCGCCGTTCTCGATCCACACTCCAGAAGCGGATCTCGAATAATCGCCAGTAACGATGTTCACACCAAAGCCGAGAAGCTCGGTGACCAACATCCCTTTAGACACCGACTTTATTATTTCGGCCTGCGAGTACGGGCCCGGCTGAATATAGAGATTGCCTGCCTCGACCCCCGGCGCTCCCGTCAGCCCTCGTCCGGCATTCGCGGTCGACGCCAGGCCGAGCTTGCGGGCGGTGTAAGTGTTCAGCAGATAGTTCTCGAGCACCCCGCTGCGAATCACGACAGTTTGTCGCGTCGACAGCCCCTCGGCATCGAACGGACGCGAGCCCAACCGTCCAGGCATGGCGCCATCATCGATTACGGTTAGCCGCTCGTTTGCTATCTTTTCGCCAAGCTGTCCAACCAGAAAGCTCGATTTCCGGAATATCGATTCTCCGGAGGCGGCATTGAAGATATCGCCGAGCAGATCGCGCGCCATGCTTGGCTCGAACACTACGGGCACCGCTTGAGTCGGAACAGACCGGCCGCCAAGCTTGCGCAGCGTCCGCATGGCTGCCATCACTCCAATTTCTTCGGGGCTGTCCATCTCCGATAGCTTCCGGCGCACGTCGTACCAGTAGTCGCGCTGCATCTTCCCGTCTTCAGCTGCAACTGGAACCGAGGCTAAAGAACACGACGTCGCGCGATATTCACCGGCAAAGCCGAGCGAGTTGGCAAGAATCGCCAGCCCTTGCCCGGAATCGAAGCCGCCCCCATCGAAGTTGATGATCTGATCGCTGTATTCCTGCGCGGCGCGCTCGGCGCGTAGAGCCATCTCTATCTGCTCCTCCGTCGAGAGGTTCACGATGGCTTCGTCGTACAGATCAAGATCGGGAACCGCAGTGGCAAGCTCCATGGAATCGGGCAGCCCGGCGGTGTCATCTGGTGAAGTGAGACGAGCTAACTCGACGGCTTCTTCAATCAGGGTGGATATGGCATCGGCGCTAAAGTCCGAGCCGGACACCGAAGCCTGTCGTCCGTCGATCAGTACTCTCAGCCCAAGCCCCTGGTCGGTCGACTGTTTGAGTTTCTCAACCTCGCCGACCCGGACCGCAACCGAGAACTCCGTTCTTTCTCGAATTACGACGTCGGCTGCGCTCGCCCCTCGCTTTATCGCCCGGTCGGCAACATCGCTTGCGAATTCTTTAGTCAGATGAGGTTTCATTCAATGCGGATGGTCATTTGTCATTAGCCTCTGGTCAATGGTTCGTGGCAAGTCCGAAGATTAGCGCCGGAACTAATGACCACTAATGACTAATCTATTTTTGCGTGCCACCGACGGTCATTTCGCTTATCTTAATGGTTGGAATTCCAACTCCGACCGGAACCTGCTGTCCTTCCTTTCCGCATATGCCGACGCCAGGGTCAAGCTCGAGATCGTTCCCGACCGCAGTCACATGTTTGAGCGCTTCAGGACCATTGCCCCGCAACGTAGCTCCCTTCACTGGCGCGGTCACTTTCCCGTCCTCGATCAAGTATGCCTCGGACGCGCTGAAAGCGAACTCGCCGTTGGTGATGTCAACCTGACCCCCACCGAACTGCACGGCGTATAAACCCCGCTTCACAGACCGTATGATGTCATCCTTGCTATCCAACCCGGCGAGCATGAATGTATTGGTCATTCGCGGCAATGGCATGTGTTTGTAGCTTTGCCTGCGCCCGTTTCCTGTGCGCGCGGATTTTGTCAGACCTGCATTGAGATAGTCGCTCATGTAAGCTCGCAGGATTCCGTCCTCGATCAACACAGTTCGGCTGGTGGGCTCGCCTTCATCGTCAATGTTCAGAGAGCCGCGCCGATCGGGAATCGTGCCATCATCGACAACGGTGCACAGTTCAGAGGCCACGGGTTGTCCGATGAGTCCGCAAAAAGCCGACGACCGCTTTCGATTGAAATCGGATTCCAAACCATGCCCGACGGCCTCGTGCAGCAGTATCCCGGGCCAACCCGGGCCAAGCACGACTTCCATTTTGCCGGCTGGAGCTGGAACCGCTTCCAGTTGAGTGATCGCCTGCCGCGCCGCTTCAGAAGCGAAATACTCGGGTGTCATTTTGCCTTCGAAGAACTCAATTCCGATCCGGCCCCCGCCACCCGAACGGCCAGCCTGACGGTTACCGTCATCGTCGGCTATACACGAAATACCGAACCTCGCCAGCGGCTGCGAGTCTCCAACAAGCCGCCCATCCGACGAGGCAATCATTACATACTTGATCTCGTCGTTGATTGAGGACTGAACTTCCCGAATGCGCGTGTCGAAACTCCGAGCGGCCTTGTCGGCGTGCTTGATTAGCTCGATCTTTTTCGACAGCTCTATTGACGAGACCGGCACGTCCACCGGATACAGATTCAACTTGTTTGGCGTAGCGTCCACGCCGACAAGGTGCGTGCTTCCCCCGCTGCGGGCGATGTGGCTGGCGGTTTCGGCGGCATGACGAATTGCGTCAAAATCAATCTCGTCGGTATACGCGTAGCCAGTCTTGTCACCGATGATGACGCGGACCCCGACGCCTTGTGCGATTGATTTGGCCGCTTGTTTGACTATCTGTTCCTCGATCCCTACGGCATTCGCGACGCGGTATTCAAAGTACAGATCGGCGTAATCCCCGCCCCTCGACAGGGCAGCCGCAAGCAACTTGTCAATATCACCGGCCGTCAGACCATACCGGTCGAAGAAAAACCTAACCGCATCTGTGCTCATGTGATCCTTCTCTGGGGAGGTGATGATAAGCGTCGAACTCTTCCTGCGCTGGCGAGATTGCGATCCTCGCTCTTATTTACCGCCGAGGTGTAGACATGCAACACCACCGAAAAGATTGTAGTACCTGACATCGGAAAAACCAACTTCCCGCATCAGCGAAGCCAATCCCTCTTGATCGGGAAATGCCTGCACCGACTCCGGCAGATACTGATAGGCAAAACTCGACCCGGATACCGCGTTGCCAATTCGAGGCAACAACCGTGTGAAGTAAAAGTGAAACAGGTTTCGGAACAGTGGAAGGGTTGGACGAGAAAACTCGAGCACCGCTCCGCACCCGCCGGATCTTAGTAAGCGATAGATCTCACGCAACCCGGCGTCGGCGCCATCTACGTTTCTCAAGCCGAAAGCGACGGTCACAACATCGAACGCAGCATCACTAAAGGGCACGTTGAGAGCATCGCCTTCGATCAGATCAATCGGCAGTTGCGCCCGGCGGATCTTCTTCAACCCCAGCTCGAGCATCGGATGACAGAAGTCGATTCCCATAGTCGGCGCAAGCGCGCCAAGCTCCAGCGACAGCTCAGCGGTTCCACAGCAAAGGTCCAGCGCCGTGGCTCCCGGTCTCCGCAATCTATCAGCGACTTTCCCGATAACGAACCGCCTCCAGCGTTTATCTATGCTCAGTGAAAGTGCGCGATTGAGGAAGTCGTAGCGAGGCGCGATCTCCGCAAACATCGACCGAACGCGGGCCGCTTTACCCCCAGATCCGAGATCGCTTGTCTGAACTTCCATGGATTTGACGGAGGCTGTCTGGCAGAGCATTTATTACTTTTGTACTGTGACGGCGCCAACTTTCTTCATAACTGTTTCGAACCGGCTCGCCGGTCCGGCAATCACTATCGCCATCGATTGCGGCTTCAAATGAGTCTGAGCGGCGCGTTGAACGTCTGCCGCACTGACAGCGCTGACCCGATCAGCAAAGTTAATCACATAGTCGCGACCCAATCCGTATGTTTCGATGTCGAGTATCAATTCTGCCGCGCCTTCGATGGTCTTGAGCCGCTCAGCCATCGCCGCAATGAGCTTCGCCTTCGAGATCTCAACGCGATCGTTCGCGGGCAGATTCGCGGCCATTCGCGTCATCGTATCTACGATCACATCAATGTACCCCGCCAGATCAGCAGGCGCCGCCTTGAGGCTTAGAACCCAGGGACCTGCGAGCAGTCGCGCTTCGAGATCGCTCTCGAGACTGGCGCCTGAATGTCCACCAACGAGGCTCGAAATCTGACTTGAAAGCACATCCGCCATTACCACCGTCGCAAGATAGTCATCGGCTCGCCTCGAAACTCCTACCTGGGCGAATGCCGCTCTTACCGGCGCATCTTCGGTGCGATCGAGTACTAAAATGCGCCGCGTTGCCGGGGTATCTGCGGTCTTGAACGTCGGCGGTACCTTCTCACCTTTCTTCCACGGACCAAGCTTCGATCTGGCGAGTCGCGTCACCTGGTCGGCTGTCGCATCGCCGGTCACGATCATCTCGGAGTTATTCGCGATGTAGAATCGATTGTGAAAATAGACCAGGTCCTGACGCGTAATCTGCTTGATCGTTTCCGGGGTGCCGCGCTCCGGCCGGCCAAACGGGTGCGATCCAAAAAGGACCTCAAGCGCCTTGCGACGCGCCACAAGGAAATCGTCCTGACCTTCCTTCGCGAGTGCCACGACCTGCGCTGACTTAAGCGCATCGAGCTCCTTCTGGTCAAAAGTTGGACTTATCAAAAGTCTTCCAAGCAGATCAAGAATTGCCTCGAGCGAATCTGCCGGACCGGCGATCACGATGTCGGTTGAATCCCATCCCGTTGTGACCTTCAGGGTCAGTCCCTGTTGCTCGACGCTGTCGGCCATGGCGCGCGCAGAGAGCCCGCCGGCACCCCTCAACAGCATTCCGGCAGTAATATCTGCAAGACCGCCCTTGCCGGCTAGATCAAACAACGATCCGCTGTTGATCCGAAGACGGACAGAAACGCTTCCGGTTCCCGGCTGCTCAAGGGTCATTAGCTGAAGACCATTCAGCAACGAGTCTCGCTTAACGATTGGCACTACGAGCGGAGAGGCCTGCGGACGGTACGTCACGGCGGAGTAATCGGCACGAACAGTAAAAAGGACCACTGAGACCGCGGCGATTGCGAGCGCGGCTCGCTTGCTTGCTTCCAAGGATGCCTCCACTTTCTGGAACTTCAATCGAGTCTAGCGATAGAGTCTAGAGACCGTCAACAGCTTATGCTATACTGCGCGCGTTGCCCCTTCCGAGCGCACGCGCTCCGCGTGTAACCCGCGGTTCAAGCCCCAACTAATCATCGGAGAGAGTTCTTAAAATGTATTGCCCTAGCTGCTCCACACACGCAAGCGACGGCGCAAAGTTCTGCAAGGCCTGTGGGATGAACTTGAACGTCGTCACCCAGGCGCTCAACGGCGGAGTTGTAGTCTCTGATCCGCTTCGCGACCGTGAATTCAAACGCGCGCGCAAGCAGATCAGCGATGGCATAAACGGCTCCGCAATCGGCGCAGGTCTTTTGGTAGCAGCCGCGCTTCCCTATTTTCTCGCTCCGCGGACACCATGGATTTACACCGCAACACTGCTGCTGGCACTGGCAGGCATCGTCAAATTGTTTCGCAGCGTCGCGAATATGATAGACGCGAAGGTTGGCGGAAAACTGCTCGATCCCGCGCTTCAACCCCGCGCGAGTACGGGAGCGCTGAGCAACAACAACCAGGCGCCGCAAGGCGGCGCAAACCCAAGCCAGCGTCTCGGCGAACCTGGAAAGAGTGGCCAACCAGCCAATACGCGACCGGTGGTCTTTGACAGCGACCCCAACGGCACTCCTATCCCGCACGATCCTCTTGCAGATAGTTTTGGCCGGCCCTTGACCGGCCGAATAAATCGCGAGCACTCGAGTCCGCTCAGAGCGTTCGACAAAGATGACGACTTGATGTCGAAGCTAAGAAACTGACCATTTTCAATTTGCCTCTTGGCGGACCTTTGCGTCTTCGGGTGAAATTGTCGCTTCGCACCAGGACGCAAAGGTTCGCAAAGACGCAACGGACTTCACTTGGATTTCACTTCCGTCCACCATCTGTCATACATGCTGATCACAGGGCCGAGTTCTTTGATGAACTCACATCGCTCAAGGGCATCGCGCGGAGGATAGCCGGCTTCGTTTGTAAGCAGCTCCGCGCGAATAAGCGGCCGCGCCGCAAGATTGACCGAAGAATATCCGGTTCCATTCGCGATGTCCGCCGCCGTTCCGGCCTCAAGCACGAAGTTCATGAATTCCTGCGCAAGTTCCTTATGAAGCGCGTTACGCGTTATGCACATATTGTCTACAAAGATCGTGCATCCTTCCTTTGGAATCACGTATCCGATTGCGGGATTCTCGATTATCGCTTTGGCGATCTGCCCGCTGTACGCTTGAGCTATCCAAGCATCGCCTGACAAAAGCATCTGATCGAAGCCCCCGCTGTCGTAAGCCTTCACCAGCGGCTTCTGTTGCATTAGTAATTCCGCTGCCGACTGGATATCGTTCGGGTCCGTGCTATTCTCCGATTTGCCCAGGAGCTTTAGCGCTGCGCCGATTGTTTCGCGAACGTCGTCGAGCATCGCAATTCGATCTTTGTAACGGGCATCCCACAATGCCGACCAACTATCGATCTGCTCGGCCACTTTGTCTTTTCTATATGCGATCCCCGTCGTTCCCCACATATAAGGAATTGAAAACTGATTCGCGGTGTCATACGGCAGCCCGGCGAATTGAGGATCGATATTCGAGAAGTTCGTTAGGAAGTCGCGGTTCAATTCCTGAAGGAATCCCTGCGCGCGAAGAACGGTGACCATGTAATCGCTCGGAACGATGATGTCGTAATTAACGCCACCGGATTGAAGCCTGGCGAGCAACGCCTCATTTGAATCGTACAGCTCGATGTTGAGTTTCGCGTCGTAACGGCGCTCAAATTCGGCAATGACATTGTCAGGAAGGTAGTTCGACCAGATGAAGACATTCAACTCGCCGCCCTTCGCTTTGTGACCTTGCCCCCCGATGGCAAAAAAGGCCAACAGCGCAATTCCGCATGCCGCGGCGCCCATCGTCCATCTCGACTTTCGGACTGAAGCTATTCGCCCGGAAGCCATTCGCCCCGAAGCCATTCGTTCAGATACAACGACGAGAAGCATCGTCACACCGAGCAGTACCGTTGAAATAGCGTTGATCTCAGGCGTTACTCCAGTCTTCACCATTGAATAGATCTTCAGCGGCAAAGTCGCGCTTCCCGGGCCCGCTACGAAACTTGTGATCACGTAGTCATCAAGAGACAACGTAAACACAAGCAACGCCGCCGAGATTATTGCTGGAAGAATCAAAGGAAACGTGATCGTCGAAAACGTCTGCCAGGGCCTCGCTCCGAGATCGAGCGCGGCTTCTTCCAGCGACGGATCGAGGTTCACCAGTTTGGCTTGTACGATAAAAACGACATACGAAATCGAAAACGCGACGTGCGCAGCGACGATTGTGCTGAGTCCAAACCTGGCGCCAACCAGACCGAATAGTCCAGCGGTCGCGAACCCGATCACGATTTCAGGAATGATGACTGGAAGAAATATCAACCCTTCGGTTGCGCGCTTCAACCTGATTCGATAGCGCGCGAGCGCAACAGCCGCAGCTGTTCCGATAATTGTCGCGAGTACTGTTGTAATGAAGCCCACGATCAAGCTGATGCGGAGCGAGGCGATCAGTTCCGAGTCTCGCCAGGCAAGCGCATACCAATGCCAGGTGAATCCTCGCCAAACAGTGCTGAAGCGGGAGCTGTTGAAGGACAAGGTTACCAGGACAATGATCGGCGCGTAGAGAAAGACGTAAACAACGCCGGTCAGCAGGCTGAGGGTGGAGGGTATTCGTCGCTGAGCTGTTGCTGACACTGCGGACCAATATCTTTGATGGCTGGATTCGAGTCAAGGTGCCGACGTACAAATTCATCGAGATCGATCCCCTTTTAATCAAGCCTACCTCGGAAAAGGCTTTCGCCGTCGTTGCGAGAGCTGAGCGCCGAGACGAGGCAGTCTCTGAATCCTAGTTGCGGGGCGGTAAATCGAACCGCATACCATCGGTTCCGAGAACAACTTTCCCTTTGAATACATCGCTCACGCCCCGCAGGAACGCCTGCTCGATCTGCGGACTGACCGGCGGTGGAACCATGTGTGTGAACACCAGCGTTTCCACTTTTGCGTAGGCCGCGATCTCAGCGGCCTCGAGCGGACTGGCGTGATAAGTCACGATGTCTCGCGACAACTTGGCGCGACGTAGATTCCCCGCCTGATCGAAATTGCTCGCAGCCATTTGCAGCAGGTTCTTTGCGATCACATCGTGAATGAGCAAATCCGCGCCTATCGCATGTCTGGCAAGATTGGCGCTCCTGGCCGTGTCGCCGGAAACGACTACCACGCGACCGCGATACTCGAAGCGGTAACCGTAGGCGGGCTTCGCAGGATCGTGCTCGACTTTGAAAGCCGTCACCTTCAATCCGTTGCGTTCAAATACGAGTTCGGCCGCTTCATTGCTTTTTAGTCTGATCGGCTGTGCGATTGCTCCGGCGCCAGCCCGGGGCATCCACTGTTCGCCGTGATGCTGGACACGGTAACCTGTATCGAGCGAGTAAGCCAACTCAAAGCCCGCAACAACCTGCTCGACGCCGGGCGGCCCGTAGACATTGATCTTGTGGCTGCGGCCCGCCACCCAGCTTTGCACCAACGCTTCGCCCAGATCGCCAATGTGATCTGAGTGAAAGTGCGTGAGCAGGATGGCGCTCAAGTTTTGCGCCGGGAGATTGTTCACAACCGCCTTGCGCCACGAGCCGGAGCCTACATCGACCAGGATAACCTCGCCGCCGGCAATGATTGCCGTGCAGGCCTCTGCGCGGTTGGCGTCCGGCAACGGCGAGCCGGTGCCGCACAACAGGACGTGCAGTTGTCCGTCATTTAGCCACGTTGCTACGGGCGTTCCTCCGACGCCAGATTGCGAAGCCGTCTTCGCGACTGAAGGTGAAAGGAACAGTAGAAACAAACCTAGAGTTGTCGTCACAAGAGAGTGGCTACGATTGTGCATTTGACCTGCCTTTATTTCGGGAGATATTCGAATCGGCTGCCGAGCGCCCGATTCGCCACTATTGCACAGCCTGGTCCCCCACTCAAACCTGTGTAGATGGTGTATTAGCATGTCGCCAGCAAGCAGTCCTCTGCTCCCCGGCGTTCTCCGCGGTTTTTCCTGATCAGTGGCTCGGAATCAACCGCCGAGGACGCAGAGGACGCAGAGTCGCAACGCAATCGTGAGCGCGCAACACACTACCCACGAGCTGCGTTGTTTGACACCTGTCGAAGCGCCAATCTAGAATTGACCTCGCGCCCGACAAGCGAGGTGAACGAGCATTGACGTTCGTACTCTCTCTACTACAATCAACTCAAACTCCAACCGGCAGCACTCTTGATGTTCTCTTGCGAGCGAGCCCAATCGCAAAAGGGGTCCTCCTTCTATTGCTGATCTTCTCAATCTATTCGTGGGCAATCATCATCACTAAGTGGCTATGGCTGAGAGACGCCGAAAAGCAGACCAAAGGTTTCTTAGCCAGATTTCAGAGAGGCGGGAAGCTCTCAGAGTTTTACCAGAGCACTAATCCGGCCGACCGCAGCCCGCTGGTTCGTGTGTTCATAGCCGGCTACGATGAGATCAACAATCAACTGGGAGAAACTGGCGGTGGGGTTCGCAGCATCGACGCGATCAATCGTGTTCTTCAATCGGCTACAATCTCAGAAGTGTCTTATATGGAACGCCGGCTGACCTGGCTCGCGACAACTGCCAACGCCTCTCCGTTCATTGGTCTGTTCGGGACTGTAGTCGGAATCATCATAGCGTTTCATGGATTGAGCACGGCGTCCCAGTCTTCGATTCAGGCGGTGGCGCCGGGCATCGCGGAGGCTCTCATCGCAACCGCGGCAGGAATCGCTGCAGCAGTGCCCGCTGCAATCTTCTACAATCTCTTCTTGAACAGGATCAAAACGCTTACCGGAATAATCGATCGGTTCTCGTTGGAGTTGATGAACCTTGTCGAAAGACATTACATCAAAGAAGTGGTACGTGAACCGTGAACCGTGAATCGTGATTTACGATTTCACGATTTACGATTTCACGATTTACGATTTCACGATTTACGATTTCACGATTTACGATTTCACGATTTACGATTTCACGATTTACGATTTCACGATTCACCGTTCACGCATCACCGGGCTTTGTTTTATGGCTTTCACTGATCAGCGCGGACGCACTCAGACTTCTCTTTCCGAGATTAATGTCACTCCGTTGGTTGATGTGATGCTGGTATTGCTGGTCATCTTTATGGTGACCGCCCCGATCCTTCAAACCGGCATCGAGGTCAATCTACCGAAAACCCAGGAGACTCGAGTTGAGCAACCAAAGCCGAAAGCTGTTGTCGTCAGCATCGACAAGGACGGCAATATGTATCTCAGCACTCAGGCCGAAGCAAAACAGGTGAACGTGAATGATCTGCCTGCGCTGCTTTCAGAAAAGCTTGGGCAATCGGGGGAGCGCAAAGTCTATGTGCGAGGCGACGGCGAGACGCCGTATCGGATAATCGCGTATGTGCTCGATCTGGCGAAGCAGGCCGGCGCTGAAGTGAGTCTTGTCACTGAACCAACTGTAAAGAAGAAATGACGTCCTAATATCGCATTCACGTGAGCGTTCAGAGTACCGACTTTAGTCGGCTCCCATGGTCCGGCGCATAAAGTCGTTGCTCTGAACGCTCTCGTGAATGCCGATACGACGAAGCTGAATTTTGGCAGAGCTAGTCACATTCAAAAGCGATTTAGACCAGGCTAAAACATCGTCTCGTCTCGGTGTGGCGCTCTCAGTAGCGCTCCACCTGATCATCTTTGCCGCTTTATTTATCTCTTTCAATAGAGTGATCTCCTCGGAGATCGTAGCCGCCGGGCCGGGCGAAGGAGGCGAAGGCGGAGGCGGCTCGATTGAAGTCGGAGTCGCGGACAAGTCAGCCATTCTTGGATTCGCAAAACCTCAGCCGGTTGCGTACGTTGGTGACACTGATGATGCTATCAACAACACTCGGGTTGAGAGTGTTCGGCGGCCCGATCCGAATTCCGAGGCGCTTCTTCCGCCAACCGAGAAGGACGTTCCCGATCCTAAAACGCTTAAGACAGATCGCCCCGTAGTGAATCAGCAAGAAAAGATCTTCACCGGCAAAGACGAACACGGACGTTCGACAGCCCAAACTGCGCAAGTGGGTCGAAGCTTCGGCACACCGACGCCGGCGGCGATGATCGGAGGCGTTGGACTTGGCTCTGGTGGCGGGTTTGGAGGCGGCACCGGTTTGCCGGGCGGCTCGGAATATGGTCGGCGCATTCAGGCGATTCTCGGTCGAAACTATACGCCGCCAGCGATCGACTCAGGCGGTATTCAGTACGTGATAATTCTTATTCGTATCGCGCGCGACGGAAGAATTCTCTCTGTTTCGGGCGGACGCGTGGGGGCGTCTTACATGAAGCAGCGTTCTTCGAATGCGCAAGTGAACTACGCAGCCGAGCGGGCGGTTATTGCGTCTGATCCACTACCGCCGTTCCCTTCGGCGTTCCTTGCAGGTGTACAGGAAGCGACCGCGGAAGTTTGGTTCCGCTATCCGAAGTGATATTGTTTGATGGTGCTGCAAGAGCGGTGAAGTGAACGCAGCAAATGTTACTGTTTGGCGTTGATCGGCTTCAAAATATGAGATCACGAGCTTCGATCGCCTTCGCAATGCTCATCTTGTTTGTCTGGTACGGTGTTACCGTTGTCGCCCAACAGGAAGCAGCACCCCAGGACGACATCCGAAAACAAATCGGCACGATCATCGTCACTCCGGGCAACGGTCCTAATCTTGCCGTCGCCGATTTCATTGCTCGCTCGGCTGGACTTGAACCCGCTGCCGGGACCTTCAATCAAGTCTTATGGGCTGATCTTGATTTCGCAGCCGTATCGGGATTGGTTGGCAAGAGCCTTTATCCGAAGACGCTTGTTCCTGACCCGGCTTCTTTGAAGTTCGCCGATTGGAGCGGCGACCCGGTCAAGGCTGACTACGTTGCATTCGGTAACCTTCAAAACACTGGAGGAGAAGCATCTGCGGACACCTATCTATTCGACGTAAAGACCAAGCAGCAGCTCATCGCGTCGCGGCACTCGGGCGATCCGCGGCGCATAGCGCACGAATTTGCCGACGAGGTTGTAAAGCTGCTCACCGGGCGGGATGGCATCGCTACTTCCAAGATCGCGTTCGTTGGCGGCGAAGCGATCAAGGCGATGGACTACGACGGTTTCAATCAGCGCGGGATTGCAAGCGACGGTCCGATGGTGCGCTTTCCGCAGTACTCGCCGGACGGACGTTATCTGGCTTACGTGAGTTTCAAGACCGGGGTGCCGAACATCGTGGTGCGCTCGGCCGAAGGCGGGCTGATCGGGGGCACAAGTTTCAATTCAACAACCACGTCGCCGACGATTTCTCCGAGCGGGCAGCTTGCGTTCAGCTCGGCGATAGGGGGCGACGGCTCGATGGAGATCTACGTTTCAAATCTCGACGGTTCGAATGCTCGCAGGCTGACGCGAACACCAAAGCGTATCAACATCTCGCCCCGTTGGAATCCGAAGACAGGGCGTGAGATTGCCTTCATTTCGGATCGAGCAGGTACTCCGCAGGTTTATGTTATGGACTCAAGTGGAGCGAATCAGCGTCCGTTGATCGCTCGAGGAGGGCAGGCGGATTCGCCTTCGTGGTCCCCCGACGGCCGATACGTCGCGTTCACCTATGGCGGCGCGGGAAGCTTTCAAGTCTTTGTCGCGGATGTAGCATCAGGCCAGCTAATTCAGCTAACATCGCAGGGGCGAAACGAGAGTCCGACCTGGGCGCCCGACAGTCGGCACATCGCGTTTCAGTCGAACCGTTCTGGCCGCTGGGAGGTTTGGCAGTCGCACATCGACGGCAGCGGACAACGTCAGCTCACACGCGGAGGTGGCCGTTCGCCGACGTGGGCAAAGTGATTTAGCCGCAGCGTAGACCGTCCGGTCCGCGCTTGATTTGTGATGTATCGCATACGAATACGCGCAGAGTGGAGATTCTGCGCGACAACGGGAGCTGAAAATGAAAAACAAGTTTTCGAGAACAGTTGCGATAATCTTTGCTGCTTCTATCGTGGCCGGCGTGGTGGGATGCGCAAAGCCAAAGGTAACCTTGCAAGTGTCGCGTGATCGCGTACAGCAGGGCGAAGACGTTCGCGTGAACTGGACATCCAAAGACGCGAAGCAAGTTACCATAAACGGACAGCCAGTCGATAAGATCGGGGCTCAAGTATTCACACCCGACAACACAACGACCTATGTTGCAATCGCCACTCGTGGAAAGAAGGAAGCGCGAGACAGCAAAGTCGTCTCGGTGACACCTCGTCCTGCTCGCCCGAGCATTCGCATCTCCGCGGATCAGGAAGCCATCACCCGCGGTCAAAGCACGACGCTGCGATGGACGTCGAACAATGCGGACCGGGTGACGATCAGCGAGTTGGGAAGCGTCCCCAGCTCCGGCTCGCGTGTCGTGAGCCCATCTCAATCTACGACCTACGATGCAACTGCCACCGGCGCCGGCGGAACCGAGAGCGCTTCGGCTCGAGTGACCGTTACCGAAGAAACGCCTCCGGGAGACAGGCCGCGCACCATGCCTTCCTCGCCAAATCCAACCATCGCGGCGATGTTCAATCAATGGGTGCAGACCGTTTATTTTGACCTGGACAAGTCGGACCTGCTTCCACAGTCGCAGGACAAGCTGCGCCGAGCAGCCGGTTGGCTTACTCAGGGGCCGAACCGGTCGATCGTGTTTCGCATTGAAGGAAACTGCGATCCTCGCGGTACAGAAGAGTACAACATCGGATTAGGCGAACGCCGCGCTCAGGCGGCCAAAGAGTTTCTGGCCTCGCTTGGAGTCGAAGTGTCTAGAATTCAAACCGTAAGTTACGGCAAGGAGCGAGCAGCAGGCACGGGCGAAGGCTCTCCAGACCAATCGCCGTCGTGGGCACACGACCGCCGCGACGACTTCATATACGTGAGCGGTGGAACTCCGCGAAATCCGTAATCGACTCGAGCCTGATGGGACTCAGAGCGCGAGTCGCGTGTGCAGTGCCTGATGAATCCATTTTTCAAAGAAGAGCCATCGGACACACGGATGTTTCCGTGCTCGAACTGCTGCGAGATCATCTCGGTTGGAAATACGAGCTGCCGGTACTGTGCTTCAACCATCGACGAGGCAACCGCACGGCGTTTGAATCTCGATTTTCAACGCATAACGGATGCGGTCGCAAGCGCCAACACCTTTAAGCAATCGATATGGCTGGCGCTGCTTTTGACGGTCCTGAGTCCCATCTACTTTCTTGGAATCCGGGAACGGCGCCTTCTCCTTGTGTCGCTCGCTCCGATCGGCTTCCTTAGTTATGCCATATCGTGGCAACGCAAGTACGGCCGGCTCGCGACAAAGGACAAGGAGTATCCGGGTGCCGTTCGCGATATGCGTCGAAGCCTTCTAGTGTGGTCGGTAGCTTTACTGATCCACATTGCTGTGGTCGGGTTCGCGTTGTCATCGGGCGGTTTCGCTCGCTGAAGCAAACTGATGGCAGTTCGTACAGCCCAAGGTGTGTCGGGCAAGTATCTCTTGATTGTCGGAGACAGGAGAATCCTATGTCGCTCAAGGTCATTCTTACCGCTTTTCTCGTTCTGGTCTTCCTCGCAACTAACGACCGAGGCGGACTTGCCGATCAGAAGGACCGCGATGCTCAACTAAAGATCGCGCTCGATGAGTTGAAGGCCGAGGTCATTGTGCTCGAGCGCCAGGTGCGCTCTATGCAGGAGTCCAGTGATAAAAACAGCGGGCAACTGAACGCTCTGATCACACAGATGGTCGATAACGTTAATGCAATACGCCAGGCGCAGAGCCGATCAAACGAGAGCAGCTCGAGCGCGATCCAATCAGTGAGCGGACTAAGTGAGCAGATCGGCTCGACGAATCAGCGCATCGATCGCATGTCGGAGCAATTGGCGCAACTAAAGAAGCTAGTTGAGAATCTCCCGAAACTCCCAGCTTTCACTGAGATCACGCCGGGCAATCCGGACCAGTTGTTCGCGGCTGCCTATAGTGACTACAGCAGGGGCAATTACGATCTTGCCATCAGCGAATTCCGGCAGTACGTTGAGACTTATCCTACCAGCGAAATGGCTGATAACGCCCAGTACTGGATCGGCGAGTGTTACTACGGCAAGAAAAAATTCAACGAAGCGATCGCTGAATTCGACAAGGTGTCGGAGAAATTTCCAAAGGGGGACAAGGTCCCGGCCGCTCGATTCAAGAAGGGTATGGCGCTTATCGAACTGGGTCAGACCGATGCAGCGCGCGCAGAATTCTCGGCGATCATCAGGCTGTATAGAAACAGCAACGAAGCGGTTCTTGCAAAACAGCAGCTCGAGAAATGAAGGCTCATCACCAAAGCCGCATTATTAACCGACATTATTATTGACTCATCCGTCAAAGTGACTTAGATTGACGCATCCTCCCGCTGTTACGTCTGCCCCTCAAGTCCTCTGCCAGCCCCGAATTAGAGCAGGCGCGCGCATATGTCTGACCCTAACGGGTTATCCGACCTCATCCTCGTTCTGGGAGATGAACCCAAAGCAGCGTTAGCTATGGAGCGATTGCTGGCGACCGCTGGGTACAACGCAGTCTCGGTTGATTCCCTGGACGCCGCCCGCAACCAGTTGCGCGCCGAAAAGGTCTCGCTGGTTATAGTGGAACCCTCCGCTTCTCGCCTGACTGATTGTTCACCGCCTCCCATCAACAATGATTCGGGCGAGAGTCTCCGCCGCATGAACTGGGCTAACGCAGCGCTTTCATTCTGCGAGGACGTTCGCGGTCACGATGCGACTTCCGATGTTCCGCTACTGGTGATATCCAAGAGCGGTCGCGCCCAGGACAAAGTTGCCTGTTTGAATCGGGGGGCCACCGATTATCTGACCCGGCCTTATCAACGCGCAGAGCTGCTTTCGAGAATCAAAGCCCATCTCCGCACGTCACGCTTCGAAAAAGAGATCGATCAACGACTGGCGCAGCTCAACGTGCTCCACACCGTTTCGTCGGTTCTTGCGAGCTCGCTCGAACCGGAGGTGTTGTTGAGCGGAACGTTAGCCGCGTTGCGCAGTTACGTTCACGCTGATGCGGGAGTCGTTTTCCTGCGCGAAGCGGATGGACCGATGGACATATCGGCAATAGATGGGCTAACGCTGGACGATGCCGCGTCCGCAGATCTTCTCGAGTTTTGTTTGCGACTGGTTCCTCTCATCAAAGATAAGCCGCTGGTACTCTCGCCGCTGCCGGAGTCCCTGAGAAGGGCGCTGGCGAGCGACTTGCTCAAAGAATTGCGCGGGCTCGTCTGCACGCAGTTGACCCTAAAAGGCGAAATCGTGGGCGTTGTTTGCTTGTTCTCAACCGGCAGCCCGGCGTTTCCCGTTCACGAGGGAGAGCTGTTGCCTACGATTTGCAATCAACTAACTGTTGCTCTCGAAAATGCGCGCCTCTATATGGAATCCAAAAAGAGCGCGGCCCAGCTTTCGTTCGTCTACAATCTGGGCAACAACCTGATGACCTCGCTCGAGATGGACGAACTCTTGAGCTATGCGGTCTTCACTGTAGGTAAGAGTCTGGCGTGCAACGTCTGCGCGGTGATCGTGCGAAACTCGACTGATCCGGATCAACTGGCATCCGCCATCTGCTCGCGCACTCACGAAGATCAACCAGCTGGAGACGAGTGGTTTCATCGCGATCGTGCGCTAGATTATTTGACATCCGCCGATTGGCGCCTGCAGCCTCCCATCCAGATACGCACCGCCGAGCGCTTCTTGCGCGATCCGCATATCCTGCTCGAAACCGTCGCTCCGCTGATGTTTGACGAGCAGATGCTTGGCATTCTCATCTGCGGCAGCTACGCATCGCACGCTATCAATGCTGATGATCAGAAACTGCTTGGCTCAGTGGCGCAACAACTCAGCCTTGCGATAAGGAATACCGAACTGTACCGGCGCACGAAGGACACATCGATCAACCTTGCAGTCGAAGTGACACGGCGGACCCGCGAGGCCGAAGAACAAAAACGATTCACCGAGAAGATCATTGATTCCCTTCCCGTCTCGCTGTACGTCGTCGATTCCGACATGAAGATCGTGGCCTGGAACCGAAATCGCGAGGTCGGCGGGCTCGGCATCAACCGCGAGCACGTGCTTGGCCGTAACGTATTTCATGTGCTTGCACGTCAGCCGCGCCGCAAGCTGGAAGTGGAATTCGTCGACGTGTTCCGAACCGGTCAATTAGTTCATATGGAGCAGGAATCCTGGCTGGACGGGCAAAAGAAAACATGGAAGATCAGCAAGATCCCGATGCGCGTCGGTAATGCGGAAGTCACGCACGTTATCACTGTCGGCGAAGACATCACCGAACAGAAAAAGATGAACGAAGCAATCATCCACGCTGAGAAGCTCGCTTCGATCGGCAGACTGGCCGCCGGCGTCGTGCACGAGATAAACAACCCACTGGCCACGATCGCAGCTTGCTCCGAGGCGCTGACGACACGTGTCGAAGACCTCGAGAACGCCGACTTACATCAGGACTTCGGCGAGTACTTGCAGATCATTCGCGATGAAGCATTTCGCTGCAAGACGATCACTAACAATCTGCTCGAGTTCTCGCATCAGCGGCAGGCTGACAAACTTACTGGTGATATCACGCATATCCTCGAACAGACGCTTCAATTGATCAAACATCATCCAAAGCTTGGCGCAATGCGGGTGGTCAAAGACGTAGAAAAAACCCTTCCTCAGGTTTACGTCAACGAAGGCCAGATGAAGCAAGTGTTCATCGCGTTGATGACAAATGCTTTCGATGCTATGGAAGAAGACGGCAGCCTCACGATCCGGGCGCATTGTAACGAGTCGGAGCCGGAGCGAATGGTCTCGGTCGAATTCACCGATACCGGTTGCGGGATTCCGGCTCAGCATCTGCAGAAAATATTTGACCCCTTCTTTACAACCAAACCTCTGGGCCGCGGAACCGGTCTGGGGCTGTCGGTCTGCTACGGAATCGTCTCCGAACACGGAGGCAGAATCGAGGTGGATTCGACCGAAGGCGTGGGAACGACTTTCTGCGTAATGATACCGGCCCATCAAGAGACGCCGGCACGCGCGCGATTACAGTCGTTCGAAGGCATCCTTGAGATGGAGGGAGCACTGTGAGTTCAAATCCGAATATCAATTTGTTGATCGCCGAGGACGAGAAAAACCTTGGCGTGGTTCTTCAAAAAGAAATGTCAAGGCTCGGCCACCAGGTCACACTGGTGCACGACGCGGAGGCTGCAATCAAGGTAGCCAGTGAATCCGAGTTCGATGTCGCGCTGCTCGACATAATGATGCCGGGCCGCAGCGGGCTCGAGGTGCTGCGCGAGCTTCGGCAGCAAGAGCAGCCGCCTGAAGTGCTGATGATGACCGGCCACGCGACAGTAGAGACCGCGCTTCAGGCGATGAAGCTTGGCGCTTATGATTACCTGACCAAGCCATGCCACATCCGAGAGCTTGAAGCGATAATCAACAAGGCATATGAGAAGCGGCAACTCCGCGTCGAGAATCTCATTCTCCAGTCGCGCCTGACCTACAAAGAGAAAGCGCCGGACATCGTCGTTCGCAGTCAGAAGATGACCGATGTGATTACGCTGGTACGCAAGATAGCGAATTCCAATGCAACCGTGCTGGTGACGGGTGATTCGGGTACCGGGAAGGAACTGGTCGCTAATACTGTTCACTGCTTCTCGCCGCGAAACGGCGGGCCCTTCATTGACATAAGTTGTGCGGCAATCCAGGAAACACTGCTCGAATCCGAGCTTTTCGGGTATGAGCAGGGCGCGTTTACCGGCGCGCGAAAACGTAAGCTTGGGCTGCTGGAGCTCGCGCACGGCGGCACACTGTTTCTGGACGAAATCGGCGAAATGAGTCTTACGCTTCAGTCGAAGTTGCTGCGCGTACTCGAGACTCAAACGTTCTATCGCGTGGGCGGCACAAAGAAAGTTGGGGTCGATGTAAGATTTATTGCGGCGACGAATCGCGATTTGAGCCAGGACGTGGTCGAAGGGAAGTTCAGGAGTGACCTTCTATTCCGAATTAACAACTTTACGATCAAGCTTCCGTCTTTGAGCGAGAGGCCCGAAGACATTCCTGCGCTCGCAGAGCACTTCCTCGCGCTCGTCAGTGGCGGGAACCGCGCGAGCCTCAATGATGAGGCGATGCAGGTGTTGATGAATTATGCGTGGCCCGGCAATGTGCGGGAGCTGAGAAACGTCATCGAACGAGCGGTCATACTCTCTTCCGGCGATGAAATCGGCGCAGAGGACCTGCCTCTCGAGCTTCGCACACATCGAATGATCAACGTAATTCCGGCTGAGGGGGAAGATGCCAACGGCGGAAGTTTGGATGAGCTTCGACGCAAGCAGATACTGGTGGTGCTCGAGCAGACGGGCTGGCACCAGGGCAAAGCGTCCGAGATTCTTGGAATTTCTCCGAGCACGTTGTATCGACAGCTAAAGGCCTACGGATTGACAAGATCGAGGAGGTTGCACGAGCACGCATTCTAATATTTGTCTGCAAGAACATCTTCAGCACGCTGTCCGCGTTCTCTCTCTAAACCTGGCCACAATTAAAGGTCGTGGCTTTACCCCGGCAGGTTCATTGGACCTGATCTGGGCCCAAAGAACATCCTTTCGGACGTGCCATTCTTATTAACCCGATCCGGCCTTCGCCGCGTTCATATTGCACGGCGCATGCTGTTGCGCACGAGCGCTCACGTTCGTTAATCTTATTCTTGAGAAATCTTTGAACGTGAGGATGACTAATCATGAATGACACCGGTACTGATAGCGGATTCGCAAGCCAACCCCGAAATCAAGATCCCTGGAAGCAACGAAGGGGTGCAAGTGGTGGCCAAAGGGGAGCCTGGCTGACCCTCACCTTCATCGTTGCCGCGCTGGTGGTCACCGTAGCGATCATCCAGGGTGCTTATCATCGCTCTTCGAGGAATGTTCCCGAGCTCCCCGAGCCGCGCAAGGTGGCGTCCGCACCCGCGCCGGCCGAGCTCTCAGTTTCCTTCCGTGAAGTCGCCAAGGCAGTCAAGCCTGCCGTTGTCTTCATCAATATCGTCGAAACAACCACTGGTGATTCAGGTCAGTCAGATTTCTTCGGCTTCTCCGCTCCGAGGGTGCCAAGAAAGGTGGAAGGGGCAGGGTCCGGCTTCATCGTCACTGAGGACGGCTACATACTCACCAACAATCATGTGGTCGGCAACGCGAGTAAGATCAACGTTACACTGGCAGACGGACGGAAATTCAAGGCAGAGGTCGTTGGCAAAGACCCCGAAACTGACATCGCTTTGATAAAGATCGACGCTTCCGGCTTGCCGATTGCCATTCTGGGCGACTCAGATAAGCTCGAGCAGGGGGACTGGGTGCTTGCGATCGGTAGTCCGTTTGGGCTTCAGCAGACGTTGACCGCCGGAATCGTAAGCGCCACCGGACGCGAACTTCAGGGCAATCAGGGTCAACAATACAATCACTACATTCAAACCGACGCCTCAATTAATCCCGGCAACTCCGGTGGCCCGCTGGTTGGGATGGACGGTGAAGTCGTAGGCATCAACACGATGATATTGACCGGCGGCCAGTTCAGTCAGGGGAGCATCGGTATAGGCTTCGCTATAGCTTCGAATACGGCGCGCGACGTCTTCAAACAGTTGGCGAAAGGAGGCAAGGTCACCCGAGGATATCTCGGTGTATTAGTGACGGACCTCGATGATGCTAAGGCGCACGCGCTGCATCTGGAGCCGAAGTCCGGCGTGTTTGTAAACGACGTGCCCGACAAGGACAGTCCGGCGGGCGCCGCCGGCATTCAACCGAAGGACGTCATTACCGCGTTCAATGGCAAGCCCGTGAAAGCCGCAAGAGAACTCACACAGAGTGTCGCAGACACTCCAGTTGGCGAAACCGCAAAGGTCGATCTGATTCGCGACGGCAATCCTCAATCAGTGTCCGTGAAGCTCACCGAGCGTCCGAAAGACGTTTATGCTCGCGCCGTACCGCTGGGGCAGGAAGGCGAAGGTGACGGCGGCCAGGTTCAGCAAGGCCGACTTGGCATCCAGGGAAGAACCATCACTCCTGAGATGATTGACCAGATGAAGCTCAAGCTTAGGGTGAAGAGCGGCGTGTTTGTGGCCGCTGTGCTGCCGGGAAGCCCGGCTGCAGATGCGGGAGTGTTGCACGGTGATGTCATCCACAGTGTGGATAACACTCGAGTGACAAGTGTCGAAGAACTGGCTCAAGCGGTCAAATCGTTAAAGCCGGGCGATTATCTGCTCGAGGTCGAACGCGGCGGCCAGCTTGTTTTTCCAACTGTTACGATAGAGTAAACGCTCTTGGCTGACGAAGTGCTGTATCAATTCTGACGCGTCACATGGCGAGGCCGCCGTCTGCTTGTATCACTTGACCCGTGATATATCGCGCGTCGTCCGACAGCAGAAACGCCGAAACCCGCGCAACCTCTTCGACCGTTCCGTAACGCCCGAGCGGAATCTGCTCGAGCATTTTCTGTTTGTACTCTTCAGGCAGGGAGGCGGTCATATCTGTTTCAATTAGCCCGAGCGCCAGGGCGTTAACCGTCACGCTGCGGCGGCCGACTTCCTTTGCGAGCGCTTTCGTAAAACCGATCAATCCGGCTTTCGAGGCTGAGTAATTGGTCTGTCCCGCCATTCCGACGATTCCGCTAATCGAAGCGATGTTCAAGATGGCGCCCCGTCGCTGGCGCACCATCAACGCAACCACAGGTTTCGTAACGTTGAACACGCCCTTGAGATTGGTGTTAATAACCGAGTCCCAGTCTTCCTGAGACATCATCATGATCAACTTGTCACGAGTGATTCCCGCGTTGTTGACGAGATAGTCGACGGACCCGAATTCGGTCTTGATCGCTTTAACCATCGAGTCGGCTGCGTTGAAGTCAATCACATCGGTCTGGAATGCTTTCGCGTGTCCACCGCCCTCCCGGATCTCGGCAACCAACTGGTCAGCCAGTTCTTGATTCTTTGTGAAGTTGAAGGCGACCTTCGTTCCTCGCGACGCGAGTTCCCGGACGATGGCTCGCCCGATTCCGCGTGAGCCCCCGGTGACGATGGCTGACCTTCCCTCGAATTCCGACATGTCTCTCCTGTGAAAGAGTTCGTAGTTCGCCTTTCAGGCTGAGCTACGAACTCGTGATCGACTTACCGGAGCCGCAGCTCCTCGCGCCTCTTCACAAGCGACTCGACGCGCTGCTCATTCACCTCGTAGCCGATGCCGATTCCCCTCGGCGCGGCGATTGTCCCACGCGCACTCACAGTGACTTCGGGCTCGATTATGTCCTCTTCCCAGTAGCGCGCGGATGCCGACACATCGCCCGGCAAAGTGAAGCCGGCGAGTGTCGACATAGCGATGTTGTGCGCACGGCCGATTCCCGATTCAAGCATGCCTCCGCACCAAAGTGGGGTTCCGCGATCGGCGCAGAACTTCTGAATCGCCCAGGCTTCAGCATGACCTCCGACGCGGCCGAGCTTCACGTTAATTATTTTGCACGAGCCAAGCTCATCAGCTTTGCGGGCGTCCTCGACAGTCAGTATCGACTCATCCAAACAGAGGGGCGTGTCAAGCTCCCGTTGGAGCTTCGCATGATCGACGATGTCTCCCGCCGCGAGCGGTTGCTCGATCATCGCCAGGTTGTATTGGTCGAGTTGCTTCAACAGGTCGATGTCCGCAAGTGAATAGGCCGAGTTTGCATCAACTGTCAGTCGAATATCGGAGAACTTTGACCTGATCGCTTCGACGAGCGCAATGTCCTGCCCGGGTTTGATCTTGATTTTAATCCGCTGGTAACCGGCTTCGATTTCGCGAGTGACTTTTTCAAGCAGCGCCTGAGTATTCGGCTGTAGCCCGATTGACACGCCGCAAGCTATCTCTTCTCGCGACCCACCGATGCGCTTCCAAAGTGGCATCCCGCTAAGCCTGGCTTCGAGATCCCATACCGCTGCTTCGACTCCCCCTTTGGCCATACGATTGCCTCGTATGCGGGCGAGAGCGCCGTTTACATCGTCGGCGCTTTCGATGTGAGCGGTTGCAAGAATCGGAGCGATGTAATTCGCCACTATGATCCAGGCGGTGTCGATCGTCTCGTGATTGTAGAAGGGATCTTCGGCGGCGGTACACTCGCCATAGCCGTAAGCCCCAATCTCATCGAAGACACGAACTATCATGATTCGGCGCCGCGTCGTGCGCCCGAAGCTCGTTTCAAACGGCCACCTCAGCGGCAATTCAATTTCTCTCAGCTCAATTCGATCAATCTTCATGTTTGATATCAATGAACAGGCCGACGCCTGAACCCCTCAACCCTGGAAATGAAACTGCGGTTCATCGGGTCCCAATAAATATCGGCCCATCCCGTTGTCACGCTCAAACCCGCGAACTATTGAGCCACCAGCGAGCCCCCGCTGAAAGTCTTCCCGAACGCGGATGCGCCAGCGCTGATGTTCTTCCAACGAGTGTGCGCGTATTCTTTCGATGTCGTCGGGAATCAACACCGTTTGCGATTCGTCTTTCAAACCTGGCACGACCGGCCGACGACCGGCGAGCGCTGACTCAACCTGCGGCGATGACACCCACCATTCCGCGAATAAGCGATCCGACGGAACGGCGGAATCGAACACCGTCGACAGCCCCTCACCGTAATAGTTGGGCTCGTAGCGTCGAATTATCGCGCCAAGCTTGTTGATGTTGAAGTGAGCGTTGCGCGATTGAAGCGGATCAAACGTCCAGATTATCAGCGGCACTCCGTTCCTAATGGCATGCTCCCGTTGTGCGAGCTTGATCTTGTAACCAATGTTGTGGTGGCGCCAGCCTTCGAGGACCGCAGCAAGATGTGAATGATAAACAACCCGGTGGTTGATCAGCGCAATCATCGTGTGCACGAATCCGACTAACCTGCCGGCTGACTCCCCTGATGCTTCGAAGGCGCCGAAAGTTGGCGCATTGCAGGCCTTCGAAATCATATACAGCCTGATAGGCATGATACCTATGTCGGCGTCATTCCATACCGTCCGCTCGAGGTCGATACATTGTTGAAACTCCCCGACCGAAGTGCATTCTCTGATGACGATCTCGGACCCGAACATAGCCGACGAGTATAATTATCGTGACGGGCACATTCAAGGCATGGCGGGTCGCCATGCTATACTCTCGATGAAATGGCCAACTCGGGCGACAGCGTGCTTGATAAGGCCGAGAGCCTCGCAAGACGAATCCTTGAGCGGCTCGGCTCTGACGTTGACAGAAAGGTCGCTCCTGCAGAACAGTCGGCTCTGGATTCAAACCAAATCGGCGATCTCGCTTCACGACTTGAACGCGTGATCGAATCCAGTCTCAAGGAGGACGCACAGGGGACACGAATAGTCGCGCCCAATCGTTTCAAGGTCCTTTTCACCTACGAGGAAACTTCGACGCTCAGCGAGCAGTATATTGAAGCGGTGGGGAAGGAATTGACGGTTACGGTTTTCGAATACATCAACAATCGACGGTATGCGACCGAGGGACCGATCGTAGTAACCGCAGAAAAAGACCTCTTCGCGAAGTCGACGGTGGTAAGAGCAACCTTCGAAGGCATAATTAATAGCCGGCAACCGCAAGAGAGTGCGTCGTCGTCGCACGACGAAGCTTTAAGGAAAGCATCTTTCATCACTTCTGACGGTAGAACCTATCGGGTTGAACTGAGAGCCGATGCAGCTCCGGCGTACATCGGCCGGGCCGCCGGCAACGCCATCAGAATAGACGACGAGAATATCTCACGATTGCACTGTTCGCTCTCTCTTCGTTCAGGTGGCGCGGTCGTGATCGCCGACGTAGGCAGCGCAAATGGAACCTACGTAAACGAACAGCTTCTTGGCCGGGACGAAGCACGCCTGCTTAAGCCGGGAGACATCATCGCAGTGGGTGATTGCAAGCTCACCGTGTCAAGTATCGAATGAGGCGCCAGTCATTGAAAGCAATTGTCGATAAATATGCACTGTTCATCGTGATCAAAATAAGCTCACAACCAACAGTCCACATGCCTTTAGCACTCTGCCAGTAACCTGTTAGGAGTCCCTTCATGTTAGTACCGGTTATCCTGACACTGATATTCGTGACTGTCGCGATACTCCTGATGCTTGTGCTGATTTGGGCGACGTGGCGACATAGAAACCCACCGTTGGTTCAGGACGGTCTTCGGAACGACATTAAAGACTTCGGTCCCGCGGAAACCAACAACTGGCTTCGCGGATTGAGGGTTTTCTTTCTGCTGTTGATCCTCGTCGTCTTCGGTTTCCATTCGTACTGGGTATTCTGGGCTGCCTCGAATAAGGATTCCCAGTTCAATAAGGCAAAGAGATTCGACGCTCGCAACCTGAGACTGGGCGAGAGCAGCCTGAAGGGCTGGGTACTCGACCGCACCGGCAAACTAGAGAATGCATTGATCAGATACCGATCCGACGCCGGGGTAATCACGCGCGACTATCCTTTAGGTCAGGCAGCGGTTCATCTCACCGGATATTCGGATTTCATCTTCGGCGCTGGCGGTATGGAATCGGCGTTTCGAAATTGGTTGACTGAACCAACGAGTGTCTACAACCGGATAAGCTCACCCAATCCAGTCGGAAAAGACTTGAAGGTGTCGGTTGATTCGCAGTTTCAACGCGAGCTCTTCAGTCTGCTTCAATCAGCGGGAAAGCCCGCGGCCGCAGTCGTGTTGTTGTTGCCAAACAATGAGGTTTTAGCGATGGCTTCCTCGCCAAGCTTTGAACCGACTGCCATTGGCGACGAAGACACATGGCGGAGACTAAGCGAGCAGGCTGAAGACTTCACGACTCAACCGCTCAGTCCGCTGGTCAATCGCGCGCTTGGCACGCTGGTCACCGGGGGCGCAGCCTTTTATTATCGGCCCGGCTCGACCTTCAAAACTTTTGTCGCGGCCACCGCGCTGGATTTGGGGATCACCGGCGAAACATTCACATGTCGCGGCGAAGGCTTTACGCCCGAGGGATCCAATCGCGCCATAAGAGACTTCGGTGGCGAGGTTCACGGCACGATTGGACTACACGATGCATTTAGGCTTTCGTGTAATCAATACTTCGCGCAGTTGGGATTGAAGATAGGTAAAGAGCGATTGGCGAACTACGCCAAGAGGCTTCACTTTGCTGTATCGCCGGCCGATAAGACGACGCGGTGGTTCGATCTCTGGCAGGTGACGCATGGCGAGAAGGATCAGTTCGACTACGTATTCGCGCCACCCGAGCCGAGGATGGATCTTTCAAGCAAGGCAAGCAGGTACGATGTGGCGCTGCAGAGTTTCGGACAAGGATACGACGACCTGACGGTAATGTCGATGGCGTTAATCTCAGCGGCCGCGGCAAGTTCGGACGGCTCATTCGTAGCTCCGACTTTTGAGCTGGGCGCTCCCAGAAGAATTATTGGTCCGTTCATTTCTCCTCAATCTGCCGCGCAGCTAAGAGAGATGATGCGTTCGGTGGTTGAAAGCGGAACGGCAGCAGGCGCATTCGCGCCTCTCGCGGGTCGAATCACCTCCGGTGGCAAAACAGGAACGGCTGATCGCGATGTCTATGTCTACGACCGGCAGGGTAATCCGGTAGTAGACTACGTGGACAGGGAAGGACATAAGCATTACAGAACTGACGGCTCCACTGACTCATGGTTCGTGGGGTTTGCGCCCGCCGACAATCCTCAGATCGCTTTCGCGGTCATGGTAGAGAACGGAGGACAGGGCGCGAGAGCCGCGGCGCCCATCGCTGCGAAGGTGGTCATGAAAGCTGCATCATTGGATTATCTCAAGATGACCAGCCCACCGCAGCCTGGGGTACGATCACAACCGGGACGTTAGGTAAAGGAAATGGAGCCAACCAAAGCACGGTTTACGCGGACAAGCCCGTCGCTTCATCTATTGATGTTGATAATAATCTTCGGCGCGGTGCTGGTCGGGTACGTCGCCGTGCTTTGGTCCGGAGAGATTCGAGGCTATGCGCCGAGCAAGATAGTGGCTGCGCGCGATCTTGCCTTGCTGGTCCCGGTGCTTGGGGCATTTTTCTGGCTGACTCGCCGGCAGCGCTACCGAGGCGAGATGATAATTCTCACGGCAGCAATCTTTCTGTTTGCAGCCGGACAGTTGATGCAGTTCAGGCTCTTCTCGGATCCCGAATACGGCGCGCGCGGGGGCGCACGAGCCAGGGCTCGAGAAGCCAAAGCTCAAACGGTCAGGTTGCTAAATGTTGAAACGGCCTACGACGATGATAAGAAGGCTTTCATGTTTGGGTCGAACGGCGCAGTTCCCAAGACGCAGTCAATTGAAAGGCCTCCGGTTTACGAATACACGCTGAAGGACATCCTTACTTCGGTAAACACATACATCCCGATCGCGGGACTTCTAATGATGGGGATATGCTTCGCGCTCTTCAAAGGCGACAAGTCTCTGCTGTGGTTCCAGAAGCACGCAATAATATTTGGGCTCGCGACACTGATTCCTTTTGCGATTGTGGTGTTGTTAAGCCATGAGGGAAAGTTCCTCGGGCAAACGACGCCGTGGGAGGGTGTGAAGATTCTCTTTCTTCTAAGCTTCGCGGCGATGCTTGCCGACACGTATCGGCATTTGCGCCGTACTCGCTGGGGATTGCCGCCCGCACGCTACTTCTTCCCTTTCATTGTCATTGCAGCAATGCCGGTCTTACCTTTTTTCAAGCTGTCAGACTTTGGTCAGATGCTGGTTTTTTTCGGCGTATATGTGATGCTCTACATTGTAGCCGTGCGCAGAAAAGCCCAACTGATTTACGCGGTCGCGCTGGTAGCGCTGCTGTTCGGAGTGTTCTTCGGGGCATCGCGAGTATCGACCGGTTTCGGCGTTCCCGGTCGAGTGTACTTTCGATTCTATCAGTGGATACATACCTGGGAGGCGCCGCCACCCGACACATGGTGGTGGAAGCACGACCTCGAGAGGTATCTCGAGGCCAAAAGGCTTACGCTTGATCCAGGCAACCCGCAGGAGATCCGACAGCGAAATAACGAGGCTTGGGCCGACAAAGTCCTGCAGGAGTCCCAGGGACTCTTTGGCATCAACGCAGGGGGCATTACCGGTAGCGGGTTAGGATTGGGCTTTCCGGAAACCGTTCCGATATCCGATTCAGATTTCATTTACGCCGCGCTTGCCGAAGAAACCGGGCTCGCAGGAGGCCTGGCCATACTGATCGCCGTATGTGCATTGGTGGTCGCCGGAACAACCATTAGCATCGGGGCTACGGACATGTTCACAAAGCTGCTTGCGGCGGGGCTAACCGCATTCACGGGCTTTCAGGCCATCGTCAACACAGGTGGCGTGCTGCGCGTGCTTCCTATGACCGGTATCACGCTTCCTTTCGTGAGTCACGGGGGCTGGTCTCTAATAACCTCCTTTGCAATGCTCGGAATTCTTCTGGCAATCTCTCATAGAAATGCAGTGGCACAACCACTAGAAAAGAAGGTACCACCCCCGCAGTTTGTTCCCGTTAGGTAAGCGATTGTGCCACCTTTTCACATCTAGACGGCATTCGTGTCCCAAACACCTTACGGGGCCCGATGTGGGGGATTCTAATTGTAAAAGAGATTGTGCGTGTAATTTGAGCAGTTAGCTGCAATGTCATAAAGATCGAGGGTTGCGGCACGACCATTGCTTTTGTCGAGAACATACTTATGAGCATCACCTACCCAACGATGCTCGCAAGATACAACCTGAGGGGCCAAGAGGCATCGGATGATTCCGGTGCCTTTTTCTTTTGCGCTGAGTATTGTAGGGCCTCAGGAACAAGCCATTCCTAGTAAGGAGTATGGTACTTCGAGGGATGAGAACCTTTCGTTCGAAGCTCGATGTCCTTGCTGTGCGGCATCAACAGGAGCCGGCGCATGTTCAGAGTGCTTATGCCAGAAGGCGTGTACACCAGCCTGTACCAGTTCTTTCGCAGGTCATCGGCGATGATTTTCGCCGCCTCACCGATCTTGTCGAACGGATAGATTGCGCCGCCCGTGCCTACCGTAAGGTGCTCAAGCGCAGCCGGGGGTTTTGGCTTATCGCGAAGCAAAGCGCCTCGGGTGCGGTCGGGCGTTTGTATCGCGTACAACACGATGTTCCCCTCTTGAAGCGATCGCAACGCGTCATCAAATTTGGTTTTGCTCTCGCTGTCGTACCCGTCGCTGATCAAAATGATCGCGCGCTTTTCAACACCCGTGTTTGCCTGTCCGGAAAGCGAGTCGGCCACCGCCACAAGCGCATCGAACAGGCTTGGAAACCCTTTGCGGTTCAGTTTCGCCGGAGCGGTCTGCAGCTTCGCAAGGTCCGCCGTCATATCTTCGATTATCTCTGCCGACTCGTTGAAGCACACCACCATCATCTGGTCGTCTTGATACAACTCGTTGATGATTGTTTCCATCGCCTTCTGGAGAGCTGTCCCCTCCGCCTTGAGATTTGCGCTGTTGTCTACCAGAAGCACCAGCCGCGAACCGCTATCAAGACGGCTGAAGCTTTCTATCTCCTGCGGTGTGCCGCTGTCATACAGATCAAAATCTTCCTTTGTAACCTGATGCCCTTCCGGCGACCGCGCAATGACGTTCAGTGTGACGCTCCGGCGCCCCGCGCTCGTTCCCTTCCCAGATTGGGCGAATCCGCTGACGACGACTAAAGAAAGCGCGGCAACGGCTACAGCAACCCTCAACGCGCCGAGCGGAGCTTTTGCCCGGACCACACAATCATTTTGAGTAAGCTTTCTTGCCACGACTGATCTGCGCAATGCGACTAGGTTGATTATTCCAGAAGCACCTCCGCGCAACAAGCCGACTCGGCTCAATGTCCAATCTGTTTGACGTGCTAGCTTGTCACTCTAACTATGCATTGCTATTCTTCCTTCTCATTCAGACATCTCTTCCTTATATGGATACCGCGACCGCCACAGCAAACCGCGAACATTTTGAGAGACTGGTCAGCGAGTTAGAATCCCTTGAACAACATCTTCGACAGGGTGGCGGACCCGAGCGCATCGCGCGCGAACACAGCAAGGGAAAGCTTACCGCGCGTGAGCGGATTGATCTGCTCTTTGATAAAGACTCCTACTTCCAGGAGATCGGCTTGCTTGTAGCGCACGACCTCTATGATGGCAATGCGCCGGCGGCCGGTGTCGTCACAGGCATCGGCCGGATTGCCGGTCGTGAAGCAGTAGTTGTTGCAAATGATGCCACCGTCAAAGCTGGTTCGTGGTGGCCAGAGACGGTCCGCAAGGTTCTTCGCGCGCAGGAGATTGCGATGCGCTGTCGCGCGCCGATCGTATACCTTGTCGATTCGGCTGGGGTCAATCTGCCTTACCAGAGCGGAGTGTTTCCCGGCCAGTACGGCGGCGGCAGGATTTTTTTCTACAATGCAGTAATGCGGCGTTATCTGAGAGTGCCACAACTCGCTGCGGTTATGGGTCAATGTGTGGCCGGTGGAGCGTATCTTCCAGCGCTTTCGGACTTCATCATCATGGTTGAAGGCACTTCCTTCATGGGACTCGGAGGACCTAACCTCGTGAAAGGCGCGGTAGGCCAGATAGTCGACAGCGAGAGCCTCGGCGGCGCGCTAACCCATAATGAAATTTCTGGCGTCGCGCATTTCCGCGCCAGGAATGACGACGAATGCTTGATGAAGCTACGTGAGTTTGTAACGGAGCTGGCACCGCCACAACCGCTTCGCGTCCAAATCAAGGAGGCCGCTTCTCCGCGACGGCCGGTCACTGATCTCTACGACATCGTGCCGGCAGATCACCGTCTGCCTTACGACATGCGAGACGTGCTCGATTGTTTGCTTGATAGCGGACTGTTCGATGAGTTTCAAGCCGATTATGCGAAGGAGATGATAACCGGTCATGCGCGTATCGAAGGCGTACCGGTTGGAGTTATCGCCAATCAACGAGGCCTCGTGCGCGGGCCTTCCGGGCAGGCGCCAAAATTCGGAGGCATCATCTACACCGACTCCGCGGAGAAGGTGGCCTACTTCATCGAGACCTGCAATCGTCACGAAACTCCGCTTCTCTTCTTACAGGACGTTTCGGGATTTATGGTCGGGACCGAAGCCGAGCACTCAGGCATTATCCGCGCCGGCGCCCGCTTCGTCGAGGCGATGGCCACCGCCACTGTTCCTAAGCTCGTGCTCACGATCAATCACGCATCAGGCGCAGGATATTACGCGATGGCCGGCCAGGGCTTCGATCCCGATTTCATATTCACCTGGCCTACGGGTCGGATGGGCGTAATGGAAGGCGAATCCGCCGTCATGGCACTGTTCAGCTCGGAGCTCGAGAAGCTCGAACGGAATGGCCAGGCACCCGACGCAAAAATGAGAAATGAGATGGAGCAGGTCCGCGAGAGATATGAGCGAGAGTTGGACGCTCGATTCGCCGCGGCACGCGGGTTTGTAGATGCGATCCTTACTCCGGAACAGACTCGGCCGGCGCTCGAGCTTGCGTTGCGCACAGCGCTGAACAATCCGGGGCCGCACCTCGGCATACCGGTTTTGCCTTACGGCACGTCCGGTCAACCCAACTGCTAGCTTGCAATCTTCACCGCACAGTTTGTGCGGTCGATTCGACAATGAACGGAGGAATCCAAAAATGAGATCAAGAATTGAAGCGAGGAAGATACTGGCGGCGATAATAGTCCTGCTCGCAGGTGCGGTGTTTGCTTGCGAGAAAAAGGAGACGGCGGAGTTTAAGCCCGAGATACTGCCGCTGCCTCAGCCGCTTGCGCGTTATGAGGCGATGGAGGTTCCCGCCGACAACCCGACGACCCCCGAAAAAGCCGCGCTCGGCAGACAGCTATTCTTCGACAAGCGTTTGAGCGGTGACGAGTCTCGGTCGTGTTACTCGTGCCACGTATGCGAGAAGGGTTTAACCGACGGATTGCCGAAAGCAATCGGTGCCTTTAATAAACAACTAACGCGGAGTAGCCCAACTCTCTGGAATATAGGTTACCACAAAATGTTCTACTGGGACGGCCGCAGTCCGTCGCTCGAAAAGCAAGGGATGGCCGCGTGGACTGGCGGAAATATGGGGGCGAAAGACCACGAAGCCGACATTCTTGCGAAGATCAACGGCCTCCAGGGCTATCGCTCGCAGTTTCAGAAAGTGTTCGGCGGTGAGGCTACCGCGGAAAACATGATGCAGGCCTTATCTGCCTTCGAACGCACGATCATCAGCGGAGACACTGCCTGGGACCGATGGCAAGCTGGAGATCAGTCCGCTGCATCAGCCGCTGCCAAACGTGGCTGGGATGTCTTCAAAGAGGCCAAGTGCAACAACTGCCACGACGGAGTGTTGCTCACCGATCAGCAATTTCATAACGTCGGCATCGGCATGGACGTAGCCGAGCCCGACAAGGGCCGCTTCAATGCAACAAAGAAAGACGAAGATACGGGCGCGTTCATGACGCCCACGCTTCGAGACATCGCGAAGTCAGCTCCGTACTTCCACGATGGCAGCGCTGCTACGCTGGAAGACGCTGTAGACCTCATGCTGGGCGGGGGCAAACCGAATCAGTACCTGGACAAGAAGAATCTGGAGAAACGAACAATTACAGGTGAACAGAGGCTCGACCTGTTGGAGTTCCTGAAGTCGCTGTCGGTCGACTGCCGTATTTCCGAACCGCCGCTTCCGCAAAAATAGAAGTGGCGCAGACTTTAGTCTGGGTCGCGATCGCAGATTCGGCGATCGCTCAGACTAGAGTCTGCGCCACCCTGTGAAGCCGCCCGCTTTTCCGGGGCGGCTTCTTTAGTCGTTGAGATCAATCGTGCCCAATATTCCCAGGAACGTGCTTTCGTAAGTCTGATACTGATCCTGGGGTGCAACCGCCACCAGGTAAAAGAGGTCGCCGTTTCTGAGCATAGTGGTATAGATCGTTACATTCTCCGGCTTTCGCGTGATCTCCGAGACGTTGTTCAGCGAGACCGACAGTCCTTCCCGTTTGCCGAGGGTCTCGCGCTGATCCCCGCCATTCCTTCGCAATTCCTGATTGTCCTGAGTCAGTCCGTTAATCAACTCATCGGTCGCATCTCTCAAATTCCTGGTTGACGCGCGTATGGTTCCGACCTGAATGCCGTGCGTAAATAAGAACTGACCCTGGTCTTCGCGGTATCCACCTTCCGGCGCAAAGGTCACGGCATCGCTGCTCGGCAACTCGCGCCAGTTTTCGGGAACTTGGATTCGGAAATTATTTCCATTGTAAGTGCGAAAACGCGAAGAGGGATATTCGACCTGGCCTTGCCGACCGCGTTGCTGAGGATTGCGCTGTCCGGTCTGATCGGGATATCGCTGGCTGTTCTGATCGGGGTACCGTTGACCATTCTGATCAGGATAGCGCTGGCTGTTCTGATCGGGGTACCGTTGACCATTCTGATCAGGATAGCGCTGGCCAGTTTGATCAGGATAGCCTTGCCCATTTTGATCAGGGTATCGCTGTCCACCTTGCGGATAGCGACCGCCCCCTTGTTGAGGATAACGCTGACCGCCGCGTGCAACTTCCTGCATCGAAGGCGCACGATTCATATCACGCAAAATCGCCTGGACTCGGGTGAACTCATCTGTGTTACGAATCGGGTTCGTTACCCGTAATGCATCAGCCTCGCGGTTTATGTATTCATATCTATTTCCAGGATTTGGATGATCGCTCATCCACTGAGGACCTCCGCTCCCGGATTGTTGTTCCAGCGTCCGAAACATATTCGCGAGATCGTGCGCGTCGTAGCCAGCATTGGCCATTATGTGCGAGCCGAGGATGTCAGCCTGTTTTTCATAATCCCGGCTGAACTTAAGAAACGACGCGCCGATTCCCAACTGGCTGCCTTGTGCGACAGCTGCACCGCCGGCGCCGCCCAGTACTGCACCGAGGATTTGTCCCGCTATCATGCCCGCCTGATACTTGCGGGCCTTCGCCGCCTGAGCCGTTCCGTGACGCAGGGCGACGTGACTAATCTCATGCGCCATCGCGCCGACCAATTCGCCTTCGTTATGCGCGGCTTGAATCAAACCGCGATTCACAAACGTGAAGCCGCCGGGTAGCGCAAACGCGTTCAGGTCACGCACATTTACTACTTTGAAGGAGTATCGAAACTGCGGGTGCTGAAATTCGGCGGGAATCGCCTCGACGAGCCGCTGCCCGATGTTCTCGATGTAAGCCCCAACCTGGCCGTCCTGGAGAAGCGGCATCTGGCGCTCGACCTCCCGCGCAGCTTGCTGGCCGACCTGGATGTCTTTATCGGGGCTGTATGGGTTGCTGGGAGCGACAACCCTTGTTTGGATGGATGCCTGGCTTGAGCCCTGGCTTGAGCCCTGACTCAAAACACTGATCGGCAACGCAAGCGCCGACGCCAGAACGATCACACTCGTTCTGGTAATTAGATCTCGTACTGCTGACATTATTGGTCCTCCCGAATGCTTCTCATTGTCACGTGGCGCAAGAATCATTTTATAGGATTCCGAGCCCCAACCAAAAGTTGCAGCTTTTTTTTCGAATAACTATGGATTGTTACTGTTAAGAGGGGGGAATCGTATGACTTCAACGCCGGAGGCGTTCCCGCAGGTCCGCTGATTCACTCGACGCCTTCCATAGTTTCGGCAATAAGCTGATCCACTACGGCATTAAGATCGCCCCTTTCATAGAAGGTCTTTAATTGCCGATCAGCACTGGTCCCACCTTCAAGTATCGTGTGTATGTACTCAAGCTCCTTGCGGCTTCCCAACTCGTCAACGACGTCGTCGACGAAGTCCAGCAATTCGAGAATTAGGTCGCGAACGGGAACCTCGATCTGCTTGCCGAAATCAATCAGCTTGCCGTCTAATCCCCATCGCACGGCTCGCCACTTGTTCTCCTGGATCAGCGCTCGGCGATACAGACGAAAGCCCATGTTCATCCTATAAAGCTTCGAAAGCTTCGCCACTATCGCCTGAATCAATGCTGCAAGCGCAATAACTTCATCGACTCGTGACGGGATATCACAGATGCGAAACTCCAGCGTCGGGAAATGCGGGTGGGGACGGACGTCCCACCAGATCTTTTTTGGCTTGTCTATGCAGCCAGTCTTGAGCAGAAGATTTACATAGTTGTCGAACTCCGAATAGGAGCCGAAATAGTCAGGAATATCGGTTCTCGGGAACTTCTTGAAAATCTCCGATCTATAGCTCTTCAGCCCCGTCTGGGTTCCCATCCAAAACGGCGAGCTGGTCGAAAGCGCGAGCAGGTGAGGCAGGAAGTACCGCGCGGCGTTCATCAAGTGTATTTGTGCTTCGCGATCCGCGATGCCGACGTGCACGTGCATTCCGAAGATCAACAGCGACTCGGCGAGCACCTGCATTTCACTTATTAGCGCCTCATAGTGTTCGTGAGGAGTGATCTTTTGATCTTTCCAGCTCGAGAATGGATGAGTCGAAGCAGCGGCGATGCGAAGTCCTTTGCTCTGGGCCAGAGTGGACACAGTGCGGCGAAGCTTGATTACATCCGCGCGCGCTTCCTCGATGTTTGCGCAGATGCCCGTGCCGACCTCGATCATCGACTGATGCATTTCGGGCTTCACCTGCTCACCCAGGAGCATGCGACCCTCTTCCATCATCTCGGTTATGTGCGAGCGTAGCTCACGCGTGACCGGGTCGATAATCTGAAACTCTTCTTCAATTCCAAGCGTGAAGTCAGGCATAGAGAATCTCAAATTTCAAATTTCAAATTTCAAATCTCGAATTGAGTGTCTCAGTCAACAATCATCGTCGGGACCATTCCGGCCCCGGACGTCACATTGGCGAGCGAAGACGATGACAGCCGCGTAAACGCCCCGGCTACTCGACCGAAAAACAACAAGGGGTCGAGATCGAGCAGTTGGTCTATCATATGCACACCGGCTTCGTCTACAAACGGAAATATCTCCCGGGAAGTCGTCACACGCTCCTGGGCCAGATAGTCGCCAGCGAGAGCCTTCTCGATCGCTTGATCCCACGCGCCCGCGTCTGACTCCCAACCAATGAAGATCCCGTGTCCGCCGTAGTCGTCATTTGGCTTCAGTACGAGCCGGTCGCGTTCAGCGCGTACAAACTCGAGCAAGTCGATCGTCTTGTTATTGTAGGTCGTTCTTGCCGGCTCAATCCTGCGAGTCCATGGTATCGCCCGTCGAATCGCCTCCTGTTCGGCGTCAGAGAAGTAGCGCTGATGTCGCTCGTCGGTTAGCACTCCAAACAACATCTTCTTGTGAACGTACTTTGTTCGAAACGAATTCACGAACACCGCCGCACCCGTCTTGTAGGCTTCGACGAACGCATGACACTCATCGATCTTTTCGAGCAGCTCGGTAGTGAGCACTCGTCTGTAGACCAGATCAATCCTGAAGTCACTGTGGTGCAACTTCCCTTCCCGCATTTCGAGGTCTCGCGGATCCGCAATCGTAGTCGAATGACCGTGGCTCTCAAAGAATTCCTTGAACAGCTCAAACTCTCGCTGCGTCGGCAACCCTTTGTAATCAACGATCCCAATCTGCGGCTTCGATCCCCGGCCTCGAACCCGCTCGTAGATGCCAAGTAATGCCTCCAGCATATTCTGCCGGCAATACATCGGAGTCACTGTGTGCTGCCTGGTGAACTCGCGCATCAGGGGTAATCCGCAAAAGATTTCCGCCGCAACATCCTGATAAGCGATGCCCGCCGGGCATTCGGCGTTCAACTCTACGAATTGATAAGTCTCATCCGTCAGAAAGGAATCGAGCCGCGATGTCACCGAAACGTCTTCGTAGCCTGGGTCAACCGCGACCAACTCACGTTCACCAGGGGTCAACCCGATTTGTTCGAGCATAACCCGGTCGGTTGGTGCGAGGCGACCCACCTTTTCGATCGCGCTCCACACCGTCTCACACGTCTTTGTGATTTGCTCCCATTCGGCGCGAGTAACGAAATGAGGTCGAAGATAGGGAGAGAGCATTCGGCCGCCAAACACAAAGCGTACTTCATTCAATCGCATTTCGAGGAAAGCTCGCGACTCTTCGAGCAACTCGGGCTTGCGTTCGATGAGTGAATTGTATTCGTGGGCTGCTTGACTGGTCATCGGCATCCGTTCAGGGTTCAGCGGTCACGGTTTGATTGAAGCATCAATAACTATGAACTCGGTGCTCTGAACCATCATTCCGTTAGTCAGCTCCAGCGGGCTTGCTGACGCTCGGCCGTTTTATCTCGTGGTTCAGTAATTCATTCCATCGATGGCTCGCGATGGTCGGTTCTCCGTGCAGCGCGGTTTCGATTGCAAGGTCGCCAACCTTCTCGACCATCCACTTGAAATAAACCGAACCTACCGACCACCAGTCGGCGTCCGGAGCAGGGTTCATATAGTCGATGGCGTAAGGGGTCCCGCCGGCAATCGCGAACTCAACCGTATTGATGTCGTAACCCAGCGCTTCGTTGATCTGAATGGTCTCGCGCCGCACTCGCGCATCCATCTCGGGATCGAGGTAGTTGTCCACGACAAGATATCGCTGAAAGATGGGATCGTAAGGCATCGGGCACACATCCCTCTTGCCGATGCAATAGGATCTGACGTAGTGAGTAAACGGAACGAATTCCTGCAGGACCATACAATCGGTGCCGCTGGCATCGTACTTTTCCATCAGCTCTTCGCGCGTATTCACTCGAGACACGCCGCGCCAGCCTCCGCCGTCGAATGGTTTGATGAACGCCGGCAACCCCACGTGCTCGATGATCCCGTCCCAGTCGAGCGGGTACTCGAGGTTTCGGAGCGATTCCGTAACAACGCCTTCTTTGTACTCCTTTTGCGGCAGCAGAATTGTCTTAGGCACGGCGATGCCCAGATAAGTCGCCAGCGAGTAGTTGAAGAACTTATCGTCCGCGTTCCACCAGAAAGGATTGTTGATTACCCTGGCGCCAGAAAGCACCGCGCTCTTGAGATAAGCACGATAGAACGGAACGTCGTGCGAGATCCGATCTATGATCACATCGTACGCGCAAGGCTCGGCCATCCGGACTCCGCCGAGTTTTATGTACTCGGCGCTTACGCCGGCCTTGCGATTGTTGATTTCACTTATGAGAGCTTGAGGAAAAGTTCCTTCACGGCCCACTAATATGCCGATCTTCATTGTGCTCCTCCGTATTGAATGACGCGGCAAATTCTATAGTAGAGTTCGGAAGCGGTGCAACAGCGCGAATCTCCCGCTTCGGTGTCGCTATTAGCTTGTTCACCGCGGCTGGAAGGCAGTAAGCTGTCGGCTGGCCGGTTCTGCCGACCGATCCTCACCCAACTTTCTATCTAATCCGAAAGGAGCGTCTTCAATGTCACAACCTAACCGCAGAAGGACATTCAACTCACTTACTCCGCTGCTAATTACATTCCTGCTTGCCGCTTGCCCATCACGGGGGCGAATCTTCTCCTGACTCGCGCGCCGGCGCTCCTTCGGCAGTGTCATCGTGTGGGGGCAATTTTGAAGGAGTGATAACGATGAAGATGGAAGGCGAGAGTCAAAAGGGTGCCGAGATGACTTACTTCCTCAAGAGCCGGCACGCTCGTATCGAGGTGAAAACGCCGGACAATCCGGAATACCAGGGTGTGATGCTTTGGGATCTGGAGGATGCGAAAATGACCACGCTCATCCCTTCAAGAAAAATGTACATGACGATCGACATGAAGGAAGCAGCCGAAAACATGAAGGGCGTGACAAAGGACTTGAAGAAACCCCAGGGCGAAGAAGAAAAATTCCCCATGCTCACTGACACAGGCAAGCAGGAAACCATCGCAGGCTATACGTGCGAGCATTGGCTGATGGGGGAAAAGCAGAACCTCGATATGTGTGTAGCGAAGGGACTCGGTTATTTTGGCATGGGAGGTCAGGGCGGTGGCGGACTTAGCGCGCTGAAGAATCTCGCCTTTAGCCCGAAACTCCTCGCCGAGGCTGCTTCTCATCCTGAATGGGTGAAGTTCCTTGAGGGCGGCGCGTTTCCTTTGAAGATCACGTCAACTGAAGACGGTAAGATCAAGATGAACATGGAAGCCACGAAAATTGAAAAGAAATCGCTAGACGACTCTCTCTTTTCCGTTCCGCCGGATTACAAGGAATTCAATATGGGAATGCCGGGCGGAGGCAAACCGTAGGATGTGTATATCGTCCACGTCGTTCGGCGATCTTAGAATTGTACATCGACGACTCTCATTCTTCCTCCAACTTTCTTATCGCTCTGGCGCCGCGCAAGCGACTATAATCAGCACGATGGCAAGAGGATGGGAAAGCAAATCCGTTGAGGATCAGATCGGCGACGCTCACGCAAGCAAGGAAGCTCGGCGCAAGCGCGCGCTAACAGAAAAGGAAATCGAAGATCTGAAGCTCAAAGAAGCACTGATGCTTGAACGGACTCGAATAGTCAGAGAGATGGAACGGGCTTACAAGCGTAGACATCTCGTTATGCTGGAACGCGGGCTCGCTCATATTGAAGCCGAGCTGGCTAAGCTCGACGCCGACAGTTCGGCTTGAAGCCAGCGTGGTTCTCCCTGACAATCTTGAGAACATGAAAAACAAACTTGGTATGATCCTTCTCTTGCTGCTCGCCGGCTTGAGCGCACAAGCGCAACAGAAGCCGAACATCTCGCAGATCGACCGGATTCGATTGGCAGAAGCGTTCACCTTAGGCGAGGCGCTCGGCAACCGCATCTGGAAGGATTGGGACAAGGCTCCGTTTGCGGTTCTGCTGGTTACGCCCGACTACGAATTCCTCATACGTCATCCGAAACCTACCAACGACTTCTCCCTCATCGGTCACGACGATCTCCTCAAGAGCGACGTTTATTTCCGCAAGAGGCAATTCCAAACTGATTTCCTCGCTACTTTTCCCGCAGTGGGCGGCATATCCACGATCGTCGTCGGCCAGGCGGAGAATACCGCGGCTAAGACTTCGACGCCCTGGGTCGTTACGCTGATGCACGAGCACTTCCACCAGCTTCAGGATTCACAACCGAAGTTCTTCGAGGAAGTCGCGGCATTGAACCTCGCACACGGCGATCAAAGCGGAATGTGGATGCTTAACTACAAGTTTCCTTATGACGGTTACGAGGTGAGGCAACAGTTTTTCGTGATGTCCAGATTGCTGGCCGATGCTCTCAAGTCAAAAACGAGGGACGATTTCGGCGCGAATCTTTCGGCTTATCTCACTGCGCGGCAGCACCTTCGAGAGATGCTGAGCGCGGATGACTACAAGTATCTTTCATTCCAATTGTGGAAGGAAGGCATAGCGAGGTATACCGAGTATCACGTGGCCAGCCTTGCGGCGGGTGACTACAAGCCGACAAAAGCGTTTGCCGCGTTAAAGGATTTCACTTCATTCAAGAGTGTAGCCGAACAGGTTATGAATAGGATCTTAACCGAGCTCTCGACTCTTGAGCTTGAAAAATCTAAACGTGTTTCGTTCTACGCGATGGGCGCGGGTGAGGGCCTGTCGCTCGACAGAATGAATCCGAAATGGCGAGATCGTTACCTGGTTGAAAAGTTTTCGTTGGATACCTACTTCAAATGACCTGTAGGGGCGGCCCTCCGTGGCCGCCTCTCCGTGCCATCACGACTCGCCGCCTGGCGAGGGGCGGCTACGGACGGCCGCCCTTACGTGTCGCCATCGTAGCCATCGAGGCGAGTTTACAAGTGCCCAACAATGATCCGCTGATCGAGGTAAGAAATGGAAACTTTCCTGCGCGATCTTTCCAACGGCATTCGAGCGTTGTCCAAATCCCCGGGCTTTAGCGCGGTTGCAATTCTATCGCTGGCGATCGGCATCGGCGCAAATAGCGCGATCTTTAGCGTGACTAACGCGCTTCTGCTGCGCCCTCTGCCCTACAAGGACGCTGATCGCTTGGTGATTCTCTGGAGTCGGTCACCCGGATTGAACGTTCCACAGGACTGGTTCTCGCCCGGGCAATACCTCGATGTCAAGACTCAGAATACTGTTTTCGATGAGACCTGCATCTCAATCGGCGGAAGCTTCAACCTCACCGGTCTTACCGGCCGGGCGACACCTGAACACATCGACGGCGCGCGCGTTTCCTCTTCTCTCTTTGCGCTGCTGGGTGCGAGCGCAATGCTTGGACGCGTCTTCGTCCCGGAAGAGGACCAGCCCGGGAAGCCCCCTGTCGTGATTCTAAGCAACGGGTTCTGGCAAAGCCACTTCGGCGCAGATCAGGAGATAATCGGAAGACCACTGACGCTGAACGGGAATGAGTTCACCATTGTCGGCGTGATGCCGTCGGGGTTCTCGTTGAACAAAGAAGTAATGCCCGCAGTCAACAGCATTCAAAACGCCGAAGTGATATTGCCGCTGCCGCTAAGCGAAAACGCTCGAACGAATCGCGGCAATGAAGACTTCAATATTTTCGCGCGTTTGAAGTCCGGGGTGTATGTTTCGCAGGCCCAGAGTGAAATGGACATCATCGCCGACCGAATGAAGCAGCAGTATCCGGCTAACTATCCTCCCAGCGGCGGGCTGACAATCAGTGTCGTGCCTTTGCTAGAACAGGTCGTCGGCGAAGTTAGTCTGGCGCTTAAGGTGCTCTTTGGGGCCGTCGGTTTTGTGCTGTTGATCGCTTGCGCCAATGTTGCGAATCTCCTTCTTTCGCGAGCTTCGGTCCGCCAGAAAGAGATCGCGATTCGCTCCGCCCTTGGCGCGACCCGGCTTCGCTTAGTCCGGCAACTGCTCACAGAAAGCTTACTTCTTGCGCTTGTTGGCGGAGTGGCAGGCGTAGCCGTCTCATACCTTACGGTGAAAGCGTTGCGGGTCCTTGGACAGGACAGCATCCCGCGGTTGAGCGAGGTGCGCCTTGACGCAAGGGTGATCGCCTTTACATTCGCCATCGCTGTGGCAACCGGTATCCTTTTTGGCCTGGCGCCCGCGCTGCGAGCCTCGAAGGTTGATTTGAGCGAAGCCCTCAAGGAAGGCGGCCGCAGCTCAGGCGGCGGGGCCTCGAGCCGCGGGAGCCAGCGTACTCGCAAGCTCCTTGTTGTTTCAGAGGTTGCGCTGTCGCTTGTTCTCTTGATCGGCGCAAGCCTGCTGATTCGCAGCTACCGGCAAATCGGCAACTCATATCCGGGCTTCGATCCTCACAATGTCCTATCGTTTCGAATCGCATTGCCTGCTACAAAGTACCCAAACCAGGATTCGATAGTCTCGTTCTTTCGGCGAGCGAATGAAGGATTGAACGGACTAGCAGGCATCGAATCGGCGGCCATGACTTATTCATTGCCGATGAGCACCGTTGCGCTCGCGTGGGAACCCATCGTCGTCGAAGGTTATGTTCCAAGAGACTCGCAAGCCTCGATCATCTCCAATGTGCGAATCGTCACCCCGGACTACTTCCGAACATTGCGCGTTCGTCTTATGAACGGAAGACTATTTGATGAACACGATACGAAGGGCGGACTCGAAACAGTCATCGTCGATGAAGCGCTGGCCGAGCGCTTCTGGCCGGGTGAAGATCCGATCGGCAAGCGGCTGCAGCGCGCAAACTCGAATTCGTGGAGAACCGTCGTGGGTGTCGTGAGCGACGCAAAGCAGTACAGCGCCGAAAAAGAACCACCAATAACCGTCTACTTTCCATTTGAACAGTACGTCGCGCGAAATATGTTTCTGGTGATTCGCACTAGGTCAGATCCTGCGGCGATGGTGACGTCGATCACCCGGGAGATTCACAATCTCGACCCGGATATGCCGGTCTTTGACGTCAACACCATGGATCAGCGGCTGTACGATTCGCTGTCGTCGAGGCGGTTTGCGATGTTGCTGCTCGGCGCCTTCGCTCTCATAGCCCTGACGTTGGGCTGCATCGGCATCTATGGAGTCATTGCCTACTCGGTGAACCAGCGTACTCATGAAATGGGTGTTCGCCTTGCGCTCGGCGCTCAGCCTGGCAGTATTCTGCGGCTGGTTGTTCGGCAAGCTTTAGCCCTCACCACTGTGGGCATCGCGATTGGGCTGGGCGCCGCGTTTGCGTTGACGCGTGTGATGTCGACTCTGCTCTATGGAATCAATGCCACTGACGGCGTCACTTTTCTCATAACGCCGCTGCTGCTGGGAAGCATAGCTTTGCTCGCCGGCTACATTCCCGCGCGTCGCGCCGCCAGGCTGGACCCGATGATCGCGCTAAGGTGTGAGTAGACGAACGCTTGGTAGCATTGGCGGTAAAGTTGAATCCCAGCGTATCAAGTTTGTCGTTCGGGGAGTAGGAACCGCTGATTGACGCCGCCTTCGGTGCGCGGATCAGCACAGATCAACGAAACAATGTCAGCGCAAATCAGCGGTTCCTAGTCCACGGTTAAAGCCGCTGAAGCCAGATCGAACCACTACGAATCGGAGACTTTTCCCTGCAAGTTTTGAAACCGGATGCTATCATCACTTAAGCGAGGCGGTACGACGCATGAGCCGGTTAATGTTTGTTTACCTCTCGGGTACCGAGAAAGGTAAGACAAGAATCTTCACTCAAGAACATGTGACTTTGGGCACGTCGGACGGGTGTGACTTGAAACTGGTGCCCGAGGAGGGCGGCTCGCTGCCCGAGGGCGTGCTCGCCGATGTCTACGACGATGCGGGCGCGTTTCATTTTGTGCAGCGCATCGATCAGAGTGAATTTCCAATCACGATCAACGGCGAGGCGATGGGCGCCGATGAAACCGGAGCCGGTCACAGCCTGCGTGATGGAGACACCATTCACTTCGGGCACGGACTTTCCGGCGCGAGCGTTTTATTCCAGGTGATGCCTGAGAACTTCTCGGCTGTGCATCCGGTTCGCCGCAACGTAGCTCAACTGGATCAACTCTCGGGACAACCACTTCATCCGCTCACCGCGACCCTGTTTGTAAAGGAGCTCACAATAAGCTTGTGGGCCGAAATCCCTCGCAAGGCAAAGCTCGCGAGTCTGATAGTGGTATCTGCCGTGTCGCTGTTTCTCCTGGGTGTGCTTGCGTTTGGCCTGGTTACCCTGATTCGCAATGCTAACAAGACTGATCGGCTTGGCGGGCAACTCGATGCGCTTCAGTCGGGACGCGAACAGGACCAGGACGTCATTCGCAAGCAGCGAGAGGAGATCGAGAAGCTTCGCGAAGCGGGTGAACAGATGCGGCGCTTCACGCAGAAGATAGCCGAGCAGTACAGCTCCGGTGTTTGCTTGATTGTCGGCAGCTATACATTTGTCGAGCGCGGCAGTGGGCGCGTGCTCCGCTACGAGACAGCCGATCGCATAAGCGATATGCCCGTCGACAAGAGCGGCAACCTTCAAGCTTCGGTCGACGGGGCCGGACCGCCCGTCCAAATTGATTATACCGGTAGCGGGTTCGTCGTTGAGAAAGGCGTGATCGCCACAAACAAACACGTGGTTCAACCGTGGGCGACGGATCAAATGGCGCAAGTCATATTGCATCAGGGGGGCGGGCTCGCTCCGAAGCTTGACACACTCCAGGCGTTCTTCCCTTCTCGGCAGATGCCTTTTGATTTAAAAGTGGCAACAACCTCGCCGCGTTTTGACGTAGCGCTTTGCAAGTTCGAGCAGGGCGAAGCGGCGTTGCCAGTCTTTCCTCTCAGTAATGACGATCTCAACTCGATAATCGGCGAGCCGGTGGTGCTGCTCGGATATCCGACTGGCGTGGATGGCTTACTACAGAGGATTGAAGAAGCCGAGCGCCGCGAAATCTTGAAGACGCGCGGCTCATCGGCTCTGGACGTCGCAATGGGGCTGGCCTCTCGAGGCTTGATCAGACCGTTGACGACTACCGGCACCGTTAGCGATGCATTGCCCGGCCGCATCGTTCACAGCGCGCAGACAACCGAAGGCGGGTCCGGCAGTCCAATGTTCGATCGTGATGGTCAGGTGATTGCAATCAACTCGGCGATACTTGCGACGACTGATGGGAACCAGAGCTTCGGCGGCTCAAACTTCGGAGTGCCTATCAAAGCCGCGTCCGAATTGCTCCAGACTTTGGATAGGGATACGCCTAAACCGCAGTGAGACACCCTGTGATCATGCGCAGCGGCCGCGGCCGGCGATTTCGACTCCATCAAAGCGAAGCAGTTCATCTTCCTTCGTTGGCGGTGGTACTACTTCAAATACGACATTGTCGAACTTCCCGTGCCCCCGATAGAAAGACGACTTGTACCCTCGCTTGTTTGTGAACTCGATCAACTGCACCCCCCATTTTCCCAGCGCCGCGTTTTCCGGGATAGGTATGATAACGTCGAAGTTTGTCTTCGAAAGACTCTGGTCGGGCGCTAGCGACGTCTCGCCGACAGCCAGCTTGAGCTTGCTGGAGCTGGCGGTGCTGAATTGATAACACTGAACGAATATTTTGCTGATGCCGTTGGGATCGTAAGCCGCAACTCGCAGCACCAGTTCATCACCGGCTGTTATTCGAACGTCTGAGGCGCCGTTTATACCTACACTAACCGACATAGAGAGTCACCCTTCTAAGTTGTGTGAGGTTTAGTTGGCGAATGGGGCGGGCTGCTTCAATTCTTATAGTCTTTGGCTTACGGCGAGGATGATAACCGCTGGGACGAGCAGCGTCAAGAGTTGATAGGTTCGGGGTTTCAACTCCGAACGATGAACCCTGAACGCGAAACTATTGCCGCTCACTTCTGCCCGAATGGACGCTCCTTGCCTTCCAGTGCTTCTTTGTATGCGCCGTTAGGTATGTCAGGCCCCATCGCTATCGCCTTATCGTATTGGAGAATTGCATCAGCGCGGAATTCCTGGAAGTCATAAATTCGGCCGAGGAAAACATAGCTCCATTGAATCAACCACCGTTCGTTCTCCTTCGAGGCGTTATCGATGGCTTTGCGGTAGAGCTTGATCGCGCGCTCCAGCCTGTCGTGTTGTGCCTGAATCTTGTCATTCTCGTCAGCCCTCGAGTCGAGCTCGATGGGCGCGGATACCTGAGTCACAACCTGGGCCATTCCGTAAAGCGCTCTTGCATTGTCGGGCTCAACTGCGAGCACATCCTCCAGCAGCGATCGCGCTTCGGACAATCGTTTCTCCCGAATCAGATCGTCGGACCTCAGAATCTTTGAAGCCATTGCTCCGATCACAGCTTCCGCCGCGGCTTCCTCATTGCCGGTGTTCCTGGGACCCTTTAAACGGCTTGCAGATACGCGAGCTACGACTGGCTCAAATTCTGCACTGCGTGCCGCCTCGCGCTCGAACTTCGCAGTCGAGACCATTTGGTCAAAGAAGTCCTCGATGCCTATTCCGACTTTCTCCAGAGCCATCAAGGATTCATAAAAGTGAAAGCTCAGCACTGCCCCTCTGAGATAAGCCTGGGCAAGATCGTACGTCGCTTCGTCTTCGCTGTAGACACCGCGGGTCGCCACTGCGCGTAATCGGCGTAGTCGAATCTCCGTCGCTTGCGCCAGCGATTCGCGGATTATCAGATACACGCTGGTGGTGTACTGTTTTGTCGCTGCAGGCGCCGCAGCCACAAGTTTCAGAATCTGATCTTTATATTCGAGCGACTGTCTTAGATGTCGCTCGACCATCGGATCTATTACAAATCGAATCATCGCCTGGCGAACCGGGTCCGTTGCAACCGCGCGCGAGGGTCCTACGATCACGATGTAATCGTCACCGACCCGCCGCGATAACAAGTCCTCTTTCTGATTCAGAATGTCGCCGCGCACCGTCGAAGTATCCATCGCCGCGAGGGGATCGGGGATGACGAACACTTGTCTCGAACGATTGCGCGCATACACTGTAGATTTCTGTGTTTTCGCATCCAGACTTGGGGACCTCACTACAAGCGGCCGCATGCTGATCACGGTCTCGGGCGCGGCATGGAAGTAACCGAGCACTTCGTAGATCAATTCTCCGACCGGGCCGCGATACGAGGCAGCGTACGCCTGCCCGATTCCGAGGTACTTAGGAATGAGTTCTCTTATGCCGCTCTTCAAATAGAACTCACGCACAAGCGGTATGAACTCCATCAACGGGCGAAGATCTTCGGGGATTGCGCGATCGCTCTCCGCGGCTTGATATACCGTAAACGCCGGAGGAGGCGTCATTATCAAGCTCAACGCCGCATATCGCTCGGCGTCCGCTGCTTCGTCAACCCCCGCTCGCCTGTGCGCCTTATAAAACGCGGCGAGCTTCTCCCTGACCTGCGGATCAACCTTCGCGAGATCCTTCCTCAGCTCGGCACGCGCGGGCGATAGGGCCTGCCCGCCGGTTTCGTAGTCGAAGCCAGCCGCGTTCAGCGCCGCCATCACTATGAACGTTCTGATGTCCGGATCAATCTTGACGTTGACTTCCGACGGGGTGATGAACCCAGCGCGGGTGGGGCGTGGCTGGGCACTCTTCGTCGTGTCAGGAGCAGACTGCTGCGCCTGGGACGATGCAATCAAACAGCACACCAATAAAAATGTACAACATGCTCTTGGCATAAGATTCAACCTGGCGCGTCGATAATCTCAGGTCAAGAACGTGGACCAGCGACCTTCTTGCGTGCTAGTGACCGAGGTCCAACGCTCCGGAAGCGGCTGCCAAGTTCAGAGCTTCTCCGAGACCGATTTCGCCTGCATAAACAATAACAGGTAATCGCGGCCGCCGCCCTTTGAGTCGGTGCCTGACATGTTGAAACCGCCAAACGGATGCACGTCGACGAAGGCGCCGGTACACTTGCGATTCAAATACAAATTGCCGACGTGGAACTCACGGCGAGCCTGTTCGAGCCTCTGACGCTCGCGGCTGAACACCGCGCCGGTCAAGCCGAACTGAGTGTTGTTGGCAATCTCGAGCGCCGACCGGTAGTCACGCGCGCGAAATGCCGCCAGCACCGGACCGAAGATTTCCTCCTGGGAAACGCGCGCCATCGGATCGACTTCACCGATCACCGTAGGCTTGATGTAGAAGCCGTGCTGATCATCGGAAAGCGGTCCACCGCCAGCCAGCAACTTGCCTTCACCCTTTCCGATTTCGATGTAGTTCAGAATCGAACCATAAGCGCTCTTGCTCGAGACGGGTCCGGTCCAACTGTCCTGGTCCTTCGTTGGACCCATCTTGAGTTTGCTCGCGCGATCCGCTATGCGACCAACAAACTCGTCGTAGACCTGATCCACTACGACTACTCGGGAGCATGCCGAACACTTCTGACCTGAGTAGCCAAAGGCAGAAGTGACGACGCCATCGACAGCCGCTTCCATGTCGGCAGTTTCATCGACGACGATCGTATCTTTGCCGCCCATCTCGGACACTACTCGCTTGATCCACAACTGGCCTTCGGCGGTCTTCGCCGCAAGCTCGTTGATGTGCAATCCTACTTCCTTTGAACCGGTGAATGCGATGAAGCGAGTTCGCGGATTGCCCACGAGATAATCGCCGATCTTAGAGCCGCTGCCCGGTACGAAGTTCAATACGCCCGGCGGCAGCGACGCTTCTTCGCAAAGCTCGACAAACTTCGCGGCGACAACAGCGCTCTCGCTCGAAGGCTTGAGCACCACGGTGTTGCCGGAAACCACGGAGGCCAGCGTCATTCCGGTCAATATCGCGAGCGGAAAGTTCCACGGCGGAATCACGACGCCGACTCCGAGTGGAATATAAAACATCTCATTCTGCTCGCCGGCCATCGGCGTCAACGGCTGCTCGGCAGTGTAGCGAATCATCTCTCGTGCATAGAACTCAGCGAAGTCGATGGCTTCGGCTACGTCACCATCCGCTTCCGCCCAGGACTTGCCGACTTCGAGGACGAGCAACGCGCTGAACTCCATTTTGTGTTTTCGAAGCAGCGAGGCGATCTTCAGCAGATAGCGCGCGCGAATCTCCGGCGCGACGTTCTTCCACTCCTGGAACGCCGCGGTCGCGGTCTCAATCGCTTTGTCGGCAAGCTCGACGTTCGCCTTGTGCACCAGCCCTACGACTTCGTCGTAATTCGAGGGGTTGACGGAGGCCAGCATGTCTCCGGTGGTGTAGCGTTTGCCCCCGATCACTATCGGGTAATCGCGGCCGAACTGAGCTTCGGCGTTTGCGATGGCCTCGCGCATCTGGGCCGAGTTGCGTTCGTTCGAGAAGTCGGTGAATGATTCGTTCTGAAATGGGGAAAGCATACGATCAATTCCTTTCTTCTGTGAGCCTCAAAGTTATCGCACTAACGTTATCAACCGCGTTCGACAGTGGTCAACTGAATCGAAGAGTCGATGACTAGGGTGCCGACAAAGTAGTCCTCTGCGTCCTCGGCGTCCTTGCGGTTGATCCTCAGCAGTGACCACCAAAACCGCGGAGGACACAGCGCAGCAGATGTAAGCCTCCAAGGGGTCTGGTTGGCTTCGTTGTGGCGCCCCACCGTCGATTGTTATATTTCTGGTCAGTCGTTGGTGCAATAGGAGGCTCAGATTGGCGAGCTTTGTAAATCGGTTCACGGGTTACGCAATCATTCTCCTCGTCCCGATGCTTCTGGCGAGCGTCGTGATCAGCGGGCCTCCCGCCTCCGCTGGTGGAAGCGCGATCGTTGACCGGGGCAGTGCGTCCCTTTCGGCGAAGGATCGCATAGACGTCTTTGATGACATTTGGGAAATCGTAAATCAGAAGTACTACGACTCCACTTTCAACGGCGTGAACTGGCGAGCCGTTCGCGAACGCTATCGTCCGCAGGTCGACCGGGTGGATTCCGACGAGGATTTTTATGGCCTCCTAAAACGAATGGTAGGCGAGCTGCACGATGCGCACACACGCTTTAGCACGCCCGCCGAGCGGCGTGAGCGTGAGCGCTTGCAGGCCGTCAGCGCGGGCCTCGCGATCTTCGAGGTGGAAAGCAAGCCGGTGGTGGTGTGGGTGGAACCGAATTCCAATGCAGCGCGGGCTGGAGTCGAAGAAGGGATGGTCGCTGTGGCAATTGATGGGAAGCCCGTTGCCGACAAGCTCGCTGAAACTCGCGCTCGAGTTGCCGGGTCATCCACAGATCGGGCGGTTCGGCTGCGCATCTACCGAATGGCCATCGAGGGCGAGCCCGGAACGACTCTTCACATGACGCTGGCTCGGGCTGATGGCTCTACGGTTGATGTCGCATTGACCCGTCGCGTGGTGCCTGACACGCCTGCCGTTACATCACGTCGGCTGCCGTCGGGCGTAGGCTACATCAGGCTCACCCTTTGGAAATCGCCGATCAGAAAAGACTTTAAGAGGGCGCTGAAACAGTTAGCGGACGCGCCCGGTATTGTGATCGACATTCGAGGCAACCCGGGAGGCGAGGCCGAGGAAGTAGAGAAGATAGCAAGCTACTTTTTCAACTCGCATGTTTCGCTCGGGAGATTCTTCTCGCGCTCCGGCAAAGCGATCTACTTGCGCACCAGCGACGACGAGCAGGTCTACAAAGGCCCCGTAGCCATTCTGGTGAACGAAGGCTCAGGCAGCGGCTCTGAGTTGTTCGCCGGGGTTATGCAGGAGAGCGGTCGCGCGATTGTCGTCGGGCGCCGCAGTTGCGGCTGCGTGCTCGGCATCTCGAAGTACAGAAAGCTGAAAGGTGGCGGCGAGCTTGCAGTGAGCGAATATGGATACCAATCACCGCAAGGCAAAACGTTTGAAGGAACCGGGGTTACTCCGAATAAGCCCGTCGACTTGACAATCAGTGATCTTCAGCACCATCGGGACGCCGCTCTTGAAGAGGCGGAGCGAGCCTTGAAAGCAAAGGGCGAAACCAAGACCGGTCAAACATCGAGTATCCTTCGATCTCCTCCGAGGCCAGGCTATCGTGATGATTGTGGGCGTGCGATCATAGCCTTCGGCAAACTCACGAGGTTCGCGATCAACCTGTAAGCTCCAGGCACTCCCTTAGGCAATTGCCTGAACCAAGCATACGCCGTGTAAACATAGAACCCTTTGCCGTACTGGGCGATCACTTCCCCGCCCTTCAAATCAGGCTCGCCCGGATCGTGACACGCCATCAACGGTTTGAAATGTGAATCCCAGTCGCTTAGAAAATAAGCTCCGCGCTCCTGGACCCAGCCGTCGAAGTCACGTTGTGTGATCTTATTCGGAAAATTGAAACGTGGATGATTAGGTTCGAGGATCGTTACCGTCGCGTTCTCGTCCGTCACGCGAAATGGCCGCGCTTCAGGCCTGGGAAACGTTGGGAAGTCGCCCCTTACAAACTGCTGTTGAGTGTAGGCAAGAATCACAAGCTTTCTGCGCGAGTATTCGAGCAACTGCGAGTTGTACTGCGTCAATTCCGGCCCAGGGCTCGGGTTTGGGCTGACGACAATCACATCAAACTGAGAAAGGTCTCCGGCTAAATCGCTTACCTCAAGCGCCTTCGCTTCAAGGCGGGCACCTGTGGTTGGGTTCACAAACGTATCGCCGCCGCCCGGTCCAATATAACCAACTTTCGGCCTCGTCGTTGACGTTGTGAGTGCTTTTGCCACATCAGCAACATGCAAGTACATCAGCCGTGGCTCTCGATCCTGTTGTCGGCCTCGCGGCGCAGGTTGGCGTACGTTCTCGCCTTCCTCCCGACCAATACGAAACGGCGCAAAGCCACCCGTCTCGAAATTGCCTCGGCTGTACTGCACGATGTAGGTGCCGCCTCGATTCACATAATCCATTAACCGCGCGTTGTTCGCGATCACGTCGGGCCTCACCTCGTAGACGCGCACGCCGGCGACAATTGTGTCGTAAACGCTCAAGTCTCCGGATGCGAGTTCCTTCGAATCGATAGTCTTAACATCAACGCCGATTCGTTTGAGCGCCGCCCCGAAGTCGTCACCCGAGCCTTCTATGTAACCGACCTTCAAGCCGGCAGCTACCTTGACGTCGATCACTTCGCCTTCAGTCTTAGCTTCGTGATAGATGAACCGCGGTTCGATGTGAGGATAAGACACAGCTTGATAGCCCGCTCGGTACGGCCGTCCATCGATAGTTGCGATTGCCGTTATCGACCGTCTAACCTCGGCGCTGCCGCCCGGCACCTTTACAATAAATGTAAACGACGCTCGCTCACCCTCGCGCTTTAGATCAAAGTTTGAAGATACCGGGGTCGATTGCCACTCATCGGGCTTTTGAACCGACACTGAACCATGCACTCCGCCTTTCTGATTATTTGTCACAGAGACCGTAACCTCGCGGTCCACGGCCGCCGCAGACTTCGGATAGACAACAATGTCCGGTGAGACGTTGACCGAAACCGCGGGCGCGACCTTTAGCTCGTGACGAATCTCACCAAGGGCTCGATCGGCATATCGATACTCAGCCTCCCGTGTCACCTTCGCGTTCGTGCCGTCTATGTCAAAGTCCACAACTCCGTTTAGTGCCGCGATTGAAACTGGCTCGATACCAGTCGCGCCTTTAGCCGGTTTATCTATGGTGAACATGTCTCCTTTCGGTGCGCTGCGGAGCCAGTAAGGTTGAGTTGGTTCAACGTCAGGTCCTACCGTGACAGTGTACTCAGTTTGCAGAACGAGCCTGCCGTCGACTTCGGAAGTCTTCTCCGACTTCTTGTTCAGCTTCCACCCGGGTGCCGCCGTCAAGCTGAAGCCTGACAGTTTCGCAGGCACGTTTGCATACGCGTTCAGTGTCACATTGAACGTCTGCCCGGGAGTGACTACTTCATCATCGGTCAGGCAATCGACGACGACGCCCGCTGATAGCGCCAGCGCATCTACGAAGTCGGCTTCTTTTTGCTTTAGAAGAAGATCAGTTTCGGCCTGTTCTGAATCACTGAGACTCAATTGTCCTGGCGAGCCCCTTCTGAGGCCCTGCTGATTCAATACAAAATCATTCGCGAGCCTTGCGCGGATCACTCTAAGTCTCCGGAGACCCTCCGCGATGATTGGGGTCACCATGCTCGGTTGAAGCGCGTTGTACTTATCCCTTGCCTCGTTCGCCGCAGACTGAACAGCAACAAGCTCGCCCCGCAACGCCTCGCCCGCTTTACCAGAATACGCGGCAATTCCCTCGATCGATGTGTCGATGCCTTCAAAAATGTCTTTTTCATTCTTGATTGGACCGAGTTTCGAATCGATCAACCTAAGTCGCGAGAACCGCGGGCCGCGAGCTTCAATCGTTCCCTGATCCTGTGACCTATGCTGGCTGCGCCCTCGCGCGGCGATCTCGTAGTAACTGCAGCCAAGCAGCGAATCGAACTCGCCGGTGTTGAGCGATAGCGTTGAAAGCGACGGCAAGAACTCGCGAGGACTGGCCGCCCCGTCAAAGGAACGAATGTATAGCTTCTTAGCCTGCCACGCTCTCAAACCTTCCTTGATCTGTTCCGGAAACCGCGATGGGTCGGCCGCTGCCCTATAAGCCTCCTGCGTCAATAAGCCTGAGGCCTGATGATGACCATGCCCGTCGTTAGGAGTGCCGCTCCAGGCCGAGACAATTACCAGCGGCCGGAACGTGCGGATGACTCGCACCATATCGGCGAGCACTGCTTCGCGGTCCCACTTCTCGAGAGTTTCTCTTCGCGATTTGCTGAAGCCAAAGTCGAACGCTCGTGAAAAGAATTGCTGCGCTCCATCGAGTCTTCGAGCAGCAAGCAACTCCTCCGTTCGAATCACACCGAGCGCTTCGTATAGCTCAGGTCCAATCAGATTCTGACCACCATCTCCTCGTGTCAGCGAAAGATAAGCCGTACGTGCCTGGCGCCCGCGCGCGAGATACGCCAGCAATCCGCTGTCTTCATCATCGGGATGCGCGCCGGTGTGAAGTACACTCGCGACTACCCCGAGTCGCTTTATCGCCTGGCCCAGCGCCATCGCGCCACGGTCTTCGGCAGGGCGGTTGTCGGCGAAAGACCGAAAGGCCGCTGGCGAAGCAGGCCAGGCAATTATTAGCAGGACAACGAGAGCTGATGAACCAAGTCTCCGAGCTGAGTAAGGAATCACTCTGTGCCTCCGATAGTGAAGGAATTCCACTGACGTGAGAGAACTAGATCGTAAGTTAGGAAGGCGAGAGAGGCAACAGGCTAGGGCGTTGACACCGGCCGTGAACGTCTGATCTCCAGGACAGCGTCGATGATGTGCTCGGCTGCCTGGCGTTTCGACAAAAGCGGGAACTCAGTCACACTCTCCGCTGAGACAAGTGCGATACGATTCGTGTCCACATCGAAGCCTGAGTCCGAAGCCGACACGTCATTGGCGACGATCAAGTCCGCCTGCTTCTCTACAAGTTTCTTCCGAGCGTTAGGAATGACGCTCTCGGTTTCAGCCGCAAAGCCGACCACGATACGTGAGCCTTTCTGAGCCGCCACCGAAGCGAGAATATCCTCGGTCCGCTCCAGATCGAGCACCATCGCTTTCCCATTCTTTTTCATCTTTTGACTGCGAACGTCGGCAGGTCGATAGTCGGCGACCGCCGCCGCCATCACAATCAACGTCGAATCCGCGAGATTGTCCTTAACCGCCCCGAACATCTCAGCTGCCGATCGAACAGAGATAGTGCGAGCGCCTTTTGGCGATGCGATCGCGACCGGTCCGGTTATCAGCGTTACGATCGCGCCTCGTGCGATTGCGGCTTCCGCTAACGCAAAACCCATCTTGCCCGATGATCGATTGCTCAAGTAGCGCACCGGGTCAATTGCCTCTTGAGTCGGTCCGGCGGTGATCAGCACGTGCTCACTGGACATATCACCAGTCGAATCTACATCGCTCTCCAGCCCAATAATCTCGCACGCGCGGCGCACGATCGCGTCGGGGTCCGCCAGACGGCCTGCTCCAACAGTCTTGCACGCGAGGTAGCCTTCTTCCGGATCAACGAACCGAACACCCCGCTCACGAAGGCGTCCAACGTTTTCTTGCGTCGCCGGATGAGCCCACATCTCCGAATTCATCGCAGGTGCCACGAGCACAGGGCAAGTGGAGGAAATGTAGAGGGTCGAAAGGAAATCGTCGGCAATACCATTAGCGAATTTCGCGAGCGCGTTGGCTGTCGCTGGTGCTACCAGCAGAAGATCGCTCGACTGAGCTATCTGTATGTGTTTGATCTCCGGGTCCAGGGTCGGCGCGAACATTTCCGTAATCACCGGGAATCCGGAGATTGACTGAAAGGTCAGCGGACCTACAAACTCGGTGGCGTGCCGCGTCATCACGACCGTCACGCTCGCCCCGCGCTTCTGAAGCCCGCGCAGAACCTCAACCGACTTGTAAGCCGCGATGCAACCCGTAACACCAAGCGCTATGCGCATCTGTTTTCACCTAACCCGGTCCGACAAGCTGGCAGCTTGTCGTCGTCAACAGCACTAGAGCAAAGCTGTCGACAAGCTGGCAGCTTGTCGAACAACAAAGTTCACTCTGCCTTTACTGGTTTGGCGATTCGTTGATACTGCACCAGACCACGGCGAACTTCTTCAATCGCGACCCGCGTCGTCTTCTTGGCCGGGCCGAAGATTCGCGGTTTCGCGCCTCTCTGGAGCTGCTTGCTTCTCTTTGCGGCAAGCAAAACGAGGCGGTATTTGCTGTCGATTTCCGTGGTCCAATTCCCTTCCTCATCTGACTCAGGCATGGAAAGACACTCCTCCGAAAGTTGTGATTATCGATTCGATTCGATTTCTCTGCCGTTCGGGACGGCGGCGCTCCGCAACTATTATAGCCTCAAGCTGGGCCAGCGCGCGATCAAGATCGTCATTAACGACAACGTAGTCGAACCGCTCGTAGAGCTGAACTTCAATTCCGGCGTTGCAGAGTCTGCGCTCGACGTCCGCGGGCTCGTTCAGGTTTCTCGCGCGAAGGCGAGCTTCAAGGATCTCGCGTGACGGCGGCAATATGAAAATCGAAATCGCACCAGGCACACGCCTCCGTATCTGCTCGGCGCCTTGCACATCGATGTCGAGCATAACGTCAAACCCGCTGGCGAGCATTTCTTCGACCAATCGCTCGTGGCTGCCGTAGAGGCGCCCGTGCACTTCGGCGCATTCGAGGAACTCGCGGCGCTCGCGCATGGAATCAAAATCATCTTCGCTAACGAAGTAGTAGTCGACGCCGTGCTGCTCCGCGCCTCGAGGCTCGCGAGTGGTATAGGAAATCGAGAACCTCAAGTTCTCAACCCGTTTCAGCAAGCGCTCAGCAAGCGAAGATTTACCCGCGCCTGACGGCGCGGATACCACGATCAAGTTGCCGCGTTCCATGTTACCCGGCTGACCGGACCCTGCGTGCTCCGTTTGAGAGTCTGCCGATTTAGAGTCCTTACTCGACATTCTGACCCTGTTCCCTGAGTTTTTCTACTTCAGTTTTGATAACGATCGCGGCGTCGGCGATCGCGAGATCGTTCGACTTAGACAGAATGGTGTTCGCTTCGCGGTTCATCTCCTGCAGGATGAAATCCAGGCGCTTGCCCGCTTCGTCGGTACTGCGAATCAGGTCGCGCAATTGAGTGATATGGCTCTTGAGCCGCGCTATCTCCTCGCTGATATCTGAGCGGTCAGCTAACATCACCGCTTCCTGTGCAATTCGCGTTTCATCCACTTGCGCGCCCGCAGCAATTTCCTGAAGCCGCTTCATGAGTTTCTCTCGATAAACCGTCGGCAGACGTGCAGCTTCATTCTCAATTGCCGGCATCTGGCGCTCGATATTTTCGAGTCTCACGTTCAGCTCGGCCGCAAGCTCCTGACCTTCGACCACTCGCATCTCCGTTAGCGACGTGAGCGCTTGCGACACCGCCGCAACTGTTCCGGAAACAAGGTTTTCATCGAGCGCGCCTGAATTCTGAGAAACTTGCAAAGCACCCGATAGCTTCGCAATCAATTCCAGCGAGGGATCCCCGTCAAGCGCGAACTCGCGCTTCAACTCGGACAGAGCTGATAAGTAACCGGACACGAGCGGCCGGTTGATTTCAAACGTAGCGGGCTTCAATTGCTCTACTGACACCGTCAGGTCCACCCGTCCGCGTTTGACCGCGGCCTGAACCTGCTTCTTCAGAGTCACCTCCAGGCTCGCCAGTTCCTGAGGCAGGCGCGTATGTACGTCGATCGCGCGATTGTTGACTGAGCGAATGTCCACTCGCACTCGGAAGTCGTCGCCTTCGGCGCTTCCTTGCCCAAATCCGGTCATGCTTTTAATCATAAATGTTAGTCCGTAGTCCGTGGTCAGAAGTCCGTAGCTCGGGTACCGAGCCTCCCGGGCCAAAGGCTACCGACCACTAGCTACGGAGTACGGACTGCCGTTCCTTCTTCACTAATCAGATCATCTGAAAACTGCAGCTCATACAGGTCGCGATAGATTCCCCCGCGCAACATTAACTGATCGTGTGTTCCCGTATCGACCACCCGTCCACGATCGAGCACGACGATCTTATCAGCACGATGAATAGTGGTGAGCCGGTGCGCGATCACTATCGTCGTTCGGTCCTGCATCAGGTTCGCAAGCGCTCGCTGAACCAGCCGTTCGCTCTGCGTGTCGAGCGCCGACGTCGCTTCGTCGAGCACAAGAATCGGCGCGTCCTTCAAGAGCGCGCGGGCTATTGCGAGCCGCTGACGTTCCCCTCCCGAGAGCTTCACGCCCCGTTCCCCGATTAATGTATCATAGCCGCCGCGCTCGACAATGAAGTCGTGCGCGTAAGCGGCCTGAGCAGCGGCCTCGATCTTCTCTCGATCAAAGCCAGCGCCGCCATAAGCCCCGTAAGCTATGTTGTTGATGATCGAGTCGTTGAACAAAATCACTTCTTGCGTCACGAGGGCAATATGCGCCCGCAGGCTTACGAGCTTTCCATCCCGGATATCGGTGCCGTCGATCTGTATCTGCCCAATCGTCGGGTCGTAGAATCTCATGAGCAGATTTGTCAGCGTAGACTTGCCGGCGCCCGACAGCCCAACGAGCGCGACGACCTCCCCGCGATGCACCTCGAGATTCACATTTCTCAGAATCCAGTCGTTCGAATCCTGATACTTAAACGAGACGTCGAGGAACTGAATTCGATCAGCAAGCGGCGCGAGCTCGACCGCGCCGGGTCGATCGCTCTTTTCTGTGTGAGTGTCCAGTAGGGCGTATATCCGCGATGTCGCCGCGAATGACTGCTGAAAATAGTTTTGAATGCGCGAAAGTTTGCGCAGCGGGTCGTACATTTGGAGCATCGCGACTATGTATGCGGCAAAGGTCCCGATGGTCATATCGCCGGCGGCTATCACCTGCCGCGCGTAAAGCAAAAAGCCGGCAGCGATCAATACGCCGAGCAGTTCGAGAATCGGCGAAGACAAATAGACGACGCGAGCTGCCCGGACCTGCGTGCGCGCCAGGTGAAGTAGGGACTGCCTAAACTTGCGCTGCTCGAACTTCTCCATCCCGAACGCGTTGACTATTCGATACCCCGAGATCGTCTCCTGCGCGATGTCAAGCATTTCCTCGGTACCTACCTGGGTCGAATGCGCAATTCGCCGCAGCCGCCTGCCGAACCTCACTGTAAGGGTGTAGATGAGCGGTCCCACCAAAACGATCGCAAGTGTCAGGCGCCAGTTCAGCACAAAGACCAAAGACATCAGCGCGAGGAACGTCAGTCCTTCGCGCAACAAATCCGCGAGCAAGGTCGACACGGCGACTTGCACCTTCTCGGCGTCACTGATTATGTGTGAGGTCAGCGTGTTCGTCGGATGGGCAGTAAAGAACTCGCTCGATTGCTGAAGTATGTGATCGTACAAACGCTGACGCAGGTCAACGACTGCACCGACCCCGATGCGCCACATCAAGACGTTGGAAAAGTATTCGGATGAACCTCGGATGGCGGTGAATAGAACCAGCAGCACAGCTATGAGCGGCAAGGCATTCGTGCCCGCCGGCAGGTAATGGCTTACGTCGATACGCGCGGCCAGCCCCGCGCCCGCTACGTTGGGATTTCCGGAGAGAATGTCGATTATGGACTTCAGTAGCGCGGTGCGTCCGGCTTCGAAAATACCCACTAACGTCATTAGCAAGAACGCCGCGGCAAACAATCCGGTGTAAGGTCTGACGTTCTTGAGGAGTATGCGGAAGTCGTTCATTACAGCATGTCGGCGGAGGCTCGAACAGGTTAAACGAATGATTATACGCGGGAGGTGGTCCTCGTCAAGTTCGACGCTTGCAGCCCAGAGTCTTACATCGCTTTGATAATCTAAAGCTGCGATCAATCCCGGTAATCGCGGCTTGCGTGGGTTTTTCTTTGCTGCTAGAAATTCACTAGCTCGTTTGGACCGGCTGTTCCTGCAACGTTCCTAATCACGTGTGAGTCAGACTATGCGACTGCCGCGCGGCTTTGCTGACGACGTAAAAAATCAGGGCGACATAGTTCGCGTCGTGTCGGACTACGTCACGCTCAAGAAGCGCGGCTCGACCTACGTGGCCTGCTGCCCTTTTCATTCGGAGAAGACTCCTTCTTTCAACGTCAATCCCGGACGTGGACTCTTTCACTGTTTCGGTTGTGGCGCCGGCGGAAGCATCTTCGACTTCGTGATGCGAATTGAAGGTTGCGGCTTTCCCGAGTCCGTCCGCGTAGTCGCCCAGAAGAGCGGTATTCCGATTCCTGTCGTCGAAGAGACTGAAGACCATCAGAAGATAGCGCGCGAACGTGACAGCGTTCTGCGTCTGAACGAGCTGGCAGCTGAGTTTTTCGAGCTTCAGTTGAACGAATCCGAAGCCGGCGCCGCCGCCCGCGAGTACATTCGGTCGCGCGGGATAAGAGAAGAGACTGCAAAACTCTTTCGGCTTGGCTATGCGCCGGAGAGTTGGGACGCGCTCGGCAATTATCTCAAGGACCAGGGAGCGACCACCGATGAGATTCACGGCAGCGGGTTGATCGTGCCAAAGGATACCGGAGGCTTCTACGATCGCTTTCGCGGCCGCGTTATCTTTCCGATTACCGATGCGCAGGGACGTGTAATCGCCTTCGGCGGACGTGTGATGGGAGACGGTGAGCCCAAATACCTGAATTCGCCCGAGACCACAGTGTACACGAAGGGGCGCAACCTGTACGGACTCGCGCACTCAAGGAATGAGATTCGCAATCTCGGTTTCGCGATCCTGGTTGAAGGTTATCTTGATTCCATCATTCCGTTTCAGGAAGGCATCCACAATATTGTCGCGAGCCTCGGCACCGCGCTGACCGATGGCCAGGTTCGGTTGCTGAGACGCTATATGGATCAGCCTCAGATCGTAGTCAACTTCGATCCCGACTCAGCCGGGCAAGCGGCGACGATGAGATCGATAGATGTGCTGCTCGCCGAAGGCTTCAAGGTGAATATACTCGCGATGCCGACTAATCAGGATCCTGATGCCTTTGTGCGAGGGCACGGAGTCGAACGGTTTCGCGAGTTGCTCAAGACAACCCAACCTTATCTTGATTACATCATCGATACGTCAATCGCCGCGCACGACACGTCGAGGCCGACTGGAAAGGTCGCGGCCATCAACGCGATACTGCCGCACCTGGCTCGAATGCGCGATAAGGTTGCGCGCGCGGACTACGCCGATCAACTTGCCGACCGGCTCAAGATTGACTCGCGAGTCGTTCGGGAAGAATTGAAGCGCACGGCTACCAATCGCCTGCATTCTTTGGATAAGACACGGGTGCGGGCCGCCGAAGAGATCACGCAGGGCGAGCGTCAGTTGCTGGAGTTGATGCTCGCCAATGAGGAAGTCCGCCGCGCAATGATATCGACACTGACCGAAGACGATTACGCAGAACTGGCTACTGGAGCCATTTTCGCGGCTGTCATTGAAATCGAAACGCAGGCACTCGAACCACACTTCGAGAATCTGGCGGAGCGGGTTGAAGCCGAGCCCGAGCGAGCTCTGCTGCCGGCCCTGTTGATGAGCGACCTGTCGTGGGCGGGTGGCGATGATTTCGAGACCTTGTTCAAGAAAGCTACTCATGCATTGTCATCGATTCGAATCCGACGCTTCGAGCGGATGCTTGACGTGCTTCAGATAGAGATGGGCCAGGCCGAGCGGGAACAGGACGTAGAGCGATATCAGCGTCTTTACCAACAAAAGATAGGACTCAAGAATCGAATTCTTACGCTGTCAGCTCCGTAATTTTCTTCCGAGCACAAATCCGATTCGTTGGAGAGTGCATCGTGTTGCACTCAATGAACATGAAATAGCGCTGTTAAGCCACTAACATCTTGACAGAAATTTCCAATGAGGGTACGAATTCACAGTGGCCGTTGAAGCATGTCCGTGACCGTCGCCCCCTTCAGGAGACCGGAGCTTGTCCGAAACAAACGAGAAATATTCAGATGAATTAGTAAAACTTCTCGAAGTGGGCAAAGAGAAGGACTATCTAACCTACGACGACATCAATCGACTCCTGCCTCCGGATATGAATTCCGCCGACGACATCGAGGCGATTCTCGATGTGATCGGCGCTGAAGGAATATCGATTTCCGATTCCGACGAGAAGTTCATCGAAGCCGCCGCGGCTGCTGCTGCACTCGGAACCAACGGCGACGGCAAGCTCGAGGATGCGCTCGACGAAGAACTGGATGTGGACCTCACGCCGGGCACGCTGGACAAGACCAGCGATCCGGTGCGCCTCTACCTTCGTGAGATGGCTGTCGTCCCGTTGCTGACGCGCGACGGAGAGGTTTCAATCGCGCGAAGAATCGAAAGAGGCCGGCATCGAGTGCTAAAAGCTATTTCGCGTTCTCCAATTTGCATCGAAGAGATTATTCAGGTCGCGGAGAAGTTGCGCCGTGGCGAACTTCACATTCGAGAAATTGTCACGTTTAGCGAGCAGGAACCGGTCACCGAGGAACGTATCGCCGAATACGAACTCTCCACGCTTGAATCCATCGCCGAAGTCAAGAAATACTACACGCGAATGTTGAAGCTCTACGACCACTTGCTTGAAGAGCCAAAGAAATCACCCAAGCTGCCCAGGCAGCGGCGCAAGCTCGCGGTCGCGCGAGTCGAGTTGAGCCGCAAGGCGAGGGCGCTCGATCTGCTGCTCCAACAGCAGCCTCACTTCACTACGCTGATCCGCAACAGCGTGAGCGCGTCCCGTGATGCTCGCACGGGCATCGAAAAAGCTCGCAGGGCCCTGGAAAAGAAAAAGTGGAATGAGGACGAACGCGAGTTGAGACGCAACCTTCGCGACGCCGAGCGGCTGCTGACGGACATGGAGACCCGCTGGCACGCAACCGCCGTCGAGCTCGAGCGCTCGCTGGCGTCGATCAGCAGAGGTGAGTATGAGGCCAATGTCGCCAAGCAGGAGCTGATAGAAGCCAACCTCCGATTGGTAGTTTCGATTGCAAAAAAGTACACCAACCGAGGGCTTCAGTTCCTGGATTTGATCCAGGAGGGCAACATCGGTTTGATGAAAGCCGTCGATAAATTCGAGTGGCGGCGCGGCTACAAGTTTTCTACTTATGCCACGTGGTGGATTCGCCAGGCGATCACTCGCGCGATAGCCGATCAGGCACGCACGATCAGGATCCCTGTGCATATGATCGAAACAATAAACAAGCTGATCCGCACTTCTCGCTCGCTCGTTCAGGAGTTGGGCCGCGAGCCAAGCTCTGAAGAGATCGCCAAGAAGATGGACATTCCGGTTACGAAAGTGCGCAAGGTCCTGAAGATCGCACAGGAGCCCATCTCACTCGAGACTCCGATCGGCGAAGAAGAAGATTCTCACCTCGGCGATTTCATCGAGGACAAAACCATCGCCAATCCCGCCGACTCGGTGATCACGTTAAATCTGCGCGAGATCACCGAAGAAGTTCTGAAGTCACTCACCCCTCGTGAAGAAAAAGTCATCAAGATGCGCTTCGGCCTCGGGCCCAACGCAAGCGAACACACGCTTGAAGAAGTCGGGCAGCACTTCGCGGTAACCCGCGAGCGCATCCGCCAGATCGAAGCAAAGGCACTCAGGAAACTTCGGCATCCCTCCCGGTCAAGAAAACTGAAAGCATTTCTGGAATCGGCAGCACGACCCTAGAGATCGATGCGGTGACGGCAGAGCGCACTCAGCCCGGCTTGCACAGTCTGGTTATGCAGAAAGAATTCTTCTTGCTAACACCTCTAAAGGTGAAATAGCTGGGCACGCAGGGCAAATTGTTGAATGAGAGGGGAATGAGCAGCCACGAATGCTGCCATGCGATGTTGGATTAGGCAGGAGGAACCTTCTTGATGAAATGTGTTATTAAGTTTTCTGCCCATTTCATCTTAGACAATCGTGTACGAAATGAAGTGAGAGATCGAACGCCGCCGCGCCGCCAGACAGCGATATAGATTTGAGATAGAGCCGCGCCTCGGTATCAATTTCGTCTTGTGTCTTTGGGAGGGCTAATGAGGACTGTGGCGAACCTCCCCGCGCAGGCCGCGCCGTTAGCAGTGCGGTCCTGTGCGGAGAGGCTCTTGCTTCCCCCGGCATGCTCTTAAAGCTCTTTCTCTAGCCGGGAAGGTCATAGCCCAGAAACAACGTCGAATGATTAAACATTGTACTTGAGCCATTAAACCCATACGTCCCGATGTAGCTCGGAGTGCATTGGCATCTACCAACGATACTTATGCTACTGGCGCAATTTGTGCTTGGACACACATTCGAGCCATTAATCTGCAAGGACGGACCTATTGATCCTCCCGTCACAACCCAGGTTGGGGAGTTACAAATACTGCCCTTGATCGTCCCGCCCGTAATCACGAAGGGATAACTGGTGGGGTTAAAGAGAACCTCTATTTCAAAGATGGTGCCTCCTCCCGCAAAGTGTAGCTCAAAATACGCCCGGCGAGTTGCGGCGCCTGCCGCAGGCTTCGGCGCAAGAGCTGCTTGCTTGGTCGCGACTGCACCACCCCTGGGGTCAAAGAACTTGGCATCGGCGGCGGCTGTTGTTTTCTTTGGCATTAGCTGTCTCCTTTTTCGGTTGTATCGAGTCGCTCGATAGTTATCGGTTACAGAGGCGGGTAGGCCGCACTTTGCTTTATCCCAACCCCGACTCGCTTAACTTCCGCTGCATTAACCTTTAGCCCTGGTAAGCCCACCTGATTCGGATTCACTCCTGAGAGGGCCCCCAGGCGGCCTCTATTAGGTATAGACGCATTTGGGGGTCAAACTAATGCAATGTCTATATTATCGAGGACTAGCGGAGTCTGATTTCTCTTGATTCCCGAACTAAGCTTTCACTTCATATAGACACTTAGAGCAATCAAGCGACCAACTCATAGTTAAACCGAAGCGGAAGAGATAATGCTGAACGGACAGATTCCGGGTCAGAGAAGAGGAGGAGTTTTGGCTAAAGGGAGACGCGGTCTAACAACTTAAGAATTCGTGCGGCGCGGCGTCCAACCCGTCGTTGGACCGGAGCGTGCGAATCACGGTCCACATGAATGCCAGTGCTCGCCGTGCGCCCGGTCAACTCCATCGTTAGGCCGCTCAATGAAGCAACCGTTGGCCGCTTAAACGACCGATGAAAAAAAGCTTTTACCCTATTTTCCAAAAGGAGGTTTGAATGCCAACACAACTGAACTCATGGCGCTTGGTTGGAGTGCCGGCGAGCCTATTATTTTGTGTAGTCTTAGTTTGGGGAAGCTCCGCTACTTTCATAATTCATGGGGTGGGCGTTGACTTGGGAGAGGCAAGGCAATAGACGTTAAGGATTCAGAAGGGAGAAACCAATATATAATCCAGTTCCAGATAAAACTAGAGCGAGGTCAGTCCTTCACTCTAATTGCTCAGAGAATGGCTTACTCGAAGGGAAGAGCCGGTTGCGACCCGTTCGAACCCGAATCTGGCGAATGGCTTTTTGACAAGCAGATGTTTCAAGCGATTCTCCATGACAAGAAGCCCTATAACGATGGTTGTCATTCATCTCAAGGCGCTAAGGGGAGGACAGTCGCTAATTCAATTCAAAAGGAAGAATTCCAGGTTATAACAAACAATTCAATATTGTTACTCAAACGTCTGAAGGAAAATGATAAGTGATGAATCTCCTTTGCCCAACCAATCATTTAAACCAATGCGGAATACGGTGCTGCTGAATTTACCGATTGCGTTGAACGCGCCTCGACGAGCCGCCACCTCATGTTTCGGCGAGCACATTCATTCGCGAGGAATAGGCCAACCGGCCCGGCGCCAACAATCAAGACATCAGTATCGATTGCGGTATCCAGCACGTCGTCACCCCTCCTCTAGTGATTGCCGATTCCGGCCTGCAATTATCCTGAGTCACTCAAATGGAGTTTCACGCAAAGATGCCAAGAACGGCCAAGAGGCAGATCATCCTAAAGTCTGCTAACTAATCTATTGGGCGGACGGGGCCGTCAGTTCGACCAAGCGTCTTCGATTGACTGGGCGACTCTTCGTCGTCGGAAGCAGGAGGCTTAACAGCAGTTGAATCTTCAGGTACAACGCCTGAAGGGGTAGGTTGGGCGGGTGTCACTGTTTCGACCGGCTGGCCGCCTTGCTTATAGCGTGAAAGCATTTCTTCGACGCGCGCACGAGATCGCTCCGTTTCAAGCTCGCGGTCGGCTTCGGCTACCCGATCGTCGGTTGAGCTCGTTCCCGATCGAATACGCGAGCGCATCTCTTCGAGGGTCGCCGCCGGATCGGTGCTGCCGAATGGCGTCTGTATCGACGCGAGATTCTCGCGCATCGTGGTGAGGTGACTCTCCGTCGCGAGATCCTCGCCGCTAAGCCGCCGATCTTCCCTCAAAGATCGCGCGCGTTCAGCGGCGGATTTGGCCTCCGCGAGTTGTTGCTTGATGAGGTTTCGCTCCGCGTCGAGATTGAGAAGCTGTCGTCCGGTTTCCGTGGCCAACGCTTGATCGCCACGCTCCCTCGCCAGGCGTTCGCGCTCTGCGATGCCGAGGATCTTCAATTCGACTTCAGCCAATTCCTTTTCGAGGATTTTTGCGGAAGCTCGTGTCTGTACTTCAAGTTCGCTGAGGCGCGCGAGTTCCCCGCGAGTGACTTCCCGCGCCTCTCGATCGGGACTGCTGGCCCTCGAAATCAAATCATCGAGGTATGAGTTGATGAGTCGTTTCGTTCGCTGCCACATTTGTATTCGAACGGAATTGATCGATGTTCAGAGATTAACCTTTAGGTGCACCGTGCATAACGCAAGCTGAGGGTTGAACTCTGAACATCAGGATCAATCTGACTAACAGTTAATTACTGGTTGGAGGTTTACGCTCAACCGGAGGCGCCGTCTTTGGATCGTCTTGCTGAATTGACCGTGGAGCCGAGCCGGGCTGTTGTGAAACCGGCAGCGTAATCGGCTTGACGAACTTCACTCGAAAGACCGCTCCAGGGTTGACCACAACTTCCCCGCCTTTGGTCAGCAGAAGGCCTGCGAGCAATCCGCCTCCAAGCGCGCCCGCGCCTGCGCCGAGTCCGCCGCCCGACAGAATTACCACGCCCGCGCCCGCGCCGCCGATCGCGCCGCCGCGTTCGACGTTTCGAGCGGTCGCGTCTCCACGATGTCCACCCTTAACCTTGCCCTCGCTATCGGCGTTCAATTTTTCGTTCTTGTCCCAGTCATCGACAGATGTAACAACTACTGAGACGGCCTCGTCGCCCCAGGGCATCGCCAGTTTTTCAAAAGCGATCGCGATACTGCCGCCCTTTTGGCCTCGCTTGGCTGCAGTAACCTGCGTCACGCGACCGACAAACTCGGTTCCTCGCGGCAGCACAACCTGTCCGTTGACAGAGAGGGGTTCGTCAAGGACCGCAGTCACCGGATCGCCAACCTCGCTCAACTTGGAGCTCAGCCGAGACTGCAGGATTATCTTGGTCTTGGTTTCAGCTTCTATAGTCGCCTCGCGCGCCGCCTGCGAGCGCGCCGGCGCGGCGCCAAGCGCGAACACTGCGCAAAGAGCGATAGCGCAAACTGACTTGCTCATTGGATACCTCCTGATCAATTGGAAGCGATCAACTTCGATGTTAGTTTAGAGCCCAGGCACGGTCAAGATGAAGCTGCGCCACCGAGGAGCAGGCGTCAGCCAATCTTTTGACGAATAATCGCGGCAAGTTGGTTGGCTTGCTCGTTTATTTTTTCTTCGTCCTCGCCCTCGATCATCACACGAGCCAGATTCTCGGTCCCTGAATAACGCAGCAGCAGCCGCCCGCGAGTGCCCAGGTCACTCTCCAACCGATCAGCCTCGGCCTTAATCTCCGGAATCGTTTCAAACGGCGGCTTGCTTTGAACCCGCACATTCACCAGAACCTGCGGATATCGATTCATCCGCGATGCCAGCTCCCCGAGCGAGCATTGAGAGTCCCGCACCGCTCGAAGCAGTTCAATCGTCGTAGTTAGACCGTCTCCGGCGAGCGAGATATCCGGAAAGATGATGTGACCCGATTGCTCTCCGCCGAGTTTCGCTCCCCGCGCCAACAGTTCTTCGAGCACGTAGCGGTCGCCGACCTGCGCTCGGACCAACGTAATTCCTCTCTCACAGAGCGCAAGCTCAAGGCCGATATTGCTCATGACGGTGGCGACCACAACGTCGCCGGCAAGCATCCCGCGCCTCTTAAAATCGTCGGCGAGAATGAACAGCGTCGCGTCGCCGTCAACCAGCGTTCCCCCGGCATCGACGAAGAGCGCCCGATCTGCGTCCCCATCGAATGCGATTCCCAGATCGAGACCTCGTTCTTGTACGACATTTTGCAACCCCTCAAGATGAAGCGATCCGCAGCCTTCGTTGATGTTTCGTCCATCAGGGTCAGCAGCGATCACTTCTACGCTGGCGCCCAGCCGATCAAACAACACAGGGGCGATCGCCGAGGCGGCGCCGTTCGCGCAATCGACGGCAAGTCTCAATCCGTTCAAATCAAGCCCACGTCCAACTTCGGTCGCAAGGTAGTCAATGTAATTCTCTCGATATTCTTTCTCGTTGCTCGCCTGATCGCGTAGCCAGGCTGCTTCCCCGTTCGCGCAGTCGATGACGACACCCGAGTCGATAGCGGCGGCGATATCCGACTCTATTTGGCGCTCCATGCCATCCGCGATTTTCTTGCCGGTGGGCGCGAAGATCTTTATGCCGTTGTCCTGAAAAGGATTGTGTGATGCAGATATCACTACCCCCGCATCGAAGGCTTTAGTCCGCGTTAAGTAAGCTACGCCCGGAGTTGTTAAGACTCCGGCTGAACACACCGAAGCTCCCGCAGCGAGCGCCCCGCAAGCGAACTCAAACTCGATTTGCGGTCCCGACTCGCGAGTGTCACGGCCAATCAATATCGCCGGGGCGCGGCCAGGTTCGCGCATCAGGTTTAGGATCAGCGACCTGGCGATGATTGTCACCGTTCGTTCATCGAGCGGATATCGACCAGCCACCCCTCGAATGCCATCGGTCCCAAACAGACGTTGTCGCGCGCCTTCAGCCATCAATCAAAGCTCCTCTCTGGTATGTGACGTAGATTGCTCAACCGGCGGCGGGTCTCACAGAGATCATCTTACGCGAACCCTTTGAGGCTCGACTGAGTGCACTTCGACGCTGGAGGCGAAATCAGGTGAAAGAGTGACGCTCGGCGTGAACGCAGTCGCGCCAACCTTGTATTCGATTCTGGCGCTGATATCGGCCGGGGTAATAGCGTCTACGATTGAAGACGCTCCATAAATCGTCACTTTGACAAATCCAGGTCGCGGTCGCGCGCGGCGAGGTGCGCCGAACAGCGTTACTGGAATGTTATTGATGATTCGTTCCTTGCGCACTTCCCCGATTGTGACCTGCAGCATGACCTTGCGTCCGCTGTCGTCGCTGATGCTCAAGCTTGGCGAACCGATGTCGATCGCCACGGTTTCGCTGAACGAAGCGCTCCGATTGTCTAGCCTGACGGTCTCAGTGGATACTTCCGTAATATCGTGCACCAAACTCTCTGCGCCTCCAATCTTCACAGTGGAGGGTGTGATCTGCCAGTCAATGACCTCGTAGCCCGCAGCCAGCTTGCCTTCAAATCGGGGAATGATGGGCACTTCTTTTTCGATGACGCGCTCGACGGTGACTCGTATCGAGCGCGGCTCGATCTCCTTCACCTTCACACTCGACGGCAGGCCAGCTGGTTCCACCGTCAGCGGAATCACCCTCACCCCGGGTTCAACGCTCGACATATCCGCGGTCACGGTGAGTTGGCCGGCGCGAAGAGCGTCCAGCACATCGCGCGGACCTTCCAAATACACGCGAGCCGTCAACGTATCGTATTTCGAAACTATGAGCGCGGGAGAATTGTTGAGATTAGCCAGTGCTATTGGCACTGCATTTAATGTAATCTGGCTCACGGGGCGCGATGCAATCGAAAGCCACAAGACGCCGGTGATAAGCAGCGCAAGCACCTTCAGCCCGGTGTTCTCGAGCACATAGTCCCTGGCGTACTCCTTGAGGTCCTTCAAGTATTGATTCATCCAGTCCATCGGAATCACTCACTTTATGAAGGTCTCGCTAACCTGCTCTCTCGGAGCGTCAGCCGGCGCTTCAGCCTTGCGACGTTGGCGGCCCGGCCGAACGGCTTCGAGTAGACTTCGCTGCGGCTCCAGCGCACTCCGAATCAGCTCGCGAAGCGAGCTGCTGTTCAGATAGCGCGTGATCTCGCCATTTTGAACGAACGAGATCACGCCGGTCTCTTCGCTGACGACGATTGCCGCAGCATCGGTGTCCTCGGTTACTCCGATCGCGGCTCGATGCCGCGTGCCCAGTTCTTTTGACAGTTTGGGATTCAGGGTGAGGGGCAGGAAGCAGCTCGCGCCTTCGATTCTGTAGTTGCGAATGATAACCGCGCCGTCGTGCAGCGGGGTGTGTGGATCGAAGACCGTCACTAACAGATCGTACGACAACGCCGCCCTGAGCGAGACACCCGTATCAATGTAGTTCTGCAATCCAACGTTTCGCTCGAGGACAATCAGCGCCCCTATTTTCCGTGATGATAATGTCATCGCGGCAAGCACTATATCGTCGTAGGCCTCGCGGCTGCCTTTGGCGTGCGCAAAGCGAAACGGTCCCACGTTCGATCCGACTCGCATCAATGCGGAACGTATTTCGGGAGCGAAGATCACCAGTATCGCAAATCCGAAATACAGCAGCGTGTTTCGCATCACGAACTGAAGAGTATCCAGTCCCAGCACCACAGAAACCTGATAAAGCAGGCCCACGCCAAGCAGGCCTACCGCCATCTGCACTGCTCGAGTGCCGCGCACCAGCTTGAGCAAGCCGTAGATGATCGCCCATACAACCACGAAGTCGATGAGGTCTGCGATTCGTAGTTGCTCGAGAAATCTCCAGAGTTCTGCGGAACGACTCATCTCGCTATCACGTCCTCTTAGAAACAGGCGCTCAAAGCGTTTCTTACCTTGGCCGAGCCTCTTTTGAGGGCAGCATTGGCCCCGGCCCGCACAACCAAATCTCTACTGTAGCACTGATCTGAACTTCCTGAAGGCGCCACGCAGATTGGAAGAGCAGTGTGTTTACGCCGCGCCTCCTGCTCTATCGTCTGCCAAAACTCCAAAGGTCGAAATTATGGGTCGCTCCGCTTCGTCCATACACTGGCGCATCCTCAGAATCCTTCGCATTTTGGGCGCGCAGATTCGACCCGCTTCTTCTTGAGGCATGACGATAGACGCTAATACTATGGTATTCGCCGCATCGGTCATAATCAAGCGAAACAACGGCGGTGCCTTAATTAAGGCACCCCCGAAACAACTAACAAAGCAAACATATGTCGGGGAGTTTTGCCGCGTGTGTGACTCACCCGCACACCAAAGCGAGTCCTTTTGCGAACAGAAGGTGCTTGAACTCGGTACGGAGCACCCATCACGACGATAGCGATCTCAGTGGCCATTCTTGCGAGGAAATACCGCGGTCGTTCCAGCGATTCAAACCAGCATTGAAGTGTTTCTAAACCAGCGAGGTATGGGCTGTCGGCACTCACATGGCTCTGGCATGGCGATTGCTCTTCAGATTGACGTTACATTCGAATCGGTGATCAATCATGACTGTGAAGCTAATAAAACGAACGGAAGTCGTAGAAGAAAGGGTCAAGCACGAAGAGCCGCCTTCAGCGCGTCAACTAGTACAGACCGCTCAAGGGTGGGTGGCGGAGTTCAAAGCACGGAAGGCAATCAACAGACGATCGTCGCTTGAAGCCTTGATGAAACACGCATAAAAGCTCTGGTATCATTCGCCTGTGCCTGCCCCGGCTACGTCAAGCCGACTTCCAAAAGGCCATTCCCGGCGCCGCCAGGATCTGAACACATAGATCGCGAGTCCTACGATAAGCAAGACCACAGCGTACCTGACTTCTTTCTGAAAATTCTGTCTTGATACCAGTACGTAGACGAATCCTGCAAACGCGAGCAAGGCGGGCATCGGATAAAGCCACATCCGAAAAGGTCGGTCCATGTCCGGTTTGCGGATTCGCAGGACGATTACGCCGATCGTCTGAGCCAGAAACTGCACCATGATCCGGATCACTACAAGTGCGGCTATGACGTCCACGAGCTTGAAGAAGCAAAACACGACTGCCACCGAACCGAGCACCAGAAGCGAAACGTGCGGAAACCTGTGTTTCCTGTGAACGCGCGAGAACACTTTGAAGTAATTGCCGTCGAGGGCGGCCGCGTACGGAACTCGCGAGTATCCGAGCAGCAGCGAAAATACTGAAGCAAATGCGGTCCATATGACCAATAGGCTGGCCCCGATAGCCGCGCGACGCCCATAAAGCTGTTCCATGAATTCCGCGATAGGCTTCTTTGAAACCGCCAACTTCTGCCACGGCATCACTCCGAGGATGCTGATGTTCATTACAATATAAATAGCCGAGACGGCCACGATCGAATAGATGATCGCGCGCGGAATCGTGCGTCCCGGGTCCTTTACCTCGCCGCCGAAAAAGCAAACGTTGTAATACCCCCAGTAATCGTAGACTGCTATCAGCATCGCCGAACCAAGCCCCATGAAGAAAGAAGGAGACAGCCTGAAGGCATCCGGGGGAAAGTTGAATGCGAGCTTGCTGTCGAAGTGAGTCACGCCAGAAAAAACCACCCAGCCTACGGTGATAATCACGCCCACCCAGAGGAACTCCGACAATCGCCCAATGACCGTAATCTTGCGATACAACAGGATCACGGCGGTCACACACGCGCCTACCGCTACCAGCGCGGCAGCCGGCGCTATTTGCTTTACGTCAAATGAGCCGAGCCAACCCAGGCCGAAGTGAAGGTCACTCGCCTCTTCAAGCCTGGGCCATATGTAACCCGCGTATTGCGAGAGGCCAATGCAACCGGATGCGATCGAAAGCGGCGCACTAAACGTGAGCTGCCAGATGAACAGGAACGACATCATCCGGCCGAGTCTCTTCGGGTCATAAATTTCTTTGAGGAATCCATAAGGCCCGCCCGAGTTCGGCATCGCCGCTCCCAACTCGGCCCACACGAGTCCATCGCACATCACAAGCACTGCTCCGAATATCCACCCAAGCATCGCTTGGGGGCCATTCATCGCCGATATGATCGCAGGGATCGTGATGAACGGACCCACGCCAATCATGTCGATCATGTTCAGCGTCGTAGCACTTGCGAGACCGACTCCGCGGATCAGGCGAGGGTCACTACTTTCCGCCGAACCTGGTTTGGTTCCACCCTCGATCATTGGATTGAGATCTTCAGCCTTCATCCTGTCCGGCATCTCTAGTCCCGTCGGTTATGGATTCACTAGCGAGCGGGCTCTATTATTGACGAAGAATAGTGCACGGCCGCTGAGATTGGCTGAGAGAGTTTAGACCAAAAGGCGCGCAGCGAAAAACCGATTTATGCGGAGACTATTGACTTACGCGGCGTCTGCCGTTTGACGGCGGTTGCTGGGGGATCGGGACCGTGCCCGGGGGCAGAACCTTCGGGATGTAAATGAAGATCCATTCCTCGTAGTTGCTTAGACCAAAGTAAGCGTTCATCGCCGGGCCCTTCTTCTTTGAAGCAACTCCGATAATCGGAGCATTGCTATGTCCAGGTGACTCGGTGTTGAACAGATGCGCGAGAGGATCGTCATCGTCATCATCATCGTCATCGTCGTCGTCACTAGTGGCGGGCCGGCGCGGCGGTGTCACCTGGGAACCTGAGGGATTCGCCGGATTGATGGGTTGAGGATTAGTCGGCTGTCCTTGAGCCCCGCTACCAGGCTGAGTGGTGGATGACGGGCTGGAATTCTTGAAGACGTTTGCACGAGGCGGAGCCGCCAAAAGCAGATACTGGTTTGGGATTTGACTCAAGGTTTCAGCCGCCCAGGCTTGCAGAAACTTCATAATTCTGGGATCCCGAGCCCTGACCGGTTCCCACTCCGTGCTGGTCATCGGGTCGATCATCGCTGACGGCCTCACGAACTTCAGTTCTCTCACGCCGATGTTGACGCCGTCGCGCAGCTTCGAAAGGTCCGTCAAGTAGGGCAGCGGCGTTGGGGGCATAAGAAGGTTCAGCGGCATGAGGCGGCCCCCGCGGGCGTAGTAGCGAGCTATTCCCTCTGCCATCTGCTGGCCTCGATAAAGCATCTCGGCCTCTTTGTCCCGCTGCACTTCTTTCTGGACGTTCGGCACGATCGCGGAAGCGAGGAATATGCTCATCACACCCAGGGCCATTAATAGCCCAATCAGCGCCCAGCCATCTTCGTTCGAGCGTTCATCATGCGAGCGTTCATCAGGGCGCTCAGCTCTGCGCTCGCTTTTGCGCTGCTCCGATAGAGACGACCGGCGGATCGCTGTTGCTGATTCGGGCATCATCTCACCTTGTCCTGCAGAGGCAGACGTCTCTTGATGTCGTACTGAGTCTGCGTAACCTCGACGCTGTCGGCCAGGATTGAATCGACCCGCCACACACCCATCACCGTATCGCCAACTTTCGCGCGCTTGATTTCTTTAGTCGCGTTGAGCTCGAACACAGCGTAATTAGCCTGCGGTTGATTTAGCGGTCCGAGTCTTCCTTTGTAAATAAACCCGGGCTCCGGTGACGCCTGAACGACAAGCACTAACGCATTTGAGTTTTCGGCTGGATTGCTCCTGGATTTCACATCGATGTTAATGTTCTGCGAAGAAGCATAATCACCGGCCGTGATCTCCGTCGATAACTGAGTCTCGCTGACCCGTTTGGTGGCACGGGCTCCGCCGTTGAGAAAAAGTTGCGCGTCAGCAGGAATCTTATTGCCGCTTACAAGCACCGTCACAGCTCGCGGCGTGCCTGCCACAAGTGACCCTGGCTGCACAGCCGTAAGTTGAATGGGCGGTGGAGGCGGCGGTGGAGGTGGTGGCTTCGTTGGCTCAACATAATAAGCAAAAATGTTCTGGCGGGTGCCCGGCTTGCTGTCGCCTCCTGAGGTCGAGACGAACTTGAGCGGCGTCAGATCAGCGAGCATTGCCTGCACGAGAGCTTCCTGCTCCGCGGCCGCTCCCGTCGGCCGCTTTTGTGGAGCCACCGGCGCCGATGCAGTTGTCGGCAATGTTGCCCCGCCGTTTGTAGTTCCAGCCTGAGGACGCAGTTTGGGCCCGGGCGGTGGTCCGGTGAAGAACATCTCATACACAAAAACGACAACGAGGACAATGCCCAGTACTGCCAGCGCCATACGCTTTACCTTTTCTGAAGAGTTGCCTCGTTGAGCCATTTGTTACTTCCCAAGTAAAGGGCGGACCGAAGTTCGTGCTTACATCGGCTGAAAATATGCCGCCATCTCTATCGTAAGCATGATTCCGGTTACTCCCTCTGCGCGTGAACGTCTGCTGCTCGTTCGAGCTTCCTGGTTCGTTAGACTGATCGAGTCGATTACCACGAATTGTTTTTCTCGTTCAAGGTCGCTGATAAACGCCCGGATTTGCGCATACTGTCCGAACACGGTAAATCGAAAGGTCACGCTTGGAAACGCGCTGAGAATCTCGTCGGATTTCTTGCGTATCACGGAACCTTTTTTGTCTGACTTCCCACTGGTCTTATCGCCTCCGGAGTTGGAGTCGCCGACACTCGCGCCCATCTCTATTCCGCTGGTAAGCGTGACGGTGTTCTTCTTTGCGAGAGCATTAATCTCCTTTATTAGATCGATGCGCCCGGTCCTGTACGGTTTAAGATGGCCGGTCTTGAAAGTCTCCAGACTTTCGATTGCGTCCCTGGCCATGTCCGAGGGCGTAGCCTGCGTTGAGCTGGGAGGCTGGGCATTCTCGAGTATGCTCTTCTGTTGAATTGCTAAGTCTGCTTCCAAAGCGTGCAGGCGATCCTGCTGCGGCTTGAGCGAAGAGAAATAATAGAACACGGCGCAAACAAGCAAGACAATTCCAACAAGCGCTGCTATCAGCTCGGCCGCGTTCAATCCAAGAGGAATCCTGGCCGCGCTCGACGAGCGTGCTTCCGAGCGAACAACTCTCTCTCGCACTTGTGTGCTCACTGCGAATTACCTCTGCGAGGCCTGTAAGTCAGATTGAGCGTGAATGGCGTTTCACCATTCTCCGTAGTCGCCTCCTGCCCCGTCTCGCCTACAGCAAACAGGCCATCCGACTTCTCGAGATTGATCATCATCTCGGTCATTTCGCTTGGGGTGGTCCCGATCGCCTTCACCTGGATCCTCGCCATTGCATCGTCCGCGGTGGTGGCACTCTCGTCAACTTTGATGCTGATGATCCGCGCGTTCTGGGGAACATATTCCTCCATGTCGCTGATCATCTTGTTCCACGAAAACACCTTGCGTTGAATCAACTGCCGCGCCGACGCGAGCTCGATTGCTTGTTGCTCCGTAACTACGACCCTCACTTCCTCTTTCTTTCGCCGATCCAGATCGGCGGTAGCTTCGTCGGCAAGCTTTTTCTGTGATTCGATCCGGCTCTTCACGGCGTCCGCCTTCGCGATCACGCCACTCTTCTCGCTCACAAACCACAACATCAACCACAGGCTCGTGAGGTAAACCGCGATCAGCGCAATCCAAAAAAGACGGTGATTTGTAAAAGGCCTTGTCGAGAGGTTTAGTTTCGTTCGCATTCCACTCAAGAATACCCGACAACCGAGTGCGTTTGCCAGTTTAGAGTTCAAGCTTCTGCTTGCCTATCGTATTCACCGGCCAGAAAGGCTGAACTCTGAACTCTAGCTGTCAGGGGCTTCGCTAACTTCAAGTTACTACGGGCAACTCCTGTTGGGAGCAAACGCATCTCGTCCAGAGAAGTTCCAGTTGTTAGGCGTCTGTCGCTGGTCGTGGTTTCAATTACGTGCGCGGGGGAGAAGGCATGAAAGTCTGTTCGGTTTGTGCGCTCGAGCTGGAAGACAGTTACTTGTTTTGCCCGGACGATGGCTCGAGCCTGGCCGCAACCGCGGGCGACCCGTCGACTGCCCGACAACTCGCGAGCAACCCCGAAGATGCGGCTGCCAGCGTTGTGCTTTACTGCCCTGCTTGCGGAGCGGAGTATCCCCTGACATTTTCTTCATGTCCCGTGCACGGTGTGCGGCTCACCAGGCAACGCACTCAGAGCGTTGGAAAACAAACCGCAAGCGGGAGCACTGAGATTCCGATGAGCTCGGCAGCTGTCGTCAGTGGGCCCCACAGCGATCGCCCGCCGTCCGCTACCCTTACGGAGACAACGTCAAATCATCGCGCGGATGCCGACATCGCAAGCGCCATTGCCGCTAGTTCGACGGGCGCGGAAACTGCAGACAATCGGGAAAATGACGATGAAGCTTGCTCGGCTGCGCCGGCGACTGGAACCCGGAAGCTTCCCGCATTTCTTAATGAACCTCACGAACCCGAACCGCAAGGCTTTCGCATTGCGGCTATCGGTACTGTGATCGCGCTGGCGATTTTTGCGCTTGTCGGTTTGTACGCGCTGGTTTCAAATCTATCGAGACGCCCGTCGCAGGCTACGCGACCATCCGGCCAGACCGAGATTGCTCAAGCGGTTCCTTTTGTGGTCATTCCACAGGCAGCTCTCGATTACAAGGAAGAGCAACCTGCAGCACCACCGGCTGAACGGTCCGCCGAGCCTCCGACAGCGACAGCTACCACGCAAATGGTCGAGCGAGAACCCAAGCACATCGTTTCGTCGTCAAACGACGAACAAGATCGCAAGAGCACGGTTGCCCGACCGCTTCCGCGCTTGCCCGCGCAATCTACTCCTGTGTCGGCGCCAACCACGCAGTCTTCAAATCCTCCAGCTCTCTCAACTTACTCGAACTCCAGCGAGTTCGACTCGAGACTGGTTCGCGCGCGTGCGAACAAAACTTCCTCGGGTTATCGCTACGAGCTAACCTTCAATATGCAAGAGCAACGCGGTCACACAGCCCAGTGGCAGAGGGTTTTGATTACCACCCGATCGGCCAGTGGAACGAGCCACACACAGGCTATACCATTCGTGCACCGTCTTGGCGCGACCGGTGCCCTGACTTTTACGATCAGCGTCGAGCTGACCGGGCGTTCAGAAGCGGATTGGCGTGGACGCATCAACTGCACCACGCTCGGCTGGGACAACGCCGGCGCGCCGCTTCAAGCCAGTTTCGTGGCAAATGTTACCCCCTAAGACGGGTCTCTTCTTTCCTCAGTCTGGCCATAGGACGACCCGATCAATCGTATCGAAGCAAACCCCGGATTGTGCTAGACTCAACGAGCTTCCGAACATTCAAGATCGCGATGCCGGAATCTGTCGTCCCGGGAGACGAGGATGAGTTCTCGACAGAAGATAATCGCCGTGATTTTTGCAATCATCGTCGCGGTCGCGGCCTCCGGGCAGACCCCCGAGCAAGCTCCTCCACCGACCATTCAAATCCTGAGTCAGAAATGGTCGAAGATCGCCATAGTTCAGGACTCTGAGGAACCCGACTACAATGTGATACCGGCGCCCTCGCGATCCCCGGCGCCAAACCAGCCTCGAACGTTGACAGGCACAAGATACTTGTATGAAGCGAAGGTTAAGAACATCGGCGACAGGGTCATCAGAGCGATGAGGTGGGATTACGTGTTCATTGATCCTGAAACGCAGGAGGAAGTAGATCGTCGGCGCTTCTACAGCACGGTAACAATTCATCCTAATCACGAAAAGACCTTGGAGGGGTATACGCGATCGGCGCCGATGTCCATAGTATCCGCCGGGGTTTCCGCGCGAGCCATCCGAAATGAGCGAGTGGTCATCGAGTGCATCACTCTTTCGGATGGCACAACCTGGCGCTTGCCGTCGTTCAAAGGTAATTGCGCTCCGGCTAAGTCTGTCAAATCTCCGCCCCGATCGTAAGCCCCAATCGCAAGCCCCGATAATGAGCATGAAAAGGAACGGCACGCGACCAAAGTAGCATTCAAGAATGTTTCGCAGACTATCCGGATACTTCTCGATGAGTAGCCAATGAAACGGATCATCGCCCTCACACTGGCGTTGTTTTCAGCGCTCACCTGGCTCGCGTGCCCTGAAAGCTCCAGCGCCGACGGCCCGGTAAGTTCACCCAGGTCACACATCACGATTCTCTCTACCACGGATCTGCACGGCAACATCTACCCAATCGATTACAACACCAACCAACCCGAGGCCCGCGGACTCGCACGAGTCGCCACAGTCGTCAAGCAGATACGCAAGGAAGAGCCGGAGCTGCTATTGCTCGATTCCGGAGATACGATTCAGGGCACACCGCTCACCTTCTATCACGCCAGGGTGAATAACAAACCTGCCGATCCGATGATGGCGGTGATGAGCGCGATGGGTTACGACGCGATGACTGTTGGGAACCATGAATACGAATTCGGTTGGGACGTGCTGAATAAGGCGCGCGCCGAAGCCCGGTTTCCATGGCTCTCAGCGAACACTTATAAGAAAGAAACCAACGAGCCTTACTTTAAGGCATTCATCATCAAGCAAGTAAAAGGCGTTCGAATCGCAATTCTGGGACTGACTACTCCAGGCATGCCGAGCCTTGATGATCCTGAGCGCTATTATTCGAAGATCGACGTACGCGAGCCGGTCAGTGAAGCGAAAAAGTGGGTTGCCCTGCTTCATGAGAAAGAACACGTTGATCTTGTGATCATTGCCATGCACATGGGCGTTGAGGCAGACTTGCGAACCGGTGAGGTGAACCCGGGACAGATGCCAAGCGAAAATGCCGCGGTTGCCATCGCCGAAACAGTTCCCGGCGTCGATGTGATACTCATGGGTCACACGCACCGTGAAGTGCCCTCGCTATTCATCAATGGAGTGCTTCTGGCTCAAGCCGAGAAATGGGGGCACTTTGTCGCTCGGGTAGACGTCTTTCTGGAGAAATCCAGTTCCGGTGGACGCTGGAAGGTTGCCGCCAAAGCCTCCTGCACAATTCCGGTGGGAGACAAAGTTGAACCTGATCTTGAAGTCATTCGAATAGCCGAGCCTTACCATCGTGAAACTCAAGAGTGGCTCGGCCGGGTGATTGGTGAGTCGGATGTCGAGCTTCCAGCCGGGGAAGAGCAATTCAAAGACACAGCGATTCTCGATTTGGTTCAGCGCGTGCAGCTGGAAGCCGGCCGCGCGGATGTTTCAATGAGTATGAGTCTCAATTCAAAGGCTCGCATACCTAAAGGTCCAGTGCGAATTCGCGATATCATTGGTTTGTACGAGTACGAGGCCGCGCCGCTAGTCGTTGAAGTAACCGGCAAGCAATTGAAAGATGCGCTCGAGCATTCGGCCCGGCATTTCGGCGCTTACAAACCAAACACACCGATCGCTGACCTTATCGACAATAGATTTCCGCCTTACACCTACGATGTCGCTGAAGGAATAGCTTATGAATTGGATGTCTCGCGTCCAATTGGGGAGCGCATTCAGAACATGCGCTTTCGAGGGAAACCCGTTGGGCCAACTCAGAAGCTTCGCCTTGCGACGATTAGCTTTCGAGTGAACGGCGGCGCGGGCTACACAATGTTCAAGGACGCGCCTGTGATCTCACGCTCAACCAAAGAGCTCCGGGAGTTAATCATCGATTGGGTGAAGCGTAATGGTCATATCCCAACAGCGGCGACAAACAACTGGAGATTGCTGCCGGAGACGGCCCAATAATCCTGTGACAAGTAGCCGTGATCCAAACGAAGCCACAGAGTTTCAACGCGAAGAAAAACGCGTTGAGCAGCACAGCGCCGTTTTCAAGAAAGAACTCGGGCTCACCGATCTTGCGCTTACTCAGATACTCTTCATCGTGGGTCTGCCGTGGATTGGCGTCGCCGCAAAGCAAGGCCCGTCACACGTAGTCCTCTGGTTGCTCGCAATCCTCCTTTTCTACATACCATCGGCCGTCGTAGTCATTTACCTCAATAAGATAATGCCGCTCGAAGGCGGCCTCTATCAGTGGGCGAAGCTTGGCTTCAACGAGACGATAGGATTTCTCGTGGCCTGGAATCTGTGGCTGATGGCGATCCTGAATACATCTGAGATCGGGCTTCAGGTGACGCAGTATGTGCGATACGTTATGGGCCCAGGCGCTGAATGGCTCACAGACAGCAAGTGGTTCAACGGCGCTGTGAGCCTCGCGATCATTAGCCTTCTGGTGCTGCTTGCAACCGTCGGTCTCGGCGTCGGCAAGTGGGTCCACAAGACGGGCGGCGCGCTGATGCTGCTCACTTTCGCCGCCGTTTTGATTCTTCCCTTACTGAATCGGGCGCACGGCTCTCTGAGTGAGTATCATCCGCTGCAAACCGAGATGCCAGTGTTGTCGCTTATGACATTGAACCTGCTCGGCAAGATGGGCTTCGGCGCTCTTGGCGGTTTCGAATACGTAGCCATACACGCTGGGGAATGCCGCAATCCGGTGCGCGCCATCAGCCGTTCTGTGATTGTCGCGGCGCCGGTCATCGCGGTGATGTTCATTCTCGGGACAAGCTCGATGCTCGCGCTGATCGGACGGGACCGCGTCGATCTGATCGCGCCGATACCACAGGTGTTGAGTGAGGGTCTTCGCCCGCTCGGTGTAGTTGCAGCGGTAGCGCCGCTAACTATTATGGCGCTCCTGGTTATCCGAGTGGCTCAATCGAGCGTGATGTTCGCGGGCAACACCAGGCTGCCGATGGTAGCCGGATGGGATCGTTTGCTTCCCGATTGGTTCACGAAGCTCCACTCAGAATATAAGACTCCCGTGAACTCGATTCTGTTCGTGGGCGCTGCGACGCTTGTAATGGGAATCGTCGGCCTGATTGGCGTCGGCAAACAGGAGGCGTTTCAGTTGTTGTGGAACGCGTCGGGTGTTTTTTATGCGCTGACTTACCTGGTGATGTTTGCGGTACCACTCATCGGACTGAGGGATTCGAGCCTGCGCCCGCCGCTCTGGTTGAGGATCGCAGCCCTGTCTGGCTTCCTGATCACGCTCCTTTACGTTGCGCTATCGATCGTTCCGATCATTCAGGTCGAAAGCCGGTTGAGTTTCGCAGCGAAGATTGGTGGATTGATTCTGATCACTAATCTCGTTGGCCTGGGAATCTGCATCGTTGAGGAACGTCGAAAGCGAGCTCGTCTGGCTAATGTGATTAGCGTGCCGGCAGACTGAGCTATCGCGAGGTGCGTGCTCGTTCAAAGCGCGTTGTGCCTCTGCGTCCTCAGTGTCCTCAGTGTCCTCGGCGGTTTTCCTTGATCAATGTTGGGGATCAACAGCCGAGGACGCAGAGGATCAATGCGATTGTGCGGATGGAACACACTTTGACTTACTAACTCGTCTTGCTGACACTTCTCTTCTTCGTTAGAATCCCGCCAATCTCGAAGCTCAACCGGTGGAATCCAATATCACGGAGGTGACTAAACGCCATGTCTGCAAAACGACTATCGCTGATCCTGATTCTCTTGGTTGCGGTCGCAAATCTCGCGACTGCCCAGCAACCTGTAAAGCACCCCTTAAAGCTCGACGACCTGGCGCGGATTCGTGAAGTGCGCGATCCGCAGATTTCACCGGATGGCCAATCGGTCGCCTACATTGTTGCCACCATAGATTCAAAAGAGGACAAGAGCAATTCGCACATATGGATGGTGAGTTTCGACGGTAACAACGACCGGCAGATCACCTGGAGCCAGGATAGCGAGTCGTCGCCGCGGTGGAGTCCCGACGGTAAGTATCTCTCGTTCACGTCATCGCGGCCGGGCAAGGCTAAGGGCAGCCAGGTGTGGCTCCTCGACCTGAGCGGGGGCGAGGCGATGCAGCTTACAGAGATCAAGGGGCGCTTGCAGGGCTACGAATGGTCACCGGACTCGAAGCGATTGGCATTGGTCATCGGTGATCCCGATCCTGAAGCTGATGCGAACGCCGCGGCCACGGAAGCCGGCGCCAAACCCAAACCACCGAAGCCCATCGTGATCGACCGGTATCACTTCAAACAAGATGGGCAGGGTTATCTCCTCTCGGGGCGACATAGCTACATCTACTTGTTTGATATCGAAACCAAAAAGCTCGAGCGGCTCACGAAAAGCAAGTGGGATGAGTCGAGCCCCTCGTGGTCACCAGACGGCGGTCGCATCGCGTTCATGAGCAATCGCGCGGACGACCCAGATCGTGAGCCGTCAGCGCAGATGTTCGTAGCTGAAGCGAAGCCAGGCGCTGCCGAAAAGTCATTGACCGGGGCTGCCAGCCGCGGCGGGCGAGCTCGTCCCGAGTGGAGCCCTGATGGAAAGTGGATCACGTTCCTGGAAGGCGACGAGAAGAAGTTTGGCGCTTACGGCATGGAGCATCTGACAGTCGTGGCTTCCGACGGAAGCAGCGCGCCTGTACGAGTCCAAGCCGGCGAAGATCTTGATAGAGGCGTCTCAAATCCCCGCTTCAGCGCCGATGGAAAATCCATCACCGTCTTCGTGACGGACGATCGCTCAGTCTATCCGGCTCGTGTGAATCTGGCCGGGGGCTCGGTCGAACGATTGATGGCGACTCCAGTCATCGTGTCGAGTGCCACATCGGGAGGCGGACATTCAGCGGTGCTATCGGGCACTGATACAAAACATACGGAAGTTTACGCGATGGAGGGCCGCGCTTTGAGACAGCTCTCCCATCAGAACGAAGCTCTGTTCGCAGAACTCGAAATAGCGCCGACCGAGGAAGTCAGCTTCAAAAGCAAAGATGGAACAGAAGTGCATGGCTTGCTGACATATCCGGTCGGTTATGTGAAAGGCAGCAAGGTTCCACTCCTGCTGCGCATACACGGTGGTCCCAACGGACAAGACGGCCATTCGTTCAGCCCCGAGCGACAGTTCTTCGCAGCTAATGGATACGCGGTGCTGGTGGTGAATTACCGAGGCAGTTCGGGCCGAGGTCAGAAATATTCGCGATCGATCTTCGCTGATTGGGGACATTACGAAGTCGAAGATCTGCAAGCCGGCGTCGATCACGTCATCAAAATGGGCGTCGCCGATCCCGATCGCCTGGGTGTGGGCGGATGGAGCTACGGTGGAATCCTTACCGACTACATGATCGCAAGCGACCCGCGCTTCAAAGCGGCGACGAGCGGAGCAGGCACCGCATTCACGGTTGCGTTCTACGGGACGGATCAATACATCATTCAGTACGATTACGAAATCGGACCGCCGTGGAATCCCAAGGCGTGGGAGACCTATCAGAAGATCTCTTATCCGTTCCTGCACGCCGATCGAATCAAGACACCGACATTATTCCTCGGCGGCGAGCGCGATTTTAACGTGCCGGTGCAAGGCGGCCAGCAGATGTATCAGGCGCTCAGGAGTCTGGGCATTGATACTCAGATGATCATTTACCCGAACGAATTTCATGGCATCCAGCGACCGAGCTACCAGCGTGATCGCTATGAGCGGTATCTCGCGTGGTATGACAAATATTTGAAGAAGAGACCCGAAGCGGCCGGCAGTTCGGGCGCGGTGCGCTAGAGGGAAAGATAGGATGCCGAAGATCTTCGAGTGGAATGGCTATTCCTTCTTCTTTTTTTCCGACGAGGGCGATCCATTAGAGTCGTGCCATATACATGTTCGCAAAGCTGAGCAGTACGCGAAGATATGGATTGAACCTCAAGTTCAGTTGGATCGGGCCTATGGCATCAACTCATCTCAGCTTAGTAGACTGTTAAGAATAGCTGAGGAAAGAAGTGATTTGATCCGGGAGGTATGGAATGAGCACTTTGGTCTATGAAGTCCGCGCCGTGAAGGTCTGGTTTGATGACGATAATATCTGGTTGGGCCTCGAAGACGGACGTCAAGTTTCGGCGCCGCTAGCCTTTTACCCACGACTCCTGAATGCTACGAAAGAACAGCGAGAGAACTACGAATTAATTGGTCCCGGCATTGGCATTCACTGGGAAGACCTGGACGAAGACCTGAGTGTCGAAGGGATTGTTCTGGGCAGAAAAGATCGGACGTCCAAGCGGACGAATTAGATTTGATTGAAGGTTAGCCAATGGCATCCAACGGAATAGCTATGGTAACTCGTGGTGTATGAGTTATTAATCATCCCCATCAATGCCCATCTGCGTATCTATGCCGAGCCAGCAAACAGTCGATTAAGCAATGAGTGACGATCTCAACCACTCCTACGAATCTCTTGGCTTGACTCCTGGTGCCACTCAGGAAGATGTAAGAGAAACGTTTCGCGACCTTGCTAAAATCTGGCGCCCTGATCGGTTTGCTCACGATCCCCTTTGGCTTTGGGAGTGGCTTTGGGTTTTCTCGTCATTTCTCGCGACGTGGGCTATTGTGTTGTTACATAGCCTCATCAAGAAATCACAGAAGACTCCGCCGGTCGAATTGAAGACTGCGCGGCAACGATTGGTAGACTTAAGTCACGAGTAAGGCAATGCAGAGTGAACATGTCGGCAGCAACTTTGACGACTTCCTTCGCGAAGAGAATCTCTTAGACGTGGCCGAAGCAACTGCTGTTAAGAGGGTCTTGGCATTTCAGATTGCTCTGGAAATAAAGCGCCGCAAGCGTGATCAAGTCAGAGTCGGCGAGTCGGATGAAGACTAGACTAGTGGAGACCACCGCCTATTGAAACCGAAAACGAAGCTATCGACCTCGATGACCTTGGACCAGTTCGACAATGGTTATTGGTATGCAACCGAGCTCAAGAAATTTGCCGACACGATCGGGATACCATCTGCGAGCAAGCTCCGAAAAGACGAACTCGAGAACGCCATCAAGCACTTTCTACGGACAGGCGCGATCGAGAGGCCCACAAGGCGAGACCTCTCGAATTCGGGAATCAAGGACGTTGAACGAGGGCTGAGGCTGAACCTTCCAGTACTGGTTTACACGAACGACAAGGAGACCAAGAATTTCCTCGAGCGTGAGGCGCAGAAACTTGCTCCTGGTTTCAAGCGGAAATCCGGCGCGCGCTATCGGCTCAATCGTTGGCGTGAAGAGCAAATCATCAAAGGATCCAAGCTCACCTATGGAGGCCTGGTCAAAGAATACGTTCGGCTTTGTCAGATGAAGGCTTTCAGTCAGATTCCTCAAGTGCGATACATCAACTTCATGAGTGACTTCCTGACCTCGGAGAAAGGGGCTACGAGAGAGCAAGCGATTCAGGCCTGGAAACATGTTAAGACGCTGGACGCTCCCAAGACCTATCAGTCCTGGTTGAAATCACAATCTTCTAAACCTCGACGACAGTCGACGCCAAAATGAAACGCTCGCCTACCATGGTGACTGAACACTATGACGCCATTACAAGTCCCGCCTGGGCCCGCATGACTCAGCGCGGCGAGCGTGTATAATTAATTCTTCGGAAACACAAAACAACTTTCTCGCACTACTACCCAAGGAGATTCTATGAAAGGGTCAAAGCCCGTCCCGAAAAAAAAAGAAGCTAAGCCCGGCAACACAAAAGCTTCGGCCAAAAGCACTAAGAACGCCTCCGCACCCAACACAGGCAACGCCGCGAAAAGCAACGCTGCAAAGCAGCCGGGCGCAGATGCGACCGCGGCCTCGCAAGCTACGGTTATTGACCACGATCTTCAACTGCCGGCCGCTCAAGGCAAGATCAGCATATTCGGCGGGCCAAAAGATCGCGGCATCAAGCCCGAAGATAAACTTGCACTGCCAACTGGCCCACACGGTGTTTACGAGCGCGTTCGAAGCCTCAATCCCAAAAGCTTCTATTGTTCGATGCGCTGGAACTATCACGTTGAGCACTTGACTCCGGAAGAAGTGAAGCGCTCGTGGGCAAACAAGAAGCTGCTTGTAACCAACATCAAGAATGGCAATGCCGTCGTCGTGCGAGCCGTCGATTACGGCCCACACGAAAACACTGGCTTCGATATCGGAATCTCTCCCGGGGCAGCCGATACCCTTGGAGTCGAAGTGGGCGACGCGGTAGATATCGCCCTCGCCGATCCCAAGTTGCCCCTGGGACCACAATAGTTGAGAGTTCAGGGTTCGTAGTTCAGGGTTTGAATTCCAAGGCCTAATTGCGAAATATTGAGCGTTACCTCCAACGCACCAAACCCTGAACACTGAACCCTGAACGCTGAACCCTGAACCAGGAACCCTGAACCATAATATGATCCGCTATCCGGCATTCGATCCGCCCGAATATCTCGACTGGAAACCCGATGCTTTTGTGCTCGACGAATTCGCGCGCACAAACGAAGCTGATTCGGCGCGCAACACTATCCTCCGCTCGATGGGACCAGCTCAATTGCTTGGACTCTACGAGGGCCTCATTCGAAACAGGCTTCATGACATCGCGTTGAAGCGATGGGTCAAGCAAGGCGTGATCTCGAAAGCGTGGCTCGGCACCGGCGAAGAAGCGGTCACGATTGGCCCGGTTCATGCGCTCGATCATTCGGCCGCGAGCGATGGGTCCTGTAATGACTTGGTTGCTCCAATGATTCGTAACGCCGGCGCTTGTCACGAAATGGGAATGTCCCTGGCCGATATGTTTCGCGGTTACCTGGGAACCGCGGACTCGCCGACTCGCGGTCGCGACCTTCACATTGGGGATTTCAAACGTGGTGTGCTCGCTCCGATAAGTCATGTAGGCGACATAATGGCTGTGACCGCCGGCGTCGCTTTGGCGTTCAGAATTAAGCGTGAGCCTCGAGTTGCGTTGACGTGGATTGGAGACGGCTCAACGAAGTCAGGAGTTTTTCACGAGAGCATGAATCTCGCCGCGGTTCAGCATCTTCCGATGATCGTTATCATCCAGAACAACAAAGTCGCGCTTGGCACACGCCTGGATCAGTATCATCGCGGATCTTTTTCAGACTGGCCCGCGGCCTATGGCATTGAAGGAAACACGTTCGATGGAAACAACGTGCTTGATGCGTATGCGGCTACAACGCTGGCGGTGGATGCGTGCCGCAACGGGCGGGGACCAGTTTTGTTGATCGCAGACACCTTCAGAATGGGGGGACACGCCACACACGATGAACGCGAGGCGCGCGAAACCTTTGACGCGGAGCTTTTCTCCTACTGGGGCAAGCGCGATCCAATCGGCGTGTATGAAACGTTTTTGATCGACGGAACTCTCGATCTTGAAAGCGGACGCAGAGTGAAACGCACGGATGCACTGCGAGAGCGAAACGCCGGAGTGCTTCGCACTTTGGAGCAGCACGTGATCGAAGCGGTTGATCGAGCCGCAGTTCAAGCTCTGGAGAGCAGGCGATTCAACATGCCGCGGGGGGAGTCGGCTGCCGAGGGGGTCTATGCCCAGGCGAATAGCGTCGAAGCAGCATCAACGGCGGTTTAGCTATGCGCTTCCCGATGGCGCACTCGCTGGAGTTGCGGCGTTTGAGATTCAGGTCACAATTATGAAGTCAACGTTAGCTCTCTTGATCATCTGTTTATTCGCGGCCGCGCCGGTCAACGCACAGAAACACAAAAAGGCTCCTTCGCGTCCGCGAGCTGCAAGCCAGCCCCCCGTCGCAAGCAAACCGCGAATGATCGGATCGACCGTGATTATCATCACGAAGAGTGGTGATCGCATCACTGGCGAGCTGCTTGATCTGACTGCTTATAGCGTACGAATCAAGGCTGACAATTTGGAATCCTCTATTGCGCTCGATACGATCGCGTCGCTTTCTTTCAGCGGCGCCGCGAGCCCCGACGAACGAGATAATCATCCGCTCGTCCCGGTTCGAGCCGACTTCGCTCGCGAGGCAGACTTGCCCCTGGGGCTCCTTCAAACGCTTGCGTCCAGCTTGAAGCCAGGCGTCGACTACACCGAATACGGACGACAATTGACCGAGTTGCGGCGCGCGACCGAGCGGTTCCTGAGCAAGTACAGCTCGACCGAAAGTCCCGCTGAAGCGCGAGTTATTTCGCTGTTCGCCGGAGTGCTGACCGATTACACCTGGGCGCGAGCTGTTTGGACTTTGAAGTTCGGACGGTCCAGCGACGGAACCATCAGCGATGCCGAGTCTCCAGTAGTTACCGACACGCTGGCCTTGTACCCTGACTTGCGCGCGCCCGCCGCAGTGGGAACCAAATTATCAGCGGACAAGCTTGTTGCAGGATTGTGGAGAAAGGCTTCCGAGAAAACGGATCTCGCCAGAAAGCTGATCGCAACGCCGCGCTGAGCACCGGATGATCGGCCCGGGTTTTCATTTCCCACGCCGGGCATTTTCGACTTCCACATCTGCGTCAAAGCTCGCTGAACTAAGCCCGGAATGCGTATTAGCGAACGCATACTTCTCTTGAAACGTCCGGGTGATCTCATCCAGAGGAGCGTCCGAATAAGTTCCGCGGTAATTCACATACTCCATGTGCTGATTCCCATCGCGGTCGAACGGATGATAGAGCGAATCGTTTATTCCGTCGAACTCCAGGGGTAACAGGCGAAACTTTTCACATAGCTCGATGTTGAAAGCCGGCGTGGCCTTGACCCACCTACCTTCGAGCAGGATCTCGGCGTAGCCGTGCCAGTAAAACATGTCGGTCCGCATAGTTTCCCGCATGCGCTCTGTGGAAAGGTGATTTCGCACATCCGCGAAGCCCAATCTTGCCGCGATGCCGATCGACCTGCAACAGGCAGCAAGCAGAATCGCTTTCGAGACACACCATCCGCGTCCGGTCGACAGCGTGGTGCTGGCTTTCATTCCATTCACGGTCAGATCGATGTGATATGGATCGTACCGTATCGAGTCCCGCACGGCGTAAAACAGATTAGTTGCACGCTGAATCTCTGAGGCGGCGCCTGCACTGTGAAGCGCTACGAAGACCGACACTGCGGTATGATTCGATTCAATCGTAGGCGTTGGCGAACAGAATTCATCATTAGTCATATCGAGGTAGCCTACCTGAAGAACTACGGTTGATCCACGTGATGAAAACTCTTATGCTATGTAGTAGAAGATCATTGGAGCGAGCTATGATTTGTCATCACTGCGGCGTCGAGTTGAAGATCGGGGGCTACATCTCGCGAGCCGATGAGTGCCCACATTGTAGCTCCGATATCCATTGCTGCTTGAATTGCGACAACTACGATCAGCATGCTCACAACAAGTGTCGCGAGCCGCAAGCTGAATGGGTAACCGATCGCGAGAGAGCCAACTTCTGCGACTTTTTTATTCCGAACAATCTGCGGCCTACGAGCACTTTCAAGAGTCCCGCGGCGGACGCTCGTTCTGCCTTCGATAGTCTCTTCAAGAAATAAATCAGAACATCGACTTATCAGACAGTTTGGTAGTGTTCACCGGTCGGATCGTGTCGTCGGGTCCAAGCGAGTATTGCGTCGCAGCAAGGCGTGCTTGTGCACGTGCCACATCTCTCAAGGTGATGATCCCCAGCAGCCGCCCGTCATCAATGCGAGACACAACCGGGAGCTGCGAAAGCTCACGCTGCGCAAGCTTCAGCACCACAGTGTCGAGAGTCTGTTCAGGATGAGCGTGAACGACTTTCTTAACCATCACATCTTCGATCAACTCACCATCGCGCCGTTGCGCTTCAAGTCTTCTGAGATCGCCGGTCGTTATCAACCCTACCATTCGCCCGCCGCTCAACACCGGGTAACCGCTGAACTCCAGTGAACCAACCACATCAAGCGCCTCCCGCACCGTAATATCACTTGGAAGCGTAACTACGTCGTGAGTCATGACCGATGCGGCGGTTATCCCGGAAAGAACATCCGCCTTCGGCTGTTCGGTCAGATGAATCCCGTCCTGAAACATGAATGCTTCGTAAATCGAAAGCGGCGTCAGTCGCGAGGCCACCGCATATGCAATTGCGTTGGCGACCATCAACGGCAAGATGATCTCGTAGTTATAGGTCATCTCGAATATCAACAGGATCGAGGTAATCGGGACGCGGATCACTGCCGCGAACACAGCCCCCATTCCTACAAGCGCAAATCCCCCGCGCGCTATTGCTGCATTAGGCTCCACGAAAATCAGTCCGTGCCATACCGCGACACCGAGCATACAGCCAACAAATAGCGATGGGCCGAGAACGCCTCCCGACATCCCTGATCCATAGCTGAACGCGGAGGCAAGTATCTTCGCAAGCATCAACGCAAGCACTGCTTTCAGGATCAACTGATCTTCACCGCGCAGCACGTTTCCAAGGAAGTCGTAACCGAGCCCGAGGGCATTGGGCTGCCATATGCCGATCACCCCGATGATCAGCCCGCCAACGGCAGGCTTTGACCAAATCGGGACGTGCACTCGATCACGGAAGACGAACCGAAGCCACAGAATCAGCTTCGAGAAGCCGACGCCCACGAAGCCGGCGGTGACGCCCAAACCCGCGTACGCAATCAGCTCCCTCGGATCGTTTAGCGCATAAATGTTCGCTCCGATGAACAGAGGATGCGCTCCGAGCAGCCAGCGCTCAATCGTAGCGGATATTACCGCCGCGATTACGATCGACGCCGCGAGTTTTTGATTAAGGTCGCCAATGATTTCCTCGAGCGCGAATGTGACTGCAGCTATCGGAGTGTTGAAGGCCGCTGCAATGGCGGCTGCCGCTCCCACCGGAAGCTGGTTCATTTGCTTGCGTCTCGGAATCGAAAACATCCTGGCGATCAGATGCGAAAGCGCCGCGCAAATCTGAACTGTTGGACCCTCCCGTCCAAGGCTTGCACCGGTGCCCACGCTCAACGCCGATATCACCGCCTTGCCAAAGGCAACGCGCATTGGAACCCGGCCATAGTTCATCGAATAGGCGATCTTCACTTGAGGAATACCGCTGCCTCGAGCTTCGGGCGCAAAGAAATGGATCAGCAGGCCAGCGGCAAGCCCGCCGCCGGTCGGGACTATCAACATCCATAACGAGTGGCTGCGGCCCTGGGTCGCGATCGCGCGCTCGATCAAGTTTGCCGAGATAAGTCTGATTAGCCAGTGATAGCTTACAGCGACGAGTCCGCAGGCGATGGCGATTGTGACGGTGAGTACGAAGTATTTCTGATTGGTGGGGAGACGAAGGCGCTGGAATACGCGCGTGGCGTTTAGCTCGACACTGCGCCACTTCTTGATGAGTTCTGCTTGTTCCACCTTCGCTTTAGACTGACAAGAGATTCCGCGTAAATCCGTCAAATCAGTGTCATTAGCGCTCTATGTGACCTGCGCTGCGCGCGGTCATTGGCGGGAAGGCGCTGCTGTGACTTTTAAATCATTCGTCACCTTCTTGACTCCCGCGACGCTTTGAGCAACACGTTCGGCCAGCAATTGTTCTGCCCGAGATCTCACCGTTCCCGAAAGAGTGACCGTGCCTCCTTCTGCCTTGACTTGAATCGTCAGAGTGTTGAATGCGTTCGTTCGATACAGCTCAAACTCAACTCGCTTGGCGAGATCCGCCGTCGAATCTGCCGGAATAGCGTTTGCGGCCGGCGGCTCACTCGCCGCTTGCGGATTGGTAACGCCCAGATTGTTCGTAACGCCCGCAACACCATCCACGGCGCGCGCGATCTGTTCGGCTCCGTTGCGTTGGGCGGGAGTTTCAACCGTGCCAGACAAAGTTACGGTCCTGTTATCAACCTTGACGTCGATGCTCTTCCCTCCAAGCTCGCGGCTATGAGACAGAGCTTCAAGGATCGCAACGCGAATCTCCAGGTCCTCGACGTGAACGCTTTCGCTCGATGGTTGAGCGCCGGGCTCGATCGTGATCTCGTTTTTGACTTCAGTCACACCTGGAGTGTCTCGCGCGATTTCGCCTGCAAGTGACTTCGAGTCTTCGGACGGCACTCGGCCGCTAAGCGTGACGATTCCATTGTTAGTGGTGGCATCGATATCGAAGCCGGCAAGCCGCTTTGAGAGCCCAAGCGCAGTCTTGACCTTTCGATTCGTGGCCGCATCCCCGGACGACGAGAAGAGAGAGCTAAGCCGCTCGGGTTTCTTCCAACCGTGCGTGTAAACGTAATAACCGGCGCCGGCTACAACGATGAACACAATCAGCAGGGCGATCAGCTTTCGCATTCAGTGGACCTCCGCCTAAGCTTCGACTCAGATGATAGCACTCAGCATATCTCCAACGAAGGCAACCAAACCATCGGGCTGTGTTCAGTCGTCTTGCCGAGTAAAAGCAACCGCTGATTAACGCTGCGTGAGGCTCGCTGATCGGCGCCGATCAGCCAAACAACGTCAGCGCAAATCAGCGGTTAATTCAACCAGCTCACAGTCGCTCACAGCAGGTTGAACCATCAAGCAGGCATCTCATAAATCCGGTAGGTCTTGGACCGGCGGCCTCCAACCAGCTCGGCCGCTCGATTCATCATCACATTGTTCTCAAGCACCCAGCTCATCTCTCCCGTTCCAAGCCCGGCGGCTGGAGCCCGGCGATATATTTCGTCAAGCAAGATCGAACCAATGCCAAGGTTTTGAAATTCAACTATGCCGCCCATGGTAATGACCCGGATTGCGCCGAGCTTGCGCGAGTGCCACAACAGCTTGAGTAACCCGAACGGTAACAAACGCCCGTTGATCTTCTTAAGCGCGCGATTGATATCGGGCACCGCCAGCAAAAATCCTACAGGCCGGCGACTGCCTCCTTCAATCACCTGTTCGGCAATCAATACTACGCGGGGATCGACGATCTGTTTCAGGTCCTTGGCCATGTGTTCGAACTCTTCTTCGCTCATCGGCACAAATCCCCAGTTGCGGCTCCAGGCGTCATTATAGACTCGTCGAACAATGCCGACTTCGTTCCTGAAGTCCTTCATGTTTACCGGTCGAACGCTGATGTTGCTCTTCTTCCTCAGCCGCTCGGCCACGCGCTGAAGCTTGTTCGAGTGGTTGAAGTAGCTCGCCGCAATGTCGTAAGCGTAAAGATCCATCGCCTTCTTCATCCCGCTCGCTTCGAGGAGGTCGGAGTAATAAGGCGGGTTGTAAGTCATCATCACCATGGGATCGAGATCAAATCCTTCGACCAACAAGCCGCATTCATAATTCGTTGAAGGATTCACCGGCCCGCGAATCATTTCCGCGCCGCGCGTACGAACCCAGTCACGCGCCGCGTCAACAAGCGCGGCAGCCGCTTCCCGGTCATTCTCGATCTCGAAGAACCCGAAGAACCCGGCTCGCTCGTTTTGAAACTCGTTGTGCGCGTTATTGAGGATCGCCATGATCCGCCCAACGACTCGGCGATCGCGCACTGCGAGAAACATCTCTGCGTCCGAAGTCTTATAGAACGGATGAGTTCTTGTGTTGAGAATATCTTTTTGAGCGAGCCTCAGCGGCGCGATCCAGTGCGATTCACCTCGATGGAGCCGATAAGGAAGCTCGATAAACTGCCGTCGATCACGAGCTGAACGCACGGGCATTACTTGAATCGCTTTGGCCATCGAATCCGCCATACTTATTGTCCTGAGCACGGCTGCAAAGGGCCGATCCTGGGTTGGAAGCGCATTATAAGGAAAACGACGGGGCGGCACAACGCACCCGAAAACCGATGTAGTGCGGTCATAGTGCGTTGCCCGTTTAATAAGTGCGGCTCTCCTCGGCGTCCGGCCGTTTTCTTCATCAGTGTTGGGGATCAGCAGCCGAGGACGCTGAGTAGCAACTCGGATTGTGAGCGAGCACCCCACTGTGATCCCACTAGCTGCCATTTGGTAGTGGTTCAGTTTGACGTGGACGACCTTGCCGCTAAGAAGGAACCGCTGATTTGCGCTGACTTCGTTTCGCCGATCTGCGCCGATCAGCGCACCGAAGGCGGCGCGAATCAGCGGTTCCTTCTGGCGGCAGACCAAACTGAACCACTACTTGGAATTGCCTGCGTTGACCAGCCAAAAACCCGCAGCGTAAGATTCTCTTTTGCGATTTGGACCGAAACGTCTTCATGGATGACCGCACCTTAAAAACTCTCGATTTTGAATCTCTGGCGAGCCTTCTCGTCCAGCACGTTCAGACTCCGCTCGGTCGCAAGCGAGTGAAGGCGTTGCTGCCATCCGGTGATCGCTCTCACATTGATCGCGAGCTTGATCGAACGTCTGAATGCGTGAATTACTCGTCCACGCGCGGAGGGTTTGGCCTGGGCGAGATAGAAGACCCCGAAGAGTCGCTGTCGCAGCTCCAGATCGAGGGAACGAGTCTCGATCCGCAACAGGTGCTCGCGCTTCAGCGGATCATCGGCGCCGGAATGGATGTTCGGGCGCAGTTCTCCGACGCGGAGGTCAAGAGCCGCTATCGCGAACTATCATCCATTACCGAACAAGTGCCTGATCTGCGAAGGGTGCTCGCTTCGATTCGAGGCAAGATACTTCCTACTGGAGAGATCGATGACAGTGCCAGCCCGACGCTACGCCGCATTCGGCGCGAGATCAATGAGCGCCGTGCGCGAATCTATCGCAGTCTCGAATCGCTCATGCACGACCGCACGCCTTCTGCGATCCAGGAGGACATCGTCACAATTCGCAATGGACGCTTCGTAATCCCTGTGCGAACAGATTCGCGCTCGCAAGTGCCGGGAGTCATGCACGGGCTCTCGTCCAGCGGGCAAACAACCTTCATCGAGCCGCTGGCGACTATTGATCAGAACAACGAGATGGTCCGGCTCCGCGAAGAAGAAGAAATCGAGATCGCACGGATCCTTCTGGAGATCACCGAAGCACTTAGAGCGAATCGCGCCGGCATAATCGCAATCACCGGCGCGTTGGCCGAGATCGACTTCACCCAGGCGAAAGCAAGATTATCCGCGGAATTCAACTGCGTGCGTCCCACGATGACTGACAGCAGAGCTTTGCTGCTTGAAGAGGCTCGACATCCAATGCTCGAGCACACGCTCAAGCAGACGCGGGGAAAGATAGTTCCGATCTCTCTTAAGATGGACGAAGCTCACCAGACAATGGTGATCAGCGGTCCCAACGCAGGGGGCAAGACTGTCGTGGTGAAAACGGTCGGGATGATCGCCTTAATGGCACAAGCCGGATTGCACGTGCCTGCTTCCCGAGCAGTACTACCGGCCTTCGGCCAGGTGCTTGCCGACATTGGGGATCAGCAATCGATGGCGGCGAACCTCTCGACGTTCACCGCGCACATGCGAAACATCGCGGAGATGGCCGAGAGCGTCTCTCCGCCCGCCCTTATTCTGCTCGACGAAGTGGGCACCGGCACCGATCCCGATGAAGGCGCCGCGCTCGGTGTTGCGATTGTAGACTTCTTTCGCCGCGCACAGGCAACCACCATCGCGACTACTCACTACAACCCACTGAAGACCTGGGCGTCTCAGACCGAAGATGTGCTGAACGCGTCGGTCGAATTCGATGAAAGTACGTTAAGGCCAACTTACCGGTTAATTGTCGGCGTGGCGGGGTCGTCTGCGGGTCTCGAGATCGCGCGCCGGATGAATCTTCCGAATGAGATTATCGAGGAAGCCGCTGAATGGATCGACCCGGCTCACATTGAAGCCGGCGACTATTTGAAACGGCTCAAGAAGCTGGTCGATGATCAGGAGAGCTTGCGCGCGGCTCTCGATGAGGAGCGACAGGTGACTGCGGAAAAGTATGCGCGGCTCGACATTGAATTCGTGCAACGCGAGACAGACCGCCAGCGAGAATTCGAGAGTCAACTTGCCCAGGTGATTCGAGACTTCAATGACGAAAGCCAGCGCTTGCTCGATACCGTCAAAGATCGCGCGACTGCCGCGCGATTGAAGAAGGAGTCGGAAGTACGAGCCTCGGAGCTGCGCAAGTCCGCGGCAGTACGCTTGCGCAAACATGTCGCGAGTGCGCCCGTTTCGACGGCGCCAGCGGCCCCTGTTGCGGTCACGTCAACGGCGCAACCGGCAATTGAATTCGCTTCAGACACCGCAGATATTCACGAGCGAGATCGTGTCCGGATCAAGTCGCTCGGTCAGGACGGCTCAGTCGAGTCGATTAGTGATGGCCAATACACCGTGCTTGTCGGGTCGCTGAAGTTCCGCGCCCAACGCGACGACATTCAACTGATCACGTCTGCGGCTCCGCTGTCGAAACAAACGATCGCGCCATCTCGCGGCGTTACCGCAGAAGCAAGAGTCGATGAGACCGCCGCCCAGGAGATCAACGTAATTGGACAGAGGGCAGACGAAGCTACGGACCGGGTAGACAAGTTTCTGGATGAAGCGTACATGTCCGGCGCTGAGATGGTTCGCATCGTTCACGGTCACGGCACAGGAGCTTTGCGGCGAGCGATTGCGGAACTGCTTACTGGTCACACTCACGTCGAGCGTTTCAAGGCTGCGCCTTCCGATCAAGGGGGCTCGGGCGCCACAATAGCGGAACTCAAGAAGTAACCCATGTGAGCCGGACATTGCTGACACTTCGCGGGCCTTGCGAGTCTTTGCGTTCTTCGCTTTAAAATGAGTTTTCGCGCAAAGAGCGCAAAGTCGTCGCAAAGCCCGCCAGGAGACTCACACTATTTCGGTCTGTATACCGGCGACTGCGCGGTGGCCGCCTGCCCCTTCAGGTCTTCGCCGCGAACCCCGTTGATGTCCGCGTAGAAAGATACGTTGCCGGTCTTGCCGTACGCGGTCGGCGTAGCCGTCGCGGAGAATGACTTTTGGCCGGCGCTTACGGTGACGGTAAATCGATAACCGCTCGCCTCTCCGTCTTCTATGTCTTTGGGAACAGCGTTGAGCCGTATCAACTCCGGTAGCGGTATGTTGCGTCCCTCGAACCTGCGCGAATAAATCAGCTCGGCGCCGATGATTCTTTGTAGCATCTCATACGCCTCGCTCTCGTTAACCAGCATTCGAGCGTTGAAGAAGAACGCTCGTCCCTGGGCGTTCACGAGCGCAAGAGTTTCCTGATCGCCGACCAACCATTCACCTCCCGAGTGAACCAGGACGACCTGCTGAACGTCTTCGGCTCCTTCGAACTTGAGAGAGACTGTCGCAGTTTGCCCGGCGATCTTTTCACCTCGCGCTTCTATCTTTTCGGGGATAGTCGAGAACGTTCGCGCAAAGTCCGGCTCAAGGTCTTGTAGCTCGGCCGGTGTAAGCCCCTCTACTGCGTTTCGATACACGGAATGCCTGAACCCTTCGACGTAGCGCTTCTCTTTCAAAGCGCGATAAAAACTGATCGCTGAGTCAGTAGGTGTCCCCGGTTTCTTCTGGCCAGCTGCAACCGCGGAAAGACACAGTAAAACGAGAATTGAGATTGTGATAAGTCGAGCGCTCACGAAACCTAATATAAGGAGTCGGTTGGGCGCGTTCAAGATTTTTATTGGAAAAGCCCTGACACCACTGTCGTAGGCTTAAGGATTTGCGACTCGGGCTCCTGTGAATGAGTGAAGTAGTGCGGTCACCTCATTGCTTGCCCGCGCTCTGCGCCGGCGTATATTGTTTCAGCAATCGAACTATTTCGTCTTTCTTTTGATCCTCGGCGTAGTTTGTTGCCGTCCGGCCGCCCGTATCTTTCACAGCCGGGTCAGCTCCGGCGTCGAGCAGGATTTTGACTATCTCTGTTTGGCCAACAAGCGCGGCCTGCATCAAAGGAGTGTAATTGCCGGGCGTTCGATGATTCACATCGGCGCCTTTCTTGATCAGCAGCTCCACAAGGTCTTTGTCTCCCATGCCGGCCGCGTTCATCAACGGTGTAATGCCGGTGTTGTTTGCTGAGTTAACATCGGCTCCCTCATCGATCAAGCGGCGAGCTTCGATGCTGTTACCCACATTCACTGCGCTGAGCAGGGGTGTATTGCCGTCCTGGTCCTTAGGCTCACTGGCAGCTTGAGGCGGCTCGGCCTGTGAGTTCTTATTTGACGTCGACGAGTGACTGCAGGCTGCAATCAACAGCGCGAGCAACATCAGGGCCATCGTCTCTTTGCGCATCACAAACGTTCCTTTCATCAACCTTGAAGGATGCTCGGCAGAGCCGAGTGTGGAGCCGTGAATTTACCACATTCTTCCACCCGCTTCAAAAAAGCACCTTGCTAGTCGTTTCGCACCCAGGGGCCTGGTAATGGTTCAGCGCGGCTCGCCGGGAAGGAACCGCTGATTGCGCCGCCTTCGGTGCGCTGATCTGCGCAGATCGGCGAGACTCCGTCAGCGCGAATCAGCGGTTCCTTCTTCGCGGAGTGATCGCCAGGATATCCGGGGTCTCTCGGCGGTTGGTGCTTGTGGGCGGTCGCGTTATAATTTCGGCCGCAACGAACCCTGGCCTTAAGAATCACGACGAGGACAAATTATGGATTTGAATTCAACAGCAGCCGAGGAGCGCTTTCGACACGAGTTTCGGAGCTGGCTTCATTCGAATACTCCTGAGAGCTGGGACCCCGCCGGTCTCCAGGAGGAAGACTCAAAGCAACGCTTCGAGTTTCTACGTGCATGGCAGAAGAAGATGTACGAAGCCGGTTGGGTCGGTATTCACTGGCCTAAAGAATATGGCGGGCGCGGCGCTACTCTAATTGAGCAAACAATCTTCATCGAAGAGATGGCGCGCGCCGCGGCGCCTCCGCTTATAAACGTGCTCGGGCTTTCGTTGCTGGGACCAACTTTGATCGCTTACGGAGGCGAGCAGCAGAAGCAGCGCTTTCTGGCGAACATCCTCAGCGCCGATGAAATCTGGTGTCAGGGTTACTCTGAGCCAAACGCGGGCTCGGACCTTGCCGCGCTTAGATCGGAAGCTGTTCTCGAAGGCGATCACTTCATAGTCAACGGCCAGAAGACCTGGACCAGCTTTGGACATTTTGCCGACTGGTGCTTCGCGGTTGTGCGCACCGATCCGGATGTTCCAAAACACAAGGGTCTTACTTATGTTCTCATTGACATGCACAGCCCGGGCATCAGCGTGCGGCCCTTGAAGCAGATGACCGGCGACTCGGAGTTCAACGAAGTCTCTTTTCAGAACGTTCGAGTTCCGGTCGAGAACGTTGTCGGCAAGATCAATGATGGATGGAATATCGCGATCGCCACGCTGATGTTTGAACGCGGGACACTCGGCGCCAGTCTTCAGATCACCTTCAAGCGGCAGATCGAAAGACTGATCGACCTGTCGAGAACCATCGATCGCGGTGGAAGGCCGGCGAGCGAGGATCCGATTATTCGGCAGAAGCTCGCGCAGATGTATACCGAGATCGAGATTTTCAGGCTCAACCAGATGCGAGCCACAACCAGGATGTCCAAGAGCGGAGTCCCCGGACCCGAGGGTTCGATTCAAAAGATATTCTGGAGCGAGATGAATCAGCGAATGCAGCAAGTGGCTATGGAGATGCTGGGCGCTTACGGCCAGTTAACCAGGGAGAGCGAATATGCTATCGATCACGGCCAGTGGGCGCACGCCTATTTGCGGTCACGAGGGAACACGATCGAAGCGGGAACTTCCGAGATACAACGGAACATTATCGGCCACTTCGTACTAGGCTTGCCGAAGAGCTATTAGAACTTCGCGCTCTTTGCGGTCCTTTGCGCCTTTGCGTTGAGTATTGTTTTTCGCAAGGCGCAAAGGGCCGCAAAGAGCGCAAAGAGGTCAGGAGAACAAGATGGACTTTGAACTAAACGAGACTCAAAAACTTTTTCAGCGATCGGCGCGCGAACTGTTTGCTCAGGAATGTCCGCCCACGCTCGTCCGCGAGATGATCGAAAAGAACGAGCCCTATTCCGAGGTCATCTGGAACAAGCTTGTCGAGCAAGGCTGGACCGGCCTGACCTTCTCTGAGAAGGATGGCGGACTCGGCTTGAGCATGGTGGAGCTGGCGATCGCATTTGAAGAGATGGGTCGGGCGCTGGTGCCCGGCGCATTTCTATCCACGGTCGCGCTTGCAGGATCGCTGGTCGAACGAGGTTGCTCGTCGGAATATCGGACTGAGCGTCTCCAGGCGATAGCCGAGGGGCGTTCAAAGGCGACGGTTGCCTTGCTCGAGAAAAGCGCTAATTGGGAAATTGATTCGGTGAAACTTACGGCTACGCCTGTTTCGGGCGGCTTCAAACTAAATGGCGCGAAGCTTTTCGTAAGCGACGCTTGGGTAGCCGACTACATTATCACCCCCGCGCGCGCGGAGACGGGCCTTGTGCTGGCCTTCGTTAATCGCGAGGCGGCCGGTGTGACCATCAAGCCAATGCCGGCAGTCGATGCCAGTCGGTTGCTCTACGCCGTCGACTTCAACGACGTGATGGTTAGCGCGGAGGACGTGGTCAGCGAAAACGCAAAGTCTCGCGAGGCTTTGGAGTACGCGCTTGACGTAGCGACACTGGGTATCACAGCGGAGATGGTTGGTGGAATGCAGTTGTTGCTCGAAGCTTCTGTCGAGTACGCCAAGACTCGAAAGCAATTTGGAAAACCGATCGGCCAGTTTCAGGCAGTGCAGCATCACTGCGCCAATATGCTGCTAATGACAGAAAGTGCGCGTTCAGCGGTATATTACGCGGCATGGCTAATGGGTAATGACCTGAAAGAGGCTCCGGTGGCCGTTTCTATGGCAAAGACCTATGCGAGCGATTCGTACCGCGAAGTGGGCAATCTGGCCATACAGGTTCATGGCGGAGTCGGATTCACCTGGGATGAGAACATACACTTTTACTACAAGCGAGCGAAAGCGTCCGAGCTGATATTCGGTGATGCGACTTACCATCGCGAACGAATAGCGCGTTTGATCGTCGACCGGCTGAGTGAGCCGGCTAAATCGGCATCCGGCGCCGCTGACTGATCTCACAAGAGGTCGCGACATCGATGACAGCGTCGTTCGCTTTCGTTGCGCCTTTCGACTCAACTGGAGTAAACACGCTCGCTCGACCGCAGTGACTCACTGTCGCTATGGAAGGCTTCAGATTTTACGCCGCTTGGCAGCCTTACTCTGGAACCTCTGACCTACCCTGCCGGCGTCTGCAGCGACGGTATTAACTTTTGGATCGCGCTTAACAGCGGCAGCGCGATAGCGCGATTCTGAGTGCCATCGGAGTGGCCTAGCTCCTCAGCGCCTTCAGTTGATCGTCAAGGCAGGGAAAAACGAGAGTGAAGACTCGTGATTATCGGTGGGCTGATCGAAGGATCTTTGAGCGCTTCTTGTTAAAAGAGGCGCGCGACGATACCACGGTCACAACCACCACTCACGTTATTTCATGGAGAAAGAGACGATGCGAAAGAAACAGCTAATCCTGCTTTGTGTGATGGCGTCGGTCCTGGCCGCGCCGCAGTATTTTAACTCGGCTAGCGCCGAAAACGCTCATACGTCAGCGCCCCTCTCTGGGAGATTGGCAACACTGGCTTTCGAAGCCGCCCACGAGGTGTTCCTGAGGGCCGACGATGTGGCTTACGAGCACCCGCCCAGGCCGGCTTCCGAACAGGTCGTTAGGACGGCGGGTCGATGGGTCGCCCACACTGATTGCTCGGGCTTTATAAGCTACGTCCTGAGTAAGGTGGCGCCAGCACCACAGTACGCTGCGGTGATGGACCTTGCACGGCGCGAATACCGAGAAGATCAGGAACGAAAGGGGCGAACACCGCGCGAGAACAGACCATTCTATCCCGACGCCAAGGAGTACGCGGACTTCTTTGCCTCATTGAGCACGCGAACTCCGTCTGACGGCTGGATTGGTGTCGAATCGGTTTGGGATCTGAGGCGAGGCGACCTCATTGCCTGGGCGAAAGAGAACTGGGACGGCAAAGGCAACTCCGGACACGTAGCTATGGTCATAGACTCGCCCTCAAGACAGTTGGTTGAGGCTATAGCGGTCGAGAGAAACAGAGAGGGAGTCGCTCGCGAGGTTCGAGTCAAGTGCGTTAACATCCGCGTTCTCGACAGCTCCTCCGTTTCACATTTCGGTAACGAGCAATTACCTCCGAGAGTAGTGCCACGTCAGCAGCAACGCGATGGCGTAGGTATTGGAGACATTCGCCTCGTCCTGGACAGCGGTGGCACGCCAGTACGCTATTGGGAAGGTTACTACTGGGGCGAGGGACAGAGAGAGATCAAGACTCCCGGCAGGAGCTCGAACATTCACTTCGCCAGGTTAGTTGATTGAACTCCCTTCGATGCCGAGCAGATTCCTGCCGACGAGGAGTATTTCGATATGATCGCTTTGATGACGATATCTCTGTCCGCACTATGCTGGTGTTTGCTGCTTCCTGGTCTTCCGCGTAGCGGACCGATTCCGAGCGCCGGGAGCACGCCGGTGAACTCCGGAAGCGTCGGCGCCGATCCGCGCGGCGAGTTGATCAAAGCCATGCGGGCCATGCTTGCAGCCAGGTCCTACCGCTCCCGAACAGTGTCTTCCGGTTCCAGCGGAATCAGCAGCAGTACCGTTCTTGAGTTCGTCGCTCCTGATCGCTTTCATGTGTCGCGGGAAGCCGAGACGCTCGGTAGAGGCGCAATGAAGCCGGAAACCATTGTCATCGGCAAGGACACGTGGATCAAGATGGGCGGCGCTCCCTGGCAACGGTCTCCCGCAAACTTGGGAGACCTGATCACACAACTCAGAAATCCAAAGGTAGTAGAAGAACTAGCGCAGGCGACCGGGGTAGAATTCATCGGCCCGGATGTCCTTGATGGCTCACCAACGATGCTCTACCAATACACGCTTAGCGGCTCAGGAGGAAAGGGATTCAAGAACACCGTTAAGACCTGGGTGGGTGTCGCTGACGGCCTTTCCCGCAGGACAGAGGGCGATGCCGACATCGTCAACATAACCGGCAAAGAGGTACACACAAAGAGCACAACCACCTATTCCGCTTATGGCGCTGAGATTATGGTCGAACCACCGATATGAATTGAGCACCGAAGATGTAAAGGAGAATGACCAGCGTCTCTTGGTTGAGATCAGAATATCGGGTGTTAGGTGTTCGGCTGTGTGCCCAGAGCCTAAAACCTAACACCCTTCGTAACGCCCGTCGAAGAGGCGGATTCTTAGAGCGTTGATACGCGCGTTCCTTAGCCAAGCGGCGTGCCACGACGGAATTTCGAATTGCGGATTTCGGACTGCGAATTGGCTTGGATCCGAGCGAGGAGCGATTCCGTCCTAAACTCAATCAATCGCTTGCTTGGCTGGCGGTTGGCTTGCGAGGAACGAGTCACAGAAACGTTTTATTCGATTCGGGATTCAAGAATTTGAATTTTTCCGTGTCCGCTTGTGGGATGACGTTTTCCCAGAGGCGCGCAACCAGTCGGTGCCTTGCGCAGGCGTGCGCCGGCATCAGGAAACTCCGGAAGCCAATCAGTAAAGCTCGGAACAACTCGCGCCTGCGAAATAGTGTGAGAGTATTTCTTCATGAGCGTGTCCGCGATCGGCCATCACCGCGGCGCCTATCTGACAAAGGCCAACACCGTGTCCCCACCCCGCCCCGACCAGGCTGAACCTCGCGGGATAATCCGACAGGTGTTCACGCGCCCCCCGGATTACAAAGGCAGAGCTATACAGATGTGAGCGCGACAGCGCCCGCCGAATCTCAAGCTCCTTTCCGATGATCAGAGTTCGTTTCTCACCAACGATTCTGAGCTTGATGATTCGTCCCGATTCACCACGCTCCAGCGCCAGCAACGAATGGACTCGGCCGAAGTCCACTCCGAGGCGCGCCAACAGAATCTCGGTGAGCTCCTGCTGAGCGTAGTCCACCTGCCACCGATAGAAGTCGCTCGTCTCCTGATCGAAACCTGGCAAGATTCGAGCGAGTAGCTCGGGAGTTGCAAGACCACAATAAGCAACCGGTGTCGAGGCTATCCAATCCTCGGCATTGACTTCCACCGATAGCGGCAGTCGCTGTCCAGGCGCCTCATTGCCCGGGCCATCATACACCGGTTTCAAATAAGGCTTGTCTTGATCGTCCCAAACCGCGCTATAGGTTTCAGTCATTCCACCGCAACACTTCGAATAACGTGCGTCGCAAATTTCTTCGCCGTACAAAAGAGCAGTGCCGCGCGTATCGCTCACGGCGTCGAAGGCGGCTTGAGAGAAAGCCTTCGAAATCCCCTGGTACCTCTGGCAATGATCGTCAGCGCACACATCGAAGTCGTCGTGGTTCTGGCGATCGTACCAGCGGACGATCTCTTCCTCGTCTGCGGTTCGCGCCACAGCCGGTGAATGCCCGGTCGAACGCGTAACGGGATCACGCATCAACTGCGCAAGCAACCAGCTTCTTGAGACTATGGCGTGCGCCCGTAGAAGCTCGGGAGGGCACGACGCACTCATTTCCGACGAGATAACGCTGACCAAATACGACTCGAGCGGAATCTGATTAATAAGAGTCAGGCCGTTGCCGTTCTTTTGAATTCTAAGACCACCCTGAAACTGCTGTGACTCTTCGCGCTCCCAGTGAAAACCACGCCCGATTCTTATGCCATGCACCGTGAAGCGGCACGAAGCCAGGTCCGACGGAGTGAGATTGATCACGGGAGCGGCCGTCACGCTCTCGCCCTGAAGGCTTACTGCATCGCCGTCAATCCGTGCTGTGCACGCGCCTTCAATGACGCGAGCCCCATCACCGGCGCTAAAGGATCCCTCGAGCACGAGCTTTATCTCGGGCGCGCCTGTCATCAATCCGACACCGATCCAAGGTTCTGTGTTGATCATCACCACTCAGGCTCCTCCAGTTTAGGCAACGAGCAAATTCCGTCGATCAAATCATTCACCAAATCGCCCCTCATACTGACTTCAGAAAAAATGGCCGCGACCCGGGGTCCGTCGATTTTCTCAAAGTGTTCGCGCTCCGGAACGACAACCACGCCGGCCATGTCAATCGCGCCGGGGCTTACCACCAGGCGATCATCCCCGTCAGCAAAGAAGCTCGCGGGCCGATGCTTCGAGCGTGGGAATAGATATACCGTCCACACTTTCGGATCGTACGTACAAACGATGTTGATCAAGGGTTCCTGTCGATCAGTCTGCAGAGCGAGCTCGCCGATCACCTCGTAAACCCAATGCGCAACCTCTTGCGAATCCCCTCCGCGGGAGACAACTATGCTTCGACCGGCTCCCCCAAGTGTGAATAACTCGAAAGTGTTCCGCGCGGTCTCCTCACAGTAAGCGCAGTCCTCCGACATGACCGGTTCGTCTTCGAAGAGGTGCTCTTCAATCGGCAAGAGTTCGCGCGAACAAGCCTGAAAGTGCAGATGATCTGGAGCCGACGCACCGCATTCCGGCCCGTTATACAAAACGAAGTAGCTCGAGCCGAGATCCTTTGCCAGCGCCAGCAATGTTTCAACATTCCCCGCGATCTGTTGAGGGATGTGTTCGCGATGCGCGATCGAAAGATGCCGGTCCAACACCGGAAATGGATTGCAGAGGATAACCAACTCGCCGTAACCGATTCCTTTCTCTTCCGGCGGAAGCTTCTCGGGACAGAGGAAGCAGCCGCGCTTTTCCACCGACGTTTTATCAACAGGGGCGGCAGTGCTGCGAATTCGACGCGGATTGTGCTGGATGACCACTTCTGACGCTTCGACCGGAACCCGTTTGATTTCGATGTGCTTGAACGCATCTCGGCCTTCGCGCAATAGCGGCCACGCATCGTACTGTTGGTCCATCAACGCCGCAACCACAGCTTCAAGACTTGAATCGTTCTCGTCTTCAAGATACCCGTCAAGCTCTCGTTCACTGATGAGCCTTTCGTCCCAATTCATCTCTGGTTGATCCTCTTTCTCGCCAATATCTCGATCGTGCGCAGATGATCCTTATACGCGTCGTAGCGGTTTGCAGTCGCGATCGGCAGCGCGGCATCCGAGTTCCCTTCCCACCGCCGGGCAAAATAAAGCGGCTCAAAGCTGCGCGCAATCTCATAATCCCGACTTATTCGCAGAGCAACCGAGTAATCCTCACCGTAGCTCACATTCGGGAAGCCGATCTGCCTCAACACCGGCACGTAGAAAGCCCTGGGCGCGCCGAGCCCGTTGATCCGCAGCGCATTGTTGCGCCCATTCTCGCGCGTCCATTCGAGGTGATCTATCAAGCCTGGCGGAATCTCCTCCAGGTCAAAGTTCACAATCTTGTACGCGCCAATCATCATCGCACAATTGCCTTCGTCAAGCTTCTCGACGATCGTCGCAAGTGTGTGCTCGCTTGAATACAGATCGTCAGAGTCGAGCTGAACAGCATACTCTCCACAGTGTGAAGAAAAGACAGCTTCGTTCCAGCAGCCTCCAATGCCGAGATCATTTCGGGTTGGTAGCAGATGAATCAACCGCCGGTCTCGCGAAGCGATCTCTGCCAGGATTGCGGACGTGCGATCGGTCGAATGGTTGTCGATGACAATCACGTTGAAGTCAAACGAAGCTCGTTGTGAAAGCGCACTACCGACAGCATCTGCAATGGTAATCTCGCGATTGCGAACCGGAATCACAACGCTCGCTCGAACCGGAAACTCCTGCTTACTTCGAAGCAGAGTTTTGAATCGCGGGGCAAGATGAGCGCCGATCCGTTTGAGATGCTCAGTAGCGACTTGTTCCATTTCGAGTTGATACTCGCGTTGACGCGGATCAACGTAGTCGAATTGACGCTCCCCACTCGCTCGCTGGTCAAAGGGGATGCGGGTGTAGAGCGGTTCGGGAATTCGCAACACTACTGAATCGATCGCGAGCTTGAGCCTCAGATCGTAAAGACCCGCCCAGCGCAGCTTTTCATCGAAGCGACCATGGTTGTTGATTGCTGCGCGGGCTGCGTCGCTGGAAATCAAATACACTGAGCCAAAGTCGAAGTTATCGCGAAGGCTCCCGGGTTGGTAATCGATTAAAGGATGATCGGAAAGCTCTCCGCCAATGACGTCCTTGAAATCCGAGTACAGCAAGCCCGCTGTTGACTCATCCGCTACCTGGATGATCCGTTCGAGCGCGAGCGTTCCCAGATTGATATCCTGGCCCGGAAGGACCAACAACATATAATCAGTCTTAACCGAATCGAGCAGTCTCCCGATTCCCGGGCCACTAAAGAAGTCGCCCTCGACGAAATGCGCCTTGCGAGTCTGAGCAGGGCTTAGTTTCAGATCGCGCCCTACTGCATTGATAAATAGCAACTCGGAGACGACAGCGCTTGCCGCAAGACTGTCTATCATCTCGCGCGACGATTCACTCTGACTCCCGAGCACAACCGTTAAGGTCGGCATCGCGGCCTCGCAAGGATGAACCCGCTCATCCGGTTAGAGAGAAAGAAGTCAACCAATTCCTGCTCGATCACCTTGCCTGCTGAACGAGTCGCGTGTCTCAGGAGAATCTGATCACCGTCTCGAATCAATATCCCCATATGAAAAACATCCAGGTGTTTCTTTGTCGAAACAAACATCATGAAATCACCGGTACGAATCATAGATCGCACTTTCGCATACCGGCGCTTTGGAAAAAGCCTAAAGGTCACCTTCTCCGGGGGAAGATCGGGAACGCCGCTCAACAATCGAGTCCTCGAGACGCTGTAGCGTCCTCGAGTCAGATCCGTGACGACTCCCCGAGCGACGTTTCTCCGCAGCCAGTTAGTCATAAAGTGATTCCGGCGAAACCAGTCTACTTTTCCAGTCTTATATCTCAGGTGGCGAAGCTTGTGAAAAAAGCGGGCAACCGTCTTCGAGCACGACAGCGCCAGAACGGTTTCGACATAGGTAACGCAATCAAACTCATCGAACGAAACGCGAAACAGCTCCCGACACTCGGGGCCGCCTCCCAGAGGGTTTCCGGTATACCGCCGGTCGCGGAACAGAGCAGAGATTCGGAGTACGCGTGCTTCGAAGCCCTTCTCCTTTTTAAGACCGAACAACGCCCGCTCTGCTCTGCGCTTATCGAAACCAACCGGCGTGTTAAGTCGTTTGCGATTTCTCATGCGACACTAAGCTTCACATCTCGATTGAATCATCTTCGAGTTGCTCTCGCGTCACGCGGGTAATCAATTGCTTCAAAGTCTCCCCTGTGCTCGCGAGCACGAAGTCATTTTCCTCATTCGACCAATCGACCTTGTAGCTGGCCATCCGCGCGGAAACCCACAACTGGCGCACCGAGGAGTTTGGACTCACTATGAACTTACCAGGCTCACCTTCCTCGAAGCTGACTGACAAAACGCCGCCCTGAACTTCAACATCCAGATCACGCTCCTCCGCGAGGGCCCCAAACGCGCGCTCCAAATCAAGAATGGCATGCTCGGCCTTTTCCTGAAACTCAGCTTCGGCGATTCGTTCGCTCATTGGATCCTCCGATCTTCGGCGAGCGGTAATTATAGACGATGAACATTGAATTCTGCTCGTGATTGCCAGGTAGGCAGCGGTGTGGGGTTATAGTGCTCTGGTCGCACACAATCGGTCGATCCACTGCGTCCTCGGCGCCCTCACGCGGTTTTCTTTATTATTGTTGGAATCAAACCGCGGAGGGCGCCGAGGACGCGGAGGACTACCCTTTGAAGGTGTCACCTGCTTGTCGCGCCGCAGCCGGTTCGCTATCATCTTCAGTTCTTGAATTCGTCAAAGAGGAGACAATATGGAGAGGACTTTGATCTTAATCAAGCCCGATGCGATCGGGCGGGGACTCATAGGCAGAATAGTTACACGATTCGAAGAGAAGGGACTGAAGCTGGTCGGCATAAAATTCCTGAAGCTGACGGATGCGCTTCTGAACGAGCACTACAGCCACCTATTGGATAAGCCTTTCTTTGGCGGGACAAAGCGGTTCATGCAACTGACTCCGGTCATAGCTATTTGTCTCGAAGGATTGGACTGCGTAGAAACGACCCGGCGGCTTTGCGGAATCACCAAGGCCCGCGAGGCCGCGCCGGGAACGATTCGAGGAGACTGGGCGATGAGTGTCCAGGCCAATCTGGTTCATGCGTCTGACTCGATTGAAACAGCAAAGCAGGAAGTCAAACGATTCTTCGACGATTCAGAATTGTTCGACTACGAAGTAAGCCTCACGTCGATGATTTACTCAGAGGACGAACTCAGTTAGTCACATCGCCTTGAAACCAATGGCGAACAGAGACTACGACATAATCACGTTCGACTGCTACGGCACCCTCATCGATTGGGAGAATGGCATTGTCAATGCCTTTCAATCCGAAGCCGGGAAGGACGGAGTTGAACTGGCCGCCGATGATATCATCGCGACGTACTCCGTCGAAGAACCATCAGTTGAATCCGGCCCATATCGGTCTTACCGAGAAGTCCTCGGTGAAACGGCGCGCCGGGTTGCCGCGAGCCTCGGGTGGAATATCGGGGCCGACCGCGCGAGCTTTTTGGCGGCGAGCCTGCCTCACTGGGCGCCCTTCTCTGATACCAACGCAGCGCTCGAGAGACTTGCCGGAAGGCACAAACTCGGCATTCTGTCGAACATCGATGACGATCTTTTGGCGGCTACCAGAAAGCATTTCACGGTGAGCTTCGAACTGATCGTAACCGCGCAACAGGTCAAGTCATATAAGCCGGCTCCTGCCCACTTCAACGAGGCGCTTGCCCGAACCGCCGGGCGGCGACTGCTTCACGCGGCGCAAAGCTACTTTCACGATGTAGTTCCGACGAGCGAGCTTGGTATTCCGGTGGTCTGGGTTAACAGACACGGCAGTCCGGTTGACCCGCGAGGTCCGCTTCCGACACAAGAAGTTAGAACGTTGACCGAGCTTGCGGATTTATTGGGAGTTTGAAAACCGAGCTTGCCCGTGAATCGTATTACCGGGCGATGATCAGTCAACAAACACGCGTCGAAGAAACTGAAGTTGCCGGCTCTGCCGCGTCGCAAGCAAATGTCATCCCGGTCCGCAAGCGACGAAACGTTCTGAAGTTCACGCTCGTGATCATCGCCGCCTTGCTGGCCTACGCCGCATTCGATCTGCTGGCGCCGCGTTCATCACGGATGCGCAACTTCGACGCTGACGAAGTCGCGAGGCTCGACACCGCGATGTGGCGTTCTTATTACGCCAAACAGCAATTGAAGCTCTACAATCAACTGACCGAGCTACTTCGCACGCAGTACAATCTGCCGTTCGTGAGATCGAACACAGTCGCGTATCAGGCTGCCAGAGCCGCTTTCGTGTTCAAGGTCGGCCACAACCGCCAGGAGTACGAGAAGGCCCTTCCCTATCTCGTCAGCTTCTACACTTCTATTCACAAGGTTAGTGACATTCACTTTGACATCGATCGAGCTGCGAGGCTTGAGCTTGAGTGGTGGATCATTCACCGCGAGCGGGGCAAACATTCGCCAAACGATCTGGAGCGAGCGCTGGCTGATTTGTCGTCGGAGCTTTATCAAATGCCCTCGGAGCGCTTCACCGAATACGCTCGCCTGAGAGCCGAGGCAATGACGATTCGTGACAATAAGGCGGATCAGGGCGGCGTGACCGAGGCCGACTGGGCAAGGATCGATGCGTTGCTTCACCAATCCTGGCAATCGCTCTTTAGTGCAGTGAATGCCTGAGCCGGGCTTCGGTGACCCCGTTGCGATCTCACTCCTCAGCTCGCAGCGTTGCGAATAGCCTCGATGACTTCATCATCGCCGGGTCGAAAAATTGGAAGCACCGACTTGCGGTAACGAATCACGCCTTTCTGATCTATCACGATGACCGCGCGCTGGGATCCACCAAGCAGCGACTTCACATCATATAGTCTGGTCACTTCTCCTCGCTCATCCGCAAGCAACCGTTGAGGCAAGCCGTGATGTTCAGCAAATTGTTTGTGCGATTCAACCGAGCCGACGGAAACCGCTACGACTTCAGCGCCCGTCGATTGATAGTCGGTCCAGCGGTCTCGAATGCTGCACATCTGCTTCGTACAAACAGGTGTTTCATCCCTGGGATAGAAGACCAACGCGACGACTTTGCCGAGTTGATCGGACAAACGCCAGGTCTGACTATCAGAATCGCGTAGTTCAAAGTCAGGCGCGGCGCAACCAATCTTCACGCATGTTTCAAGGCTTGCAGTTGATGAGCTCACGTCATTTCTCCGTAGTCACTTGTTGAGCGCTCCATGCTTTCGCAGAATCTCAATGGTTCGATCGATCGGCAAAGCCTCGACCGTATGGCCCCGGCCGGTCATCGTGGCGGCTCGGAACAGCGAGTTGTAAATTGCTTCTTCAGTAGCTTCGATGACCGCCAGGAACAGCGGTGACATCGCGTCATTCGAAAGCAGCTTGACGTTTTTAGCCTCATACTCGCCGCCCGACTCGGTCCGCGGTTGGATTCTCAAGTTCGGAGCCGTCGAGAAAGCAATAGCGTAGTCTCCGCTGCCGTTGCTCGCAGCCGAACCCGTTCGAGCGAGCCCCATCATCGATCGCGCAGCAAGCCTCTTAAGATTTCGGGCGTCCACCGGCGCATCCGTCGCGATGACTATTATCACTGACCCGTCGGCGTTATATGCGGACTCATTACTCTTTGTCTGGTTTGGTTTCGCTCGATCGAGCTCCTGCTTCAAGTAGTAGCGGCCGAACCCCTGACCTACCGGCGCGCCCGCTATCGTCAGCGCGCCGCCAAAGTTTGTTTGCACAAGCACCCCGACGGTGTAGCCGCCGAGCGTCAGCGGCAGCTTACGTGAAGACGTCCCGATGCCTCCCTTGAACCCGAACGCGACCGTTCCCGTGCCGGCGCCGACCGCACCTTCTTCGACAGCACCGCCTCTCGCGCCTTTGATTGCGCTCAGTACATCCTCGCGGGTGACGTGACGCCCGCGAATATCATTGAGGTAGCCGTCGTTGGTTTCTGCGACCAGCGGATTGACCGATTGGACATCCTCGTTCCCGGGGAGCGCAAGCACATAGTCCAATACCGCGTCCGATACGCGCGGTACGCTAAGCGTCGAAGTGAGCACGATCGGGGCCTCGATCTCACCTAACTCGTTTACCTGGGTCGACCCCGCCAGTTTGCCAAACGCATTGCCGATGAACACAGCTCCGGGAACTTTTTCGCGAAACAGATTTCCCGAGTGCGGCAGGATCGCAGTCACGCCCGTCCGGATATCGTCGCCTCGGATGATCGTTGTTTGACCGACCTGTACTCCAGCCACATCGGTAATCGCGTCGAATGCGCCCGTCGGCAGCACGCCTATCCTCAGTTCGATATCACGCGCCCGTGGCCTTTCGTTTCTTTGCATAGCGTATCCGCCGAAGTTCACGACAGGAGCCAGCGCGATTATCAAGGCTGTGAATCCGATCAAAAAGACTCTGGAGCCTGAGTGCTTACAATAACTCAACTAGCTTATCCCTTCGTCGAGACTGGCATCAGCGCGGACCGATTAAAGCAAACAAAGCGCGCCGTAGCAACTGGTACGCACGCCAGATCCGGAAGAGACCAAGCAAGCATACCAGAGGTGTTCAGTGTCCCGATTCAATTGGGGTGGCTTTGTTCGAAGCCACGGCCTGACTAAAGTCGGTACTCTGAACGCTCGCTTTCGACATTTCATTTATCGCCGGGTTCTTCGAAAACAATCCCTGGTTCAAAAGCGGCGTTGAGAGTGCTCGATGCGGCACAACTCATAAAAAAACTAGTGAAATCCAGTTGCGATCCGGTTATGATCTCCGCGTTGTCGTGTCCTCGCGCAAGCTCCCCGCTCTTCCCCCTTTTTCGGATTTCGGCCTAGCCCAACGGTCATTATCGTTCCGGAGTCAACGACCCAGAACCGAGAATCGGGGAGGCAGGATGCTCCAATACTCGCTGGACGATGTTACACAAACTGCACTGATCAACGAAGGCCTGCTCACAAAAGACCAGCTTTCAAAGGCGCGCAAGATCGCCGAGCACCTGAACGGCGAGAAAACGCTCGGCGATGTTCTACTTGAGATGAACTGGATCAGCAGGCCCCGGCTTGACGAATTCGTTCGCCGTTCCCGAAGCCGAGTCAGCATAAGCGATATTCTTATCGCTCGGCGCCTGGTCACCGATAGCGACGTCAGAACGGCGCGCGAAATCCAACGAAAGTCGCAATCCAAACCCAAACGCATCGGCGAAATCCTGATCGAGATGGGTCTGATCGAAGAGCGTCACATCGTCGAAGCGCTCGCCGAAAAGTTTAGCCTGCCGATCCTCGATCCCGATATCACCCAGATTGACTCCGAACTTGTGCGCAAGGTGTCACTGAAGTACCTGCGGCGGCAGGCGGCACTTCCGGTCAAGCTCGAAGCCGGATGCCTTCAACTGCTGATCGCCGACCCAACAATGACCCATTTTGTTGAAGAGATCGAGCGGCTCTTCGGTTGCAGAGTGCGACTCGCGCTTGCCACAAGCGCGATCATCTCTCAGAAGCTCGATCTGATCGACGCTCTGCTTCAAGGAAAGGAATCGGGAATCGCGGACTACCAGAAAGTGAAGTATCACACGCTTGAAGCGCAAGCGCAGTCCGGCGAAGATCGGGTGGTTCAGATGGTCGATCAGTTGATCAGGTCGGCTATCGAGGAAGGCGCTTCCGACGTTCACCTGGAACCGATGGCAAACAAGCTGCGCGTGCGCTACCGCATTGATGGCGTGCTCGTGCATAAGCTCGATTTCCCGCGCGACTACACCCCGCGCATCATCTCTCGAATAAAGATTCTTGCCGACGCCGATGTAGCAGAACGCCGAAAGCACCAGGACGGCCGCATCTTCGTGAAGACCGACACACAGGAGATCGACATTCGCGCGTCGTTCTACGCGACAGTGTTTGGTGAGAACGTGGTGCTGAGGATCTTGAATAAAGCATCGCTGATCGGCCTTCAGGAGCTGGGCTTCGCGCCAAACATTCTGCGGATCTACAGCGAGGACGTGCTTGCCTCTCCTTCGGGCATCACACTGATCACCGGCCCCACCGGCTCCGGAAAGACGACGACGCTCTACAGCTCGATAGATTTTTGCAACGATCCGACGGTAAAAATCATTACCTGCGAAGACCCGGTCGAGTATGTCATCGACGGGATCTCGCAGTGCTCGATCAACGAGAAGATCGGATTGGGTTTCAATGAAACACTGAGATCGATCGTCCGCCAGGATCCGGACATTATCGTGATTGGCGAGATTCGCGATCCCTTTTCGGCAGATATCGCGGTGCAATCTGCGCTCACCGGTCACAAGGTCTTCGCGACGTTTCACACTGAAGATTCGGTAGGCGCGCTTGTTCGTTTGTTCAACATGGAAATTGAGACGTCGTTGATCGCATCGACTATCGGAGCCGTGCTGGCTCAACGCCTGGTGCGCAAGGTGTGCTCAGGTTGCCGTGTCGAGTATCGGCCCGAGGACCGAGTATTGCGGCGCTTCAGTTTGAAGCGTGATGAAATCAGCCAATTCACACTATTTCACGGTAAGGGCTGCTCGGCGTGCAACTTCACCGGTTATCGGGGCCGGCTCGGAATCTATGAATTGCTCGTTCCAAACGTAGACATTCGCGATGCGATTCTTCAGAAGCGCACTATGCAGGAGATCCGCCAGATGAGTCTGGATTCCTGCAGCCTGTGCACGATGCAGGAGGATGGAATGGTTAAGGCGCTGCGCGGAGCTACTACCCTTGAAGAGGTGCTGGAGAACGCGCCTCGAGTCTTCCACCACAGGCCGCTCGACACGCTAATGGAGATCGTTGGGTAAATAAGAGCCTCGCGAAGCGCGGCCCTGGATGCCTGTTCGTCAGAAGAGATCGGTCGGCCCGAAACTCCGGGCGATTATACAGGCAAGTTGCCCGGGTTCGCGGAAGTCAGTCCCTTACTTTGTCGAGTACATCGCGAACCTTGCGCAACAGCGAATCTGGCGTGAACGGTTTTTGAATGAACGGCGTGTCGGCATCAAGGATACCGTGATGAACGATGGCGTCGTCGGTATAGCCGGACATGTAGAGTACTTTCATCTCAGGGCGCGAGATGGCTACGCTCTGCGCGAGCTCGCGGCCGCTGGTTCCCGGCATCACTACATCTGTCAACATCAGCTCAATCGGACGTTCGTGCTGCTTCGAGAGGCGGAGGGCTGCGTCACCACCTTCGGCTTCGAGAACGTTGTAGCCATTGTTATCGAGAATTGTTCGAGCCAATTTCCTGACTGACGGGTCATCCTCGACCATTAAGATTGTCTCGGTGCCCTTCGGCGAATCCGACGACAAGACCCGCTGCGCCGAATGGTCAGCGGCGCCTTCGATTCGAGTCAGATAAACCTTAAATGTCGTTCCCTTTCCTGGTTCGCTGTAGACGCCAACTTGCCCGCCGCTTTGTTTCACGATGCCGTAGACGGTTGAAAGACCCAGACCCGTCCCCTTACCCTGCTCCTTGGTGGTAAAGAAAGGCTCGAAGATCCGAGATAACGTTTGCTTGTCCATTCCGACGCCGTTATCGCTGATCGCGAGCATAACGTGCGGGCCGGGACGCGAGTCGACGTGTTCGTTCGCGTAGGACTCGCCGAGCTCGACGTTAGCTGTTTCGATCGTGAGCTTCCCGCCCTCGGGCATAGCATCGCGAGAGTTCACCGCGAGGTTCATGATGATCTGGTCGATCTGGCCTCGGTCCGCCCTCACGAATCCGAGGTCGGGACTCAAGCGGAAATCGAGCTCGATGTCCTCGCCAATTAGCCGGTGCAGCATTTTGCCGAGGTCGGCCACCAGTGCGTTCAAGTCCAACACCTGCGGCTGCAACACCTGTCTCCGGCTGAATGCAAGGAGCTGGCTGGTTAACCCGGCGGCGCGCTGGCCGGCGCGTTCGATTTCCTCGAGATCTCTCCGCATCGGATCTTCGCGGTGCAATCGGGCCAGCGACATCTGACTGTACCCGATGATCGCCGTCAGCAAATTATTGAAGTCGTGAGCGACGCCGCCGGCCAGCCTTCCGACCGCTTCCATTTTTTGCGCCTGGCGAAACTGGTCTTCAAGTTGCCGCCGTTCAGTAATGTCCGCCATTACCATAACGCTCCCGTGAATGTTGCCTTTGCCGTCGATCAACGGTGCACTCGACAGGCTGACGTGAGTCATCGATTCGTCTTTTCTGACCCCGGTCGTCTCGAAGTTAGTAAATGTTCCGCCCTTGCTGGTGATGTCGAGGCGATCAATGAATTCATCCCACTTGTCAGCTTGAATAATGGGATTCGGACGGCCAACCGCTTCTGCTTCGGTCCAGCCGAAGAATCTTTCAGCCGCCGCATTCCAACTCCTGACGTTGCCCTCGACATCCAAAGCGATGATGGCAAGCGGTGAGGTTTGAACCAGCGACTGGAGCGTCTGGTTCGTCTCACGCAGGGCTTCCTCCGCTTGCTTCCGCTGCTTGACCGTCCCCTCAAGTTCGGTGGCGCGTCGCTGAATCTCTTCAAACCGCATAGCGTTTTCATAAGCGATTCCGACCTGCGCTGCCAGCATCGAGATAAGCCTCTCATCGTCCTCGCTGAACTCTTCGACTCCGATCTTATCAGTCAGGTAGAGCGAGCCGTATATTCCTGCAGAGGATGAAATAGCGGAGCCAAGAAACGAGGTCATCGGTGGGTGATTCACCGGAAAGCCCTCCGAGGCTGGATGCTCGCAGATATCGCGCGTCCTCAGTACACCTCCCTGCCTTAGAAGCAAGCCGAGCAGTCCGCGTCCTACCGGCTCAGATCCAATGTGAGCGGCAATCTCATCGGTCATTCCGCTGGTGAGAAAATGAGCCGGCGTTGTCTTGTCCGCACCCAGAACAGCAATTGCGGCGTATTTCGCCCCGACTATCTTGCGCGCCGAGTGACAAAAACTCTCGAGCAAGTATAGAGGATTGCGCTCGGCTGCCATTTGCTGGCCAAGTTCAATGAGCGCACTGAGTCTTTCATTCACACGCCTGAGATCGTCAGTCCGATGTGACAGCTTGTCCGTGAGCACTCGCAAATGGTCGCGGTCGAACTCCTCCGTTACAACCGGAGGCGTGGGAGCCGGAGTGTATCCCAGCACCGCGTCAAGCGTGCGCAATACTACGTCGGGCTCGCCTTGCTTGTACATAATTTGACTCACCCCGCAGCGTTCCGCCAATGCCTTGGCTTCGCGATCGAGGTAATGAGCCGTGTTGAAAATAACAGGTATGTTCGCGGTCGCCTTGTCGGCGCGCAATTGACGCACGAGTTCGTAACCGTCCATTGTCGGCATCAGAATATCGCTGATGACCAGGTCTATCTTCTCACGCTTGAGCAATTCAAGCGCTTCCACCCCATCGCCCGCCTCAAGCACGCGGTGATCCCGGTAGCTTAACAGCGTCTTCAAGAATTCGCGGTTTACCGGCCGGTCATCAACCACGAGTATAGTTGCCACAATTACCTCCGAACCCTGATCATTCAGCCGCGAGCGCTCTGGTTACCGCGCTTTCCGTTCCGTGGCGTCGCTCGCAATGGTCGATGCCCGCGATAACAATGCTGGAACCCTTGATCGGAGAAAACGGTTAACGCAATATCGACGAGATCGCCTTCCAACAGACAGAAACATTCATCTTCTCTTTTGGGGCTGCAATGCTGAAGTGAGTCAAGCGTCCTTACATGGACCAAAGCCGCTGGGCAAGAAAGGGGCAAAGTGTCTTGAAGATCCTCCGATACCAACAGATTCTGTCGAAAACTTCATCCCTTGGTGACCGACCCGGCAACCGCCGTCGCTTCGCGACCGAGAAAGTTGGCTGTGCTGAAAATCACCGGCGTCCTCGCGATCGCCCGGTCCCCGCGCAACTGTTGGACGAATTCCTACCCGTCCATTGTCGGCATCAGAATGTCGCTGATGATAAGGTCAGGGTGTTCAGATCGCGCGAGCGTCAACGCCTCAGGCCGTCGGCGGCTTCGATGAGTCGATGGTCTCGATACCCCAGGAGTGTCACAAGAAACTCACGGTTCACTGCGAGGTCGTCAACGATCAATATGGTGTCCATTAGAACTCCTCCTCTTCTGCGATTAATAGCTCTCAAACATTTTGTCGCGCGGTTTGTTTTTCGCCGATACTCGAACCCAGCACCTGCCGCACTTTGTTCGCAAGCGTATTCGGGGTGAATGGCTTTTGTATGAACTCCATATCAGCCTCCAACACGCCGTGATGAACGACCGCATCATCCGTATACCCCGACGCGAACAGAACATTGATGTCCGGCCGTTCCAGCTTGATTTGGTCCGAGAGCTCTTTGCCGCTCATCTGCGGCATTACGACATCGGTGAGCAACAGGTGAATTCGACCGGGGTATTGTTCAGCGAGACGCAGCGCCTCGTCGCCACTCGATGATTCGAGCACTTCGTACCCGCGCTCGCGCAGCACCAGCGCGGCGAGGTTCCGCACCTGCGATTCGTCTTCCACCAGCAATATGGTCTCGGTGCCTGTCACTCTGATCTGGAGCAGTTCGCGGTATGGTTCTTCCGCTCCCTCCCTGGCAAGCGGCAGATAGAGCTTGAAGGTTGTGCCTCGTCCTGGTTCGCTGTAGACCCAGATGTCGCCTCCGCTCTGCTTGACGATTCCGTAGACAGTTGAAAGACCCAGCCCTGTCCCTTTGCCTGGATCTTTGGTAGTAAAGAACGGATCGAAAATGTGGGACTGGGTTTCGGCATCCATTCCCGAACCGGTGTCGCTCACGGCCATCATTACGTAGCGCCCAGGCCGGACGCGAAAGTGCAAGCGCGCATAAGCCTCGTCCAGAAGGATTTCACCTGTTTCGATAATCAGCTTCCCTCCGTTAGGCATCGCATCGCGAGCGTTGACCGCAAGGTTCATAATCACCTGTTCAATCTGTCCCGGATCAGCTTTTACGTGGCCGAGCTCAAGTTGGAGAGAGGTGACCAGCTCGATGTCCTCACCAATCACGCGCCCAATCATCTTGCTGATGTTTTCGACGATTGAGTTGAGATTGATCACCTTCAACTGAAGAACCTGCTTGCGGCTGAATGCCAGGAGCTGGCTTGTGAGTTCGGCGGCACGCGTCCCCGCTTTTCTGATCTCCTCGATCTCCTTGAACATCCGGTCACCTTCGTTGAGGCGGCTGGCGGCGAGCTGGCTGTAGCCGATGATGGCGGTGAGCAGATTATTGAAGTCGTGAGCGATCCCTCCGGCGAGCGTTCCGATCGCTTCCATCTTTTGCGATTGGACAAGCTGTTCCTCAAGCCGCTTGCGCTCGCTGATATTTTCGATGCTTCCTTCGTAATTCAACACATTGGCGACAGGGTCGCGTATCGCTCTACCGCCAAGTGAAACCCAAATCTTGCTTTTGTCCCTGCGATACATTTGGGTCTCGAATCCTTTTACCAAACCTCGCTTATCGATCTCATCGAGGAACTGCAAACGAACCGAAGGATCAACGTAGACCTGGCTCCCAATGTCAGTGACCGCTGCCATCAACTCGTCAGGCGTCTCGTAACCCAGGATGAAGGCCATTGCAGGATTCGCCGCAAGGATTCGCCCGGAAGTTGTTGTCTGAAACATTCCCTCCACCGCGTTCTCGAAGATCGACCGGTATCTTCTTTCTGCCTCCTGGACCTCCCGATGGTGCCTGGCGCTTTCGAGGGCGGGCGCGGCCAGGTTTGCAAGGATCGCCAGCGCCTTTTTCTGCCCGACAGTGACGGCCTGTCGCGATTTGGTGAAGTTCACGTTGAGCACCCCGACCAGCTTGCTTCCCACCATCATCGGCATTGAGACAGACGAATGAATCGCGTCGCGCCGATTGACTCGAACGAAGCGCGAATCATCAACTTTGCCCTGGACTGTTACTGCTTCATGATGGCGCGCTACCCAACCCGCAACGCCCTCGTCGATCGGCACGCGCAGGCCCAGAATGTTTGCCGCCCCCGCCCCCTCCGCCACCTCAATACACAATTCTCTATCGTTCTCGGTCGGCAACATGATTGACACCGAATCTGCATGACACTGCTGACGTGCCGCATCGGCAACCTTGTGAAGGATGGTTTTCGAGTCAAGAGTAGAAGCGACTGCCTGGATCAATTCGTTCATTGCCGCGGTCTCGCGCAGTTGCAGATTCTCCAGCTTGACGGTCCGAAACTGCATCGCTCGCGTCAGCACCGGCATCAACGCGCCGAGTTTGAAAGGCTTGAGCAAGTAGTCGAACGCCCCGAGTTTCATCGCATCGACCGCGGATTGAACTGTTCCCTGTCCGGTCATCATGATTGCGACCAGACTGGAATCAACCTCCAACGCCGCCTTAAGCAACGTCACCCCGTCCATCTCCGGCATCATCAGATCGGTCAACAAAATGTCAAAATCATGATTTCTCAATTCCTCGAGGGCCTCACGGCTGGAAGTGAATCCGGTGGCCTCATAGCCTTGTTCGGTGAGCATTTCGCACAGAACGGTCATCAACTGCCTTTCGTCATCGACGACCAGCAATCTTCCAATCTCCTGCTTTTTCATTCGTGCTTCCTCCATCGCCTCTGATAACGGGCTCTTCGGCTAGAGGCCTTGCAGCAACGCAGCCCTATTCGCCCCGATCAAATCGGAATTGTCTCTCGAACTTGAGGCCGGAAGAGTGATGAGCACTTTCGTACCTTTTCCGGCTTCGCTCGTGATCACAAAGTCGCCCCGATGCTCCTGCACAATTCGCTTGCATATCGCCAACCCCAGTCCGGTTCCCTTGCCTTCGGGTTTGGTGCTGAAAAACGGCTCAGTCACCTTCGCCAGATCGTTCGGCAGAATGCCGATCCCATTATCTACAAACTCGAGAGCCACTCCGGGTGTTTTGGCGCTCAGACGTCTGGGGGCGAGCCGGATGGTCAGAATGCCCCCGTTTGACATAGCGTCCGCGGCGTTGGTCACGATGTTGAGAAACAGCTGCCGCAATTGCTGGCGGTCGGCTTGAATCGTTTGCACTTCCTGGGAGAATTCGAGGACGACCTTAATATTTCGGTTATGCAAGTAACTATGTAGAAGCTCGAGGGTGTTTGTGATCTCGTCTCGGACCGCGATGGTCGATATTTGTGGGACGCCGCGGCGGCTAAACTGAAGCAGGTTGCGCACGAGCTTGCCCATTCGATCAACCTCCTGATCGACGATCGCAAGCGCGCGATGCTTCGGATCTCCTTCTTCAGTTTCCGAGAGCAACGAATCAATGCGCAGGCTCACGATGGCGAGTGGGTTGTTAAGCTCGTGAGCGATGCTTGCGGCGAGTTCACCGACGGTAGCCAGCTTTGCGGCCTGCCAAAGTTGCCCGGACATCGTATTGAGTTCCTGGTTCCTCGCGCGCAACTCTTCTTCGGAAGCGGAAAGCTTCAGCGCATGCTCGCTGAGTTTTCTTTCAGCATCCTTCCGGTCGGTAATATCGTTGTTGACCTCAAGGATGGCCACCGGTTCGCCGGCCTCGTTCCTGTGCAGGACCTGATGACTTGCGACGGTGACCCGCGTGCCGTCGCGCCGCGTGTGTGTAAGCTCCCCTTCCCAGTGACCCTCGTTAAAGATCGCTGCGTCGATCTCATCGAGAGTCGTCGGCAACTCGGTCTTAAACAGATCGTGCGAAATTCTTCCGAGCGCTTCTTCTTTTGTAAATCCGTAAAACTCCTCCGCCCCGCGGTTCCAAAGAACAATCGTGTTGTCACGCGGGTCCCGCACCAGCACCTGGGCCAGATCCAGCAAGCGCGCGTGCTGCTGAAGTTCCAGTGTCTTCTGTGTGAGCTCTTCTTCGGCTCGTTTGCGCGCGGTAATGTCGCGGATGATAACGGTAAAGAGCTTGCTTCCGTCCACATCCACTTGTGAGATCGAAGTCTCAATCGGGAATTCCTCGCCGCTGGCGCGAAGTCCCGAGATTGGTGTTAACGATCCCATCGATCGACTCATAACCCGGGCCTGGCCGAAGCTGCGGATATTCTCGCGGTGAGGGCCGCGTAATCTCTCGGGAATAAATCTGTCGAGCTGTTGGCCTATGGCTTCACCGCGCGCGCAACCAAATATCCGTTCCGCTGCGGCATTGAACAGAAGAATTTGCTGATCGGCGTCAACGGCTATGATGGCATCCATCGCGGACGCGATGATGCTGGCTAGCTGGGCCTCGCGCGATCGCAAGGATTCTTCAGCGCGCTTGCGCTCGGTGATGTCGTTATTCGCGGTCAGCACGCACGCCCGTCCGTCGATGTCGATCATCTCCGACGATGTAAGGGCCACGCGTAGTTCTCCGCTCTTCATTTTGCGATGAACTTCCGCATTCCGAATTTTTCCCCGCTCTTCGAGTACCTGCCTGAGTTTGTCGCGCTCTTCCGGGTAGGCGTAAATCCCGATTTCCGCAGTTGTGTGGCCGACGATCTCTTCGCGGGTGTAACCGCTGTTTTCGAGAAAGCTTTCGTTAACGTCGATGTATCGTCCGTCTTCATGTGCGACGATGCTCATTGGAATCGGGCTTGCGCTGAAAGCTTTGGAAAACCGCTCCTCTGAAAATCGCAACGCTTTTCGGGCGACCTCGCGCTCGGCGATTTCCCGGGTGAGCTCTGCGGTGCGCTCCTGGATTTCCTCGAAGCGCTTGGCGCTCTCGTAAGCGACTCCAACCTGTGCGCCTAGCATCGTTACAACTCGCTTATCTTCATCTGTGAACTCTTCAAAGCCGATCTTATCGGCAACGTAGAACATGCCAAGCACTCCGGTTGCAGTTGTTATCGCCGTACCTAGAAAAGAGCTCATCTCGGGGTGATCGATCGGAAGGCCGACGCCGCGTGGATTCTCTCTCACATCGCGCAGCTTTATTGTGCCGCCTTCCTTGAGAAGCTTTCCGACGAGACCGCGAGACATCGGAAGGGAGTATTCAAGGCTGGGTTTCATCCCGCTGGTAAGAAAATGACGAATCGTCTTTCGGTCGTCGTCGAGAATCCCAACCGCGCCGAATTTGGCCCCGACGATCTTGCGCGCGGACCTGCAAAACTTATCGAGTAGATCCAGGGGCTCGCGCTCCGCGGCAAGTTGCTGCCCAAGGTCGATCAGCGCAGCCAGTCGTTCGTTGACAAACTTTAACTCTTCGTCAACGGAGCGCTGGTGTTGGGGATCGACCTCTACGTCGACGGCAGGCGCATCAGCCGGGGTTATTCCAAGCGCGGCGTCCACCGCGCGCAAAACCGCATCGGGCTCGGCGGGCTTATAGATAATCTGAGAGACGACGCTTGCGCCTGCGAGCGCGCGAGCTTCCCTGTCAAGATAATGAGCGGTGTTGAAGATCACCGGAATACTCGCTATGTCGGGGTCGGCACGCAATCGCCGAACAAACTCATAGCCATCCATGGTCGGCATCAGGATGTCGCTGATTACCAGATCCGGGCGCGCGGACTTAGCTATCGTCAGCGCTTCGGCGCCATCGACCGCTTCCAGCACCTGGTGGTCCTGATATTCCAACAGCGTTTTCAAAAACTCGCGGTTGGCAGGTCTGTCATCGACTACCAGAATTGTCGCCATCGCGATTGGCCCTCCGGTTCTGAAGGCATTTCTCGACCCTCGCCAGCAATGCCCTTGGCTCGATGGGGCGGGTTATGAATCCCTCGGCGCCCAGCGCAATGCTCCGCTCTTCGTGACGTTCGTCGTCTCTTGTAGAAGACAGAAAGAGGAATGGGATATGAGCCAATTCCACATCAGTCTTCAGCGCTTGAAGGAAGTCGTAGCCGTCTTTGACCGGCATGTGAACATCGGAGATGATCAGATCCGGCATGGCCTTCCGGGCTTCCTTCAGACCAGCGTCGGCGTTGGAGGCGCTTAAAACCGCATAACCGGACGGCTCGAAGATGCTCAGCATCAGGTGAATGTTCACCGGTGAATTGTCGACTACCAGAATCGTCGCGTGTCTGACTCTAGGCTTCTGAATTTTTATGGTGGGTTCGGGAGGAACCGGAAAACTGCCACGCACGAGGGTAGTAAGAAACTCTTCCACCTGGCCGACGAACTTTTCGGGCTCAATCGGTTTAGCTATATATCCGTCGAACCCCGCGGCGAGCACTCGATCGCGGTCTCCAACCATCGCGAACGCAGTAACAGCAACCAGCGGAACGTCGCGCAGGAGATCATCGCTTTTGATCCTTCTCGCTAAATCCAATCCGTTTATCTTTGGAATGTCCACGTCGCAGATGATTAAATCGGGAGACTCGCGCCGGGCGGCGAGCAGGCCCTGTTCGCCATCCACTGCAGTTGTGTTTTCGTAGCCAAAAGCACTAAGAAGGTAGCTCATTAGTTCGAGGCTGGCTGGATTGTCTTCTATTATCAGTATGCGTGCGGCCATTTCTGGTTGCCCTCCAACCTTAGTGTGAAACTACTGCCTTTGCCGTACTCGCTTTCGAAACTTATGGACCCGCCGAGCAAGCCAGCTAGTCTCTGACTGAGGTAAAGCCCGAGCCCGGTGCCCTCATACCGCCGCGAGCCCTTCCCTTCGACCTGTGTGAACGCCTGAAAAAGTCTCTCTTGGTCCTCCGGCTTAATGCCGATTCCGGTATCCGTTACTCGGATCTCAGTCAGGATCTGGTCTTTTTCGCTGCTTTGATTCAGATCGATTGCGACGCCGCCGTTGTCGGTAAACTTGATTGCATTGTTGGTCAGGTTCAGCAGTATCTGACTGAGAGCACGCCGGTCGGTCATAAGCTCGAGCCCCCCTGCCGGCACGTTCACTTCAAATCGAAGTCCCTTGCTTTCAGCGAGCGGGCGCAAAGCCGTAGCCACTTCTCCAACAACGCTCTGAACCAGGATGGGCTCGAAATCGACTTCTACTTTTCCGGATTCGATTTTGGCCAGGTCGAGAAGATCGTTTATGAGCGAGAGGAGGTGTCGCGCGCTCATTTGAACGGTGCTGAGCTGTTTCTCCTGATCCTCGGTCAAAGGTCCTGGCAGCCGCATCAGGAGAGTGCCGGTAAATCCGATGATCGCGTTGAGCGGGGTCCGCAATTCGTGGGACATACTCGCTAGGAATCGGTCCTTTGCTAAACTTGCGTTCTCCAACTCCAGGTTCTTCTCCTGAAGCGTCTGTTCAAACCGCTTGCGCTCAGTCGCATCGCGAATGGAGCTGCTGACCAGCACGCCTTCTTCGGTTTCGAGAGGGCTCAAGCTGATTTCAACTGGAAACTCGCTGCCGTCCTTTCGCAAGCCGTATAGTTCCAGCCCGGCGCCCATACCTCGCACACGCGGTTCATGAAAATAACCCGTTCTGTGGTTTGGATGATTTCCTCGAAAGCGCTCGGGAACGAGCATCTCGACTTTCTTCCCAAGCAACTCCACTCGCGCATACCCGAACAGTTTCTGAGTCTGCGAGTTCACAAGAACGATTTCGCCTTTCCTATTCACAATCACCATTGCGTCAGGCGCAGACTCGAGCAGACCTCGAAATTTCTCTTCGGCGCGCTTGCGTTCGGTGATATCGCGAATGGAACTGCTCACCAGAACTCCCTCTTCGGTTTCGATAGGGCTCAGGCTGATTTCGACCGGAAACTCGCCGCCGTCTTTGCGCAAACCATACAGATCGAGTCCAGCGCCCATACCGCGTACTCGGGGTTCGTGGAAGTAGCCAGCTCGGTGCGTGGGATGCTTGCCCTGAAAACGCTTAGGGACCAGGAGGTCGACGCTCCGGCCGAGCAGTTCGGATCGCTTATAGCCGAACAACTTCTCAGTCTGCGAGTTGACAAGAACGATTTCGCCCTGCTTGTTAACAATTACAATCGCGTCGGGCGCAGACTCGAGCAGGCCTCGAAATTTCTCTTCGCCGCGCTTGCGTTCGGTTACGTCGCGAGCGCTCGCGACGATCCCCAGTATTTCACCCGCTGCATTGCGGTACGTCGATGCATTGTAGGACACCACGGTCATTCGCCCTTCTCGCGAAAGGGCAGTGAGTTCAAAGTTGACGATCGAGCCTTTCTGAAGCACAAGCTCGACAGCTTGTTTTGCTCGATTGGGCTCAGTGAAGTACTCGCTGAAGGACGTTCCTTTCACGTCGGCCCTGGAATAACCGGTCAGGGCTTCCATCTGCGCATTAACATCCGAGATTATGCCGTCCAGTTCGAGAGTCATCATCGCGTCGATATTTGCCTCGATCAGAGTTCGAGCTAACGCCTGGGCGGTCTTGAGGTCTTCGCCCCGGCGCAACTGCGCTGAGATATCTTTCGAGATAATGAGAAACCCTACCGCGCGTCCTGTCGAATCGAGTCTTGGAGTGACGACCATTCGAGCCGTGAAACGCTCTCCGTTTCTGCGTACTCGCGTGAGCATTCCCTCCCAACTGCCTTCGCGCAACGCGGCATTCGTTATTTCTATTTGTTTGCCTGCCGTCACATCTTCGGGCGCATGCAGCACCGCTGAGTTTGCGCTGCCAACAACTTCTTCCGGTAAGTACCCGTAAGTCCGGCGCGCTCCTTCGTTCCAGAGCACGATCGTGCCGTCGAGATCACTCCCAATTATTGAGTACTCGGTTGAGGATTCGAGGGTACTGGCCAGGAACTCCATGGCTTCCTTCGCCTCGCGAATCACATTGCTGTCAAAGAGTCTTGTCGACATGATCATCCTCATAACAGCCACAAGTCTCGAATCTCGTTACCATTGGAAATCTTGGCCGCGCCCCTTTGTGAGCCCGGACTCACTCGGTCGTTCAGTTGAGTGCGATGCTTTGCAAGAATTGAACAAACGCTCTGGCCTCCCGGCATTGAAGTGCGCTTCTGGTCGACCTGAAGCTGGTCGTGTAACTAGAAACCAGTGCATGCCTTCTTGCTGCGAGCAATGTAAGCCAATGTCAGTGGTCCTCCAGCGGAACCCCTAAGCGAGCGCCGATCCTCGTGACGGCCCTTACTCATATCGAATAGCAAGCATTCGTTACGTCGCTTAGAGTTTTCAGCGACGCCAATGGGCCGGGGAGGTCTTGGTTACAGTCGAGCGAACTCGGACCGCCGTTTACTGGGGTGAGAGTCGTTGCCTTGTTACCTGTCTCCTGTTCTCTTCTTTGGGGCCAATGCGTGCTTTTCCCTACTTGCGACCGCGGCTGAATTCATGAGGTCACAGCGGCCGCCACCTGCGAGGATGGCGCAGTCTTCTCCTTCAAGCCAGAGACGTTTGTAAGACTTCAGAATTGAGCGAATCGAACCTGACTGCTTACGGCAGCCTCTATAAGATCTTACAGGGGAAAGACCGTCAACAATTCACCTTGCTTCTGGGGAACAGCAAAACTTATGGGGACCAAGCAAAAGCCGGAGCCCTCTTAGTCTACCGAGTCAGTACCTAAGCAACAATCAGGAAAAACCTTAACCGATAAACGTTCACAAATTCTTTCAAGCTTGTCGCTAAACAATCGGGGCTGTTTCCGCTATTCTTGAACTCCGGCGAAGGGACGTCAAATGGATCTGGGTATCAGAGGTAGAGTAGCGATAGTCACAGCGGCATCAAGCGGGCTCGGCAAAGCTACTGCGATCGAGCTCGCCGCGGAGGGAGTAAGCGTCGTGATCAATGCTCGCCGCGAGGAAGGGTTGATCAATGCTGCTGATGAAATTGCTTCAACGGCCGGCGCACAGCCGCTCGCGATTCCAGGTGATGTAACTAATGACGATCACATTCGCGACCTCGTTGTAGAAACCGTCAACAAACTCGGAGGAGTGGACATTCTCGTTGCGAATGCCGGGGGTCCACCGGCCGGATTCTTCGATGATTTCACCGCTCAGCATTATCGTGAAGCTGTTGAGCTCAACCTTCTCAGCACCATCAATCTTTGTCGTGAAGTTGTGCCGCATATGCGCAAGAGCGGCTGGGGCCGCATAGTTGCAATCACCTCGATAGCAGCAAAACAGCCGGTTGAAAACCTGATTCTCTCGAACACCGCACGTGCCGGAGTGCTGGGCTTCATGAAGAGCCTTTCGCAGCAGATCGCAACGGATGGCATCACCGTAAACACGGTCTGTCCCGGCTATCACCTGACCGAACGATTGAAGAGTCTTGCTCCACTAACCGCACAGAAGGAAAGGATTAGTGTGGAGGACGTCTATGCGCGATGGGCAGCTTCGACTCCTATGAATCGAATCGGCGACCCAAAAGAGTTTGCCGCGGTCGTCGCTTTTCTTTGCTCCGAGCGCGCAAGCTACCTGACCGGCGCCGTGATCCAGGTCGATGGCGGCGCGTACCGGGCCCTCTATTAACCGGGTCGCTGGTGAACTTCATCCGCTGGCGTCGCGTCCTATGACTGCTCAGATACGCAATTACGAACAAGCCGACTTCGAGCAACTCTATGAAATCGACCACGCCGCGTTCACCGACGACATCGCGTATTCGCGGCTCGAGCTTCAGTATTATATCCAATCGCGCAAGTGCCGAACGCTTGTGTCCGAAGAGGGAGATCAGATCGTCGGGTTCGTGGTCGGCTGCAGAGAGCCCCGTAATCTGGGGCACATTATCACGATCGACGTAATGCCGCATCGGCAACGGCAACACATTGGAAGTTGTTTACTCGCCGAGATTGAGCGGTGGCTGTGGCGCCAGGGCGTTGAAGCAATCTATCTCGAAACGCCGGTCGATGACGCAGGAGCGAGAGGGTTCTATGACAGGCGCGGGTATTTTGTGTTCGATCGCTTTGAACGGTACTACAACAATTCGCTTGACGCATTCGTGATGATGAAGACTGAAAAGCGATAGCTTGTTGCGCAAAAGTTGCGCGTGCTATGTTTGGTCGAGCATCGGCTTAAGCCGTCAAGGGAGCAGCTACTGAATGAAAGTTGAAACTGGAGTGATCGCCGCCGCGGGCTCGGGAACGCGTATGCTGCCGGTCACATTGGGTTATCCCAAGGAACTGTTGCCGATCATCAACAAACCCGCCATACATCTGATCATCGAAGAATTCATCGACTCCGGACTCAGAAAAATAGTAATCATCACCGGCGATAATCCTGAACCGCTCAAACGGACCTACGATCCTTCGATCGCGCCTTCACACGGGCAATTCAAGATGCTCGATGAGTTTCTCGACCGGCTGTCAGACATTGAAATCATCATGAAGCCGCAGAGCGGACCTTACGGAAATGGCACGCCGCTAATTGTCGCGCGAGATGAAATACCCGAGGACCAGGGGTTCATTTACGCTTACGGTGACGACCTCATCAAATCCAGAACCCCGTTCACTCGCAAGCTGATTGAGAAACACAATCAAACCGGAGCGCTGGTCGTGGGAACGCAACGTGTCGCCTGGGAAGACGTTGTTCGCTACGGCATTGCGCAGATCAAAGAGGGGAGCGAGCACGAGCTTGATGACGTGGTTGAAAAACCTACTCGAGAGCAAGCGCGATCGAATCTTGCGATGTTTGGACGGTTTCTGCTCTCAGGCGAAGTGATCCAGATCCTGACCGAGATCCCGCACGGAAAGGACAACGAGTTGTGGCTCACAGACGCCGTACGCGAGTACATTCGTCGCGGCGGTCCAGTTGTGGCTGAGTCGGTCGATGATGGTGAGTGGCTGACGATAGGTGATCCCCCGAATTACTTGAAGACGCTGCTTGCTTATGCGCTCTCGGACGAAGAACTGCGCCCTGTTCTGGAGCCTCACGTGAGACGGTTGCTGAAACTGTGATTTTCTTTGCGGCCTGCGAACGGGTTTGGCGCCAGGACGCAAAGCGCGGCAAGGACGCTTACGGGCGGCCAGTCGTGCGGCGGGCATCATCACTGGTGAGGGCCTTTAGGAATTCAACCAGGTTTCTTTGTTCTTCGTCGTTCAATGCGACCGGCTCGAGCTGCCAGTCGCGATTAGGGTTTTGGTTCCCGCCTTTGACATAGTATCGAACAACATCTTCCAGGGTTGCCGCGCTGCCGTCATGAAAATACGGAGCGGTCAGCTCGACGTTTCTCAGCGACGGTGTGCGAAACGCGCCCACGTCCAGGGTGTTGCCGCTGATCAAAAACCGGCCGAGTTCTCCGGCACGTTCGTGTTTTGAGACTTCAGAAGGCACACCGTCCGATTGATCGCGGGCAGCGTTCATCGCGCGACGCGCCAGTGCGCCGAACCCATCATAGTTCGCCGCGATTCCGGTGTTCCGATAATTCATATCAGTCAAGAACGGAAATGTAGCAAACGTCGAGAAGTTCTGATTGAACGCATGACAAACGCTACAACGAGCCTTGCCGCGGAAAAGGCCCATGCCGCTGCGCGCAGCTTCGCTCATTGAATTGACATCACCAGCAAGATACCGGTCGAGCGGCGAGTTCGCCGACACAAGTGTGCGCTCGAACGCGGCGATTGCTTTGGCAATCCTGTCGATAGTAGGGGCCGTCCCAAAGACTCGTTGGAACTCTCTGGCGTATTCCGGCATCGCGCCAATACGCGCCGTGACGTCATCAAGCGAGCTATTTCCCATCTCATCCGGATTCACGAGCGGCATCTTGCCCTGATCCTCCAGCGATGCCGCGCGCCCGTCCCAGAACTGCCCTCCGTTGAACATCGCGTTCAGCAAAGTCGGCGAATTGCGAGTTCCCCGGCGGCCTCCAATCCCTTCGGCTAGTCGTTTACCGTCAGTGAAGGCGCGGTTCGGGTCGTGACAACTGGCGCAGCTCACAGAGCCGTCTGCCGAGAGCCGCGGCTCGAAGAAGAGCTTTCGACCGAGCTCGACTTTCGCCTCAGTCATCACATTGTCTTTTGGAATGAAGTACGCCCAAAGCTCTTGAGGAATGCCGAGCGGTAGTCGGATTTCCAGACTAGATGATTCGACTCCAGGATCGGAGGCGCGAACAAGCACGGGCAAGACCATGACCAATGCGAGCGCCGCTACCTTGATTCGCGAGAGCTTACTCTTCATGACTCTACCGTAAAGTCGGGATAGAACTTCTACTGCTCTGCGTGACCCTTGATGATGAAAGCGATTGGAATTACAGCGCCTGATTGATTCTTAAGTGAAGCAGAAAATACGATTCGATTAGACTCGTCGGTCGAAATTGTGGAAGCCACAGGGGCCTTGTCAATCTGAACCAGACTGAGCACGCCGGGATGATTTGTCCCGGTCACCTTGGTGCTCATCTTGGCCAGATCTTCAAACTTGATTTGCGTATCCGGGTTCGGGTCCATCGCTACCGGAAGCATGACCAGGAAGTCACGAATCGGTGAGATGCCCATGTGATTTCCATCAGCCGGGTGAAGCGCATATCTCAGAGTGTACGACCCGGGCTTCACTGATTGGCCGCGAAAGTCGGTCGTCGCTTTCGCGAAAGTGATAACGCCTACCAGCGTCGATTCGCCGAGTGAGCTATAGACCGCGCCAGGCTGCTCCGTCTTTCCCGCAGCAATCGAGCTTCTCAACCAAACATCGCAGTAACCACCGTCTGCAAGGCTCAAATGCCAGCCCTTCACGTCCAGGACTTTTTTCAAAGCGTCGGAAGCCCCGGGGTCACCAAAGGCGCCCGCTTGTTCGACTTTGTTGTCGCCGGTGATCGCCTTGGCTGAGGCTATGAATGTGATGGCAATCAGGAAAAGAGAAAGCAGTGATTTTCGTGACATTGTTTTGAAACGTTTGCGTCTATGCGGGTCCTTGCGGACTTTGCGCGAACCATCTTCCCGCGCAAAGGCGCAAAGAACCGCAAAGACGCTAAGAGGCTCAGCGGGCGAAGGTCCCAACAAAAGCACTGCGCTTGCCGTGAATCGTCCACGACACGCCAAGATCAGAACCCTCGTATTGATCAAGCTCGGCTACCGCCGGCATCGAATGTGTCATCTCAGCCAGCGGCTGATAGTACACATCTTCGTTTCCGCACATGTGGTCCTTCTTTCCGATCGCGCGAGTTTCGATTCCCGCGAAGCGACCAGCTTGAACCACTGTCTTGCTGTAATGACCGTGCTCGCCGGTAACTTCGACCTTGATCGGCGCGATCTCGACGCGCACAACGTTCTTCAGCAGCTCGCCTCCCATCGCTTGCGCAAAAGCAACAAGCGCCTTCTGCTGTTCCGCGCACGCACGTTGATCTACGATCATCACAGCTTTCGCCGGATAGGGATCGTTATACTGATCGCCGAGCGTTGCGTTGGCCTTGACGGCTGCCACGATGCTGAGCCCGTCGAGTGACACGCCATTCCATTCCCCTTTTGTCACTCGCCACGCAAGAATCGCCTGGTCGCCGACGAGATTCACTTCGCCGTTCGCAACACAGGGTCCGGTCCATACATCCGCGCTGCGCGTTTCAATATAGTCGCCCGAGATAGCCTGGGCATTGCCCGTCGAACTTAACGTGAAGACCACCAGTGCCAGAGCCGCAATAAACATCATTCTTCGCATCGTTGATTCTCCTTCCGAACTTTGCGTCTTTGCGCTTCTTTGCGCCTTTGCGCTGAATGTTGTTCGCGCAAAGACGCAAAGTTTCGCAAAGACCCTAAGAGTCTATCACACGTAACCTTTGCCGTGACAGGCACGGGTTCCCGAGGAGCAATTACCCGGCTCCGCGAGTTCACCGTCCGGGCCAATACAGGTCTGTGTGTAGACGCACCAGAAGTGCCCGGAGTTCGAGGCCGGCACCGATGGATCGTGCGGCACGCCGATGAACATACCCTTCCATCGAAGACACTCGCACAGATCCGGATGGTCGATATTGAAGCGTTCGGCTTCATTGATCATTTTGCACCTCCCGCTGCTGCAAGCACTGCTCGCTTGACCGCGACTCGCGCAAGCTGAATCTTGTAGCCATTTCTTCCAAGACTCTTGGCGCCCGCCACAGCCGCCTCGCCCGCGGCCTTCGCCGTTTCTTCGTTGATAGCCTTGCCCACAAGCGCGGTTTCAGCTTCCGTTGATCGCCACGGCACCGGAGCTACCTGCCCCATAACCACGCGGGCAGAGCGTACTTTATTGCCGCTGAAGCTGAGCGCTACCGACGCGATCGCAAGCGGCCAATCCATTGCTTCCTTCTGCCTGATCTCGTACGTCGCGGCTTTGATCCCCGCGAGAGGCGGCAACACAATTTCAGTGACGATCTCGTTGGGCCTCAGGTCGTGCTCACGATCGCTCTCCTTTTGTGGAACGACGAAAAACTTGTCAACAGGGATCTCGCGCTTTCCCTTCGGCCCGAAGAGGCGCACTGTGCCTCCCAAAGCAATGAACAGCGGGGCAAGCGTTGAAGGGCTGACGAAATAAGCGGGCCCTGCATTGCCGAGGATCGCGTGGTAGCGATTGTCACCCGAGGGCACCAGCGGCTCGCCACTCGCGTCTTTTGCCAAAAGCCCAAATCCGGCCCGGTAATACCAACACCGTGGACGCTGGCAAAGATTCCCCCCAACTGTTCCCATGTTCCTTATCTGAGGTCCTGCTATTTCGATCGCCGTCAGCGCAACCACAGGAAACGCCTCGCGTACATGAGCGTCGTCAGCCAACTCCTGAATCGTGACCAGCGCTCCGATGCGCAAGCCCTTCGAGCTTACGGTTATCCCGCGCAGCTCCTGAATATCCTTTATATTCACGAGCCGCTTTGGCGCGACAATATCATCCTTCATTAGCGCAAGCAGGTCGGTGCCTCCGGCCAACACATCTGCGTCGGCCCAGTCGTTGCCTAGCAGGCCCACTGCTTGTTCTTTTGTCGTAGGGCTGGCGTATTCAAATCCTCGCATTGTTGCCTCCCTTCTTTTCGAGCGCCGCGAGCACTCGATCCGGCGTAAGCGGCAGATACGGCACGCGAACTCCGATTGCGTTGGCCACGGCGTTTGAGATCACCGCGCCGGGTGAAACCACAGGCGGCTCTCCCAAACCGATCACTCCGCGCTCGTCGTAGCCCTTGCCAGTCATCATATGAACTTTCAACTCGCCGATGTCACCGATCCCGGCCAGCTTGTAGAACTCCATGTTCGGGTTCAACATCCTGCCGGTCTTCGCGTCCATGATCTTCTCTTCGTAAAGCGCGTAGCAGACACCCATGATCAAGGCGCCATAGACCTGGCTCTCGGCGGTTTTGAGATCGATGATCAAACCGCAGTCCTGAACCGCGACGATCTTGTTGATCCGGACCACGCCTGTTTCGATATCGACCGAAACATCGGCCATTTGTGCTCCGCCAACACCCTGGTTCATGAGAGTCCCGGGTCCCGGGTTCTTGCCGCGAACCGTCAACGGAGTTGCGCCGAGTTTTGAGCAGGCCTGGGCCCACGTAAGCGATTTGCTCGGATTGCTTTTCACTCGAATCATTCCGCCAACCGCTTCCAGATCCTCCGGCTGTGCGTCGAGCGACGGGGCAGCTTTGGCGAAAATCTGATCAAGAGCGTCAAGCGAAGCCCGTCGCGATGACGAGCTGATTCCACCGATGGTGGTGCTTCCACCTGATCCTCCGGATGCCGGGAATCGACTGTCGCCGATGCTGATCTTCACAGCATTCATCGGAATGCCGAGCGTGTCGGCTACGATGATGTCGAGCGCCGTGCGAGTTCCGGTGCCCAGATCTTGCGTGCCCATCTTCAATTCGACGGAGCCGTCCGGTTGAATCGTCAAATCGCAATCGCTTGCGTGACCAAGCCCACCCCAGGTGTGTATCGAAAGCCCGAGCCCCCGTTTCATGGGGCCCGGTGTTTTGTCGCCACGCGGATGCCAATTCTTCTTCCACTCGATCAAGTCAGCCGCGATCTTCAGTTCATCGCTGTAGATCTGCGCGCGCTGGCCCGTAAGCTCGATGTTCTTCAGGAAGAAATCATACGGATCCATATTGAGCGCAGCCGCGGCGTCTTCGAGCGCGGTCATCGTGATTGCGGCGGCTTGCGGGTGATTTGGAGCGCGCCACGCCCTGGCGCTGCCAACGTGATTCACTATGTTCGTATGCTGCTTGCGCTGATTGGGAACGTTGAAGATGTACGGAATCGGCGGCGAACCTCCGCCTCCAATTCCACCCGAGCCCCAGGATTGAGACTCCCATGCCGTGATCGTTCCGTCCTTCTTGAGGCCGATCTTCACGTGTGCGTAATCCGACGGCCGAGCTCCCGCGACCATTAATTCGGCGTCTCGCGGATTGAACATCTTTACGGGTTTTCCGCCGGCCTTCTTTGAAAGACGCGCGGCGGTTATGTCCCACTCATCGGGTCCGAACTTACTGCCGAAGCCGCCGCCGATGTGATCCTGTTGAACTCGAACGCTTGTTGCAGGAATTTCGAGCGGTCGGGCGATTTGAGCGACCGAACCGCTCACCGCCTGAGTCGAAAGATTTGCGAGTACGTTGTCGCCGTCCCACTGCATCACCGACCCGTGAGGCTCGAGACAGCAGTGAGTGATCACCGGCAGACCGTAGTTTCCTTCTATTGTAACTTCCGCTTCACTGAAGCCCTTATCCGGATCTCCGGCCTTGTTCTCATTCGCCTGCTTCGCGAATTCACCCGCGGTTTTGGTGTCGGTGTCGATCACCAAATGCGGCAGCACCTCGTACTCAACTTTTATGGCTCGCATTGCGTCTTCGGCCGTGGGCTCGTCGACCGCTGCAAGCGCTACGACCGAAGCGCCCGCCCAGTACAACTCGGTGCCTGGTTCGGCAACCACGTGGATCGCTTTGACGCCCGGCCACTTCTCGATCACGCTTGTGTCGATGCTCTTGACCTTCGCGTGGGCGTGCGGGCTGCGGACCATCTTGCCGAAGAGCATGCCGGGACGATTGACGTCGAATGAATACTTCGCCCGACCCGAAACCTTCTGCGGTCCGTCGATCCTGGAAATGCGCTTACCGATAAAGGTGCGCTTGTCAGCATCCGGCCATTTGTATTCAGCCATTGCGCCGACCTCCTTTCTGCGCCGCTTGTGCAACCGCGGCGCGAACACCCATGTAGGTTCCGCATCGGCAGAGATTCCCGCCCAGTCCTTTTTGGATTTGTTCAGGAGTTGGGTTTGGATTCTTGTCGAGGAAAGCCTTGGAGGCGACCACGAAGCCCGGAGTGCAAAACCCGCATTGCTGGGCGTCGTTATCGATGAAGGCTTGCTGAACCGGATGCAGGTTATCTCCCTGCATCAGACCTTCGACAGTCGTGATGGATTTGCCTTGCGCTTCAATGGCGAGCACCGAGCACGAATAGACAGGTTTGCCATCAACGATCATCGTGCACGCGCCGCAAGTCGCGCGATCACAGACCCGCTTTGCTCCGGTCAGATCGAGCTCATTGCGGAGAGCATCCAGAAGCGTCACTCGAGGCTCGACCTGGGCGCTGAGCGTCTTACCGTTGATTGTAAGTTGAATCGGAACCTTCCCTGGGCCGAAGAGTTTGACTTCGGCGCCGGAGACTTTGATTACTCGATGGCCCATCACGAGGGGTACCGACAGCGAGATCCCGGACACCTTCAGGAAGGTCCGTCGCGACAGCCCCGAGCCCTTCTCGTTCATATTGTCATCGTCTTGCATCCCTGCCTCCTTTGGAATTGCCGATTGCCGATTTGCGATTGCCGATTGACGAAAACAACGCCGCTCTCAATCGGCAATCGGCAATCGGCAATTACGGGGGTGTTTCTCTAAACTCAAGTTCGGCGCGGCAACACGGGCAAAGGCCCGGCACATAGGCCGTGATGTTGCAAACCTCGCAAAAGTAAAACACGTCGTAGAGCTTTCCTTCTTTGACTGATTGAACCTTGATGATTTCGAGCTGATCGTCTGAGTGCAAACGTGCGCTAATTTGAAGCTCGCGCCGGCGGACTCGACTATCAGTGAAGACCGGCGTCATCGGATCAGTTGGGAGAAACTTGTATAGCTTTCCGGATTTCGTCTCGAACGCAAAGTTGTGACTTGCTTCGTTGCAGCCAGGAAACGATTGTTCGTCGCGGCCCAACGCATCCAGACAGACAATGTGCCCGCGAGCTATGAACAGCGATCGGTCGCCCGCCTGCGCAAGAGTCGGTAGCGCCGAAAGAGGTGGTGAAAACAGAACGACCGCCAACAGCGATGCCAGAAACGAACTCATCTTTTGAACCCGAAGCTGAACCCGAAGCCGAGCCCTGAAGTGATCGGCTCGCAATCCTTTGTTAGCAAAACTCGTGAGGGGAACAGGAACGTCCACTGGGTGCCGACCCGTTGCGCCAGATTTTGTTTACCATCGCCTCGACTTGCTTCGGCGGCTACCTTACCATACCTGATGTTGGTCGAGCAACGAATCAGCAGCCGCTATGTAGCGTCATGTTTCTTTCCATCAAGTGTCCAGAAACTGATCGTAACGGCTTAGAACCTGCGCTCGTAGAGAACTTCATTGATTGTAGATCCCGATTTTGAGCGCTCTCCGGCACCGCAGAGAGAGTCTTGGAGCGTCGCAAGGAAGAAACCGAGAGTGAGTGAAGATCTCGCAAATTGGAAACAACTCGACGTGAACGCTGCCGGCGCGCGGAAGTGGGACGTTGTCGTCGTCGGCGCCGGGCCGGCAGGTTCGATGGCGGCGCTTCACCTGGCGAAACGCGGTCACGAGACTCTGCTGCTCGATAAGGACTCCTTCCCCAGAGACAAGGTCTGCGGCGACGCGCTAATACCAGATACGATTCGCTCGTTGAAGCGCAGTGGCCTCCACGCGGAAGTGTGTGAACGAGCCCTCAAAGCGAGGGTGAGCACTTTCTACAGCCCATCAAGAATACAGTATGACGTGCAAGGAGATTTCCTAACCCTAAAGCGAATTGAGCTAGACGCCTTGATAGCAAGAGGCGCGATTGCGGCAGGAGCAACTTTCTGTATAGCAAAAATCACAAACATCCTCGTTCAACCCGATCGAACCCTTCGAGTCGCAGTCGAATCGTCGGGAAAGGAACTCGCGGCTCGCGTGGTGCTCATCGCAACCGGAGCGAACGTCGAGATGCCAACGAGGCTGGGCCTAGTGACTCAGCGAGGGCCGAGCGCGGTGGCGCTTCGCTGCTACGTTCGCTCGCCAGTAGAGCTTGATCGACTGGTTATTTCGTATGACCGTTCAATAACACCAGGCTATGCTTGGATATTTCCTTTGGCCAACGGCGAATTCAACATAGGGTGCGGCGTCACGTATGGAAAACAATCAGCTGCTTCCATCAATCTGCGAGAAGCCTTCAGATCATTCACCGCAAGTTTTCCATTGGCCGTCGAAATAATGCGCAGTGCCGAAGTAATCTCGCCACTCCGCGGAGCAATGCTTCGTTGCGGGCTAACCGGTACACACCCACAAGGTCCAGGCAACGTTCTGGTACTTGGTGAAAGTATCGGAGCCACCTTTCCACTCACCGGCGAGGGGATCGGAAAGGCTATGGAGACCGGTGAACTTGCAGCAGACGTTGCTGACCAAGCTTTGCGTTCACAAGATATGAGACTATTAGACGACTACCAACAGCGAATCGAGAACGAGTTAAGACCGAAGTTCCTTGGATATCGGATTGCGGAGAATTGGTTCTCCCGGCCGTGGCTAAACGACTTTGTTTCTCGTCGTATTCAACGAAGCAGACTGTTACAGGAGTTGGTAGCCGGAATCATAAATGAGACCGTTGACCCGAGGGAAGTGTTCTCTTTGAGAGGCATTCTTAGGTCCTTTGTTAGCTGACGACTAGGCGGGGGCTTACTTCAATTTGACGAAACAATCAAAGAAGGCCAAACCTATTAAACAGCGGAGCCTTTCTGTCTGCGACGAGTATGTAAAGCGTCATCATCTCGGCCTTATGTTGTGCGCTATACCCTGGCCTGCACCGTGGCGGGCGCTCTTCATAGCGTTTTGCTCCTATGTCCTCTTCCTCATCACCGCCGCGTTTAGCAACTTCACAATTGTAGTTGGGTCGTTCTTGCACATTTGGCAAGTAACCTTTCAATAACTATCTTTTTAGCAACACGGCTCGGCTATTCGATACTCGCCAGCATAAAACCCTGGCTAACAAGCGCTAAGAGATCTCTAAGAATCAGCGATGCGGACTTCCAAGATCTGTCACAGTCGGTTTCTGAGTCATTAGGAAGCAAGTGGGTCTTATTTGTTCTCGCTCCTATTCATCGTTGCGGGAACAGTGGTCGGGTTAAGAATCGCATTTTCACTACCGAGCCCTCTATTTCCGTTCTCTGGTTTTTCACTCGTGTTCATATATTCAGTCCTCATTCAATTTTGCGTTGTGATGCTTATGATACTGGGCGCGGGGTGTTGGGTTATCATTTTTGTTTTCGCCAATGGCGCCAACAAGCTAAGCCAACTATCAACCACAGACCACGAGATTGTTGATGATACCTCCGTCGGCCCTCTCTCACGAATTGCCCTTCGCAACTGCATTTTCATGCTGGTGACAATTGCTAGCGCAATGCCGGGTGTCGCCTACGTAGGATTCTCATTTGGGAATAGGCAAGTTATTCTCATCGTAACAGTCTTCGGTATGATCCTACCGACACTCGGCATCGCTTTATCCTTCTTCGCTCCGAACTACTATCTATCGCAGATTCTCAGCAAAGCGCGGTACGCTCGCGTTACTCGCATAAAAGAGCAGATACGGATTTTGCGACGGAGAACTTGAAAGGAGACTTAGTGAATTGGCTGCCGGGCCTACGCTGGCACCCGATGATGGGTACATCCGATTGTCGAACCTTTCAAGGCACCTTCATCAACGCCTCAAGGAGGCAAGGGCCGAATCGACTTGGCCGGTCCACGCCTCATCACTCTTCAGATTAGGAGGTTCAGCATTGCTTCCCGCGATCGCTTTTTTCCTCGAGCGGGCCGTTCGATCGTGGTTCCCTTGAGAGCACCTCCCATGATTCTAGGCAAAAATTTGTTGCATATTTATTAACATAGTAGACCTGACGAAAAAGCTGTGCTATCTTTTGACAGCGATGCGAGATGCGCGAAGGCCGCAGCCCCCCGTTCATCAAAGCAAGTGAGTGTCTGAGTGGCCGTGATTGTCCTGGCCGTTTTATTGAATGGCAGGTTCGAACTCATTGTTCCTCGGCGCTGCAACCTCGAAAGCAGGAGGCGCATCGGATCGCAAAATCACTTTAGGATGGTAGTAGCACAATGACATCCGTTACTCTCCCTCGGCGTAAAACCCTCTCAATAATAATCTCGTTCGTAATCATTTCTTCCCTGGCTTTCGCCGTTCCTGTGGACGCAACCCCGAAAGCGAAGAGGATCGCCGTAAAATCCAGAAGCGCGAAAGGGAGTTCCAAGGCGCGCTCACGATCTTCGCAGGCAGGGGCGCGCCGCGGCGGCTCGCGCTCATCGCGGCACAGTGCGCGCTCTTCGCGAAAGGGCGGGCAACTCTATGCGACGCGAGATCGGCGAGGCAGGCTAAGATGGCGCAGGCGGGCTGTTGTGTCGGCCAGTGCCCACGGCGTCGGGGTTCACAATTATTTGAGCGAGTCCTGGACTCAACCACTTGCGGTAAGCGAGCGGCCGGCGACTGCAGGTGAAGTGCAGTCCACTCCAATGCTCAATTCGCAGACCGTCTCCGGTATCGACCAGAGGTCCGCCGTGCCAGCTGGTAATATTAACCCGGCGGCGTCCGCAACCAGTGACGCGACGCGAGCGGGTGTAGCCATAAATCCGGGAGCGCTCGAGTCGGTACCAGTCAACCCACTTGTTGCGGCGTACACGGATAGTCTCGCAAGTTACGGCTACGGCGCTGAGAACCAGGGCTTCATCGTTACCACATTAAAAGGCGAGGTGCTTGCCGAGCACAACGCCGACCGGTTGTTCAATCCCGCCTCGGTAACAAAAATCGCAACTTCGCTGACTGCGATCTCGCGCCTCGGACCGGATTTCAGTTTTAGAACCGCGATGTACACCGACGGAAAGCTGGATCCTTCGACCGGAATTCTTCACGGCTCGCTGTACATCATCGGGAGCGGCGATCCCGCGTTCTTCTATGAAAACGCGATGATGATTGCAGACAAACTGAACCGCAGCGGCATTCGCGAGGTGGACGGGAACCTCGTGGTGCTTGGCCAGTTCTACTTCAATTTCTCGGCCTCGCGCGAAGCCTCAGCGAAGGCTCTCCGCGCGACTCTTACGCCCGAGACCTGGAGCCCAGCGACAAGAGAATCCTATTCGCATTTCCTCGCGATCCGCACCGCCGAAGACAGGATGAGCGATGCCGCAGCGCGAGCGCAGGGCGACCAGCGCCCGGCTCCCACGCCGCCGCTTTCAGCCCCGCCATCACTCAGGATCACAGGGCAAACGATCACCGACCCCTCGGTGAATACTTCCAGACTGACGCCGCTTGGGGTGCATACCTCACTCCCTCTGTTGCGCGTGCTCAAGGGCCTGAACGATTTCTCGAATAACTGGATGGCCACGATCATCGGCAATCTGGTCGGCGGACCTGATGCGGTCGAGCGATTTCTGAAGACCGACGTCGGCTTTAAGGAAGATGAGGTTCGCTTTGCGACATCGTCGGGTCTCGGCGCCAATGCGATCTCACCGCGCAATACGATTACGATGCTGCGCAAGCTTATCACCTATCTCGAAGGCAAAGGGCTCGCCCTTGAAGACATTCTTCCCATCGCCGGTGTCGACGCAGGCACGCTCAGCAAGCGTTTCGGCGACGCTTACCGCGGATCGGTTGTTGCCAAAACCGGAACCCTGAACGGCGTCAGCGCGTTGGCGGGTGTGGCGTATACACGGGGGCGAGGTCCGCTGCTTTTCGTCATCTACAATCGCGGCGGTTCGGCTCACACCTTTCGGGCAGCGCAAGACGAGACCATCAAGAAGCTAATCATACTCTATGGTGGGCCGTCTCCGGTTCGCAGCGTTGCGGCTACCGGATCTCGGTTGCCGGGTGGATCTGCTCAACAAGCCGCCCAGTCACGAACTTCGTCTTCTCCGAGGTAGACTAATGATGTCCGGGTTGGATTTGTCGAAGGCGCAAAAGGCTCTGCTGGCGTGGGCTACCGGATTCCTGCTCCTCGCAGAAGGCGTCAAGAGAATGCACATCGAGGGACGAGCAGCTACTATCGTTGGTCTTGTCGAGTTGCTCCTGGCGATCGCAACCGGAGTCGCCTTCGGGTGGGCTACTACCGCAAACAACGAGTAGTGCGATTCAGTCTTCCGCGATATAGTCGGTTTCCTCGTCGCTTTCAAAGTAGGCCTTGTATAAAGCGCGCGCGTAATCCAGCTGTCGGCTTCCCACAAGCACTCGCAACTGGCCACCGAAAGTCAGGTGCGGCATCACCGAAAGGGAGTGCATGCCTTGAATCATCACTGCGACGTGATTCTGCTCAAGTGTCTGCTTGATCAACATCGCTTCGGGATGAGTCCACGGCCTGCACAACTCGACAAACTCGATATCTTTCCTTTCCGATTCTTCAACCACTGGAAGGGCGACCTCACTCAGCGAGCTGGGTACGACCGCGCAACCACAACTCGCGCACACACCGGAGTTCATCTCAAACTCTCCACCGCAGATAGCGCATAACATCAACATCGTCGTTGAATCGCACTCCATTTGAACAGCACGCTTCGCTGAGGCGTGAGCAGCTGCCCGAGTCTGCAATGGTTCAGCTTCCCTCCAGCGGCCTGCCCAGCGGAAACGGAACCGCTGATTTACGCTGGCTTCGTTTCACCAATCTGCGCTGTTCTGCGCAATGAAGGCAGCGTGAAATCAGCGGTTCCTCCTCCGCGAGACGAATTGAACCATCTCTGTTCACTTCCGTCGCTGGATTCTCTCTAGCGATGCGAAATCACCACCTGCTGAAACGTAGGCGGCAGCGGATGCAGCTCGCTGGACGAGAAGCCCGCGTTGCCAAACATTCGTTCAAACTCCGAGAACGTATAAGCGTCGCCGCTGGGCGTTGTCCCAAGCATCATCAAACTAAACGTAGCAGGCACTGGTGGGGAAACCCGATCTTCGTTTGGCACAAACTCGAAGGTCACCGCGCGGCCGCCCTGTGCAAGCGCTGCATGAACTTTCGTCAGCAGCTTTTCGCAAGTCGATACATCAAAATGGTGCAAAAAGTTCGTCAACAACACTACGTCGTAATCACTCCCAAAATCGACGTCGAATGCGCTGCCGGGTATTGTACTGAAGCGATCGATCACACCCGCCGATTGGGCATTTTCTTTGGCCACCGCCAGAACACCCGGCCAATCGAGTGCCGTGACTTCGGCTTTTGAATTCAATCTTGCGATGGTGATTCCAAACAAACCATGACCGGCGGCGATGTCCAACACCTTGCACTTCTCGCCGTTATCGGCGCGAATCAGCTTCGCGAGCAGCTCGGCCGGCAAGGACATCAGCGGAGCCATCGATCTCGCAAACTCGATCCAGACCGGATTCTCCGGCGAGACCGTCCCTTCTTCGCCGGTCACTGTTCCGCCCTTTCGAACGATCGCCGCGACATCGTTAAAACTATCAGTGAGCTCGGGCGAGCTGATGAAGTTCACGGCAGCGCCAAGATATGCGGGTGAATGCCGATTCAGAAAAACGGCTGAATCGATGGTGAGATCGTAGCTATTGCCTTCCTTGGTTAGAAAGCCATTTACAACCAGGAAGTCGCATAGAATGCGAATGCCTCGTTCCGACGCGCGGCATCGCGCCGCGATAGCGGGGGCGGTGTGTGCTCCTTCTCCGATGGCAGTAAACAGTTCAAGCTCAATCGCACCTTTTAGACATTGCGTGCGCTGATAAGCGTTCAGGGTTTCGAAAAAAAGCGCCGGCGATGGCTGTTGCGTCTCTGCATATCCAGACATGTAAGTCTCCTTCCTTTAATCTCTAATCGTTCTGTTGGACTCGGTGGCTCGGCGTCAAGCACACCAAACCATGTTTCTCACGGTCATTTATCGTCTGTCAATCAACGCCGCAGCGCAAACCTATAAGGGCGTCATCAATCATCAGCGTGACGGGCCACTAGTCGCCGCGAGACATGACCGCCTTCACCCTCTCGGTTAGGGCGGGTACGATCTCACGCCAGTCATCTATGATCCCGAAATCTGCCGTTTGAAATATCTCCGCGTCAGGATCGGAGTTTATTGCGACAATCGTACCGGCTTGTTGAATTCCGATCGTATGATTCAACGCGCCTCGGACGCCAACGCCGATGTAGAGCGCCGGCGATATGACCTTACCTGTCAAACCGATCTGCTGATGTCGAGGCAACCAGCCTTGATCTACAACACGACGCGTCGCTCCTATTTGCGCTTCGAGCGAATTCGCCAGCGCCGCAACCCCTGCAAGGTTCTCCGGACCACCGATTCCAGCGCCTACGCAAATTACCCTCTCCGCTTCGTCCAGCTCGGCTATTTCAAGCGACACTTCTTTACTAACTCGAATGAGCCGCGCTCGCCGGTCAATGAAGGTTGGTATCGTCAGTCTAATCATCTCTGCGGTGCGTGACTCATTGGGCATTGCTGCCCGCAGCATTCCGGGCTTAACTGTTGCGATTTGAGGAAGCGTCCGCGAGAAGATTAGCGCGACGATGTTTCCTCCAAAGGCCGGCTTGTGCTGAACCAGCTCTCCGCTCTTGTCCAGACTTAAATCTATGCAGTCCGCCGTGAGTCCCACCTGGAGCCGGGCCGCCACTCGTGGCGCGAGATCACGCCCGTTAGAAGTCGAGGGGAGCAACACGATGATTGGAGCGTAGGCCTTGATTGCGCTGGTAAGCACAGAGGCGTAGGCAGCAGTCGAATAGCGAGCCAGCAGTTCATCTTCCGCGACATATACTCTGTCGGCGCCGTGCGCCGCGAGAGACTTTACGTGGACACCCATCGACGCCCCTGCCACAAACGCCGCGAGACGCGCATTGAGAGTTCGCGCCAGCTCTATTCCCTTCCCGAGCAGCTCGAAGGTAACGCGTCGAAGCCTGTCGTCCAATAGTTCGGCGAGTACCCATATTTCGCGGTCGCCGATCACGTCGGCGTTGTCCGCGACTGCGCGGAGGTCAGTTGTGTTTCCAGCTCCGCTCAGGGCACCGCTGGTCTTTAGCCTCTCCATCAGCTTCGCCGCCTTTTCCCGAGCGTCAGCACCGTCGATGAGTTCGACCGCACGCTTGCGCGCAAGCGATCGAATCTCCTTCACCCATGTGGGAGACCCTGAAAACCCGAATACGCTTGTATCAGGGGACAGCTCCATCGCGCTGATTTCCACTATGGGTTTCTTGCGGCCGGCTTCGAGCTGAAATTCTTTGACTTTGATTGGGCGTATAAGACGTTCGGCGGCGGTAAGAACCGCGGGTAACTCGCACTCGATCGTCTCGAAGCCATCGTCAGTCTCGCGCTCGACTGTGAGCGTCTCGCGATTGTCGCTCAACTCGAGCTTTGTAACTCCGGTCACCTGGGGCCAATCGAGCATCTCTGCAAGCTCGGGACCAACTTGCGCGGTCTCGGCATCGACGCTGTACTTTCCGCAGAAGATGGCGTCACATTTCTCGCGTCGCAGCGCAATCGCTAGCGCCCGAGCGGTCGCCAGAGTATCGGAGCCGGCGAAGGCAAGATCGACGAGATGAATCGCTCGATCCGCACCGGCAGCCAGGCATTCGATCAGGGCTTCGCGAGCCTGAGGAGGCCCCATCGTTATCACCACTACTTCTCCCCCTTCGATCTCTCGCAGGCGAATGGCTTCGGCGAGCGCCCGCCGGTCGAAGGGATTCACTACGTTGGGCACACCTTCTCTAATTATGGTCTTTGTCTCAGGATTGAATTTGATCTCGGCGACTTCGGGAACTTGTTTTACGCAGACGGCAATCTTCATAACTTGTAGGCTTAATGTGCAGGGGCGGCCCTAGGTGGCCGCCCCAGACTGCTGACAAAAGAGCTATCGGTCCCGACGCTGGGGCGGCTACCGAGGGCCGCTCCTACATGAGAACAAAAGATCATAATCAAAGACCAGCCTTAGCGGCTTTTTTGTCTTTCTTCTTTTGCGGAGGAGGCGGCGGAATCACTCCTGCCTTCAACAGCTCAGCGATCGGTGTGCCCTCGGCGTTCGAAAAGCTGAGACCGAGTACTGCCGCAGCCGTCGGTCCTATGTCAATCATTCGAGCCAGGATCATCTTTGCCCCAACTCTTGCGCTTGCCCCGTAAACGATCAGCGCTGAACGCATCTCGGCTCGCGAAGGCAGTTGACCGTGCGTCCCGCGATAGTCTTTTGAATCGTGAGTTTCCGGACCGGTCAGCTCCTCGCCGAAAGCGAAGTCGGGCGAGGCATCGAGCATCAGCACCGCAGTCGGCACCGATCCCAGCTTCTTGAGCTCCGCCTGCGTTATCAGGCGATTGATGGGCCCCCTGCTCGAAGCTACCCGGCCAAAGACCTCATTCACCTTCCTGGCGGTCTCTTTGTCATTCGGATCACGCAGCACAATCGCGCAGGAGCCGCTCGCCGACCATGCAGCTGCCTTCCAGTCGGTCGGTTTTCCATCAGGTCCCAATGTGATGAGCTTCTCTTTGACCAGCAGTACGCCCGGCTCGAACTTCTGCGTAACTCGGGCGAAGCCGTGGTCTGAAACAAGAAAAAAAGTAGTCTGGTCAAAGATGCCTGCCTTTCGCGCCGCTTCGATGATGCGGCCAACGTAGCCGTCCAGACGCTCTGTAGTTTCAATTGCCGCGGGCGTTCGGGGGCCGTTCTTGTGATGCGCATCGTCAAGCGCAACAAGATGGATCAAAATGAGATTTGGCTTGTAAGTGTTTATGACGAATTCGCTGATCGCCGTCCGCCGCCCATCAGTACTATTGTCGCCTCCTGATCCGCCTGCGAGCGCGTTCTGGAGCAGACCGGGAGTGGCATACTGCGCGGTGCGCTTTCCGGTTGGCGGATTCTCTTTGGGGTCGAAGATCTCGGGGACGTTGTAGTCAATATCCGCGCCAACCGTCACCGGCCATCCGACACTCGCAGTCACCAGTCCGGCTTGTTTTGCCATGCTCCAGAGCGTTTCCGTCTTCACCGAATTTGCGAACCAGTACCATTCCCGTGTCTGAGGCGCGGTTGGCGCCTCAAAGGGCCGGTTCTGAAATATGCCGTGAATCGAGGGACGAACACCGGTGATCATCGTAGTATGAGCTGGGTATGTCACCGTCGGAAAAATTCCTTCGACGCCTTCTGCGTAAGCGCCTCCCAGTTTCATCTTTGTAAGATTCGGTATCTTCAGCCTGAGCTGCGCGGGCGCAGTATAGTAGTCCGGCACAAGCCCGTCGATTGAGATCATTATGACGTGAGCATCTCGCCGCGCGTGCTGTGTCTGCGCAGTCTCAGTTTGAGCGCTCTGCGACAAAGCGGATTGAACAGTTGACGCAAATAAAAGGAAGATCGTCAGAAGCGTCAATCGCTTCGAGTGAAATAGATTATTCATTTGTTATGGCCTCATATATCAATGCTGGACTTCTTGTCCTTTCAAAAAGAGAAAGGCAATCCTTCATTCAGACAAACGCCAACCTAAGCCTTTGAATGCAGCGAGTCAAGTTTTGAACGTCAGTCTCGGGTGAGCCGGTAGGAAAAGCCCTCTGTGGCCGCCCCGGATTCTTGATCGACGCCTGTTTTGAAGGCAGTCTGGGCGGCCACGAGGGCAGCCCCGCAGGCCGTTGCCTCCTTCATACATCAAGCGAGAATCCATCGCTTCCTATGATCACCTCACCGGCATAAGCGGCTTCGAGTTCGGCCTTCAAAGCCGTTTCATCAACGTCAAAATAGAAATGAGTAACCACCAACTTCGAAGCGCCCGCGTGACGCGCCAGGCGGGCAGCCTCACTTATCGACAAGTGAGGCGCAGCCTCGCGCGGCTCACGGAATGAACATTCGGACACCAGAACATCGGCGTTCCGGAAAAAGCGCGCCAGGTCGCCATCGTAAGCTGTGTCACCGGTGTAGCACAGCGCTTTTCCACCGCTTTCGATTCGCACCGCCAGGCTCTCAGGAGTGTGCGGAGTCTTCACCACCGATAAAACCGAGTCACGGCCCAGCTCAATCTGCTCGCCGGGTTCCACCATTCGCAGACTTAGGGGAAACTTCGTATCAAAGAGCCTGGAACCAAACGCCAGCTTGAGACCGTCCATCACTCGATCGAGCCCGTGTGGTCCGACAATCGTAAGAGCCTCACTTCGATCTCCTTTCATTCCGTACCGAAGCGCGGCGAACAGAGTACTCAACTCGCCGACGTGATCTACATGAAAGTGACTGATGAACAGATGAGTCATCCGCTCCCACGGCAACCCGTATCGAGCAAGCATGTGAACGGTTCCCGCTCCGCAATCCATCATAATGCTGGCGTCGGTCAACTCCACGAAGTATCCGGCGGAGTTCCTTTCGCCGCTTGGAACGACCGTACCTGATCCAAGTATCGTGAGTTTCATTAGCCTCCAAGGGCGTGGATTCTATCACGCGTCTTTCAATCAGCGCACAGTGCGAGCTGTTGAAACGAGTCTCGTGACGACCGTTATTGACATCGCGCAGAGCAGTCCTCTAGCATCGCACAAGTTGATGAGCGGCAACTGACTACACCGCGCCCGGAAGCTCGCCTCAAAAGCTCGCCCCGGAAGCTCGGCCCGGAAGAAGCTCGGAAGAAAGAATGACGGCACCGAAAACCAAGCAAGCCGATGCCACCGAACCAACCAGTGCTCCGGTGCGGGCCGGCGTCGTGATGGCAATTCTTTTTCTGATCTTCTTTCTCGGCAATAGTGACAACCAGATGGTCTCGCCTCTTCTTCCGCTAATTGCCGCCGAATTCAACCTTGACGTAGGTCAGGTCGGAGGCCTGATGATTCCCGCTTACGCGCTTGCCGCTGCCACTGCGGCGCTGCTTGTGGGTCCGGTCTCCGATAAGTTTGGCCGGAGAAGATTCTTGCTGGCTGCTTCAATTCTGTTTGGCGCCTCTGTTCTGTCTGTATTCCTGATCAGAGATGTTCGCCTGCTTGCGGCGATCAGGATTCTAACCGGACTAGCATCGGGCACATTCTCGACGTGCTCGATTGCCTACGTAGCGAACTATTTTCCCTACAACCGCCGCGGTGTCGCGATGAGCGTTGTGCAAGCCGGCTACTTCGCCGCGCTTGTTGTCGGCGTCCCGGTTGCTTCGGTGCTGGCGCAATCGCGGGGCTGGCGGACGAGCTTCGCCTTTTTTGGAACGCTCGCACTGGCTGCTTTTCTCCTTGTGCTCTTTCTGTTACCCGAAGACCGCCGCTCGATCGAGCAGGATCTGGCGACGAGAGTCGCTCGGAGATTCGACAACATTCGTGTAGTGTTTGAAACCCGAGAGAGAGTGGCGGCCATCGCCGCGGCTTTCCTGGTATCCGCCGGTTTTGTAGGTTTCTTCTCATACCTGGGTTCCTGGCTGCAGAACAGTCTTGGATTGAAAACTCGCGACGTGGGCTTCTTTTTCATCATCGTGGGCGTCGCATCGCTAGCCGGAGCGTTTGCAGCGGGCCCGCTATCCGACAGGTTTGGCAAGAGACTGGTCTCAATAGTTAGCACCATCCTGCTCGCGTCGATGCTCTTTCTGATCCCACGGGTCGGCTGGGGAACGGTGTTGTTCGCAAGCTTTCTCACCGCGAGCCTCGCCTTCGCATTTCGGCAGGGACCGTTGCAAGCTCTTGCAACTCGCCTTGTCCCGCCGCGGGTGCAAGGAGCTTTCGTCGCTATCCGCAATACAGGCTCGCAAATCGGTATTGCGGTTTCAGCCGCGGTTAGCGGCTTACTGTATAAGTCATTTGGCTACGGCGCAGTCGGTTTGTTCAGCGCGGTAACCACGCTCGGCGCAGCCCTCTGCATCTTCATGATGAAGGAACCGCGTCACGAGCACTCGGCTTCTGAGCGACAAGCAGGCGACCTCCAACCAGAAAAGGAAACCACGTGACGACTCCTGGATCCAAACCGGCTGACGAAGCCACTCCTAAGAGCCGACCTCGATGGCGCCGCATCCTCAAGCGCGTCATTATCAGTCTTGTCATCATCGTAATCGTTTTGGTGTTCGGCGTTTTCCCCTGGGGGCTTGCCGCGCTGGTAACCGGCGCCAGAACACGGCCAATGGATCGCGGCTTGACTGAAACACCGGCAAGTTTCGGCGTGCAATTCAAGGACATCGAGTTTCAAACTTCGGACGGCGTGAAAATTAGCGGTTGGCTAGTGCCGAGCGGCGGCAGGCACGCGACGATCATCTATTCGCACGGATTGTTCAGATCACGGCGAGAGTTGCTCGAACGCGCGATGGATTTGTCGAAGCTTGGCTACGGCGCCCTGTTGTACGATCAGCGAAATCACGGCGAGAGCGGAACGGCTCGCGTGACTCTCGGTTACAATGAAAGGCTGGACGTTGAGGGCGCTGTGCGCTATTTGCAACAGGAAGTACAAACCACCGACAAGATCGTTTCGTTTGGGATTTCGATGGGAGCGAGTGCGGCATTGATGGCGGCGGCTGAAACGCCGGGAGTCGCGGCCGTGATTTCTGACAGCTCATTTCTCTCATTCAAGGACACCGTAGATCATCACGTGAATATGTTCCTACGGCTTCCAAGGTTTCCTTTTAGCAATGAGCTCAGGTTCTACATCCAGCATCGGGCGGGGTTTGACGGTTCAGACCTGAACGCGCTCGAAGCGGTTAAGCGAATCGGCGACCGACCGGTAATGTTCATCGCCGCAGCGCACGACAAGCGCATGCCTCCGGAGATCGCCGAGCAGCTCTATCAAGCATGCTCGAGTTCAAAGCGCGACCTGTTGATCATCGACGGTCCGGGCGACAACATTCACGGTCATGCATATCAGGCAAATCCCAAACTTTACATTGAACGAATATCGGCATTCTTGCAGCAAGCCATCCAAGAGCATTAGAGCGCAGAAGAGAATTAAGGATAATGACAGGTTGGGAAGAGGGATTTGTCCCCGCCTTTTCGATCAATTGCCGTGGCTAAGAAATGGACCAACAAGAACCTGCCAGGCGCGCTGCACTTCATTACAACTAACTGCGACAAACGATTCACACTTTTTAGGAGTGAAGCCGACTGGTTACGGTTCTTTGAAACGATTCGTGAACTAAGGGAGCAACGTCCGTTCAAACTTATCGGGCCTAGCTTGGCGGGGACAAGTCCCTCTTCCCAACCTGTTATTGTTCTTAGGACCCTCGGAGCTTCGAATCACCCAAGCAGAGTCACAGTCCTTCGCAGATTGCTCATGGGTGGCGCTTACACTATGATTGCGGCATGGACGACGACCGGCTCTTTGACGTGACCGACATCAAGCCACGCAAGCGAAGACTCGGATTAATAATCGGGGTCGTGATTGTGCTCGCGCTCTTCCTGTTTGGCTCTCAGTTACTGAACATCTACATTGACGCGCTGTGGTTTAAAGCGGCGGGTTATTCGAAAGTCTACTGGTATAAATTCAGACTCGGCGGGTTGTTGTTTCTCGTCTTCTTCGTTCTGTCGTTTCTAATTGCGAGAGTGCCGTTCTTCTTTCTTAACAAAGTTCTTCCGGAACTAACCGAGCGCCCCAAGTTTCGCATTTCCTCGGTCGAAGACATCCGAGAGCTGAATTTTCTCCCGTTGATCTATCGCCCCGGAGTATGGGTGCTGGCCGCAGCCATCGGTTTGCTGTCGGCAATCAGCATGAGCCAGGAATGGCCGCAGTTCGCATTGTATCTTCATTCACAACCGGCTCAGGTAAGCGATCCGATCTTCGGGCGCGACGTGAGCTTCTACCTGTTCAAACTGCCGGTCGTCGAGTTAGTAGTTGGCTGGCTCCAAACGATCTCAGTAGTGCTGATGATCGCAGTCGGAGCCGCATCGGGGTATGTCTGGTATTTCGAAAAAGTCAGGGGAACATTGACCGCGGACATTCGGCGCCGCGCAACTGCCGCGATCAGTCTCGCGGCCGCGTTCTTTGGGTTGATGCTTGCCGTAAGCACATATTTGGATCGATTCGATCTCCTGCATGGCCGTCACGATCTGTTCACCGGAATCGATTACACCGATGCAAACGTTCGGCTCATGGGACTTAATGTAGTCGTTGGGCTTTTGCTGCTTGGAGCGATCATTGCCGCGGTGAATGCATTTTTCATGAAGACGCTTCGACCTGTTGCTTCAGTTGCGGCAGTCGTCGTCGTGGTGTGGGTCCTCGCCTTAGGAGTGATCCCTGGCACGTTCCATTCATTCTCAGTCAAGCCAAATGAACTGGCCAAGGAAGCGCCCTTCATCGATCACAACATCAAAGCTACTCGCAACGCATTCGCGATCGATCGTTTCGAGGAGCGTCCTTTCGAGCCCAAGCCGACGTTGACCGCTCAGGAGATTCAGGAGAACCGCGACACGCTGGATAACGTGAGGCTCTGGGATCGACGTGCGCTTCAATCGACGCTCAGCCAGATCCAGGAGATTCGCACCTACTACGACTTTCGCACTCCGGATGTCGATCGTTACTCGATAAACGGAAGGCTTCGTGAGGTGATGCTTGCGACGCGCGAAATGAACGTCGACCAGTTGCCCGAACAGTCGAGAAACTGGATCAACCAGCACGTCGTTTACACTCACGGTTACGGTGTGACTATGAACACCGTCAGCGAGTTCACACCCGAAGGGCTGCCGAACCTGGTGCTCAAGAACATGCCGGTTGAGAGCTCGGCTCCCGAAATAAAGGTGACCCGCCCCGAGATTTACTATGGTGAAGAGAGCAACTCGCATGTTTATGTTCACACCAAGCCTCAGGGCGCGACGCCTCCTGAATTCAACTATCCGGCGCCGGGTAACGTCGATTCTTACACAACGTATGAAAGCGATTCAGGAATACCCGTCGGCGGGCTTATGCGGCAGCTCGCGCTGAGCCTTTACTTGGGAGATGGAACCAATCTCCTGTTTTCGGACTACATCAATTCTGACAGCCGCCTGTTGATGCGCCGCAACGTAAGCGACCGCGTCAAGCAGATCGCTCCGTTCCTCCTGTTCGAAGACGACCCTTACATTGTTATTCGCCGCGACGGAAAGCTCTACTGGATGATCGATGGATTCACGACTTCCGATCAATACCCGTACTCAACCGCGTATCCGGTAGCAGACCGCAGCGTTAACTACATTCGCAATTCGGTGAAGGCGGTCGTTGACGCTTATGATGGCAGCGTCACATTCTACGTATTCGAGCCTGACGATCCGCTTGTCAGGGCGTATCAGGACATTTTTCCGGATCTGTTTCAGCCAAAGAGCGCAATGCCGCAAGACCTGCTCGCGCATGTTCGCTACCCTAGCTTATTGGTGAATGCTCAGGCGCACGTTTTCTTGTTGTATCACATGCAGAACACGCAGACTTTCTACAACCACGAGGACCTGTGGGCGATTGCAGCCGCCGAAGCTGCTCAGCAAGGAGGCGATGCCGCGGTCATGCAGCCTTATCACGTCCTGATGAAGCTTCCGGGCGAAGCAAACGCATCGCTCGAGTTCGACAACATCCTCCCGTTCACACCTTCGGGTCCCGGCCGAAGCAATATGATCGGCTGGATGGCCGGCCGCGGCGATGGCCAGAACTACGGGCGCACGCTGGTGTACAGCTTTCCGAAGAACGTAACGATAAACGGACCCGCGCAGATCAGGGCTCGCGTTAATCAAGATCCGGTGCTCTCACAGCAAATGACGCTATGGAATCAACGAGGCTCGGAGCTACTCCGCGGAAATCTGTTAGTAATCCCCATCGCCGACTCTTTGCTGTATCTCGAGCCGTTTTATCTACAAGCAGAAGGCTCCGCATCGAAGCTTCCCGAGTTGAGACAGGTGGCCGTAGCTACACAAGATCAGTTGAAAGCGGCGAAGACTTTCGAAGAGGCTCTCGCACTTCTCTTCCCCGGCTTCCCGTCCCGGCAAGGTACGAACGCCGGTCAAGCCGTCGCGGGACAAACTGCGCCCGGAGCGCAGCAATCCGCGCTCGGAGGGCAGATGGCTTCGAAGCAACCTGCGCCCGCGCAGCAGAACGCGACAGGTTCTTCAGGTGAAGTCGAACAGCTTTCAAGGCAAGCTCAGCAGCTACTCTCCGATTACGAGCGCCTGACCGCCGAGGGTAAGCATCGTGAAGCCGGCGAGAAGCTCGATCAGTTAAAGCAAACGCTGGATCAACTGAACCGCAAACGCGGCGGCTAGAAGTCGATCACACGATGCTAAAGAGAGCATAACCCCGAAGGGGTTGCATCCTTCAGCCCAAGGTTGCTGTACTCAGCTACCTTGGGACCGCGGCGTCATTTGCTCCCGCCAACCCCGAACGGGGTTGCGGCCTACAGAACCAGTTAGCACAAACTTGGTTTGTTCACTATTCGAATCGCGAGAGGCGCAACCCCTTCAGGGTTGGCGCGAATTCGCGCATCGTGTCCCAAGGTAGCGAGTACGACCACCTTGGGCTGTAAGACGCAATCCCTTTGGGATTGATTTCAGTAACGACGTTTTCACACTCAAACGCACCTGGGCTATCAACTTGTTTATTGCTTGGTGATGACCTTTACCAGAACTCAATTCCCCTGAAACGCCCAGGCAAGGCTATACTCTCTGCGACAACATCGCGGCCATCTCCCGAGTCAGTCACACGGAACTATATGCCAGAAGAAAAACAAACAGTGATGATAAGCAGCACGTCCATAGACTTGCCTGAGCATCGCAAGGAAGCGATTGAGGCCTGCTTGCGCGAAGGAGTCTTCCCAATCGCGGTGGAGTATCTTCCAGCGCGCGATGCCGACGCCATTCGCGTCTCGCTGGAGATGGTGGATAAGGCCGATGTCTACATCGGGATTTATGCCTGGCGTTACGGTCACGTTCCTGAAGGTCACGACAAGTCGATTACTGAAATAGAATTCGATCGCGCTGTCGAGCGTGGAATTCCGATCCTCATCTTTCTAATCCACAAGGACCACCCGCTAACTATCGAGATGGTCGAGACGGACAAGGTCGCTCAGGAGAAACTCAGGAAACTGAAGGACCGGGCAAGCCACGGCCGCGGGCGCATGCAATTCAAGTCAGCCGTCGATCTGCGCAGTCACATCATCCAGTCGTTGGGCGACCTGCTCCGAGAACAAGAAGCCGCGAGCGAAGAAAGGCGAGCACCGAGTTTTCATCCGCCGAACATCACCCGCGAAGCACCGAAGCCTTATATCGCGCATCCTTACTCGTTGCTGCAAGTCAAAGAAGTTGTGGGCGAAGGGAAGAACTGAACCTGCTGACCGATTGGGTGACGACAAACAGGCAAGTGCCGCGCGACGTGCGACTTTTCAACCTCGTCGCCATTGGCGGCATGGGCAAGAGCGCCTTGACTTGGAAATGGTTCAACGACATCGCGCCCAATGAGCTGCCTCACCTGGCCGGTCGGATGTGGTGGAGCTTTTACGAGAGCGATGCTTACTTCGAGAACTTCGTGATCCGAGCGCTGGCCTACGCTGCCGGGATGCCGGAAGAAGAGGTGCGCGAGCTGTCGTCGCAGGATCGCGAGGATCGGCTGTTCAAGCTGCTTGATGAAAAGCCGTTTCTGCTCGTGCTCGACGGGTTGGAGCGCATTCTGCTCGCCTATGCGCGAATGGATGCCGCGCATCTGGCCGATGACGATCTGGACGATCAGACTGCCAACGTGCTCGCTCGCGTTCAGGGCTTGCCGGATGAAGTCAAAGAAACCTATCTCGAAAAACATCGATTGCGTCTGTGCGCCGACCCGCGAGCAGGACGATTTCTGTGGCGGTTCACACAAGTGCACGAATCGCGAGTGCTCATCTCGACGCGGCTTTATCCGGCAGAGTTGCAGACGAGCACCGCCCATCCCTGGCCCGGTTGCTATGCCTATTTCATCAGAGGTCTGACTGATGATGACGCGCTAACGCTGTGGCGTGAGTTCATCGGCGGCGAGCGCAGCGGCACCAGCGAGCAATTGTTGCCGGTGTTCCGCGCGTTTGAAAACTACCCGCTGCTGCTTCGCGCGCTCGCGGGCGAAGTTGCTGAGTACAAACCAGCGCCGGGAGACTTCGACCGCTGGCACAACGATCATCCTGATTTCAATCCCGCCGCGCTGCCGCTGAAGAACGCCAGGACTCACGTGCTGGAATTCGCGTTGCGCGGTTTGGATGAGGTACAGCGCGGCGTGCTTCACACCATCGCAGCATTTCGAATGCCGGCCACCTGGGGCACCTTACGAGCAGTGTTAGTCGGCGCAGGCAACCCTTGCGAGGATGACCGCGCGTTAGACGTGACGCTGACTGAGTTGGAAGACCGCGGGCTAATCGGTTGGGACAAACGAGCGAACCGATACGACATGCACCCGATTGTGCGCGGCGTAGTGTGGAGCAGACTGGACGACGATGAGCGGCGTGGTGTTTACACCAAGTTGCATGCGCATTTTGAAGCGGCCCCGATGATTGACGATCCTTTGAAAGTCAGCGGCTTGGAAGACCTGACTCCTGCGATTGAGCTATACAACACCCTGGTCGGCTTGGGTCGGTTTGATGATGCCTGCCTCGTCTTTCGCGACCGATTAAGCAGGCCTATGCTCTGGCGCCTTAGCGCAAGCCACGAACAAGTTGAGTTACTGGAACTGCTCTTTCCCGACGGATTGGATCAGTTGCCCCGTTTGCGCACTCCAGCGCAACAAGCTTATACGCTCAATGCGCTAGCGCAGAGCTATGAATTAAGCGGACAGCCCGGGAACGCTGCACCATTGCAACGTCGTAACATCCATATTCGTTCAGAAATGCGGCACGATTCCAGCTTTGGCCTGTCCAACCTTTCAAGGGCTGTGTTGCTGTTAGGTGCACTGTACGAAGCGGAATTCGATGCAGCACATTCCCTGGTCATCACCCGCTCGTCCAGTGTGTTATACCAAGACTCGTCCAGTGCGTATTACAAGAGAGAGTCCGATGCAGCGGTTGCCCGGGTCGTCACTCGCACGCGGAAGAAACGCTTTAATGAAGCGGTTAGTTTGCGATGGCTTGGATTGGCGCTGGCCGCGCGGGGATTGGCTCGCGAATCCGCGACCGCCTTGCAGCGATGCTTGCGAATTGTTGTGGCGCAGTCTAGGAGACAATCTGAATGTGTTACCAATGTTTCCCTAGCGCAGGCGGCACTGTGGTTCGGCGCGTTTGCGGAAGCACGCGCCTCCGCTGACCGCGCGTGGGAACTAGCGCAGATTCAGAAAGTTGAGCGGGACTTCATCCGCGCGGCGCGCGTGCAGGGCGCGGCGGCGCTGGGACTGGGCCATTTCGGCGTCGCAGATGAACGATTACATCACGCGCTGCACCGCGCGCGACAGGTGAACCTTGTCGAAGAGGAACTCCCCGCACTGACAGCGCTCGCCGAGTTGCGGCGTCAGCAGGGCAAGCCGGACGAAGCCCGCGAATACCTCGATGACGTTTGGGACTCAGCCGAGCGCGGGCCCTATCCGCTGTTTCACGCCGACGCGTTCAACGTTCTCGCTCAAATCGAACGCGACGCGGGCAATCTCGATAAAGCTATCGAGGCAGCGACAAAAGCCTATCGACTCGCGTGGTGCGATGGGCCGCCGTTCGCTTATCACTGGGGACTCGTTGCAGCGAAGAAGCATCTGCGAGAGCTCGGCGCGCTCGAACCTGAGATGCCGGCCTTCGATGAGTCAAAGTTCGAGCCTATGCCCGAAGTCGAGATCGACCCCGATGATGAATTCCACGAGGGCAAGGTGGCTGAGGAGTGATAGGACGAGCGAGAATGGTTTCGCGCAAAGACGCAAAGAACCGCCAAGAACCAAAGAACTCACAACCCGGACGGCACTCACGACGCTGCTGACCGATACTGAGGGTTCGTTCCATCAAGCTCCGCGATCATCGAGTCGAGCGTCGCAGTTATCGCTACCTTGTCGAATTTCAGTCCGATCATCGGGATCAACACTCGGTCACGAGTCGGACGCTTGATCTCTTTCAACAACAGCCGGCAGAACGCCGCAACTACCTCTTCATCAAATTGCTTTCCGGTCTGCCCGCGAAAATCCGAAAGCGTCTGTTCGAGCGTCAGCCGCGAGCGATAAGGGCGATCCGTCATCATCGCGTCAAACGAATCCGCAAGTGTGACGATCTTTGCTCCAAGCGGAATCTCTCTTCCGCGCAGACCCGCCGGGTAACCTGTCCCGTCTACTTTTTCGTGATGGCACTTTGTCATATAGGCAATCTCGTCCCACGGATGCCGGATGTTCGAGAGTATCTCGAACCCGGTCGTCACGTGTTTGTTTAACTCTCCGAATTCCTTTTCGGTTAACGGGCGAGGGTTATTGATGATAGCGCGATCGACTGTGATCTTTCCGATATCGTGCAGATAACCGGCGACACCGATGTGCTCGAGTTCCCGGCCGGTGATACCCATCTCTTTTGCGATAGCTTTAGCGTATCTGGCTACGCGGTCCGAGTGACCGCTTGTGTAAGTATCTTTTAAATCGATGGCTGCTCCGAAAGCGCGAACCGTGTCTCGATAGATCTGGCGCATCTCGCCGTAGAGCCGCCGGTTCTCCTCGGCTTTGCGTTTCAACGAGACGAGCAGCCGATGATTGTAGAAGGCTATGGCGATGCTCTGCGAGATCGCGCCAATGAACTCGATGTCTTCTTTTGAATATTCTTCGCGGGTGAACTTTTCGGATAGAAAAATCAGACCGATGAACTCACCGCGTGCGATCATCGGCATAGCGATCTGCACACGCAGCCGCTTGAGCATCTCGCAATTGCGCTCTGCAAACCCGGCGAGCCCATCATTCTCGGCGTTAATCGCGAGCGCCGTCTCTCGCTTTGAAAGCAAATCGACTTCCTTCGGCTCGAGCGCGATCCGGTGACCGACTGCGCCGGCCAAGCCCTTGGCCGCTACGATCTTCAACTGGCAAGGCTTCGCCGTGTAACGCGCGATCGCGCCGCGTGGAATTGCCAAAGCGCCAAGCAGCGTATGAAGCGACGCGCGTGTCACCTCTTCGAAATTATGGGTCGAGCTGATCTCGGCAGCCAGTTCCGTAAGCGCAGCTAAGTTGTGCAGCATCTTTCTGTGTGTGAGGTCCTGTTTCATTTTTCGTTTTCCATTTGTCATTTGTCATTTTCCATCGCGGGCCTCTCCATCTTCTATTCGTCGATTCATCACCTATGAATGTCAGCGAACAACAAATGCCATTCGCCCGATCTATGGAAAATGAGAAATGACAAATGGAAAATGGAAAATGAGCCTTCTCAAACCGCCGCTTGCTCAACGTCCCTGCTGAGCTTCAACAGCGCAATCTCTTCGGTCTCCACCATCTCTACGTGAGAAATCAGGCCGAGCATCTCAAACAACTCACGATTTGACCCGTTCAGATTGGAGAGCACGAGCGAGCCATCAGCCTGATTCACCGATTCGATAACGCCGAGCAGAATCGAGATGCCGATGCTATTGATCAACTCCGTCTCCGCGAAATTGATAACGATGCGGCGAACACCATTCGTCAGCAATTCCTGACACTGGTTCTCGACGTCTTCTCCCCGTAGTTGATTGAGGTAAGGGCCGGGATAAATAACTGCCGCGTCCTCGACCAGCTTTGCTCTGATTTCAGAAACACTCATAGCAGATCCTCCAAAGACAACATCGCTGGACTCGACCGATGTCTCCATCGATTGGGCACCGCTGTAGCTATTCGCGATGTTCCTGCTATTGACTGTCGGGGCGTTTGAGGTATTTCGTCATTACAAGGCGCGCGCCATCGTCGGTTCCTTCAAACTCGACTTCATCCATCAGTGCTCGGATTATGTGAAGCCCGCGGCCGCGCGTGCCTTTCGCTGAATGGGCTGCAATCGAGGGGGTCGATTGTCCGTCAGCCCGTCCAAACGTTTTGCCCTTGTTGGACACTGTGATTATAAGCTTATTCTCGTCGATTGCGAAGCGCTGATGTATTTTTCTATCGGGACTGTCCCCATGCTCAGCCGCATTGATGCAAGCCTCAATCAAAGCAGTCTTGATTTGATTGATCGCCTCCTGATCAAAATCAGCCGAGCGCGCGATTTGCTCTGCGGTGCGGGCAGCGATCAGCTCGGCTTCGTCTTCGATTGGAATGACCAGTTCGAAAACGCTTGCAGGACGCGGTTCACGCCCCAGCGCCAGCTTGTCCAGGTGGTCCTGAATCAAGTCCAATTGCGAATAGGTCGAGCGCCAGAATTGCAGGTTGGTCTCTGAGATTGCAAGCCGTTCTGATGCGACGGCCGAGAAACCTTCCTTGCTGACGTACCAGCGAACCACGGTTGGGGCGATATCGCCCTGCCCTGTTCGCTCGAACAACGCTGACTCCAGTATCTGGTCAATCCATCCAATCGTCTCCACATCGAGCGGCTCTTTTGAGTTGATCAACGCAACGAGCCACAAGACTTCGTTGGCTTCGCTGTATATACCACCCTCGAAACCGGTCGCCCCAAACAAGCGGCAGCTAACGCCGCCTTCTTCAGTGACGCCCAGGTCTTTGACCACTACGATCTGTGGCAGTCGCAAACGCTCGTGCTCATCGTCCAGCGCTCGTCGCACTTGCACGCGACTCATTCCGCGATAGCGCTTGTCGAATGCGTAGTGATCAAACAGGCTCGAAGGGACGCTCTGAAAATCGAAACGCGATAGCACCTCAATAAGCTGTGACTGGACCGCGTGATTGTATCGAGTCATCATCAGCCGGTACGACTGCTTGAGCTTCTCACCGAGCAACTCATCACCGGCGACAGGCGCTGCCGCGCCTGCGATCTCTCGGCGATACCTTGCCAAAACATAGTCTGAAAGCACTGGATCGCTTGAAGCGCTTACGAATCCGTAGCTTGCATCCACGAGCTCACGCGCGTGCATGCTTTGGATTAGCGCTTCGGCGTCGACTGTGTTTCCGGTCATGCGTTCGATCATCGATTCGATGGGAATGGGAGAGCCGGTTTCTATCAGAGAAGTGACCGCTCCGAGCATCGCGCGGCCGGAGCGTAAGTCCGAAGCGATATCCCGAAATCGAGCGTCGAGATAGTAAGCAATTCGCCCATTTACAACTTCGTTTGTATAGAGCCGCTCGAACTCTATGAAGGTCTGAAGCCTTGAGCCTCGCGAGGCCGCCTCATCGAGGATCGCTCGCGTGTACAGGAGGTTGCGATTGAGCTGCTGGCTCATCAAGTCGATCGTCGATTCGCTTAGCTGGACTCCGCGAGCTTCCGCGAGGCGACCGACAATCGATCGGTAATCATCTTCGGTCAACTGAGCGACGCGAATCATCTCGAGCCTATCAAACAGTTCCGCGTCCGCTGGGATCAACTCGATCATCATCCGTTGCAATCCTGACAGCACGTATGTCGCACTTACGTCCGACCCGTTGTTCGTCAAGGCTCGCAGGTACGCGGCGTTGAATTCGCGGCCACAAAGCATGTGCCAGTCATCAAGCATGACAAGCGGTTTGAGCTTCGAGTAAGAGGCGCCGGCCGCTGGCGTTGAAAGCGCGCTACGCAAGATCAGCGACTCATCTCCTGACTCCAACGTCCGGACAAATGAATCGATATGCGACGTCACCCACGGGTGATCCTGCGGTGGGGCCGCGCGAGCGATAACGCTAAGCGGATCATTTCCAGAAATCAATCTTGAGTTATTGCATCTAAATGCCAGGAACTGTGCCAGAGCCTGCGAGAAGTATTCACGCGCGAACCTGTCGGGATCGACCGAGGACCGCTTGACAGCAAAGTAGAACGGGATAACCTGGCCGTGCTCATTGAACAGACAGTCGAAAGCCCGGCGCAGAATCTCGGACTTCCCGGCTCCCGGAGCACCGAGCAGAAGCGCTATTGAAGAACACCGGTCTTGCGCCAGGTCTCGAACTTTCCGCAGTTCGGCCTCACGACCAACGAACCCATCCCGCGAAAGGCGGCTTAGAATCTGCGCCGAACTTGTATCGCTCATCGTCTAGTCCGCGGCGTTTGTATCCTCATAAATCGCTACGCAGTTGCGCCCTCTCGCCTTGGCTTGATAGAGCGCGCGGTCAGCGGTGTCCATAATTGCAAGGGGGCTTTGGCGTGAGGCGCTGAAGGACGAAATCCCGATGCTGATGGTAACTCGCGCCATCGGGTCTCCCTGCTCGCGACTGTATTCTGTTTCACATACGGATTTGCGTAACCGCTCGGCGATCCGCGCGGCGTCGCCGAGTTCGGTTTCTGGCAGGACGATGCAAAACTCGTCACCCGCGAATCTTGCCGACATATCGATCGCGCGAATCGACGCGCGCAGTATTTGAGCCGTCTTTACCAGCACCCGGTCGGCGTTCGTGTGACCGTAGACGTCGTTGTAACTCTTGAACCGATCGACGTCGATGATCATAAAAGACAACGGCGTGTTGTAGCGCTTGGAGCGCTCAACTTCTTCAAAGAGTCGCTCCTGGAGATAGCGGCGATTCGGCAACCCGGTCAGCGGATCAGTCAAAGACATCTGCTGAAAAGTCTCGGCCTTTTTAGCCCACTCCGTTCGATCGATTATTAGCGCCAGATGAGGAGCAATCATATCCAGCATCGTGACATCGTCGTTCTCGTAAGGAAGACCGTCCGCTCGCTCCGTCAGATTGAGCACACCAATCTTGCGGAGCCCAAGCGTTATCGGATAGCTGATAAAAGATTTGGTCCTGTAGCGTCCCGGAGCGGCGCGAGTGATACGCGGGTCATTGTCGACATCCCGTACTACCAGCGGTGTTCCGCTCGCGAGAACTGCGCCTGCTATGGGATCGCCAAGCATGATTTGCGTCGCGCCGAGAGTCTCAGAATCGGCTCCCAGTGCAGCTTCCAGGATGAGCTCGTTAGATTCCTGATTGAGTATCATCAGCGAGCTGCGCTCGGCCTTCATGATCTCACTGAATCGTGCCAGGAGCGATTCATAAACCTTCTGTGATTCCAGAGTGGATGCGATGGTTCGAAGAAACTCGTAAAACTGCCCAATAGACTGTCTCCTGCTTTCGAGCTGATCGGTGAGCCGAACGATTTCGAGCTGCGCGTCCAAAAGAGTCGGCGGCCCCTGGGAAACTTGCGCCGTGTGGCGAGCAGAGTCTCGGGCATTTTGAAAGTGGTAGGACGCGGTCGAGCCAACAAGGTCCGCTGCCTGTTCCAACTCGCGAGCCTCGATGAACTTTATGTTCTTGAGGCAGTCGCCGCTCTCGACTGCGGACAGGTCTTCGTAGCGGCGGAGAAACTCAGTATATTCCGAGGTCGTTGCAAACGATCTCCCACCTAGAATCACCAACTGCTTCTGGTCGATTGCCACCGGGATTGCGAAACAGTGCAGTCCGGCATGGCAGGTAAAGTTGAACTGCTCGCCCGCGGAAACTGCATTGCTGTAGGCCCGTCCACAATCCGCCGCGCAGAGCGGCGCGTGATCACCTGAGACTCGCATTGCGCGGCAGATGCTATTGTCGTTCTCGATTCGCCCGATTGCCGCGCCGTCGCGACTCAACGTGGTCAGCGCGATTGCGTTCTTCTCGGCAAGCGACCGTTGAAGACGCAGCCAAACGGCGAGTGAGTTGTTGGCGTCCGGCTCGCTCGTTGTGTCACCAGCTTTTTGGACTGTCTGCTTGCTCAATTCACGGGGCCTTTATGCCCCACCCTCCCCGTCGCTCTGAAAGAAACCGGTCTGCTCTTCGACTGATGCGCTGCGCGAACCTAATGATGCACACCACTGGTTGCGTTTCAATATTGCACTACGAAGTATAACGAACCACAAGAACACGTCTGGAGCTTGATACATCAGTGTGACCAGCCTTCATTTTCAACCTAGCATAGCGGGTTCGACGGTTTCAATAGAAACACAGAGTACCGATTTAGGTAATGTACCTGAGTTGGTAGAGGTAATACCGCGGGCTAAATCATTCCCTGAGAATCGTCCGGCTGAGTCTACGTGATTGATCTGTGATTACGTGTTTACGGGAGTAATCGGGTTACTGATGTCTCGGCAGCCAGCCCATCGCTTCGTAAGCTACACTTGATTGCGATCATGCAATTGCGTAGAATGGCCACAGTCAAGAGGAATGAGGTTCCCCACCCGCTCGCATTACCCCTTCTTCCTTGTGACCCCAATTGCCCTCGATCTACTTTGATTTGCACAGGAGCCGGCACGGCGATGACTTAGGCCCCATCAGTCTTCGGACACCTGTGGCAACGTTCCACAGTGAGCGGCTGGGTCGAAGACTAACTCTATCCTGGGTGGGAGTTTTATATGTCAGAAGAAACGGCACGGAGCTTGCCCGCATCCACGCTTTCAGATCCTGCGAGTAAGGCTGCGATGAAAATACTAGTTGTAGATGACGAACAACCAATTCGTGAACTTGTGCGAGCGGCGATGACAGATCGCGGCTACCAGGTGTGGTGCGCTACCAACGGTCGCGAGGCAATGGACCTGGGAGCCGAACAGGAATTCGATCTCGTCTTTAGCGACGTCGTGATGGAGGGAATGGGCGGGTTCGAAGTGCTAAGGGCGTTTCGCGGAACCTTGCGCTCGCAAGCTGAGATCGTGCTCATGACCGGCCAGGCCTCAGTCGAGGCAGCCATCGAAGCCGTTCAGCATGGCGCCAACGATTACATTTGCAAACCCTTCTCAATCGGCGTGATTCAAGCCATCGCATCCGCAGTTGAACAACGCCGCTATCCCAGCAAGCTTGTGGCAATTGAAGCTCTCCGTACTCCGCAGCAGGAAATACTCGGCAACAGCGCGGTGATGATCGACGTAGTCAAAACAGCCGCCCGCGTCGCGGCCACTCATTTGCCGGTAATGATTCGCGGGGAATCCGGAACGGGCAAGGAATTGATCGCCAGGCTCATACATCGCAAGAGCCCTCGTTCGGAGAAGCCATTCGTTGCCGTCAACTGCGGAGCGTTGCCCGACACGCTTCTCGAGTCTGAACTGTTTGGGCATACGCGAGGGGCGTTCACCGGAGCTGAAAACGCGCGTCGCGGATTGTTTGAAGAGGCTGACGGCGGAACGCTGCTTTTGGATGAAGTTACCGAAACCAGTCCAGCATTTCAGGTCAAGCTTCTGCGAGTCTTGCAGGAGGGCGAGTTCCGCCCGCTCGGAACAAACTCCAAGAAGCGTGTGAACGTTCGTGTTCTCTCTGCGACAAATCGAGATCCGCAGTCGCTCGTCGAACAGGGACTCTTCCGTCAGGACTTGCTTTATCGACTTCAAGGTGTGTCCCTCATGCTGCCGCCGCTCAGAGACCGCCGCGAAGATGTTCGCCCAATGGTGCTGACCTTTCTGGCACAGTACAGCGTTCCATCGCGGCGCTTGTCGATCACTAAAGATGCGCTGCTCGCCCTGGAACGATATGCCTGGCCTGGAAACATCCGTGAGTTGAAACACCTGATGCAACGTCTTGCCGCCCTGAGCGGTGGAATCATCAGGCTTGAGGATTTGCCGGCCGAAATCGTTTCGACCCCGCGGGTGGCTTCGGTGATGAACGAAGTGATACCCGAAGGCGAACTGCCGACGCTGGGCCAGCTCGAATCGAGCTACCTGGTCCGTGTGCTCGGTGCGGTCGGAGGAAACAAATCTCGCGCCGCTCAGGTCATGGGTGTTGATCGCAAGACGCTGTACCGAATGATCGACAGACAGGGAAATATCGCGCCTGATAAGCGCAAGGCTTCGTGAAAGACCTGGTTCCGATTAGAGACGTGAGTTGTGCCGTCCAGGATTGGGTTTGCCCAGACCGCCGCGTTGGTGTTTGATTCGCAGTTTTTCAGTGACATTTACCCTTCGGATATCCATGCCATCGAGGCCCCATCTTCACGGGCTATCACTGCATTCGGAGAAGGGCTCTATCTTGACAAAGCCTAGCAGCTAATATACTTTTCGCCTTGAAAGAATTTCCTCAATTGGCGTCTTCCTGGTCTGCTCATGAAACTCTGTCCGCAATGCGGCAAAGCCTTTGACGATTCGCCTGACGTGTGCTCCGTCGACCGCTCTGAGCTGATTCTGATCGATCCAACCGATGCTGACCCGATGCTGGGGAGGCTACTTGACGGTCGGTACAGACTCATTAGAAAGATCGGGCAGGGAGGGATGGGCGCTATCTATCGCGCGGTTCACACGGAGATGAGCCGGACGTGCGCGATCAAGTTGCTCACATCGCTGTCGCCCGGCAACGACGATGGGATCGCGAGGTTTAAGCGCGAGGCTAAGAATTCCAGCCGGATCGACAACATCCACGCGGTGACCATCTACGATTTCGGGCAAACCGAGGATGGTCTCCTGTTTCTCGTGATGGAGCTCATAGACGGCAAGCCTCTCTCGAGATTGATTGCGGATCAGCGCGTAATGCCGGTCGATCGCGTAGTTCATATCACAAATCAAATCGCTGAAGCACTGGCGGCCGCGCACGCGCTAGGAATCGTTCATCGCGACCTGAAGCCCGACAACGTGATGATCACTCGACGGGGCCCGGATGCGGACTTCGTGAAGGTGCTCGATTTCGGGATCGCAAAGACAGTCGCCGACGATGGTGCCGACAACCTCACCAAGACCGGTTTTGTGCTCGGAACGCCTGTTTATATGTCCCCTGAGCAATTGATGGGTGAGACTCTCGACGGGCGGTCCGACATTTACTCTCTGGCAATCATCGCCTACGAAATGCTCAGCGGGCGCCTGCCCTTCGAAGGCGAGAATCCGCATGCGGTGATGATGAAACGCGTTATGAGCCAGCCGATCCGCCTCGGCGCCGCCGTTCCCGGGGTCAGCGAATCCGTTGAACGGGCTGTGATGGAAGGTCTCGAGCGCGATCGGGACTTGCGCACTTCGGAGGTCCAGGCGTTTGCGGACCGATTGAGCTGGGCATTGCACAGCGGCACGCAGGTGATGGGAGGAGCGGTGACTGGAAGGGTTGGCGGGACTGGAGCGCCCAGAGCCACAAACGAGCTGGCGAGTTACGAGACAAGGGCTGAGACAGAAGCAGAAGGCGTTACCGGCCAGCGGTCTCACGGTGGTGTAAACGCTTTCGCAGCTACCGAGATAAGCTTTTCGCCAGAAGGAGCTAATCGGATCGCGCTAACGCGGCAGCCTCAACCTGCGATCGTTGATAATCCCGACGGGCTCCCTGATCAGGGGCGTGATTCGCGAGACGCCGTCGTGTACAGCGACCCTCACCGCGGTCCGAGCAAATTGATATGGGGCGGCGGCGTGGTGGCAGTGGCCGTGATCGCGGTTATTCTCTATCTTGTCATTTCGCCTGGCTCTTCTTCGGGCTTTTCGCTGGTCGTGAAGGGCGCGCCGCCCGGCAGCCGGGTGTTTATCAATGAGTCTCGCCGCGCCTCGGTTGCGAATGATGGCAGGCTCAAGATATCAGGGCTCGTTCCAGGCAAATTGAACCTTCGGGTTTCGCATGAAGGCTTTGCCGACTTCATAACAACCATCAGCGGAGCTAAAGGCGAAGTGCAGACCTGCGAAGCACAGCTACTCCCTGAGATTGACTACAACGGCCTGATGGTGCCGATACCCGCGGGCGAGTTCATAATGGGTGACGATAATCACGGAGCTGACGAGCGACCGGCGCACAAAGTGACCCTCCCTGCGTTCTACATCGACAAATATGAAGTAACCAACTCGCAGTACAAAAAGTTCTGCGACGCGACCGGCCGCGCGTATCCAATAAACCCTCAGTTTGATAAGGACTATATCAACAGCAGTCCCGATTCACCGGTAATAAGTGTCAGCTGGGATGATGCGGCCGCCTTTGCGAGCTGGGCCGGCAAGCGTCTGCCCACCGAAGAAGAATGGGAGAAGGCCGCCTCGTGGGATCCGACCAGCCAAAAGAAAAGGGTTTGGCCATGGGGGAACGAAGCCAACAAGTCCATTGCTAATATCGGATCCGACCGAACTACGCCGGTAAGAGAATACCCGGTGGATGCAAGCGCCTACGGAGTCTTCGGGATGGGAGGAAACGCGGCGGAATGGGTTAATGACTTCTACGGCCCATACCCGGGTAACCAGACTCCCGATCCCCAATATGGACAGAAGGCGAGAGTAATGCGAGGGGGCAATTACAAGAGCAGCTCACTGGACGAGGCCCGAACAACAAGTCGAGATTATATTTCAGTCACGCTCGATCCACAGAAGACCAGGCGACCCGGGCCTATCGGCTTTCGATGCGCGATATCGGCGGACGACACGAGAGTCCAAACGACTTTGCAACTACGTATGAAGTAACGGATGGTACGGCACCAATGCGCTTTCGATCCAGGCGACTGCGGTGACGGTCAACGAAAGAGCCCGATCAATACAACGAGAGCCGGGATACCGGACGTCACAATGCACGAAGAGATGGATATGCGCTCTGCAATGCTTAAGCGTAGTCTGGTTGTCATGTCGATCATCGTCAGCGGCATATCTGCGTCCGTCGTCGGGCAGAAGAAGAGCAGCCTCTTCTGGGATCCGCCACCAACAACGATCCATCGCGTCCAGAAGGCGGATCGGCGGCCAAGTCGTCCGCTGCCCGCTAAGCAGACGGGAACGTTTCTCACGCTGCAGTGGCGAGTGCTCGAGAGGGGCAACGGAAACGTTCAGAAAGAAGCTGACCCAAATCAGGTCTTTCATAACGGCGACTATTTGAAACTTGCCGTTACTACAAATCAGAATGGCTACCTGTACATAATTCAACGCATGAACAACGGCGATGGGAACTTCGTGTTCCCCGACCCCCGCATCAACAATGGACGGAACAACGTAACTAAGAACCAGGAATACGTCGTACCATCTTTCTGTCCGGGAAAAGCCGATCCGAATGATTGCTGGTGGCAAATGGCGCCGCCAACCGGCCGTGAGAACTTCATAGTGGTCTTCAGCCGCGACGAATTTGATAAGCTCCCCAGTCACGTGACAGGAACCGATGACGATTATGAATACCCGGTCATAAAGCGCGATCTGATTGAAGAACTCATCAACGCCTCTCGTCAGAAGGTGAGAAAGGCGACGGGTCAACTAACCATTCCCGGCAAGACGCCGGCCCGCTTCGCAACACGCTTGCAGAATACTAACATCCAGGACAACGAGGAACTCATCGCTACAATTCAACTGAGACATGCAGACTGACTCAGCGAGGGAGGAGTACCGTCAATGAAAAACCTAATGAGATTTACGCTTGTCACGCTGGCTGCCGTAGCTCTGATCGTAACATCCGCGGCACAAGGAAAGGGTCGCAAGAAGGACGACGAGGCCAGTCGAGCACGCGGATTGTTCCTTAAGAAAACATCTGATGCTATGAGCATTCTGGTGCTCAAAAATGTCAACAACACTCTGGTCCCCGTCGATCCGGGGAATGAATTCAAGTCTGGCGATCAGATCAAGATCCAATTTCAAAGCAATTTTGATGGGTTCGTGTATGTAGTGAACATCGCTCCCAGCGGAAAGCGTTGCGTCCTGTTCCCCTATCCCGAGGCTGCCGACAATGCGGTACACCCTGAACAACGCTATGACATACCGCCGGGCGGCGACGCGATCGAATTCGACCAGGAGAAAGGGACCGAAGTGCTTCAGGTGGTGATGTCCCGCGATCGCATCCCCTACCTCGATGCCGCGCTCAACGAACCCGGCAGATGTCTTTCTGAATCGGCGACGACTGCAGCCGCCGAGCTACAGGCGGGCATTGTGAAGCATGTCACACCGGTCATCCCCCAGGACGAAAATAACAAAGTTCGCTCGCGAGACATCATTCTGGCTTCGGGCAAGGACAGGGATTCAAAGGGAGGCTCAGTTGTCGCAGTGCCCGATAACGGCGGAGGCGGCAAGTTGAAGTCCGGTGAAATAGCTCCGTTCGAGATCCGGTTGAAACACAATTGACAAAGATAGCGCGCGTTAACCTAAAGCTGGCTACTGCCGCAATCCTCACCGTCGCGGCGACGTGTGAGACGAGCGCGTCGTTCCCACAATTAACAAAAAGGGAAGCCGGCTTATCACCGGAGACGCGCGCCCTCGTTTCTCAAGCCATTGCGTCCATCGGGCTGATTCTCGTTCGCAACTCTACTGATTCCGGTCAGGCCCGACCGAGAGGATCCGCAGTTGTAGTCCGACGAGATGGAATAGTGGCAACGAACTGTCACGTGATTACAAGCGATCGCAATGGCAGGCTCTACGATGAGATAGTTTTCAGCCTGTCGCGCGATGATGCGATCTCGTCACCGACGCGCTACAGGCTCAAGCCGGTGCTCATAAACAAGGAATACGATCTTGCACTGCTGCGAGTCGAATCGGACGCAGCCGGCAATACTATCAACGGCTCCTTTGTTTTTCCTGCAATCGAGATCGCAGACACCCGCAAAATAAAACCTCTCGACGACTTGTTCATCATCGGCTTTCCTGAAAAGGGCGGCACGACGGTGACCGTCAATCGCGGTGTCGTGGAAGGCAGAGACATACTGGGAAATTGGATTAAGACCGACGCTCGAGTCATTCACGGCAACAGCGGCGGAGCGGCCGTTAACAGCGAGGGTAAGCTGATTGGGATTCCTACAAAGGTGGTTGCCGATGAGCAGCCGATCGATAAGGACGGAGATGGCTTCCCCGACGACTATCGTCGCTACGGCGCGGTGGGATTCCTGCGCCCGGCTCATCTGGTAGGCGAGATGCTCGCTCAACTCACCCGAAGGAACTCTGAACGTCAATTGCCTTCTGCAGCGCCGGCCGTCATCGAACCTTCAAAACTCATCACCGTTCGCGGGGTTGTCAAAACGACCGTCGACGGCAAACCGATCGCGGGGGCGCTTGTCGGGCTTCTGGCAATCGGAGAAGTGCGTGTAACTGAGAGCACCTTGCTGACCTGGGGCAGTACCAACGGTGAAGGCGAGTTCGTGCTCAACAAACCGGTTCCTCCCGGGAGGTACACGCTAAAGGCCAAGGCTCTGGCTAAACAGGCTTACACAGGTGTTGTTGAGATTGTACCCGGCTCGCCGGCGCTCGTGATCCAGATGGACCCGTCAACTGATCGATAGGGTGGGTAACGGATCCGCGTAAGTCTCAGTGGCTCTCTCGGTGCCAGAGGGGCGTGACTGTGCAATCTATTGCAGGCGTCTCCGCTGTGATCGCGCTTATTAAGTCAGTCCATGCCAAATACCCGCCCGCTTGCCAGGCAACGACAGATTGACAACAGCCAATTTCGAGAATCTCACATCAACGCTTGCCTCAGGATTTGTTTATGGCTATTATGAAGCTGCACGTGGACGCGGAGGTCAAACGGTTCGCGTTGCAGCACTAAGCCGGTCGTTCTGATCGGAGCCGTTTTGCATAGCCGAGCAATCTGCAGTGGCGACAGTGAGGCCGCCTGATGTCCGGTGTTAGAATTCGATGCCGGGCTTAACCGTGCAGGATCCTTTAGGTCTGCACGTAGAAACGGGGGCACCGTCATGAAAACGAAATTCCCGTGCTTCTTCCTGACTGCTCTTCTCGTTATCGCCTCGTCCCAATTCATCGTCGCGTTCGCATGGCAAGACAAAGGAGCTTCTTCGAAGGCGCCTCAAGCCGAGCCGGCAAAGGCATCTTCCGACGCGAAGCGAACGCCAGTCAACACGAGCGCAGCCGAAAAATCCACCTCTGCAAAGGCCGACGACACAAAGCTTCAAAAGCCCAAAGACGACAAGCTCGTGATCGGCACTGACATCGTCAACGTCACGATCAGTGTCACCGATCCCTATCAAAGATTCGTCACCGGACTGAGTAAGGACCACTTCGAAGTGTTTGACGACAAGGTCAAGCAGCAGATTGCTCACTTCACCGATGACGATGCACCCGTTTCTCTCGGAATCGTCTATGATGTATCGGGCTCGATGAAGGACCGAATCAATCGGTCGATCAGAGCACTGCGCCGATTCATCGATACGTCGCACAACGACGACGATTTTTTTCTGATTGGGTTTAACGATCGCGCCAAGCTTGTGCAGGACTTTACAACCTCCGGAGACAGCATCGTCGGCCACTTGATGTTTGTGAACCCGCGCGGCTCGACTGCACTATATGATGCAGCTTACATCGCAGTTGAGAAAGTCCAGCAGGGCCGGCACCACAAGAAAGCACTATTGATCATCTCCGACGGTCAGGACAACAACAGCCGCTATACCTACAAAGAGCTTCGTAATCGAGTCAAAGAGGCCGACGTGCAAATATACGCGATAGGGATCACCGACCCCGCCAATGATTCGCTTGCCGGGTTCGGGCGCTCAGTGCTTGAAGAGATCACACGGATGACCGGCGGGCGCGCGTTTTTCCCGAATGCTTATAACGAGCCGGAGCTTGTCGAGATCTGTACGCGGATAGCGTTGGAGCTGCGGCATCAGTATTCCATCGGTTTCTATCCGACCGATCTCCAAAGTGAAGCCAAGTGGCACAAAGTCCAGGTCAAGGTGAACCCGCCGCGTGGACTCGGTCGGTTATCGCTTACGTACCGAGACGGATATCAGTCGTTTAAGAAGTGAATCCAGGCAGCAAAATCCCGCAAATTGTCCTTCCACTCACGTTCTCTCGGCAACGGTTCAGGTGCGGCTGCGCATCCCAATCGTCGAAGTCCCAGTTTCCAAGACATGCATCACGGGAGTAAAATTCGTTTATGAAGTTCGCAACCGGCAGGCTGGCGTTTTTGATCGCCGCAGTCACGATACTCTTTCTTTTGTCGCCGGGTTTTCACGCCCCGTTGATCGCAAGGACAGGCCAACAGCGTCCGGATAAGCCGAAGCTGCAGAAATCGCAATCCAAAGAAAGAGATGAGGAGCAGCAGCAGAAAGACGATGACACCATAACCCTGGGCAGGGTCCTGGTGCTGCTCGACGTTACAGTAGTCGACCCGGCAAACAAACCAGCGATGGACTTGAAACAGGACGAGTTCGCCGTAACCGAAGACAAAATTCCACAGAAGATCGAATTCTTCAGTCGCGAACAAGTGCCTGTCTCGCTGGTCTTCGCGATTGATACTTCTGGCTCGATGCGGCCGAAGCTTGATACCGTCGTTAAGGCATCGTCTAACCTCGTGAAAGAAGGTCGCGCCGGCGATGAAATGGCGGTCATAGAGTTCAAGGATCAGCCTGAACTTCTTGAAGAATTCACTGGTGATGTCAACGACGTGATCGATACGCTGAACGGCCTGGTTGCGTCGCGGCAGACAGCGATGCTCGATGCGCTGTATCTGGCAGCTGATTATGCAAGCAAGGAAGGCAAGAACCGGCGCAAGGCCGTGCTGGTCGTAACTGACGGGCTGGACAACGACAGCTATTACAAGTTCAGCGAGGTAGTGAGTCATCTTAGGGAAATCGATGTTCAGATCTATCTAATTGGTTTCATAAGTGATCTTGATCGAGACTCCGGCCTCTTCAAAAAGAGCGCGAAAGACAAGGCTGAAAACCTGCTAACCAAGCTTGCTGAGGAAACCGGTGGCAAAGCTTTCTTCCCACGAGAACTCTCGGAGACCCACGCCATAGCCGAGCAGATCTCTACCGATCTGCGAACGCAGTATTCCATCGGCTACTATCCATCCAACTCAAAGAAGGATGGCTCGTTCCGAGCGGTGAAGGTCCAGGTTAACTCCGGAACCCGGCGATTGATCGCGCGGACCCGCAACGGCTACACCGCCCCACGGGAGGGTGAACGCAAAAGCGTGAGCAATAGCAAGTAGACCGCGCCTGTATTTCAATTCCTCAACTTGCGTCCACGCCCCTACCACAGAATCAGCGCCAGCTTGTTCACATAGATTTAACATGACCGTCGCAGGGTCTTAACACCGTCTCACTATAATTTCCTCTTGAAGTTCAAACCCCCATCTCAGGAGGACTGCATTCATGAAGAACTATAAGCTGCGAGTCACGGCAACTTTGATCGTTGTGGGAGCGTTGAGTCTCGCTTTGGTCGGTTGCGGCTCCGGATCGACCGGCGATGCAAATTCCGAAGTAAAGCTGCAGGGCGCCGGCGCGACCTTCCCGAACCCGCTCTATCAGAAGTGGTTCAGCGAATACAACAAGATCACTCCAAGCGCGAAATTTGATTATCAGTCGATTGGCTCAGGTGGCGGGATCAAACAGATCACTGCGAAGACCGTTGACTTCGGCGGCTCCGACGCGCCGATGAAAGACGAGGAGTTGAAGGCAGCACCAGGGGAAATCCTCCACATCCCAACCGTGCTTGGGGCTGTTGTCGTTACGTACAATCTTCCCTCGGTTACGACCGATCTCAAACTTACGCCCGAGGCTATCGCGGGAATCTATCTTGGCAAGGTCACCAAATGGAATGATACGGCAATTACCTCTTCGAACCCCGGAGTCTCCTTTCCGGATACAACCATCAACGTAGTCCGTCGCTCGGATGGAAGCGGGACTTCGTATGTCTGGACCGACTACTTGTCCAAAGTGAGTCCCGAGTGGAAAGACAAGATCGGCGTGGGCGCGATGGTGAGTTGGCCGGCCATAGGCACAGCCGCGAAGGGCAACGAAGGCGTTACAGGTCAGGTTAAGCAGACTCCAAACTCACTCGGGTACGTGGAGTTGATCTACGCGGAGCAAAACAAGCTGCCCTACGCGTCGGTCAAGAACTCATCGGGCGAGTTCGTGAAGCCTTCACTTGACTCAGTCACTGCGGCAGCGGCCGGCGCAGCCAGTCAAATGCCCGATGATCTGAGAGTCTCAATTACCAACGCGACCGGCAAAGACGCGTATCCCATCTCTTCATTCACGTACTTCCTTGTCTATAAGAGCCAGGACGATCAAGCTAAGGGTAAGGCGCTGGTGAACTTCCTGTGGTGGGCCATACACGACGGCGAGCAAATGACCAAGCCGCTGCTCTACGCTCCGTTGCCGGCAGAGGTCGCATCAAAGGCCGAGCAGAAGATCAAATCGATCACTTACCAGGGCAAGCCGCTCCGAGCAAGCTAACTAATACGCGCCTCTTGTCATGGGATCTACGTTTGCAGGAAAAAGCTCGGCAACACCCCTAATGCCGAATAAGCCATCATCATACGGCCGGGCCATCTCCAGGCTGAGAGCCCGGCCACGCATAGGCGACCCGCTGTTCAAGTGGGCGACGGGCTTCTTTGCTGTCCTCATCGCCGGCTTCGCCGTCTTGATCATGGTCGAGATGGCGATCAATTCAAAGCTGCCCCTCGAGAAATTCGGGTTTGGGTTTCTGGGCCGTTCGGTTTGGGATCCAGTCAAGGAACAGTTCGGCGCTTTGCCATTCATATACGGCACCGCGGTGTCGTCGGTCATCGCCCTGTTAATATCAGTTCCGATTAGCCTCGGAGTGGCGATCTTCCTGGTAGAGAAGGCGCCGCGTAAGCTGTCAAATCCCATACTATTTATTGTGCAGTTGCTTGCGGCAATTCCCTCGGTCGTCTTCGGACTGTGGGGAATCTTCGTGCTTGCACCGATGCTGCGAAATCATGTTTATCCGGCATTGCAGTCGAGCCTGGGGTTTCTTCCACTGTTCAAGGGCAATCAGAACGGCCTGGGTCTACTGACGGCTGGGCTCATCCTGTCCATAATGGTCCTTCCCATAATCACCGCCGTGACGACCGACGTGCTTCGCGCCGTGCCGGGCACGCAGCGTGAGGCGTCACTCGCGCTGGGCTCCACGAAATGGGAAGCGACGCTCATCGTTTTACAAAACGCGAAGTCGGGGATCTCGGGAGCGATCATTCTCGGACTTGGCCGCGCCATTGGCGAGACGATGGCAGTCACGATGGTGATCGGCAACAGATCGCAGGTGTCCGCCTCGCTTTTTGATCCGTCATATTCAATCGCCTCTGTTATCGCCAATGAGTTCACCGAGGCTACGTCGGACATCTATCTGCAGTCACTCATCGAGCTGGGACTGATCCTGTTTCTGGTAACGTTCGTCATAAACATGCTCGCGCGTTTGTTGGTCTGGAGCGTGACCCGCGGGGAAGGCAGAGGCGGACATGGGTAGTCTCAACCGTCGAAAGCTGCTCGATAGCGCCATGACAGCGGTGACTGCGTTGTGCGCGCTCGTGGCAGTGGCGTCGCTCTTCTTCATCCTCGGGTACATCTTTTGGGGCGGGTTGCGAGGCTTGAGTCTTGGCTTCCTGGTGAACTCGCCGAAGCCGATAGGTGAACCGAACAGCGGGATTGCAAACGCCATAGTCGGTTCGGTCATTCTAATCGGTCTCGGATCATTGATTGGCATGCCTGTCGGCATACTGGGCGGAATCTATTTGTCTGAATTTGGCTCGAACAAGTTTGGGCTTGTGCTCCGTTTCCTGATAGACACGCTCACAGGGACTCCTTCGATACTTGTCGGCGTGTTTGTGTGGACGGTAATGGTTCATCCGATGGGTCACTTCTCTGCCCTTTCCGGCGGGGTTGCTCTCGGAATAATGATGATGCCCATAGTGGCTCGCACGACCGAGGAGATGATAAGACTGGTGCCTCACAGTCTGAGAGAAGCGGGGCTGGCTCTGGGCGCGCCGAGATGGCGGGTGACTGTCGGCGTCGTGTTGCGGACTGCTGCAAGCGGCGTGGCTACCGGGGCGATGCTGGCAATCGCGCGAATTGCCGGAGAAACTGCGCCGCTTTTGTTTACGGCGCTCGGGCTCAACTACCTGAGCACGAACGTACTTCAGCCGATGGCGTCGCTGACTTATCAGATTTACTATTACGCACAATCGCCGTATGAGGAATGGCACGACATGGCCTGGGCAGCGACGCTGGTACTGGTGACGATGATTCTTGCGCTAAACATAGCGGTGAGGTTTCTTACCAGGAATCGGCATCAGCAGGCGTGATTCGTTTTGTTGAGCCGGACCACCCGACTGTTCGCCTGCACATGACGCAACAAGGAGACAGCAACTAAACTAAGCTTATGAGCGAAGAGGAAACAAAGAAGCGCGTTCTGTTCCTGTGCACAGGCAACTCATGCCGCAGCCAAATGGCTGAAGGAACTCTACGCGAGCTGGCGGGCGATCATTTCGAAGCAGCAAGCGCCGGTACGACTCCTACGCGAATCAATCCAACGGCAGTCCGCGTGATGGCAGAAATTGGAATCGATATCAGCCAGCAGCGCTCGAAGTCGGTCGTTGAGATGATGGGCGAAGGATTCGACTATGTTGTTACGGTGTGCGACCGCGCGCGAGAAGCCTGCCCCGTCTTTCCAGGCCGTTCTACGAAGCTTCACTGGAGCTTCGACGATCCCGCTTCTGTCGACGTGCGCGAGGAAGAACGACTTGAAGTGTTTCGGCGTGTTCGCGATGAAATAGTCTCGAGCGTCCGAAAGTTTGTGGTCGAACGAGTCGGTTCGATCGAGGCGAGCAATGCCGCAGGTCTCGATGCTGTAGGTGGCAATCCATGAGGGTAAAATGTCTCTGGCGTTGGGTGATTGTAGGGCAATCCCGTAGCGATGACCTGTCTATAGAAAGGCCGTAGGTGAGGATTCTCGTGGCTCCGTAGGAGTGACCTGCTAATAAAACATAAATGATTTGATTTTCTGAACAGCCTGGAATCCAGACGCACGAGAAGCAATGATCGAATCACACGAAGAGGACGAAAGCATGCATAGCATCGGTTCCGCACCTTCAGCCGTCATACCATCGATGCGCGAGATGCACGTTCGGAGGCAATCAGAGCTTCAGCCGAACATGGCGTCATCCGCGGCCCCGCCCAAAATGCGAATCGAGAATCTGAACTTTTATTACGGAAAAGCCCGCGCGCTGAAGGACATCACACTTTCTATTCCGGCAAACCAGGTGACTGCGTTCATCGGACCATCCGGCTGCGGCAAATCAACGCTTCTTCGCACACTCAACCGGATGAACGATGTAATACCGGGAACTCGAGTCGAGGGCTACATCGAGCTGGACGGCGAGGACATCTACGCGCCGGGCACCGATGTTGTCTCGCTCAGGCGGCGGGCCGGAATGGTTTTCCAAAAGTCTAATCCGTTTCCGCGCTCGATCTTCGACAACGTCGCCTACGGGTTGCGAATCAACAACCTCACTCACTCAAAGAGCGAGCTTGCCGAGCGAGTCGAGGCCAGCTTGAGAGCCGCCGCAATCTGGGAGGAAGTAAAGGATCGTCTGAAGGAATCGGCCTATGGATTGTCGGGCGGTCAACAACAACGCCTCTGCATCGCGCGCGCGCTCGCGGTCGAACCCGAAGTGGTATTGATGGACGAGCCTTGTTCTGCGCTCGATCCGATAGCTACGCAAAAAATAGAAGAGCTGATCGTGGATCTCAAACAGCGCTATACGATCGTGATTGTCACTCACAACATGCAGCAGGCGGCGCGCGTTTCGGATCTGACGGCGTTTTTTTGGCTAGGCGAGATGGTCGAGTTCAACGACACGGAAAAGATGTTCACCAAGCCCGACAAGCAAATGACCGAAGATTACATTACTGGACGATTTGGATAGGAAATAATCAGTGGTCGGTGGTCAGTGGTCAGTGGTCAGTGGTCAGTGATCAGTAGTCCGTAGCTCTTGCGATCGAGCGCACGACCGTTGACCGCCGACCACTGACCACCGACCACTGAACACCGACCACTGACCACCGACCACCGACCACTGACCACGGACTTCCTTATGCACAAACGACTAATCGAAGAGAATCTAAACCAGATTCGCGACAAGCTTCTGGTAATGGGCGGCGCCGCGGAGAAAGCCATAATGCTTTCGATGCGAGCGCTCGAGGAACGTGACTCGAACCTGGCCGACCGCGTAGTCCGCGAGGACGATGCAATTGACGGCATGGAGCTCGAACTGGATCAGATGTGTGTAGACGTGCTGGTGCTCAAGCAGCCGGCGGCCTCGGACTTGCGATTCGTGATTTCCGTGGCTCGGACGGCTCCGATGGTCGAACGCATCGCCGATCACACGGTCAACATAGCCAAGCACGCGCTGTCCTTGAACAATGAACCTCAAATTGAATTGGGTTTGGATCTTTCAAGAATGTCGAACACAGTTCAGGAAATGCTGATCGACGGACTCGATGCCTTCACCTCGGGCGACCCCGAAAAGGCGCGAGCAACAATCGAGCGTGATGATGAAGTCGATTCACTTTACGACATCTTCTATGCGGAGTTAATCGCAGCGATGTCACGCGATTCTTCGTTGGTAGATCGAGGCGTTCAATGGCTTTTTGTAATCAAGCATCTCGAACGCATAGCTGATTACGTGACAAACATCTGTGAGCAGATTATTTATATGTCCCGCGGCCAGGTAATCAAACACTCGGTGTGGTAGCGCGTTTTGGCGACAAGAAACCGATGGCAGGCCCGAATCTATTTCCGAATTTATTATCGTGCATATCAAAGAAGCTTTGGCTCATCCGGCGGTGATCTCTCTCAGAGCTCATATAGCGACTACATCTCAAAAGACATTGTCCTCCGGCTCGATTCTCCCAGAGTCATGTGAGTGATCGAAAGATGCCGCGCCGCCGCGAGTCCGGATGTCCCTCCTCCTCGGGTTCCCATTCGCACCCTTGCTATCTTCATAGGGATATTGATCCTGCATTTTCGTTCTGCTCGTCTTAAGTCTGATCTGGAGGAGTGAGGCTGGCGCCTTCCGTCCGGGTGAGTTGTTGCTTTCGCTTCGGGGAGCAAGCCTGTTGCTGTTCCTGTGGAAGCGCCGCAGCTAGAAAGCCAGGGTCTCAGTTTTTTTGCGTAGTCTCTGCGTCTCGGATCAACGGTCTGCCTGTCTCGGGTCGCGTTCCCTCTATTGGACTTCGCGGCGTTTCGACCAGCAAGTGCATGCGGTTGGGCATCAAGCCAGTAGACGTAAAGCGAAGCTCCATTTCTGTTGGGCATATCTTCTGAGAATTAACACTGTTGAAACGTCGCCATAACCCGGTTTTTACATGACTATCGGATAATAACCGCTCTATGTGGTCCATCCAGATAACTAGCAGAATTGATGTCTGCTATATCGTTAACAATCCCAACCGTGACACTTGGAATTATTCTTTCTCAGGTTTTTATGAGTGTTAAACCAAACCTTCTGCTCACAAGGAGAACTCAATGCGAACAAAAGCAGGAACGATGCTCTGTCTGAGTCTGGCGCTGCTGCTTGGCTCCATTCCCCCGGCCGTCGCCCAGCAGCGGCCGCAAGGTAAAGAGCTTGCTAAGAATGTAGAAGATCCGGCGAAAACCCCAACGGGCCTCGACGAAAAGGAAGAAAAGACCGCGAGCGGCAAACGGAATGAAACGAGGCCGGCGTCTCCCAGCGTTGAAGACCGCCTGAAGGCGATGGAGCTGCTCATCGAGCGGCAACAGCTCGAGATCAAATCTCTTCGCGAAATCGTCGAAAAGAAGGGAGACGTCTCCGCGAGCGCTCGTCCGGCTGATGCCGTTCAGACTCAAAACAGCCAGGCTAACAACAGCGCCCCTCAACTAGCGAACGCTTCGAGTACCTCTACGAGCCAGGCCAAGGATCAGCCTGCGCCGTCTGATGCCCAGAAGAGAGTTGACGAACTGTATAAGAAGTTCGGCGCGATTCGCTTCAGCGGTGATCTCCGGTTCAGGGCGGAGACTTTTCGCAATCAGGGCTTTGACGCGGTGACCAAGCCTGCAGATCGAAATCGTCTTCGCATTCGCGCACGGCTTGCTCTCGATGGGACCATCGACAAGCACTTCGACTGGGGCCTGAAACTGGCAACCGGCATCTTCACCGACCCCATCACGACGAATCAGACGCTCTCGGATGCGTTTGAGAGAAAACCATTTGCGTTGGAACGCGCGTTTATTCGATATGACTCGAAGACTGACAACGTCGGACTGCAACTTGTCGCCGGAAAGTTTGAACCGACGTTTAGACGCACTCAGATGGTTTGGGACGACGACATTAATGTTGAAGGCGCCTCTGAGGCGATCTACTTCAAGACCAAAACGCCTCTGAGACAGATCAAGTTCGTCGCGTTCGAGCTGCCATTCAACGAAGTGTCCGGCGGAAAAGACGGGGTGCTTTACGGCGGCCAGGCGCAAACCGACTGGCAGTTCTCGCATGTTGTCTCAGCCAATGTGAATCTCGCTTACTACGATTGGAATCACGCGGACCAGATCGTAGGGTTATTGGGCGCCGCGACCAACGTGGTAAACGGCGGAATACAGAACGGCTCGGGCGTGACCGGTAATCAGAACGGGGCGTTGGGTACGACGAACCGGCTATTGAGAAACGCGGCGGGAACTCCAATCGGGTTTCTCGCCGGATTCAATCTCGTCGATGTCCTCGGAAATGTTACCTGGCAAGCCAGCGGGCGCTTCCCCGTGAGCTTCACTTTCGATTACGTGCATAACGCGACGGGTCGAGTGAGGGATGAGAAGGACGCCTTCTGGGTTGGTGGCCAGGTGGGACAGACCAAAGAAAAGGGCGATTGGTTGTTTGGTTATTACTACACTCGCATAGAGCAGGATGCGGTGCTGGTACCGTTCAACTTCAGCGACATACTGGCGTCGAACAGCCGCGCTCATATGCCGACGGTAGCCTATCAGTTAGCAAACAATGTTCAGGTTCAATGGACCGGGCTGTTCTCGCAGCGCGCTAACAAGATCGTGCTGAACTCGCTCGATAATCGTTACATCAATCGCATGCAGTTTGATGTGATTTACAAGTTCTGATGGAGCTGCTGTCAGGATTTCCTGTAAGGGCGGCTCTCCCCGGCCGCCCCTCCTTGTTCACCAAGCGCCTGCGTCCAAGCCGAGGGCGGCCACGGAGAGCCGCCCTTACAGGGTCACCAGGGTCCGGGCACGATGTTTAGGAAGGAGCTTCAAATTGAACATTGACGGCGCGCGCGATAAGGTTCAAACATTCAGTATGGCAATTGGGGTAGATGAGTCGCGGGTTCGCACCATCCTCATCGTCGAGGACGACGAAGACATCGCCGACTCGATCCGCTACAACCTCGAACGCGAGGGCTTTCGAGTGCGTGTCGCCACGACCGGCGAAGACGCGTTGGAGCTGATCTTCAACGGCCCACCGAACCTGATACTCCTTGATCTGAACCTGCCGCATATGAGCGGGTTCGAGATTTGCCGGCGGCTTCGTGCGGAGCTGCCTACGGCGCAGATCCCGATAATAATGCTGACCGCTCGCGCCGATGAAGCTGACAAGGTGCTCGGGTTGAACATGGGAGCCGACGACTACATAACGAAACCGTTCGGGATGCGCGAGTTGGTGGCGCGAGTTAACGCGGCGTTACGCCGAACTGAAGGCGTGGAGATCGAACGGCCTGCGTTCGATAACGGTATGTTGCGAATCGATCCATCGACTTTTCGAGTAAGCTACCAGGATCGAGACGTGAGAATGACCCGAAAAGAGTTCGCGCTATTATCAGAGCTCGCTCGGAATCAGGGCCGGGTATTGACTCGGGAGGTGCTGCTCGATCGTGTCTGGGGGATGAACTACTTTGGCGACTCGCGAACGCTCGACGTGCACATTCGACGGCTGCGCCAAAAACTGGGTGATCCGGCCTTGATAGAAACCGTCACCGGTGTAGGATACAGGCTCGTGGCAAATGAAAGGCAGGAGACGTAATCCTGCTGGGATCATTTTCCATTTGTCATTTGTCATTTGTTTATGGGTCGATAGCATTGCTTCGACTCTGACTCCTGACTCCTGACTTCTGATCTCCGACTGCTGACCTCTGATTTATGAAAGATATCGAGCGACGAGTATGGCTGGTGACTCTGGCGGCGCTACTGGTCTTTGTGATCTATGAAACCGTCAAGACGCTGCTGTTCCCCGGCCTTTCCATCATCAACTCGCACATAATAACGGTGATTGTCGTGGCCGCGATGACCTTTCTGGTGTCGCGATACGCTCTCCGCCGCTATAGCGAGGCGCTCAGCGAAGTACAGCGTCAGACCGCGATCACTGAAGAGACGAATCGACTGATCGCGGGCGTGCTTGCGACCATGCAAGAGGGCGTGGTCATCGTAAACTCACATCTTCGCATCGCCCTTTACAATGAAGCGGCTGCGCGGATATTCAAGCTGCCAGAACCTGATACCCGCGAGTCGGCGCACGAGTATCGCTTGACCGACGCGACTCGCGATCCGGCGATCAACAGCGCGTTCAAGCACGCGCTCGAGGCCAAGGCTTCTGTTGAGTTGCGCGTTGAGATGGCTGACCGCGAGCATCGCAGTTTCCAATTGAACGCCGCGCCACTGGGTGAGAACCTGGCGGTCGGCATCTTCTTCGACATCACTCAGCTTGAACGGCTTGAACGCGTGCGAAGAGAATTCTTCGCCAACCTCTCGCATGAGCTGCGCACACCGTTGACCTCAATCCTCGCCTATTCTGAAACCCTGCTAACCGCAGCAGCAGACGATCCGGAGCACAGCGCCAGATTCCTCGACAAGCTTTACAAGCACGCGACGCGGATGAACGAGTTGATCTCGGACATCTCCGACTTGTCTGCCATCGAGTCGGGCCAAATTGAGCTCGCGCTCAAGCCCGTGAACCTCAGGCGGGCCGTCGCCGACGTAGTTATGCTGCTGGAGTCCCGACGGGCAGACACCAGGGTATCGATCACCGCTTCGATCCCGACACACCTGCGTGTCCAGGCCGATCGCACCAGGCTTGAGCAAATACTTTATAACCTCATCGACAACGCGGTGAAATTCAATAGGCCCGATGGTTCGGTTCATATCAGCGCGGAAGAGCGCGACGGCCGGGCGGTCATCGATGTCGAAGATACCGGCTTCGGGATATCGGCATCGGACCTGCCGCGCGTCTTCGAACGGCTCTATCGAGGAGACAAATCTCGTTCGCGCAAGACCGAGGGCTCCGGCCTCGGGCTGGCGATCGTCAAGCACCTGGTTCAGGCGCACAGCGGCAAGGTTTCCGCCTCGAGCGAGCTGGGACGTGGCTCGCGATTCACCTTCACGATGCCGATCGCGTCGCAGGAAAAAGAAACCTCAGAAGGAATCACTCCCGAGGTGTCGACCCTTGAGGCGTAGTAGGCTGTAGAGTTGGGTCCGAACACAATAATCGTGAGCGGACGCCTCACGCGGGCAACGAATGGCGTCTTATCCCAACCGGCGCGCGAAGTATGCGCGCGCAATTTCACGGAGGAACGATGGCTGTAGACTTCGCCCCGATCAAGATCACGGCTTGCGACGAAGGTAAGGTGAGGAAAGCCTCTGGCACCAAGTTACTGCGCTACGTTTTCGCCTTTACGCTCTCGGCGAAACCACCTCGCGACTGGGAAGATAGTTTTGACGACGCCTGGCGAGCTAGCCGTAAGAAATCGTCATCCCCGAAAGCTCAGGCGTACATCCGGAAAGGTGAGATGATCATCGAATGCGGGCTTGGCGATATTAATGTCGTTTTCCCCCAACTTAAATCGTCGATCGATAGCGCGAATGAAAAGCACGCAGTACAACTTCAACACAAGGCCGAAAAGAATGAAAAGAAACGACGCAAGCATGAGGAAGAAAAGCTTGCAGAGAGGGTCGCCATACGCGAAGCACTCGACGGGCTGGACTTCTCGTAGTACTCAGTCACGCTGAAGATGACGGGCCTGCTTCAGCGCCATCTTCCTGCGGAGACGCCTTATTGCCCTGTGCACCTCGTTGTATTTGCCGACAGCTCGTTCAATTTCGCGCTGATTCACGCAGTCGTTCGCTCCTGAGATTTGAGTCGCACTATCGCATTCTCGAACCACGCGCCTGATGGCCGTCGCTCGATCTTCAGCTTTTCGCGCTAACTTGTTTGCCTTCTTCTGTAACTTCTTAGACATCGCTTGAAGACCCCTGAATTTGCCTCTGACCTTGTTGAATAAGCCGGATAGGCTCGAGTCCGGGGACAACAGATCTCCTGCCAGCATTAGTCTAGAAGAGCCCGATTACCGGAGTATTACCAGAGCATTAAATATTTGTTAAAGGGACCTGCGTTCCTGAGGGACCGAAGATGATCATGCATCGCCTTGAGCAACAATTCATACAAACTTAACAACGGGGCCACACCCACATAACGCCGAGTGCCTAATATGAACCTGTATGCCGGAAGGGCTTTGCAGAATGATCCTCGCGTTCGGAGATTGACATGACCTCTTATCAGCCAGATAGCGGAGATGTGACGTCCGCGCTCGAGCGGGAAGTGGAAGCACAGGCCGAGGCTGCAAAGCAGGCCATCCGCGAGTATAAGCGAGCGATGTGTCGTGAGCCCGTATCGGCCGCGCTACACCTTGAGCAGCAGCGTGACGTTTCGCGCGCGGTCAGCCGATATATTCAACTGCGTAGAAGACTGGACGAGCTTCACGCAGGTGCGAGCACAGCCCGCGCGAGTTAATTCCCCTTGCGCCGGGTCAAACATGAACTTAGTGAACCCCCCAATTCCCCGCCCAGTTTTGAGTCAGGTCGCCCTGTGCGAAGACAGCGGGCCGGCCGGCCCACGCTGGCCCAAAATCGCGCACATTTGTTTGCAAATCACGCCAATCCTCCTGAAGCACGAAGCGCAGCACGCTCCAGGGCACGCTTCTTGCACGCAGGGTTTCGGAGGACACCATGAACGCAATCTACTCGATTGAAAGCCAGGTCAGAAGAGACCAATTTCGACCCGACTTCGCTGACCTGTTAGTCGAAAACTTCGGTTCCGATCCGCGATTGATTGGCAGCGAGAGCTCCAGGCTCAGGTCGCCGATCGAATTTGAGCACGACTTCGAAAAGGAATTTGCGCAAACGCTCGACCACCACAAGATCACCTGGCAATACAAGCCGCGCACATTTGCAGTCGAATGGGACGCGGATGGGAACTTCATCGACAGTTTCACTCCCAGCTTTTTCCTGCCGGCCCGCGACCTGTACATCGAACTTGTTTCGCCTGAGTGCCGGTTTTCTAGCGAGCGAGCGCGCAAAGCGCGGTTGCTTCGTCAACAACATCCGGCAATAACAATCGAAGTGCTGCCTTGCGCATACCCTTATCAAGTCGTCGAACAGCTCTGCTAGCTGGCTTGTTGACGTGGCGATGAAGGAGCACGTTGGTCTGCGGCCACCTTTTGGCCTGCTGAATCATTGCGCGGACAAGCAACGAACGCGCGTTTCCCTACTGCGAATCTAACGACAGAAAGCCCACCGACATTTCTATCCGATGCGTCGCAATGTGCTAGAATCTCGGCGACGCCCTGCGATCTCTGATTCATTGAATAATGCTTGCGGCAGTAATCCTAAGCAGTATTGCGCACGACTGGGTAAGTGCGCCTCGGTTTTTCTGTTGACTTGAGCTTGAACCATGAGTGAACCTGAAATACTTGAGATCATCGCACGGCTGGCAATGTCCACAGTGTTCGGAATGCTGGTTGGCATAGAGCGCCAGTGGCATCACAAGAACGCCGGTATAAAAACAAACACTCTCGTGTCCGTTGGCGCAACCGCCTTTGCGCTCATCTCAGCTCGGGGTTTTGGGCCAACCAACAACCCGGCGGCCATAGCAGCCGGAGTAGTAACCGGCATCGGTTTTATTGGGGCGGGCGTAATAATGCGCCGCGGCGGGAGTGTTCAGGGGATCAACACTGCAGCGACGTTGTGGGCAGCGGGAAGTATGGGTCTTGCGATCGGAGCGGGTTATTACAAGCTTGCGCCGGCGCTGCTCCTGACCATTTTGGTTATCCAGGTAGCGCTGAGACCTGTGGCAACGGCAATAAACAAGCGCTCCGGCCTGATCACGCCGCTCGTGATCTACAACGTGCAGGTGAGCTTCAACGCAGAGGCTGCCGAGGCAGTGCATTCAAGCTGGTCTGCGTTCGCGGGAAAAGCCGGTGTATTGATAATGACGGTTAGCGAATCAAAGACCAACGGCGCCGAAACGGTCCTGGAAGCCTCTTTCGGGCTGTCCGACCTTCGCGCCGGCGAAATGACCGCGCTTGGGCAGTCGTTTGCAGCGATTCTCGGCGTCAGTAAGGCCACGTGGTCGCAAACCACCACAGAAGAGCCTGAATGATAACACCATCTAAACGTGAGATTTCTCAAATCAGACTGTTGCTGTAATCACGTTCTACAGTGTCGGCGGTGAAGAACGAGCGCTGGATCTATTTTGCTGTGACCGCTTTCATTTGTCGTACGTCCTAATACTTGTTGAAGGCGGCAATTTGATTCTGTTATAGTCGAAGCCAATGAGAACCCGCTGGTTTACAACCAAGGCGGTCTTCCTGCTGTTGAGCATTGCAACCTGCTCGGCCAACGCAGCTGCACTACCCCATAATACTGTCGTGCCAGAGCCTCCGACGCGGCTTAGGTTCGGTCAGACATTAGTGCTTTCCGATTTTGACGATGATGGTCTGCTCGATCAAGCAACGCTGGCAAGCTGGGGTGCCCATCGCAGCGTCGAAGTAATTCTGAGCCGCGGCGGCAAGCGGGTTTTGCACTTCGACAATGGAAATATCGACCGGGGATCCCTTGTCGCCCGGGACGTAGACAACGACGGTGTGGCTGATCTGGTATGGACCGATCTTCTGCATGCCGATCGCGTTGTAATCTGGCTGGGCGACGGTGACGGGCAGTTCTTTCGAGTGCCTGCTTCCGCGTACGCGGATGGATACACCCTGCCCGAAAAAAGCGTCAACAACCCAGATGAAACAATCCGCGAAACATCGATAAGCGCCGCAAGCAATCGCAGCCTGGACGAGGCGCGCCTTTCAAAGGCCGACGACTTCGTTGCGAGTAAACCTCCGCGACAGCACCGCCGCGACGATGCGAATCTGTCGCCGGCATTGGACCAGCCTACTGATCGAGGCCCGCCACTTCCTCTCTTCTAGTTCCACCTCTCCCGGAACCTTAACAGCCGAATTTACATGCTGCTTGGTGCGATCACGCATGAACCGGGAGTTCGGAACCAGTCTGTCCCTGCGCTCGACAGTGTGATCTCCAGCAGCTCGTACGCCGATCATCCGAAGAGCGCTGATTTCTTACGGGTCGCCGATTTTGGAGGCAGTGTGAGAAATACGTCGAGATGATCAAGTCAGACTACAGGTGGCAGCAAAAACCCGAGTAACGGTGAGGGGGGATTCTCCTCGCCCGGATCGAGCGCGGGCCTGATGACCTGAATCCTTGTGGATCAGGGGAGAGGTCACGGGGTCCATCGTCACGCCCCAATCGATCCGGGCAAGGAGAGTCCTTCCCCGGAGCACACGCCGAGAGCTCGGAAGAGTCACTGTTTCCTTGTAGTGCCGGCGCTGGATAGAAACGGCAAACCCGATTTCGTGCAGCCGTGCTAGATGTTTCTGGTAATTCAACATCGCAGCCGACCTAACGGCGTTGCCGACGCGTAGGGTGTCACCATGAATCAAGCCGACTGCGTTGGAAAATAACCGGCGTTGCAAGCCGCGAGTGGTTGAAGAGAGTAAGGGCTACGCTTTAAGAAACCGTGGTGATTGGCTAGACGCAGATTGGGACTCCCGTCTTTCCATTCCGCCACACCTCCTCGTGAGGCGATAGTTCAGCTCACCGACTCGCTCGCGGCTTGCAACGCCGGCTAGTCCACGGCCACAAACCTATTACTCGGTCGATCGGTTAGCATATGAAACTTCGCTGCACAACGAACACACGCAATGCCAACTTTGAAACGAAATGATCTGTCGGGAGCACTGTCGCCAGGCACTGCTCTCCTGGTGATCTGGTCATTGACTTGTGCGCCGTGTGCGCTAGCGTCAGATGATATGAACACCGAGGAGGCGGCAAGTCTTCTCAAGACGCACGAGATGTTCGCCGCCGTACAAACCGTCAAACTCAATACCGGTACTATTCAAGCCAGATTATCGGATGTGGAGCGTTACCAGCCAAAGTACCCTGCGTTCAGATCAATGGGATTGATCCAACTCGCCGGAATCACCATTGAATCCTCCGAGAAAGATCCGAAAAAGACTACCGAGGGTACGCGCGTTTCGTTGACAGAGCTAGGATTGAAGGAATCAACAGCCTGGAGGAAGGAAAGCGAGAACGAGTGGACGATCACAATAGCCGAAAGACAATTGGTTGAAGTTATTAAAGTTCACAAGGACGACAACGGTCGGATTCATGGAATCGAGTTCTCATGGACGTGGGCTCCAAACAAAATTGGTGAAGGTCTGAAGTTCAGCTACCCGAGCGAACGGGCCTATGCAAAGATTGAACGCGATGGGAAGGATTGGAGAATCGTCAGCATACGAGCCCTCTGAGGACTCGGGAGCCTCTATGTCGGGACCTCATGATCGCGCGAAAACGTCGCGCTCTTCAGCGAGCTCGCGAGCAGCGGGAGTGATGATCGTCCTGGTGTTGATGTAGATCTTTTCGTGAGCGGCAATCGCCCGCTTCACATCCTCTTCGCAAACGAAATCATACACTCGACCATTGGCAGTTCCGTTCGATGAGGTTGGAGCGGATGGCGACGCGCCTCGCCTGGTGGCTTCGAACGGCGCAGTGGCCGAGGGAGGAGGTTGCTGCTGCGGTGCTTGTTGGGTGGGTCTATGAACGTGCCGTTCAGAGAGGAAGCGATCAACCATCGCGGCGATTTCTGCGCGATCGACCGCAGCCCCAGGCCGCGCCGCGGGTCGCGCAGCGACTCTCTCGGCCACTCTGTCAGCGGTCGAGGCCTGGTTGATTGGGCGAGTCTCGAAGGCAATGCGCTTGATGTCTAAGAGATGGCGCGGCGAAATATTGTCGGATGTGACGTTGCCTCCCCACGAGCCGCAGCCCAGAGTCATCGACGGCTCGAGATCGGTCGTGAACCCGATTGCGCCGTGAGTCGATGGGCTGTTCACTATCACACGCGAGGCGGGCATTCTGATGCCGTATTCGCGCGCGGCTTCGCGACTCTCGGTGTGAATCGAAGCGGTGTGACCCATCCCGCCGTATCTGAGAATCTGCGCACATCGCTCGCAGCCTTCTTCAAGACTCTCAACCACGTAGTAAGCGAGAATCGGCGAGAGTTTTTCCATGGACAATGGGTGATCTCGGCCCACGCCCGCAAGCTCGCACATCATCACGCGAGTTCCGTCGGGAATCGAGATCCCGGCCATCTCGGCTATGGTTCTTGCTGGCTTGCCGACGATCTTCGGATTAAGCGTGTTGGTAGCGGTCGCTACAACTCGAATCAGAGCGTCCTGCTGCTCCTTGTTGAGAAAGTGCGCCCCCTCTGCCTCGAAGCATCCTCGCACTTGCGAATCAATCGTTCGCTCTACGACCACTGCCTGCTCCGAAGAACAAATCGTGCCGTTGTCGAACGTCTTCCCCGTCAGTATATCGCGCACTGCTTTGGTTACTTTCGCCGAGCGCTCGATCATCGCAGGTACGTTGCCGGGTCCAACTCCGAATGCGGGCTTACCTGACGAATAAGCCGCGCGCACAAGTCCGATACCGCCGGTCGCAAGTATCAACGCGGTTCGCTTGTGCTTCATCAGTTCCTGCGTACCTTCGATCGTAGCAATGGTCATGCATCCGACTGCGCCGGCGGGCAACCCAGCCGCTTCCCCAGCTTCGCGCATTACTCGCGCGGTTTCATTTATGCAGTTCGTCGCCGAAGGATGGGGGCTGAGCACCACCGCATCTCTGGCCTTGATGGCAATGAGGACCTTGAAGATTGCGGTTGAAGTAGGATTCGTCGAAGGGATTATTGCCGCAACCACGCCTCGCGGCGACGCCACCTCGATGATGCTGTCGGTCTGACGAACGACGCCGACCGTGCGCATCGGCTTGATAAAGTTGTAAACCTGTTCGGCGGAGAACCTATTCTTTGTGGCTTTGTCCGCAGCTGAACCGTAACCGGTTTCAAGATGAGCCATCTCACCGAGCCGATACGCATCGGCGAGAGCGGCGCGTGCCATCGCGCCTACGATCTCATCGACTTTTTCCTGAGGGAACCTGGCAAGTGACTTCTGCGCGCCGTGTGCCAGTTCAACAAGCTGTTTCGCTTGTTCGATGGAGTGAAGGTCCTTGTCGCTGCTCATTACAACTGCCCAACCTGACAGTCCATAGTCCGTTGTCCGTGGTTCGTGGCCGGTTTACCAGGTACGCGCTTGGCAGCACACCACGGCCTACGAACCACCGACCGCGGACTTTCTACTTTGCCTTCTCTCTCGAGGGAGACGAGAGCGAACGTTTCCCATCTTCCTGTGGCCCGGATGTCAACTGGCCTCGCGCGCCTGAGGCCAGCTGCGCGGTCGCGGCTACTATTCCGCTCGACTCCAAGACCTGCTCCAGTTCCTTATGAGGGCGCGGTATGACGTGAACGCTAACGAGCTCACCAACTCGGCGAGCGGCTGCGGCACCGGCATCGGTAGCCGCTTTTACAGCGCCGACGTCACCGCGCACAAGCACGGTCACATAGCCCGCGCCAATGTACTCGCGGCCTACCAGCACGACATTAGCAGCTTTGACCATCGCGTCTGCAGCTTCCACCGCTCCCACGAATCCTTTGGTCTCGATCATTCCGAGCGCTTCGATGTTCATAGCTAAAAGTCCTCCGATTAAGCCGATTGAATTGAGCTTGAGCGCGAGCTTGGCGAGAGTGCTCACGGAGAGACTGAAACTAACAAAACGTGCGGGGTGCGTCAAGCAACTGGCATGAAGCAACTGGCATGAAGAAGCAATCAACAGACGCTCGCACCAAAAGTCCCGAAGTTACAACGGCACCACGATGAGCGTTTCCTTGACACCCCTAAGTGCTTGTCTTAAGATGACCATCTGCAAATCCCACTTCAACTTATGGGTAGGAGTTAGAGAGGCTCCTCGGCGGATATGCCTACACTGGGCGAAGAACTGAGGCATAAACGGGAGCAGCAAGGCATCACGCTGGCTGATATAGCCGAAGCGACGCGAATCGGCACGCGCTTTCTGAAAGCGATAGAAACCGACAACTTCTCCACCCTCCCCGGCGGTATTTTTACACGATCCTTCATTCGAGCCTATGCCAAGCACGTCCACATGAACGAAGACGAGGCGATCGCTCTCTATCTTCAACAAGTCGCTGAGCCAACGGTGGAGTCACAAGAATCACAAAGCACCCCGATATTGCAGGGAGCGCCCGCCGAGAAAATAAAGAAGCAGCCGGCTGCGGCCCCGATTGTCGCGAAGCAACCGGTGCGCGCGCCAGAACCCTCAGGGCGCTTTGAGCCGGTGGCTTTTCGCCAATCACCGGCGCGCGCAAACTGGCCGACGATTGTCATCAGCGCTGGAATTGTGATCTTCATCGCGCTTATTGTGTTCGCCCTGGTTAAGCAGTTAAATCAAGGCAAAGGTGAAAGTGCATCGCAAGCCCCATCGGTGAGCGACAAAAACGCGCCGCCCAGGCAAGCTCAACAACCGACCGCTCCGGGATCCGGCGCGTCGGGTTCGAGTCAGCCCGAGCCGCCGGCAGCTCTGTCGCAGGGCCAGCCGCTGGTCGTCAAACTCGAGGCCGCGACGGGGGACAGTTGGATCAAGTATCAAGTTGATGAAACCAAGCCGATCACTCTGATCTTAAAGCAGGGACAGTCCCAGGATCTGCCGCCCGCCCAGACCCAGGTCACCCTCAACTACGGCAATCGCACCACCCTAAAGTTCAAGATCAATAACCGCGACGCTAACTTCCCGCCCGAGGCGCCGAAGTTCAAGTCTAAAGTGGTCATCTCTCGCGACAACCTTCAGTCTTTTTTTCAGTAATATACCTGTACGGTCGCCCCTCCATGAGCGCTCCTCCTGTCGGAGGACGGTATTCCCGAGCAACGACCGGCTTCGTCGCTCCGCTAACGGGGCTTTGGTCGTTAATGCGTGTCCAATCGGATGGCGGTATCCAGGTCATGGAGTTACGTCAGCTTTGCGAGCTTTGCGGTCCTTTGCGAGCATTGCGCCAACGTATCTCTCTTTATCGAGCGGATTTCCTTTTGCGCTAAGCTCGCAAAGGACCGCAAAGCTCGCAAAGAAGCTCATCAGCCCCGTGGCTTGAAAGGGAACGAATTAGATCTTCCTCTTTTTGCTCCTCGTCTGAGCGATTGTGTTCGGGGGTTTCTGAGGAGGGACGCCCGTGTAGGTCTTTACCTGGAGATTGACTAAGTACTAAATTCAGGCCGATGGATGACTGACAACCGGCCGCTGCGTTTGATACTATCCAAGTGCGACACCCTACGCTCGACTCCCGCACGAGGTGACCGAAAATGACGACGCTGATGAACAGGCCACTTTCAGAGGTTGACCCCGAAATCGCCGCAACCATCGCCGACGAAGAACGGAGGCTGGCTTACAACCTGGAGATGATCGCCTCTGAGAATTTCGTCTCGGAAGCAGTGCTCGAGGCTATGGGCTCGGTATTGACTAACAAGTACGCCGAAGGTTACCCGGGTAAGCGTTATTACGGCGGGTGTGAATTCGTCGACGTAGCTGAGAACATAGCGCGCGATCGAGCGAAGTTGATCTTTGGTTGCGAGCACGTGAACGTCCAGCCGCACTCGGGTTCCCAGGCAAACATGGCTGTGTATCTGGCGGCGCTCAACTATGGAGACACGGTTCTCGGAATGAACCTTTCGCACGGAGGTCATCTCACGCATGGGCATCCGCTCAACTTCTCGGGTCGCAGTTACAAGATCGTGCCTTACGGCGTAACCACCGACACCGAAACCATCGACTATGACGAGCTCGAAAGATTGGCTCACGAGCACAAGCCCAAGATGATCCTGTGCGGCGCTTCGGCGTATTCACGGATCATAGATTTCGAACGAATCGGCAAGATCGCTCGCGCCGTAGGGTCCTATTCGATGGCTGACATCGCGCACATCGCTGGGCTTGTTGCGGCAGGTCTCCACCCGAGCCCGATTCCGCATATGGACTTCGTGACCACGACCACTCACAAGACGCTGCGAGGGCCGCGCGCCGGAATGATAATGTGCCGGGCGCAGTTTCAGAAGGAAGTGGACCGCGCAGTGTTCCCTACAGTGCAAGGCGGCCCGCTGATGCACGTAGTTGCGGCGAAGGCTGTATGCTTCAAAGAGGCTCTGGAAGCCAGCTTCAAGGGTTACCAAGCTCAAGTGATATCGAATGCGCAGGTTCTCGCCAGAGAACTTTCCGGCGCCGGCTTCAGGATTGTCTCCGGAGGGACCGACAACCACTTGATGCTGGTCAATGTCTATGTGCGCGGCATAACCGGGTCGCAAGCTGAAAGGGCTCTCGAGCGCGCGGCAATAACCGTAAACAAAAATGCAATTCCGTTCGACACTCAGCCTCCGATGAAGGCTTCGGGAATTCGAATCGGCACGCCGGCGCTGACGACTCGCGGAATGAAGGAAGAAGAGATGCGAGTGATAGCCGGATGGATCAGCGAGGTGCTGGCTGAATCTGAAGACGAGTCCGTGCAAGCGAGCGTGCGCGATCGAGTTAAAGAACTTTGTGAACGGTTCCCCATTTATGAGAACCGCCTCGTTCGCAGCCGCGCACAGCATAATCGGTAGTTGGCCAAAGGAACAAAGTAGGCGTAGGTTTAGTCTTATGAGCACGCAGATCGCAAGCTACTACGAAATGGTCTCGCAGCTTCCGGACAATGCGTCTGTGACATTCCACGACGTGAGCTGGGATGAATACGAGGAACTGCTCGAACAAGTCGGTGAGGCTCCTGGGTTGCGAATCAGCTACGACAACGGGAGCCTGCAGGTTATGACTATATCGTCGGAACGCGAGAAATATGCGTCCTTCATCAGTAGCCTGGTAACAGTTATTCGCCTGCGTCTTCGGATTGACATCCTCGGATTCGGCTCCGCAACGATGAGAAAGCGCCAACGCAAGAAGGGCAACGAACCCGACGGATGTTTCTACGTACAAACGGCGTCGTTGATCGGCAACAAGATCCAACTAGACTTTGAAACTGATCCGGCACCCGATATCGCACTTGAGGTTGATGTGCATCACGACTCGCGTTCGAAATTCCCTATCTACGCCGCGCTCGGCGTGTCTGAAATCTGGAGATACGACGGCACAGCGATGACTTTCTATCATCTAGCCAAAGATGCGAACCAGATTGAAGCATCGTTGTTTGTCGAGCAAGACACGAGCGCGGCTTTGCCAATGCTGAGCGCGCAGATACTGACCGAGATGATCGAGCGAATGCGAACAGATGGCGAACTCAATGCGCTGTTGGCTTTCGACGAGTGGTTGCAATCTCGAAAGTGAAGCGCATCGAAGAGCTTTCGTTATCGGGATGAAATAGTGCACAATTCGGAGCGACTGGTATGAACGTCAATTCCGCATGTCAAGACAATGGAAGAAGTATTTGGTCCAGGCGGATTAATCGCCCAACATCATCCCAACTACGAATACCGGCCCGGCCAGGTCGAAATGGCCGACGCAGTCAACAACATTCTATCTGATGGCGGCACCGCTCTCATCGAAGCCGGCACCGGAACTGGGAAGACGCTTGCCTATCTGATCCCCGCGCTCGCCGCCGGGCGTAGAGTGCTTGTCTCGACGGCAACCAAGAACCTGCAAGAGCAGCTCCACAAGAAAGACGTTCCATTTCTTCAACAGATCATCCCACGTGAGTTACGCGTCACGTGCATGAAAGGCCGCTCGAATTATGTTTGCCTTTATCGAATAAAGAAGTCCGCTGGATCGCCGGTGTTGCAAGGGCTTGATGAGGTCGATTACTTCGATCAAATTCGCAAATGGACCGGTGAGACTGAGACCGGGGATCGCGCCGAACTGACCGACTTGCCCGAAGACGTTTCCTTCTGGCGTGAGATCGACGCGCGAGCCGAGACCTGTTTAGGCCAGAAGTGCCCGGACTTCGACGCGTGCTTTATCACGCGCATGCGCCGCGAGGCGATGGAAGCGGACGTGGTCATCGTGAATCATCATCTCTTCTTTGCCGATCTGGCATTGCGTAATGGCGATTACGGAGCGGTGCTCCCCGACTACGACACAGTGATCTTCGACGAAGCGCACGAACTCGAAGATGTGGCGGCCAGCTTCTTCGGAACCAGCGCTTCGAATTATCGCGTGACCGACCTGATTCAGGACGCGAACAAACTCGTAATTAAGGAACCCGACCAGGAAGCGGAATTGATCAAGGCCCTTGCCCGGCTGGCTCAACGGTCGGATATGTTTTGGCTCTCGTTTCGGGGAGACGAACCGGACGATGATATGGATCCCGACACATCACAAGCTACGACCGACTGGCAATCGCCGAGAAGCACCTACCGGCGGCGTGGCGCGCCGAGCTCGCTGGACGGGCGTTACCCCCTGCGGCACTCCCGCTTCATCCGCGAAGATCGCGAAGGCAATCTGATAGCGACTGCAAGCGGCGAGGCTTACATTGCGCTGAACAATGCAATCAGTCGTCTGATCACCACCCTTGGAGTTGTAAAAGACCCTCCGGCGGAACTCGACAACATCGTTCGCCGCGCGCAGAGCCTCAAATTCGACGTTGAGTTCATCGTGACCGGCGAGCAGCCCGACTTTGTTTATTGGTGTGAAAAGCGCGGCCGAGGCGTTTTCATCAACGCGACGCCGATCGATGTATCTGGAATCCTCGATGAGAATCTCTTCACGAAGATTCAGACCTCCGTGCTGACCTCCGCGACGATGACCGCGGGTAACTCTTTCGCTTTCATCCGCGGGCGGCTCGGCATAAAACACGCTCGCGAGCTGATCGTCGAGTCCCACTTCGATTTCCAAAAGCAGGCCGTGCTTTATCTTCCCGCGCGCATGCCCGACCCTCGAAGCCGCGACTTCCTGGACGCCTCGGTTGAAGAGATCATCGGCATACTCGAAGCGACTCGCGGGCGAGCCTTCGTGCTGTTCACCAGCATCTCCTCGATGCGAGAAGCGTATGAGCGAGTCAAGGACCGCATAGACTTTCCGACTTTTATTCAAGGACAGGGCTCGAAGACCGGATTGCTCGAACGCTTTCGAAAGACTGAAGGAGCGGTGCTGTTTGCGACCTCATCGTTCTGGCAGGGAGTCGATGTCCAGGGCGAAGCGCTTTCGTGCGTGATCATCTCGAAGCTCCCATTCGCGGTGCCGAGCGATCCGGTAGTAGCCGCCCGGCAGAAGTACATTGACGATCAGGGCGGGAACTCGTTTTATGAGTACTCAGTGCCTCAGGCGGCGATTTCGTTGAAGCAGGGTCTGGGAAGATTGATTCGTTCAACGACCGACCGGGGCGTGCTTTCGGTATTGGATCCGAGGATCAGGACGAAGGCTTACGGAAGGTTCTTTCTCCGGAGCATACCTCAATGCCACGTAACTTCGATCCTAGAAGAAGCGGCGGCTATCTTCGCCGACCCCGAGAGTGCGGGCTTCCAGCCTGCATGATTTGCAACCGATGCCTTCTTTGCGCCTCGCTGATCTTAGCGTGCTTTGCGGATCTTTGCGTCTTTGCGCGAAGAATTTCCTGGAACTTAACGTTTCGCGCAAAGACGCCAAGGCCGCAAAGATGCTACGGAGCGAGGTAGCAAACGTCACGCTTGTCCGCCATTCGGTTCGTTGATAGACTGCCGGCTGCTGATATGAGTTGGGCTCCAGGATTAGACAATGGCTGGACTGGCTCCTCAACCGGGATTGGCCCGAACCATCGACGAAGTGATCACGCAACTCGACGACATCATCGCGCGCTGCATTCAGGAAAGTAGCCGCCTTGGTTACTTCGCGGCCCTATATCAAAGAGTCACACTGAAAGTGAAAGAAGGAATAGCAGAGGGCCGGTTTGAAGACGGGCCTCGAATGGAACGGCTTGATGTGGCGTTCGCTAATCGTTACCTAACGGCGCTGAATCAGTCTCGAATCGGTCAGCAGCCGTATCTGAGCTGGCTTACTTCGTTCAAGGCGGCGGCCAGTTGGCGACCGATCATCCTTCAGCAACTTCTTCTCGCGATGAACCCCCACATCAACCTTGACCTTGGAATCGCTGCCGCCGAAACCTGTCCGGGCGACGAACTGCCTTCGCTTCAGCATGACTTCAACGAGATCAACGACATTCTTGCCGGGCTCGTGGGGCAAGTCGAATCGGAAATTAACGAGGTCTCTCCGTGGATAAATCTTTTCGACCACATCGATCCAAAGGCCGACAGCGCAATCATCAACTTTAGTATGGACAAAGCTCGAGCATCCGCGTGGGATCTCGCAACGACTCTGGCTCCGCTCAGCCCGAGCCTATGGAAACCTCACCTTGATATTAGGGATTTGGAAATGACTGGGCTGGCCAATTTGGTTTGACATCCGGTGGGCTTGATCTTCAAGCTGGGTCTGCTTGTGATACGCTCGCGTGAGAGCAGCAACGTGGTGAAGGTCATTGATGTGCTAAACCAGATTCCAACTGCGGGAGTGTGAACGGACAAATTTCCAGTTCGAAGTAACCCGCCGCCGCACTCAACCGGGCGGGTTTGAAAGTGTTTCGAGGATTCGAGAAGTGACTACAGAGATTTCAGAGTTTGATGGCGACTCTTCTAACAACATCCTCGATGAATCCTTAGTTGAGGAGTCTATTCTCAACGCTAATGTCAGCGATCTCCCGACGGACATAGACTCGCTTGGCTTCGGGCCGTATGTAAGAGCCGTCGTAGACTTCCTAATTAACCCGTTGACTCAGCCTCCGCTCACCATATCTGTTGAGGGTGAGTGGGGCAGCGGCAAGTCATCGTTCATGTTGCAGGTTGAAAGGGAGCTGCGAAATAGAGAGAAAGGGCTTCGCGCAGGTAGGCTTCTCCCGCTCCGAAAAAGCAGGATTTTAGCCGCGACTCGTAGGATAAGGATTCTAAGGCGGCTACGGCGGCTCGCTATTCGGGCGGAGATCATTCGGCACAGAAACCTTGTCAAAGCGCTTCGATCATTACGGGTTTTTGCGGTTCGATTCAACGCTTGGCGGCACGACAGGGAAGATGCGGTATGGGCCGCCTTCGCCCTTGAATGCATCAGGAAACTTTCCGGGCAATTGCCTCTCTCGCGGCGCTTGATAGCTAGAATTAAATTGCAGACTCGTCGCTTCAAATGGTGGGATGGCTGGTTTGACTTGCTGCGCGCTTTTGTAATATTTGGCGTTTTCGGATGCGTCACGTGGACCGCTGTCGTTCTGTTCCAGAATCAGGATGAATGGGTCAAAAAGCTTTCAGATGAAAAGGAGTGGCAGGGAATCATTCAGCGGATTATCCTCTCAGGCGGAATCGCCGGTTACCTTGTATTCTTCGCTTTGCTGTTCATTAAGCTCAAAGGTGTGCTCGGCAATCCGCTCGCTATCAACCTAGAGAAACACGTCACCTCTCCAGACTATGATAAGCACCTCGCATTTATTGAACAATTCCACAATGACTTCAGCAAGATCGTAGAAACCTATGTTGGTACCGGTAGAGTCTATGTTTTCATCGATGATCTTGACCGTTGCGATGTTCCCAAAGCTGCTGAATTAATGCAAGCCGTCAACCTTCTGATATCCGACGCTCCGCAGTTAGTATTTATTATCGGGATGGATCGGGAGAAAGTTGCAGCAGGTCTAGCCGTCAAATATGAAAAGCTGCTGCCATACCTCGCCTCGAGCACTGGTTCCGCGCGTGGAAATGGCCCGTTCGATCCATTGGTAGGTCTCGAATACGGGTATACTTTCATTGAGAAGTTCATTCAACTACCGTTCATAATTCCGCAACTCGCAGATCAAGTCTTGCAGCGCGCCTTCCTAAACAAGATCAACGCCTCAAAATCGAAAGCGGCACGACCAACCTTTTTGGCTCGCGTCAGACGCACGTTCCGACGATCAGACGTCCGTTCCATGAACGCCATTGGTAACCAACAGGTTGGCACCAAGTTATCTAGTCAATACTCCGATGTAACGAATACGGCGGAACAAATGATTGGTTTGCAATCTGAGTCGTCGGTATCGCCCACTTCCAAGCCAGTCACGGCCGCCCAGAAAAGGAGACGTGAGCTCATAAGACTACGGATTGCCGAAGACTCTCAGGCATTTCAGAACATCGTCTTGTTGGTAGCGCCAGCCCTAGACAACAATCCGAGGCGCATAAAGCAGTTCATCAATCTGTTTCGGCTGAGGGCATTCATCGCGAATGAAACTGGTCTTTTTGACCTCGTTGAGGGATCACCCATTTTAGAGCGCCTGACATTTGAAAAGCTTGGTAAGTTTGTTGCGCTTGGCTTGAAATGGCCGATGTTGCTCGCTGAGTTAGATGTTGATCGAATATTGCTGGCGAACGTGCAAGACGCCGCGCTAGTCACGAAGTTCTCACCGGGAATGACCGAAGCCGTGAGATACTGGAATGATCGGAAAGACCTGCGTGCGTTCCTCCGTTCTGGATTTGTTGACTTGCTCGACAGCCAGGGCCAGAACGATGCGCTCAAGATGGGCAGACGCGAAGCCATTTACAGTCTTGCCAAGATGGATCTGAACATGCTGTTGCAAGTCCAGCCCCAGGTTACAAGGACCAGATTCCCTGACCAAGACAGACGCATAGACCAAACAGCAGTCCATCGTCCAACAGCCAGACCGGTGACCAAACCCTTCACAGACGAGGAAGCGTTAGAAGCTCTACGAGACTATAGTGATGTCAGAAGCGATGGGAGAGATGTCATTGACGATGCGACCAACACCGTCGACAATGCGACCAACACCGTCGACAATGCGACCAACACCGTCGACAATGCGACCAACGCCAACAACAACGCGATAGATCCCAGTGCCATCTTGACAGCTTCTTTCCCAGCTAATACAGACGCATTTGACGAGTCTGCATCAACACATAGCGATCGATCACCGGACCCTCACGATAGAGCATTTGGCTTTGATTACCACGTCTTCTTGGCCCACAGACTTGAAGATGTATCCAAAGCGGAGATCATCGCTAATCAACTAAAGGAGAATGGGATCAGTCCTTGGTTTGTGGCTTGGAATCTGGCACCCGGTAGAAAGTTTGGTGATTACACGATACCTATCTCGGAATCAACCGGCGCACTCGCGGTGCTAATAGACCGGGCAGGAATCGGTCCTTGGAACCAGGAAGAGTTCATAGCAGTGATTGAACACTTCGTCGAGCATGGGAAACCAGTAATCCCGATGCTTCTTTCTCATTCGATTACCGAGACGGATGTGCCGCAGTTTCTAAAGGAGTTTGGCCGGGTCGAATTCAATGGACTCTATGACCAGAGTGCGTTAGATAAACTGATGTGGGGCATAACTGGGAGACCGCCCAAACGGGATCAAGCCAGATGACAGGCTTATCCCGTGGGCATTGGACATTCACCAGCGTTTACCTTTGAAACATTTGATCGACGGGAACGACTTTAACTCTCTTCGAGTTGAGATTCAGCTTGTAGCTCTCGATCACCTTGTCCTCATCGAGAATCTTTTTCGGCGGAGGAGACGTGTCAGTCGATCGGGGAAGGCTTGTTCTGATGCAGCTTGCCGAAAGCCTCGGCGTCTTTTGTCACCACGATGGCGCGAGAAGAATTGGAGCGCGATAGTTTGCGGATAAGGACCGCGCTTTGGAGTCCCCTGTTGATACTCGTCTCTGATAACACCTAACGCGAACTAAGGTTAATTCCGATGAGTTTTGTCTAATTTGTTTGACTTACTACATTTCGGTGATACTATCTTGATGTCCAATGTGGGAAGCAAAGTTCGTTGATCGCGCTTCCAACCCTCACTAACGACTATTAACTGTTAACAAAGTCTGAAGTCGTAGGAACAAACGTCAGCCCCGCCGCCGGGATTCCAAGATCATTTACGGCAACAGACGTAAGGAGCTGAAATGAAGCCTCTGTTAAAGCTCTCACTGATGTTAGTCGGCTGTTTCATTCTGATGATGAGTAGCATAGTCTCCCCGCAACCTGGAATAACCTCGGCTGCCTCTTCAACTGAGCCTGCTAGTGACCAGCCATCAGACAGAGGCGCCTATAACCGAAAGGTGATCCCGCAAGACAACATCCCACTACCATTGTCACCTAGAATCAGGGTGCGAGACGTAGTGGTCAGTAATACTGACCCGACTCTGATCAATGAAATGGTCTCCGACACCGAACCCTCCATTGCTATTGATCCCACTGTCACGGATCAGATCGTGATAACAGCTTTCTCTGGATCTTGGGGAACAAACGCCCCAATCTGGTACTCGGGAGATGGGGGAATTACCTGGACGAAGAAGTTTTCTATCCCGGCTCCTCCAGGCATTGCGTCTGCTTTGGGCTGCCCTTGTGATCAGACAGTTGACTATGGTCGTGGGAGTCTTATGTTTGGAACGTTCCTGTCTTTCAATCCATTTGATGTTTATACTGCATCAACAATTAAGCCCCTCAAACCTGCTTTTTGGAATTGGCCGCTCTCTGGCGGCATTACTCAGAGAACAAACTCCTACGTAGTTGGTTTCGCTGACCAGCCCTGGACATTGGTTAATCCGAACCCGACAATTCCCACTCAGGACAATGTCTATGTTAGTTATTATGATTTCCAGCATCTTGAGGCCCGGGTCGCATCCGCTCAGGGTGCCAATCCTCCCAGCTTCAGCGTCGATAGTCGGGCAGGGTTTGTAGGCTGCTGCGTAAACCCCGGTCATCGTCTAGCTGTCAACGCGAATAACGGGTATGTCTACAGCGTCTTTCAGCAGTATGTCGGCGTAGGAAGCGGCGGCTCAGCGAACGTGAATTACATGCTGAATCGTTCTACGGATGGCGGAGGCACTTGGGGAGTCAATGGAAATCCTACCGGTATCGTGGTAGGCAATGGCGACAGCACCCAGCCGACACCAAAGTTCGGTACTGTCAACGCACTGTTGGGCGGAGTTGACCACGCAACGGTGGATCCAACAAATGGTAACATCTACTACGTCTATGGCAGCCGGGACGCAGTCACAGGCAACAACCGCCTCAGCATCGCTCGTCTTCAGGACAACGGCGCAGGAGGTGTAACGCTGCTCTCCACGAACTTCGTTACAGGACAGGTTCAAGCAGCGTTGCCTTCAGTAGCCATAAATACCAATGGCGCTATCGGAGTGCTTTACGACACGTTTGACGGCTTCTCCGGTGGATTTCCCCAGTTTACTGCTCACTTCGCGACCAGCACAGATCAGGGACTCACTTTCTTCGATAGCGTGCTGGAAACCTTTTTGTCGCCTGCGCTCGACTGTTGTACAAACCCAGACCCAGCTTGTCCCAGCGACTGTAATAAGCAAAGAATATTAGGGGACTACCAGCAGGTCAAAGCCGTGGGTGTCGTCTTTAATGGTGTTTTCTCTGGAAGCGGTGCTCCCTTCGGGCGTACCATAGTGAACATGGACCCAATATTTTTCCGGGTAACGCTATTATGAAGTCGGGTACAAGATGAAACGCGGGACAGTTGGTTCTCGGCTTTTTCGGAGCGAGTGTTTAAGCATTAGAGTCTTAGGGAGGTGTAACAATGAAACGGCTCTCAACCTTTTGGTTATTAGGCTTGTTCTTCATCAGCGCAAATCAGTCGCAATTCCCTGCCTCCGCAGGTTCTCTGAGTGCAACCCGCATCTCAGCTAGGGCACTCGACGGTAGACTCAGCATAGTTTATGCGGAGTGGATAGGAAAGAATCTCGTTGTGAGCGGTGAGGGCTTTAGTGAAGGTGCAACGGTACTAATCAACGGGCAAGCAGTAAAAACTAAAAGCGGGGTCGCGCCAACAGTTGTGCTAATCGCGAAGAAGGCTCGCAAGCGGATACCCGCCGAGCAAGAGATTACGGTACAGGTGGAAAACCCAAACGGCGATAGGTCGGACGAGATTCCGTTCTACAGCGGAATAACAATATCCAAAAGTTATTCCAACGAAACAATTCGCCTGCATGTAGGCGACATCTTTCTACTTTATCTTACGACCGGCGACCCGGCAGCGATAAAGTGGTCAGTCGGAATACTCGGACCTGACCCTACGATTATCACTCAGCTTTCAGATCCGCCGCCCATCCCGAGATCTCAGGGCTTCTTCCGAGTGACAGGACCAGGACAATTCGAATTGCAAGCAATGGGATCTCTGCAATGCCCTCCTCTACCTGCCCAGGCGTGTTCTACAACTGGTGCAAACGACGCGCGTTTCAGCGTCACGATAGTGGTTGAGTAGCACGACCCTCGACCAAAACTGTTCTCGGCTATTTTTGAAACACTTGATCGACAGGTACGACCTCAACTCTCTTCGGATTGAAGTTCAACTTGTAGCTCTCGATGATCTTGTCCTCATCAAGAATCTCTTTTGGGGGAAGCTGCGTGTAGCTTATTGGTGAAGGCTTGCCGTCCACGGCGGCTTGCTTGAAGGCTTCGGCGCCTTTTGTCACTACGATGATCTTCACGTTGTCAGCTTGCAGATATTTCTTTATCACGCGGTTCACGTCTTCGAGAGTGAGTTTTGCGAGCGCTCCACGAACGTAGTCATTGAAGTTCCCGATGCCATAGAACTTGCTGTCCAGGGCGTAGCCTAACTGCTCGTCCTGGGCCTTGGTCAGTACGTTCACGTACTTGCTCAGGAACTGACGTGTTGCTTCGAAGTCTTCTTTCGAGAGCCCGTTCTTCGCGAGTTTGTTTAATTCATACAACGCAGCTCGCAAGGTGAACAGTCCGTTCTTCGGTTCGACCGGGCGAATCCATATCTGAAAGATTTGCTGCTGGCGATCGAGGTTCGCATCGGGATGGAACTGAAACATTCCGCGGGGAAAATATTCTATGTAAGCATAGTCTCCGTAGTTCAATCCTCGAATCGCGCGAAACCGCTGATACAAATAGCTGTTGCTCGAGCGGTGCTGTCCAAAATACGACTGCGCGACAAGCAGCGCCGGCCAGTCGGGGTTCGAGCGCGTCACCGGGATCGGAAAGCCCAATGAGATAGCCGTGCTGGCGGTGTCTTTCTCGATCACCTGCATCTCGAGACCGCTGATCTTCTCAGGTTCGGGGAGTGTAATTCTGGCGGCTTTTCCCGGCGCGAGCTTCGCTCCGAAATCAGCTTCGACTTTCGCATCAAAGCCTTTTGGATATCCTCCTGCCAGGCCCAAAACGAAGTTTGCCTGTGTGTAGTTGTCCCGATAAAACTTCTTCACGTCCTCAAGCGTCAGCCTCTCGAGCGATTCAACCGTCCCGGTGTTTTGATGTCCATAAGGACGATCTCCGTAGATGAAACTGTACAGCGCTTCTTTCCCAAGCTCTTCGTCGTTGTTGCCGCGCAGGTTGACTTTGAGAAAGTTAATCGCGTCTTCACGCAAGCGTTTGAAGTCATCTTCGCGCCATCCGGGATCGAGCAACATTCCAGAAATGATTTGATAGTACTTCTGAAGATTATCCACGTGAGTGGCGCCGGCGAACACGGTCACCTCTTTATCGACCTGCGAAGAGAAGCCAGTCGCCATCGGGTACATCGCCTGAACTATCTGTTCGTAGGCCATCGCGCGGCTGCCGCCATCGGAGATCATCGCGGCAGTAAGCGCAGCGACTCCTTCCTTGCCTTTCGGGTCCGATGCCGGCCCGGTGTTAAACAGCAAGCGGAAGCTCACCAGCGGGGACGAGTTTGGCAAAAGCACCGTTGCCATTGTTGGAGGAACCTTTCCGGCGCGCGCAGCAGGCGCGGCAACCGCAAACACTAAGATGATGGCAATTACTATTACTCTGCTGTTACTTTGCTGCATTCTTCGCGTTCTCCTTGTGCGACAGAGTGACGATCGTGCGGTGCGTGTCGACGAAGTACTTTCGGGCCATCGCCTGGATGTCTTCGGGTGTAATCGACGCGTAGAGTTCGTAGATCTTGTTGACGGTCTCGGGCGTCCGGCGAAGGGCTATGTAAGATGCAAGTCCCGCGGCTATGGCTTCGGAGTTGTCCAGCCCTAATGCGAAGCTGTAGCGCAGATTCGACTTCACCGCATCCAGTTTTTCCTTTTGCACTGCGGTCGTCTTGAATTGTTCGCACGTCTTCACTATTTCGCTCCTGACGTACTCGACGTCCTTCGAATCTTTGATTCGCGCGCCGATGCTCACAAGATAAGGATCACGATGATCCTCGAAGTCAGTGAACAGCGAGTCCACCTTTTGCTCTTTGATCACCAGCCGCTGATAAAGCTCAGAGTTCTGAGAGAAGCCCAGCGCCGCAATCAGATCGAGCGTGGCGTGGTCCTTTTGCTCATCCGAATAAGCCGGACACTTGAAACCAACCATAACCCACGGCAGCGTAGCCGTCGGCCAATCCACGTTACCCGTACGCGGCTCGGTCTGTTCGGCCTCATTCGGGATGTCGGGCGTGTAGTTCCCACGCTGCCAGCTCGCCCAATACTTGTTCACAAGTTGAGAAACGTTGTCGTGTTTCACATCGCCGGCGACAATGATGGTCGTGTACTCGGGGCGATAGTACCGCTTAAAAAACTCGAGGCTGTACTCATACATATTGGGAAAGTTCTCGATGTCGCGAAGGAAGCCCATCGTCGTGTGCTTGTAGGTATGCGTATCGTATGCGGTGTCACGCATCACTTCGAAGAGCTTGACCACCGGATTGGCGGCGTTTTTGTTGTACTCGCCGAGCACTGCCTTTGTTTCGGTCTTGAACAGATCGATTGGAACCTTGAGGTTTTGAAAGCGGTCGGCCTCTAACATCATTATTTGATCCAGGTCTTCTTTAGAAAACACCGTGTGATACACGGTCCGATCGTCGCTGGTATAAGCGTTCGAGTCGGCGCCGGCTTTCTTCATGATGTCTTCGTACTTCGCGGTAGGAAACTTGTCGGTGCCGCGAAACATCAGGTGCTCGAACAGGTGAGCGAAGCCGGACTTACCGGGTTCGACCTCATTGCGCGACCCGGCGCCCACCACTATGTAGAGGGCAACGATGTTCGGATAATCAGTAGGAATAGTAATCACACGAAGGCCGTTCGGCAGATCGTCTGTGAAATACTTGTAGGGAAAGATCTTGTTTTGGGCCTGCGTGGTGAAGGACATAAGCATACTCAGGAGGAGAAGCACTGCTTTTAACAATCTCATTTCAAATTTACCTCGATTGTGATGATTGAATTATCGGTTGGCGGTGAGCTGTTAAGCAAGGGCGCTAGTGGCGTCAGAATGTGCTGCTGGCTCCCGATAGCTCGACGCCCTGCGTGTTCGATGTCCTCCGCGTTGACCCTCAAGCTGGTGCAGGAAAACCGCAGAGGACCACCGAGAGCGCTGAGGGCTACTCCGTCGGAAGCGAGGATGGATGGACTCCCAGGACAAAATCGGGATTGTTCTTGCGCCGCCAGATGAACCCGTCGAGCACGTAATGCACAAGTTGCGGTAGTGCCAGCAAAGGAACCAGGATCAACTTGAAAGCACCAATCTCCCACGGCGAGCCGAACAGCCAGCTTCGGTCTTGCCAGACTCCCCGGTCCCAAAACATTTCCTCGATGTAAGCAATCGCCCAGAGACTAACGAGGAAGATCGCAGGACCGTGCACGAAGATTCGATAGACGCCTCGCCCGCCGGTTTGCTTCATTCGCGTTCGGCTGTACCAATAGATCAAAGCAAAATAGGGCACTCCGTGAATGACAACGTTGGTCACGGTGAATGCGTAGTCTGAGTTGAATCCAATGATTCCAACGTACCAGCACACTGCGGTTGTACCGACTACAATATCTTTGCCCGGATTCCCTTCTCTTTTCACGAGCCACCCATACACAGACTTCGCCGCATAAGCGCCAAGCGCAAGCCAGTAAATCGGCGCGGCGATGCGTTCGATCATCGAAGGGATGTGCGCGAAGTCATTCGCCAGGAACCACCAGAACTTCCTCGGCAGATGCGTGTGCCAGTAGATCAGAGGATAAAGGGTCGCAGAATAGACAGCAATCGTGTCGATGCATTTGCCCAGCAAGTCCCGCTCCCCGGCACGCGCTCGATAGAGTGCTACCCATCCGTACTGCTGGCGGATGAAATGAAACACAGCAAGGTAAGCAAGCACTCGCCAGAATACGAGCTCGCCTTCTGAATACAGCGCGACGCCGATTGCGAGGCCGAGCACCGGCACAAGCGTGTAGAGCCACGGCCTTCGCCGCAATTCGTCTTTGTCCAGATACACTCGAAAGCTCGTCGACCATACGTGCGCGACGTCTATGAGCAACACTGCGGGCACCCACGCCCAGTCAGGAGTTTCGCCGTAAAGCACTCCGGCGCGCGCGCCGATCCAGAGAGCGAGTAAAGAAACAAACGCGCTGCCCAGAAAGACTGTGAGGTCAGTGCGAGCGGAGAAAAGCCAGGGGCTGCGAATGGGCGACTGAGCGACAGGGAGAGCGGGTGACGCAGAACCGAGACGCGCCGAAGAGTGCATCGATCTATTCTCACCTGCCACAGAACTCAATTACGTTCCTCCAGCCTGATGCCTGTCTTTATTTCAGGCTCCCCTTCGCCGAGTTGCCCCGTCACCCGGTCTGCGAGTCGCTTCAAGCACTTCTTGAGCGGCGCGTGTGCCGTGATAAAAGGCTTCCTCGAAGAGCGGTACGCCGCTGAGGTCAGTGTTAGCGAAGTGGATTCCGCGATACGGTTTCGCCGCAGCCTTTCGAGCCTCGCTCCAAACAAAACCGGGCCGAGGTCTTATCATCGCGTGACCCCATCGCATCACGTCAAGACGCTCGACCAGCGAACGAATCTCAGGATGAGCGCGAGACAGATCCGTCAATGCCACGTCGGCCCATTCAGCGCGACCAGCCGACAGCAGTCTCGACCTCGCATCGCGAGGATCGGCATCGCAGAGCGGATAGTAATACGTGAACACAGTCGGTCCGCGATCCACCCCGCGCTGATGAGTCGCAACAACGTAACCTAGCGCTTCCCTGCTTTCGTAAAGAACATTGTCCCACGCAAGCGGAAAGCCTCGATCCAGCGGTCTGTCTTTCAAAAACAGATTCGCAACCATCCACGCACCGTATTGAAACTCCGCGACGTGGGGCGGCCGATTCTCTCGATAAGGTTGAATCACATAGCCTGTCAAGAAATGCGGCGCGGCGAAGATCACATGATGGGCATGGAAGCCGCTTGCGGTTTGTCCTTCGTGATCGATAGCGATTACGTCGACTCCCGATCTTCCATTTGATTCAGTAGGAACAATGTCGCACGCCGCCAGCCCCAGCCTGACCTTGGCTTTCACCTTGTTGTATAGGTGAGAAACCAGGTGGCCATTGCCTTCAGGCCACGTCATCAACGGTCTCGCTTCAGCACCCGGTTTCGTAACGCGCGATGCGAAGTAGAACAGTCCGGCCCATGCGCTCGCCTGGTCGAGCCCAAGTCCGTAATCGTCTCGACATGCATAGTCTATCAACCAACGAAGACGCTGCGAGTGCCACCCAAGACGATCAAGCCATTCGGCCATTGTGATCTTATCCAGCGAGGTCACTTCAACATCGTCGGATCCAGTGGCAATCGGAATCGCAAATGCTCGGCGAGCTTTGGAGTCGTGCCACGCAACCCATCGATTAACTTCAGCGTTGAAGGCGTCGAACTGCGCGAGGTCCTCCGAGTTTGCGCCGGCGCGCAGGTACAGGCCCTCGTACCACCGGCCTCGATAGAATACTCGCTCCTCAGGATCGCGACATAGAAATTGTTCGGCGATAACAGGCTGACCTTCGGCATCTCGTCCTTCGAGTACCCCCATCTCATCAAGCAACGACACCAGTGCGCCGTTCTCTTTCATCGGGGCCGGCAGATAATGCGCGCCCCACGGATAAGAAACAAGCGGTCCGGAACCGCTTCGAGACGTTCCGCCCGGCGCCTGTTCGAGCTCGATCAAGACGAAATCTTCGAAACCTGATTTGAGCAATTTCCACGCGGCCGAAAGGCCGGCGATTCCCCCTCCGACAATAACGACACCCGCGCGTTCCCATTGATCCGTTGAAGGCGTGACGCGTAAGCCGTCTCGAATGCGATGACCGATCATATCTGACGCACCGACGATTTCACCTTCGGGCAAAGGCAACGTCTCACGAGAACTACATGCGGCCATCGCCACCGGTAGACCCAGGAACGTCGCCAAAATCTCGCGTCTTGTAAAATCAGACATAACATTTCAACAGGCAGAATGCACAGGATAGAACATCCGAATAGAGGTTTGGCTTTCGAAAGAGTGAACCTAAACACGAAAACGCAATCGTACCTCTCCGAATTATGCTGTTCATCCTGTCTATCCCTGTTGGATTATTCGTATCGCTTCCACTCGGACTCGTAATAACGAACAAGCGCTTGATTGTCTAACCGGTTCACTTCGACAGAAACCGCCGCGAGGTCTGACGGCAATACAAACATCGCGGCCATAGCTTGATCATCAAGGAACCGCAGACCCGCGGGCGTGTGCGCCGGCAGATCGAATGGCGTTAGCTGGGCCAGCGCGAAGCCCCATACTCCGAAAGAGGGCACTGCGGTTTGATAAGGCCTAACCGCAAACCCCGCCGCTTCCATGGTCTTTATGATGCACCAGTATGAGTTTCGAGCGAACAGCGGCGAGGTACACTGGACCGATATCGCCGCCTCGGCAGATAGGCTCGCCTTGAGCAAGCGATAAAACCGGGTCGTATAGAGTTTGCCCAGCGCGAACGTGTTCGGATCAGGAAAGTCGACAATCGCGACATCGAACGCGCCGCGCGGCGCCTCGAGCCAGATCATAGCGTCTTCGTTGATTACTTGAACGCGCGGATCTGACAATGCGTCCTTGTTCAATTCAGCGAGAGGCGCAAACGCGTGAGAGAGGTTCGTCATCGCCGGATCAAGATCAACCAGAGTGACGGATTCTACAGACGGGTAACGAAGGATCTCGCGGACCGCGAGCCCGTCACCTCCTCCAAGCACAAGCACGCGGCGCGGTGAGCCGGTCAGCGTCATCGCGGGATGAACCAGCGCTTCATGATACCGATATTCGTCGGCAGAGCTGAACTGCAAATGACCGTTCAAAAAGAGCTGAAACCCGGCGCGGCCTCGGGTAACAACAATCCGTTGATACGGGGTCGTCCGTGAATAAATAATCTCATCGGCGAACAACTCATCTTCCGCAAGCGTCGTCAGCGCGTTCGATTTGATGATCCCGATCCCCAGCAGCGTTATGACTATCGCCGCTCGCGCTCGCAATCCGGCGACGTCGCCCTTGATCAACGGTCGCATAAACCACGTCGCCCACAGACCTACCCCCGCGTTTAGTAGTCCAAATAACAGCGAGGTTCGAACCAGGCCCAGCTTCGGGACCAGGAATAGCGGAAACAGAAGCGACGCAACGAGCGCCCCGACGTAATCAAAAGTCAGCACCCGCGAGACAAGCTCCTTGAAGTCGAGCACGTCCTTGAGTATTCGCATCAACAGGGGGAGCTCGAGCCCTACCAGCACACCTATCGCGAAGACCAGACCGTACAGAACGACCGGAAAGTAACTCAACCGGCCGAAGCTCACGAACAGCAGCGGCGCCGATAAGCCTCCGAGCAGGGCTACGCCCAACTCGACCTCTATGAACCTGCGAGCGAGCCCCGTCTCGATGAAGCGAGACAGCCACGCTCCAGCGCCGAGCGCCGAGAGATAAATCCCGATGATGAGCGAGAATTGAGTGACCGAGTCCCCGAGCACGTAGCTGGCCAGCGTCCCGGCGAGCAGCTCATAAACGAGCCCGCACGTTGCTATGATCAGCACGTTCAGGAACAGTACAGGCGTGCGATTCATAAGGAATAGTTTTCAGTTTCCAGCTTGCAGTTCTCAGTCCGCAATCGCAGTCCTGGCTGAAAACTGGAAAACCGAAAACCGACAACTGCCTTTACCCGTGCACGGCGGCGGCGACGATCAATGCGATTCCGATGATCACGGATCCGATGATAATGGCAAGCGAAGTGTTCTGGTCATCTTCGATCTCTTTGCGAATCGAGAACGGCGAGACCTTGACTATGATCCAGAACGCGAGCCCGAAAAACAGCAGCCCGATTATCGTGAAAGCGACCGTCGTTACAACTAACCTTGCGAATGGGTCGGTTGGCATTATTTCCCTCCTCGGTAACCTGAGTGCCAGAAGTGAAACGAGCGATAGCCGCCGGGCGACTGGCGCACATCGGCGGGCACGCGTTGTCTTTCGGGATCGCCGAATTCTTTCCCAGTGAATGCGACTAGCGAATAACCGGCGATTACTACGATTCCGATGATCAAGTAGAGTTTGGTAAGCATTGAAACTCCTCGGTTCAGCGTCCAGAGTTCAGGGTTCAGAGTTTTGGTATCCGGAAGCGTCTATTTGTACTTCGCTCCCTTCATTCCCGATTGGCGAAGATAGTTCATCAGCCCTCCGATGAGCCGCTTAGTTGGTTCGGCCAGTCTCTTGACAGAGAGGAACTGGGCCTCATTGATGTACGCCTGATCGAGGGCTACGTAGAGTTGCGCCTCGATCTCGCCTATCGAGCCTTCGGCGATTGCAAGGAACTGCATGAACTCCTTCGTGCCGCCCCGCTCAAATCCCTCGGCGATGTTTGACATAGCGGAAACCTCTGCGCGACGTATTTGATCTCGGAGTGCAAAGTCCTTTGAAAATAGACCACCCTTCGAATGCCGATATATTTCTCGCGTCAGTTCCCGGGCCTTCTTCCAAGTTTCAATGTCTTCAAATCTCGTGATAGTCGCCATCTGATTTCTCCTTCTCTGGATGTTTATGCCCAGGAAGTCGAACCGAAAACAATGTGAACCTGAACCAGTAACTCTGAACCCTGAACTCTGAACTGGTTTCAACTACCGAACGGGCTATAATCGCTGTCCGCCCAGCGGCGGCGCTCGAAGCTGAAGTGATGAAGCGCAATAAAGACCGGAATGATCGAGATGAATAGCATCGCCAGGAACCAATGCAACATCCGCGGCACGCCCTGTTCGATGCGAACACTCAACGTCACCGGTTGCTGCCACTTCTCCCATTGCGCCTCGAGCCGGAGCATGTACTGACCCGCGGGCATCGCTGAGAGATGAATGCTCGGCGACTGGCTTCCTTCACTCCACGATTCACCATCGTCTACACCGTGATAATACTCGACCGGCAGCGAGAATGTTTGAACATCGCCGGTTGCGTCGCTTATCAGATCGCCGTCGACATACAGCCAGGTGTTATCGACGTTCGATCGCGCGGTTACTCTGATATTCTTGTGGCCGTTCAATTGAAACGGTTCGCTAAAGACCGATTGCGTGCCTTCGGAATTCGCAACCGGTTGAAAGGCGAATGTCTGTTCGTAGACCTTCGTGCGAGACCCGGTAGCGTTGATCACCAGGCCAAGTACAAAAATCGCCGCCAGCAGCAGACCCCAATACTTGTAGACTTTCTTGTGAAGGAAGGGTTGATTCGGCGCGATCTTCGATGTCCGAGGAAGCCCGGTTATTCCAAAAGCCTTCTCGACATCTTCCCGCTTCATATAGGTTCCAAGCGACCAGTTGATCTCACCGGTCTGAACCGAGCGCGCCTTCTTTACTTTCTTCTTTGGCGCAGTTGCGCTTGCCTCTGCGGTGCCGGTCAGTGCTGGCTCCAACGGCATTAGAGTGGCTTCCATCGAGAGCATGCGCGGCGGATGAACATAGTCGGCCGATCGAGTTGTCTCCCCGACTTCAACCTTCCAGTAGAATTCACCGATCACGTAGTCGACCCGGGCAACTGCGTCTTGATATAGTTTGAAGCGTTCTCCTTGAAACTGAACCGTGTCGCCCTTACCGCCGAACGCGCCGCTCGTATGAAATACGTCGCCCGGCGGCACCGCCTGAACGTAGCTCCAGTTGCCGTCGCTTCGAACCAGCCAGCGGAATCCGAGCTGTGGGTTGTAAAGCAGGAACTCTTCCCAGTCGTAGGGAATGCCTTCGTACTCGACGCTGCGGACCATGAACCCGATGACCATCTGCTTGACGCCTTCAAACTCGCCGACCGAGCCGATTGGAATCACCAACGGAGTCTTCGGCGGCTGAAGCGCTTGCATGAACTCGAGCCGGCCCTGGCTTACATCGAGCAACGAGCCGCAGTTCGGACAGGTGACCCGGAGTGATTGGTCGGGAGCGCGCAACTCGAGCGGCCCTCCGCATTGCGTGCAATTGAGCTGGGTCGACGTAATATGACGCGCTTCCGTTTCGCGCGCGACCGCAATGGAAAGCCCGAGCTCCGCAAGCGTCACTTCTCGGCCGACGAACACCAGAGGCGGAGTCTCGCTGTAATCCAGCGTCGCAAAGATACCGTGAGGGCCCGACAAATCGGCGTATTCGTATTCAGAGCCCGGCGTGAGTCTGTAAGGTATCTCACCTTGCGCCCCGAGCTGTGTCGCTACGCTCTTTTCGGCGACTATCAATGGCACGGAAGTCGGCAACGCCGCAATCGGCTCGCCCAATTGAATGGTTTCAAAAGGCGGGATCAAACCTTGCTCTGGCAGTGATTGCCCAAAGGTGAGATAGAATCGGCCCTGGGCTTCGGCGAGCCAACCCCAGCGCCCGTCCTGAAACGCGGCGTACCACTCGTCCCACATTCCGCCGGCATCGTGACCAAGCTGCGCGCGCCCAGTCAGCTCAAAAGAAATGTTCTGATAAGCGCCGCGCAGACCAACCTCGAGCGGGGAGCCCGTTTCCACCAGCGCGGCGACTTTGCCGAGGTCTTCCAGCTTGCGGTCGCCGCGCGCGACAACTGATTGGCAAAAAGCACAAACGACTACGATGGACGAGCCCATCCTGAAGGTGATCGGGCCGCCGCATGCTGGACATGAGGCTTCTACACTCATCAGCGGGTAACCTCAGGCAAAGGCGGGAGACTTGAAACGCTCGCTTCGAATGCAGCATCGCTTGATGCCTCCGATCCTCGCTGAGCTTCCGAACCACGGACCGCCGTGCGAACGATTACTCTAGTCGCTCCCAACAATGTTTGTAGTCTTGCTTCCCATTCGAACGGCGGGCGAGGCCGGCAACAAAACAGATTGAAGGTCGCCCTTCTCGTTTCTGGAAATGTGTGACAGGCGAGATGGGATTCGGTTAGCAGGTACAAGCCGGTCACGCCGCCAGGCTGGGGAAACTGATGCCACAAGGGTTCGCCGACGACGCGCAACCCTAGATCGGCTACGACTTCTTCGCAGACACCACGAACTGCTTCGACATCGCGAAGGAGGTCTGCAGAACAGCCTTCCGCGTCTACCAGCCACTCAGTGCCAAGATTCATGATGATTGCTTTAGAGATATCACCGACGAACGGTGACAGGTTACAAGGACAGACTGCGTCGTGCAAGTCTGCCGATCAGCAACCGGCACGATCCGCCAACCCAGTAACGTGAGCTGGCTTACCTAGCGTTCTTTGGGATAGAATGCGGCGATCGAGCCTATGGGAAGGGGCCGACCCTCACAGACGCATAGAAATGAAGATGCTCGCATCTACTCGGCAGATTGTTTCAGCATCCGTCTAGCTCCGATTGAAGGGATTTCAGATCTCACATCCTAAAGGAGGGGCAAATCATGAAGACGCACAAGGGAGGCTCACTCAAGGGCCGCGCTGGAAACTCCGTCGACAAGAAGCAAATGGCCGCCTTGCTAAAGGCTGCGCCCGCGGCTTCGGCGCAAGACTTCGTCGATGGCCCGCGCAAAGGCGAGCATCATCCCCCAAAACTCAAAAGCACCGACAAAACAGCACCAGCCAAGAGCAGCAAACTCAAGTACGAAACTGAAGGCGCTAAGACGAAGGGCGTTAAGCCGAGGGGACCTTCAGACACACCCGCTCCCACCAAAAGCTGGCAAGCCACGCTCGCGGCGAAAGGCGGATTCCCGGCGGATGCCCAAATTGCCGTCTCGAACACGCACGTTATTATCACCAGCCGACAGCGCATGAGGTACTACGATAAGAATGGCGCCGCGCTAGGCAACGACTTCAGTTCGACGACTTTCTTCAGCGCCGGCTTGAGCCTCAAGGACGCGGCAGGGAACACTATCGACTCGTGGAACGACCTTCGCTGCATCTTCGACTCCTACCGGAAGCGGTTCTGGGTAACGGCCTATGCAGGATACAGCGGCGCTGCGAATGTTCCCGCTGCCAAGCGGCGGTACTACATTCCGATGGCGGTCTCGAAGACGCAAAACCCGCTAGACGGATGGTATTTCTATTACACGGACGGCGCGGCTCAACAGGGGCAGGCCAACAGTTCGATATGGCTGGCGGGCGACGCGCCTGACTATCCAGTCATGGGGATCGACAAGCTCGCCGTTACCATCACACACTCCGTCAACAACACAAACCGCAGCTATTGGCGCGTGTTCTTCTTCCCGGCTGACTCGTTTGCCGCCGGTCAGTTTCAGAGCGGCTGGCAGTTTTGGGACTTGAAGAACCCTGATGGCAGCGCGCCCTCGATAATCGCCCCGGCGGTTCATCACGGCTCGCCAGGCGGCGGCCGCGCCTACTGGCTCAGCAGGCAGGGATCGGACAAGATCGTCGTGTGGGCGATCACCCATCCATTCGACGCGGCGCGCGCTGTCAAGGCGGTGGCCGTGAAAAGCGCGAACGGATTCAGCAGCCCGGTCAACGGACAACAGAAGGGCTCCACCAAAGTGATCAAGTTCACCAATCTCGGAACGAATGTGATGAAGGCGGCGTACCGAAATGGATTCCTGCATATGGTGACCAACGACGCGCATGACTGGGGTGGCATCGGAAAGGTACGTACTTCAATTCACTATTTGCGACTGCCCGTCTCGGAATGGCCCAGTGTTCCGGCGCCACCGGCGTCGGGAGGCGTCGATCGCGTCTTCGGAGGGGGCAGCGTCAACGAGGATATCACCGGGTTGAAGCACTACGGTTGGGCGGCAGTCGAGGCGAACAAAAACGGCGACGCCATCATCGGGTATGCGCGCACCGGTGAGAAGCTCTATCCTGAGGTTCGGGCAAGCCTTTATAAGGCGACCGACGGCGACATTCGCCCGAGCTTTCAGGTCAAGGCAGGTGACAAGGCGGCCGACAACCCGAACATTCCAGGTGCGAACGCCATTCTTCCCTGGGGTGACACCTCGGGCGCTTCAGTTGATCCGTCGGACGATACCGGTATCTGGATCGCGCAGGAGTACGCCAGCAATACGGCCAATGGTAATGGAAACTACGATATTTGGGTCGCGAAATTTCTTAGTTAGTAAGACTTCTGCGGCCCAGAACATTTAAGACTTCGGGCAGGGTGGCTGAGGGGCGTTCTCCCCAGGGCGCCTTCTCAGCCGCCATGCTAAATCAAGTGAGCTTACTCACCCAACTAACCGTCTCTCTTATTTGAGGGAAACGAACCCGGCACTGAGGCTAGGACGGCTCTTGCAGAAGTACCTACCTCAAGCGCTTGGACGGCAACCCGATATGTATGTGCGCACCGGTTGCCGAACCTGGCACCGCATAGTGAAAAGCGATAAAGGGAATGCCCTGGCTTCGGAGATAGTCCATCAGCGCTTTCCCTTCACCGCTATCCGGGCTCAGCGCCACGTCCATTGCGTTGCGATGATCGAAGCCCAGGTGATCGTGAACTGCTGTCTGACCGAACGCGCTGATGGGAAGCGCGTGCTTGAATCTCGATGTAAAATACTCCTCGACCTTGGATGCGTCCGAAAGCGCCCAATGCGTTGGGCCGTTGTAGCGGATCAGCGCCGCTGTCGCCTGATAAGTGCCCACTCTCGATGGCCCCAGTTTTTCGAGTTGTCGCTCGCCGCTGGCTTCGGCGATCAAGTTGTCTGACTCGCCGATCTCCTTCTTAGTCGAGTTGACCTTCGCCTGCGCGGAGGCAAGCGCCTGCTCGCTTTCCTCAACCTCTTTTTTGGAGATGATGTTTTGAGACAGCAAAGCTTTGCGCTTCTCCAGAGTCTCGGTGGCCGTTTTGACGTCCGCCTCTTGAAACACGAGGAGTTTTTGCAGGCTGTCCTTGTAGTTCTTCGCGGCTACTACCAGATCGGCTCTAGCCTGCGAAAGTTGACTATTGAGCGTCGGTTGCGCCTTGCGAACGGGTGTCTTCTTCTTCTTGCTCTGTGCGTATGATGTCTCGCACGCTGCAATCAATAAGACTGACAACAGAAGCGCGGCAAATCGTTTTCGACAGGAAGCAGAGCCGAGGCGAAACATCGAGGACAGAAGCGGCGTTTCGCGCAAAGACTCCAACATCGGCAGAGTCGCAAAGAGTTCATTTGTTCTCGCCGCCTTCATCAAATCTTCTTTTGGTCGTAGCGCTCTGCTAGACGCCAGCGTTGAACCATCACCACGTGACCGTCAGGTTTAAGCCGCACGCTGATTTCGTCTCTTCGGTTCGGTCTTCCGCCTTCGCCCCGCGCCAGCACATCGACAACTTCTCCGTAGCGAATCACGCTGGTGAAGGTTCGAAACCCCACAATGTCGCCCACTCGCACTGTCTTAATCATAGCACTCCGACGGAGATTCAACGCAATGACGCAAAGCCGCTAGGACGCAGAGATCCTGGGCCGGACTTGCGGCATTGCGTATCTGCGGCTTTGCGACTTTGTGTTGGAGTCTGCCCTTAACCCTTCACGGCGATGCACGCAACTTCGATTCCCATTCCACCCAGCAACTGAGTGCCGACCGTTGCTCGAGCTGGAAAGTCTCCGCTGAAATACCGCCGGTAAACTTCATTCATCTTGGCGAAGTTCGCGAGGTCGGCAAGATAGACATTGACGTTGACCACGTCGGCAAGGTTCCCGCCGCCGGCCTCGATGATAGCTTTGATGTTCTCGAAGACCTGAACCGCTTGCTCTTCGAATGACGCGGGCATCTTGCCGGTTTGCGGATCGAAGGGCCCCTGTCCAGCGACATAAATTGTGTTGCCCGCTACCATCGCCTGGCTGTACGGGCCGACCGGCTTGGGAGCACGCTCAGTTGAGACCTTCTTTTTTGAGCTCTTTGGCTTTACCGGGACTTTAGTTTTCGCAAATCCGCTTCCCGCGGTTCCGGCGGCGAGCGCAGTCGCGCCGGTAGTCGTGATGAAGTTTCTTCTAGTCATCCTATTAGCTCCTCCGTCTTTGTTTTTTCTAGATGTCCTTCAAGACTGCGGTGCGATCGAACAACCGTTCTCCAGAACTTCGGCGCATCAACGGTTATTTCTGCAAGCCACCTTATGAACGGCCCGGAATCATAACGTCTTCAGAAATGCTATTAATGCCTTCCTGTCTTCAGCTGAAAGGTCCAGCCCGAACTCGTGCCCCTTCACTGCGCGCGTCTTCACGCCATAACCCTTAAAGCCGGTCGGCACATAATCATCCCGCAAGCGGCGCTCGTCAAACCAATCTTCAAGCGTTGCGACCGAGCCGCCGTGTCCGAACGGACCTCGATACCACACGCCTTTCAAAGAAGGGACCTTGTAATAGCCGGTTCCGCGCCGCGTCTTCATCGTAAGCATCGGATCCGTTCCGACTGACATCGAGAGGATGTCGTATTTCTGACGGTGCTCAGTTGGCACTTTGAATCCATCTGCGGGCGTCAGCTTATTGTTTGTGTACAAAGGAGGCGTGTGGCATCCTGCGCACGCTTCGCGCTTGAACACCTCTTGTCCACGCACGATGTTAGCGTCGGATTTGTTCGGATTCGGCGGCGGCTTGAGTGAGTAAACGTACAGCGCCAGCGCGTAAAGCTGTTCGTCACTGTAGCGGCTCTCGGCCGCTGGGTCAGGCAGCTCGCCTTTTGGCCTGAAGGACCCGTACAGGGAGAGCACATCAGCACCCTGATTGAGCGCAGCGTAACGCATCAAGTCTGCGATCGTGCGATGCCGGACGAGGCCGCTTGAATCAAGATAGCGCCGGTCCTTTACGCCGATCAGATCGGGAATGCGCGCGGGAAAGAAGGCGCTCGATCCCTGCCTCGCGCATACGCCGGGCGTGATCGCTTCGAGGATTGAGGCTATTTCATCAACGGACATCCGCTCCGGCAACGCGTTCGGATCATCGCTGACCCAGGGAGCGGCATAGCTTCGACGCATGAAATCTCTGAGCTCTCGTAATGCTACGTCTTTATCCCTCGCCTGGGCCGCTTCCAACCTTGATTCGTACCCGAAGGTGCGGTCATCGGGAAAGTTCCCTTGCGCCCCTTTGATCGTACTCCCGTCCGGCATTACGCGAGTGTGACACATCGCACAGGAGAGAATTCCAACTTCTACTTTTCCTTTCTCCCTGATCACGTATCGCATATTTGGGAAGACACCTTCTCTTGTTATTGGCACTCGGTTCTTTTGATACCAATCGGGATCTCTGACCTCCAAGACCAGCGTGCCCGAAGACACGAACTCGATCGGCGCGTCAAAGACGATCTCTCCAGCCTTGATCCAGTCTTGCTCAGATTTGAGTTTTGCGGCGTCGAACGTGATCTCTGGTTCCAACCTGCTGAGCTGTTCGAGATATTCCGGCGGCTCCTTACCGGGGGCATAGATTGGATAGCTCTTGAAGATCGGCCGCACCGGAATGCGATAGTAGTATTCGGAGGAAATATGTTTAGGAGATGCGGCGGCATTGGCGATCGGTAATTCTAAGGTAGCAACCTCGTCATCGACCCATGTCTTTGGAATGTGAGGAATCCATTTCGCATTAGTCTTCTGCGCAATCCCTCGCTCCACAAAGACCAGGGCGCTCATGACAAGGCAGGGCACCAGAAAGTAAAGAAGCCTTCTTTGTTTCATCACACCCTCAGCTCATAGCGCTCTAGTAGTTTCCTAATGATTGAGTTTGTCCGATTCGGTGAGGTCGGCTCGAATTCGTGTAACATGCCGATCCAGTCTATCCAATCTGTATTTCAGTCGGCACTTCTGGATTCATCAACGATGCGCCGCCGTCAGCATAGATCACCTGGCCCGTTATCCAACCAGCTCGATCCGAACAAAAGAGAGCTACAACATCGCCGATATCTTCCGGAGTTCCCAGGCGCCCCATTGGCGTCCACCCGCGCGCGTGCCAATTCCTGATGAGATCTTGCGCTTCCGATGGAAGAGTGTTCAACACGCTGTCCTCCGTCCAACCGGGGCTGATGGCATTCACGGTGATTCCGCGCCTGGCCAATGCTACCGCAAAGTAACGAACCAGTGACTCCAGCGCCGCCTTCGCTGAGCCCATGCCCACCCACGGTTGCAATCCACCAGTGCGGCTCCCTTCTGCATAGGTGATGGCAAAGATTCTTCCGCCATCCGCCAGAAACGGAAGCGCCTCGCGAACCGCGACCAGGAATGCCTTACCCTGCGAATCAAAGGCGGCATCCCACTGTTCCAGCGTGATGTCCAACGGCCCCTGAAAGAACTCGGGTATTTCGGGGCGAGCGTTGCTCACGAATATGTCGAGCTTCCCGAACTCACCTTGAACTTTGTGAAGCATGTTGATGATCTGATCCGCATGCATCACATCAGCCTGGACCAGCACGCCATCGGAGCCTCGCTTGCGCACCTCCGCGAGCGTGTCCTTTGCCGCGTCCCCGTTTTGATAATAGTGTAAGGCCACTTTCACACCGCTCTCTGCCAGCTTCAAGGCGATTCCTCGGCCTATGCCGCGCGAGGCGCCCGTGATCAGCGCGTGTTTTCCATCTAGAGACATATGAACCTCCTTGAGTACAGTATCGAACTTCACAACGACTCGATTAGTTAACCTAACTCCTCGTACAAAGCCGGAACATACATCTGAGGTCGCTTCATTGCGAAGCGGACCCTATCCGTGTAACAAGAACTGCTTGTTCCAGACAATCTGCGACCGATCCTCTCTGACTTTCACCAGATCTAATCGATCTACGTTGCTCGGGTACTCCAACCTCAAGACTTCTGCTTCGCTCAAGACTCGAGCACATCGATCAGCGTTTTCGCCAAACGCTCCCAGCGTAACGTGCGGCACGAAAGGGATGTCCTCTCTTTGATAAGGAGCAAGCATCCCGGTGTACAACTCAGCGTGAAGACGAACAATATCGGGGCTCCCCTCCGCGACCAACAGGAATAGAAAGTTATCCCTGGATTGTAACAATCGCTTTAATCGAATCGAGAACGGCTGCCAACCGCTCAACACTCCCTCAATATGGGAAACAAGCCGCTGCGCGCCGACGCCCTCCGGGACAGGAAACATAATAGTGATATGGGGTTCGATCAGGCTGACCTGTGGATCATATTCCTTTCTCAGTTGATTGATTCGGGTCGTGTCAACGTTGGGATAGTGAACCAAAGCGTAGGTCATCGGTGTGATTACTTCAGGAAGATGTCGTTTTTATGACATGCCCATCGGTTCGTCCGCGGTCGGCCCATAGATTGACGGGACCTTGGCCCCCGCCAGCCGAAGATAGACAGAGAATTGTCCGCGATGATGGATTTGATCGTGAAGTTCGGCCCACAGCGCATCGATTGCTCTTATTTTGTAGCCATAGAAATCGATGACCCTGTTCAACTCCTCGTCGCCCGCCTGAGCAATTGTGTTCTGCACCTCATTGTGAATCTGATTGAGCGCCTCCAGCATGTCCTTCAAGCCATCCGGCACGGCTGCGGGAAACTCCGCCCGGATAAGCTCGCCGCGCATTGCGACTCTGCAAACGTATTCCTCGCGGATGAGTGTCACTATTAGTTCCCTTGCCGTGCGTGATTTCTCGGCGGGTTTCAGGTCCAGCTTGTCTTCGGGGTACGCCCTCAAGACCTTCATTGTGATTGCGAACTCCAGTGCGCGAAATTCCATGATCTGTTTCTTGAATGGATCCATAATGTCCTCTTTGACTAATCTCCTCGCTTAATGAGCCGGTGACGCGCTCTCACCACCAATTGGCGTCACTTGCTCTCCGCCATTTTAGTCGCCTGCCAGCTCACGACCTGCCACTTGCCGTTTCGTTTGAGAAAGGTGCCGGTGTTCAAGTAGTTCGAGACTTCAGACTTCCCTTCCTTTCTACTTATGCCCACAAGCCGGAAAGCAACGATCGCCGTAGTGCCGTACTGCTGAATGCGAATGTCCTCGGCGGTGAAAACCGTCAGTGGATCTTCGGGTCTGGGGGCCGGGGCTGAGCGCAGGTCACTCATGATGTCCGCCTTGCCTTTCCGCCGTCCCGAAGACGTTGTGTAAATTAAATCATCGGCCCAGAAGCGATCGTGCATCGCCGCGTCGTTGCGCGAGGCGCCGTCCAGAAAGCTCCTTAGGAGCGCCGTTAGTTCAGCGGCATCCGGCGCAGTCTGCGCGTGCACACTGCCGGTCAGCATCAATACCACAATCGCTAATGAGACAATGGGTTTCATTTTCTCTCCTGAAAGTTCGTCCTTGAACGGAACGGAAGACTCACCTCGACGGTATATGAGTTGTCGTCACATCAGCTATCAACTTGTCGTTCTCGCCGAACACGGTCGTGCGCACGACGCTGACGGTTCTTCCCTTCTTCACAAATGACGCGATAGCTTTCAGCTTACCTTCTCTTTGGTTGCTGGCGAAGTTCGCATTCAGAGTTATGGCAAGCGGAAAACCCGACATTCCCTCTCTGGCCTCGGTCGATCCCATAGCAAGATAGGTAGCAGTCACATCGGCAAACCACAGCATAGCTCCGGCATGAACGCCGCCGTGAGGGTTCTTAATACCGGTTTGAATCGGCATTTCCGAAGTCACTCTTTCCGGTGTTTGCTCGACTATCTGAAATTCGATTCGGCCTTCGACTTTCATATGCAACCTACCTTTTTGGGAAAACCTCGCTGGAGACCTTGAGCATGCGACGCAAATCAATGGGAAGCCCGAGCGTCACCAAGCAGCCACGATTTCAGAATACCTGGATTGGCGTCATCAGTCGCGAAATACTCCTCAATCAGCTTTTCATAGAGTTCCTCGCGCTCGGGTTCTCTTAGATCGGATCCCAAAGGCATATGCCCGCCGTTTATGTAGCTGCTAATAACGACCTGGTCCATCGGCCAGCTGAGATAACCGAGCCGTTCGGGACGATGACAAACCGCGCAACTCATCGCTCGCCCCACAACTGTCTCGTTGAAACCGTCTCCAAAGCGTTTGCTACGCTCCTCCGGTTTCCCTGAACCGAGGCCCGGGCCAAATTTGGTGACATCCAGGTATTTGTCGAACCGGGGAGGGCCGTAAGTCCGGAACCGCCGGTTCACTGCATCAACCGCCGGCTGCTCGCTCGGATTCACGCTGCCCTCTTCCGGAAAGATTGGCAGAACTCCGCTCTTGTGACACCGTGCGCAGTTGTCATCGCCGTATCCAAGCTCCCAACGCCCCTTTACTTGTATCGCTCCGTCCCGTAAATAAGTCCTGAAATAGTCCTTGAAGTATGTATTGAATGTTCCATCGCCATTGGGAACCGCGGAAACCACCGAAAGATTGCGAGTGCGGTTACGAGTCCCCGGGTCGGTCACTCCGAACTGAACCCACTTCTCCGGAACACCAGCAGTCGAATCACCCGGTACTACGATCAGCAATCTTCGATAACTGTCGTCGTTATCCGGAGTCCCAAGATGCCTCGATGTGTAGCTGAAAAAGATGAGTTGATCGGACGGTGATCTTGTGGAGTTGATCTTTTGGAGAAAGGCTTTTGCTCGATCGAGAGTCTCCCAGCGGGTGACGGAACCGAGGAACCTTCGATTCAACAGGAAGTCCGGGATCTGAGCGAACCGGCGGGTCTGTCGGAAGTACTCTCTGTCCGCGACCGCAAAGCCAAGCTCGTGATCGGGCATTTGATCGACGGACACCGCTCGCACGTATTCGATGAATTCGCGATGGCGGCTGACAAATCCCTGGTTCTCGGCGAGTCTGTGACGTTGAATCGTATGATTGATTGACTCGAGCACTTTGTGATAAGCGGGGAGCGCATCATCGTCTTCGAAGGCCGCCCGCGCGGCAGCGACAACGGAGTTGACTTTAGCTCGGACCCAGGTTTCCGGGTCAAACTTCAATCGCGCGGAAGGTATGGCGGTGGGCGATTGAGCAAGGAGAGCCAGGCAAAGTAGGATGGTGCTTAGACGGAAGCGCATGCATACACTTCCTTTCGCGCCGGGACAACCGATTTCTGATTGCTGATCAACGTCGATGCAGTGCTTTCGTGGCGGCACCTTCTCCGAAGTCGGATTCAAATGCGTTTTTGACTATCATGCCACTGCTGCTACTCGCAGTATGACTCAGTCAGTTTGCGAAAGTGGTAGCCCATTGCCGCCAGCCTCATCGAATCAGCAAACGCGCCGCGATGATGGGCCAGCGTCTGTGTGAAGTAGCGCCAGAATTCCCAACGGTCGTGATCCCGGATACCCAGCTTCAGCGTGATGCGCGTGAGAGACGACAGGTCTCGAAGCAAGGTAGTACCGCGCTGCGATTTCGGACCGTGCTGCGAAACACGCCTCATGCACTCAAGCGCGCGATCGTAGTATTCGCGAGTGTCATAGATCGATCTCAAGATTGACTTGTAGCCTTCTACAAGCCGGGTGGAATCCATTCGCGTGACAAAGTTCAGATCGGAATGCGTATTGCTGCCTCCGCTCTCGCCCAGCAGCCGGCCTTCGCCGCTCAGCCGCCGCCAGAGTTGCGTGTTGGGCAGCGCTGTCAGGAGCCCGACCATTGCAAGCGGAATCGCGCTTTCCTTTATGAAGTTGGTCATTCGGTCGAAGATATCTTCAGGATCATTGTCAAAGCCGACGATGAAGCCGGCCATCACTTCGATACCGTAGCTCTGAATCGTCTTCACCGAGTCCAGCAGATCGTGACGAGTGTTCTGTCCCTTCTGCGCCTCTTTCAAGCTTGCCTCTACCGGCGTCTCGATGCCGAGGAAGGCACGATTGAATCCGGCTTGCCGCATCCAGTCGAGAAGCACCTGGTCTTCGGCGAGGTTTACGCTTGCCTCGGTAATAAAAGTGAATGGGCGATTATGGCGCTCCTGCCAGGCCGCAAGTTCGGGCAAGAATTTCTTGACGTTCTTTTTATTGCCGATGAAATTGTCATCGACGATGAATACGGTTCCGCGCCATCCGGTGTCACGCAGCGCGTCAAGCTCGAGAAGCATCTGTTCATTGCTCTTGGTTCGCGGAACGCGCCCGTAGATTTCGATAATGTCGCAGAACTCACAATTGAAGGGACAGCCGCGCGAGTACTGGACTGACATCGCGCTGTAGCGTCTCATATCGGTGAGCTTGAAATCTGGAATCGGCGTTAGTGCCATCGACGGACGTTCCGGCGCCTGATACAGGGGTTTGGCCTCTCCACGTTCGAGATCACGAATGATCTCTGGCAAAGTCTCCTCGGCTTCACCCAAAACAACGTGATCGGCCCCAGCCAAAGGTTCCAGCGTGGTGGTTACGAATGGCCCACCTACCACGATCTTCGTTCCCATGGAGTTGCAAAGCTTCACCACCTGTTCAAGCGATGGTTTCTGCACGATCATCGCGCTGGCGAATACGACATCCGCCCAGTCAATATCTTTGGGCTTTAGCGATTGCACGTTCATATCTACCAGCCGGCGTTCCCAGGAGTCGGGCAGCAATGCAGAAACGGTGAGCAGCCCGAGAGGCGGAAAAGCAGAGCGCTTGCCTTCAAAAGATAGCGCGTGACGAAAACTCCAGTAGGTCTCCGGGAATTCCGGGTAGACGAGCAGAACTTTCATTGGGTCTCCTTCTCAGATTCACTCACGGCAACTCAAGCGTAAGGAGGATATTAGACCCCGGACCGGCGATGTTCAACCGGTTTCGGGCCTTTGACATTTCCTTAACCATTCGATGCGGTGCCCGCGTCATGAAGGTTGCTGTCGAGGATCGATTCGCGTACCACCATTGCGCGATATTCTTCAGCGGATTGGAAGTACGAGCTTGCCAAGCTAGCGCGGCGACGTAGGGGCATCGACGCTTGAGATCAACACGGTGCACAACGGCTGGTTGCTAATGTCAGACCAGCGAACCGGCTTCGATCCGTCGTTCGAATTCTCGTCAGAGCCGTCAATGTAGGCAATAATCTCTACGCGCGTTCCTTTTGCCAACCCAACCGCTCTCTTGAAGTAATATGTTGCCTGCCAATCTGACTGATGACCTCGCACCCATATCAAGACTTCCTGAGAACCGTCAGGCCTGTAAGCGGTCGCTTGCAGCGAGGTAATTGATGGCTGTGATGAAGGTCGTATCGCGATTGCTTCAGTATCAGCCTGCGCCGTGAACGACGACACAACGCGCTGCGGCTGCGTCGATGCGATAATGATCGCATCTGTGTTAATTGCTATCTCGCTAACACGCCTGCGCGGCGGAGTCTTAGAAAAATACAACCCGACAGAGCTAAGGTCTTTAGCCGGTTCATTCGTACCGCGATAATGAAGCTTCACCGCCAGCCGAACACCTGCCGGCAATGGTTGCGCTGTACCGGGCTCGAACGCAGCCGGCTTCTGACCTGGTATCCAGACTGCCAGAACACGTGAGTTGCGAAGAGCATCCGATGAACCCCGCGATTCCGCCGCCTCACCTTTCACCTGCATCATCGTCGCGCCAGGCTGCGGGCTCTCCTCTGACTTGAGCAAATAAACGGTCGCACAGTGAACGACAGAAGCATTACCAGGCAATACGTCAACAGCAGTCAGCCACCGATCTTCTTTAGGGCTCGTCGACAGAGTGAAAGTTCTGTATTCGTCTGCGCCGGCCGCAATCACGGATTCTACTTCTGGATTCAAGATCAGATCGGGTTTCCCCAGCGGCCAGTCATTCGAGAACAACGGTTCAGAAGGCAAATCCTTGTCGTCCCCTCTTGGAGCTCCGCCTTCGACCCAATTGACGATAAGGTCAACGTCGCGCTGCGTCAGCTTCGGTGCGTTGCTGAAGTCGCCATAGCCCTTCACTGCGCTCCAGGGCGGCATTCGTTTCTCCAGCACTTCCTCCTTGATAGCCTTTGCCCAGGGCCGGGCCTCGTCGTAGGTTGCCAATGAGAACGCAAGCCCGCCCGCATGATGGCAACTGAGACAGTTGCGCTGCAAGATCCTGACTAGCTCTTTGTTAAACCTAACCTTAGTCGTGATCGGCTCGTGAGCGGTGGAGGTGAGTGCTAAAGCAAACCAGAAAAAGGCCGCGGAGAGTAACGACCCGGAAACCCGGCGACGGGTCGCCCCGTCTCCCAGTCTCCGAGTCTCCCCGTCGCTGTCCTTTTGTTCCTTCATACCAACAAGGGCCGACCAACCGCGTCGATTGGATCGGCCCTTCAATCGTAGCTCAATCTCGAACAACGTCACTACTTGTTTTGACTGACTGCCTGCGCCTTCTCTTGCGGCTTGTCGTAGGTGAAGCTCGTCCAGCCAATCATCATCTCTTCCCAGGTCTGATCACCCCATCGCACTTCTTTCTTTGGATCGGGGTTGTACTTGTTCTTCTCCGAGTTGTCGAAGTGGGCAAGACAATCCACTCGCGTTCCCTTTGGCGCGGCGATCGGTTCTTTCAAAGTGTAGTAGGTCTGCCACGCAAAATCATATTTGGGCACCGATAACAGGACTTGCGAGGTTCCGTCCGGATAGGTCGCCTTAAAGATGAAGTCTTTCCCGCGAAGATGCATATGCGGCATCAGCGAGTAGATGTGAGCGTCCTGGGTAAAAGTGAAGGTCGATTCAACCTGGTAGTTCGGATCACCAGGAGGAATGACGAATTTCGCGTTCAGCACCGGCCGCGTCATGACTTCATTCCTGGGAGTCTCTTTAGCAAAGACAAATCCGACGTAGGATTTGTCTTTCGTTTCCGTTCCGTTTGGTGTGTAGTGAACCTGGAATATCAAATCCGAACCCGCCGGGATCTTTTTCGCGAGACCCTTCGAGATCACCGCAGGCTGTTCGCCCGGCGCGTAGCCTACGATCAAGCGCTGAGGCTCGTTTGCTTTCTGTGCGAAAACGATAATGTGATGAACGACGCCGCGAACACCCGGTCGAATCTCGGCGGCCTGAATCCATTTGTCTTCTTTGAAGTTCGTCGGCACCTTGAAGTACTTGTACTCGACGACACCGCTCGCAGGAACTTGGTATTCGTTTGGAAGATAAAACACCACGTCCGGCTTGCCGATATTCCAGCCTTCCAGAAACTCCGGAGCCGGCGGCAAGTCTCTCACATTGCCTTCTTTAGCGCCTTGATCGACCCAGGCTGTGATGGTCTCGATGTCCTTGTCGGAGAGCCTGCGATCGTTAGCGAACTGGCCGAAGTGGGGATCGGCGTGCCAGGGTGGCATCACTCGCGTCGCGACCTTTTCCTTTATCGACCGAGCCCACGGCCGGGCCTCCTTGTAAGTCAACAAAGACATCGGCGCGATCTCGCCGGGCCGATGGCATTGAACGCAGTTGTTAAAGAAGATCGGAGCGACATCCTTGAAAGTCACATCGTTCTTCTTCGCGTCACCGGGGCCACTGGCCGACACAACGACGCCGAACAAGGTTACTGCGATTATAAAGAGGAAGGCCGACAGCGCTTTTCTCATGGATCTCCTTCGAAACAAGATACGGTGAAGACTGCATCAAAGATACTGCATTGGGCGCTAAACTTCTAGCAGAACATGTAGAGGGGGGGCCCTCCGTGGCCGCCCCAGAGTCATCCAAAGGGCTCTCATCTCCACGCTGGGGGGCACAGAGAGCCCGCCCCTGCACGTCAATTTCTTTGCGCACCCTGCAGGGCAACCTTATTGACTCTCACCGCTTTCATCGTGCGGCCATTGATTTCGAAGGTAAGCCCGGTTACAACGCCCTTGTCATTTTTTAGGAACGTCACCTGCGCGTCGAAGATCTTGAAGAAGAATCGCGTCTCGGTTTCAGGAAAAGCCTCGATCTTGGGCTGCCCCGGCGCGGTGAACATCAACTTGTCGCCTTCGTGACTGATCGTGAACGTCGCGGGTCCGACTGCGTATTCTCCGGCGTAAATGTCATACAGTTTCGGATCGACCTTGATCGCATTTCGTACCGGCTGATCCGTGACGTAGTCGAAATACCCGATCATCATCTCGTCATAAGTCGGATCGCCGAAACGCACCGTCTTGGTAGGATCAGGGTTGTATTTGTTCCTCTCCGAATTATCGAAGTGAGCAGTGACGATCAACTTCGTGCCTCTCGGAATTGAAAGCGGCTTCTCGAGTTTGTATAGCGTCTGCCAGTTGAAGTTGTAATTGGGAACGAAGATCAAAGTCTCGCGTCTTCCGTCCGGATAAACGGCCTCGTACTTCATGTCCTTGCCGCGAACGTGCATATGCGGAAGGAAGGTGAACAACTCGACGTTGCGGCTGAAGGTGTAGCAACCAGTCACCTGATGATTGTCGTCGCCGGGCGGGATCTTGAAGTAGTGATTGATCACTCCGAACGACGTGAGCATTCTGTCCGGAGGCGCTTTAGCGAAAAAGAGTCCGACGCTCGATCGATCTTTCTCGACTTTGCCGGTGGTCTTCGAATAGTGAACCTGAAGGACTATGTTCGAGCCTGCAGGAATCGACTTTGCTGTGCCGGCCGGGAATATGTCGAGGTCCTTTCCGGGTGTGTAAAAGCACAACGGCAATCCCAATCCTTCCTGTCCGCTGCCACGCGCGAAGCCCCCGTTCGGCGCGTCGCAACCGTTATCGTAAGCCGGAGCGTCCAGCTTGGTGCGAATCAAGGTTCCATCCTGATAGAAAATAGACTGCGCGCTGGGTCGTCCTTGTGTAACTTTCCATTGAGCCTGGAACTGCGGAGTCTGGATGAACGCGATGACGTGATGCACAACTCTTTTGTTGCCCGGGTGAATCTCGGCAGCTCGAATCCACACGTCCTCCTTGAAGCTGGTCGGCATTGTGAAGTTGATGTACTCGTCAGGACCGTTCGCTGCTAACGTGTAGTCATTCTGCATCGAGAGCACAACGTCCGGTTTGCCGATTTTCCAGCCATCCGGGAAGCTCGGCGCCGGAGGCAGATCTTTAGGGTTTCCTTCCTTCGCGCCCGCATCCACCCAGGCGACCACGGTGTCGATCTCTTGCTGGCTCAGCCTGCGATCGTTTGCGAACTGCCCGTAATGCGGATCGGCATGCCAGGGCGGCATCTGCTGGGTGACTACCTTCTCTTTGATCGATCGCGCCCATGGCCGCGCTTCCTTGTAAGTCTCGAGCGACATCGGCGCGAGGTCGTTAGGCCGATGACATTCAGTGCAATGCTTATAGAAGATCGGCGCAACGTCCTTAGTAAAAGTGACGGCCTTCGCGGCCTTATCGCTCGCGCCCGTGGCAGGCGACAAAATCAACCCGGCGGCCGCCAATAAGATTCCCACTGATAGAATTGAAAGCGCTTTTCTCATTCTCGATTCCTCCTTCTCCCAACTCTAACGAGCGCTCCTGGCTCGCGCCACTCTTACTTTCCCTTTATTACTCGAGCGATCGTCCGCAGATCACTACGCCCGATCTCTCCGCTTACGATGAGCGCCAACACATAAAAAACGGATAGCGCGAGGAGTTTAGCAATGATGATGACCTTTGAGGAAGGGGCCAAAAGCAGCGACACGCCGTAGACCGCGCCGGCGCAGGTTGCGATCCGAACCGCCGACCAGAACGGCATCAACCCTCCGAAACTCTTGCCAAGATACGCGCACGCGGCAAGGACCCCCATCAGCATGGACGCTGTGGTTGCTGCTGCCGCTCCCACCAATCCGAAGCGCGGAATCAACACGGCATTCAACACAGCGCTCGCTCCGAGGGTCATCACTCCGACCATCAAAGATACTCTCGGATGTCCGCTTGCCGAGATTATGGTTGTCAGGACGTACAGCAGTCCGAAAAACAGCATGCCAAAGGCGACGATGCTCAGTGCGCTTGCTCCGGCCTGATAGGCTTCGCGATAGATAACTTTCAGGACTTCATTAGCGTTCGCCGAGAACACGGTCGCGGTGAGCGCCATAATCATAATTGAGTACCGCAGCGTATTGGAGATATAGCTTTGGGTTTGGCCTCTATCATCCTCAAAGGTCGACCGCGAAACGAGCGGAAAAATCACAAAGGTAATCGAGATGATTATCTGATAAGTGAGATTCGCAACGTCAATGGAAGCACCGTAGAATGCAGCGTTCTCGCTCGCCATTCTTGCGTCCGGCGATGACAGGGATTTGATAAGCATCAGATCGACCTTTTGAAGCAGCGTCAAAACGAAGGTGAACAGCAGAAGATATGATTGAAACTTGAACAAGTCTCGCTGTTTGACTTCCCCTTTGCGTCCGGCTCCCCTCCCGAGGAGCACTGACAGCGCCAACACACAAATGGCGGCGAGCGCAAAGCCGCCAACGCCGCCCATCACTCCGAACCCCATCCACACAAACGCGATAATAAAGGCGAGCTTCAACGTCGAATAAGCGGCGTCGAGCGATGCCTGCAGCAGGAACTTCCTCTGACCGTTAAAGTAGCCCGTATATACCGAGTAAAATGCATACGCAAGCGTGATCAGCGAAGCCAGCCGGAGATAGTTCGTCAGCCTTGAATCGTTGAGAAACCGCGCAACACCCGGCGCGAGAAAGAAAAAGCCCAGCGCCGCCGCTCCGCCGACGTAAACCTGCAACGCGAGGGCCTTTGCCTTCACCGAATCAGCTTTGGCCTCTTCCTGTGCGATGTACCTGGAAACCGTTTGATACGTGCCGGTCACGATAACGGCGTTGATGATCGACACCGTGTTTATCACTACCTTGTATATGCCGTAGTCTTCGGGGGTGAGGAGATAGGTTAGTGTAATGGCGATGGCATAACCGCTCACCATGAACCAGATCTTGGCTCCGGTTATGTAGATCGTTCCCCGCCCGGCGATCGCTGCGATGCTATCGGCAGAGGTCTCCGGATTGGATTCTTGAGTTGCGAGGCTGGCCATTTTCTTCCAACGAGATCTCGATTATTTTGCTGAATCGCCCGCCAATCCGCGACCAGTCGTAAGCCCGCGCTGTTCGTCGAGCATTCGCAGCAATTGTTCGGCGCAGGTCTTCATCACTCAGGGCAAGCACCAATTTCTCCCTAAGCATACTATGATCACCGGGCTCGAAAAGGAGACCATTTTCACCATCGCGGATAATGTCACGCAGCCCCCCTGTTCTCGAAGCGACAACCACTCGACCGGCAGCCATCGCCTCAAGGCAGACCACCGGAGTGCCTTCCGTACGTCCGTTGGTAAGAACGCGCGACGGCACTACTACAACATCGCAGGCCGTCAGCAACGCCTCTCGTTGGCTGGCGACAACTGGTCCGACGAAGGTATTCGGTACTGATAATTGGCTCGCTCGCCTTTCGAGCCCACGCCGCTTTTCCCCTTCGCCGGCGACGATAAGTCGAACACCGGTCAGGCTCTTCATTGCTGTCAAGAGAAGATCGACTCCTTTAATCTCAATAAGCCGGCCAATAAACAAGACTGTTCGAGTGTGGTCAGCTTCGTCCGGTATGGGCGCTTCTCCATGGGCGCCCCTTCGTGCATCATTTGCCGAATCGTGAAGGAAGGGCGCCCACGGAGGGACTCCCGTACACGTTATCGACACCTCTTCGTTGAGATGCAGCCGTGGAATCGCAACCGCGCGGTCGGTCGTGATTCCCATTGGCACAACTTCGGTCTTTTCCCCGGCGTCAGGGTACAGCCTGAGGAGCTTCATTTTTAGATCATTGCTTACTACAACGACTCGATCACTGCCATCACTTATGAATCTTGCGACTCTGTGGCCCAACCAGGACTTTGCCAGCAAGTGAAGCGCTCCAGAGTGCTCGACCGCTATGTGCGGCTTGCCGAGAATACGGGACGCTATCGCTGCTGCAAGTCCCGACGGTACGAGCCAGTGCGAACAGATTACGTCAGCTCTTAGCGTCATCACGAATGCGAGACAAAAGAAACACAGAAGCGACGGTAGTGCCGATAGCTTCGCTAAGAGCGAGCCGTTTGCGAGTTCATTCAAGTCACTGGAAGCCTGAAACCTATTAAGCCCATTCGCGAACCCAGGAACTAACGATGCTGATCTTATGAGGTTGAACACATCGGCGGGCCATTCAATCGAACTCTTGTCGGGCGGCGCAAGAACGGTCACATCAAACCTCGCCGACATGCTGCGAGCGAAGTCGCGAATGTAGCCGCATGTTTCGTCATCTGGCGAAGACGGAAATGAGCTGGTCAAAATCAATAGGGCAGGCTTGCGGCTATGTTTCAAGATGGCACTCTGTGCGATCCGGCCGTCCGAAGTCCGGAGAGCATCGCCGTTCAAGAATTCTTCTGCGAAGGTACGCTCGCGCAATTATGTAAAGAACGGCAGGCACTACTTTAACGGGATTAATACCGGACACCTCGTCGCCGTATATGGTCCTTACCGGAACACATCGCACCCGGAGTCGCGAGCGCAACGCCGCAAAGAAGATCTCCGTCGGAAAACCGTAGCGGTCATACAGCTCGTCCAAGGCCAGGCGTTCCAGCGCCGCTCGTCGAATGACAGTGTAGCCGCAGTGCGCATCCAAACTCGCATTCTGGCTCGCTGCGCCCGCGGCGAGGCGCGTCAAGTAACTGAAAACCCGATTGCCGATGTAACGCACACGCGGCATTCGGCCAATCGTATCGGGATCCAGAAAGCGATTTCCCTTCGCGTAGTCCGAGCTGTCGATCGCGCAGTCGAGCAATCGAGTCAGATCTCGGCCATCCATCTGACCATCACCGTCCATCACCGCAATCAAGTCGACTCCTGCGCTCAGCGCATGCCGGTAGCCGGTCTTCGTGGCCGCGCCTACGCCGCCATTCGTTTCATGCGCCAGCACCCACAATCGCTTGTCCTCGATTGCTGAAAGAACCTCGAGCGACAAATCAGTACTGGCATCGTCGACGGCCAGGATGAGGTCGACCAATGCCGGAACTCGTTTGACCGCCCCTTCGATCTGAGCTTGTTCGTTGTGAAGCGGCATCACCACCGCGACTGTGCACCCTCGGTACATCTGCCCTCCCTGTTCAACCCACCGCCACCGGCTGGCGTTCCTCGGGCCGCAGCCGTGCACGCGAGATATAAACAACACCCCCGGCGACCGCGTTCAAATAGATCGGCGCGAATGCGAGAATCGAAAAAGTCAGCGCTTGCTCGCGCGTAATGCCCACGCTCGCAAACAGCACGACTACTGACCACTCTCGCACGCCGAGTCCGCCTACGGAGATCGGCATCAGCCTGACAAGATCAATCAGCGAGATGAACGCGAAAACCGTCAGCATGCCGATAGGCAATCGCATCGCCCAGGCAACTACAAAGCATCCAAGGCTCCACAGGACTCGGATTAGAATTGACATCAGGGCCGTGCGAACAAGCAGCGCTCCATCCCGCTTCAGCTCGTTCATTGCTTCCAGCGTACGCGCGGCAGCTTCAGCCAAACGAATCAACTTGATCCAAACACCTATTGCTCTGATCAACCGCGCGAGCCGCGATGAAACGTAGCTGCTCATCAAGACAGCAATAGCGATAAAAGCAATCGCCAGAACTGCTTCACTGATGAATATCATGGGGTCGGTCTGCCCATGGGCTCGTGTCATCAGCGTCGCGATGAGCCCAATCAGCAGCAGCGTGAAAACGCCGACCAGCCGTTCATACACAAGCGTAGAAAGGACAAGCGCCTTGTCCCGCACTTCGCGATCGACATAGATCAATCGCGCGACGTCGCCGCTCACGCCGCCTCCGGGAACAAAACTCGTAAAGAAAAGACCAATCAGGTAATAGCCAAACAGACGTCGTACTTTAAGCCGCGGTCCTTTCGCCGCTAGAATCATTCTCCATCGATACGCCATGAGCCAGGTCACCGCGAACGACGCAGCTATGGCTATTGGAAGGTAGGCTACACGGGTGTTCTTCAGGGCCTCGGTGAGCCCGCGCGCATCGGACTTCATTATGACCAGTCCAAGAGCGCCGATGCCGATTACAACCTGCGCAACCCCGCGCAGGCTCAGCTTCCTGCCAGGATTGGCCGGCTTAACTTCTGGAATTCGTTGTTCGGCGCTTTGCATCATGACCGCGCATCAGCGCTTGCCTCGAGATCTTGAGTGAACGTTTATCCAGATGTGCGCGAGTTCCCTCAGCGTCGACACTATATGGCTTGGGCGCACGGTCGAGCGGCCGGCGGCTCTGGGATAGTGCCTCACGCCAACCTCCGCCAGCCTGAAACCAAAATACTTGGCCTTGGCAAGCACCTCGGCGTTTACGAAAAACTTCTTCGATTCAATCGTGACCTTGTCGAAGACCTCGCGCCTGAATAGCTTGAACGCGCAGTCGATGTCGCGCACACCGATCCTGAACATGATTCGCACCAGCAGATTGAATCCCCACGATAACACCAGACGCGTGAGATGATCGAACCTGTAGATGCGAAACCCGCAAACGATGTCGGCGTCCTCGATCAGCGGCAGCAGGCTTTTTATTTCGCCAACATCGAATTGGAGATCAGAGTCCGTGAAGAAGATCAGTTGATGCCGCGCGTTTGTGAATCCTGTATTTAGCGCCGTGGCATAGCCGTGATTCGGATTGTGATGGAAGACACGAATGTGAGCAGCGTCGTCAGCGGCTAAGTCATCCGCGATCTTTCCGGTTCGATCAACAGAACCATCGTCGACGATTATCACTTCCCAGTCGCGCAAGCCAAGAGAGCGAAGCACGTCCGCCATTCGCTTCGTCGCGTTCTCGATGTTCTCTTCTTCGTTGTAGGCAGGAAGAACTGCTGAAATGGATTCGAATGGCATGATATCGCCAGTTATGCTTGTAAGGGCGGCCCTCCGTGGCCGCCCCTCCTTGTAAAAGCAACTTCTATTCTATCGATTGAGGGGCGGCCACGGAGGGCCCGCCCTTACAGGTTGCCGACTTCTATCCAAGATATCCCAATCCTCTTAGCCGCGCGCGAATCTCTTCACTTTCCTCGTCGGTCATTTCCGGCGCCTTGTCGGGCGCGCTGTAGTCAGAACCGGCCATATCCGAAACTCTCACCGGATTCTCGGCAAGATACTGCCCGGTGAAGATCTCCTCCAGCACCCTGCCGTCCATGTCCGACGGAACCTCGACGCCAAACGAGTGCAGGATAGTCGGCGCATAATCGATAATGCGAGCGCCCTCTACCCGGACGCCGCTTCGAAGCTCGGGCCCACGTCCAAGCATTATCCCGTGCATTCGATGATCGCCCGAGTTGCCGTAGACCGGCGTGATGAACTTGTTCGACGTCAGATCGAGAGTGCCAAGCGGCTTGTTCGCCATGTCGCTCGGCAGAAACTGGATGTCCGGCGACTGGTCGATATGAGAGCCGGTGTAGAGGTCCTCGCGGCGCCAGATCGGCCCGATCAGAGCCTGTCGAGTTTCGGGTTCGACCAGACCCCGCAGCTTTTCGATTATGCGCCGCATCACCGAATCGTATTCGGCGCCCGGCTCAACTATTCCATTGGTGTCACGTCCGCGCAGGTTGATAAATATCTGCCCGTAGTTCCCTTTGGAAAACGCCACGGTGCGCGACCAGTCCACATCTCCCAGTGACAGCATCATCGCGTTCGCAACCTTCATCAGAGTCGAGCGATTTGTAACCCCTACCGACAACCGTAAATGCGCGAGCCCCATCTTCATCGCCGAGCGATACGCGAGATCGGGCGTCAGACCGAGCTTGAACAGCGCGCGCTTGAATAGCGTCATTGCATCACTCTTGAGCACCAACAGGCCTTCTTCGATGAGCCACACGTTAAAGCACAAAAACTTTTTGATCGGCCCGAAGCCGTGATCGGAACCCAGGTAGACCGTCGCGTCCTCGTCGACGGAGTCGAATAACTCGCCAAGAGTCGAATCAACTGCCTTCCAGTACTCGTGCGCACGGCCTATGTTCGCGTCGTGTTCTTTGCGATCAAAGAAGGGATGAGTCTCGTCGAGCAAATGCCAGAGCTCGTGCTGGAAGCGATCGGTTCCCCAATAGTGCGTCGCGAATACATCCCAGCCGTATTGCTCCATAAGGTAGCGATTGACCTTCGTCTTGTATTCAAGCTCGGTGAAGAGCTGATCCAGAATCTTGTCTACGTTGCCCTTCGTGTAGACTTCGGTGATGTACAACTCGTAAGGCCCGAACTTGCCTTCGATTTCCTCTATCAAGCTCTCTGGCGAAGTAAAGTCGTGGCGCCCCCGCGGGGTCAAAAAGTCCGAGACCATCACACCGTTAACCAGTCCGGGCGGATAGGTGCAGGGAACGTTTGTGACGATGGCCCGCTTGCCCATTTGCCCGAGCACGTCCCAAAACGGAAGCCCGTCTCTCGAGCGCGAGCTCACCGGGATGTCGGGTAACTCGCCGCTTCCCTTTCGTCGCAAAAGAAACTCGAACACGCCGTGTTTGCCGGGGTTCTTGCCGGTCATCCAGGAGACCCATGCGGTCGGCGTGATTGGAGGTATGGTAGTCTCGAGCGGACCGTGAACACCCTGCTCGATAAACTGTTTCAGGCGAGGCATGAGGCCTCGATCAATCAGGGGATTTAGTACGTCGAAGGTCGCGCCATCAAGGCCGATGAAGAGAACTTTTTTGCTCATAACAAAAGACCGAGACTATAGCTGATGGATACACAACTCTCAACCACGGCTGCTTGAAACGAGCAGCACCAGACATCCCAGGAGAAGGATTGCGCCTGCCGAGGCCACGACTATCAGCCAGCTCTCGGTCACGCGTCGCTGCTTCAAGAAAAGACCAACCTTCTGCCAAACCTCGGAGATTCGACGAAGCTCCCGTGGATCGAAAAAGCGTAACACGAACAACAGCAGCGGGAACGCTAGCGCCAGGGAAACCTTGATCGCCATCGACATGAAAACCCTCGAACGGCTCGGAGACTCGCCTCGCAATGAATCGCTAACGTAGAACGCGGCAGTCAGCAGGGCTCCGATGCCGAGCACCATAAAAACCCGGCTCCACTCGTAGCGCACTTTGAAAAACAGATTCGAAGCCCAGTATCTCAGCGAACAAAATACGGCATAGGAAACGAGCGTCGAGATCGTCGCGCCCATGCTTCCGTATCGCGGAATCAGCCAGAAGTTCAAACCGATGTTCAGCGCCAGCGCGATGCTGATAACTATCGGCGCAAAGATCGTTCGCTTGTGCAGGGTAATGCCGACGTTCAATACGCGCGAGGCACAGTCGAGCACCGCGGCCAGCGCGAGCAGCGGAATAATGTTCGCCGCCGACCAATAACTCTTCAAGCTGTAAAGGGTCAGCCCATCGCCCGCCACCGCAGACACGCATAGTGCGAAGAACATACTCACAAACAAAACATAGGTCAGCACTCGCGAGTAATACTCTTCGGCGCCTTCTTCGTTCATCACCGAAAAACGCATGACCGTCCACACCTGACTGAACGGCACCGTCACCAGTACCGTCACCACCGAGACCAGCGTGTTAGCCATCGAATACGCGCCGAGTTCTCTGGGACTTGCGTAGCGTTCCAGAAAGAATCGATCAATCATCATGAACAAGATAAACGCTATCTGGCTGAAGATAAGCGGTCCGCCAAACGCAAGCATTCCGCGCAGTTCCCTCATCGAGAACTTCAAACTCAAATCGCGGCTAACCATCGCGTAGAACAGCAACGCTTCAAACACGCCGCCCACAAGGCGCCCGAGCAGCACGTTGTGGACGGTCGCTCCCACGCCGATAACCAGGTATGAGATCAAGGCAAGCTGAAACACAAACGCGGTAATGTTAAGTGCCGAGTACTGCGCCGATCTGAATTTCGCCCGAAGGATTGAGTCCGGAATCAACGTAATCACTTCGAAGAAGCTGATAAGCAGGATAAGCTGCATCAGGTCGGCTCGCGACCGGTCGCCCTTTAGAATCACTGCCGACATCTGCGGCGCCGCCAGCCACAATAAAGCGGTGGCTGCGGCCGACGACAAGAACAGAAAGATCATCGTCGAACCGACAATCTTGCGCCTGTGCGCCGGGTCTTCAGTCTCGTAGTAGTGCCGAAAGAACGCGTGGTTGAGTCCGAACTTCAGAATGATGGTGATGAGCGTGAGTGTGACGGTGAGTAGCGAGAGGATGCCGAACTCACCTGCCGGCAGATAGCGCGAGTAGACCGGAATCAGCACAAGCCCGAAAGCGCTGTTCACGACGCTGCCTATTCCGAAGATGAGCGTGTGCTTTACTGTCTTTTGGATCTTATCGAATATCGTGGCTGATACTCCGTCTTCGCTTCACCGCTGCCGCAATCAGCGCAAAAAGAATCACTATCGCGGCCGCAATGCTGATGTACGTTGACGCGAAAAATGACGCCGGCATAAACACGAATGATACCACGTGGCGACCTGCAGGGACGCTGATTGCCCTCATCGTGCAGTTGGCTCTGAAGATCTCGGTGGGCGATCCATCTACAGACGCTCGCCAGCCCGGGTAATAGTTGTCGCTCAAGATCAGCATTTCGTCGGTCGCATTGTCCGTGTCAATCAGGATCGAGTTCCGTTTGTCCTCAACTATGGTCGCCACTGATGGAGCAAGCAGCAACTTCATAGTGCCAAAGAGTGGCGCAATTCTTTTTGAATTGTCTGTCGCGAACTGCCTGGTGACGATTCTTCGTTCCGCCAGGCTCGCGAGCGTAGTTCGTTCAACAACCGCAGCCGAACGCGGATCGAAGGCGGGATCAGAAAGCGCGGCCAGGGCGTCGGCATGATTTTGAACCTCGACTATTTGATCAACAAAAAAGGCGCGAGGCATCGCGTTCTGATTCTCATACAACGACACGCCGTCGGCCGTAGCCAGCAGATCGCACCCAGTCAAACGCGGCGCAGACTCGTGAGTCAGCACGTATCTGACATTCAGAAGATCAAAGTAGGGCGAAGGATACTTATCGAAAACCACGTGGCTCATGTTGGGTTGGGGCTCGATCAGCGATGCGAACTCTCGATACCACCTCGGAAACTGCTGATTCTTTCCGGTAACCGTGGAAATCTGATAAGGCAACAACGTGTTCGGCGGCGCAATTATCTTTTCCCCGGTGCCTCCCGCTAAATTGCTGCGATTCGTTTCGAGATTCGAAGGCACTACCAGCACGCGCCCGGGCGGCAGCGTGTGCAGCAGATCTGTTATTTCCGTCTTCGGATAAACCCGTGACCGATCGAAGGCATGATCGAACTGGCTGCTATTCCAACTCAAATCGATGAGCAGCAACCCGATGAGGCAAACAAAAACATTCTTACTGGTGAGCCGTTGTTGGCTCTGAGCGCATACTAGAAAGAAGACCGCAATCAATAGAGCCAACGGGATCAGAATGCCCAGGTTGGGTGGGGTGAACTGGACGCTCAAGGCAGAAGCGGCCCGGTGAATAAAGGCCATCCGCCCTTTTTCACCGGAGTCGACTGCAAATCCGGTAAGCTTTGCTATATATGCCAGGGCGGCCGCAAGCGCGACGAAAGCCATAATCGCGAATACAAATCTGCGCATCGGCCTGATGAAGCGCCTTATTGCATCTGAGTCCCATTGAAGCAGAAGATCCGTGCCAAACCCCGCCAGCACCGATATCGCAAACAGGAACAGCACTCCACCTCGAACTGCAACGCGGATCACTTGAAGGATCGGTATGTACCGCGTAATTGGAACATATAGCGGCGCCGCCATCATTATCACGAGCGATAACGCCGCAAGCCACGCAAAGTATGCCGCGCGACTTCTGATCGCGGCGTCCGCACGTCGCATCGTCTCCCCGTCGCCCCTTTTCCTTCTCGTCAGCTTAAGCCAGTACAAGCACAAGCCAGTTCCCAGGAGGGCCGCGACGCCGAGATAGAGAATATGATCGTGCGACACTCCAAGAGCTGTAAACAAAGTAAGCATCTTCGCGTCATAAGCCGCGCCGAATAGATTCGGGAAAACCAGCGTCCCCAGGTACCACGGCGGAAGATAAACGTAGCTGAGCTCGGAACCGACGATCTTGCGATTCGAATACGACAGCAGCTCGAGTGAAGGAATCCATTGCGTCGCGGAAAGCGCCAAACCTACAAGAAGCGTCACCATCATCGCCACCAGCGTCCGGCGGAACACAGCGCTCCCTTTCTCGTCGCGTCGCGCCGCGAGCGCAAAATACAGGTAGTACAAAACTACCGCGCCAACATAGTAAATTTGATTTGGCAGGTATCCGCAGAAGAACTGCATTGCCAGACACACCCCGGACAGCATCGCCTGTACATAGCTCCGACGTCTGATCGCCCGATCGGCAAACAAAAGAATTGCCGGAAGCCACATCAACCCGCCCCACCATCCAAGTCCCGTCAGATGGAGCATCGAGTGAGCCGATAACCCAAACACAAGTGAGCCCATCAGCGCACCATTCGCGCTTGCGCCAATCGCAACCAGGAAGATGTACATCAAGACCGCCGCGAAAATTAGCTCAGTGATCCGCGCCACTGAATAACCAAGCGGAATGTCCAGTAACTTGTAGAACAGCAAGAAGGGCGACAGCGTGCGAGTCACGCCGTCTGCGTAGATCGGATGCCCTGCCATTGTGTAAGGGTTCCATAATGGAAACTCGCCGTCGCGATAAGCCTGCACCACAAAATAATCGCGAGTCACATAAGTGTCGGTGAGATCGCGGCGGTTGTAGGGATAATCAGACTGGCCAGCGCTATAGCCCCAGGGCAGTTGATTGTTCAGGGTGTTGACATCGACAAGCGTTTCGCCGAGAAAAAACACGCGCCAGAACAGCGCAACAATGGCGACGACGATGATGGCCGCATGGACAACATGCCTCTTAATGGAATCGGCGCTCACAGCTGAAGCAGCAAGCTCTCGCGATTCAGTTGGTGTGACACGACCCTCAACATCGGGCTCCGCCATCATCCTTTGTTCCTCATTCTACAGATAGCCGAGGCCGCGAAGCTTCTCTTTAATCAATTGCTCTTCTTCTGTGCTCAGCGGCGTTACAGCGGCTTCAGCGCCCTGGGGCGGGCGGTCGAGGCGCAACGGGTGAGCCGCGGTGAACTCATTCGTGAAGACAGATTGAATAGGATGGCCGTCAAGATCTTCAGGCACGGGCAAGCCCGCGGCGTGCATTATCGTCGGCACAAGATCGTACACTGTCGGTAACTCGCGGCGCGCGTCGGCGCGCCCGTTAGATTGAAGGCCCGGGCCCTTGCAGATCAATATTCCTTCAGACCGATGATCACCTCTCCACCAAAAGCCGCGGGCCCGAACTTCATCGGGCGGCTCGGGGAAGTTGGCAGCCGGATTCCAATAGATGTAAAGATCGCTTGCCCGCAATGTGAACGGACCCGAGTATACCTGATCGCGGCTCGCGACACTTTCGACAACCGGGTTACCCTCGGCGTCCGACCAATTCTTTAAGTCCTCCATAATCTTCGAGCAGACTTCGTCATAATCGGATTCCTGGACGATCCCGCCGGCATTACGTCCTTCAAGATTAATATTGATGACGTGACGGCCGGGCTCAGTGTAAGCGACGCTGCGTCGCCAATCCACTGACGAGTAAAACGAATCCTTCTCCGAGGCTTGCAATCGCCCGACGCGATCCTCACCCATACCTGCTTTCACGCGCTCACGCACCGAAGCAGGCAAGAGAGTCCGCGCGGCTCGACGGCCAGCTGCAACAATTGAGTGTCGGGCCCGCGATCGCCCGCGAACCATGTAACCGCGCGCTTCGAGCCAATCTGCAAGATGATACGACGCACCGGTGTGACGCCCCATTCCGTGATCCGAGATTACGTAGACCTGAGTCTCATCGCTCGCATGCCTGAGCACTCTTGCTATTGCGCCATCCAGCGCGCAATAGATCTCAAGAAGCGGCGTTGCCTCGTTGGATCGCGGCCAGAGATTGTGACCACCCCAATCGCTCGCGGTGTACACAGTCATGAAAAAATCCACCGGGAAATTGGTCATCAAGTATTCCGCGGCGGCTGTTTGGATCTCTACAAGATTCGTCCACTCCCCGATCGCTTCATTGACTCGTCCGGCTCTCATCAACTCTCCGAGCCCCTGGGGAGCAAAATGATACCTCGGAAACAGGTTGAACAATTGGCCGCGAAGCTCGGGGGGACAAAACGCGCGCTCGTTGAGAGACGGGGCATCAAGCCCGCTGATCATGAATCCACCGCCTTCGCATGCTGCAGGATAGGTCATCGGAACGTTTAGGAAACCAGAGGTGAGCCCGTGCCTTGAGAGATGAGAGCCTATCAATTCGCCCGTTCGGTCGCCGCCTTTGAAGAAGACCTGCCTGCCGGTTGCGAAGTCGCGATCGGAAAAAACAAACAAGCCGTGACGCCCCGGATTCAATCCAGTGAGTATTGAGGTCCATGCCGACGCGCTGTGCATGTTCGGCGTTGAGGTGAGCCGCGCAGACGCGCCCTCGCGCATCAGACGCGCGAGCGTTGGGAGGTGACCGGCCGCAGCCCAGGGCTCGATGAGATCCATCGTCGCTGCGTCGAGCCCGATTACTAGAATCTTCATAGTGAGAGCACATTGCTCTCCTGTGCGTCCCCGGCGTCCTCTGCGGTTTGTAAGGATAACCGCAGAGGGCGCCGGGGACGCAGAGGAGACGCCTATTCTATGTAACCCAAAGCACGCAGTCTTTCTCGAAGCCTGGCTTCTTCGGCCGTGTTGTAAACGCTGTTCACGGCACTCTCGTCGACTGTCTGCTTATACGAACTCCCCTGCCGGGACAGGTCACTTGAATCAACCAACACCTCCATCAACACGCGTCCGTCCATATCCGTCGTCAGAGGACAGCCAAGTGAGGCGAGCGCGGTCGGCCCGACATCGCGCAGGTTCGGTTGTGTCTCGAACGATGCGTTGTTCTCGACTCCCCTTCCCCACGCGATCAAGATTCCATCTCGCGAGTGTGTCCCCGTAGTCGAATCAGCCGGCACTATCACTTCGCCGTAGCCGGGCCGCTCATTATAAACATATTCATCTCGTCGCGTGACCATCACCAGATCGGGAAGCCTGCTCGACCAGGCGCCGGCGAACGCTTCGTCGCGTCGCATCACGCCCTCAAACACAGGTTCGCCGTCTTCATGTGACGTCAGCCGCAAGAGAGCGCTCCGAGCTTCTTCTATTACGGCGTCGAAGTCGCTTTCCGGCACAACACCTTCTGGTTCGCGGCCCGCGAGATTGACCCATACGCCCTTGTCTTGAGCGAAGAAGGCGCGAGTTCGTGCCCAGTCTATCTCGTCAAGAAACGCACTTCCGTATTCGACCTTCCTGTCGAGGACGCTTCCATTGGGCACGGCAGGCGAGATTCTTCGCGCGACTTTGGCCTTGAATGACCGAAGCCCGGCGACTCTCTTTCGGAAAGCTGGAGACTTGAACGCCAGCAGTCCCTCAGAAGCAAGAAGCTCGTTGACTCGAACCTCAAACAGCTCCGAGCAAAACCCATGATCAGATACGACCAGCACGCGTGAGTCCGCCGGCAATTGTTCTATTATGTTTCCAACCGCCGAATCCAGCCGCTGATATATTTCGTGAATGAACTCACGAAGCTCTGGTGGGGTGTTTGGATCGTGGCGCGGATGCGCTGAATCCATGTCAGCCCAGTAATCGTGTTGCGCGCGATCGAGCACCGAGAATACGACCATCAGAAAATCCCACTCGCTCTTTTGCATCAGGTATTTGAGAGCCCGTTCGCGAACTTCTATTGTCCGTCGGAACTCGTTCGCCCGAGCAAGCTTGTCAGGGATTCGCTCGGGCTCGATCACATAATTGGGAAACTCCGCGAGCAGTTCGTTCTTGAGCGAAGATGGGTAGGTGAACTCGGAACCTCTGCCCGGCGTCAGCATACCGGTGACCATTAGCCCGTTGATCGGTTCGGGCGGATAAGTGGTGGGAACATTGAGCACAACCGAGCGTCCGCCGTGTTCGGTCAATATCTCCCAGACCGGCCTCGTCATGATGTCGCGGCCGCTCATCGCGCGCACGCCGTAGCTCGATTGATTCTTGATGAACGGCGAGAAGACTCCGTGCATGCCTTCGCTGGTGCCGGTAGTGCAGCTAGCCCAACCGGGAAAGCTGTTAGGCAGGATGGTGGAACGAAGCGGCGCGCTGGTGCCTTCGCGTATGAGTCGCGATAGAACAGGCATGCGGCCCGCGCTCACAAGCGGCTTGACTATGTCGAACGTCGCGCCGTCGAGTCCGATGACTACCGTCTTCATTCCTGGCTCTTAGGTCTCAATTGAATTTCCACTGTACGCGCAGGGACCGGAACAACCAAAAGGCACACGGATACTAAGACAAAGATATTCGTGGCTTTGTGCTTGTGAGTCGGTTCCGGTGGTTTATGCATAACTTAGACACAGTGGGGCTTCAGGCCGCCAGCCAGGTTCTTCTCAATCAGCCGTGGTGTAGCGTCCCGCCTGCGCTGCGACTAGCGAAATCTGTTCGAGCTTCGAGAATATTCGAGCCACACTTTCTTCGGGCGACTCGTTGCCGGTGTGCACGATCACTTCCGGCGAGACCGGCGCTTCGTAGGGATCGTCAACGCCGGTGAAATTCTTGATCTCGCCCGCCAGCGCTTTCTTGTATAAGCCCTTCACATCGCGTTCAGCGAGCACCTCGATCGGGCACTCACAATAGACTTCGACGAACGAGCCGATTTGATCTCGGATCTCATCGCGGATTTCGCGATAAGGTGAGATCGCAGCTGCGATTGCCACTACATCATTGCGGGTGAGCAGGTTGCACACGAAACCGATGCGTCGAATATTGGTGTCGCGGTCCTCCTTGGAAAACCCGAGTCCCTTTGAAAGATTAGTGCGTATTACATCGCCATCGAGCACCTCGACCTTATGCCCGCGCCGAATCAGTTCCGTCTCGACCAGCCTCGCGAGAGTAGTCTTACCCGCCCCCGAAAGCCCCGTAAACCATAACGTAAATCCTCGTTGTTCCATCTCTTCCCGCCTCTCTCCGAATAATTGAATAGTTGCTAATTCTATTGCGAATCACGCGCTCTGCGCAAAGGAGCGAATATACACGACGGCTCCCGGTTCCGAAAGCGGGCAAGCAATCCGCATTCGGTCAAGGAAAGCGCCAAGAGTTATCTTGACATCGCCCAGCTCTAAACGTAATAATCGCGGCGCTTCAATCGCCTAGCCGTTTGCCAGCGTCATCAGTTGAGCTGTGAACTCCGAGCCCGACCTCAGGCAGGGTTTGCGTCAGATAAGCTTTCGAGAGGGAACCAATCGGATGGAGACCAAGCGAGCCGATCAGCCGAGCGTCAATCGCATGACGTTTCGAGGGCTGTTCCGCGTAAAGCCTCTCGATGCCATCCTCGAAGACGCCGAAGAGCCTGAGCATCAACTGAAACGCGCGCTCGGTCCCGTACAGCTCACCTTGTTTGGCATTGGCGCGATCATCGGCGCCGGAATCTTCGCTACAATTGGAACTGCGGCCGCGGGCGATGCAAACCGTCCGGGCGCGGGTCCCGCGCTGATGGTCTCGTTCGTGATCACCGCCATCGTTTGCGCGTTTACCGCGCTGTGTTACGCCGAATTCGCGTCGATGGTTCCGATCTCCGGTTCAGCTTACACCTACTCTTATGCGACGCTCGGCGAGGTCATTGCGTGGATCATCGGTTGGGACTTGATCATCGAATACGCGGTCGGCAACATCGCGGTCGCAATAAGCTGGGCAAACTATTTCAAGACACTCGTCGCTGGCTTGCACATCCCCGGAATCGCGCCTAACGGGATCATCATTCCCGATTGGATCTCGATGGATTATCGCACCGCCGCGAAAGTGCCGGGAGTTTACGAAAGCGCACCACACATATTCGGCAAGCCAATCATCTTCAACGTCCTCGCGGTCGCCATCGTTACACTGATCACGGTCGTGTTGATCTGGGGCATCAAAGAAAGCGCGCGCTTCAACGCGATAATGGTGGGGATCAAGATCCTTGTACTGACGTTTTTTATAGTCGTCGGCTTCACCTACGTTCAACCGGCTAACTGGAGGCCGTTCAACCCGAATGGGTTTGCGGGCATAAGCGCGGGCGCAGCGATCGTATTCTTTGCTTACATCGGTTTCGACGCGGTTTCAACCGTCGCTGAAGAAACTCGGAACCCGAAGCGCAATTTGCCAATTGGCATCATCGCTTCGCTGATCATCTGCACTCTTTTTTACGCCGTGGTTGCGTGCGTTTTCACCGGTTTGATCTCTTACCCCGAGCTCAAAGCCAAACTCGCGACCGAACAAGCCGAGCCGCTGACGATGGCTTTGCAGCACGTCGGGCAGCAGTTTCACACCGACCTCGGGTGGGCTATCGGAATCGTTGCATTTGGATCGGTAATCGCACACACAGCGGTTCTACTTGTTTTCCAGCTAGGTCAGCCGCGCATTTTCTTTTCAATGGCGCGAGATGGATTGCTTCCGAAGATCTTTTACAAGGTTCATCCCAGGTTTCGCACTCCTCATATTTCGACGATCATCACCGGCGTCTTCGTAGCCGCATTCGCGGCCGTCGCAAGCATCGACGAGATGGTCGATCTCACGAACATCGGGACGCTGTTCGCATTCATATTGGTCTGCGCCGGCATAATCGTGCTGCGAGTGAAAGACCCCGACCGGCCCCGACCGTTCCGCGTGCCTTTTGGTTTGGTCATTCCAATCCTGGGCATCGCCTCGTGCCTCTATTTGATCTATTACCTGCCGCCCACTTCATGGCTGCGGTTCGCGGCGTGGTTAAATTTCGGCTTCGTGATTTATGTCGGCTACGGAGCTGTGCATAGCCGATTGACTGGGCGCCATCACGCCGAACGGCCGGCAGAGCACAACGCCCGAACGGCTCACACCGGCTCGTGGCTCGCGATCATTGGAATCGCCCTGCTTTTTTTCATGCGCGGCTTCGATGTGTGGCTCGACGCGCTGAAGGCACGAGAAGAAATGGTCGGAGGATCGAAAGTAATGGCGGCGGTTGGGGACGTGTTCAAGACCGCGCCCTGGATGGAAGTGTCGTGGTTCTTGATCGTCCCGCTGGCGCTAAACGCGTTTGTGCTCTGCCCAATCGTAATTGCAAGAGCGTTGAAGGCTGGACGCGAAGGCGGAAACGAGGGCCAGGCGGGCGCTACGGCTTCAAGCCTGATCATTGCGATTGTGCTCGCGGCAGCATCGATTGTCTATTTGTTATTGCTGGCTAAGCATAATCTTTGAGTCAAGGATCTTTGCGTGCATTGGGGTCCTTTGCGTCTTTGTGCTGAGAATTCGTCACGGGGCTGGGAATACGCAGCGCAAAGACGCAAAGGACCGCAAAGCACGCAAAGTTGAAGGAGATAACGGATGGCCGATTCCGCCGTAGCAGTAGAAGACCAAAAGACCGGCTTTATTCGAGGGCTGGGACTGCTCGACTCAACGACGATCGTCGCCGGGTCGATGATCGGCTCGGGGATCTTCATAGTCTCGGCCGAGATGGCGCGACAGGTCGGCTCACCAGGCTGGCTGCTTGTAGCCTGGACCATCACCGGCTTGCTTACAGTGATTGGCGCGTTGAGCTACGGCGAGCTTGCGGCGATGATGCCGAAGGCCGGCGGACAATACGTCTACCTTCGAGAAGCCTTCTCGCCGATGTGGGGTTTTCTGTACGGCTGGACTCTGTTTATGGTGATCCAGACCGGGACCATTGCAGCAGTCGCCGTAGGATTCGCCAGGTATTTCGGCGTGCTGTGGCCGACGCTGTCTGAAAGTAATTACATCGTTGCGCCGATCCATCTTGGCTCAAAGTACGCGATATCACTTTCTACCGCGCAGTTGGTTGGCCTCCTGTTGATAGCGCTGCTGACCTGGATGAACACGCGCGGATTGAAGCTGGGCAAATTTGTTCAGAACGTCTTCACGATAACCAAGACCGGCGCGTTGATAGCGTTGATTGTGCTGGGAGTCGTGGTCGGCTGGAATGCAGTAGCGGCACACGCCAACTTCGGAAATTTCTGGGCTGTGCGCGGCAAGCTCCAGGAAGTCGGTCCCGGCGGGCTGACCGCGCTCACGACATTCGGCCTGTTTGTCGGGATATGCGTCTCCCAAACTAATTCGCTTTTCTCAGCAGATGCGTGGAACAACATCACCTTCACCGCGGGTGAAGTGAAGAACCCCCGGCGCAACATTCCGTTGTCGCTCGCGTTTGGGACGTGCCTGGTGATCGCATTGTACCTGCTTGCGAACGTAGCTTACCTTGTGACTCTTCCATTCGAGACCATTCAAACCGTGCCGAGTGATCGCGTAGCTTCTGCAACCGCCAATGTAATCTTTCCCGGGGCGGGCGCAACCATAATGGCGGTCTTTATCATGGTCTCGACCTTCGGCTGCAACAATGGATTGATTCTCGCGGGAGCGAGAGCCTATTGGGCGATGGCCCGCCACGGATTGTTCTTCAGATCTGCCGGCGAGCTTAATAACAAACATGTGCCGGCGTGGGGGCTGGTAATCCAGGGAATATGGGCGGCGGCTTTGGTATTGCCGCGAACGATTACCGGCGCCGATCCGGCGACCGGCAAGGCAACTTACGGCAATCTGTATGGCGACTTGCTGCAGTACGTCATATCCGCGGCGCTGATCTTCTACATTCTCACGATAGCGGCTGTCTTCAGACTGCGATGGAAACGTCCGGATGTTGAGCGTCCGTATCGCGCGTTTGGCTATCCGATTGTACCCGCGTTGTACATCATCGGCGCGGCGGTGATTCTGGTGGTACTTCTGATCTATCAAGCAGCGGCAACCTGGCCGGGCTTCATCATCATTGCGACGGGAATTCCGGTTTACTTCATCTGGGGTAGAGCCGGCAAAGCCATGACCGATAATGACTTGGATTCGTCAGCGGATGACGCTTAGGAACCGGCTGAACAGCAGTGATGAGTTGTCATGAACAGCGATGGCACGATCCAGCTCATCACGAATAAAGTATTACTCAGGACTACTCTTGGGGGGAGGTCTCTTGAATGGCTAACCAACTGTTTGCAAGAAAACCGCTCAGTCTGTTGTTGGAGGAGATGGCAGGCGAGCACCGATTGCGTCGCATTCTGGGTCCGGTTCAACTCTCGGCACTTGGAGTGGGCGCGATCATCGGAACTGGCATCTTCATCCTGACCGGCGAGGCTGCGCACGACAGAACCGGGCCAGCGCTTATGCTGTCATTCGTCGTCGCGGGCTTTGCTTGCGTGTTCGCGGCCCTTTGCTACGCCGAGTTCGCGTCGATGGTCCCGGTAGCCGGCTCCGCTTACACCTACGCTTATGCTACGCTCGGCGAACTCTTCGCGTGGATCATCGGTTGGGACCTGATACTCGAATATGCCGTCGGCTCGGCGACGGTCGCTCATGGTTGGTCAGCGCATTTTCAGGAGTTCATACCGTTATTCGGTCTCGACAAATACTTGCCCTTCGTTCTTTCTAAGGGCCCCTTTGACTATTGCGTGACCGCAGGAAAGGGGTGCCCACACACCGGATTCATCGCCACTGGGGCATGGTTCGATTTGCCGGCGATTCTGATCACATTCATTCTCACTGTGATCCTCGTCAAGGGCATCAAGGAGAGCGCGAGCTTCAACGCAGTGATGGTAGCTATCAAGCTCGTCATCGTGTTGATGGTGATCGGCATCGGAGTCTTCTACATCAATCCCGCCAACTGGCACCCGTTCGCGCCGTTTGGTTATACGGGCATTAGCTTCTTTGGACACACGCTGTTTGGCGAGACCGCCGCGACCGGGCAGCCTATTGGAATGTTCGCGGGCGCCGCGATCATCTTCTTCGCCTATATTGGATTCGACTCCGTATCGGTCCACTCCGAAGAAGCGAAGAAGCCGGCCCGCGATGTGCCCATCGGCATTATTACGTCCCTGATTGTCTGCACCATTCTTTACATTGCGGTTTCAGCAGTGCTTACAGGAATGGTTCCCACCGAATTAATTGATAAGAATGCCGGCGTGGTGAAGGCGTTCGAATATGTACACCTGTCGTGGATGCAATACCTGGTGGCTGCGGGCGCGATGACCGGGATCACGTCGGTGCTGCTTGTAATGATGCTCAGTCAGCCGCGTGTGATGCTGGCGCTGGCCCGTGATGGCCTTGTGCCAAAGGGTTTCTTCGGCGATATTCATCCGAAGTTTCGCACACCCTGGAAGTCGACGATTCTTACGGGCCTATTCGTCGCGTCGATGGCGGGGTTCCTGCCGCTTACACTTTTGGCCGAAATGACTAACATCGGCACCTTGTTCGCCTTCGTGATCGTTTGCGCCGCGGTGCTCGTAATGCGCAAAACAAATCCGAACGCGAATCGTCCGTTCCGCGCGCCGCTCGTACCGCTGGTCCCAATTCTCGGCATACTGACTTGTTTGCTTCTGATGTTCTCGCTGCCGGCGGAGAACTGGTGGCGGCTGATAATCTGGCTGCTGATAGGCTTCGTGATTTACTTCGCCTACGGCCGAAAGCACAGCGTCATGAAGCACTACCTTGAACATGAAATCGGCAAGCACGGCATTTCCCCTGCCGGATCGCTTGCGACCGATGTTGAGCTTGACGACGCCGGAAACCCGCGCGCGAAGAGCGATTGACGCAATCCGCGTCGACAGTAATCGGACGCAATGGCGCGGGAAGAGTCGGGATTCCGACTCCCCCGCGCCTTGTCTTTACCATCGGGAGTACCGTGAGCGAAGTCAGATTTACAAAAACTCAAGGCATGGGTAATGATTTCCTGATCATCGAAGTCGAAGATATTGGCGCGCTGCCGGACGCCTCCGACTTGACTGTCAAAATGTGCGAGCGCAACTACGGGGCGGGCGCCGATGGTATCGTATTTGTCACGAGCGCTACTGGAGATAACTCGGACTTTGCTTCCCGGATTTTCAACGCGGACGGACGTGAAGCCGGGGTATCGGGCAATGGCACGCGCTGCACCGCGGCTTATCTTTATCACGCGGGGTTGTGGGGCGAGCCCCGGATCAGGATAGCAACTGGCGCCGGCGTCAAGCACGGACGATTGGTGTCGCGCGAGGGCACACGCTTCGAGTTTGAGTTCGATATGGGAAGCCCGATGCTTTCGAGCGATGCAGTGCCGATGTCAATCGCTCCACCACTCGAGCCCGTCATTCGTTACCCGCTCCACCTTGGCGGAGACTTATTCGAAGTCACTTGCATGTCGATGGGCAATCCCCAGTGCGTAATCTTCGTAAGCGACCTCAACGCGGTGAACCTGGAAGTGCTTGGGCCACTGATCGAGCATCACCCAATTTTTCCGGACCGCGTAAACGTTGAGTTCGCGCACGCAGTTTCGAAAGACCAAATCGAGATTCGCATTTGGGAACGAGGTGCGGGTCACACACTTTCGTCGGGCACCGGCTCGTGTGCTTCGGCAGTGGCCGCTGCGTTGAACGGATTGACCGATCGCAACCTGCGCGTCCTAACCGAAGGAGGGGCGCTTCAGGTCAACTGGCAAGCTGACGGTCGCGTAATGCTCACGGCTTCAGCCGAAATTGTTTACGAGGGTCGATGGCTCCACTGATCATTAGCGCAGTGTTAGGATCATCCGTTGGCCCCAGACCCATGTGTCCGCCGGTTGCTTGGGCACACACTCTATCGAGTCCCGGATGAGCCCTTCTTGAACTATTGAAGTTGCAGCGACGTATCAAAGAAACTAATCCTGCAAATGCGAGGCGGCATAGGTATGACATCTACGTCAACGAAAGGTCTTTATGGCCGCCAAATCTTTCTTGTTTTTCGTACTGATTCTTAGCGTCATCATTGATCCGGGCCGCCTCTGGGCGCGGGACTGGTCGAGCAATGTTGCTTCCGGCACGGCAATTACCAGCCCGTCGGCTGACGCGACTCAGGGCAATGACCGTGAGAGCGTTCCTCGCAACTTTGACATACAAAGGCTCGCCGAAGGCGTCTACGCCGTAATCCGCAAAGAACCGCCGGGATTCATGGTCGATGCCAACAACGTTCTCATCATAAACGAGGACGATGTGGTGGTAGTCGATTCGAACGGCGCTCCATCAATAACCAAAGAAGTGCTGGCGGCGCTTCGTAAGCTCACGACCAAGCCGGTCAAGTATGTAATCAACACTCACTGGCACGACGACCACATTCGAGGGAACCAGGTCTATCGCGACGCGTTTCCCGCTGTGGAGTTCGTCGGCCACCAGACGCTGCGCGACTACCTTCCCGCTCAAGGCGCTATCAATCGAAAGCAATTCCTTGCAGGGGCGCCCCAGTTTCTTGAGGTCCTTAAATCGTCATTGGCGAAGAACAAGAGCCTCTCCGGCGCCGACTTGTCCCCCGAAGAGCGGGCAAGCCACACAAGCGATGTAAGACTTGCCGAGCTTGTCTTAAGCGAGGGCGCAGCCGCCCAGACGATTCTTCCTACAATCACGATTACAGATCGGCTGACTTTCTACCGGGGCGATCGAGTAATCGATATCATGCACCTCGGCGCCGGCCATACCGCCGCCGACATCGTAGTCCATCTACCGAAAGAGAAGATTCTGATCACGGGCGATCTTGTTGTCTGGCCCGTTCCGCTGGTCGGCGATCCTCAATCTCATATAGGAGCGTGGCCGGCGACTCTCGATAAACTGTGCGCTCTCAATCCGACTACAGTCGTACCCGGTCATGGTCCGGTACTGCATGACCTCTCTTACGTGAAGACTCTTGGAGCAATGTTCGCTTCAATCAGCAAGCAAACCAATGCGGCCGTATCGAGGGGCGAAACTCTGGAACAGACTCGGAAGAGTGTGAACCTTGATGAATATCAGAAGCTGCTAGCAGGCGAGTCTCCGGTGAGAAGGCTTTTGTTCAGCAACTATGTCGCATACCCCGCGGTGGGTGCTGCTTTTCGAGAGGCATCGGCAAAGTAAGGGTGAGCGGAAATGGAGCTTAGACTGTGCAGTCTGCGCATGGTTCCAAATTGCGCCCTTGGGAGGCATGCGCAGACTGGACAGTCTACGCTACATAGGGCTACCACTCAGCTTCGGTGGCCGCGCCTAACGCCAGCGGTTCTCTGAACTGAATTTCATACAGCCTCTTATACAGCCCGCCGCCGGTCATCAGTTCTTCGTGTGTGCCTTCTTCAATAAGTTGTCCGCTCTCAAGCACGATGATCCGATCGGCTCGGCGTACCGTCGATAGCCGATGAGCAATTACAAACGTTGTTCGCCCCTGCATCAGCGTCTCGAGTGCGTCCTGCACCAGACGTTCGGATTCAGAATCGAGGGAGCTGGTCGCTTCATCGAGAATAAGTATCGCGGGGTTCTTCAACAGCGCTCGCGCAATGGCGATTCGCTGCCGTTGACCGCCCGATAGTTTCACTCCTCGCTCCCCGACGACCGTGTCGTAGCCGTCTGGAAACTCCACAATGAACTCGTGCGCGTGAGCGGCTCTTGCTACCGCCTCGATCTCGTCGTCGGTAGCTCCCAACTTGCCGTAGGCGATGTTCTCGCGAACCGGACCGCCGAACAGCGTGGTCTCTTGAGGCACCATTCCGATGGCGCTTCTCAAATCAGCAAGCCTGACTGCCCTGATGTCGTGACCATCAACTGTTATCGCTCCCGAGGACACATCGTAAAACCGTGGTATCAACGCAACCAGAGTGGACTTCCCTGCCCCACTTGGACCAACCAACGCGATGATCTCGCCGGGCTTCGCTTCCACAGTGACACCCTTCAAAACAGGCAGCGCACGCTCGTCGGGATAGGTGAAATGTACATCGATCAAATGAACGTGGCCTCGAACCTTCTCGAGCGGCTCAGGGTTATCCGGGTCCTTAATTTCCGGTTTCGTATCGAGCAACTCGAACACGCGGCGAGTGGCGCCGATCGCTTGATTGAACTGCCCGTACAGTTCAGTCATACCTCCAACTGCCCCGCCCACAAAGAATGTATACAAGACAAACGCTATTAGATCGCCCGCGCTCATCTGACCTGCGACAACCATGCGGCTTCCGAACCAGAGCACAATCGCGATGCCGCTGTACACGACCAGGATGATGAATGCAATGAACCCGCCGCTTGCAACCGCCCGCTTGACCGCAAGCTTCAAAGAATCCTGAATACGCTCGCGGTAGCGCGCTCGCTCGTAATCTTCCCTGACAAAAGATTGAACGATTCGAATGGCGGAGAGCGTTTCCTCCAGAACTGAGTTCGCTTCGGCAAGACGATCCTGAACCTTCGTGCTCAAGCGACGAACATAACGTCCATACAAATGCGCCGACACGATCACAACCGGGACTATTGCCAGCATCAACAGTGACAACCGCGGATTGGTGATGAAGATGATCGTGACCCCGCCGATCAGCATTATGCTCAATCGAAGAAGCTCGGTGATGCTGCCGGTCGTAACAGTCTGTACTACGCTGACATCCGACGCCATTCTTGATGTAAGCTCGCCCACTCTCCGATTTGCGAAGAAGGCTACAGGAAGAGCGGTCAGGTGGTTATAGACCTGGGTGCGCACGTCGGCCACGATTCGCTCGCCGGTGTATGAGAGCAAGTATGTACGCAGGAAGCTGAACCCGGCTTGAGAAGCGAACACCCCGACAAGCATCAACGCGAGCTGGTTGAGCTTGTGTGAGTCCCGATCAACGAATGCGGCGTCGATCAGCAGTCGCACGACTTGAGGAACTGCGAGGCCGAGCGCGCCCGCGATCAGCAACGAGAGCAAGGCGATCGCAAGACGCACTCGATACGGCTTTGCATAGGACAGGAGACGCAGCAAATCCCGAGGCGACACCTTCATCTTTTCTTTACCGTCGCCCGGTTGAAGAACCGCTTTTCGTTCTCTTCGCGAAGCGCTCATAGGTAGCTAATAGCTTCAGGCCAACACAGACGGGCGGTCAAGGAAGTCAGAGCTCAGAAGTCAGAGGTTGACTTCTGAGCTCTGACTTCTGCCTTATACGGAACACTCGCTCATCGCTCGACGTATCGTTCCTTGATTATCAACCGTACGACTTTGCCCTTGAGTCCTCGCGCTGTTAGACTCGACGGCATTAAGAACTCACTCAGGAGGTGCAATTAGTGTACGCCATAAAGAGAAGTATTGTGCTGATCGCACTCGTGACGGCGGCAGCTGCTCAATCGCCACAATCGCCGCTCGCGGATTCCCGGATCTCGGTTAACACTCTTCTGCGAGAGGACCTGTTCTCGGGATTCTTGGCCGACGATATGGAGCGCTTATCCAGGGGAGAAAAGAACGCGCAATTACTGCTGGAACAACGGCCCAATGAAAAACCGCTTACGCTGGCATGGATTGCTCTCGCTAAGATGTATCGGGCAGTACGCGCCAGCGAACATAATCAGCCCAACGAATTTCAAAAGTACTATCACGAGGGATTCGATCTCTTCGGTGAGGCAGAAAAGCTTGGCCCGGGTAATCCCGGCGTGGCAGCAATTCATGGAGGCACATACCTTGTGCTCGCCGACCGCCTGCCGAAGGAGTATCGCGCGGCCGCTTGGTCTCAAGCATACGAATCATACCGGCTGCTGTGGAAGTATCAGTCGGGCGCCGTCGCTCAGCTTCCCGTGCATCTTCGAGGTGAACTCCTGGCAGGACTGGCTCAGTCGGCGCAGCGGACCGGGCACACCGAGGAGCAGGCCCAGTACGTGGACAAGATAATCGCGGTGCTGGGAAACACGCCCTACGAACAAGCCGCCAAACAATGGAAGTCACATCCCGAGTCCGCCGCTACCACGAGCATCGCGTGCATGACTTGTCACGACGCGGGCCGGCTCGCAGCTCGCGTTGCCTCACTCAAGTAGCGGTGGCTCAAGTAGTCGGGGCTTAAGTAGCAGTACTAATGAGCGCAGATACAACAACGCCAGGCCGACTCTTGCGAAGTAGCGGCCTGGCGTTGCTTCGGGCGTCAGAGGCATTCTCTTCCGACGCTGGATCGCATCTTTCCTCCGGGACTTTTCCGGTTTAACCTACCCACCCGACTGATCGAAGACCAAAGACCTGTTTTTCCACTGAATCCCCTCAAGGATCTTAACGCTGGTGTCCCCTGTCTTCATTTGAATGGCGCCATCGTAAGGACTCGGCTCATTGACGAGTCTCGCGGGCGTGGTAACAAAGACTTTGTCACCTCGCTTGAATGTTACCTTGACCACAGGGCCCGTGCCTTCCCAAGTGATGTGGTAGTCGCCGACTTTCAACTGCGTGCCGGCCACCATCACGGGATCGCTGAGCGTTATGTGCTCAGAGTCCTTCGAATCCTTGGCGAATGCGAACAATGGCGCGATCGCCACCGCAACTAACAACAGCAACGGTATTATTGTAATTTTTAGTCTCATATTTTCAACTCCCTTAAATCTCTCCACTGCGAGTTCGCGCATCAACTGCGCGAACCTTCTCCCTTTGACGTACGCAAGCCCGGGACCGTCGAACGAATGAGACCGGCGGTAGCAACGCGCGTGTGCAGCAAGGCGCGCCCGTTCCCAGGAGTTATTGAGCAGACGATGTGTCCCGTTACTGGACAGGAAATGTACTCGCGCGGGACAGGTTTTGCGCGCCTTTCCAGTTCTCAATTAGGGAAAATGCTGCTCCAGAGTTGTTCTCAACGCCGCGGCGAGAGCTGAATCGGCATGTCCGGATTGACCCGGCAGGGATCGCTTGACGGTGCAGCCGTTCGCCTTCGTGCTTCTCTCGCAGCGGGTGACAGAGTTCGTTCGTCGAGTCGCACCAGCGCGCATTCAAGCTCCCTCAAACGGCTGCTCAGTATCTCTACTTCGCTTCTCAGAAGTGTGACCTCCGGATCACGAGTTGGTTGAGTGACCGTCGAACGCTCTGAAACCATCGCTTGCTGTTGCAGGCTTCTCATGCTCGACTCGATTGAGCTCAGTCGCGTTTCCAGCATGCTTATGCGCCGATCGAGATAGACTGCGTCTTGCAAACTTTCCCGGGGCCCTTCAATAGAGGATCCTCGATAGTCCGTTGCACTCTTTCCGCCGGTGCCGAAACTGGAGGAAAGTATCAAGGCGCAGAGCACTGAAAAGATGATTCGCATGAAGCTGTCTTCCTTTCGCTGAATGTGGCATGGCCCAAATCATTCGCCTCGGCCAATCGCCTTGAAAGATTATAGCTGCTAATAAGTATCCCCAGCGTTCACTTTTTCATGAACCAGACGATACGCTCGCCAGCGTTTGTCCGGCTGTTACTTGCTGACCGGCCTGAACGCTTATTTGATGGACTTTTCCAGCAGTTGGCGAGCGAACGGCAACAATCTCTTCGTTGGGTCCGCCAGGAACCGACGACTCCTTGCGCTGTTGCTCAACGCTGTTTACCCGTTCACGCGCGCGCTGAAGGCGAGCTTGCGCGTCTTGATTCTGCACACGCGCCTTGTCCAGTTCTGATTGCGACGCGAGTCCTCGTTTCACCAACGGCTCAATGCGCCGAAGCTCCACCGACGTGCGGTTGGCGTCGTCCTCCGCGGCTACAACGTCGCTGCGAGCGGCACTCTCGACTCGCGCTCGTTGCGCATCCTTGTCTTTTTGTTGGTTACTTAGTTGTTCCCCTGCGTGATCAGAAGAAATAGCTATTTCGATTATCGCGGCATCTTTCTCGATTGCAGCGCCGTCACCAACAAGAACACTGCGAACAACGCCATCGGCGGGGGCGTTGACGGCGATGTCGCCCTGTGGGCTTTGTGAAGATCGGCACGCCATTGCCAGGGCGCTAACAATGGCAAACGCCGCCAGCACCATCGATGAACTGATTAGTTTCAACCCCGATGCTCGTCTCGACATATATCTGTTTTGCATTTCGAAGCCTCCTGATAGCAACTTCATTCCACAATGACACGCATGGTATTCGTTGGAGACGCCACTGCCGTGCCACTCCAGTTCGGGACCGCTCGAAGACCTTGTGGCCCCGTCGTTGCAATGTAAGTTGTGACAAATCAAGAGGCGGCGACGGCTGGAATTCGCCGGAGATGGAGTTTACCGATGTCTGCTCGAGCGATGTGGAAAGGCAACCTGAAAATAGGAACGACTCGCGTTCCGGTCGATTTGTATTCGGCCGTCGTTGATCGCACAGTGCACTTTCACATCCTCGAAGAGAAGACGATGACTCCCGTCAAGCAGCATATGGTGAACCCCGCTACAGGCAAAGAAGTTCCGTCCGACGACATTCGTAAAGGGTACGAGATCGAGCCCGGGGTCTTTGTTGTGTTGACTGAAAAAGAACTCGCGCGGTTCGAGCCCAAGCCGTCACGCGACATTGACGTCACTGAGTTTGTTCCTCCCGATCACATAAGCCAGCAGTGGTACGATCGCCCGTATTATCTTGCCCCGGACGGCGACATCGATGGTTACTTCGCGCTCGCTGCAGCGTTGAAAAAGAAGGAGAGAATCGGTATTGCGCGATGGGTGATGCGAAAGAATGCCTATCTCGGCGCGCTCTGCGTTGAGGGAGATTATCTGATGCTCGTCACGTTACGACATGCAGAGGAAGTGGTGTTAGCCGACGACCTGCCCGCGCCAAAAGGGCGCACTCTTGAAAAGAAGGAATTGAATATGGCTAACCAGCTCGTCGAGCTGCTCGAGGGTGAATTTGATCCCGCTGATTTCAAGGACGAGTATCGAGAACGAGTGATGAAATTCATCGAGAGCAAGGGCAAAGGCAAGAAGCCGAGACTTCGCGCGGTTCGTACAAAACGGGCAACCGCCGCCCTTGGAAGCGCTCTGTCAAAGAGCATCATCGAACTGAAGAAACACAAGAAAGACAAGAAGGAGAAAAAGGCTGCCTAAACACGCACACAAAAAAGCTGAAGAAGAAGGCGCGACTCCCGGCCCGTTCTGGTCCGGCACCATAACCTTCGGGCTGGTCAGCGTCCCTGTGAATCTGTACCCAGCCATCCGGAGTTCTCGCACGTCGCTGCGCATGCTTAGCCCCGATGGAGTCCCGCTTAGCCGGCGATATTACTCACAGAAGTCCGACCGCGCGCTTGACGACGATGACATGGTGCGCGGTTACGAGATCGAAGACGGAGAATACGTTGTTGTGACGGACGACGAGTTGGAACGGCTCGAACCAAAGAAGACGCGCGATATCGACGTGCGCCGGTTTGTGGATCAGGACTCGATTCCGCCAATCTATTTTGAGCTCGCTTACTTTCTCACGCCCGGCGGAAACTCCGAAAAAGCCTATCGTCTGCTGGCGGAGACGATGGAAAAGAGCGGCCGCGCGGGAATAGCTACTTTCGTTATGCGCGGGAAGGAATATCTGATCGCAATCTTCGCAGAGAACGGACTGCTTCGCGCCGAGACGATGCGCTTCGCCGACGAGTTGCGCTCTCCTGGTGAGATTGGTCTACCAAAAACGAAGAAGGCGCCGAGACAGACGGTCACCAGGTTCGAGAAACTGATCGCAAGCAAATCAGAAAGCAGCCTATCTCCGAAAGAAATGAAGGACGAAGAAACCGAACAGGTATTAAAGTTGGTGAAGACGAAACGTTCGAAGCGTAAAGACCTCGTGGAGACTGACGAGGCGGGAGAGCAAGAAGGAAACGTTGTGGACATTATGGACGTGCTGAAGAAGAGTATCGCATCAAAGAGTTGACATCGTTTCTGAGGCGTTGGAACGCTGGCTGCCTTGATCTAGCCCTTTGCGACTTTGGCGATCTTAGCCTCTTTGGGCGAAGAAAACGCCAACTTCGAAGGTCGTGTTTCTCGCAAAAGACGCATTGAAATCGGCAGTTCGCTATGGCAGCTCGCGATGGACGTCTTCTGGCCTCTTGTCTTCTCGAAGTCCTTGAAATGACGGGTGCCGGATGGCGCCGTCAGACGTCCATTCAGTAAAAGTCACTTCCGCTACGAGCCTGGGCGAAACCCAATGCGCAGCTCCAAGACCAGGAGCCCTGGGCTCGACTGCAAATGGAGCGGTTTCGCGAGCGATCTTGTCGAGCTTCTCTTTTAGTTCGACCCGCTTCTTCAAACTAAAGCCCGTTCCCACGCGACCGGTGTAGACCAGATTACGTTTTTCATAAACACCCAGGATCAGTGAGCCGAATCCAGGCAGGCCTTTCTTTGACGGCGTGTACCCCGCAATGACAAATTCCTGCTGCTTGCTGCATTTCACCTTTTGCCAGTTGCGATTGCGCGCCGAGGCATAGGTTGATGCAGCCAGCTTGGAGACAATTCCTTCGATTCCCTTCTTGCAAGCCTGCTTGAAGACTTCTGCGCCGCTTCCTTCGATGTGATCGCTATATCGAAGCGGCCCGGATTCATCCGCGGATGCGATGAGCCTCTTCAGCAAACGCTTTCGTTCAGTAAGCGGAGTTCCGGTCAGATTGAAACCGTCGAGATATATCAGATCGAACACTTCGAACATGAACTTTGTGTCTCCGCTCTTGCCCATCGCTTGCTGCAGCTTCTGAAAACTTGTACGACCGCGCGAGTCCATGACGACGACCTCGCCGTCGAGTATGGCGGTCGTTACCGCTATCGACTTTATTGCTCGAGCGATTCCCGGGAATTTCGCGCTCCAGTCAATTCGATTACGACTCCAAAATCGGACCTCTCCGTTATTGATGCGGCAAAGCATACGGTAGCCGTCAAACTTGAGTTCGTGCAGCCATTCATTTCCGGACGGAGGCTCTTTGACAAGGGTAGCAAGTTGCGGGGCGATGAAGTCCGGGAGCGCGGCCCTGCGCGCACCTTTGAGTTTCGTGAGGTCGGATTTGTTGATCACGCGGAACAACTCCATCCGGCGTTGATCTCCTCGCGGTCTTTGCGGGCGTTTGCGCACTTTGCGTGACAGGCATCGCTTCGCTCCAGGACGCAAAGACCGCAAAGACGCCAGAAAGCTAAGAGCACGAGCGCGCATTCCCCGCGAGACTGTTGAGCGGCCGCCAGGATGTCTGCAGCGCCCAACGCGCTTCTGAGCGCGCGAAGTCCCACGAGAGAGCGAATTGGAATAATTGAATGGACGCGGGGAATGGTTTCGAACCGACGGATAGATTCTTGCCGTTTAAGAAGGGGGCTATCATAGCGCATCAGCGAGTATCACGGGCTAGTAGAATAAGCGAATGCGAAAAGTCGCTGCAAGCCCGTGATACTTTGAGCTGGTGTCGTCAGAAAGACAGCGCCTATCTCTCCCTCCAGTTCACGTCTCAGGTAGAGCCAAATCACTCGACGACAAACTGTACGGTGTTCGATTGCGCGCCTCCGGGGTTAACCACATAAACCTCATGGACTCCCGCCTTCTGTTTCGCTTTTGCGGTCATCAACGTACCCCCATCGAGAGTAGCCTGCACGGCTCTGCCGTCGACGTAGACAACCGCGTTGGGCTGGAAGCCCTGACCCGAAACGAAGACTTTTTTCTTCCGGTACTCAGCCCCTGTCGTATTAGGTGGAAGACCCGGATCTCTTACGACGAGCATGAATGTTTGCTGTGAGGCGTTCCCCAAAGAATCAAGGACTCGCGCCGTAAAATTGAAGTCTCCTGAGAAGTTCGTCGTGCCGTATAACAGGCCACTCATACCGAGTTGCACGCCCGACGGTAGTTGCCCGCCGGCAAGGCTCCAGTGATAAGAACCCGACCCGCCGCTCGCTTCGAGGTTGGCAGCGTAGTCGAGATTCATGCTGGCACTGGGGAGATCAGAGGTCAGGATGTTCAATCCACCACTGCCAGACGCGCCGGGATAGATGGTCTTAATCCCTTGATCGTCGTCCTGCATGATCGAGCCGCAACGATTATCGAAATGCGCATAAGCTAGCATTGTCGCACTTTTGTCAGTTGAGTGCCCGAGGCCGAGGGCATGACCCATCTCGTGAGTCATGACTTCCTGGAGCTCGCAACGATTCTTAAAGTTACAGAGTGCGTAAGGATTGAAAGACATATTCGCTTCGACGGCCTTGCCATATGTCGTGCCGCCGATGTTCTTCGTCGTGCTCGGCAGGTATCTTATGATCCCTGAAACGGCCAGCAGCCCCGAACAGCTTTGAGATGCTGGGAAGTAGCCATCGCAGTTGTTGAACGAGATCGTATTCGATCCGTCCGCGAGTGTTACTCCGCAGCCTCCCGTTGTGCCGCCATAGGTCAGGCGAATCGAACCACCGGCTGTCGTCCAGGCATCCATAGCCGCCTGAACATCTGCTTGCGGTTTCGCGAAGGAGGGCGCGCCAGTGGGGTTAACATAAAAGACTACGGCCTGATTGCTGTCGGCCTCGAACCAGCGTGCGGGACTCGAAGGACTGAGAAGCACCCAAAGCGGCGTGAAGACATTGCCTGGCTGGGTCGACTGCACCTCAGAAGGCTGCGCCAGTATTGGAACGCTCGAATAATAAGTCTGTTCGAAGTCGCGTATTCGCTTTCGGTTTCTGGAGATCGAATCCGAGACCATCCGGCTGTAAGCATCAAGCTCACTTCGATTGGTTGCGTCACCCGAACTGGCCATGACATTTATGTTTTGATCTTCAAGGCGACGCTCTACAAAGGACCGGCCGGTCGAAGGATCAACATTGATGTTGAACTCGCCGAGAAACCCTTGATGGACCCGAAGCGCCCCGTCGGGCCACGTGTTTAGGTACAACAAAACCTGCTGGCCCTGCTCGAACTTCGGCGCTCCGAAGATCATCGTTCCAAGCTCGGCGGTTTCTCCACCCAGCTCCTTGAGCACTATCTCTCGCTCGGCGATTGCGCCCTTGAGGACCGTGCCTACTTCAAGTCGGATGTAAGTGTAAACACGATTTGTGCTCGGATCGACAGCACACGAAAGACCAATCACCCTACCGGTAATGATCGCGCGTGATTCGACGACCATCTCATCATCCTTCGGTACGATGGCAGTGCTTGCCAGCGCAGCCTCGCCGCAAGCAAGTACAAAAAGACATCCCAGCAACCATGAGACAAGAACCTGTGGTTTGCGCATGACGACATTCCTGATCGGGGCTGCGTTTCCAGAAACATGGCGAGGGGCAGGCAGTAATGTACTGGGAGCTGCCGCGTTCGAGGCAAAGCTAATGCCAGCGCTGCGGGACGAGTCAGCTCCCGAATAGCGAACTCTTGATAGCGCAATATCGATAACCCATTCGTGGAATGGCTTCTTATCGCGCCGAGCTTTTGTGAGGGTGAGGCAAGGAACCAGGATCTAGAGAATGTCTAATGCTGTGTGTGCAAGAACACGCAAATCACCGAATCCAGTCGAGTAAAATGGCGACAGTCTGGGTGCATGTTGCACACCGGCGATCAGCCAACTTGATTCCGTCGACAACTCGGTGATCCGAGATACCACAGTCTGATCATTCGTTGAACATACCTCCGCTTAGCGGATCGAATGAGAACCTGCAGGCCAATCGAAACCTTTGCCTGGTAGGGGGCGAAACTTATGAGGCGCTCGAATATAGCACGCTTCGTGACGCATCACAAGCATTTCCTTTCCAGGACTTCAGGTTGTTTGGTTGAGGTTATACATCAACAGAAATCCGGCACGTGTAGCGGAGCTGGCTCAATACGAGAGGAGGTCGAACGACGAGGTGGATTCCAGGGTCAATGCGATTTAGGAATGCGCGATCAAATTCGTGACGGGGCCTGGATCACTGGTCAGGGTAGCCCGAAAGGCACTTGAGCTGATTTCGGCTCCGCGCCAGTTGTAGTTTCCGCGACGTGAGCCGACAAGTCTACGGCGCGCAAACTTGCACCCGCGAGGCCGATCATCACCCAAAGATGACGGAAGTCTTCGATGTCTTGCGCGAGCCCGTCAAGCGCCAGACCCGAGAGGCCACCCCAGATGCAAAGATCAGTTGGGCGCAGTCTTCTTCGCCAAAGCAAAGTAATCAAGAACGTGAATGAAATCAGCGAAGGAAGCCCAAGCGTCGCAGCGATGTTGAGAGGAGTCAGATGGGAGTCAAAGGGAGCGCCGTGATACCAGCCGGGACTCGTTCCAAGTCCGCTACCGAAAACAGGATGGCGGAGCAGGGTGGCAAGAGATGACGTAGCCGCTTGATGACGACTTGAGTCGATATTCTTAAAAGACACATCGAAGGGGTGCGCCGGATTGATTGTCGGATTCCAAACAGTGAATGAGATCACGATTCCCACAAACACAACCGCGCAGGCGGCGGCCGCTCTACGACGGAACCGGGTGCTCCCGCCACGTATCATAGCAGCGAGGATAAAACCCAGAATGCCTCGCGAGAACGTGAGGAAAACAGTGATCCAAAGGGCAGCAAGCGTGATGCGGCGCAACCACACTGGGAGCTTCCCTTCCCGACGAGCGACAATCGCAGAGGCGAATATGCAGAAGCTTGCGAGCAGATTCGGGTTATACGTACCCGCTTGAACGCGAGCATACCAGGCTGAGGGCTCAAGCTCGCCATATATGCCGATCAAGTGCGATCCGATTCCTGCATAAAAGAGCACCAGGCCCAGGATAGTTGCCGCCGCGGTGATCAACGAGGTTATTGCAATCGCTCTTGCAATGCCGGGATACACACCGGGGCGCGATGCAAGGTCGGAGGTGATGAAGGCCAGCGTGCAAAGTTCGCCGACACCTACGAGCTTCGGAAGGCCCTCACGAAGACTCGGCGCGGCGAAAAAGAGAGACAGGAATGCGAGTGAGAAATATGCTATTAGCAGAGAATGATTGATCCGGAAACGAGGCCAGGCGCCAAGCTGGAGTCGTTCGATGAGCCATGCGATCGCAGCAGCCAGAAAGACCGCATCGCTCCACTGTGCATGCTCATGTAGCCAGGGAAAGGGGGGGAACCAGGTCCACGGCAAGAGAACAAGTGACGCCAGGTAGAGCGCTCGCACGATGCGGGACATGGTTAGGAGCTTACGATACTTTGGAAACAGGAATCCAGGTTTTGGAATCTCAAGAGTACGCCGCTCCTCGGCGTCCTCCGCGTCCTCAGAGGTTGATTTCCAACACCGATCAAGAACAACCGCGGACGACGCGGAGGACGCGGAGGACTGCCCTGGGGCAACACGCTAACATCACCACCAGAAATCTCGCAGTCCATCATTGCCAGTGGACCCTTGGATCTTCTAGAGCGAATTAATATATCTCTCGATGTCTGAGCGCTTGATGCGATAGCCCTTGCCAAGATCCTTCCGGGCATTTAATTTTCCCGCTCGAACAGCCTCATTCAACTTTACCTCCGACAATCCGGAATACGCCGCCGCTTCCCCCAGCGTAAGCAGTAGTTTCTTTTCAATCGCCACAGCGGGATGGTCGCCAGGCGTTAGGCGTTCCAATAGAAGAATGAGACGTTCAATTACAGGGGCCGAAGCCGGGACAAACGAAGCCGTGCCTTGAGCACGGATAGAGTCACCTTCAACGTCTATAAGTTCTGCTTCAACAGTTTTGGACGAGGATTTTGCCCGTCCGTATCGCTTGTTTATGTATTCTTCCTCCTCTTGAAGTTCCCGCCTCAGAGCTTCAACTTCTGCCCGACTGTAGGAAACCACGCGGCCGCGAATCGTTCTTGTGCGAGTGACATTCAGGCGACCCTTAGCCACATACAAATTGAGCGTCGCAGCTGTTACTTGCAAGAGTTTGCAAGCTTGTTGTTCATTGAGCATCGCATTCATCCCTCTAATATTTATGTTGAGCACGCCGGTCGATGCGTTCATTCCTTTGCCCTGTGTAGGCAAAGGAATCTAATAATTCACAATTCAACACTGCGGCAGGTCTCATACAAATGCCGTCACCGATCTAGTCCATGTTCTTATGCTGCAATCGCAGCTTCACAGACTGAAAGCCGTGCTTGGACGAAAATAGATTCCGTTAGGCCTTGAGGCCTGCCATCACCTGTACTATCGGGCCAAGTATCGATCGTCGTTCTGCCTAAAGCGGACAGATTATACGTTGGTCCGCCCTGATTCGCCATAGGACTTCAAGCGCGATCAGGAAAAAGAATAATCCTCCTTATGTGCCATATTTCTCGATTGACTTGTCCGCACTCGATAAGTCAGTGCGTAATATCACGCGTCCAACAAGCACTCCCCCAGTAAAGGATTTGTTGAGATAAGTAACGTTTTGTGGTCAGGCTGTCACGAGTCACTTCGTGGCTCGGCCGCTGAAAGTGGTGGGATCAAGCCTGATTGTCTATCCCTGATCAACCCAGGCATCTCGTTGTCTCTCTCACGTTCTTTTCATCATCCGTGATGGGGCCTACACACAAGCCCACCGTTGCGGGGTACACGATACTGTCTCCTGCGGTACTGCGCATCAGATCACAGTCCCTTTTTTTGGTGGGAGTATAGTCCTACGCTCAAGCTGGATATTATCAGTCAGCGGCACTGTATCCGTTCTGGTCGACGCGCAGGATAATGTCGGCGTGGTGAGGTGAGGGTAGATTGTTAGCGTGACCGTATATAGCAGGTAGCTTCCCGCCCCATGAGGTAATCGGAAGATCCAAGCTTATTGGCGCCCTGACGCCGCGCAAAAAAAGAACGCAGGCGGGGCTTCGCAAAGCCCCGCCTGCGCTTTTGGATACAGCATTAGGTCTGCTCGAGACTAGTAGGGGCTGGTGAATGAACACGGAGTCGGCTTTACGACGGCCCCGCCGTTGTTCAGAGCATCGAGGCAGATCTTCAGAGCCTCCTGGGTTGCTCGGTCCGGGTTTCCAGAAAGCGTAATACCATCCGCACACAGAGCGGCATTAGCGTCGGTAATCAATTGACCGATAGTTGTGTGATGGCATAGGTCAAATGCATTAGGATCCACAAAGCCGTGCCGCAAGTTTAGCACCATCGCGGTCAGTTGGGCTGAAAGCATGTTGGCCATGTTCGCGGCGGTCGCCCCCAGCACGAACGCCTTAACCTGAGCGGCAGTGGTTGGACCGAAATCAGACCCATTTGCGTTTCTCAGGCATAAGGAACTAAGAGCAGCCAAGTCGCCGGCGTTGATCAGCGCCTGTCCATTCTTGTTGCTCCAGAACCCTATGGTGAGACCGCCGCTTGGCGCCTTGCAGTAATTCCCGAAGTTGCAGGTGAAGTCGTTCGAAGAATTGCTGCAACTGATCGTGAAGGTGCACGGCGCCCCCCTCGAGGCCACCCAAGAACTGTTGGGCGCCACCTCCGTCACTGTGTATGTTCCAGCCGCCAGAGGCCCGAAGCTGTAATTGCCGCTCGCGTTTGTGTAAGCCGCTGTCGTTGAGCCTCCCGGTCCGGTCAAGACAACTTTCCAGCCGACTACTACCTGATTGTCATCATCCTGCCCGTTGGCATTCGCGTCATAGAACTTCTTACCTCTAATTGTGCCTCTGGTGCAGTCGTTCACCGTCACGCTGAAGCTGCAGCTTGCTGTAAGTCCCGCTGCATCGGTAACGGTGCAATTGACTTGCGTCGTACCAACTGGGAACGCGAAGCCTGACGCAGGTGTGCATACCACAGCCCCATCTGGTAGCGGACAATTATCATTCGCTGTGGGCGCGTATGTGACCACAGCCGTGCATTTGCCCGCATCATTACACACCGGCGGGAGCACTGGGCAAGTGATCGTCGGATTCTGACAATCGTTGACTGTTACGTTGAAGCTGCACGTGGCAGTGCGTCCGGCTAAATCTGTCGCTGTGCAGTTGACTTTTAGTTGTGCCGACTGCGAAGAACGAATCGGATGCCGGCGAGCAAGAGGTCTGCACACCAGGGCAATTATCAGTCGCGGTGACTACGTAGTGCACATTCGCTCCACAATGGTCCAGATCGTTACAGACAACAACCGGAGCCGTCGGACACACGATTGTGGGATCCTGACAGTCATTAACCGTTACGTCGAAGGTGCAGGTAGCCACTGTGGTCCCAGCGGCATCCTTGGCGGTGCACGTGACCGTGTGCATACCGATAGAGAACGTCGAGCCCGACGGTGGCACGCAGGTAACGGTTCCGCAATCGCTCGTCGGTGTGTCGTAGGTAACCACGGCTGAGCAAGTATCAGTGGGAGCACAGACAGGCGCGACAGTCGGGCAAGTAAGATTGCAGCCTTGCGGCGGCAGGCAGCTGATTTGTGTTGGGTTACTGCAATTGTCACCAAAAGTGGACGCGCGAAGGTCGGAAGCGGACTCCCCTCCATCGCGTCTGCGCGCAGAAAATCCGGCGTTCCCGGTGCAGGTGGCAGAGGCACAATAGATAATTGGGTACGTCTCACAAGCATTGGCCGGCAGCGTTACGTTGAAGACATATATCCCCGTGTCGGTTTTGGATGCGTCGAGACACTGATTGCCGGTACTGCTGTTCTTGACGTTCACCTTAATGGACGCGTCGGTGCCGCCGTTGGCGCAGTCGGTGACGTTCGTGAGAGTCAATTGGTAGGTCTTTCCCTGTGATACGTCCCAATGCTCTACGGAATTCGTGGGCTGGTCGTCATCAACAACGCAGCCACCATCGAGCGGAATCACGCTGGATATTCTTCCAAGTCCGATATTCCCCGCTACCATTGGGGCGTTGACATTCGTTGAGAGGGGGGGCGCCCACGGTGCCTCCTGTTGTCGACAATCGGGCGGCTGCGGCGCTCCAGGTTACTGCGAGGAACAGAGCGGCCACAAGTACGCCCAGCGTACATTTGAGGGCTTTCCTGTTTGTCATTTTGTTTCTCCTACTCGCCGGTTCCATCCAGCGATCGGTTATTGGGACTGTATGCCAGCCTCAGGTGAAGTTATCGGTTATCCCTGATCAAACCGGCGAGGGTTTCGGGCGTGTATCTAAAAGTCGAAGTCAAAAGTTTATTCGAATCTGAAAAGCCAGAATCTTCTGAGTGGCCTTCGTTGGTCTGCCGCTTAAGAGCTCCTTTTGTCGATTATCCATTCCTCGAGCCCTGCGGCCGTGAGACGTCCGATACCTGCAAGGCTCGAGTACCCACCCTTCTTCGTCAATAACCTTAATGGGTATTTTCTTTGAAAAATCGCTTGTAACATTCCCCAAGTTTGTACAAAAAGGTTCGTCTCTATTTCAAATGGTCTTTCACGGCTTTTTTCCAGAGCTCAGAGGTTCGGTAGCCCTTTCTGCGCCGTCTGCAATGCCGGCTTTGTCGCGAGGCCGCAACCATGGCCAAAGCCAACGGCAGTTTCATTGGATGGTGGGGATCAGCCCTTCTTCAGATTCTTATTGGCGAGCCGAGAATTCTTCCAGTTGGTGGGCCTTGAGGAATAAACGCGTTAAATTAAGTGACAACCGTGTAAAAGGTCCACATCGATTGACGCTGATTGCACTGTTGCGTGTTTTTTGATTCTTTCCGGTTCAATCCAAGCTATCGCCCGAACGGGGAAGATAAATCGCCTCACAAGCATTCCGGATAGCAGAGATCACAACGGAACAGCATTTGCCAATGAAGCCGCGGAGATAGCCATCTAGTTGCAGTTTCTAGTCAGCCCCGGCAGAGTCACCCCCTCTCCATCGTTTTCTGGTAGAGCCCCTATTTCCTGAGTAGCCCCAACACAAGAGGATTGCCGTGAAAAGAAATATTAAGGGTTCGGTAGCCGGATGCCTGCTCGTGCTTTTGACGATCGGGGTTCTAGTTTTTCACTCAAACACATCGCAAGCGTATAGCCCAAAGAAAAAACATCAAACGAGTGGGCCATTCGTTCCGGGCAGAGTGCTTGTCCAATTCCGCCCTGAGACTTTGTCGCTGCGAAGCGTCGACGTGATTGCAGAGGAAGGGGCGAGCGACGCCGGTGAAATCGCCGGCACAGGCGTCCATATCGTTGAACTGCCAGCAGGCACAGCGGAGCAAGACTTCCTGGAAGCGTTTCAGTCGCGACCAGAGGTAGAGTTCGCCGAGCTTGATCGCATAGTCCCGCCAGCAGGCATGGTTCCGAATGATCCCTGGTATCCAAACGAGTGGCACCTTTCAAGTATCTCTGCTCCTGACGCTTGGTCAACAACTACGGGCAGTCCCAGCGTTTCCATTGCTATCCTCGATACTGGTGTGGATGGTACACACCCTGACCTTGCCCAGAATATGGTGCCCGGTTGGAATATTTACAACAACAACTCTGACACCAGTGACGTGTTCGGGCATGGAACGGCAGTCGCCGGCACGGTCGCAGCCCTCAGCAACAACGGGTCAGGGGTAGCTTCCATAGCTTGGGGTTGTCGGCTTATGCCTGTTCGTATCTCGGACTTAAACGGTAATGCGACTTACTCTGCCGCTGCCAGTGGTCTCACCTGGGCCGCTGATCACGGCGCAAGAGTCGCCAACATAAGTTACATAATGACTGATAGCTCCACTGTCACGTCAGCGGCGAGATATTTCCAATCGAAAGGTGGTGTGGTAACTATCTCCGCAGGTAACTACAGCACTTTCGATTCTTCCGTTGATAATCCCTACGTGTTGACGGTTAGCGGTATTACCGGCAGTAATGTAATCTGGGCTAATTCTAACACCGGTAATAACATCGATTTGTGTGCTCCATACTATGTCTATACAACTATTGCAGGAGCGCGATACTCCGGTATGGTAGGCACGTCTTTTTCTGCTCCAATTGTGGCAGGAGTAGCCGCTTTGGTAATTTCTGTAAACCCCAGCCTAACGGCCTCTCAGATTCAAGATATCCTAAAGCAGTCGGCCGATGATCTAGGGCCCGTTGGTTTCGACTCGACCTATGGTTGGGGTCGTGTCAACGCGGCGCGCGCCGTGAGTCTTGCAGGAGGCAGCCCACCGCCTCCGGTCGACACCACGCCGCCCACGGTCAGCATCAGTTCTCCCACAACAGGAACAACGGTCTCCTCAACTGTTTCTGTGCAGGTTGCGGCTAGTGATAATGTTGGCGTGGCAACCGTGACTCTCAGCGTCGATGGGGTCTTGTTAGCGAGCGACACCGCCGCACCCTACGCGTTCTCGTGGAACACAACAACCGCGTCAAACGGATCTCATACTCTTACTGCACAAGCAACTGACGCGGCAGGAAACAACGCTAGCACGTCAACTGTAGTTAATGTCAGCAATGCTTCTCCAGATAGCACTCCACCAACGGTCAGCATCACCGCTCCGAGCAACGGAGTGGTGGTTTCTGGGAGTGTCTCTGTCATGGTCAATGCGACAGATAATGTGGGCGTCGTTAAGGTAGATCTGTATGTAGATGGCGCACTAGTATCCACTTCCACATCCTCGCCCTTTACTAACAGGTGGAATTCCAGGAAGGCGGCTTCCGGCGCTCATACCCTTCTGTGCAAGGCCTATGATGCTGCAGGCAACATCGGGGTATCAGCCACTGTTACTGTTTACAAGTAAGCGGGCACCCGAACATCGCGTCTACTCCGGAAGACAACAAAAAAGCAGGGGCCACTTGGCCCCTGCTCTTGAGAACGTCACTCTACGCCGCTTAATACGGGGTTGTGAACGAGCATGGTGTAGATTTCACGTCCAGCCCGTTGTTATTCAACGCATCCAGGCAAGACTTCAACTTCTCTTGGTAAGTCCTTGTCGCGCCAGCAGCGGTTGTGTTCGGATTGGCCGTCAAAGAGGCCTCAGCCGCTGCGAGTAGGTTGTTGATGGTCATGCCGGAGCACAGATCAAACGCGGTGCCGTCCACGAAGCTGTGTCTAACATTTAACGTCATCGCTGCGAACTGCGCAGAAAGCATGTTAGCCATGTTCGTGGCATTGGCGCCGAGAAGCCAGTTGCCTAATGCCGTCTTGCCGTCGCTGAGCTGTTTGCTAGTTAGGTTCGGACAATTTAATGCAGACACAGGATCGAAGTCTGAACCGTTTGCATTCCTCAAGTGAAGCGAAGTCAGGAAACAGAGATCGCTGGCTGTGATCAACGCCTTGCCATTGTTGTTGCTCCAGAAGCCCAGAGTGAGGCCACCGCTTGGCGCCTTGCAGTAATTGCCGAAGTTGCACGTAAAGGCATTCGAAGCATTCGCGCAACTAATCGTGAATGTGCATGGCGTTCCCTTAGTCGCTACCCATGAGCCATTGGGAGCTACTTCGGTCACCGTGTAGGTCCCAGGCCCTAGAGACCCGAAGCTGTAAACACCACTTGGATTGGTATAGGCCGTTGCGCTGGCTGAGCCGCTTAACACTACCTTCCAGCCACTGACTACTTTGCCATCATTGTCTAAGCCGTCAGCATTGGCATCATAGAACTTCTTACCGCTGATGGATCCGACAGAGCAGTCGTTCACAGTTACGGTAAAGCTACAGGAGTTAGGATTTCCTGCCGCGTCACTAACACTGCAAGTAACTGTCGTGATGCCTAGTTGGAAAGTCGAACCAGATGCTGGAACACAGGTCGGAGTTAGCGGACCGTCGCAGTTATCGTTAGCGGTAGCTGCGAAACTAACGGCAGCGGAACAAGCTCCTCCTCCTGTCGCACAGGCTACTTTATTGCCCGGGCAAGTGATATCCGGTTTTTGGCAATCATCGACGGTCACGGTGAAGCTGCAGGAATTGGAGTTCTGAGCTGCGTCAGTGGCAGTACAAGTGACTGTCGTTGTGCCTTTCGGGAAAATGCCACCAGACGCCGGTGAACAGACTGGAGTAAGCGGACCGTCGCAAACGTCACTGGCTGAAGCCGTGAAGGACACAACAGCCGAGCATAAACCGGTTGTGTTACAGACCTCCTTATTTCCCGGACAGGTTATGTCTGGTTTTTGACAGTCGTTAACAGTTACGTTGAACGTACATTGTGAGGTTTGACCATTAGAATCAGTGGCCGTGCAAGTAACAGTGGTTGTTCCCTTTGAGAAAGTAGTACCAGACGCTGGAACGCAGGCGACTGTCGGAGTACCGCCGCAGTCATCGGTTGCGGTCGGAGTTGTATATGTAACCACAGCCGAACACGTTCCGTCAGGGGCACAGACCGGGATATTATCTGGGCAAACAACGCTCGGTTTGCAGAGCACGTTTGCGAAGTTTAGGCTCGCCGTATCCGCGCCGGTTACAGTTCCTACCCAGCATTTATTTGCGTCGGCGGTAGCGGTTAAGTTCCCGCCAACTGGATCTACGGCAGAGTCGAAGGCCTGCTGCCCTTCTGTCGGGCATTGCTGCTTGTAGCCGGTGGGAACTACCTCACAGGCCGTAAAAGTTGTGCCTTGATCAAAGACCAAGCCCCATACACCATTCGCATCGGTTTGAGTCGTGACAACGCTGCCGTCTGCGAGAGTTACATCTATCTCGACAACCGGCCCTGTCCATTCCTCACCCGGATCAAACAGACAATTCGCGTTTTTGTCCGTAAATTTCAACCCGCCGATAGCACTTTGAGGAGTGGTGGTAGCCATTTTGCATTTGAAGTTATCTGTCTTTTGGCTACCGGTGAAGCCGAAAGGTGAGACGCTGGCTGTCGTCGGATCATATTCCCCAACTGGCGTAACCCATACCTTATACTCGTTGCCTGGATTGGGGGTTTGGGAGAAAGGCATGAGTTGTATGCAGATGGCACCCTGGGCAGCGCAGAGTGCAATCCCGATCTCGTGAGCGCAGCTTCCCGGTGCGCCGGGAGTTCCAAGGTAGGCACTCATGAATCCGTCTGCATTGACAGTGAACTTGCGTTGATCTATCCCATCGCTGGAGAGCAGGACTGATCCTGACGGGTTGGTTACTTGAAAGTAGTAGTCGCCAGGAGGTAACCCGCTCCCCGAGCTACAATGCGTCGGCCCTCCGTTGAGACAGACATCACAACAGTCGTTGAAAATGTTGGCGTTGACTGGATTGCCATTGCGGTCAGTGGTATAGATGGCTCCTGTGAGATTCGCCGAAACCCGGCGAGTTGATGTGAGGAACGGCACGGCCATTACTAGTGCCAGAACCAAGGTCAAAAGAACTCTGGAGGCATTCCTGCTTTTCATTCGTTTCTCCCTAGTCGCCGGATCCAACCAGCGAGCGGTTAATGAGACTATATGAATACAGCCTCAGTGAGGTAAACGCTTATCCCTGATCAAACCGGCGATTTGGTTTGGGGCTTATATCTGTAATCTTAGTCATAGACTTATTCGAATCCCGACAACTTGAATTTCCCGCTTGTTGCTGCACTCACTCATTCCCGAAACACTCATTCTGATCCTTTCGCATTCGAACATTCGCTCTTGCGAACACTTTGCCGCAGTAAGTAAGATCACTTATGAAGAAATCAACCTCCAATCCACCCGACGAGCCTTCGTAGGCCTGCTGCTTACGATCTGCATGTGGTCATCGTGCTATAGAGTCTGGCACTCGTGCGAGGAGCGAGATGCCCAGTCCTGAGGTACGCGCCCCTTTTAGTCAATGACCTTAACGGGTATTTTCCTTTGAAGTCGCCGTTATCATTCCCCAAACCTTGTACTCCATCTAACATGACGCAAATTACGCAGCCGATAACGCAAATGGTTTGCTTTATTTTGGAATGTCTTAAATGAACCCATTTCCAGTCGCGAAATCCGCAAACCTACGAACTGTGCGTCTCCAATCAAAGAACCATTTTTCGACTGAGGGGCAGAGGAAAACCCGGGAGGAGCCTCTCACCCCTCGACTGCCCGCGAACCGATCCTCACCATCGGCTCGGTGAGCGTCCACCCCTCCCAATTCGATTTCGAAGTCTTAGTCGCACCAGAAGCGGATCTAGAAGTGACCGCGTTCGGTAGGTGGGTCTACCTTGGGGCGTCTTCGACTGGGTATTTCAAACTGCTATGCACCAAGTACACGCAAGTACCCTGATGAGGCAGATGAATCATATACAACCACTAAGGCAAGCGCATTGGACTAGAGTCACTTTTTGTGTAGGAGCCTGATCCTAGTGGGATCTGGGAATGACCCGGGAGTTTCGTCAGGAGAGCCAGTTAGACTTTAGAAAAATAGCCGATTTACGACTCAGGCGCGTCGTCTCCGTCAGGACGCCGGTTATTCAGGTTAGCTCCCACGTGGCTCTCATGGAATCTTTCAGTTGCACCCAGACGTCCCTACGCGTCCGAGCCAATCGCAGCCAGCGCCGCGGCATGCTCCGACCTCTCCAGGCTTCCATTCCCCGCAGCGGGTTCTACAGGCTGCGACCGATCTGCGGCGCCTTTCGACGTGAGCAAAGCAGCTTGAAGTGAGCGTGGTCTTTTTCCTTCTGCCCTGGAAGCGTACAGCGTAGCCAGGAAGCCCGCGCCAACGAGCGCCGCACTCTCGCCGGCAAGCATCAGCGTTTGTTGAAGAGGGGTGCCATCGATGTCTGCTATCAGTAGCTTCGCGACGAGCTGATCCCGCCCATTTACTCCGGTCGCTCTGTATATATGATCGAGGGTCTTATTAACGGTCTCGGCGCTAACCCCTAAGACGGAAGCTATCTCTTTGTTCTTTTTCCCCTGTATGCACTCGATCGCGATCTGAACCTGTCGACGGGTAAGCGGCCATTGCTGAAGGAGGTACCTCTCATATTGTTCCCAAGTCCTGCCTGCCATAACGTGATTCCTCTTTTCAAAGATTGTGCCGCGTGGCGCGCAAGACAATAGCTAGACTCCCGCGCCAGGAGTGACAGAAGGGGGTCCGGACTAGTTCAGTAGGAATCGACACCTGCCAATGCCGATATGCGTCATTTACCAGAAACTCAGGGGTTCATAGAAACCGCCGGCGATGAACCCGAATTGCCACTCCATACGAGCCATCAGTCTGTGGTTCGGTGCGCAGCACGTTTCCATGGATGGCCAGCCTCGGCGCGAACACGCTCGGATCGTTTGCGGAGCTAAGACGAACGACAACGAATATATCCTCGCCGGGCCCAACCTCTCGGGCCAATCGCACATGCAAGCCTTGAAGGCCGAGGTTGTCGAGCATCGCATCGAGCTCAAATCGATCCCCATCCGAATGCCTTCTGCGCACTCTTGCTGGGAAGCGTTCATGGATTCGCAGCAGCTTACGGCGTTCCGCGCCGACATATGACAGCCTATCTACGACCTTCGCGCTGGGGCGCATCTCTTATCACTCATTGGTCAGAAGCCGGTAGACCTCTGCCCGCCAAAACGCAAAGCAAAACGGCATCCCCTTAGAAAGCTGTCAAACAGTTAGTTAATGTTGGCTTCGATCAACCTCGGGCCGATTCTGCGTAGCAATGTCTCAACCTACCCTAATCACACGTGGAGAGGTAGCCGCTGATTTGGGCAGGTAGATTCTAGCGAAACCGTAACTGGGATACATCAGACTAGAGTCACTTTCCTCGTAGGAGCATAGTCCTACGCTTCCAGGATACTTCCCGGCGGGCGCTTGCCTGTTTGGCAAAGAATCTGGCAGGTTCCGCGCGGAGAGGCTGCGAAGCTAGCTTGGGGGCTTCGCCAAATGTTGACGGTAGGAGTACAGGGCGAGCTCGAAGCGGTCTGACAGCTCGAGTTTGCTTAGGATAGATGTAAGATGGTTACGCACGGTGGCTTCGCTGATGAACAGTCGCTCGCTGATCTGCTTATTCTTGAGTCCCTCGCACACAAGCCCCACAATCTCCCGCTCTCGACTGGTCAAGGATCCGATTTTCTCGGCCTCCGGATCCGCTTTCTTCGTCTGATCCGCTTGCGCCATCTCGGACAATACGCTTGCCGTCAAAGCGCGATCGAGCCACACCTCTCCGGCGTGAACTTTTTCGATCGCCTTTATGAGTACCTCTGCCGCCTTGTCTTTAATAACGAGACCCATGGCTCCGAGGCGGACAGCGCGCCGGTGCGCCTCGGGATCGCGAACGCCAGTCAGGATGATGACACGCGCTCGAGGAGGGATGTCGAGCAACTCCTGGAGGAAATCAAGGCCGCTTTCGCCTTCCAAATCCAGGTCGAGCAATATGATGTCTGGTTGTTCCCGGGCAGCAACAGCAAGGGCGTCAGCGCGGGTAGCCGCCTCACCAACCACAGTCATCCCCGCCTGGCTCTCAATGAGCATGCGCAGCCCGGCACGCACTATGCCGTGATCGTCTATCAGTACGATTCTGAGGGGTTGTGTGGGCATAGTGTCACCTGTAATTAGAGAGGGATCTCAACAACCACGGAGGTGCCCGCTTCGCCAAAAGTTTCGACGCGCGCTTGACCGCCCAGTGCCTCCGCGCGCTCAGTGATTGATTGGGGTGTGAAGGGCTTTGGCACCGACCCACGGGTCCCGTCATTCTCGATTCGGAGAGTGAGCTGACTATCTGAACGCTCCAGACCGATGAACGCACGAGCGGATTTCGTATGCCGTCTGATATTGCTCAAGCCTTCAACTATCGTCTGGAATATCTCGCCGGCCAGCCGATCATCCAGGCGAATATCGGGGTCAGCCCTCACCTGCACAAGAATATTGGTTGCCTGGGTGAACTTAGCAGCGAAGCGTTGCACCGCGGGTATCAGACTGCCTTCGCTCTCACCGGCCTCTTTCAACCCTCGCACGTAGCCTCGCAAGTCACTGATGCCATCAGCGGTCATCTCGATCAGGCGGTCAGTGTCAGCGGATGCATCAGAAATGATCTCAAGCAGGCGATTATCGCCTCGACTCATATCGATACCATCCACAGAGAGTCTCTGGCGTATACCGACCAACCCAATTTGAAGTCCAATGTAGGGCTGCAGCATGCTGTCGTGGATGTCGCGCGCAATTCTCTGGCGCTCCTCGTCGGCTGCGTCAGCTGCGAGCCGATCGACGAGTCGTATGTTATCAATGACCGGCATAAGGTGCTCAGTGATTTGGCTGATGAAGCTCACATCTGAGGTATTGAATGCGCGCCGCCGCCGAGAGGTTAGACAAAGCCGACCGACCGTCTGACTGTTACGGCGTACAGGTACTGTGATAAATGATTTGGCATCGAGCAAGGTCGCCAATGTGCTGCTCGCGCTTTCTCCATTCTCAATGGACTCGTGCTTCGCGACGTCGAGGATGGAGTTCGAGCGCCGCCATATCGATAGTCCTTCGCTCGAGACCACTGCGTGTTCGGCCGGCAGGGTTAGGAGGACTTCCAACATCTCTGGGGGGATTTGCTCTGGACCTGTAGGCGTCGCCAGGCTGCCGCGCCTGACCCTGTACAACGAGTATTCCGTCAGGTCGAGATTACCCAGGATAAGCAGACAAGTATCTGCATCAAAGAAGGTACGCAGTTGGTCAATGGTCGAGCCGATCAGTTGACTGACAGCCAGCCGCGGAGGCGAAAGGACGGACATCTCTTGCAGTAACCTAAGCTGGCGATTCAATTTCATCTTCAAGCCGCCCCAATGAGCCATGAGATACCCGAGCACTAATAGATATAGTAATCGCACCATGAAGCGGTACAACTCGAAGCCCAATCCTTCACCCGCCGTCGCCAAGCTAACGAGAATAAACAGGGCCGCCGAGACGAAGGTGGTTAACATTCCCAATCTGAAGCCCCGTTCAAAGGAGGCAACCAGGATGGCGAAAAAGAATCCGAAGAAGAAAATGCTGCTTGTACCACCGCTGAGCGCGGTCAGGAGAGCGTACCACCCTATGTCTACCCAATACGACCACCCCGGAATTGATTTCTGAAGGTTATGACGAACTACCGCGAGGAGATAGAGGGCAGCACTATATGCAATATAGAGAATCAGCACCAACCGATCGGCGCCGCTGTAGAAGTGAGGCACCGATGCATAGTCAACTATCAGCACTGCCGATACGGCCAGGATGAGCCTCGTTGCGGCGATTAAATGGCTGTCTATGAAACCGGTGGCCAGCTTATCAGGTGGTGAGGACTGACTGTACATTCTCCTACCTCTTGGATGGCCCTCAAAGTACAGGCGCAAACCGGCGCGAATCGCTACGTGGTTCTCTATCAGGGGGATGCTGACGGGATTGTGCGTAAGTGGTCGCAAGGGTTGCCTCCCAGTTTGCTTCGCCGGGTGCATGGTCGCACGGAGATCCCACTAGTACCCTTATAGCTGTTCTGACTTGACCAATTCTTGAATAATACTTGACCATCGCCACAAATCAACGCTGCATTGCCCGACCGCTGCTCGGGCCATTAATTGATCCAGAGCCAAACTTGATGTCGCTGTTCCAGTTGCGATAATTACTCAACGGGACTCGTGAAAACAAGCACCAGCGCCGTGAGCGCTTTGTCGTTGACCGTACCATTTGATCAAAAAAGTGCCGGGGGTCGGGGCGTTCAGGTGAAGTCTCCACGTCACCGATCTAGTTTTTAGCTTAGTCCCGTACAGAACAAGCGGAATGCCGAGAGAATGGTATTTCGCGCTCTGCACGATGTCAACGCGCGGGCACACGAGCAGTGAAGGAAGGACGAAGTCGATATGAGCTCGCAACAAAATTAGCCTGGCTCGAGCGCAAAAAGAAGACGGCATGCCTTTTCGAGCATGCCGTCATCATTCCATTGGCCCCAGAAGGCCCGCCGCTGTTGGCAATTCGCGAGACTGTCGGCTTACGGGAACATGGCCTTTACGTTCCACGCCGCTGGTTGGCCTACCTGTGCCGTACTTGTAATCTGAATCGCCTGCGGCGACGCTCCGAACGAATACGAACATGGAGTTGGCGACACAGTAGGACCTCCGTTATTCAACGCATTCAGACAGTTCTTGAGTGACTCCTGGAAACTACGATACGGGCTCCCAGCGGTGGTCAGCGGGTGCGCCAACAACGACGCATCCGCAGCGGAGATCAGGGCGCTAATTGTCATGTGTGAGCATGGGTCAACGGCGCTCCCACTTACGAAACCGTGCGCAACGTTAAGCTTCATCGCCGCCAATTGCGCCGATAGCATGTACGCCATGTTCGTCGAGTTTGCGTTCTGCAGCCAGGTTTTTACCTGTGCGGCGGTTGTCGGATCGAATGGGCTCCCGTTGGCGTTGACAAGGTTGCAAGCCCTCAATAGCGTCAGGTCTGACGCGGTGATCAATGCCTGGCCGTTCTTGTTTCCCCAGAATCCGATAGTGAGGCCACCGCTTGGTGCTGTACAGTAATTGCCGAACAGAACGGCAGTGGTCACATTCGCGATCATTGAAGTTGCCGTCGAATGGAACCAGTTACTTTGAATCGGCGTCCCCTCAGTAATCGTGTAGGGAGCGAAGGCCGGATCCAGATTGGTCCAGATCGCGCATCCATCGGAAGTCACCTGTGTCGCCACTGGCGGGATCGCGCCATCGAGCGGGTTTATGGTCATAGGCCAGTTGTTGAGAGGTACTTCGCCTGGATCAAACACGCCATTAGCGTTGGCGTCATAAAACTTGCAAGCCGCTATTCCACCTTGAGGAGGAATCGGAGAGAAGCAGCTTGGAATTGGTTTGTTTTCGTACTCGAAATCGTACGTTGTGTTGATACCGCTAACGCCGATAGTGAACGCGTCAACATTGCCGTCAAAGTTAGGCCATGCGCCTGCGCCCGGTCCGCCTCGCAAGCGAACACCACCCAGACAATCGTTGGTGTTGGCGATCTTGGGATTTGTGTACCCCATATCGGCGAGCCTCGCCAGATAATTGGTGATTAGCGTTAGAGGCGGGCCGCCCAAGCCACCATACTTCGCAGACCACCACCCACCGTTCAGGGCATCCCATGACTGCCAGCTGCCCAGCGTAACAACACCACCGTTCTGAACGGGGATCGTTTGACCGGGAGGATCGGTCCCGTACAGGCCTGTTTGATAGCAAGGCTCGAAGAATAATCCATCGTCCGGCCCGCCTGCGGGGTCGAAGATACCGTCACCATCCACGTCTACGCTCAACAGTACGTATCCAGCAACACAACTCGGGGGCAGCTCGGTTGTAATGTAGGTGGAATAGGTAAGCGTTGTGAGGTCGCTCAACTTTACGCCGTGATAGTCTCGGTTTCGGAGCTCGGCATACGAGTCCCCATCGCTGCCGGTTGTAAATTGAGCGCTTCCCGATCCCGCCGGTGGTGCACCGGGACCGAGCTCGAACCCTGCGGTTGAAGTGATCGTTCCGCCGGTGGAATGCGCTGTTCGAAATGCCCAGCCATCCATCATCGAAGGCTTGACAACGATTGTGCCCACCGCCATAACGGCCGGTCCGAAAGAAACGAGACCCACCATGCAGACTGCAAGTAACAAACTCGTGAGGTTATTGAACTTCATAATTCTGTTTCTCCCACTCTTGATAAGCTAAAGCTGCGCGACAGGGCGCACAGCTTAGACCCGGAGCTAAATCATTCAAACATCTGTGTACGCGGTAGCCGAACATGTCAGTTCTTCCAATCGGTTGATTGACCAGTTCGTGGACCGCGAAGAATGAACACCTAATCCATCGATGGCCCCAATAGAGACGACTTCAAAGACAGTGGATAGCGGAGCATCGACGTGCCTCAGAGTATTCCTGGGGCGAGATGGTACACCTGCCGAAACACAACCACCCTCCGGCGATTAGGTTTGCGGAAGATACCTCATATGATCGATCTCTGTCAATCGATTCTTGAAGGAAATCCCCCAGGGCTTCCCCGGACGGGGTATGCGGGCTTCGCGAAGACGGTTCAGGCTGGATGAGGTTTCAGATGGGTCTGCGCGGAAACATGCGGTCTGCTCAGCTTGAGGTGGGTTGAACCGGGAGTGTTTACGGCGTTCAATGCGGGTCAGGAACAGTAGCCGGTGTATCTGATGAGTTAGACGGCGACCTCGGTCTCCGGCGTATCCAACGCCCGCTTGATTTGCGGACTGGACGTTGAAGCCACAAATCGCAGGATCTTCATTCCGATAAACACTGTTGAGACCAGGCTGATTGCCGCGAACGAAAGCATTAATAGGTGTGGTGGCGGCGTCTCGCTGTGAAACGGACGGGCCAACGCCGTCGATAGTCCGCCGATCGCCAAGAGCGCCGCGAACTGTCTGCTTCTCGCTAAGCTATGTGAGGTCGCCACTGCGCAGGCGAACGGAACTACGATCAGAACAGCTCTTCCCCAGTCACCAAGTAGCAGGAAAGGGAGGGCGATGAGCATGAGAGCAAGACCGATCTCGTGATCACTCATTCTAGTACCACTTTGTAATCGTGAGAAAACTATCAACGCGGCGATAATTAGAACCGGCCAGAGGACCGACCAGGACCACATATATAGAAGTTGTAGATATTCCCACGGTCCGCGGAAATGAAATAAATATGGGTGGTAGGCCAACATCGCGTTGATGAAGTTGTGCCACGCGTCTGGCGTACTGCCGCTAGACTTTGATCCCATCAGTATCGTGAATAGCAAAACGACGGTGGGCAAAAGCGTTCCGGCAACGGCGAGCCTCTTGTGGCCGCGACGCCAAAAGATTACGGAGCTAATGACGGCCAGCAGGATCCCGTATTCTTTGGTCAAAGCGGCTAGAAATGAGAATACCAAGACCCTAAACCACTCGCTCCGACCCACTGCGAGAACGGTCAAGCACGTGAGCACAAGCAATGGCAGATCCGCCATCACGGGGACATCACCAAAGGTTGCCGCCAAAGCGCATCCGATAGCCAACAGCACGCCGGCTTGCCAATAAACTGGAGCTCCTCGGTTCGCTACTATCTTTCTCAGCAATAGCAAAGAAGCAATAAATGAAGTTATCGTTAATACATGGAATGCCGTAAGGCTGGATGCTCCGGAAGCGAAAGTGATGAGGGACGCGATGAATGGTGCCAAAACGCGTGAGTCGAACGGAGTACCAGCTCGATTCCCCTCAGTCATCACCAAGTAAGCACGGCTATCGTTAATAAGTTTTGTGCGCCCTCCGCCTAAGAAAAAGTGCAGGCCAAAAAGCAAGATTGAGCACAACAGTGTTAGCCAGGGAAGGAATCGGTTGAGAGTTAGCCTTGTCCTCCGAACACGCTTCATTAAGAACAACCAATTTGACTTGAGGGCCCGATACGCCTCGACCATGGCGAGGCAGGCGGTAGGCTTGCTACTCGACTCGGTCTGCTCCCTCGGGGAAGTCTTCGCAAGGGAGCCGCCGCTTTGCGGCTTCGATGAGCTCGACCGCCGAAGGTCAGATTATTAGTTATCGTGGGTTATCGGGTGCCGCCACTGCCGATGGCATATCCAGGAAGATTGAGCAAAAGAGCGTAGAATTTTGGATAGTATCGTATAGCATCTCCGGTTTGTTCCCTAAACCTCGCAGGTCCTCCTCTGAAAGCTCTTCCTGGAACGCGCTTTTCATTTGCTCAATCGTGAGACCTTCACACAAACATTGAAGGACGAACAAATAGTCTTCATCAAAATCCTCTATTCCAAGGACGTTCGGTTCTGCCGATCCGAAGACTCTCGTGTTCGCAAGTTCAGACACCCATTCCGTAATCGTTTCGACCGGATTCCGGTCTGGAAATCGCTGCCCAACAAGCCCAAGAACCTTTCGTCGATCCGCTACGTTCAGAAGCAGGGCTAGGAAAAACCTGTGCTCGTTACTGGTAATCTGCCCTCGCCGATGAACAAGGTTGCGCTGCCTAAGCGCTTCGTCGAAGACCGGCAACATTAGATCCACAAGTTCGCCGTGGCGCCGGCGAGCTATTTCGAGCAGCGCCTGAAACCGCTCTTCTCCGATTGACAGTCCGAAGCTCTTTTCGAGTCTATTGCTGTCGAGGTGGCTTCGAGCCAGGTCAAGAATGCCGAAGGCAGTTTGAAAATCCGAGCGGGACAGCAAATCGCCGATCATCTTATCCGCGTCCGGGTGCTGCATGCTCAGCAACAGCGATGCGCTTTGGATCTGTTTGATCGTCAACGGATCCTTAAAAAAAGGGTCAACAGCAAAACAGGGTTTCTGATACCTGAATTGCGGAGCCCCGCTGACAGTGTGGTACGTTCGCACACAAATCGATACCGACGGACGATCAAGGTGAAAGAGTGAGTGTATGTACTGTTTGCCCGGTAGAATGCGTTTGATTGCACCTTGTTCCAGGAGGTCGACGCTTCCCAGAGCCATGTCTCCCACAATGAAATGCTCGTTGATCTCGTGTCTGGGGGAAAACCTGTAGTGGCAGTGGAGGCTCGAACCAAGCAGCACTTGAAACGCCCCACAAAACGAGTGCTGGTGAATGCTCGTGGTGCCGTCAAGCCAGTAATAGGCATCGATATGAAATCTCGGGCCGGCGTAAACAGTAATGGGTGGGTTGCCGAATTCTCCAGCAAGGTCCTGCTGGCTTGGGATCTGAGTGGTAGTGAACAACCAGCGAACGATTTCCCACGGAGAGACGTGTTTGGCCGGAGATACTTCAGCGAGCGATTCGGCGGCAATTTCCGGAAACAGTCTCTCGTCGTAGCTGTGTTCTTTCCAGCGTTGCTCGATCAGTGAGCCCAACTCATCGAACAATTGCATGCTTCACCGCGTTAGCGCGGCCGGGCAACGCTGAATCCGCTTACCGGGCCGCGCGTTCAATTAGGACGCACACCACCACTAGTTTGCAGACTGAGAGTGAGAAACTAGCGGTCCTTCGGAGAGACCTCTTACTCGTCAGCAGCCTTGAGTTCCTGGGGCCGTCCAACTTACGGTGCCGATACCGCCGGACGAAGGCCCGTCCAAACAGCTAAAACAAGTCGAACAGCCTTTAAACTGTCCGTTACCACAGCCAGAATTGTCAAAGCAGGACCCCAGGATGTTGGTACAGGCCGCCGGGCAGTTGCCTGAGCTAGTGTTCTTTCTAAGACAAGCCTGACAAACTACCGGCACCGAAGCCGATGCCGCTGGCGTCGGCGTCACAATAGACATCACTACCGGAACAGCAAGCAGCGCTCCAAATCCCAGTCGTCGGACCGCGCTCCGACGTGACATGCCAGCTTTTGCTTCGGGGAGAACGATTCGCTCCTCTAACAACTCAGCTTTGCTCAGCTTATTCAATGCAAACCATACCGAGTCTTCACTCACGGGCGTATGCCACTCCTTCTCCATAAGCCTGGCTATCTCATCAACTGTTCTCTGACCGTCGCAATGCTTCCAGATAAACGCAGCAGTCTTGTTAAGGCAGTGAGCCTTGTGACTCTTGAGGTCGTATACAAGCACTTCGTCGGGCAGGTCCTGAACCACAAGCTCGTTGTTACGAGCCAGTGCTGCAGAATCCTCGGTTTTCTTTTTCATGCGTATCTCCTTTTAAAGCGTAAACCTCGATGTCCAACAAGCGAGTTTCCCACTGGAATCATCATAGGCGCCTACCAACAACTAATCTTTCCGCCATCTTCATGGCGTGTTCGCGACATCATATTTCTCAAGAATACGTGTGATCGTGTCTCGAGCTTCACCCCGCAGACCTTTGAACGCCGTCGCTCGCGAGAGGGCCTCACGCAAGGTCGGAATCACTACCGCTGGTCTCCGCCTAGCTGGTATGGTGTTTGCCAACAACTCCAGAACCGCTTGTCCGGCGGAAAGCCTTTTGGGACGCCAATGAGCACCAGCTTGATAGCGGCAAACTACCACCTGGCCGACGGGTAATGGCTTGATTCCGGTGATGCCACCTATTTCTTCTACCGGCGTTTTCTTCTGTTTGGAAGAGCCGGTGATTCGGATCGCGAGCGGCTCCGGATAGGGGTGTACGCGCCCAACCATATCGAGCACGGCATATTCATCCGAATAATAAGTCGCGCCCGCGCGCACTAGTTCCGCTACAAGACTTGTCTTACCGCTCATACTCCGACCGGGAATAATGATGGCCTTTCCGCGCCATCCAACAACTCCCGCATGCACAAACACCCGGCGCCGCGCCATCTCAGCTACATACATCTTGAGACGAACCTGAAAAGCCTCCAATACTATGTTCAGACTTCTCGATTTCACCGCAGTGTCCAGGCTATCAAAAAGAACATGTGACGAACCGGTCGTTCTTGAACTACTACTTCCCAACCGAAAAGAAAACATTCGCTCAACGGCTGACACAGAAGTAGGTCTCCATAACGGTGGGGCATAGTCAAGAATCTGCTCCAACAATTCGTGCCTGTTCGTGCGAATGCCAATCCGAACTCCATACGATCGAATCGATCTGGCAACCAGCCAAATGGCAGATGCGTCCTCTCCAGAAGTGAACTTTGTCAGTTTGGTATGCGGCATCAATTGTGCTGAAGAGTAATCCATCGTGTGCTCAAAAGCTGGACGCTATCGGCAGTTCCGCTTTCTTAATTCCGGCCAATGCTAGAACATTCGGCAGTCCCACACCGAGGGTTGAAGCGATTTTCCCATCGCGGTCGATCAGCACCGCCGATGGAACTACAGTGGCGCCAAAAAGCTCACCCACCTCAGATTCCCGATCGTGCAGGAATCGAGACTTGAAATTCCTGCTTGCTTCTTCGATCTTGTCCGCGTCACCTGAGGCGACGAATACAAGCCGAGGGGCACCCGCTGGTGGTTTCTTTTCCCATCTCGTGACATCCTCCGACAGAGCTCTGCAGAACGGACACGCCGGATCCCAGAACAAGAGGAGAGTGTCTCGACCAAGGAAGTCCTCATTGGCGACTGCTCGGCCCTCAAGGTCGACGAGCGAAAAGTGCGGCGTCGGGTCCCCCACTTTAAGCGAAGAACCCTGGGCAAGTTCAGGCCCGTGTCCGTGTGGCCTCGCGCCGTTGCCGGCGCTTGCCCGCGCGTCTCTGCCAACGCTCTCGGTGACCAGCGCGCGGATTGCCTCATCACCGTAGGCAACCTGGCTGGCGATCCTTCCATAGCGACTGACAAAGACGGCAGCCGGAGTCCACTTAGCTTGATAATCGTCTGCCACTGAGCGCTCGCCCTGCAATAGCAAATGCCTGGCTCCATGCTTCTCGACTCGTTCCTTGTTTTCTTCGAGAGTACCTTTGCTTAGAAGCGCAACGGTAACTTGATCGGCATAATCGCGCTCCCAGGTTTTCACGATCGGTAACAGCGTTTCACACGGGTGACAGTTCGGACTGACAAACAGCAGCAACACAGATTTGCCGTATGCAAGCAGGTTGTCCAGAGTCACGGGCGCCCCAGATATGGACGCAAGCGAGAAACTCGGAGCGGGCGCTCCAATCGGAAGACCCTCGAGCGGGGCAGCTGCATCTTTGCGCTCAACAGGTGGTTCCGCATAATCCTCATCGATCACCTTCTTCATCGCTTCAACGGTCAAGAGAACGGCCGATTGCTGTCTCAGTACCCGGCGAAGATACATCACCGCGGTTGCGAGCAGCGCTACTGCGGCAGCGCCTAAGATGAGATTGGCTAATTCGGCTGTCCTCAAATCACCAAGCCATCTCACGGCACTGAGTCCAGAATTGTCCTTCCCAACAACCACGATCAGACCGGCAACAGCAATCAACACCAGATTGCGCGAGAATGTCGACCATCTGACCGGCTCTGAATGAAGCTGGCCAAAGCAATGGCAGTCAGGGGACTGTCCCCGTACCAGGTTAACGGCGATACCAACGGCAAACAGCAGCAATAAGGCAACCGCTGCTATTGATCCTACCCAGGCCGTGCCAGCAGGAATCAACGCCACAGCTATCAGGATCTCGGCGAATGGCAGAAGCCATGCGAAGGGCCGTGCAAGCTTTTCTGGTACGCCAAATCCAATCATCGCTTGGCGCGAACCATTCGGGTCAGCGGCCTTCGCCACCCCCGCAATCCCAAAAACCAGGGCCAGAAATACTCTGGCAGCAAGTAGAAGAATCCCCATTTCAACTCCGATGATGAATGGCCCTCGCTGTTCCGATCAGGTCCGATAACAAAGCCGTAGTCCGAGAAACCACATGTCCGATTTGGAAGGGCAGCCTTGGCATTCGATTTAGAGGACCACGCAACGTCATCGTCGCCTCGATCGGGTTCGGCCAGTGCCGGATCAATTCCTGGGGCAATCCTTTCAAGTACCTCACCGGCTCCCGAACGAATGCAATGACCTGACGTAGGGATCGAAATGGAACTCCCCAGTCGCGAAACACGGCGGTGACCAACCATCTCGGGAGGTTCTGCGCTCGCGACATAACCGGTGTCTCTGCAATATCCACTCCCAGGAATTGGGCCGCAAGGCCGATTGCGCACGCAACCCATTCGGCCTCGCGATGCGTGCCGGACAAACACCGATCCCAGTCGAAGTCGGGAGTGCGCGACTCTAACGCCACTCCGATATCGCATAGCCAAAGTGGACGTACGGCACCGTGACGCAACAAGTGCATACAAAGATACCGTAAATTGTCCTCCTGGCAGAGAACCCGTACGTCAATATTGTTGAGTTTCGCTAGCTGCGAGCGTGCAAAGATTTCGTCAGTCCGGCGGTCGTAGAATTTTCCAAAGCCGAGATGTAAATCTAGGTTAGTGCCATCCCCCTCTACGTCCTTCAATACCCTGCTGGCTGTAGCATATTGTTCCGGTAGAACACAGAGGTCGAGATCACAATACGGCCTCATACCGAACTCTGGGTAAAGCCTCGCGATTGCCCACCCTTTTACCAGGATCGCCTCCACACCAACGCTGCGCAACAATGGGATCACCTGCATTAACCGGCGCTCGTGAAGCGCTGCCTGGAGCGATTGAATCCTATAGACTTGGTGAAGTTCGTCCGCCGCGGCCGAGAATCGCAGCTCAGACTGGCGGACTTTGCACCACGCAAGACCTGCGGCCCCAGACTTCATCAGCAAAGTCGAAATCTCTTCCAGCTCGGACGCGGAGTTCATCAGCGTGGGAGTTGAGGGTCTCCATGCTCCGGAGAGGAATTCCGCAACCAACCTGCCACGCGATTCTTTCGCGCTCGCCTCGAAGTAAGGTTTTCGTGATGCGGTTAGCGGTCTCATTACCAACTCTCAATACATCTATATTGCGAACTCTCGCTTGACTCTTTTTTTTCGACGGTGGGAGCGGTATCATCGCCGAACGAAGTAAATTCAGCAGCAAATCTTCAGTCCCGAGATTTTCGGCGAGATCAACAAGTGTGTTCTTTCTCACCCAGGTCTTGCCATGTTTTACCCGGGTTTAAGTCGCTGCTAGACGCGGCACCCCGGCTTCGACTCCGCCGGGGTGCTATCTGCATAACGTCTCCACGCGGAAGCTTCAGCTTACGGCGTGAGGGGGCTGAGCACCGGTGCGATTGGTCCCTCGCCACCGCCGACATTACCAGCTATGGGAATGGCAATCGCGGCGAGTCCAGCCCACAGAAGCAACGGATAATGGTCTTTATCGCATAAGACCTTGAATGCACCGTCGCCCTTGGAGGTCACCTCGATCGCGTCATCGAACTGTCTGTGATCTCCTGCCTTGAGCGTCTTCTCTTTGCCTTGACCGTATTTGACAACGGCTTCGCCCCGAATGACCCTAACCTCAACCTCTCGGTCTGTCTTCAGCACACCGACGTCACTGATGTTGAGGATCTTCACTAGACCCGACACGCCGGCGGGCAATATTAGAGTCACACCCCAACCGCATTTGTTGAGCGATGCTTGAATAGAGGTGGGCGTCATACTGAGCGTGATAGCCGTGATCGGATCCAGCTCAACTCGACCTGGTGCTCCCAACTCGATCGAGGCATGCCCTCCGGTTCGAGTCTGGATCACGCTGCCGTCCGTCACCGTCGCTCCGGTCTTGGCGTCATTACCGTTAACCAGAACCGGACCTCTCGCGGTGAGCGTCCCGGTGAGTGCTTGGGAAACAAGAATATCATCCGAAATTACCTCGTCAACTTTATCGCTGACTACTGAAGCAGCGAACGAACTCAACGTAAAGGCCGTCACAAGAGCCAACGACAACAATACGCCGAGACAAGCTCTGAAATGTATTTTAGATCTCCTCATAGTGCCTCCAGTCTTACGTTGCATAGAAGCTCAAAGGAAGAGAATTCGACTGCTGGTCTCGAACGACCCTTAATTCCCATTCCCACGGACCTCAAGGTTACGAAATGTCCCTTCGAAAGTCAACTACAATCTATCGCCAGAATCCCAATAGAATTACCTGTTTAGGTACCATGACGAATCGACACCTGACGCTCCGGTTGTTGCCTGAGACCGGCATTATTGAATGCTCAGTCGACCTACCTCGGCGTTGTCCAACCCACGAACGTACAAGCTTAGTTTGTCGCCTGCCCTAACTTCCTTAGGGTCGAACACGATGATGCCGATCATAGCCTCACCCGGGCCAAGCCTGTTCTCCGCCCTGCCTTGAATTATTCTAGCCGGAACGACCGACATCTCTTTGCCCGAGCGCCGTTCCAGGGCGAGCGCGCTGAAGACGAATTCCTTGTCGCTTTCATTTTTAATGGTGTATCGAAGGTAGGATTTGTCATCGAATGTCAACAGTCTCGGATCCAGGATGAGGCTGATCTTTTTTGCAGCGATGTGAGAATCCGCGCTTTTGACCTCCCGTATGCCCTGTATCATTGCGCGCACAAATCGTTGCTCGACTTCCTGCTGCGCGCGTTCGGCTAGCTGATGGTTGAGTTCTTCAACACGCTGCTGCTCCTTGCTGTGGACCTCCGCTGCCTGCTGATTTGCCTGCGACACTATTCGCTCGGCTTGCTGGTGGGCGCTTCGAATAGTCTCGTCGGCTTGTTGTTGTGCGGTGTTCAGCATCTTCTTCGCGTCTTCAAGAGGCTCAGCACCCGGACGTCCCGCTGCAGCCTGCGCTGTAGAATTGGTAATATTGACTGCCCGATGAGCCTGATCTACCGCAACGATTCGAAGATCAAAGCTGTAGGTATGCTCACCGTTTCCTCCGGTCTTCACGAACAAATTGCTCAAACCCTTCGCCACGACGGGTTTAAGAAACACGTCATTGTCGATCTTCTGCACGACAAAGCTTCCATTTCCCGTGGCGGGATCGTAGAGATCACCACAAATGATGTCCCTTACCGGCTCCGGGAAGATCATTCTGGTGGTGATCCCCTGAGCAACCTTGACCTCGCCTATCTGATTCGGCCCCAATGTAACCGTTATGATCAGAGACTGGGCAGTTGCCATTTGCGCCGACACTGCCAGGATCACTCCCAGTATTGCTGCTGCTTTTAGGTTCATCCTTTCCTCCTGCGTCAACTGCTTCGATAATTCTCAACGAGCACTACCTATTCAATTCGTATCGACATCTTCTTAAAACCAATACCCATTCTTCGCAGGCTATCGAGCCTCGCCTCGGGTACCTTGAAGCTGGAAATGAGCACCTCGCGGATCCCATATCTTCTAATGAGATTCGGCAGCTCGTTAATGTCGAAGATGCGGTATCCATGTATGATCTTGCCGGCCTTCCGATTATCATCATCAATAAAACCCACAGGCGAGTACTGATGATCGGGATTGTTTAGTATTTCCCGTATCAAAAGCTCTCCTCCATCTCCCGCGCCATAAATCAGAACGGGAGTCGCATCAGGCGAGCCGCTTCCGCGACCGACGATCACGGCTTTCAGCACGCGAAATGAAACTCGGCTCAAGCAGACCAAACCAAGGAGAAGAAGCAAGTTGAGCAGAGCGACCGCGCGCGAGGGCCCGTGAAACCAGTACATCACGAACACGACAATCGTGCTTACTGCTGTACCTGCCAACGCTGCTCTGGCGATCATCATAAAGTCGGTAATCCCGACATAGCGCCAAAGCCCCCGATACACACCTCCAAACTGGAAGAATGCGAGCTGTATTATGATCACCAGCGGAAGCGTTTTCAGGAAAATTTGAAGCTGCTCATCCGGCAGTCGTCCATCCCAGCGCAACAAAAAAGCTCCGTAGTAGGAGAGCGCGATTAGAGCGGTGTCAAGTAAGACTTCGAATACTCGCCGCTTGTAAGAGAAGTCCGCGATGGCGTTGATGATTCGTATTCCCTCCGGCTGCTCGCCCTCTTCGTACACACGAACCTTTCCTAAATACAATCCCAGGAACAGGACGAGCAATGCGAATAGCGGAACCAGCGCCAGGACCACCATAGTCTCGAGCCATCTAACAGCTAACGCCAGCACTCCACAAATGGTCGCGAACAGATACAGCATTGTAACTGCGCGTCGCTCTGATACCCCCAGGGCCACGAGTCGATGCGATGTATGGTCGCGTCCTCCTTGTGAAATAGGTCTGCCCGAGAGCTTTCGTGAGATTGTGACAAAACAGGTATCGAAGATCGGTATCATCAGGATTAGAACTGGTGTTAGCAATACTGATGTCAGGCTTCGAAAACGAGCCGTGTCGGCCAGCAACGCCGTGCCCGCGAGCATGAAACCCACGAACATTGAGCCGCTGTCACCCATGAAGATCGAGGCCGGGTTGAAGTTGAATACCAGGAACCCAAGCACTGCTCCTCCCAGGAGGGCTGGCAAGATTGCAGCCGAGGTTTGGCCGTTTAGCAAGAAGGTGATGGCGAGGAAAACACACGAGATCAGAGATACTCCACCCGCGAGGCCATCCATGTTGTCCAACAAGTTGATCGCGTTGGTTATCCCGACCAGCCAGAAGATCGTTAACACATCGTTAATCCATTGGTAGTTGCCCCAAGGGAGATGTAGCCCGAAAAAGACCAGCGTTGCCGACGCGATCATCTGAAGGACAAGCTTCTCATAAGGCTTGATATGAAAGGCGTCGTCTACAAGTCCTGTCAAAAGTAACAAACTGGCTGCTCCCAGCAGCGGCAGCACGCCCGGAACTCGAGGCCCGAAAATCAGGAAGCCGATCACGAAGGCCAGATAGATGGCTACGCCGCCCAGCACCGGGGTTGATTTCTGATGCCACCGATCCTCCCTGGGCGCAGCAACCAATCCAACGCGGGGCGACACCGCTCGGGCGATCAGCGTGAGGGCTAGCCCGAGCAGTAGGGTTGATATACTGGCTACAATTATTACCATTTCACTTCATCCCACTTCATTACAAAGATGTCCCTGACGGCATGAGGTCAGAGATGTGTACTTCAACTCGGAAGCGATTGTCGAGCCTGAAAAACAAGCGAACTCGCCGGTATCCCAAGCTCACCCACCATCTTGATTCGGTGATAATCAATGATGCTCGCGAGCATGGCATCTAAACCAACCTTGGGGTTGTATCCGATCAGCGCTCGAATCTTCGCGATATCCGGGACTCTTCTCATCATATCTTCGAACCCTTCTTCGTAGGCTTCGTCATAAGGCACAAACACGATGTTTGACGCAGACTCCGTGAGGCTCTTGATTCTCTCAGCAAGCTCGAGCATGGAGATTTCGTGATCGCTGCCAATGTTGTAAACCTCGCCAACGGCTTGCGGGTGCTCCGCAACCGCGATCAGCGCTTCGATAACGTCTGAAACATGCGTGAAGCATCGAGTCTGACTGCCGTCGCCGTACACCGTGATGTCCTGTCCCGTCAGGGCTTGCTGGACGAAGTTGGGTATCACCATTCCGTAGCGCCCAGTCTGTCGCGGGCCAACCGTATTGAACAGACGAACGATTACGGTCGGCACTCGCTTCTCTTTCCAATAAGCAATTGCCAGAAACTCGTCAATGGCTTTCGAGCAGGCGTAGCTCCATCGACCCTTGTTGGTGGGACCCATTACCAGATCGTCATCCTCGCTAAACGGTACCCGGTTCCGTTTGCCATAGACCTCTGATGTCGATGTGATTACCACTCGCTTACGCTTCTTCGCGGCGAGGCTCAACACAATATCGGTGCCGCGTATGTTCGTTTCGATTGTGCTGACGGGACTCTCTACGATTAATCTTACGCCAACAGCAGCGGCAAGGTGATAGACAACATCACACATATCAACAAGTTCGGCCGTCAGTCGGTAGTTTCGTATCGTGTCGATATGATATGTGAGGTTTGGATGACTCTTGATCAAGACAATATTCTCGATCGAGCCGGTAGAAAGATCGTCGAGCAGATGCACCTCGTCGCCGCGTGCCAAAAGGCGCTCGGCTAAATGTGATCCAATGAATCCAGCACCACCAGTTATCAAAACTTTCATAAGCTAGGTCCTTTCCCTCTAAAACTAATAAAATGCGCGGCAGGGTTCACCGCGGCAACCTGAGATGAGTGGCCAATCAAACTGCGATAGTTCCCTTCGATATCGCTGACCAATCGGTCCTTCGAAAGATTCGCCATCACGAATGCGCGTCCTCGCTCTCCCATCTCTCGCCGGAGTTCTGGACGTTCGATTAGGAATCGCAGCGCCTTCGCGAATGCTTCTGAATCACGGCTGGGCGCCGTAACTCCGTGCTCCCAAATTGTAAAACCGTCGGCTGATGCCACACGCGACCCCATGACATCGACCACACCGCCGACTTCCGTCGCCGCAACCGGACGGCCGCAACCCATCGCTTCGATGAGAGTGAGCGGCGTGCCCTCATTAACCGACGTTAGAGCTACTATGTCGAGGTCGGCATAAAGCGTCGTGGCGTCTTTACGAAACCCGGTGAAGAGAATGTTGTCGGCAACACCAAGGTCGCGAGCTTTCTGCTCAAGATCACCGCGCAAGTGACCATCTCCGACGATCACCAAACGCGGCGGCTGGCCATTTCCGTTTCGCCCTTTGACTAATCTCGCCGCAGACTCAATCAGCATCCCGTGGTTCTTTACCTCGCATAGTCTGCCGACGATGCCGATGGTCATTTGGTCGCTCGCTACTCCAAACTCGCTGCGAAGCCGGCCTGCACCTTCTGCGAGTTCATGAAACGCGAGGCCTAGCGGAACGACACGAAACTGCTCAGGTCGCCCTACATGGAACGACTCACAGATCTCTCGGCGTTGTTGCTCGCTGATGACTATTATTTGGTCCGTGCAGACTCTGGCGAGCGCGCGCTCGATCATCAGGAAAAGCCGGGTCTTCAGCGGTCCATAATAGCTGTGAAATACATGACCGTGATAGGTATGCACGACTCGGCACTCGCGCGGCCGAAGTAGCAGCGCGGATGGAGTCAGCCATTTGTAAATCGTCGCGGCAATTCTTCCCACCGCACCTGCTTTGGCTTTGTGCGTGTGGACAATCTGCGGTTTCAGCTTAAAGAACTGCCGCAAGAGCCTGGCAATGACGATGAAATCGCGGAGGTTTAACTCTCGGCTCATTTGCTTAATGACAACCGGATTTATTCCCTTCTCGCGTGCGAAATAACTCATATCACCTTCACCCGGGGGGACGGTTCCTGTGATCAAAGTGGTTTCAAACTCGTCCGGGTTCAGCCCTGCGGCCAGCCACGTCACATGCTTAGCGGGGCCGCCGATGTTGAGCCGGTCGATGATTCGTACCACTCGAATCCGTGTTCCAATCAATTCGCAAACTCCTTATGCCACAGCTCGAGCATCAAGAGTGTCCAGAGCTGATGTGAATAATCGCGGCTGGAGCCCATGTGCTGATCGACGATGTGGCGGACCGCTTCTGGCTTGAAGTAGCCCCGACCCATTGCCTTGTCCGAGAGAATGTTGCTTTCGAGAAAGCCTTTCAGTTCGCCGCGGAACCATCGACCGATCGGCACTCCAAACCCCATCTTGCTTCTCGTGAGATTCTCCGCGGGCAAGAGACCTCGCAGCGCGCGTTTCAGAAGATATTTCGTTGTCAGTCCTCGGAGCTTGTACCTTGCCGGCAAACTTGCCGCGAATTCCATCACATGGTGATCGAGGAACGGCGATCGCGCTTCGAGCGACACCGCCATGCTTGCGATATCAACTTTGACCAGAAGATCGTCGGGCAAGTAATTCGAGGTGTCTGCCATTAACGCGCGGTCTACGACGTCGATCTCACCGTTCCCCGCGAACCAGGGCTGCACGCGTTCGAGCGCTCCTGAATTTGCCGTACGATCCAAGAACTCGCGCGTGCACAATTCGGATTTCAGCTCTTCGCTGATCGCGCTCGTCCACCTGAGGTAGCGTTCGCCAGGCGGACGCCCTGCGACGTCGAGAAACCTTCGGGCCTTGCTGAACCGCGAGCGACTCAACCCCGCCTCAGGAATGGCTCCTATGGCCGGTTCCAGGATCCCCCTTCTAACCACGCGCGGAATTCGATGATAATGATCCGCAAGCCGCATCGCCGCATAGCGCTCGTACCCCGCAAAGCATTCATCACCGCCATCGCCGTTCAACGCGACCGTGACGTGTTGCCGAGTCATCTTCGCAAGATAGTAAGTCGGGATCGCAGACGAATCTGCGTAAGGTTCGCCGTAATGCCGCACGAGCGTCGGAAGCACCTCGATCGCGTCGGGTCGAACGACGAACTCGTGATGATCAGTATCGAACCGTTCCGCTATTCTACGCGCGTGACTGATCTCGTTGAACTCCTGCTCTTCGAACCCGATCGAAAAGGTCTTTACTCGCTCGCTCGAAAGCTCGCTCATCAGCGCGACTACCGCGCTCGAATCGATGCCTCCGGAAAGGAACGCGCCCAGAGGGACATCGGAAATAAGCCGCACTCGCACGGCGTCTCGCAAAAGATCGACAGCTCGCTCACCGGCTTCTTCTTCACTGATATCGAGCTTGTTTTTGAAATCCAGCGACCAATAGCGACGAATCCCGACTTCTCCATCTTGCCAGATCAATACGTGGCCGGGCTCCAGCTTTCGCACGCCTCGAAAAGCGGTCATCGGTCCGGGAACGCACAAGAATGATAGATACTGCGAGATCGCGGCGTCATTCACTTCGCGCGACACATCGGGATGGCGCAATATCGCTTGAAACTCGGAGGCAAAAACAAGCTGGCCGTTGACGATCGAGTACAACAGCGGCTTCTTTCCCACACGGTCTCGCGCCAGCAGGACCTTCTGGCGATTCTCATCCCACAGCGCAAATGCGAACATGCCTCGCAAGTGTTTCGGTACGTCTTCTCCGTACTCTTCGTAGGCATGCACAATCACTTCGGTGTCGCTTTGGGTGTAAAAGCGGTGTCCTTTTTGTTCAAGCTGCAAGCGCAACTCGAGATAGTTGTAGATCTCTCCGTTCAACACAACCCAAACCGTTTTGTCTTCGTTATGGATCGGCTGCTTCCCGGTAGACAGATCGATAATTGACAGGCGGCGAATGCCAAGACCAACGCTTGCGTGCCCTCGAGCCTCACCTTTCCCCGGAGTGTTCTGTGAATCGTTTCCGGAATTCGGCTTGCCTTGATAGCTGATGTAATATCCTTCATCATCCGGTCCGCGGTGAAGGATCGCATCACACATGCGGCCAAGCAGCCCTTCATCGATGGGTCTTCCGCTTGAATCTGCTAAACCAACGATCCCGCACATGTGTTTTATTTCCTCATCAATCTTACTGCGACTGAATTTTCATGGAGCTACCGGCAAGCGGTCTAGGAACGAGCGTACCAGCGGCCACATCGACAGGGACCGGTCGATAAAATCTGGCTCGCTTCTCAAGTTTTGCGTTTCGTCTCAGCTCCAGTCCGATGCCGATGAAGACGAAGAAAAACGGATATAGCTGAGACCGGTGTCGGTAAGCCGTGCCCGCATTCGATTGGTAGAGCGCGAACGCCAGAGTTAGTCCCACAACAAAGATGCAAATCGCAAACGACTGCCTCAAACGTTTCCTTATTGCGAACCAGAATCCCTTTGCCATAATCGGCATCAGTAGCCACCACGCCAGTAGTTCCGGAAGAGTGATCAGCTGGCGAAAGTTAGTAATCATCCACGGAAATGGCGCAAGAAGAACGTACAAGACGCCCAGAGGCAGATACTCTATCGCGGCCTGGGGATCGGTGATATCAACGTCCCCGCCAAATCCGCTGTTGGAGACTTTCGCTCCCCACACGCGCGCATTCTGTATTACCTTTGGGTCGATGCTCCTTGCCACGTCTCCCGCTCCGAAATAGCTGAAGGCTAACCCGATGATGACTACCAGGACCGCGCCCTGCAACATTCGAATCGGACTGAACTTCTTCCTCATCGTGAACAGCAGCGCGCCGCCAATCGCGGTCAACATGATGTAGGCGGCGTAGTGACGCAGAGTATATAGACCAAGCAGTGATGCAAGAAGGAGAACGAAACTCTTTATTTCGACTTTCGTGCGAACCTTGAGCGCATACAGGGCGCACAGACACAAGCACAGCATGATTGGGCCGTCTTTCAAACCCTGTGAAGTCCACAGAACCAGCGAGGGCGAAAATGCCGTCATAATAGCGGTCATCCGAGCAACACGCTCGTTGGGGTAAACGAGCATCGTTATCTTGTAGACCGCGATGCAAACACCGGCTCCAAGCGCGCAGTTGATCAGTTGAATTGCCAGAGGATTCTGCCCGATAACGTAGTAGATTCCGGCCACAAAATAGTACATCCCAAACCCGGATGTCTTCGGGTTGGTATACTTCGCAAGCCAGAACACGTTTGGATCCAACAGCCCTCTCCAGGACTGAAGAAGAGCATTTCCAAATGCGTCGTATGTGTCTGCATCCGCCCCGAGAAACTGCTGCAGATGCCTGCTGTAAATCACATACGCAAGGATATAACGGAGGCCGAGCGCGGCTACAAACAAACGGATCAGGAACTGCTGATCCGGCGTCCTGCTGCGCAGTATTATCCACAGACAGACGGCTACCGGTATGACACCGACCAGGATCGCCAGGTAGAACTGCTCCCCATTTGTCACGTCATTGCCCAACCACAGCGAGCCGTAGATGACACCGACAACAAAAAGGAGACTAATAACCCGTTTGCGCATCAGTACTGACGCCGTCTTTCACGGCGGACCTCACTTAAGTAAGAGTGCTTTTGCATCAAAGCTTCCAGACATTAAGAAAGAGCGAGCGATGAGCCCACCGGAACGATCGCATTCATTGGCAAATTCCTTAGTTCCCCGCTCTCCCGCAACGGAGCGGCGTACTCGAGTATTCTTCGAAGCCCCCCGAACATTGCTTCCCGCTCATCGGCGAGATTGGTAGGGTGGAACCAAAGGTGGAATACTCGTCTATCTGTGACAGCGTTCTTCAGGCCCTTGATCGCTCGCTTAACCCGACGGGACATTGGTATATATCGCCTGAATCCATGCATAGGAAAATAGATCATCGAGCCGGGTATATTCCAGACTCCGGACTCCGTAAGCTGCGGCTCCACAACTTCCGGCGTGGCAGCAGCTATCACATCCCATAGGTGGCAAAGCCGCTTGATCGGCGCCGGCCAGCGCTTGCCTTGATACCAATTTTGCTCCGGCCCTCGATAACACCCGAACCCGTATTCCTTGAGCACATCAAGATAACCAACCTCGTTGCGCGGGAAAGCGAACGAGCTCATATCGATTCCCAGTTCGCGCGCTGCCTTGACGCAGGCGGCAATTTCGCTTTCCGCAGTCTCGCGAGAGCAGCCCGGATCGCCGAAAATGACATGAGAGAATGAATGACAACCTATCTCCTGAGGCACCGGGCAACTCTTGATCTTCTCAATCAAAGATCGCCCAAAGAAAAGCGGCGAGGTTTCCTCGTTTCCGCAGGGGTCGTTCGCAAACCAGTCCTTTGGATGCCAGTCGTGAGTTGGCCGCACGATCTCCGCGTGCTTCCGACCGCTCTCCAGCATGCAGTGGTCCAAAAACAAATGGCCCAGGACACACCACGTAGCCGAAAAATTAAATTCGGTGAAAAGGTCCAGAAGCCGATCGATGACGATCTCGCGTTCAACCTGACAGGCGCTGCGAAATTGTTCCGCGCCGAACAGGTCAAGCGTGCCCCAGATCAACTCGAAATCAAGGCTGATAGTGAAAACGCCGCTATCAAGTTTGGCTGGCTCGCGCATCGTCATCGGTCTCATTTATGATTCCGCTTAGCGGCGCTTACAAGATACATGTTTGAAAATTCCCGAAGCACCGGCCAGTCAGAAAGGATAATGTCAACGGGTTCCCATATCTTGAGCATGCGTGGGAGGGCTCGAGGCGCCAATCGCTCAATCCAGTTAATCGGTCCCAGGTAAACGCCGCTCACTGATGGTTTCACAAAACCTGCCTCTCTAAACTGTCGACGGAGTCGTCTGGATGTCGCAAAAAACTGCTTGAGCCGCACAAGGTCTCCGACTTTGGTCAGATTGGCCAGCCGATTCACGAGCCAGTAGCCGTTGAGATTCAAGAGAGGGGTTGCAGTCGCGAGACAGATGCCGCCGGGTCTCAGCACTCGGGCCATTTCGCGAATACACTGTGCTGACGACGGCAAGTATCTGATTACCTCTACGCAAACAATCAGATCGAAACTGGAATCAGGAAAAGGAAGCGCCTCGACGTCTGCCTGTCGTATATCAGAGTCAGGATTGTTAGCGCGGGCTTGATTCAGCATTTCCTCGGAGCCGTCGATGCCGGCCACCTCGAAGCCCCGTTCCCTGAGGCTCGCCATGTGATGTCCGGTTCCGCAACCAACGTCGAGCACTCGCAATCCGTCTCCCTGTGCCGGAAGATTGGAGTCCAATAAATCCGTCAATCGTTTCCGGCTGTAGGCGAAGCATGAGTTGTAGGCGTCCTCATTCAATTCCCGATAACGTTCCGCGAACTGGGCCGCCTGTTCTGAATGCTGATCTATTGCTAATCGCTTTTGTATTTCACTAGATGACATTGTGTTTTGATCTGTCGTCGCCGGCTTCATCACCGGTTTATATCGCTTTGCACGCCGCCGATAGTCTGATCAACTTTGAACTTGTCAGCGTTGCTGACAGAGCTGGTCCGGTCGCTTACCGCGTCGCGAACTACCTGAGCGAACAAACCAGCACAGCGACGCATCGAGTAGAGTTCCTCGACGGTGCGCCGACCCATCGTCCCGAGTCTTTCACGGAGCGCGGGACTATCAAGCAATGATTCCAGGTTCGCCTTCCACTCTGAGGATGTCCCGGCCAGCAATCCATTCTCTCCATGCTGGATGACCTCAAAGTTGGCGCCGACCGCTGAACATACAGTCGGTATTCCCATTCCCATGTACTGTAACGCCTTCGCCGCGCATTTACCTTGCGACCATTCATCGTCTGGCATTGGCATTATCCCGATATCGAAATGAGATAGTTCGTCGACTTCCGCATATGCCGACCAGGGTCGCCACTCGTAGCTAACCCCAGGGAGCAAGGGTTCTCTATCAGAAATCACTCGAAGCTCAACATCGTGGCGTGTCGTCGTTAGATCGCGCAGAAGCGGAGCGAACATTTCCAGATGCGTTTGTGATGTTGAGCTGCCGGTCCATCCTATTACCACTCGTCCGCTTCCTCCATTCTTTTTTACAGGCCGGTAATAGTCAGTGTCGATGCTTGTGGGAATGATGGTAACCCGCGGGTTGAATTGGCGAGCGTAGTCTGCAAGCCAGGCATTGCCAACCACCACTTGCGAGCTGATCCGACATATAGTGCTGGTCTTTCCCGGAAACTTCAGCCATCCGAATCCCTTGTTAGCGTGCGTCGTATGCAGCTTGAAGATCGCGTCATCGAAATCGTAGATCAGCGGTCGCCCCAGGAAAACAACCAACCGTTCCAGCAATGCCGGACCTCCAATGCAAGCTGCCCTGTGAATCAAAACGGCGTCGTACCGGCGCGTCTTCATCACCTCGATGAACCGATGTGCGAATCTGGTCGCACCGCCGACCGCCTTCGCCGAGCGATGTCCCGGTTTGTGCAGTAACTCCATCAACCGGTCGTCGACGAACGGAACCAAATCCACCAGAATGCCTTCGGACTCGAGGTAAGGCCTCCATTGCTCGATCCGGTAGCGCTGGCTCGGAGTGGTGTCTACCGGATAAGGAACCAGTGCGCAAACTGAGATGATGTCTTTATTGATACCCATCTTGTCGTTTCTGTCAGCTTCGCACGGCCCAAACCTTCAGTGTGTCGCCCGCTTGAAAAACGCTAAGGCCGCTATTGATGCCGGATTTAACCGCTCGCCGAAAACGGCTGCTCGAGAAAGCGCCGTTTAACGCGAAGGCAGCAGTGTTTCGATCGACAGGCTTCCTCGCGTCGTTCCGCGCGCGCAACCTCACGAGGATTTCACTTGGATTGAATCCTTCAGTCCGAACTCGCCGCACTTCGAATCCAGCCTTTCCGAGAGCGTGGCGAAGGCCGTGAGCACTCCAAATTGTCACGTGCTCAGGCGGGCTGAAAATGCTCCAATTCAGTCCGAGAGCACGCCGATTCAAGCTGTTGACATTAGGCGTCGTGATATAAAGCAACCCGCCAGGCCGGAGCCATCTGGCCGCAGTTAGCAAGAACTGATCTGGCGAGGGCACATGCTCAAGAAACTCGATCATCGTCATCACGTCGAATCCCGCTTCCGGAAAGCGTGGATCATCCTCAACCTTTGTAACGGTCCAGCCCCGCCCTTGCCCGTAGTCCAACGCTTGAGGGGACACCTCTGTGCCGTAGCAATCCCATCCGTGATGATGCGCGATGCCGAGCAAGCCGCCTTCGCCATAGCCAACATCGAGCCAGCGATTCGTCTTTCGGAATCGCTCGAAAGATCCAGCCAGTCTTTCAAGCGAAGCTGCGGCAACTGCCGGAAGCTCGAACCGAGCCCGTTCATAGTAGTGATCATAGAGCTCAGCGATCGCGTCGTTGCCAGCCCTGACATTTAGAAAGATGACCCGGCATGTCGAGCATTGCGACATGGCATAATCGTCTTTACTCCCAAGAGGCCGGTGAAAACGGCCACGGCACGCCGGACAAACCATGGTTGTTTCAAGAGCCTGTGCGCTTACCATCAAAGAGCCGCTACCTCGTCGGGCGATAATGTGGTGAACAGGTAATTCAGCCACTCCGGATGACCCTCGATTCGTTCGCGTAACCTGGGACCATCCGGCGTGAGATGATAATAATGATAGCCCATCGGTTGCAGGACGTCTTCAAGCTCCCGCTCGCTGCCGCGCCCCAGTACTTCACAAACGATGAATGGTGTGTCCCTTTGCAGGGTATTGATCATTCCACGCAACACCTGTGGCTCGGTGCTTTCAGTGTCGATCTTAACCAGATCGACTCGGCCAATCTTGTTTTGCTCGACGAATCGATCAAGTGTAATTATCGGAACCGTCGACATCGTGAGATCCTCAGCCGCGCGCATGAACTGGTATGACAGGCTGGAACTCGTGGGCAGCTCCACCGGCACGTGAAAGAATTCTGCGGTGCCATCAACTTCGCCTACTGCGCTGTTGATGCACCGTACTCGTTCAAGAGCGTTCAAAGCGACGTTCTTTTGCAAACGCTCATAAACTCCTTGCAGAGGTTCAAACGCATATACCCATCCTCCCGGATTGGCCTTGGCAGTAAGCAACGCAAAGAAGCCGACGTAAGCACCAACATCGAATGTTACGTGCGCGCGTGTCGCCAGGCGATAAAAGAGGGGAACCGTTTCAGGCTCATACCCGTCCCAACCGCGCCAGTAAACCTGATTCGACACCCAGTCATCTCCGCGAGACCATAGCCTTAAAGTTCGCCTGTTCGGAAGCGCAAGCCGAACATTCCCAACCCTGTGTAGATGTTTGAATATGAACTCAGACCGCAGGCCTGTGGCGCGGAAAAGCCCATGAACCATCGAAGTCGTCAGATAGTTTACCGGCTGGGAACCGCGGAGCCTCTTCAGCGCTTCTTTAATCCAATCAGGCCTTTTCGCCGGAATCGCGACACTCATCAAAATCTCCGAATGCCTCCTGGCGTCAAACCGAGTCCTCGAAAAGAAACCAGGCACACTAAACCCATTCAAATGGATGTTAATCGGCGGGCTTCAGCCCGGCCGCGGGCCCTACGCCAGCACCGACCTCAGCGCATCGCGAATAGATCGCGATCTCAGGCCCTACGATTAATTCACGACTGGTGAGCCATGCGACCGGGACCAACACGCTTGGATCCGGGCGATCGATGAAACTCCATTGGGCCGTTAGAGTGGGGTCGAATCTGGCGAGAAGTCGGAATCCCCTCTCGCCCAGCCCGTCCAAAAAACTTTGTCGCCGTTGATGATATAAACCGATTGAAGGTATTCCGGAGTCTTCGGCCAGATTGTACGCACGGTTCTCCGGAAAAATGCTTGGCCACTTGCACGTGATGACGACATCCGCCCTGTCGAGATAACTGCTCCCCTCCGCCGAAAAGTCTTTGACGCCTAATATCTCAAAACGCCCGAAAGGAGATGCGCTCGCCACGGCTTGACGCATTTGATTCAGCCTGCCGGCTGCCCCTCTTGATAGGAGATCGTCGTGTTCCGCTTTGAGCCCGCGAAGGTTGTCGCGAAGGAAGGGCGCGGCATCGCCAACATATTCATGCACATCTTCCATCAAAATAACCGCATCCTGAGCTACCGTTCGTTCAACGTAGGTACGCGCAAGCTCACCTGTGTGCGAGGCAGTGACGTATCGATAGTATCCGGCAGTCTGTAGCATCGCCACCAGCCCAACCGCCGCGGCAACCGCTACTCTGGAAAAGCGTGAAATCAGAACCGATCGATAAGTCCAAGCCGCTAGAACTGCCAACCAGGGGAGCGCAATCGCGAGAGTGCGTGGAAAGCCCGCTCTCGAAATGGCGATCATAACCATTACCGTACCGCACGCGACAACCGCCGGAAGGTGCATTCGGACAGGTCTGAACCGACTCAGAACCAGCCCTGCACAAATGGACACCACTGCGAGGAGGCCAATGTCGAAAGGTAAAAACTCTGTCAGCAGCCGGCCCGCCAGGAAAGGCGGCGGAGTGCCCGCTCCGCCCAGATCACCGCGCAGATACTGTTTGTTGATAGTGCCGATCTGGTTCACGAACTCAGTCAGGTTGATGAGTATGTGGGGGTTGAGCGCCACAAACGCGACAATCGCTGTCAGCCCAAGCCACACGCAGTTCTTAGACAATGCCTTCCAGGAAAAGCGATTACTCTCGCCTTGCTCCATCAAGACAAGCAGAAGAGCGGGTCCGATGGCGACGGAGGTGTACTTCGCGGCGATAGCTGCTCCCCATAAGATGCCGGTCCATCCAGGGGACCTTCGACGGTAGGCCACAACTGCTGCGCAGGCTCCGAATAAGGCGGCCCAGAGATCTTCTTTGATAAACCAGGACGCGTGATGAAAAAGTGGCATGCTCAATAGCATTAGAGCTGCGAGCCGAGCGTGATTACGAGAGTCGAAGATGCTCCTGGCCAAGGCCATCGTCACCACTATTAGCGCCGCGCCGCCGATGGACATCACCAGGCGCCCAATCGCACCTAGATTCTCCGGATGCTCGATGTACCAGCGAACAAAGTCATCCGCGCCCCCAATCTGACGGAACAGGAGCTTGAAAGCAGCGACAACAGCGTATGCGGACAACAGGACGTAGTGAATGATTGGGCCGTGAACGTAATCTCCCGTGCTCAATCCGCTAGCCGGCATCCGCAGCGCAGCCTCCATGAATGCGGTTTCATCACGGTAAAAGTGTTGGGGATTGCCGAGCATCTGCACCGCGAGTCTGAACGCCAAAAACGCCGCACCCCAAACAACGAACTCCAAGTACTCGGATCTTCGATTAGGTACAGGTGACGGTTCGTGCGCCCCAATTCCTTCTATAACCGCTGTCTCGGCGACGAAAGATTGACTATTCATAGCCATTCAAGGATTTGACGAACCGACGTCCTGTGGTGTCGCGGCTCTGGAACAGCGGGCGCTCCGAGTTGACGCCGCTCGGGACTTTTCTCTCACTCATTCGGCAGCGACCCGATCGGCCCTCTCTTCATCGCCGTCGCCAAGCTCCGAATACGCGGGACGCAGGCTTCTGACCGACGGAAATTGAACGTCCGCGGAGATCAGACCTTGACTTGGGAATAACAGTTCACGGTAGAGATCAATCTGACGCTTGCAGGCCAGCTCCAATCCATAGTGAGTCTCGGCGGCGTGGCGGCAGCGGCTTGCCAATTCCGGTTCTTTCAACAATGAGCGAAGCTCCCGGGCGGCTTGACGATAAGCATCATCAGAATGCTCCCTCACGATTATTCCGACTCGTTCCCTACGAATGATGTCGTCGGTGTCGCTTACGTTCGATGTAGTAACTACAGGCAATCCCATCGCCCAGTATTCGCCTATCTTCGTCGGCGAGCAGCCGTGTTCGCTAAGCCCCCGCTCGAGAAAAAAAAGGCCCGCATCCTGATCCGCCAACCAGAGGGGCATCGCGGAGTGAGGAACGGCATCGACGGACCAGGCGTCCTCGCTTAATCCACCCATCCGCATCATGGAGGCGACAAGGTCAGGTTCCTGCCGAGTAAGGACGCGAAGCTGCGTCAGCGCAAACTCGCGCCTGGCAATCGCAACAAAACGAGCGGCCTTATTGAGTATGTATCTTCCGCCAACGCTGCCAGCGTAAACGAGGCGTAATGTCTTATCGCGCGAGCGCGGCTTCGACTCACTCGGTTTGAAATGATTCAGGTCAACGCAGCTCGGAACAACAATAACCGGCGTTGCCGTGCTCCGCGTCGCGAGCATGTTTTCGATGACTCTACTCCCGCGTTGCGACATAGTGATTACGCCGTCAGCTCGCCCATACATATGACGCTCGAGCCACTTTGCCACTCGGTGCGCAGTCGAGTTCGGCTTCCAAACTCCGCCATCCACCTGCTCGTCGGGATAGAAGCCTTCGTTGTGATAGAGCAGCTTCGCCCTCAGGAGAGGTGCAAGGGTCAGTCCCATCAGCCCGCCTATGAATGTGCGGGCATGAATGATGTCAAAGCGAGACCGCACGCGTGCCGCAATTGCTTGAGCGCAGCCCTGCGCAACATCGAAAGCAGTCGCCGGGCCTTTAGGTGACTTATGATACCGAAGCGAGATCCATCGCACGTCTGCCGCACACAACGAATCTCTAATGCGATTCATTTCTTCACGGCGGTCCAGGTCTGCCTGCTTGTCAAACGTCACAAGGGTCAGTTCAGCTCCCATCGCCGCTAGTCGCTTTACGGCGGGCACGACGAGCGATTGCCCGAGCGGTTCAGCCGCTCCCCAATAGACTATGTAAAGAACCTTGGGGTTGGATCCGTTAGACATTTTCAACTAATTCGCCTGGCGCGGCCGGGCGCGCTTCATTATTCGCATAGGAAATCCAGCCAGGTAACCCACCTGTCGAAAATCCATCGAAACTGAGCGAGCGGCGCAACGTAGGAAATCCGTGTAGAGTCCCGCGTGAAAATACGTTCCTGCCAACACCATGTCGTTGCGAGCGAAAGCAATCCGTTGCATTGCGCGCAGGGAATTTGGAACTTCGGGCAGGCCAAATCCCTTCTTAAGCACGCGCAAACTATCTTGCTCAAGCAGTGGTGCGTTGCGGCTCATGTTTGAGCCATGTTGCCTGTATGTGACGGTCGGCTGATCAAGGTAGAGAAACTCTGTCAGCACCGCAAGCCGCACCCACATGTCCCAGTCAGCGCATTGGCTCAGACCCGGGTCAAAGCCGCCGCTCGTTTCAAACAACGATCGCTCGCACAAGACCGTGCAGATACTGCCGACAACATTTCCTCTTAAAAGCAAGTCTTCAAGCGCCGGTCCGCGTCGCTTGCTCCGGACTATCTCGAGCGGCGAGAGGTCCGAGGTGACTAACGTGAACGCCGTATAGCAAAACCGGTTGTCTGGGCGCGCTCTAAGCGCAGCGATCTGTCGCTCCAACTTGTCCGGTAGCCACGTATCGTCAGCATCGAGAAAAGCGACATAGCGACCGCGACTTTCGGTGATGCCGCGATTGCGCGCTGCTGCAACACCGCGATTTTGCTGGCAAACATAGCGCACTGCCGCGTTGTAAGGCCGCATCACTGATTCCGTATCGTCTGTTGAGCCGTCGTCTATGACCAAAACTTCAAAATCGCCGAACGTCTGGCACAGCACGCTATCTACAGCATCCGTCAGATACTGCGCTGAATTATATGTGGGGATGATAATTGAAACTTCCGGCATGAATCTTTCTCAGTCCGTGAATATCACACCGCGGGTTGCGGTCGAGCGCGCTTCATCAGGCGCTTAGGAAATCTGATGACGTAAGTCAACTGCCGGAAATCCATCGAAACAGAGCGAGCGGCACAGCGGACAGAATCACCATAACAGCGCGCGTGAAAGTAGGTTCCGGCCAATACCATGTAGTTGCGGGCGAAAGCCGCGCGACGCTTTGCCCGCAGCGAATCTGAGAGCCCATCTATCTCAAAGCCTTTCTCAAGCACTCGAAGGCTATCGCTTTCGACCAGCGAGGCGCTTCGGCTCATATTGGCATCGTGCTGCCTGTACATGACCAGCGGCTCATCCACATAGCAAAACCCAGTTCGCACAGCCAAACGTAACCATAAATCCCAATCCGCACCGTAGCTCAATTCGGGGTCAAACCCACCAACCTCGAAAAGCAGCTCGCGCTCACAGATCACCGTTGACGGTGTGCCCACGACATTCCCTTTGGTTAAGAGGCTCTCAAGAAGAGGCCCGCTATGCTGGCGCTGATTCACGTCCACAGGTTCCAACTCTGATGTAACAATTGAGAAGGCGGAGTAACAGGCTCCGCTAGCCGAATTCAAATCGATCTTTTCTAATTGTCTTTCAAGCTTGAAAGGAAGCCAGACATCGTCGGCGTCAAGAAATGCCACATAACGACCGCGACTCTCGCTAATGCCGTTGTTGCGCGCAACCGCAACGCCGGAGTTTTGCTGCTTAATGTAGCGGACGGGCGGCCCATAATGTCTCATTACACATTCCGTATCATCGCTCGATCCATCGTCTACAACCAGCACCTCGAAATCAGAAACGGTCTGAGCGAGTACGCTATCGAGAGCATTCACCAGGTAGCGAGACGAATTATGTGTTGGTATCACAATGGATACTTGTGGATCAGACATTAATCCCTCGCTCGTATATTCGCCACCGCTTGGTTCGCTGGCATTCCGGTGGAGTGTACTTGTAGTCCCCAAGTCTGGACAGGCGACAGTGCCCTTCGCCGCTCATTTCCATCTCTAGAATCCTGCAGATCCCTAAGATCCGATTCATAGACACCTCTCAGGCATGTCTAATAACACTCGCTGCAGGTTTGTTATCCTTTTCTGCGCTTGTCAGACGTGCATACAACATCTCGTACGAGCGCACCATCTCCTCAAACCCGAACTTTGTCAGGATCTTCTGGCGCCCCGCGCCGGCCATTCTCTGTCGCCTCTCACCATTACCGAGCAATTCCACAATAGCATCCGCGAGAGCGCCGCTATCTGCGGGCGGAATAAGGATGCCGTCCAGGCCATCACTGACTATCTCGGGTATTCCTCCCACGTTCGTAGCAACCACAGGAGTGCCCAAATAAAGCGCCTCCGCAAGCACGAGCCCGAACGCCTCGGCAACACTGGGCAGAATTAATAGATCAGAGGCCGCCATCAAGTCCGGCGAGTCTTTTCGAAACCCGACAAAAGACACTATGTCGTCGCAACCGACAGCACGTACCTGCTCTCGATAAGCCGCATCGAAGGCGCCCACGCCCGCCACGAGCAACCGAACCGGTCTTTGGGTCCGTCGACGAATCTCGGGCAACGCCTTGAACAGATATGAATGGCCCTTCTCCGGATGAAGTCTCGCGACGATAAGCAACAAATGAGAGTCTTCGGCTGCGAACTCGCGGCGTATACGCGCCGGGGCATCCGGTCCTGAAAGCTTGACTCGATCGAAATCAATCCCGTTCAGCACCGTATGAATCTTTCGTGGCGGAGCCTTTTCGACCTCAATCATATGAGCGGACGTATGATTTGAGACGGCGATCACGCAATGGCTGAGGCGTGTGCATAGCTGGTCGAGTCGGACATGCCATTTCTTATTTATTCGGCTATGGTAGTCCGAATAGTGGCGCGTCTCGATTCGTGTCGGGGTTCGGGCGACCACACCGGCGAGGAGGCCGACTATGGAAGGCTCAAACAGGTGTGTGTGCAAAATATCAATGCGATTGCGGCGCAGAAATCTCGCGAGCGCGAAAATGCCGGATGGAAACTCAGTCCTGCCGCCACAATCGCAACTGAAACACTCGACGCCTTGAGCTTGCATATAGTCGCGCAGCCAGGGAGCCATCGGATTGAGGGTTCCGAAGAACATCTGATAGCGACTTCGATCCTGCCATGTCGCGAGCTGCGGGAAAAACCCGCTTGTGTCGCTGTCCTGCGCAAAGTGCAAGACACGCTTTCTTGTTTGCTTTTCCTGTAACATATCAGACAACTTCGTTCTATTCTTAATCGAAGACTCTCAGTTCGGTTGTTCTGACATCAGACGCGTCGTCAGAACCGGACACATAGAAAACCAATCCCGCCCGATAGCCACTAAATATGTGAGCGCCCAAAAGCAGACGGTATACCTTCTCAAGAGCAGAATTGTCGGGAGCGACGCGCTCGAGAATCGATGCGATAAAAAACAAAGTCTCTCGAACCGCTTTTAGCGCCAGCGCAGACTTGATTGTCTTGCGCACGGAGTGTCCGAGAGACTCATTCCAAAAGTGCAATGGCCCGTTTACCCTGCGCCGCTCGACGTTGTCGGGCCAACCGGCATACCGGTAGCAGAATGGCATCATATGCTTGCTTCCCCATTCAGATCGGTTGCAATAGGCGCGAATATCGAGCGAGCTATCCCGGTGGATAGCGATCGCTTCAGGCAGAAAGACAATCTCGCCGCCGTGCGCCGTATGACGAAGCGCAAAATCCTGGTCTTCCCCGCTGACTATCGCACCATCGAATCCTCCAATTTCCAGGAATGTCGAGCGCGCGATCGACATATTCGCTGCGGTGCAGAAGTTCGCCGTCGACACGAGACCTGGTTCTTTAGGCAAACCCTCGTCTTCGAGTTTCTGGCGAAAGCGTCCGAAGGGAGTGAGCGTCGCTTCATAGGGCAGGCGAATAGAGCCAACAACAAGAGCGTTCGGCCAGCGTCGGTGCGCGCTTAGATGGCACGATAGAAAGTTATCTTCGACGGTCATATCATCATCAAGAAAGGCCAGCAAATCCCCCGTCGCTATCACTGCGCCAGTGTTTCGCGCAGCCGATCTTTCCCTTTCATCCAACCGCACAAGAGTCACTCTGGGTCCGCCTGCGCTCTCAGGCAGCACTGCTGGTGGAACCGAATTGTCATCTACGACTATGATTTCGTACTCAGTAGCTGGCAGGTCTTGCCGGCGGAGGCACGCTAGTAGAATCGCGAGCTTTTCAGAGCGGTTGTGCGTCGGAATTATGACGCTAAGTTTTATGTCGCCCATGCCCGGCTTCCCTCAAATTCCAGCTGTTGAGAGCACGTGCTTATGAATCGAGTGACCGTTTCACAGGTAGATGGTACTGGCATTTTCTCGCTAATCTTTTCAGTGTTGATATTGACCACGCGCAGCTGAACTGTCGGCTCGAGCATGCTGAGATTTATCTCGCGCCCTGCGAGACCGGCTATCTCCGAGGGTGAAATCAGACCTTGGCCGCAGAGGTTAAATATTTCCCCCGTGATCCCCCCCTCTACGAGGGTCCATGAGATTCGAGCCATGTCGACGGTGTCCATAAACTGATACTGCGAGTGCGGATGAATCCTGAGCGGTTCGCCATTCAGAATGTCGTAAACGGGATTCTTACGTAAGCCAGGGCCCACCATTCCCGCGAGTCGCACAATTAACCAGCGATGCGAATAATGTTGAACGGCTTGCTCGGCCAACAGCTTGTGAAAACCATAGTGTGAGACCTTAGCAATATCCGGGGAAGAATCCTCTCGTGTAGTTTCCGGTGATGTTAGATCGCTGTAGACATCCACGCTGGAAATGTGCACATGCAAATCAGCCGGAAAATCATGCAAAGTCCGCAAGCGATGGGTGACCGATAGATCGAATTCATTTGTGGGCAGTTGGTCCGCAAGGTATTTCCTCGAGTTACAAGCTGCCTCGATGACTATGTCGCTTTCCGTTCCTACAGTCTCGGCGTAATTGCGCCGCGTCACTCGAATAGTCTCAATGCCGCCGCGACCTGAGAGATAACCGGCGAAGGCAGAGCCTACGAACCCTTCGGCTCCGATTATCGTCACTTTTGTCATACTGTGACCTTCAACCGCGCTGTCGCATGGTTGGCTTCGAACCACGCGATCGTTTTTTGCAAGCCTTCCCGTAGGGATGTGCCGCATTCGTAACCAAGCCACTCGCGCATTCGCGTTACGTCGAAGCCTTTGTACATTTGCCCATCCGGCTTAGACGTGTCCCAACTTACCCGCCCGTGATAGCCGGTCAAGTCGGCTACGGTTTCAACCAGCTCTTTGATAGTGGTTTGCGCGCCCGACGAGATATTAATGATCTCACCACCATCATAATTCTCGGCGGCCAGCAATATTGCTTCGCAGGCATCTTCAACGTAGATAAAGTCGCGCACGGGCTTGCCAGTGCCCCATGCGATCACTTCGTCCTGACCTGTCAGCCGGGCTTCATGATATTTGCGGATTAGCGCAGGAATGACGTGCGAGTTCTCAAGGTCGAAATTGTCGTGCGGGCCATAGAGATTACCCGGAACAAGGACTACGGCATTAAACCCATATTGCTGGCGATAGGCTTGAGCCTGAACGACGCTCATTTTCTTGGCTACAGAATACGGGGCGCTCTCCGACTGCGGATAGCCGTTCCATAACTCAGTCTCAGCAATAGGGCTTGGCGCTGTCGCCGGATAGCTGCAGCCGCCAATCAACCCAATATATTTTTGCGCCCCAGCTCGCCATGCTTCGTGCAGCATCATCGTGCCCATGAGAAGGTTTTGATAGCAGAAGTCCCCGGGAGATTGCTTATTGGCGATGATGCCGCCGATGAGACCGGCCAGGTGAAGTACCAGATGTGGACGCGTGTCGGCTAACAAGCGCCTGACGTCGGATTGCTCGAGCAGGTCGTAGTCTCTGCGAGTGGGCGCGATTAACTCGCAGCCGGTTTGCTCGAGCATAGGCGCCAGGTTAGAGCCCAAGAATCCGCTCGCGCCCGTAAGCAGCACTCGCTTGCCGCGCCAGAACAAATCTTTTTGGTTTCCGTTCGAATCAGTCATTTTTATCATCCCGGTCTTAGCTGGCTCGGGTGAGAGGGTTTAGCTCGCTCTCTCTTATCAGCATATCGGCCAGCGTATGGCAGTTATGAAAACGCTTCCAGGTTGCGCTGAACTTGCGCGCCTTTAAGGCGTATTCGTCGTAATGGCGCGCGAGTTCAAGCACCTTTGTGGCGAGATCGCCCGAATCGCCGCGCTGAAACTCCAGGCCACCGCCGGACTTCTTTAGCTCGCGTGCCATCCACGTATCGCTTGGAACTACGACAGGCTTCGCTAATGCCAGCGCCTCGGCGAATATGCCCGACGTAGCTTCTGCATAGTTAGAGGTTGTATATGGCGCCAGAACTATATCGAGGTGGCTGAACAGCTCCGCGTAGTCACGCTCGGAGAGCTTTTCGGAAATGAGCGTTATGTTGTCGCCTGATTCTTGAGCCAGCCTGTTCAGCTCTACCACACCGTCGGCCGGCTGCCCGTTATCATATCCGCTGGCCGTGCTGGGACATTGAATAACGAACTTTGTTTTCGCGCCTGCCCTCGATACAACGCGCCTGACAAGATCCGGCAGCATTCCAAAGCCTTTCGATGAACGTGCATCCCCCATATAGCCGATGGATACGCGGCCATCTCTCGCCAGTTTGTAACGCACGCTAAAGCCGTTCGAAGATCGGTCATCAGTATCCGCATTCAAGATCAGTTCATTTATAGGAATCGGAAGCGTGACGATGCGGTGACGAAATATTCGAGAGTAGTCTTCTGTCAAAGGCTCGCTGTCTGTGAGCAGAACAAAGCGCCCCTTCATACGGGAGTGAATCGCGTTCAGGTAATGCGGCTTGATCCGCCAGTAAGGATGAGCAACGCGTTTCCAACGGCTGCAGGAATAAAAGCCGGGAGTCTGACGCTGCAGAATCATCAGATGACCCGACAGCCTGCGTCGCGCGAGGAATCGCTTCCAGCCAACCAATTCAAAATCGTTAACCGTATGGCAAAACACAATCGAATACTCGTCTGAAGAGTGTTTGAAGGCTTGTTCCAGCTCATCGCTATAAACAACGCTCTGCGCATAGAGGTATGAGAGGTCTCGAAATACTCCGTTCCCTGGAGGATAGTCATAAGCGCCAAAGGAAAAGGTAGGATTGTAGCCGAACTCCCTTGCCATATCGCCGGCCAGATTCTTATTTGCGAGTACTGTGACCGAACACCCTCTCTGCTCCAACGCTGATTGAACTGCTCTTGTATAAGAAAAGTTGTGGCCACCGACATTCCGCATCCCGGAGTCGATGATCAACACGTTATTGCTCATTGCATCCAATCAAACAATCAAACATAACTCGGCAGCCTCTTGCCGGCGTTCTTGCGACCGATACCATAGATAGCCCAACCGACCAGATACCAGATCCCTGTGCAAAGAGCCGCACGGTTCTTGTGTCGAGTTCCACTAAGCACGTGTCTTATGCCCGTTCGGATCCATCGTCGCGGTCTGGCAAACTCAACCTCAACAACGTCGAAACCATTCCTGTTCAGCAAGTGAAACAAGCTATGGTTGGTTTGCGGTCTGCCGACGTGAGTAAAATCGTCGTAAAAGTTGGCTGCCGCATACTGCTCGCGTAGAAACCGAAGGTCCGGAACTCGCAGGCTTCGAACGGATGGTGTCTCTACATAAATGATGCCGCCCGGTCGAAGCACGCGGAAAGACTCGCGGATGAGAGTAACTGGATTACGGACGTGTTCGAGAATATGACATAAAACGACTACATCAAAAAAACCGTCCTCGTACGGCAAAGAGGTCCCATCTATATCCTGTTTGGTATAGTTGATAAAACTCTGAACTTCTCCGGGATCATGGTAGGCGTCTATGCCGTGGATCTCCACGTTCTGCATTCCAGCACGATATGAGGAAACCGTGAGGCCTGTGCCACAACCAATATCTAGCAGCCGGCTGCCGGCCCCCGTGAGGCGTCGTAGTTTCTCCCCCCCATCAACGTATATCATGGAGAGGCCAGCCTCCCGAGCCCTTCCGCCCGCTCAACGTTGAACGCGCGTCGAATTTGTATTGCCTGGCCGATGAGATTCACACTAAACAAAGCGAATGCCATCGAACCAGCGATTCCAGATAAGCCCACGGTCCTGGTCAGCCAAATTCCCAGAATCACCGTGACCAGCGCATTCGCCGTTGCAATCACCGCTTGACCGCCCACGCGCTCCAAACCGTAGAGCGCGACTGATGCGGGTGTCACAACTCCGGCTATCAGGACGTATAACCCCATGTTTAGAATCAACGCGTTTTCCGGAATCATCGCTGGTCCCACCCACGCGCGCACGATGGGCTTAACGAAAAACATCAGGGGCGTTGCAAGGCACACTGTCACCGCTAAAGAGGCAACCAGGGAATGGCGGAGAGTGCGCCGGATCCACGGCCAATCATTGCGCGCCCGCGCCTCGCCGTAAGCCGGCATCAAAGGAAAGGTAAACATCTGTACGACATTGAGCGGCAGTGTCAGAAGTCTCTGTGTAACATTGAAGATGCCTACCTGAGCGGGTCCAAGAATCTGCGTGATGATCATCGGTTGACTCTGGAACATCCCAATGCCCGCGAGTTGAGCCACGAGATACTTGAGACCGAGAGACATCAACCGGCCCAAGGATCGTCGCGTTACAGCACGCGGCGCCGGCATCAGCCATGGATACTGACGGACGAAGAGATAGCCGGCGTTGGCGAGGGTCACCACAATCCGAACACCGGACAGGGCGAGAACCAGAAGCGGAAGCCCGCCTTCCATTCGCGTTACTCCTATGAGGGCCGCGAGCGACAAAATGCTGGCCGCCATCGCCCAGACATTCCCGATGTAACCGCGCTGATAGCTCTGATAAACCGCGTCTACAATGCTGATCGGAAACATCAACACAAAGCACGCCACCGAAAGCATGACCGCCCAGCGCAATTCCGTCGTCGGGACACTGGAGGGCGCGTTGAAAACCGCGGACCACGAAATGAGCGGAAAAGCGAGCGCAAATAGAACGACCAGCGTCGCTGCGATCCCCACAAGACTCCAGAAAGCAGTGGCGACCAATTCCCGGGCTAGTGCCCGATCGTCCTTTCCATTTGCCTCGGCCAGACTGTTGATCAGAGCATTACCACCGAAACCCAGATTGCTGATTGCCAGCCACATGAGCAGGCTGTTGATGGTAAGCCATATCCCATATCGCTCCTGCCCCAGATATTTGACGGTCAACGGAACGGATATGAGACCTGTTGCAATCGACAACCCCTGAGAGAGCATTGAGGTGGCTCCGGAAATCCCGGCTCGCCGCAACCGGTCCCGACCGCGACTTTCAAATTGATTCGGCAATAACCCGTCGCGGAGGGCTCTCAGGTTGACCATGAGGAGGCGAAGGTGACCTGTTGGTTGACCGCAGGCTGATAAAACAGCATCGAGCTGCCAGTGTGATCGAAAGCGAAGTCTACACGTTTCAATTCATGAAGCGCCTTCTCTACGCCCTCGTGATCCGCCGGGTCCGCCATCAGCAACAAGAATCCGCCGCTTCCGGCGCCGAGTAGCTTACCGCCGATTGCTCCCGCGCGCCTTGCGCGCTCATAGTACTCATCTATCAGTGGGTTCGAAATCTTGGTTGATAGTTGTCTCTTCGTTAACCATGCGGAATGCAATAGCTCACCAAACACTCCAATACGGTGGCCGTTCATCAGCACTTCGAGGCCCTGGTCCACCAGCTCACTCAAGTAGTTCAGCTGACTTGAAATTTCCCCCGCGCGAGTCCGCTCAATCTGTTCGTCAAGCACGTGATGCGCGCAGCGAGTGACCCCGGTGTAGAAGAGCATCAGGTGCTCCTGTAACTCTGAGAGCCGCCCGTGCGGTATTGGAACCGGAAGCGCCTTAATTCCCTCACGGCTGAATTGCAGGTGCCTCAATCCGCCGTACGCGCAAGTGTATTGGTCTTGAACCCCTACACGCTCTTTGAGCAACTCCTGTTCGACATAAACAGCCTCCGCCGCGAGCTGCTCCGCGCTGACAAGCTCGCCCTTCGAGGCGTGCAACGCGTGCAACAGTCCCACGGTAAACGAAGAAGACGAGCCCAATCCCGTGCGTGCGGGAAGGTCTCCGACGTAATGCACTTCGAGATACCCATCAAGGTCGAGAAACTGCATGCATCCTCGCACCGAGGGATGCTCAATCTGATCAACAGAGTGGACCAATTCTGTGCGCGAATAGCTGACCCTTATGTTGTAGTCGAACAGCTTTGCCAGCGAGTTCACTATGATGTAAGAGTACTTATCGATCGCCACGCTTAGAGTCTGTCCGCCATGCTGGCGAAAGTAGTCCGGGTAATCAGTCCCACCTCCAAAAAAGCTTATCCTCAAAGGGGTCTTCGTGATTATCAAAATTGTCCTCAGGCTTCAACGAGTGTTGATAGTTCCCGCGAAAACTCAGCGGTCGTAGGATCCTGGTTCTGATCGCCAAACATCTCCTGCTCCACGAGCGCGCAGATGACATGGCCAATCGTGATATGCGATTCCTGAATGTGTGAGGTGCTGGTACTGGGCACCTTGATCGCGACATCGGCGCGGTGAGCGAGTTGTCCGCCGGTGATTCCAGTAAAGATGACGGTGCGCAGACCAAGCTCACAGGCCCGGGCAATTGCCAGTATGACATTTGGTGAATTGCCGCTCGTGCTGATGCCGACAAGCACGTCTCCGGGACGACCCAGCGCTTCGACTTGGCGAACAAATATCGTTTCAAACCCGAAGTCATTGGCGCTGGCCGTCAGAAATGACGTGTCGGTGGTGAGAGCGATCGCAGCCATCGCCGGGCGAAGGAAGTCTTTGCTCAAGATGCTCGTAAACTCAGTCGCAATGTGCTGACAATCGGCGGCGCTGCCTCCGTTACCGCAAAGAAGTATCTTGCCGCCGCGCTGAAGCGAGTCAGCCATGAGGCTGGCAGCCTCCGCAATCTCGGCGTCGCACTTTTCTGCAAGAGCGTGCTTGGTCTCAGCACTATTCAGAAGGTGCTCTCTGATAAGGGCTCGCGCGCAATCATTGTTAAATCTCATGCGTGACTTTCCTTTGCTGCCGCAAAGAGGCGTTGAATCACTTGTGCCGCTTCCAGCAGGTCCTCAACCACGTAATCAGGTTCGATCGTTTCGTGCGAGACAAGTTCAGCGCCATGCCCGGTGCGCACAAGAATTGTCTTCGCCCCGACGAGCTTGCCCATCTCGATGTCGCAAACATTGTCACCAATGACGAATGACTGGGACAACTCGGCACCAAATTCGTTTGCCGCCTTAACAGCAAGTCCGCTCTTGGGCTTCCGGCAGGCACATTCTTCATCGGGCCGGTGCGGGCACGTGTAGATTGCGTCGAACGCCGCTCCACGATCAGCTAACATCTCCAACAATTTCTGATTGATGCATTCCAGCATTTCTAGACCGAAATAGCCGCGACCTACTGCCGATTGATTGGTAACAACTGCTACTTGCAATCCGAGCTGCTTGATCAAGCGAATTCCTTCGACTGCTCGCGGCAGAAGCTCCAGCTGATCAGGTGATGACAAATAATGCCTCTCAACGTTGATAGTGCCGTCGCGGTCAATCAGAACCAGGTGTTGTGTAAGCCGGTTGTTCATGATCTCGCCTAGACGTTTTTGAACCTGCCACGGCCCAGCATTTGAAATCCCATCACCAGCTCTCGAATCCCTTCATCGAGCGACCGCTTTGCTTCAAAGCCTGCCTCTCTCAACCGCTGGTTAGATACTATGTAATTGCGCTTGTCCGGGTCGCTGCCAATCGGAGCGAAATGGACATAGAATCTCGGCACGTGTTTCTTTATCTTCAGCGCCAGGTCTTCCTTCGACAGGTTGGCCGCGTCAAGCCCAGCGTTGTAAGCAGCGCCAGTCATTCGTTCGGAGTTTTCAATCGAGTGGACGAAAGCATCGGCCACGTCGCGAATGTGAATATAGTTGCGCTTGAAATCCTTCTCGAAGATGACGATGTAGCCGTCTGTGACCGCCGCATAGACGAAATGATTTACGAGCAAATCGAGCCTCATGCGCGGCGACAGACCGAAGACGGTAGCGAGGCGCAGCGTGATAGTGTTTTGAAGTTCGAGCAATTCCATTTCTGCCTGAACTTTTGTCTGGCCGTAGACCGATATGGGCTCAAGCGGAGTGTTCTCGTCGCAGTAGATATCGCCGGATTTTGTGCCGTAGCCGCTGTTGGTCGTCGGGTAGACTATCAACTGACTTATGCTGCGCAATCGGGCGAGCATTCGCACCGCATCAAGATTCACAGACCTGGCCAGATCCGTATCGCGGTCGCATGCGGGAGCGCCGACAATGGCCGCAAGCGGTATTATCACGTCCGCAGTTTTAACGAGACCGGCGATAAGCCTCTCATCGCGGGCGTCACCGTAGACGAATTCAAATCGGGGGTTGGCGCACAGGTGAAAGAGGTTGTGCTCATTGAAGATGAGACTGTCGATGGCCGTCACCTTATATCCCGCACCCAGCAAGTGCTCGCACAGGACAGAGCCGATATAACCCGCCGCGCCGGTAACGAGAACGTTGACCATCTGTTTCTCCATGCTCACCTTATCAAATCGACGTTACTTCACCCCGCGCGCCGCTTTCACCTCGTGATATTGCCTCGAAGTAGAAGCTGGCACCTAGGGAATAGTGCTTTTCGATCTTAAATTCCACCGGGTAAAGATAGCGCGCGATAGTATTTTGAATGAGACGAGACTTGAACCGTTCCATCAAGATGTCAGAAACGTATCCATAGTAGATGGATGCCTCACAACGCTGAACATCAAAACGAAAATGTTGGGAGAGGAATTCACTCCAGCTTCGTGTGGTCCAATAAGTCAAATGATAGGGTGGCATCTCGTAATCCATGTGAACTTGCCACATCAGTGGTCGCTCGACATTTGGGAGACTGCCAACAAACAAACCCTTATCCCGTAGCAAGCTTTTCACAAGGCTGAGAGTCGCCGCGGGATTGGGAAGATGCTCGAAGACCTCAAACATCGTAATCACATCGAATTGACCAAGTCCCGATTTCGACCTGGAGAACTCTTCCAGAGTTATGCAATAGAAACTGGCTTCGGGTATGTTACGGGACCGGGCAATTTCTATGCTGGTCGCGTCCACATCGAGGCCAATAACTTCATAGCCAGCGCTCGAGGCGAATTCCGCAAACGCACCGTTGCCGCAGCCGACATCCAGCAGCCGTCCTTTTTTGCCCTTTGCAAAAACATTAGATTGGCGCGCGGGATGCGTTGGATGCCAGGAAGTAGGCCCCGAATGCCTTGATTTGGACGCGTTATCTAATGCGCCTGCATAAAAGCCTGAAGAAGGAACCACAAAGGGACTGCAGAACTGCCCACCGCAAGAGACACAGGCCAACAGGTTGTATCCATCGAAGAGAGGACGTGCGAATCGAACGTCGCTGCTTTTGCATATTGGACAAGAGGACACGCTTTGGTCGTCGATCATTCGCTTGCCAAAACCTCGATCGTGATGATGCTGTGGATTCCTTTAGACGCGCTACGCTCCGGCGCTTTCTTTCTCGTAATCGCCGTACTCTTCGTAGTAATACGAGTCGTACGCGTCGTGCCCTGCGTCCACGTTGTTCAACACCACTCCGAAGATCCGCGCTCCGGCGACTGCGAGCTCGTGGCGAGTGCGACGCACCACGTCGCGGGTGCTCTTGCCGCCGTGCACCACCAGGATCACTCCATCAACGAGCGTCGATAGGATCACAGGATCAGTCACTTTCAAGAGCGGCGGAGAGTCGATTACGATGTGATCGTAGCGCTCACCGAGGGTTCGAAGCAGCTCCTTCATCTTTGTCGAGCTGATCATCTCCGCCGGGTTGGGCGGGATGCGGCCGGAAGTGAGTACCGAGAGATTTAGTATCGGCAACTTCTGAATGACATCATCGATCTCCCCGCTACCGGTCAGATAAGTCGACAGGCCGACAACGTGGTCAATCCCGAGCACCTTGTGGACCGATGGCTTGCGAAGATCGCAGTCGATGATGAGGACCGATGATCCAAGCTGAGCCAGAGAGATCGCGGTATTCACTACCGTGGTGGTCTTTCCCTCGCCGGGCTGACCGCTGGTGACCAGGATGGTCTTGGGCGGTTGATCGGTCGACGACAACAGCACAGAAGTACGCAGCACGCGATAGGCTTCAGCTATAGATGAACGTGTGTCGAGGGCAACCAACTTCTCGGGGTCAAAACCGTTGCTCTTACTGAGAGCCAGTCCGCTAGGCGTTTTCTTGGAACCGTTGTTGGCCTCTTTCAGCGCGCGTCTCCTGTGTCCGCTTATTGCCGGAATGACGCTGAGCGCCGGAAGTTGCGCGTACCGGCTTACGTCCTCGACGGTCTTGACGGTGTTGTCCAGGTATTCGAGAACGAACACCAGCCCCAGGCCCGCCAGCAGACTGACGAGAAACCCGATAAAGATGGTTCGCGGGCGATTGGGCGCGACAGGCGACGTTGGCACCTGCGGTGGGTCAATCATTTTCAACGTGTTGTGCTGCTCGTGCTCGGTGATCTTTGCTTGACTGGCCCGGTTCAGGAATTCGGTGTAGAGCTGATTCGCCGTCTCAACATTCTTCTTCAGGATATTGAACTCAATGCCGGCCTGGTTTTGCTGAGAGGCTTCGGCCTTTGCAAGTTCAAGGGCGCCGGCGAGAGATGCTTCGTCACGCACTGCCCGCTCGTAGTCGGCCTTGAGTCGTTCCTGGAGCGACCCCCGGCTGTCGTCTACCTGTTTTTGAAGCGTCGCCATCTCTTCTTTAGCAGCCATGACCTGCGGATGCTTGGGCCCGTAGCTGATCTCCAATTTGGACAACTGGACAGCGAGTTCACCCAACCTTTTTTGAAGCTCCGCGATTCTGGGGTCCGAGAAGTTCTCAGGCAGTTGCGCTACTCGGCCAGCCTTTACCTCCTCGTACAGCGACTGTTTCAACAACCGCTCGTATGTAGCCCTCGTATGTTCACCGTGCAGCTTCGTGAGCTTTTCGATTGCCAGATTTTCCTTTCCATCGCTTGAATAAATGTTATGGCTGCCGCTGTAGTCAGCCAACTCCTTGTCAGCCTGTTGCACTTTTGCCTGGAGCTCCCGCGTCGACCTGTCGAGCCATTCCGAGGTATTGGTGTACTTTTCGGTCTTTGTTTCGAAGCTTCGTTTCATGAACACCTGAGCGATATTGTCGACAATGTCAGCCGCCAGTTTGGGATCCGTATGAGTGAATGAGACAACCAGCATTCGTGTATCGGGCAGTGGTTCGGCGCTAAGGTTACTCATCAAAACGTCCACGTACGGGGCCAGGTAGGCGCTCTGCTCGCGGGTTCGCTCAGCGGACGAAGCGTCGGCGGAAGTTTCCTGAACGGGGGGAGGATTCCATTTCTCCTGCGAACTGAACCGTCCCGCAATGGTCTTGATCGACTCGAGAATCGATTTTCGAGAAGTGACGTCCATGAAGCGGGGGTTCCGATCGAGTTTAAGATTCAATACTACATCCTCGAGCAACGGCCGGCTCTGGAGTTGACGGATCCGAGTTTTCATCGCCGTCTGGACGTAGAAACTGTCGTCTCCGTCGTCGCTTTGGACGAAACCATCATTGGTCCTGAGCAGCGTGCGGTTATCGCGGCCAACTTCGATGGTGGTTGACGCTTGATAGGTCGACTTGGTGCGATAGACCTCGACAGTGACGACGGCCGTTACGATGATGGCGATGACCGTGATGATCAGCTTGCGCTTCTTGATCGCGCGCCACAATCGCCTGATATACGCCCTCTCGTCACCTTCGGGGTAGCCATAACCGTAACCGTAGCCGTAGGCCGCAGCATCCGGATAACCACCTGCGCGCGGGTATCCGGGTCGCATCATGAGGCCTTCGTCTGTAGGAGAGACTCTTTCCAGTTGTAACCGTTCATCTGACATAACCTGTTCTCCGTGGAGTCACCATATGGCGCTCTCAAAAACACAGCAAGTAATACGGGTCAAGGGATAGGAAATCGGCTGACCGCAGTCATTCCGAAAGCTCTGAGGAGCGCTCCCCCTATCGACCTGGTGCGGCTATTGGGCACCATAATGATGTCATTGGCCGCGATCGTGATGTCTTCCTTCTTTCCACTCATAACTGCGGCGATATCAACGTGCAGTTCCTCGCGCTTTCCTGCCGCATTTTCCCGAAAGATGATTCCGCGGCTCGTGGCTGCCTTGAAGTTCGTTCCTTGGGCGAGCGATATGGCCTGCCTCAAGGACGTGCCTTCTTTGAGCTGGAACGAACCCGGGGCGTTCACTTCGCCGGCGACAAAAAAGACGTCGGTGGGCGGAATGTTGACGATGTCGCCGGCTTCAAGCGAGACGTTCTGATTGAAATTGCCTCTGAGCAGACCGCTGATGTTCACGCTGCTCATTTCGTACCTAGGTGATTCATCAGAAGGAGGGTCCTGGTGAATGCTCGCATTTGTTCCAGGCTTGCCTGCGCCATCGGGCGCCTGAGCTTTAATCCTGCGAATGATGAACGCGTTCGCGCCGTGAGTCTCGCTCAGCCCCCCGGCCAAAGTGATTAGTTCGAGCATCGACGGCTTACCTTCGATCTGAAAAACTCCGGGACTCCTGACCGAGCCCTGGATGAAGAAGGATCGGCTGTTGAATTCACGAACGATAACGCTGACCTTGGGATCCTTGAGATAATCGCCGCGCAGCTTTTCGGTGATGAACTCGGCCAGCTCTTCGGTCGTCTTCTTCGCCGCCGCGACACGACCTACCCATGGCATCAAGAAGGTGCCCGCTGCGGTGACGCGATAGGTCTGTGTAAGCTCGGGAGCGCTTTCAACCTTGATGTCGAGCACATCATTCAATCCGATGCGGTAGTCTTCCTCAGGCGACACCAACAATGCGCTCGCGCCGCGCGTGGCGGGTTGCGCCGAGGAGCCGTTCGGCGAAACGTTCCCGGTCTGGCTCTGATTCGCCCGGGGACTCTGCCCTCCGTAAGCAGTGGACGAGGCGATCACCAGTAGCGTTAACGCCCGAAGAGAATTTGTTCCGAGTCTTTGTCCTATTGTGATCATGATACCCCTCTAACAACACTGACCGACGAGACGCTTTCCATCTCGGGTCGAAGTGCATTACGGCCCGCCGGCGATAGCGTCGAGCCCTCTTTCCGTCGGACGACGGTTCCAACGTGAGTCGCAACCGCCGTGAGCAGCAGGAATAGTAAGGCGTTCGACGGTAGCTGTAAATTGAAGTCAAATACGCTGTGAACCAGTATCGCAAAAATGCCTGTCCCACAGCCAAGCGCAAGCCCCGCAAAAAGCGGATCACGAGATCGTGTGCCACCGCCGATCAGCCGGAACAATGAGACGATAAACCACAGAGCAATCAATCCGCCGACTATGCCGCAGTCAGCGACGACTTGGAGGAAGTCGTTGTGAGCTTGCGGGACTCTGAGCGACCCGTCGCTCAAGGTGTAGATCGAGAATGCGGTCTCGTAAGCGCCCATCCCGACTCCGAGCACCGGATTCGCGCGTATCATGGTAAGAGTGTCGCGCCAAACCCATCCGCGGCTCGAGAAAAAACTCTCCTTCTGGACATTTGAACCAGTCGGCTGACCTTGCGTAAGGCGATTGATCACCGGGTCGGCGCCAATCCAAAAGATGCCGGCCGCGATCACGACTACAATTGCCATGACCACCGCAGCCTGCGAAGTGAGCCCGGGAATTCGTCGTTTGCGAGCACTATCGCCTTGTCGCTTCGGTAATCGCGTGCTCAGCAACGCCAGAAATATCATTGCTGCGGCGATGCTGATGATCCCACCACGCGACAGCGATGACACAGCGGCTATACCCATCATAATCGCCGCAAAACCATAAAGCACTCGGAGCTCGGCGCGAACAGCGCGTGTGACTATCAGCGCTATCGGAATAGGAATTAGTAATGCCATGTACCCGGCGAAATGATTGTGATTTGCAAAGGGCCCATACGCGGATGTGACCTCGGTAGGCCTCAACCAATAGAAACGGCCATTCCAGGTGAAATGCTGAATCAACCCGAAAAGTGCCATCGCCAATCCGTACAAGACAAGAAAGTGCCCGAGGAAGGCTAATCTCTCGCGAGTTGCAAAAAAATTGAAAGCAACGAGGAAGCAGATAAACAAGAAGATCAGAACCGTCACCGCTGCGCGCGTCGATCCCACATTCTTTGAGAGGCTCAGCCAGCGGCCGCTGCTGTCGGCGAAGGCCACACTTTGGACGAGCCCCACTGCGACGAGTGCCAGAATCGGCAGAGCTGTGTCGGGAACGTTGAGAGTCAGTCGCTTGTCTGCGATCACCTTTACCGACCACAGCAGTAACAGCACGATCACAATGCCTTCGAAGACAAAAACTGACCACGGTTCCACTGCCCCGTGCGCAAGTGCCGCAAACACAAGAGCGGTTAGAAACCCGCCGCTAATTGTCTTGCTTAGACGCCCAAGGGCGTTGTCTTGTGATCGTGCGCTCATTTGGTCTGCTCATCCAACACGAAGTCATCGAACCAGACGGTACCTCGTGTGGGATCGTCGTAGGCAAATTTCGGAACGCGTTTGATTGTGATGCTGACTGCTCTAGTGCCTGGTAGCGTGGTGAAATCAATCGTAATTGGGCGCCACTCGCTGGATCCTGAAGCGAGAGGAACCGACGACGCGATTTCGGCAGATGAAGTCAGATCACTCACGACAATGCGAGGACCCTCGGGTGACTCCAGCCGTTCCGTCTTGATGTAACACTGCAACCGATAATGGGTGTCTGGACGAAGAACGAGTATTTGTTTGACCTCTCCATCAAGCCGGGTCGTGTCACGGCCCGCGAAGTCGATTCTAAGCGACTTGCTCCCGGAGTGAGCAACGGATGAGTCTATGCTCGGTAATGCATATTCGTTCCGAGAAATTGTCCAGTCGAACTGCGCAGGACTCTTTGAAGTCTCCGATTCAAAACTCCCATTCCAAATTAGAGGTAAAGGATGGCCGGGATGGGCATAGGCGCCGCTTACCAGGCCTACCCATAGGCCCCGGGCTTCCTCGAGACGACCACGCGAAATCAGCAGGTCTATAAAAGCTGCGCTCTCAGGCAGAGCGTTGAGCGAACTGCGGCCGATGCCGCTGAAGACAGTTATGGCCTCAGACACCCGCGACTGATTCAATAGAAGCTGCGCCAACACCAATTGTGATTTCGGGTCACCGGGAGTGACCGCGCGAAGCACAGTGAAATTACCGGCAGAAACGCGTCCAAGGAGATCGAGAGTTCCGGGCAGCAGAGTCAGATCAGAAGAAACAGCAGTGCGAAATTCCTCGACTGACCTCGCAAGTTTTCCTTCCCTGAGGAGAAGGTTAGCGAGGCGCATGTGCACTTCGGTGTAGTTTGGTGCGAGAGCGAGCGCCTCGCGCAAAGTCTGCTCCGCAGTCGCTCGATCACCGTTAGCCTCCTGGACGGTTGCCAACAAGAGTCGCAGCCTGTAGTCGGACGGTGCCACCTGGACCGCTCGCCTCACATGGTCCTCGATGGCCGAAATATCCCGGTTGTCCTCCGCCATCTCCGCCTCCGCAAGCCTCGCGTTCAAAGGCGCTGAGTTCGGCGCGTAAACGATTCCGGCATCAAGCAGTTCTTTGCTCACATTCACTCGTTGATCCGATAGCAGACCTATAAGGGCATTAGCCGAGGCTGCTAACGTCAGAAGGGCACACAGACCTAGAGATAGAACGATCGCAACTGACCTTGACCTAAGACCGTTTACCTTGATGTCGATCAACATTGGTGTCGCGAAGAGATGCCGCGTGCGGCGAGATTGCTCAGTAGAACCCTTTGGGCAGTCCTCTGACCACCCAGATTAAACCCCTAAGGGAAGACGCAAAATGCGCCGATTTAATTTTCCAGCTGCGCCTATGATCAAGCCTCTACTGCTAATGATCCGGCCTATTCACCGGCGCGCAAAAAAGCAAGGCTGGAATTGCGTTCTGCTCAAAGTAAACAACTGCTTGATTGGCGGAGACTCGTTTCTCCTGATAAGCCACACAAATCCAGTGACCGCCGTAGGCTCAAGTCTTCCGCCTGCGAATCGGTAACACCAACTTGGCTTTTCAGTACGCCTCTACTAACCGACGCGAATAGGAACCCCGGCCGTATTTTGAGAAACCACTCTCCCATGAAATTCTCCAGTGAAGTTTCGGCTTAGTATTCCTAGCGACAAAAGGGGGAAACCCTTGGATCGGAGGAGCCGCTGGTCTCGTTAATACCTCGAGATCATAATTCCTCGTAAGCTGCCTCTAGCATTAGAGGACAGCCGAATCGCATCCCACATCTACGATGGCGAAGAGCATATTTCATCCGCAAGTCGCTGTCAATCCCCCAGATAGATACTCGACCGGTAAACTTGAATAGGCATATTTAGACAACCTCGTTCCCTCTCCATCGCTGGTTTCGAGCAGCACCACCAGTCCGAACCTCATCGTCCGCTCTATTACAAATTAAAGGTCGAATGCGGTAGCAACTCCACCCGGATATGTAATCAGTCCTCGCTGCGTGCGCACTTCTCGGCCAGGTTCACTAATTCCACCGCATAGTTATCTTCCTGCCGTGGCGAAACGCCGCACCCCCTTGAGAGGGCGGTCCGCGCTAACCGATCACACAATCCGGAAATGCCGAGCGGGCAGTGAAACCTTTGAGTCAATGCGTAACGACACTGGGGAATACAACACTCAAAAATGTAAATGCCCGGACGGCCCGCATCAAGTTATTGAACCGTAATGCTCATTACTGCACTAAGTGGCACGTCAAGTGCCCTTTAGACCGCTGAAGGCCCCTCCGAAATTTCCAGGTTCCCCAATCAAAAGAGGTTCGCAAGTGATTAAACGAAGTGCATTTGTCATCGCATTCGCAGTAATGATGCTTTTCGCCAATTCGGCGAAGGCGCAGGGTTATTACGAGTTCCTGGGTTCTCCGCGCTCGGTGCCGGACAAGTTTTCACCTCGACACGGCATTAGGTACAACACCCAGGGCTATGATCAGCCGGACATAAATTGGGCCAAGAGAGAGGGGAAGTTGACGAGGAAGGGCGTTCCGGCGTACGCGATTAACGAGATGATGCAGTTCCCCGGGGGGGCGGATACGATTGGCGAGTGGATCGACCAGGCGTTCGAAGAGGTGCAGACGCAGTTCCTCAAATGCGGATCGCTAGCCAGTCGTGCCGGAACCGTGACACCCACGAGTCTCAATATCACGATCATGCCGTCAGCCTTTTTCGAACCGTATTACAAGGTCGACGTGGCCGGCGCGTACTTTCCGTCCACCCATGAGATAAAGGTACTGAATATTTACTACATCTGGGGCGGCGCGAATGCCGGTTGGTTACGACACGCCCGCGATCTGATCAAGTGGGAGATGGGGAATTTCTTCGCAACCGAGCTTGGTGTGCAGGCAGAGCCTCGACCGGATGGCTGGCCTTGCAACGCTCCCGCTCATTGAGATCAAGTGGTCAGGCTGGGTCATCCAGCATGGTACAACGTCATTGCTATTACGGATGTCTCTCCGACGATTGCGATCCCACTTGAGGTACTATGTCGGCAGCGCCTCCCGGATTATTTGTACACTCTCACGTAATCTACAAGCATGCTTTGTGGCCATGAAGTTGTCGCATCCGGATTGCCGGGCCAGTTACCGCCGACAGCTAGATTGAGCAGGATGAAAAACGGATGATCAAAGACCCAGCTTTTACCGGCTGGAACATCTGCGGGGGTTCTGGTCTGGTAAAGGCGTCCTTCCACGTAGAAGCTTATGGCAGTTGGCGCCCATTCGATCGTGAAGATGTGAAAAGCGTCTGAGAAATGCTGGCCGTTCGGCAACTTGTAAATCCCGCTAAGTGGACTTCCCCCTGAATACCCCGGTCCATGAAGGCTGCCGTGGTTTGCGGAAGGCTCGCGCCCTATGTTCTCCATGATGTCTATCTCGCCGCAATTCGGCCATCCAGCACCATCAATGTCACTGCCAAGCAGCCAAAACGCCGGCCATATTCCCTGCCCGAACGGAAGCTTGATCCTTGCTTCAAACGTTCCGAATTTCTGCGTGAATTTTCCCTTTGTTGTCAGCCGCGCCGACGTGTAGTCTCGCCTCACGTTGTCAGAGCCTGTGTAGCTCTCTCGGAGAGCTTTGATGACGAGTCTTCCCGCGCCGTCTAGAAATGAATTCTGGGGGCGGTCGGTATAGTACTCGATTTCGTTGTTTCCCCATCCTCCTCCACCGGTGGCGAAGCTCCATTTCCCAGAGTCCGGCGCAGAACTAGCCGGGCCATCGAACTCATCGGACCAGACCAGGACTCGGTCTCGAGTCTGGGCCCGCGCGGCAATTGTAATCAACAGTACGGTTAAAGTAGAAAGAATCGGAGTACGTTTTCTCTTCATCCCGACTATCTCACGGCGCATGGGATAGGGTGAATCTCTTGGTCAAGCCCGAGACCATCACTTCAAATTCACCTGGCTCAACAATGGATTTATTATTTATTCCGACGAAGGCGAGATCATCCAGGTGAAGGGTAAACCTTAAGGTCTTACTCTGGCCTGGGTCCAGATGCGTCTTGGCGAATCGTTTGAGCCGCTTTCCTGGGGGAGTAATGGATGCCACCAAATCGCTCGCGTATAGTTGGACGACTTCATTGCCGGCTCTTCGCCCGCTGTTCTTGACCGTCACAGAAACTGCGATTTCCGCGTCTCCGCTCACTGATTTTGGTTCAACCCTCAGATCGCTGTATGCGAAGGTAGTGTAGCTGAGTCCGTAGCCGAACTCGAACTGAGGTTTGAAAGCAAGGTTTCCGTAACTTGTGTCTTCCAGCTCATATGGTTTGTGGTCGTATGGTATAAGCGCATTTGCGAAACGCGGATAAGTGAACGGCAATTTGCCACCAGGATTGTAATCGCCAAACAGAACATCAACGATTGCCTGCCCGCCTTCATTCCCCGGGTTGTATGCCATCACTATCGCGGCGGCGTCGTCGGCTACTCGGTTGATTATTCGTGGGCGACCTTCCACAAGCACGATCACAACAGGCTTGCCCGTGGCGTACACGGCAGCGGCCAACTTCAATTGCGCGTCGGGGAGTGTAAGGTCTTCGATGTTGCCGGGAGTCTCGGCGTATGCCCCTTCGCCGAGGCAGACGATTGCCACGTCAGCATGGCGCGCAGCTTCAGCAGCCTCAGCAATGTTGATCTGCTTATCAAGCTCCGCCCCGGGGACATACGTGACGTTTTGCTTTCCAGCCTTAGCCTCTATCGCCCCTAGTATGCTCAACCGATATTTGGGATAAAGCTCCGACCTGGTTCCCTGCCACGTATGACTCCATCCGTTGTTAAGCGAAACGAGCGAATCTGCCGTAGGACCAGTGACAAGAACTTTGATACCCCCAGCGAGCGGCAACACGCTGTTCGAGTTCTTCAAAAGCGTAATGGATTCACGAGCCGCCTCCAGGCTGAGCGCCCGTGACTCCGCCGAACCGAATTTGGACTTCAAGGTGGTATCGGGCATAGGAGATTCGAACAGCCCAAGCTCAAATTTTAGTCTCAGTACTCGAGCCACAGCTTCATCAACGCGCGCTTGTGGAACTACTCCTTCTTTGACCAACGCGATCAGGTTATCGCTGAAGCTGTAGTCGCTGGGGACCATGCTCATATCTATTCCCGCCATTACAGCGATGCGCGTCGCTTCCTTTTCCGTGGCCGCGACTCGATGCTGGGTGACAAGCTTCTTGATATCTCCCCAATCCGACACTACCATTCCACGAAATCCAAGTTCATTACGCAACAGATCCGTCAGCAGGTAATGGCTTGCGTGGACCGGAACGCCATTTATCTCGCCCGAGTTGACCATGATCGAATGAACTCCGGCGGCGATGGCGGCTTGAAAGGTTGGCAAGAAGTATTCGCGGAGGTAGTTCTCCGGGATCAAGGCAGGCGAGCGGTCCCTGCCGGAGAGCGGAAAGCTGTAGCCAATGTAATGTTTCAGACATGCTGCGACGTGGTCCCTCTCAGCGATATCGGCGCCTTCATATCCCCGGACCGTAGCCACGCCCATGACCTTTGCCAGGTAAGGATCTTCTCCGAACGTTTCGTAGAAGCGAGGCCACAGCGGTTGTCGTCCGAGGTCGAGAACAGGCGAAAAGTTCCAGGGTATCCCGCAGGCACGGGTCTCGAGGGCTGTGATTTCGGCAGCTCGTTTCATCAACTCAGGGTTCCACGTAGCCGCCATTCCAATCTCTTGCGGAAACAATGTCGAGCCGGCGGCATAGTTGACCCCGTGAATCGAGTCTATGCCATAGAGCACCGGTATCTTCAGCCGCGTCCTTTGAGCGCTCTCTTGTATCTGCCGTATGATCTCGTGCCATTGGTCAATCGTGAACTCTTCATCTGTGACGTTGATAATTGAACCGACGCCGTATTGGGCTATCGCTTTTTCCAGTTTGGCTGGGTCAATTCTGGTTTTCGGCCCTTTGCCAATTGATACCATGCCAATTTCAAGCTGGGTCATTTGGCCGACCTTCTCCTCAAGGGTCATGCGGGCCAGAAGAGCCTCAACCTGAGAAGTGCGATCGAAGACTCGATTGCCAGCCTTGAGAGCCCCCTCAAAGAATCTCTGGCTGTCCAGTAATTGCTCTGCAGCATAACCCTGGTAATTGACCGGCGGCGAGACCGTGTGGGGGTTCGCCTGCGCGGAAACAGGTCGAACGCCAAAGCGTTGTGAGCACATGAGGATCAAACCCAGTAGTATCAGCATTCTTCTCATAAGTTAAATCTCTCCTGAACAGTCTGTTCCCTGGTTACATCAGGCATCATCGGGCGACTGTCATAACAAGGCGTGCAGAAGCAACCGTCTGAAGAGTCACTGCGCGTAGCCGGGTTTCTTCGCGGTGGGGTGTTCCCTCAGGTGGAAAAGGGGACAAACCAATGCCGAAGTCGGAACAGTGTGAGTGTCTAACACTTTCCCTGTGCGCTTTCACTGGCTTCTCCAATTGTGAGTCGACTGCTCGTAAGAGGGGTTGCGGCCGACAAAGCGGAATCAGCGTTTGCAAGGCGAATTATCCTAGATCAGGTTGGGGTTGCCTTGGTAGTTAATTGGAGTATAATCCGGTTACTTTCATTAGAATCAACAAGGTCATATTAGTGACTAGCAAAATGTTACGTCCGTCAGGAAACATTCAAAGGGTTGACCCCGACGCGAAGGATGATTTTGACCATACCGAGCCTCAGTCGCATCCCAATGGAGAGCCGAAACCCGTCGAGATTGAACCCGCCGAGAAACTTGAGCAGCTTGAGAGAGTTCTGCAAAGCCAGGCGCTTGCCGGGTCGGAGAGCCTAAGGGGACTGCTCCAGTATGTAGTCCTCAAGGCCCTAGGAGATCAAGCGACGCACTTGAAAGAGTACACCATTGCCACGGAAGTTTTCGGGCGCAGCGGAGATTTCGATGCTCGCACCGATTCGGTTGTGCGCGTACAAGCAAAGAGGCTCAGGGCGAAGCTGCAGGAGTATTACGAGACGGAGGGAAAGGCGGACAAGGTCTTAATCGAGATACCAAAGGGACACTATAGTGTGACCTTCTCATTGGCCCGGAATACTCACGCTCACGATCAGGCTCCCGATAACAAAACCGAGATTAGTCAGGCGGCGATAGTCTCGGTTCCACGTATCGATAAGGAGAAGATCCTCAGGACGGCCTTGATTCTAACGATCATTGTCTTGGCCATTAGCGTTGTGGTGCTGACCCTATCCAATCGCGACTTGAGAAAGCAAACCGAGGAATCGATTTCAACAAAGGGAGAAGTGGATGCAGGCGCTGTGTGGAAACCATTTCTGTCGCTTGGAACTCCGACCCTGCTGGTTTTGAGCAATCCGGCAGTCTATCGCTTCTCAAACGCAGCCGACCCCGATGTGTTAATGAAAAGGTCTGTGGAGCTTACACCAGAGCAGGCTGGCTGGCTGGCCGAAGCGCTCAAGGACCGATTCGTTATGCGACAAAACCGCATACCCCGCCTGATCCTCGCCCCGGCGGACTACACGGGCGTCGGCGAAGCTATTGGATTACAGCGTGTCGCAGACCTTTTCCGAAGCGCAGGAAAGACCATTACTCTGAAACAGAGCCGTACGGTTAGCGCGGAAGACATGAAGACTTATAACGTGATTTCACTTGGTAGCGTCTGGGCAAACGACTGGTCCGGAAAGCTGCCGATCAAAGAAGACTTCACCTACAGCGTCAACGCGACGATTGTGAATGCCAGCCCTGAGCCAGGAGAGGAGAGAGAGTACAGTCCTCGGTTCAACGAACGAACCGGAGACTTGATCGAAGATTATGGCCTCATCACCGTAAAGCCGGGCGTTACCGACGAAACAACGCTGATGATTCTAGCCGGCATTAAGAGCGAGGGTACCCAGGCCGCCGCCGAATACGTTACCAAAAAGGAGTATTTGAATATTCTCAACCAGCGCCTGCAACAGGTACGAGGGCCTTCGGGGCCGCCCAAATACTATCAGGTTCTACTAAAGGTCGATGTAGACAACGGGATTCCGATCACCGCCTCAATCCTAGCTATTCATAGACTTGAGGTCACAAGAAACGTGACTGATCATTGAGGAGAGCTTCTTCCTTCTTTAGCGCCGCCTATCGATTCTTTTCGCCTGCCAGGGTCAAAACATGTTGCCTCCACTGTGACACAGGAATGCGTTTCAGTTCGGAGAGCTCCGCTACCAAAATGATGAGCCTTCTTATAGGATCAATGATAGCGAATTCAACCTCCGCCTTCGGCTTTGAAGCTTGTTCGAGCATTGCCAGTTTAGCCGCACGCCATTCAGCTGGAGGCGACACATCCGCCGCCAGGTACGATAACGCTTCGAGCCCCGCAACGCCGATATCTGAAAGCTCGCGAGGAAGTCGCTCGGCCTCGCGAAGGGCTGGCGATTGATCGATCGTCACATCCAGTGCGGGCCTGACATCTCGCCATTGAGTTAAGACCGCCTTGATTTGATCCCGATTCTGCCGAAAACCAGGAGCATCAGAGAGTAAGCCGTCAACCAGTCCACTAAACTCTCGCGCGGTCCGGCTGTCGGGAGTAGCCGCGTCGATCAACCGTGTCAGCGGGGCCAGCATTGTGGCCGGATGCTCTTGAGAGCGGTGATACTCCTTGACCGGCTCAACTGTCGAAACAAGCGTTTTTAGCGCACCAATTTCCTTTGTGCGTGTCAGTCGCCTGAGCATCATATCGACGTTCTTCTCGTGGGTCAGTCCCAGCTCTTCAAGCTGAATGCTCACCGATGCGAGCCTCCTGTACATATCGTCTGCGTCAGTCACGTTGCGAGGCGACCATAGCCGCTCGGCAATTGCGGCGGTACGTGGCCAGATGCGTGAGTCGATAGTTTCAGGACTGACCCACTCGCCCCACATCGTAGCCTCGCCTCCGAGGATATGGGCCAATTCGCTCTGGCTGAGAGTGCTGTCTGAGGCAACAGGATCAACCTTGTAGTGTTGCCACGCCGGATACATGAGATCTATATAAAAGCCCGACGACAAAATCCCGTCGTAGCCCTTTTTAGCGGCTTCCGCGAGTGAAGCAGGGCCTCGCCACGAATGTATGACTGTGTCTTTGGGAAGATCAGGATGTAGTATCTCATCCCACCCAATCATTTTCTTGCCGAGTTTCTGAAGAATCCCGGACAACCGCTGGTTAAAGTAAGCCTGTAGAGCATGATTATCCTTAATTCCTTTCATCTTCATGAAGGCTTGAATCCGCGCGTTGTTGTTCCATTGGTGGCCTTCGTTTTCATCGCCACCGATGTGAATGTACTCATCCGGGAAAAGCTGGGCGATCTCTGTGAAGAAGCCTTCGAGAAATTTGTAGAGTTCCTCGCGCGTCGGATCGAAAGCGGGATCAAATATCCCGTTCTTGCGCTCGATTCTGTTTGGTCCGGGAGCGCTCCCAAATTCGGGATACCCGACGAGCCAGCTTGTCGCGTGGCCCGGCATATCGAACTCGGGCAGCACTCGAATGCCGCGATCGCGCGCGTAAGCAATAATCTCGCGCACCTGGTCCTGAGTGTAATAGAGACCGTCCGACCCCATTTGATGGAGCTTCGCATAGCGATTCGATTCGATTCGGAACCCCTGGTCTTCTGTTAAGTGCCAATGAAACACGTTGAGCTTGACCGCCGCCATCCCATCGAGATTGCGTTTTATTACTTCCACCGGCTCAAAGTGGCGTCCAACATCGATAAGCAGCCCCCGCCAGGGAAAGCGCGGTTTGTCCTGAATGCTCACCGATGGAATGAAGTATCCCTGGCGATCACCCTCAAGTAGTTGCAAGAAAGTCTCAAGCCCTCGTAGTGCGCCCACCACCGTAACCGCTTTCAGGGCAGCTTGTTTGTCAGACACGTCAAGCGAGTACGATTCGTCTTCTCTAATTGAAGGCACCGTACTGCCCGGTCCTTTGCATTGGATAAGGAGAGTTGCGGAATGAGAATCGCTTGCCGGCGCGCGGGTGAATTCAAAGCCCGTTCGCCCTTCCAGACGGCGAGATGCTCTGAAAATGCCCGCTTCAAGTCTTGCGTCCGTGTAATCATTCATACCGACTGCAAAAGAGGCATCAATCCTTAGCCGGCCCTCCAGAAACTGAATTGCTGCCGGCACGGGCATCAGAGTATGCTGTTTTGACACGGGATGGGCGGGCTCAACCTGTTGCGCGGAAGCACCTACCGCACACACCAGAAGCAAGGCGATGACGAACTTCTTTTCTTTCATTCGTTCCCTCGAGTGTCTTCACGTTGGTTCAAATCGTTGTAGTTATCTTCGCTAACGAACGGGGGCGATCGGGACTCAACCCCTTAGCCTTAGCCAGCAGCGCGGTGAACAGTTGCGCCGGAATGACGTAAGGAATCGGCGAAAGCATTTCGCTGATTCGTTCGGGGATTCTAAAGGCGCGCGTTGCGGGTCTGAGCACTGCGCTCTCGCTCGATATCACGATCGTTTCGGCGCCTAACTTCGTCAATGTGCGCAGCAGGTCCTTCATTCCCTTGAAAGTCTTTCCGGGTGGAGCGAACAGAAACACGGGAAACTTGCGCTCAACCATCGCAATCGGCCCGTGTAGAAAATCAGCCGACGAGAATCGCTCGGCCACAACGTAGCAGGTTTCCATCAACTTGATGGCAAACTCGTATGCGTTGGCATAGTTCAAGCCTCGCCCAACAACGACACAATGGTCCATGAGCGTATATCGTTCGACAGTTTGTTCTATATGCGGGAGCAGTTCAAGCGATGCGGCAGCCAGTTCCGGCAGACGTTCTACTTCCGCAAATCGCTTGCTGCCGTTCAGAGCAGAGGCCAGCAAATGAAAGATCATCAGCTGCCCTGTGTATGTCTTGGTAGCCGGCACGCTGCGTTCGCGTCCGGCATGAATCAAGAAGGTCTCATCTGCTATGCAAGTCATTGCTGAGTCGGGTTCATTGGTGATAGCAAGCGTAGTTGCCCCTCCACGCCGGGAATTTTCCAAGACGATATTAACATCAGCGCCCTCGCCCGATTGCGAGATCCCGATTACCAACGCGTCCCGCAGGTCCATGCTGGTGTGGTAAAGCGTGTGGACCGAAGGCGCCGCGAGCGAAACGGGGATGCCCGTGCTGATCTCCAGAAGATACCGCCCGAACAGAGCAGCGTTGTCTGAACTCCCTCGCGCGATCAACACGATCAAGCGTATCTGGCGCCTGTCCAGCGACGCGGCAAAACGGGCGATTCGCGGACCCTCGCGCCTGAACGTCCGCTCGAGTACCGCAGGCTGCTGTTTGATTTCCGCAAGCATCAAGGACATGTTTCGCCAGACTACGCCTCTGTTACGTCACAAAGCTACTCGGATGGTTTGTTGAGTTTGTCAGCGCCTCTCTTTATGTTGTCACTAAGGTTGATGATGTTCATCAGGTCACTGGTCGCCTTTGTCGATTGTTGGGGATCAATTGTGCCCGGGTTCTTGAGAACCGGATTCTCGACGAAGCTGAAGATCAGGTTGCAAAGCCGTACGAGCGCCGATTTCATCTCCGATCCGTTAAGCTCAACCTGTTTCTTGTCACTTTCGTCACGGACCGCGGGCGTCGTCGGAACCAGGTATGTCTTCAATCGAGTGGCGCGCTTGTTTGTCTCTTCGACCTGCCGTGAAATGAGCTTGTAATCGAGCGGCTTACCGGCCAGCAGATTGTGCACCATCTCATTGCGTATGACTTGAAGGCGTCTGAAGTCTTCTTTTATCTGTTCGATGGAGGCCTGGATGCGTTGCTGATCAGTCTTCGCAACAGCAGCGCCCAGCTCCGCACTACGAAGCGTGGCTTCTCGGTTTTGCCTTTCCAGCGTATCAAACTTTGGATCCTTAATGACTGGCGCGACCTGGCCGGGTTGTTGCGCTCGAACCACGCCTGTCGTCAGCAACAAGAAGAACCCAGCCTTCAAATACCGGGACATCCATAGCGTAAGTAACCGCGCTAGCTTAGTCATAGGTTTGTTCCCCTTCACCTGGCATCGAACAACTTCTTTACAATCTATCACCGTTCGGGTCCGAGCCGCCGTTCATCTCGGAATCGCCTCACCCGGCTTAACGACGCGTATCCAATGATCCGTGAAGCTGGTATGCGTGCCTGGTATCTCAACCTTAGGCATATGGCAAGTCGCACACTGTTGCCTGCCCACAGGACAAGCCCGTGCTACTCGCGTTTCCGTTCTCGCTTGCGGGTTTGAAGAATGACACGCGAGGCAGTTTGAGTCGTAGAACGATGCCTCGTGCTGCAGCTTGTCATGCGGATCGTGGCAAGCTATGCAACTAATTCTCGAATCGATCTGGTTGTGGCCCTTGCTATTGAACATCCGATACGCTTGAAAACGAACGTTCTGAAATCCGCCCTGCGCGGGCATCTGCATGACCTGCAGAAAGCCTCGGTGACATGTGCCACAAAACTCCTGTGACAGACTGATTGAATCCAGCGTCCGCGGGTTGAAAATTTGCAGATCCTTGGAATCCGGGGAATTGACCGCGGTAAGGTGGCTCCCGCCTGGGCCGTGGCAAGCTTCACAAGTAACACCCGGAACCAGGTTTTCCAGTCGCAATCGATGCCCGCTGACGGCTGATGGAGCATGACAGCCGAAGCAATCAACAGCCTCGGTGCCACTCAGCCGACGTCCCAATGCTTCTTCCAGCGACGCGGGAAGCGCGGCCGTCTGGCCGATCGTTAGATCCAGGTTTTGAATCGTTTGATAGAAGCTTATCCGACATTCGTAAAGCACACCGTTGTGCTGAAGGACATACGTTTGGCCTCCCCTTCCCCTTCCGAAGCAGTAGAGAATCGGTTCGGATATCTTATTTACGCCATCAGTGACGGTGTAGATACTGCGTGAATCCTGTCGCGAAATCTGATAGGAGTAGGGCCCCTCTCGAAATGTCATCCGCGGATGCTCGCTCAGCACCTGGCACTCGCTTGTGGACTCCAACGCGTGCGCCATCGGAGTCGATAATTGAGTTGCTGCCTCGCGCTTGTGGCATTGAGCGCATGCGCGCGAGCCAACATATCGAATCCCGGGGGAGTCGTCAGTTGGCCGCCAGTCCGCTAAGGGATTTCGTTGCGTCTGAATCCCGCGTGTCAAGCTCGAGCTCCCAAGACAAATAATAGTCCAGATAGCGACGCTTATCAGCGCGACGGTTTTATTGCCAGCCTCGATCATTAACTCGCTCGCGAAGAAAGACTCCGATTAAACAGCCTCCGCGCGTTTAGCGCAAACTTGAGCCTTGGTATGCACCATTACTTAGCTGCCGCCGTTTTTGCCCTTAACGATGCCTTCGCCTTCAACCACCCTGACGTAAGTGTTCAGGGGCAGATTCGTAAGTTTGTCCAACTTGCCGCTTGGCCAGCGGATCTCAACACCGTCAATCGCCGGCGCCGAACCAATACCAAGTACCTCGCGGGGGTCGTGCGATGCAAGATAGCTGCCGCCAGCGGTTTTCAACCGGCTCCGCTTTACGCCTCCGGCTTGCCAGGTGATGACTGCTCCTACACAGGCAGGGTTGCTCTTGGTGGCGACGAGTTGCAGCCCGAGCCAGTTGTTCCGATTACCGCCCTTGTTGTGAAGCAGAATCGGAGCTTCCCCGTTATTAGAAATGAGCACGTCGAGGAAGCCGTCATTGTCAAAGTCGCCGACGGCCATGCCTCGACCGGAAAACTCGCGCGTGAAAACCGAGCCTGATGTAGCGCTTACGTTCTTAAAACCGCGCCCGGTATTCTCGAACATCAGCAGCGGTTCTTTGTACCTCACGTGCTTCAGCCGCATCTCGATCAGATCATCCGGATGGCCGTTGACCAGCAACAGGTCCGGATCGCCGTCGTTATCGTAATCAAAGAACTTCAACCCCCACCCGCTCAGCAACTGCGTGGCGGGGCCGATCTCCCCAGGCTCGTCGGCGAAGGTGAGGTCCTTCTGGTTGTGATACAGACTGAAGAATTCCTGGTCGATGTTAGCAACAAACAGGTCTTGCCATCCGTCGCCGTCATAGTCGGTTGCATCCACACCCATACCCGAGCGCGGTTGTCCGCCTTCGCTATAAGCTACGCCCGCACCAAGCCCCGCTTCTGCAAAACGGCCGCCTCCTTTGTTGATGAAAAGAAAGTTTGGCATCGTATCATTTGCTACAAACAAATCCATAAGGCCATCGTTGTTAACGTCAGTTGCGACTGCGCCGAACGATTTGCCGGGATAGTTCGCAATCCCGGATTCCCTACTGACGTCGGTAAACGTTCCGTCGCCATTGTTGCGAAAAAGATGACTTGGCCTCGGCTTGAAAAGGCGCGGTACGCAATAGTAACGCCGCTTAAGGGTCTCGTCAGTGCACAATGTTATCTGTGACTTGTCATAAAAGACGAAGCTGGAGACGAACAGATCGAGTTTGCCGTCTCCGTCATAGTCGAACCAGACGGCGCACGTAGACCAGCCAGGCGCAGCAACGCCGGCCTTGTCCGTCACGTCGGTAAACGTCCCGTTCCCATTATTGTGATAAAGAATGTTGCGTCCGTAGCTGGTCACATAAAGATCGATCCAGCCGTCTCCGTCGTAGTCTCCGGCAGCCACGCCCATTCCAAACGTCCCGCCTGTGACGCCCGCCTTATCCGATACGTCCGTAAACGTGCCGTCCCGATTATTATGGTAGAGCGCATTCTTGACCGGAGCCGTCGGCGTATAGAAATCCGAAGGACCGCTATTGACCAGATAGATGTCCATCCACCCGTCATTATCAAAATCCAAGAAGGCGCACCCGGCCCCTACTGTCTCAGGCAAGAACCGCTCAGTTGAATGAGCGTTGTTATGAATCCAGGTAATGCCACTTACTTTGGCGGGCACTTCTTCAAATGTGATATTCGTCCCAGAAACCGATGCTCGTTGAGCATTGGAGGTGAACAGAAGGTTAAGAGCAAGAATCGATGACGCCAGAAGTAGTGGGTTTCGGCTTCTAAGTTTGTATGCCATTATGCTCGTCAATTCTTTTCGTGATGGGAACGCTGGCCCGCAGGAAACTACTAATTTCGCTCCAAAGGATCCGAATCGGCATGGCCCGAAAACCGTTCGTCCACCAGATCACTGGGTTATGATGAATGGCGCCTGTTGCGCAATCGTCTTGTGCGTGACCATATCCAGGGCCTGAATCACAGCCACGTACTTGCCCGGCGTCAATCCGGCGAGACTTGCGAACTTCGCAAACGTCAGCCGCGGAACCGGCTGAGTCACAGTATCGGTCAGCACGTAATCTATAGGCTTAACCGCCTGCTTATTATCCTTCATCAACGTCACCGTCACCCGTACCAGTTGCTTACCTGTATCCGGGTTCACCGCCGCGTCATACAAATCGAAGAAGATTATCAAGTTGTCGGTGACACGAAACTCTCGGCATGGGAGTGGACGCACCTGTATCTGTCCTTCGGTTAGCACGTCGATTGCCCCGGAAGTTCCGGGCTGATTCTTTTGGGCCACAGCGTGACGGCTCAGCACGATTGCAGAAGTTGAGAATTCAGCGTTTGCCTCGGGCAAGACGAGGGTCGCTCTTCGACCAGCCATCTTCCCCGACAGCTTGTCTCTGACGATCAACTCTATGCTGTATGTGCCCGGATCCAGTTCGGCATCCTGTCGGTAAAAGATATTGTTGTTCATAATCGCGCTATACTGCTCGGCGGTTAGTGCAATATCGAAGCCGGATCCAAGGCGAGCAACAATCCTATCCGACGATTCTCGGATTACGCCGAAGAAATCAAACAGAAGATGTTGTTTGTCGCCCTTCTTATCGAACTTCACAGCACCAGGAGGTACCTCCATTGAGAGCGGAACAATATACCGGCCTCCCTTAGACCTGAACGGACTTAGCTCGACAAATAATGGCAGACCAGGATGGGCCTCAACCGCCGCCAGGTTCGCCAGCAATTTCTTGTCATCTGGCGAGAGAAGCACCAGGTCGTCAGCGGTATTGGCATAGTACCCTGAGCGCGAAATTATGTGCGCATCAGGTCGTCGGATATCAACCCTTATCTTACGCAAACCACCATCAAAGTTCTGGTCTGTGCTGTAGTAGGCCAGCGTATAGCGGGCACGGATTTCCTGATCGATCCGGTCGAGGCCCTTACTAAGGTCATTGGTACCCTTGATCAACTCTCCGCCGGTATCGCCCGAGATTCGGTACAGGATGTCGTATTCGCGGTTCGAACCTTCGTGCCGCACATTATCAAACACATCTTCGCCGCCAGATGCCCTCATCCGGCTGTCGGTACTCATGGTTGCCGCAACGCCAGATAACGGCGCATTGGGCACAGGCGCGTTAGAACCAGGGCCGCCTGTTCTCAGCCCGGCGGAATCGATGATGTAAATCGCAACGTTCGCTCGATTGGCAATATCAATCACACTTTGCACTTGCCAATCGAGAATCGCGGGCGCGACGAAGCCCTGCGAAAACACTACCAACGTCTTCTTACCTGGTATGGCGCGCTGAGCTTCACAGATTGCTGCCAGCGCCGCCAGCATCGGACGCGCTTGTTGAGCGCTCAACTGCGACCGAAGTTTGACAAATCGCTCCAGCGCACGTGCGGCGAGCATCGCCTGGGCAGCAGCGGGGCCCTGGGCAGCAGCAGCCGGCGAGGCCGGGAGATTTATGTCTCCTGAGCCCGCCAGTTCTGACCGCGTTCGATCTATGTCGTCTGCGAGATTGGCCTGTTCCAGGTTCTTGTTCGAGCCGGTTAGAAGCCAGGCATTCTCAACCGCTGCGATCAGCTTCTGCTTGTCCTGCGTGAATGGTTGAAGCACCCGTAAATCAGTCGAGACTCCGAACACAGCAACCGTATCGGTTTCAGCAATGCGCTCGTGAATGTACTTGAGCACACCTTCTCGTACTTGCTTCATGTTTGTGAGGTCGGTCGTGCCTCCGTCCAATATGAGCGACATGATGTTTGTCGGAATGTGGCTCGACTTGACTGATTGCGCTTGGGCATCGTTCGGCTGATTTCTTTTACCATCGGCGAGAGGTGGATCAAAGAACTCCACGGCCTGCTGCACTCCATTCTCAAAGACGGTAAATTCCTCGGCCTTCATATCGGTGATGTATCTTCCCTTGTTGTCCTTCACCATCACGTCCAGAGCTGTGAGATTCGTCTTGAGTTTTATTGCCTCATCCTGGTTCTTTTGACCGTCCCTGCTTTTTTGTGATTGAGCGTGCGCCGGCCGGAAAACGACACCTGGCGCCACAAGCAGACACACGAGCAGGCACCGAAATAAAGTCATAGTAACCGCGTAGAAAGAAAATCTATGGAGAAACACTCTTCACCTCCTGAGGCTGGAAAGGATCTCACCCTTCACGGCCGCCTTGTGGGTCGATCATAAGCGGCGAGGCGGCCGTGGCGGAGTAACCGCATCGCTTTCATTTGCCCGCCCCTTGCTGGACTTCAACCTTTCAACTATCTGCATCTCGTCCTGCGCTCGTTGCGAATCATTCAGACGGGCGTACAGAAGCGCAAGATTATAGTGCGCCTTTGAGTCATCCGGATTCAGTCGCACTCCGATTTCGAGCTCCTGTTGAGCGCGGGGATAGTTCTTCATCTTGAGATAAGTTGCGCCCAGGGCAATATGGGGATGCGCGAATGAAGGAGAAAGCTGAATTGATTTTTCAAAGAGTCCTACAGCTCTCTCGTCCTCTTTCTGCTCCTGCGCGATCAGCCCCAGGTAGTAGAAAGCCTCGGGAGTGGCGGCGTCCTTCTTAATGCTCCTTTCAAGCCACTCGCGCGCTTCGGGGTACGACTTTTCCTTCAGCAGGATATAGCCGAGATACGTCTGACCCTGAGCGTTATCCGGTTGCAACTTTAGGAACTGCCGGAAGACCTGCTCGGCCTCCTGGATATCCGGTTTCGTCAGCCACGCAATACCGAGAACGAAATAGTAAGACGACGCTTTTGGACTAAGCTCAATGGCACGCTTAATGGCTATGATCGCCTCATCACCGCGCTGTACATTGACGGCAATCAGAGCAAATCTGTAAAGAAGTTCGGGCGAGTCGCCGATCATTCCTTTCGCGTGCCCAAGATAAAGGATCGCTGAGTTGGTGTCTCCTCTCTTCTGGAAGATAGTGGCTAAACCCAGCGTTGCTTCGGCATTTGTTAAGGATTCATTCAATGCCAGACGATAGCTCTCTTCCGCCTTGTCCAGGTTGTCTTTTTTCAAATACGCATCACCGAGGATGGCAAATAGCGGAGCCGACGGAGACTGCGATTTCGTGGCCTCCGCGATTGTGTTGATGCACTCGTTTACCTGACCTTGAGAGAGCAGCAGCCACGCAAGTTTATAGGAGGCGTCGGAGTTCCGCGGGTCGAGCTTGAGTACTTCCCTCAACTCTGAGGCAGTCTTTTCATGCGCTCCCTTTAGCAAGTAAAGGTAGGCCAGATTCATGTGCGCTCCAATCAGTTGATGATCATTCCTGATTGCGCGCGTAAAGAGTGCCTCTGCCTCAGCCAGCTTTCCCTGCTTTGCCCGAATGGTGCCGAGCAGATCAAGTGCCGCGGCATCCTGAGGCCTGATCCGCAGGACCGAGTTTAACTGTCGCTCCGCCTCTTCGATCTTATTATCACCAATGAGTATCGCCGCCTTCTCAACGCGATCTGATAAGGAAGTCTCCTGGCCCGAAACATTGAATGGAGTAAAAAGTATCGAAAGGAGCGTGATCGCGACCACTAACGGGCACGCGAAGTTAAAGACAGCGTCGCGCGTCGAATCATCTCGTTCGCCATAGGCGTTCCGAACGCGCCGGTGGTTGGGGAATTTAGATGGCACGGTAAACATAGCTTCAACTGGGTAGCCTACCGGGACGACCCGGTGTTTGTTTATTGGTCAAGTTCACTACCGATCAACGGAATTCGAGCCAGCCTAATGACCTGCGGCGGCGGCTCTCTTAAGATCCTTTTGCTCAATAACACCCTGACCTTCTTTGACTGTAATAATTTTGTTCACATTCGCGTTAGTAATTTTATCAACCACACCGCCAGGCCAGCGAATCTCGATCAAGTCTATTTTCGTCCGTTTCTCAAGGCCAAAATGCAGCCTCAGATCGCTCTGAGAAATGTAGCTGCCGCCACTCCGCACTTCATCGATCTGCGTCAGATCCCCGGAAACGACTTTGACGCGCGCTCCGATGCCATCGCGATTGCTTTTCACGCCAACGGTCTTGATCAAAATGGAATTATTCGCGTTGCCACCGTCATTACGCAGTAGTTGCGGCGGTCCGTCCAGGTCGTTGATGACCATGTCAACGTCGCCGTCATTATCAATATCGCCGAATGCGACCCCCCTCCCGGCACGTTCCTGCATCAATGGCGCTCCGAATTGGGCAGCCACCTCCGAAAAAGTTCCGTCGCGGTTATTGTGGTGCAGCAGCTTGCGCTGGCGATAGTGTTCCAACTGAGGGTAGACGTGTCCGCAGGCGATAAACAAATCGACCCATCCATCGTTGTCGTAATCGATGAACCTGGTACCCCAGCGAACGAGCGGCATGCTCACCGCTGCAACGTTGGACTTGTAGGCGACATCCGTGAAGTAGTTGTTACCGTCGTTGTGGTAGAGAGTGTCGTAGTCATCGACAAAATTCGTAATAAAAATATCGAATCGACCATCGTGATCATAGTCGCCGACAGTAACGCCCATACTGCCCTGCTCGGAGCCGTTCTCGCTCAATGCGGTGCCCGAGACAAAGCCGATCTCTTTGAACGTGCCGTCCCCGTTGTTATGGTAAAGAAGATTCGGCGTCGAATCGTCAGCTACAAAGATATCAACCAGACCATCATCATCGAAGTCGCTGCAGATCACACCCATTCCGAAGTAGCCATTCGGATCCGAGACGCCTGCCTTCTTTGAGACATCAGTGAACGTACCGTCCCTGTTGTTGTGGAAGAGCGAATCGCCCGACCCGCGCAATCCTCTGGGACCGCATTGCACTGCTATACCTTTGTATTGACATGTTTTGTCTTTACCAAACTCAGGAAGATGGTTCAAATCATACTCGACGTAATTTGCGACAAAGAGGTCTAAATAACCGTCATGGTCATAATCCACGAAGGCCGCGCCCGTTGACCAACGCCCATCGGATACTCCCGCGTCCTTAGTGACATCGGTAAATGTCCCGTTGCCATTGTTCTTAAAGAGGTGGTTTCCACCAAGACAGGTAACATAAAGGTCTTCTAAGCCATCGTTATTATAATCGCCGGCCGCGACGCCCATTCCCCATCCAACGTCCGCCAACCCGGATTTTTCCGTCACGTCGGTAAACGTTCCGTCGCCATTGTTGTGATACAAAGCGCTCTTTGTTTTTCCGCCCTCTCGATAGAGGTCAACCGTAGGACAATTCACAAGGTAGATATCGAGGTAACCATCATTGTCGTAATCGAAGAGGGCAACGCCTCCGCTCATCGATTCCACAAGATATCGCTTGTCAGCCGAAACGGCGTGTTTGAAAGTGAGGCCCGCTTTAACTGTGATATCGGAAAAAACGACACGAGGCGGCTGATTGCCATCAGTTGAAGAAGCGACTACAAACAACAAGATGAATAAGGCCGAAAACAACCGGATTCTTCTGAACGACAAAACTAATCACCTCTCTGAACTCTACTGACTTGTCTGGCCGCGCGCCTTTTCCTTGAGCTGCTTTGAGATTTCAATATGGCGCTCCCCATCTTCCCTGCGCCCGGCCTGCAGATAGGCACGACCAAGTTGATAGTGAACATAGGATTCGTCGGGTTTGAGTTTCGCGGCAATTTCAAGGCTCTGCACTGCACCCTTAATGTCACTCTGCTGAAGCAGAGCCTTGCCTAACTCATAATGCGCCTCGGCATAATCAGGCTTGAGCCGGACTATTTCTCGCATCAGCTTGATGCCTTGCTCCGTTTTTTGACTTGCCAGTAAGACAAAGGCCAAATGGTACCTGACCTGAACATCACTTGGGTTGAGGGCTAACTCACTTTCGAACTCCTGAGCCGCGTTATCGAACTTCCCGGCTTTCAAGTAGACCAACCCTGTGTAGTAGTGCGCTAGATGAGTCTTACCGTCCAATGCAAGGGCTGCCGCTAACTCTTCGAGCGACCTGGTGGTGTCACCCTGCTCATAGTAGGCCTGCCCAAGAAGGATGTGCAGCTGGGGAGAACTGCTGCTCATTACGACCATCTGTTGAATAACACGAGCAGCAGCGTCCTGCTTGCCCTCCTTGATCAGCGAGACCGCAAGCGTGTAATAGAGCGTGGGGTCATTACGTTTCACTGATACAACATCAGATAACAGTTCTGATGCCCTCGAGTACCCGTCCGTCATGAAGTAACTCATCCCGAGTAACTGCTTCGCCGAAACGTTACCGGGATTCATTTTCAGCTCGCTTTCCAGTGGAGGGATCGCCTGCTTGTACAACTCAGCCTTATAGCACGCCAGGCCCCAGTTAAAGCTTATTTCTGTAAGTTGAGGATCCCACCTGGCGGCCTCCGCGAACTGTTGGGCAGCCCCACGAAAATCCTGTCGCTCGGCTCGAAGCAGACCGATGTTATTGTGCGCGCTGGCGACGATCTTTATGTAATACGCCTCACTGTTTTTCAAGTCAGTTGCGGTCTTATGGTCCATTGCATTTGATTCGGCGACAGTGCCCTCTACAGAGAGTATCTCCGGGAAATTCCCATTTTGCTCGTGGAGGTTTGCGGAGTTCAGATACGTCGTGGTTTTCTCTTCATCCCTCTTATGACCCTCCATCTTTAGATCCAGCGCAACCTGTAACTCTTTCTGGCCCTCTTCAGTGTGACCAGTCCTTAGCAGAGACTGTGCAAGTCTATAGTGCGCGGAAGAAACCTGATACTCGTTATGATCCAGCGAAGGGTTGAATTCGATCGCCTTTCTGAGCACCTCAACTGCCTTATCGTGCTTTCCAGTGGCCTGATAACCTTCACCTAGAAAGAAGTACGGATCGGGATTCTTCGGCTGGCCCTCGGACGCCTTCGCTAACAATGGAATAGCGAGCTCCCATTTTCTCTGAATCACATAGATAATACCGAGATAGTAATTGGCGAAGAATTCATCGGGGTGGGAAGCCAACTCGACCTTGAACTCCAGCTCCGCATCGTCAAGCTTTGAAACACCGTCCTTCAGCAGGTAGGTTAGACCGAGATAGTAATGGACGCGTGGGAAATGGTCGTCGAGAGTAACAGCCCGTTTGAATTCCGCGATCGCTTCCGCCAGAAATCCGGTCTCTCGGTAGGCGCGCCCAAACAGGATGCGAAGCTCTGGCCGATCGCCAAGCCGTGCAAGCATCCGATCATATATTTGCTTTGCCGGATCGAATTGACGCTGCTTCAGGTAAACCAACCCAAGTGTATATGAAACATCGTAATCATTGGGTGTTAGTTTCAGCGCCGCCTGGAGTTCCTCCGCGGATTTGCGGAGTTCTCCAAGCATGAAATAGGTCTTCCCCATCATGTGGTGGGCGCCAGCATTCTGAGGGTTCCGAGTCAGAGCTTTGCTGAGCGGTACGAGAGCCTTGTCGAATTGCTCTGAGTTGAAATACGCAATCGCTAAATCTACGAGCACGTCATCAGCGTCCGGACTGTATGCTGCGGCCGCCTCGAGAGCGGTAATTGCGCTCTTATACTGCCTTTGAGCCGAGTAGACTTTCCCCAGTTTTGCATATCCTTCGGCTAGAATCGCCGCATATTCTGTTTCAGCCGCGGCAGAATTGCCGGCGCGCCGCCGCGCTTCGGCTGCCTCATAATGTTGCCGAATGGTATCGCCGGGCGATTGAAAAGCAAGAACCAGAAGTAAGAAACAAATAAAGGATGAAGTCATCACACAACTTCCATTACTAACGTTGCAGCGTTATCTTTAGGCGGATAGCCGAGACCACAATCGAGCCCGCGGCTTCATCGTAGGATGAACTATAAATCAGAGCCGAACCTGAATCAAACCCCGCTTGTACCACCAAAAGGGCAGGTCTATACTGGTGTCCTATCTTGCCAAGCTCCAATGAGCGGAGGTTATTATGAAAGACCATCCCGCGAAGGTAGCTGCCAAGGCGCTTGGATTGATAACTGCCGCCTTTGGATTCGCTATGCCGATAGTTGCGCAGCAAGGGTCTCCGAGGCCCCCTGGTGATATCGATCCTGCCCGTGCGCGCTTCGAAGACACTAGCAAACGTGAGATGCAACTGCGCGGCTTGGGTAACATGCCGGGCAAGCCTATCGATCCGAAGAAGCTTCAACAAGTGATGGCACAGGTCCAGCAGGATTTTGAGCGAATACTTATCCTTCACAACCACATTGTCCACCAGATCACCAACGACGAAGCCGTTGCCATTGATTTTGTTTCAGATGCGACCGCCGAAATTAAAAAGCGGGCCACTCGCTTACAAACAACATTAGCGTTTGAGAAACCGGATGCCAGCGAACACAGCCCAGACATGCGGAAACAACTCAATGACGGCCAGCTAAAAGATCCACTCGTAATGCTGTGCAAGCGCATCGAAAGTTTTATAGCAAATCCCGTCATCAAAACACCGGGAACAATCGACGCTCAGCAATTAGCCAGGGCACGCCGCGACCTTGAGGATGTCATAGAACTCAGCGACAGTATCAATAAAAGCGCCAGGAGGCTGAAGGAGAGGTCCAGGCAGTGAGTCAGCACAAACAACACACCATATTGAGATCACTCCCTCAGGTTTTGCGGTCGTCGAGTAGGGCTTACCAGCACCTCATCTGAATTTGTTGCCCGGCTATCAAACTCGCCAACGATCCTCGTCAACGTTGTGTCCAAAAAAGTCAGGGCGGGATAAACGCGAGTGCCGCCGTTTCTCCCGCCCACTTTCTAAGTCCTCGAATAGGCCCGCTAGAAGCTGAACTTCAAACCGAATTGGATCTCCCGCGGCCCCCGGTCGCCACTCAACCTGCCGAAGTCCGGGTTGGTGGATTTGCCGGTGACTCTATCAAGCGACAAGCTTGTATCGAGCCCAAGAAAATTCGGATGGTTGAACGCGTTAAACATCTCTGCGCGAAACTGAATGCCGTAGTGCTCAAGCAGTTTCCAATTCTTATTGACAGAGAAATCAACGTTTTTGATGCCTGGTAGGGTTATAGTACCACGCCCGAGGTTGCCGAACTTACCTATGGCCGGCCGGGAAAATGCCGCAGCGCTGAGGTACTGCAGCGGATCGCTCGTGTGGGCGTAAACCGAAACTCCAGGCACGAGGTCAGGACGCGGATTCGTCGAAACAGCCACACCGGCAGTGTTAACATTGTCGGTCACCTCTGCAGGAGTACCATCCAGGAAAGAGACAATAGTGTTCAGTTGCCAATCTCCCAGCACCTGCCGCCCCACGGAGCCGAATCCCTGACCCCACTGCTTAAACGAAGGTAGCACGTAGACAGCGTTAGCGACGAACATCTGCCGACGGTCGAGGTCTGCATTGCCGCGGTCCAGGTCGTAGTTGAACGGATCGCTGTTGTTGCTAGTGAATGAAGCAAGCGGAACGTTCGTTATGGTATGTGACCAGGTATATGAGAGCTGGAACGACAGCCGGCTCGTAAATTGGCGGTTCACCCAAACTTGAAGCGCATTGTAACGGGAGTCACCGGAGGACTCACTTCCTGTAAGAGGTCCAAGTCCGGGATGTACGCGATTGGCATTAACGACACCTGCGTCGTTGTTCGACTGGGCGACCGCGAGGCGCGCGCTCGGAACGACGTCATTGTAGCTAACGCCGCGCCTCCACAAGTGCAGCCCATGATTCCCGATGTACGAGACTTCCACGACGGTGTTCTTCATCACCTCTCGAGAAATCGAGATATTCCATTGCCAGCTTTCAGGCGGACGGAAATCCGTGCTGACAACGTTGAAGGCTGTGCTGGACCCAACGCCTGCAACCGCATTCTTTAAGCCAGGGTTGATCGTATCCAGGCTGCGGCAAGTCGGACAGTCGGCTAAATTAACAAGGCCGCCGTGCCAGCCACTATCGACTGTTACAGACCAGGGCGGATTGGTAGCCATGCGAAGAATGTCTTCTATTACATTTGCTCGGCCAATGTAACGTCCGAATCCTGCGCGAACAGCCGTCTTTCCGTCACCGAAGATGTCCCAGGCTAGCCCTAATCGCGGCTGGTATCCATTGTTGTATGGGTTAACCAGGGAACGCGGCAACCCGGCTCTACCAGCTGAATCAGGTTCAACCAAACCGCTCAATGGGTTCTTTCCATCAAACAGGCTGGGGACATAGTTGCTTATGCGGTTACTGTCGGAGTAAGCCGGTGAAAACCTCGACCAACGCAAACCCAGGTTGACCGTAACCCTCGGGCTCACCTTCCATGTGTCGTTGCCGAACCACTCGAAGTCGTGCCAACGGCCCAATGTCCTCTCCTGATGGTCGATCTCTGAGTACTCAGTAATTGGCAAGTCTTTGAGCAGGAGCGAAGCTATGTAGTTCCCGGTTGGGCCACCGCCGCCATCCTCTTGAACCGTGTACAATCCGCTGCCGCCGTTTGGTTGCTCATTCTTGATGTTGTGGCTCACGAGGCCGCCCACCTTAAAGCTGTGATCCCTCCAAACTTTGGAGAAGTCGTCCTTCCAAATGAAGAGGTCCTCGTGATTCTCCCACGGCGCCTGGTGCCAAAGAGTGGGATATCCTTGCCCTCCCCAGCCGACCGTGGGCAATCCGGTACCCGCTGTTCGCGGGAACACTGTCGGGAACTTGGATGCGATCTCGTCGTTCAGAGCCTGGCCCGCCGCATTCGTCTTAACAAAGATATCGTTGCCCGCCCTGGAGAACTGGAACTCGTTAACGACTGTGGCACTGAATGAGTTTGTCAGCTTGACGGCAAAGCTCTTGCTGGGCTGATCCCAGTCTGAACTTAAGTTCGGGAACGGCGTGTCACCCCAGAAGTTGTTCGATGCGTTCCCGTGAGTCCAGGTCTCATTAATATAACGAACCATCAGGTTCATCTTGCTGGTGATCGTTACATCACCGCGGATCAAATCCTGCCGTGTTTTCACCGGCTCCAGCGTTGAGGAGATCCAGTTGGATCCAGACGCATTGTTTGGATTAGGAAAGATCTTCAAAATGGCGAGCCCCGCAGGGCTCAACAGGTTCGATGGAATCTTGTTACCTGGGAAGGGGGCATTTCCTGCGAATGGATTGTGGGGAAGAGGGGCCGTGAGAGATCCGCTGAAATCACCCATCCTCTCCTGCGCGGTCGGTACGTGAGCAGACAACACGGTTCCTCGACCCTCGCGACGCCACTCTTCAGAGTAAAAGAAGAAGACTCTGTCCTTAATTATGGGTCCGTTGAAATTGAATCCGAAGTTGTTGTAGCGAAGAACCTGTTTGGGTTGACCAGCCTCATTGAGAAAGAAGTCGGTCGCATTAATCGCATCATTCCGAAGAAACTCAAAGAGCGTACCGTGGAACTTGTTCGTACCGCCTTTGGTGATCAGATTGATCACGGCGCCTTGCGCCTGTCCGAACTCAGCACTGAAGCTATTGCGTTCGACGCGAAACTCCGCAATAGAATCGATTGAGGGGAAGACAAGCAGCGTTGCGTTCGAACCAACGTCCATGTTGTTGACGCCGTCGACGGTCCACATATTCGCATTCGACTGGTTGCCGTTGACCGACATGTCCACGTGAGAGTCGAGACCAGTGCCGCGAGCGGAAAAGCCGGCACCACCAACACCGCCGGATGCGGGCGAAACTCCCGGCACCATTGTCACTAGCGAAGCGTAGTTGCGGCCATCAAGGGGGAGTTCGGTGACTTGCTTCTCAGCAACAAGACTGCTGACGTCCCCGTTTCGTGTTTCCACCTGGCCTGCTTCAGCAGTCACACTAACGGTCTCTGACATCTGGCCGACCGCCAGGCTCACATTAACGACCAGGTTCTCGCTCACATGGAGATCCAGACCGCTATTGACAGTCTTCTTGAACCCGGTAGGGGCCGTGCTCACCGTATAACGACCGGCCGGCACACTCGGCGCGAAATAGAACCCATCCTCGTTGGTCGTAACCGTCCGAGATTGTCCCGTACGCTCTTCGGTAATCACAACGGCAACTTTTGGAACAACTGCGCCTTGCTCATCGCGCACGGTCCCGCTGATGCTTCCCACGGTGCTTGTTTGGCCGTAAGCCCCGCTCAAAACGCCGAGACACAGCAGAAGCATTGCTGCCTGAAGGATGGCTCTCGCCCGCGCTAACGAATTTCGTCGGTGTAGCATATGTGGCTTCTCCTTAGGACTGCCAGTTAGGTGTCGAACGATCCGGCTAAAGTGCGAGAAGGCGCTAGATCGTGCGTTCCAGCGCTTGATCCTCGCCCGAGGTCAGAATCAAACAAATACGACAATGAGCAGAGACTGACGCATCAGAAACCTATTTATCAAAGTAACGATCTGCTCATTCAGCGTCCAGGAAGCAAATGGACGAACATTATGGATTTAGTGCTTAATATATAACCGAAGTTGTAGCCCGTAATATACCAGCATTACGTTCCACCTTGCGAGTTAATTGGGGTATAAGCAGGTTGCTTCTATGAAAGAGTCCGTCCGGTCAAGAATCAGCGGTGCTCTGCAGGCCGCGTAGAGAGTGTTACAGCCCTCAAGCAACATGTTGCAAGGAGTCTTAATCCTTGAATTTGATAGAAATCCCATAAGCGACCGTCAGCATTCATCTCCACTGTAGGTAACCATGCGCGCCAGGGATTGATGTGCAAAGTGGTCTCCATCAACCTACTCTTTGTTCTGGCGAGCGGTTTGTGAGGCGCTCTTCTCAGCGATCGATTGGGATAAGACGAAGTCAGCCTCCCTCGAATCCACGGGTTGGCATCGCGGCGATAAATGTAGATCGTCGCCTGGTGTTTACGCCGCGTCCTGGAACTGATGACGGGAACGTCCGGCAACTCACTGACTCCCCGCGCGCCTTCCTTCCTTACTTCGGAAACAGATGTGATAAAGTTATCAATTATGAAAATAGACCGTCGTGGTTTCCTGGTAGCTTCGTCTTCGGCTTGGGTTATGGCCAAAAGCCAACTGTCGTCAGCGGCAAATACTCAACCTTCTGAAACAGGTGAGTCACTGCCGATCGAGGGGAAGAAGGTAACTGTCTATACGACTGCTGACAAGAGTGATTATCGCCTCTCGACCACTGACACTCTGGTATTCAAACATATGGGCCAGCCGCTGGAGACTCAGGTCTGTGTCTTTGTCGATCCCGCTCGAACTTTTCAAACGATTTTAGGGATGGGCGGCGCAATTACTGATGCCACTGCTGAAACTTTTGCAAAACTGCCGAAGGCTAAACAGCGGGAAATCTTAGAAGCCTATTTTGACGTCGGCAAGGGCATCGGTTACACGCTGGGAAGAACCACCATTCATAGTTGCGATTTCTCAAGCGACAGCTATACCTACGTAAAAGAAGGTGACAAGGAGTTGCGTGCTTTTAGCATCACCCACGACAAGCAATTCCGGATTCCCCTAATCAAAGAAGCGCTGGCCGCTGCCGGGGGCAAACTCACCCTGTTTGCCAGCCCATGGAGCCCGCCGGCATTCATGAAGGACAACAGCAGTATGCTGCATGGTGGAAAGTTGAAGCCTGAGTTTTATCAATCCTGGGCCGACTACTACACGAAGTTCATTAAGGCCTATCAGAAGGAGGGCGTACCGATCTGGGGCATCACGATTCAAAACGAACCGATGGCGACGCAAACGTGGGAGTCGTGCATTTACTCCGGAGAGGAAGAGAGAGACTTTCTGAAAAACTATCTCGGCCCGACAATGGAAAGGGAAGGGCTGGGTGATAAGAAGATTATTGCCTGGGATCACAACCGTGACCTCGTCTACCAGAGAGCGAGTACTATTCTAAATGACCCCAAAGCTGCGCGGTATGTATGGGGCATTGGTTATCACTGGTATGAGCCTTGGAGCGGCGGCGAACCCATGTTCGATAACATCAAGCTCGTACATGAGACTTTCCCGGATAAGAATCTGATCTTCACGGAAGGGTGCGCCGATTCTTTCAATCCTCAAAAGCTTAGTGATTGGAGATTGGGTGAGCAGTACGGGCGTTCTATGATCAATGATTTCAACAGTGGCGCAGTTGGCTGGACGGATTGGAACATATTGCTGGACGAAACGGGTGGGCCAAATCACGTGAAGAATTTCTGCTTCGCCCCCGTTCACGCCGATACGAAAACGGGTCAGCTAATCTACACAAACTCGTACTACTACATCGGACATTTTTCAAAGTTCGTTCGCCCGGGTGCGAAGAGGGTCGCCAGCTCGCCCAGCAGGAGCCACCTGCTTTCAGCTGCCTTTGTCAATCCGGACGGGAAAGTGTCAGTGGTGGTGATGAACAAAAGCGATCAAAGGATTTCCTATTACCTTTGGCTCGATGGCGACGCTGCGGAAGTCACCAGCTTGCCTCATTCTATCCAGACGCTTGTGTTCTGAGGTCCCGGGCCGGCCTGGCCGAGCCAGGCGGATCCGGTGTTTTCGCCGGCGGACTCATCATACGGCATGAAATCAGTGTCGCTTGCTATTCGTAAGACTCAGCACTGTGTACCGGAGGGGGAAATGGAGGCGGCGATCGGAATCGAACCGATGGATAAAGGTTTTGCAGACCTCTGCCTTACCACTTGGCTACGCCGCCTTGATGCTGAAACAAAAGGCGAAGGCTTGTCTCGCGCAGGGTGCTTGAGTCTCGGCCTTCGCCCTTAAAACTCTGGAGCGGGAGACGGGATTTGAACCCGCGACTTCGACCTTGGCAAGGTCGCACTCTACCGCTGAGTTACTCCCGCTCGGCGAACTTGATTCTATCCGCGTGAAATTATTCCTGTCAACTAAAGGACCTTTGAGCCGCGCACGATCAATTGAATCGACAATTATTCTTTGCAAGGCGAACACGTGCCTATCTCACCTTCAGTTTCATCACTAGCGCATCTTCGGTAGGAAGGCGGTAATAGTCTCGTCGCCGGCCAACGAAACAAAAACCCAGAGTCCTGTACATTTGCTGAGCAGATTCGTTCGAAGCTCTCACTTCAAGCAGGACTTGCGCAACGCCACGACCCCTTGCCTCGTCTATGGCAGCTTTCATCAGGCTGCGCCCAACTCCCATTCTGCGATAGTCGCGATGCGCCGCTACGTTATTGACGTGCAGTTCGTCCGCGACTGTCCATCCCGCAAAGAAACCGATCACCACGGGACCCGGTATCAAGTTGCGCGCGACAATCATTACCGAATCCTGGTTTGTGAACAACTCACGTCTGTACGCATCGTAGCCCCATCGATTCAGGCCGCTGGTCTCTTCGATCTCAACGACATCCATCAAGTCGCGCTCTCGCATCGGCTCGATCGAGTACGACCGAAACATTGGTTCGTAATTGCCACTGGTGAGATTACTTATCGACAACTGGTTTTCCCTGTAAGAATGTCTTCAGAGTTCAAGCTTTTGCTTGCTCTTTCCTTTTCCTTATCTGAGAATAGCAGCCTGAAGGCGAGCTCTGACGTTCCGCCTTCGTTATTCAGACTTCATGCTCCGTTTGATCTTAGAGCCCAGAAGCCCAAGCGACAACTTTATCTCGGCTTCTGCTGGCCGCACGTAACAAGCTTTCAAATTCTCTGCCGCCCCCGGTTCCCCCAGCTCATATCTCAGTACTGCGATGCGGGCAATGACCTCAGCACCGGAGTTGTCTGATTGATGGATCACCCACTTTGCGTTGTCGAGCATACGAGAACGACTCAAAATGATTTCAGTTCCCGCCTCGGTCCCATCTCCGGTGAAAATCAGCTCTTTCAAATCCTCTACCCTATCAAGCGCCCTTTCAAACGTAGAGACAAGCGGATTATTTAACGCAGCGGGCAACCTTCCTGTTAGGCAACTGCCGGTCGAGAACAACTGTGAGTACACCTCGTTCTTATAAGCATTCACCATCGCACAAACGTGCGGCGCAGATCCCGATGCAAAAGCGGCGGCCTCAAGCGACGTCACGCCCACAATGGGTTTGTTTTGAGCTACCGCAAAACCTCTTGCCGCGGCCATTCCGACGCGCAAACCCGTGAAGCCTCCCGGCCCGACGCAGACCGCAAACGCATCAACATCTGCGATCGTCAACCCGAGTCCCGTGAGCAGAGATTGAACGTCAGACCAAAGTCTTTCTGAACGCTTCTCGTCGGCCGGAGCGCTCAGTGACTTTAGCAACTCCGCGCCTCTCGCGATTGCGAGGCTCGTCGCTTTACCCGACGTGTCCACCGCCAGAACAAGCCGCTCAGATGCTGTGAAGTTCGTTCTGTTCAATCACCCTGCTATTTCAAAGCCACGACTCAACCACGACCAAAGACGACGGATCGCTGGCAAACGCTCAGGAGATGTTTGACCTGCGAACGCAAGATTATATATTCTGCCCATGGCCTAAACAACCTTACGCGCTGTTAACGAACTAACCGGCTACCTGGGGGCCCAGCACACAGACATCTACACGGCTCGCAAGCCGCGAGAATTCGCTTCAAATCATGCATTCACCGACGCCAATGCTGAAGCAGTACCAGGATATAAAGCACCAGCATCCCGGCACGCTGCTGTTCTTTCGGCTCGGTGACTTTTACGAGTTGTTCTTTGACGACGCGGTGATCGGTTCGAAGGAGCTCGAGATAACCTTGACCGCGAGGCATCGCGAGCGCGGCAACCCGGTTCCGATGTGTGGTGTTCCTTATCATGCGGCAGGCGGCTACATTTCGAAGCTTGTGCGCAAGGGTTACCGAGTGGCGATCTGCGAGCAGACCGAAGATGCAAGCAAGACTACAAAGCTGGTCCGCCGCGAGGTCGTTCGGATCATCACGCCGGGCACCGCGATAGATTCGCAATTACTGGACTCGCGCGAGAACAGTTATCTCGCTTCCGTCTTTGGCTCCGGCTCGGGAATGGCCGCGGCTTTTCTGGATCTTTCGACCGGCGAGTTTCAGGCAACCCAATTCGCCGGCGACACCGCGTGGCAGCGCGTGCTCGAACAACTCGATTGCTTCGCCCCGCGCGAGATAATCTTTCCAAAGTCTCACGAGCCCCTCCTTCGTTCCGGCGTCGAGTCCGACGACGGCGACGGAAGTATCAGCGCCGAGGGCGCGTCCGGCGTTGACCCGCTGACCTTCTCGGGTTATCAACCCGCGTTGATACCGCTCGATGAATGGTTCTTCTCATTCGACCGCGCTCGCGAGCTGTTGTTGAGTCACTTCGCCGTAGCCTCGCTCGAAGGCTTCGGTTTCAGAGGTCATGACCTGGCGGCGGCGGCGGCAGGAGGCGTGCTCCATTACGTTCGCGAGACCCAGAAGGATGACGCCGCTCACATAACCGGGCTTTCTTATTTCGAGCCGAACGATTATCTGATACTTGACCAGCCTACCGTTCGCAATCTCGAGTTGGTTGAAGCGCTGGACGGCTCTCGCGCTCGAACGTTGATTGGCGTGATCGATGAGACCGTGACCGGCATGGGAGCGCGATTGTTGAAGCAGTGGCTGCTGCGCCCTTCGATGAAACCCGGTGAGTTGAATGCGCGCCTCGATGCAGTTGAAGAACTAAAGAACGCGTTGATCCTGCGTGACCGGCTGCGTTCTGAACTGAAGCGGATCACCGATCTCGAGAGGCTGATGGCGCGCATAAGCCTCGGCCGCGCAAACGCCCGCGACCTTGTAGCGTTGAAAGCCTCCGCGGATGCGATACCTCACATAAAAGAGATGCTCGCCGATGCGACTGCTTCCCTGCTCGAGGTGCTGGCTGAGAATCTTGACGAGTTGCAGGACCTGCGCGAGTTGATTGGCGAGAGCATCGGCGATGAACCTCCCGCGACTCTGACTGACGGAGGCTACATCCGCGCGGGATACAATCAGGAGCTTGACGAGCTGCGTGCGCTATCGACTTCGGGTAAGAGTTTTATCGCGGCGATCGAGTCGCGAGAGCGACAGCGCACCGGCATCTCCTCTCTAAAGGTGAAGTTCAACAACGTATTCGGCTACTTCATCGAAATCAGCAAGGCAAATCTCAAAAGCGTCCCGTCGGAGTATGAGCGCAAACAGACACTGACTAACGCCGAGCGTTACACCACCTCCGAACTCAAGGAGTATGAAGCAAAGGTGCTCGGGGCCGAGGAGCGGATCAGCGAGATGGAACAAGCGCTGTTCGCGGAAATCAGGCAGATCGTTTCGATTGAGACGAAGCGCGTGCAGTCTGTGGCTCATGCTCTCGCGGTGCTCGACTCTCTGCTGTCGCTTGCGGAAGTCGCGGCGCGGCGCAATTACTGCCGGCCCACGCTCACCGAAGACGACGAAATCTACATTCGCACAGGACGGCATGCGGTAATCGAAGCCACGGGCGAACGCTTCATCCCGAACGACACTTATTTGAACAACTCGACGGATCGGTTGTTGATAATCACCGGTCCGAACATGGGCGGAAAATCGGTCTACTTGAGACAGGCAGCTTTGATTACAATACTCGCGCAAATCGGTTCATTTGTTCCCGCCGATGAAGCTCGGATCGCAATCGTCGATCGAGTCTTCACGCGAGTCGGCGCTTCCGATAGCCTCGCACGCGGAAGATCGACCTTCATGGTCGAGATGACCGAGACCGCAAACATCTTGAACACAGCTACACCGCGCAGCTTGATCCTTCTTGATGAAGTCGGGCGCGGGACTTCGACGTTTGACGGCCTGTCGCTTGCCTGGGCAATTGCCGAGTATCTTCACGACAATCCGCAACACGCTGCGAAGACTTTGTTCGCGACGCACTATCACGAGATGACCGAGCTTGCCAAGCTGCTGCCGGGTGTTCGCAACTATCAAATGGCGGTGAAGGAGTCCGGCGGCACGATTGTGTTCCTGCGTCGCGTAGTCGAGGGCACCGCGTCGAAGTCTTATGGAATTGAAGTCGCGCGCCTAGCCGGTTTGCCAAGAGCGGTCACCGAACGAGCAAGAGAGATTTTGTTGAATCTGGAGGCTAACGAATTGGACGTGACCGGCAAGCCAAAGTTCGCGCGGCATCTCCCTTCGAGAAAGAGCGCGCCTCAGCCGACATTGTTTGAAGCCGCCAACGATGCAGTGGTTGATGAGCTGAGAAATCTTGATGCGGAATCATTGGGCCCCGCAGCCGCCTCCGAGGTCTTACGAAAACTAAAAGAGCGATTGATGTAAATCGGCAACGGTTCTCGCCTTGAGGTAGTGTTAGTTTGAATGTACCGTGGATTGTCCAGTCTGGGGGATCGACCACCGAGTGGTTGCAACCGCGTAGCGGTGTCCTCTCGATAGCTAGCAGGTCCGGGATAGCCTGGGCCGCGTAGCGGTTACCTATGTCCTCCTAATCCAAAACGCACACGGTAACCGCGACGCGGCCATAGGACATCGCCCCCGCGCGCTATCGAGAGGCCGCTACGCGGTTGTCCTCCGCTGCGTTGTTGAGCTTTAGCGAGCGATATGACCAAACTCCAGGCCCTGGACGGTCCAGTCTGCGGATGACATGGCTAGTGACTGAATTCGCTGGAGCGCCGCAGACTCGCGCAGACTCGACAGTCTGCGCAATATTCAAACCAAGACAGCGCTCGTCTTGATGAACGCCTGGCGCGATTGTTTTAGTCGTACCGTCGCAATTCCGCCTTCACACCCGGCAGGCGAGGATGCCCGCGCTACCAGGGGCCTACAACAACTCGTCGAGGTTCTCGATTGGCCGAGCGAGTACGGCTTTGTTGCCTTGAACGACTATGGGCCGCTGCATCAGATCCGGGTTTTTCGATCATCAAGCGAATAAGCTCATCATCAGATGACTCGCGCTTGGCGAGTCCGAGATCGCGATAGACCTGCTCTTGGTTTCGGAGCAGCTCGCGCGGCGCAATCCCAAGCTTCCTTATCAGCGCCTTGAGATCTTTCTCTGTGAGCGGCGCCTCATAATAATTAATAGATTCGAAGTCGGCGCCGCGCTCTTTAAGCACCCCGATCGCTTCCCTGCACTTGCTGCAGGTTGGTTTCTGGAAAACCTTGATCTTGTCGGCCATCTCGTACCTCCGCATCGCGCATGCTAACATTTTAAGCTGCCGAGCTTCGACCCCTGCGTGATACCCGTTGAGTGCTACCGCGACCTGGGCGGAGATTTACCTTGGAAGACGCAATGTTGAGGGCCAACGCAAGCGACTGATACGACAGCTCGCGTCATTAGGCCTGAGTGTGATGGTCGAAGAAATCGGAGCAGCCGCCTGAGCTGCGACATAGGGGTTCGCGGTTTGGAACCTAAGTTACTTCAACTCGACGCGATGCTGTCGAAAGAGTATTCTTGCAATCCGAGTGAAGCTTTCATAGCAGACCGCACCAACAACGCTAGGTAGCACACGAATTCAGTTTCGCTATTCAACGCAACAAGCTTCGCGCCGCTTGGCAACGTGTTCCTTGGCGCAAACGCCGAGCCGCGCGCCGACTGCAGCGACGGCGTGAACTTCTGGGTTTGCAGATATTTCAAGCACGACATCGTGCGCTTCTGACTTTGCAGAGGGACTTGCAAAGGGAGAAAGAACACAGTGAATCACAGGTTGCATATCCAACCCCACGCGTTGTCCTTGATTGCTGCGATGCTTGTGCTGATCGTCTGTTCGGGCGCGCTCCGCGCCGACACTGGGACGTGCGGCGGCGCGTCAATCACATTGCCGTTCACCGACGTTCAAGAGAGCAACATCTTCTTTTGTTCGATTGCCGAAGCATTTTTCTCCGGACTAACCAACGGCACAACCGCTACAACCTACAATCCATCTGATACGGTCCCGCGCGAGCAGATGGCTGCCTTCGTCACTCGCACCATGGATCAATCTCTAAAACGCGGGAACCATCGGGCATTTATGGAACAATGGTGGACTCCGGGCGATACGGGAATTCTGCGCTCGGTAAGCGTCGGCGCTAACTCACGAGAACTCGTATTTGACGGGCAGGATTTGTGGGTAGTCGGCATGACCGGCGGCATCGTCTCGCGAGTGCGGGCAAGCGACGGGCGAGTCATGCAAACCTGGACTGGCGCTAGTGGAGCAATTGATGTAATAGCCGCCGCCGGCAGGATATTCATTGCGGGGAATTTGGGCGGTAGCGTTGCAGGCAAGATCTATTCAATTAACCCGGAAGCGGCGGCGGGGGGCGCAGTCACGGTTTTCGAACCTGACGTTGGGTTCGCCCCTCTTGCAATCAACTTCGACGGAGTAAACCTGTGGACAGCTAATTCCTCGGGATCGATAACCAGGGTAAACGCAGCCAATGGCATCGATAGCACCTTCACAGGATTCAGCACTCCCACGGACATTTTGTGGGACGGAGCAAATCTCTGGATTACTGACGACGGCGACAGCAAACTTAAGCGAATAGACCCTTCCAACGGGGTTGTGCTCGAGGCCGTCCCGGGCTTCCCCGGCGCCAACAAACTACTCTTTGACGGCACGAACCTGTGGGTGAGCAACTTCGGCGGCGCCAGCGTCACTGTTGTCAGGGCAGTTGGGTCTCTGCGGGGAAGCGTCCTGGCTACACTGACCGGCAATGGTCTCTCCGGCCCGTACGGGATTGCTTTCGATGGCGAGCGGGTGCTCGTGTGCAACTACGAGAGTAATTCGGTCTCATTGTTCAAGGCTTCCGACCTGACGCCGCTCGGCAATCTATCAACCGGAGCAAACAGCCATCCTGAAGCTGCTCGCAGCGATGGAGTGAACTTCTGGATTGTCAGGCCTCCTCTCAACGACATGGTTCGTTTCTGACTTCACAATAATGAGAGTATGAGCGGGAATGGTGTCAGAGCGAATTGCACGCGCACGAATCACTTTGCTCCTCCGCATCCTCGGCGTCCGCTGCGGTTGGTCTTAGTCAGTAATCAACCGCAAAGGACGCGGAGGAACTAGTAGTCTCAGAAGTCAGATCGTCAACGCGACAGGTTGACTGCGATGCTCGCCGCGATTGAAGCATTGTTCACAAGCAGCGCGCGGTTCGCTCCCAGAGTCTTGCCGCCGGTGAGCCGCTCTAACTCAGATAACAAAAAGGGCGTAAGTGCTTTGCCGCGAATTCCCTGTTGTGTCACCGTGGTCATCGCCTGATCGATTGCGTCTTCTACTTCCTCGTAGCCTATCTCGAACTCCGCGGGAACCGGCACGCCCACAAGTACTGCGCTCGAACTGCCGATCCGCCAATGGAGCTCCGCAATGGCCGCGGCTTCCTTCGGGGTTTCGACTTTAGCGTCAACAGGAAGCCCGCTGCTGCGAGAATAGAAAGCAGGAAACTCATCGGTGCGGTATCCGAGAATCGGAACACCGAGCGTCTCCAGATACTCGACCGTCTTCGTTAAATCGAGTATCGCCTTGCCTCCCGCGCATACGCAGACGAGAGCTGTATTACCAAGAGCAGTGAGGTCCGCTGAGACGTCGAACGATTCAGCAGCTCCTCTATGAACGCCGCCGATGCCGCCGGTTGAGAAGACTCGAATGCCCGCCACATGCGCGATCCTCAACGAAGCTGCTACCGTAGTCGCACCCCATCCACGCCGCATCAAGACGGCGGCTAAGTTGTTGAGGCCGACTTTTTCGATTGAACTTCCGTCGGGCGCGTGACGCGCGGCAAACAGTTTGATCTCGTCTTCATTCATTCCGATTGTCGGAACGCCGTCGATGATTCCTATCGTGGCAGGAGTCGCTCCGTGATCGCGGACAGCCGCTTCACAGGCCAGAGCGGTTTCAAGATTGATGGGCTGCGGCAGCCCGTGAGCTATGACGGTGGATTCGAGCGCGACAACCTGCGCGTGTTCGCTGAGCGCGCGGCTCACGTGCTCTGCGATTCGAATATACGTCGGAGGTGTAGGTGTCATCGAGTTTGCGTCGTGCTCGTTCATAGTATCGAACCACGAACGGCAGCAACAAGCGACGCGACCGAATCTGGTCAAGGCTGCGAAACACCAGAACAACAGCTCACCGCCCATTCAGCTTTCGTGGCGCGCAACCGCACGGTTATACTCTCAACCGCAAAGCTACAACTGAGATCTCGTCAGGAGGAACGCGCGGATGGCGGAAAAAGTGCTGGCGGTGATTCTCGGCGGAGGTGCGGGTCAGCGTCTCTCGCCGCTCACCAAAGCCCGCGCCAAACCTGCGGTTCCACTGGGAGGCAAGTACCGTCTGATCGATATCCCCGTTTCAAACTGTATCAACTCAGACGTCCATCGAATCTTCATTCTGACGCAATACAATTCAGCCTCGCTTAATCGCCACATCGCCCGAACCTACCGCTTCAGTCGTTTTACAAACGGATTCGTCGAGATTCTCGCCGCCGAGATAACACCCGAGCGCCCCGACTGGTTCCAGGGCACAGCGGACGCGGTGCGCCAGAGCTTGCATCACCTGGACGACTACAAAGGCGAAATCATACTGGTTCTGTCAGGCGATCATCTCTATCGCATGGATTACCGCCCATTCATCGAGAAGCACCTCGAGTCACGGTCTGACGTTACCATTTCGGTGACAGCCGCACGCGCGGTAGAAGCTTCAGAGTTCGGGCTGTTGAAAATCGATCCAAGCGGCCGCGTGGTTGAGTTCAGCGAAAAACCAAAAGGCGAAGCCCTCGAGCGCATGCGTGTGGACACCTCGAAACTCGGGCTCTCGAAAGATCAGGCTGAGAAGCGTCCATTCCTGGCATCGATGGGCATTTATGTTTTTCAGAAAGACGTGCTGCGACGGCTGCTGTTGGAGGAAAATCCCGAGGCAGTGGACTTCGGAAAGGAGATCATCCCCGAAGCGCTTAGCCGCTACAACGTTCAGGCATATCTATTCGATGACTACTGGGAAGACATCGGAACGATCGGCGCTTTTTATCGTGCCAATATCGAGATGACTCTTCCACTACCGCCGTTCAACGTGTTTGACTCCGAAGCTCCGATGTATACCAGACCGCGTTACCTACCCGGCTCGAAGCTGCTTGATTGTCAGGTTCGGAGTTCGATCATCACCGAGGGCTGTATTCTCAACGGCGCGACGATCACTGATTCGATCATTGGCATTCGCAGTCGCATCGAGCACGGCGCCCGACTGGACGGAGTGTTGATGATGGGAGCCGATTCATATCAGACACTCGAAGAGTTGCAGGCAGACATTGATCGAGGCTTTCCGCGCATCGGCATCGGGTCAAACTGCACTATTCGCCGCGCGATCATCGACAAGAACGCACGTATTGGAGAGGGCGTTCAAATATTGAATCAGACCGAGCGGTCGGCCTTCGAGGGCGAGGGTTATGTCATACGCGACGGCATTGTGATCGTCCCAAAGAACGGCATCATACCGGATGGAACGGTGATCTGAACAGTGCGATCTCCTCACGTCAGTGCAACCTTCAAGCTTCCTAACCAAACAAGAGCGAGAGCCAAGCAAGAAGCAGCTTGAGCGCATCGACGAACAATAGCGCCAGCACATGCAAAAGGAATAGAGAAAGTGTTTCCCCACGGTCGGGTCCCACGCTATACTTCATAACAGTACCTCCAGATGGATGTACACCGCGCACTGTATTCAATACGTTTCCTAGACGACCTGAATACGGTGGGTGCAAGTTTGGCAGGCAGGTTAAACCTGCCTGCCAAACGTCCTTAAGTTCACTTGGTCACAAAACGACAGAATCGACCTGAGGCGCCTCGGGATCGAAGCTCTCCATGAATTCGTCGCATTGGTTATCAAAGAGTTCGTCCCGCTCTTTCCACACGGAAGCGGGCATTGTTGGGAGTTGATCAAACAGGTGTCTGCGAATATGAGCCCAAATAGTCATCTTTTCTTCAGCGTTGTTGACTGCTCGTTTTCCCATTTTCTAATACCTCCGGCAAAGACTTGAGAAGTCTTGAGCCAAGTCTGTATCGGCGGAGTTTTCTTCGTCAATATCTATCTCAGCGATCATTGATAAGCGGAATTTCAGATCGAGATAAATCGCTACTAAGAAAATTTGAGATTTATCCCGCTTTTTTGAGATACTTCCACATACCTGCCGTTAAGTAATCAGTATTATGCTGCGAAGCAGTCTTGAGCGTGGAACAAAACAAGGAGCAAACGAAAAACAGAATGTATGACAAGAACGATAAACGTAATCGTGGTGACGATAAATCAATTAACAGGGTCTTTGGCGAATACATTGATCGTTTACGAAAGGAAGCGCACCCCAAATTGTCCCAAGTTGCGCTTGCCGAAAAAACTGGATTAACAAAGAACGAGATTAACAGAATAATCCATGGAGAGTTGCGGGCAACACCCGACAAGATAAGCCGTCTCGCAAGGACATTTGTGATAGATGAAGAAATCCTGCGAGTGATTGCGGGCAAACCTTCGTTAGCGTTCATACGAAGTTTTCAGAAGTCTCCAACTGAATTCACTCATAAGATAATGGGAAACACTCAGCCTTATAAGATAGGTATCGCCGAGGTGCTATTGGGCGCTCACGTCTTTTGGGTTCCAAACACGCACTTACCTGTAGAGAGTGTGTGTAAGTTTGAGGTGAAGACGTATGAAACAGGGCGCGAAGCTTTTAGAGAACTGGTTGCAGATGAAGTGCAATTTGCCACAGTGACTGAAGCTGTCTTGAAGTATGGCAAGGTTAGGGCAGAAGATTACGTTAAGGTACTGTTTTTCACTGTCCCTCAACATGGCGATTTTTATTCAGTATATGGCGTTGAATCAAGAATGACAAAGCACGATCTCACTTTGGCGTATCTGCAAGGGACAGCCTCTGAGCGAGCTTCGACTGTACTGAGGTCTCCGCGGCACCATATAACCAAAGTTCCAAAAGAATCCGTAAAGGAGATTGCCGAAGCCTTGGGTGATTCTGAGATAGATGGATTCTTCGGATGGTCCCCTTTGCACTACAAGGTCAACCACGAATTAAGGGGAATATCAAAAAAGACCGGGACAGTCGTCAAAAGCCCTGAGCTTAACCTACCGTCATCCTTTGATCAGAGATTATATTTGGTTGCAAAAGAGGAGTACCTACAAAAACACCCGCTGGTCTTGAGAGAATTGATTCAAACAATCATCCTTGCGCGAGAAGAACTAAATCACATTCTTGAAGAGAACAATCAAGTTGAGAGAAAGAGAATCAAACAGGTTCTGGTTAAGCATATGTCTTATCTGAAAGACTTTGACATAGACAATGAACTAAGCAATCTTCGTTTTGATTCCAATATCAAGAGTGATGCGTTCAAATACTTATTCAAGGCCTAACTGATAGGAGGTTGCCTTCACCCTTCGCGAAGACTGTCCCATGCGAATCTGGCTTTCAAAAAACAGCGAAGTCCCTCTTCGCGAGCAACTCGCAACACAGATCATTCTCGGCATCGTCAGCGACGATCTGAAGCCCGGACAGAAACTCCCAAGTACCCGTGAGCTTGCACGGCGCTATGACATTCACTCTAACACCGTGAGCGCGGCTTATCAGGACCTCGACCATCGTGGCTGGGTCGAGTTTCGCAAAGGAAGCGGAGTATACGTCCGCGAACTCACCGTGGATGCGGTCGCCGATCCAAAGCTCGAGCTTGATCAGTTGATCTCAACACTGTTCCAGGTCGCTCGCCAGCGCGGTCACTCGCTTCACGAAATCCATGCGCGAGTCAAGCATTGGCTCGAGACTCAACCGCCGGATCATATTCTTGTCATCGAACCCGATGAGGAATTACGAAGCATTTTAATGGCTGAGATCAAAGAGACGACCGGATTTCGAGTCGTCGGCGCGGGCTTCGAAGATTGCGCGCGCGCTGAGACGCTTGCGGGCGCGGCTCCAGTGGCGATGTACGGACAGGCAGACAAAGTGAGAGCCACGCTCCCACCCGACGCTCCCTGCATTCTTTTGCGTTTGCGGTCAGTCCCCTCCTCTCTCCAGGGCCAGGAGCGGCCGTCACCTGATTCGCTGGTGACGGTTGTTTCGCGGTGGCCCGATTTCTTAAGGTGGGCGCGGACAGTGCTCGCAGCAGCCGCGATCGATCCCGACGCAATGAGCTTTCGAGACGCGCGCGAACGAGGCTGGAAGAAAGGATTGGCGTCGAGCGCAATGGTAATCACCGATGCTGTCACTGCCAGGTTGATCCCCGACGGTTGTCCCACACGCGTGTTTCGAATCATCGCCGATTCATCGCTCGATGAACTGCGAAGCTTCAAAGAGTTCCTCGCAAAGCCACCCGCCTGATGCTGTGACGCTTCAGAAAGTGTCACACGAATTTCACCTTCCGCCTTCCGGCAAGCCTACAATCGCTCCAGATCGGAGGCATTGGAATGACACGTTCAATCACTCGTCGCACAGTCGCGCTGGCGCTGTTTTTAGCCAGCCTGGAGCAATTCTCGCTCGCACAGGACCACGCCAGGGACGGCATTTCGGTAGCTCCTCAAGCAGCAATTCCGCCGGAAACCACCATCCGCCTGGTTCTGCGGTCCCAACTCAACTCAAAATTGAACCAGGCAGGAGACGTTGTTACCGCAACTCTCGCCGAGCCGGTCTACGTTGACGGCCAGTTGCTCCTGCCGCGAGGAACAGAGTTTCGCGGTCAGATCTCTAAAGTCGCAAAGGCGAAACGAGGCCAGCGGAGCTCGCATATGTCGATTGACTTCGATCACGTCATGACTGCTTCAGGTGAAGTGGCGATCTCGGCGCGAGTCACCGCTATAGATGATTGGGATACCGAAGAGTCGATTAAAGCCAATAGCAAGGGCGACCTGAAGGGCGGACATCGCGGCGAGAAGACCGTCGACAATACACGACGCGGCGCTCAAATCGGGTTATCAGGCGGCGTCGCCGGCGCCGCGCTCGGGGGCGCCGCCGGCGTCTCGGGCAGGGCAGTCTTCGGCCTCGGCGGCGCCGGTCTCGCAGCGGGAATGATCGCAGGATTCTTTCTGACCAAAGGAAGCGACATACGCGTAAGGCCCGGGGCGATTCTGCGGGTCAAGTTAAGCAAGCCCATCACATTGCCGGTGACTACAGCTCCCTCAAATTCAATCCAGTAGTCGCGAGCATAGTTAAAAGGAAGGCCAGCATGTTCTACGCAATCAAACGAACTGTCTCTCTCATTCTGCTTTCAGGCGTTTTCGTAGCCGCCATAGTTGTTTCGTCAGGGAGGACCCAGGCCGCTACAGGCTCAACACAATCCGCTCAGCCCAATGCCGCATCTGCTGCGGAAGAGCGCAAATCTGAGAAGGACTTCGCGATGCTTCTTGGCAATGCGCGAAGCGTCTACATCTGGTCGCGAACGGTGTTTGTCAAACAAGAGGTGATCGAAAGCGCCTTGCTAATGCGGGACGATTACCGCCAATCCGGGTTGCTGATCACCAAAGACTTTAAAGCCGCCGACCTGATCCTCACTGTCCGGCGAGCCAATTTCACAACCGAGTATCCTTACGATGTCGTCGATCAGAAGACGGGGCTGGTTGTAGCCGGGGGGAAAGTAAACTCGTTGTTCGGCACAGCTGCGGGCAAGATTGCGAAGGGCTTCATGAATCAAATCAAGCAAGCACGATCCCAAACCTTGGCCAAACAGACGAAATGATCGACTGGACCGGGCGCGACATCTTTAGGCCCAGCGTATTCGCCGGCCTTCACCGTTAATCCGAGAGAGGAATTGGATGTCTAACTATGAGTTTATCGCGCAGAGACTTTCTCGATTTTCTAAGAGCCACCTGTGCGGCGGCTGCCCTGCCAAATCTGCCGTTAGAGGCTTTCGGTGGAGACTCTCGTTCGACGGTCGCGGTGACATCATCACGGGCGCCCAACAATCCCGGAGCATTGGTCAACGACATTCATTCTCAGCTCAATGCCACTCGCGTCGACCGCATAATCAAACCGCGAACTGCGAACGATCTGCGCGCCACCGTCCTCACTGCCAGATCTGAACTCAAAAACATAAGCATTGCCGGCGGCCGTCACGCGATGGGCGGGCAGCAGTTCGGCGAAGGCTCGATCCTCGTCGATATGACTGCGATGAATCGTGTGCTCGACTTTGACGCCAAGCAAGGAATCGTTGAAGTTGAAGGAGGAATTGAATGGCCGCAGCTGATCGACTATTTGAACAAATCTCAAGAGGGTCACGAAAACCAATGGGGCATAGTACAAAAGCAGACCGGCGCCGATCGCCTTTCGATAGGCGGCGCGCTTGCCTCAAACGTTCACGGCCGAGGCCTGAAGCTCAAACCAATCATCGATCAGGTTGACTCCTTCACCCTGATGAACCACCGCGGAGAGATGCTGCGATGCAGCCGCGATCATAACGCCGAGTTGTTTCGCTTAGTGATCGGCGGCTACGGTCTATTTGGCATTGTCACATCGGTAAAGCTGCGACTCTGGGAGCGCAAGAAAGTGCAACGCATCGTTGAGATTCGAGACTCAAAAAACATCATGGAATCCTTTGAGCAGCGAATCGCGGCCGGCTACTTATATGGAGACTTCCAGTTTGCGACCGACAGCAATCGCGACAGCTTCTTGCGGCGCGGAGTCTTCTCGTGTTATCGCCCGGTTGACCCGGCGACGCCGCTCACCGTACACCCTACTCGATTTCATCCGGAAGACTGGGCTCGTCTCACCTACTACTCGCACAAGTACAAACGCCGCGCGTTCGAAGTCTATACAAAGCGCTACCTCGCAACGTCCGGGCAAGTCTATTGGGCTGATTCCCAATTATCGGGAGCTTATGTGGACAACTATCACGAAGAGCTCGATCGAAAGCTCGGTGCAACGGTGAAAGCGACCGAGATGATTACAGAGATCTATGTTCCGCGAGATTCGCTTTTCGATTTCCTCGAGGAAGCAAGACTCGAGCTGCGAAAACATGAAGCGAACGTGATCTACGGGACGATCCGTCTGATTGAGCGCGATGAAGAGAGCTTCCTTAGATGGGCGCGCGAGCCATTCGCCTGCGTGATCTTCAATCTGCACGTTACTCACGACTCGATCGGTTTGGACAACGCCGCTCGCGCGTTTCGAAGCTTTATCGATCTGGCGATCAAGCATGCCGGAACCTACTATCTGACATATCATCGGTTCGCAACACGGCCGCAGGTCGAAGCCTGCTATCCGCAGTTCAGCGAGTTCCTGCAAATGAAGCTAACGTACGATCCCGACGAAGTCTTTCAGAGCGAGTGGTATCGTCATTACAAGAAGATGTTCGGAATCGGCAGCCCTGCTTTCTGAGTGCGCGGTACTGTACCAGTGCGTAAGCAGTCCTCAGCGTCCTCGGCGCCCTCTGCGATTCTTCTTGACCGGTGTTGGAGGATCAACCGCGGAGGACTCCGAGGACGCTGAGGGCTACTCAACCAGCAACCCATGCTGCACCATTATCGAATGATCTGACGACTCGCCTGCAGGCGGCCAATCTTGTATCATCAGCTTCTTTTTGATCTTCTTTTTCTTGAGGAGGCTATTAGATTCATGGCTGCAAATAAGAGGCTTGGGATTGGATTCATCGGCAGCGGCTTCAACACCCGCTTTCACATAAGGTCCTGGGTCGGCGTGCGCGACGCCGACGTTCGCGGTGTCTGGAGTCCCAATCGCGGCCACGCCGAAGAGGCCGCCACCCTCGCACGCTCATTGAACGTCGGCGACGCTCGGGCATTTGACTCAATCGAAGAGATGATCGCCGATCCGTCGGTCGACTGCATCTGGCTCTGTGGCCCTAATCACATGCGGATCGAGAACATGGAAGCGATCGTCAGCTCAGTCACGTCGGGCAAGGGTCAGCTCATCGGCATCGCCTGCGAGAAACCGCTCGCTCGCAATGTCGCGGAAGCCAAGCGCATGGTTGAACTGGTCGAGAAGAGCGGGTTGCTGCATGGTTATCTCGAGAACCAGGTATTCACGCCAGGCGTTCAACGCGGACGCGCTCTGATCTGGGCTCGAGGCGCGGCTCTCACAGGCCGGCCCTATCTGGCTCGCGCCGCAGAAGAACACAGCGGTCCGCACATGCCGTGGTTCTGGCAAGGCGACCTGCAAGGCGGAGGCGTGCTCAACGACATGATGTGTCATAGCGTTGAAGTTGCGCGGCTGATGCTCACCGAACCCGGCAAACCCCGCAACAGCATTCGTCCGACTGCGGTCTCGGCCCAGATAGCTTCGCTCAAGTGGTCGCGTCCTGAATACGTCGAGCGACTCAGAAAGATGATGGGCGACTCGGTCGATTATGCAAACAGGCCTTCGGAGGACTTCGCTCGCGCGACGGTGAACTACGTAGACGAGCAAGGGCACACGCTGATAGTCGAAGCGACGACCTCGTGGAGCTTTGTTGGCGCCGGCTTGCGGCTCAGCATGGAATTGCTCGGTCCGGAGTACTCGATGTCGATCAACACGCTCGACTCCGGTCTCAAACTTTTCTTCAGCCGCGAAGTGAAAGGCGAGGCGGGCGAGGATCTCGTTGAAAAGCAAAATGCTGAACAAGGCCTGATGCCCGTGGTTGACGATGAGGCTGCGGCCTACGGCTACGAAGGTGAGAATCGCTACTTCGTCAGTTGCTTTCTAGAAGGCAAGCAGCCGGAAGAAGACTTTTACGATGGCCTTGCGGTGACCCAGTTGTTGATGACCGCCTACATGAGCGCCGAGGAAGGTCGGGTAATCGAGTTCCCACCAAAGGACCTCGAAGGGTTTGTTCCGGCCGTCGCTCGCGGAACCTGGAGACCGTGAACGTTTAGGAGTTCTTCTTTGCGAGCTTTGCGGTCCTTTGCGTCTTTGCGCTGAGAATTTGGTCTCACTGAATGGACTAATACTCAGCGCAAAGACGCAAAGGACCGCAAAGCTCGCAAAGCTCGCAAAGCTCGCAAAAGAAGCAAAGAGGCAAGAGTGTCGAAAGCTCGCAGAGAAGACTATCACTTCGATTGTTGAGCGAATCTGGATTCGTCTATGAAGACGTTGAGTTTGATCTCAGTGAACTTCTTGACACTCCCAAAAGGCGGGCGAGACCACGTGATCGTGAATGGCAGCTTCACGCCATTCACCACTCGATAATCATCGAAGTCGGTCACTTCTGGAATCGTTCCAAAAGCCGTCTTGAAAGCCACATACTTTCGAATCAGCAAACCGGTCTGTGTATCGAAGTACAGCTTCTCACGGCTGTCGTCTCGGGACGTCGCGCCGACGATATAAGCCTCACGATCGCCGAGCTTTTCTTTCGTAAGTATTCTCATTTGTGGATAGGTCTTTCTCAGATTCAGGTAGCGCAATAAGTCAGCATCACGCAGTGTGTCGGCCAGTTCCCTGTCCTCAAGCGCTCGCGCGCCGCGAGCGTCTTTGGCCCAACCCTGTATTCCATCGAACGCTTCAATGGTCGTGCCGTGCAAATTGTTTTTGACGATCAGCACTTTGTTCTGCGTCGTTTGATATATCTCGATCGGCTTCGACTGCGAGGGAGTCATACGATCGAAAGTAGTCTCTGTTCCACGCGAAACCCTCGTCTTGATTTTCTGAATCGCGGATTCGCCTCCAATAGCTCGGATGTAGCGGTCGATAATGTCATCGGTGGAAGGCATGACCGACGGCCTGGCCGGAGCCGCTTTGTCGTCCGGCGAATTCATACTCGCAAAATCGGGCGGTGGATTCGGCGCCGAGTTGTGCTGCCCACGATGGCAGGTGTAACACGTGACCGCGGGATTACCGCTGAAATGCTCGCTGTTGATCGCCCGCGTCAGGAGAATCATTCGCCGCGCTGCCAGCTTCGCAGGCTTCTGATCGCTGTCCCATGGATTGGTGTGGCAATAAGCGCAACCGACCCCAAGCGCGGCGGACATGAAATTCATCACGCCGTCGAGTTCAGCAGCGGGCAGATCCTTGAGCGCTTGAATGTTTTTGTAGGCCTCTCCGGCCGATTGCTTAGGGGACTGATCCTGTTTGAATCCTGTGGCTGCGAAGGCAGGCACGGCGGCTCCAGGTTGCGCCCGGCCGCTTGCCGCAATGAAACAGAACGTCGCCCCCAACATGATTACGACAGCGAGCTGAGCGTGACGTGGTCTTAACATGCCTGTTGCGCCGCCTTCACTTCTTCGGGTCGGGACACTTACAATCTTCGGCGGTGATTATTGAATCAAACCGAGGCTGTTGATCGGCGGTCAGCAGGACTCTCATCTGACTGCGCGCCCGTTCACGCACCGTGTCGTATCGAGGCCGCACGTCGGCACAGACCGCTTTGTAATCGTCGCGTGTATGATCCAGCACCGTGCGAATCGCCGTCTCCTGGTCGGGGCTAAGGGTGAGTTCGCGTTTGAGAGTTTCGAAATAAGTGTCAGTGTCCCGAAGCGATACGACCGGAGCCGTTGGAGTCGGACTCGCCCCTCGAAGGCGATACATTCCGTCCAGTGATGCGCCTGTCACGCCACCGAGCGCAAAGACTAATAAGAAAGCGCCCCACGCTTTGAGTTGTGCGTTCGTCTGTTTCATTTGTCTTCCTTTCCGCGATCTTCATTTCCGCGATCTGGGACAAACATAGTCGCCAGCACTTCTTCGGTCGAGATCGCGCACTTGTCGGTTGAAGAGAGCGCGCAGGTTCCGCCGATCACGACTCGATTGAGGTCGTCGGCTTTTGAGATCACCGGAGCAATATTGTCCGCAGCGCTGGATGAACTCGTAATCCAAAACGCCGATGCTGCTGCGATCGTCACCAACATGAGCGCGACGATTGCGCGAGAGGCCACGAACAGCGTCGCCAGCCAGCCGCTTCCCTGCTCCGCGCGCTTGCGTTGCTCGGCCTCGATTCGAGCGCGAACCCGAGTGTGAAGAAAAGGCGACGAGCCTATTCGCTCAGCTTCGAGGTCGCTGATGCCACCGGCGCACGCGACCTCTTTCGCTAATTGGTCGAGATGTTCGTTCGATGTTCCGTTCATTTCTTCACCCACCATTATTCAACCGCAGAGGACGCCGGGGCGCGCAGAGGAAACCTCTGTGTCCTCGGCGTCCTCTACGGTTAAACTCTTTCTCACACAAACTCCCCCAGCACCCGCCGCAACGAATGCCGCGCGCGGTGCGCTCTCACTTTTACTTTGGAGATCTTCCAACCCATCACCACTGCGATCTCCGCCACACTCAGTTCTTCCGCGTCGAGCAACGTCAGCACCAGCCGGTCTTCGGGGCTCAACCGCGCCAGCAGCTTGTTTGCAAGGTCGCGAGAGATAACCTCAGATTCCGCGTTGCTGCGTTTGCCTTGAAGTTGCACATTAAGCCAGTCGGCTTCATCCGTAGTGATATTGCTAATGGAGCTTTCCGGTCTTCGGCGCGCGCGTCGCAGCTCGTCGTAACAGGCGTTGATCGTCACCCGCGACAGCCACGCCGAAAACGAATGTCCTCGATCCGGCGAATAAGCATCGAGGCTGAAATAGACTTTTGTGAAGACCTCCTGAAGGATCTCTTCAACGCGTTCGGGTCGATTGAAGAAGCGCCCGGCCAGCCTCGCTATGCGCCGACGATGCCGCTCAAAAATCTGATCGAACGCCGCGTGATCTCCGCGGCGCGCCGCTTCAGCCAGTGTTTCGTCTGCGACGTCGAGCGTGCCTCGCGAGACGGAATCTTCGGTTGCGCGAACGGCGTTGGAGGCGGTTTCTTTCATTCGATACATTAAGCCATGTCACCGCGATAGACACACGAGTGATGCTACGGAAAACGTTCGCCGGGAATATCCGGTTACAATCCCTCTTGCTTTTTTGAATGAATCAACGTGAGCCGAGTTGAAACCTCACGCCAATACGCGCGAGTAGCGGGGGGCCGATCGTCCTGACTGGCGTGCGGCCGATGTCGTACCGTTCGCCCGTCAGGTTCTCAAGCGCGCCGAACGCTTCAACGCCTTTCGCCAATCTACGCGACGCAAATGCATCAAGTGTGAAGTAGGGATCAAGCGCGAACAGGTTCTGATCATCATCGAATTGCGTGCCGCTCGCCCGGCCCTGAATCGCGAACGTCAAAACGCGAGGGTTCGAGTAACGCATCTGAAAGGTCATAAGGTGACGAGGCACTTGTGGAATAAGCAGCCCTTCAAGCGAAGTATTTGCCGGAAACCTGATCACGGTTGCGTCAAGAAACTGATACCCGCCTGAGACACTCAACGTGTTTGTAATGCGAGCTTCGGCTTCGATATCAACGCCGCGTGACCGCGTGCGGCCCAGGTTCTGGCGCTGACGAGTAATCAAAGCAGGAGTGGCGCTCAGCGTAACATTAGCCACTGGACGAACAATTTCACTCCAAAAAAAGGTTCCGCGCATGTTCAGCTTCTTGTCGAATGCCGAGGCGCTGATTCCCGCTTCACCGCCGGTGAGCCGCTCGGCTCGCAGATTGACATTCGCTTGTGTAAGAACGTTGCCGACTCGGAACGAACGATAGAGTTCATTCAGCGTTGGCGCTCGAAACGCACGATAACCCGACACCACCAACGAAACATTCTCCGTAAGCTTGTGAAGCAGCGCGACCCGCGGGCTGAAAGCATTTTCCGTGCGGTCAGGAAACTTCGTCACCGTCACCGGAGTCCGAGCCGGAAATGGCCGAGATGTTGACAACGCGTCGTAGTTTCTCCAGTGATCACCGCGACCACCCAGAGTCAGCAGCCATCTTGGCGCGATTCGAATGATGTCTTCGGCAAAGACGCCTAGCGTTCTTTCGCGTCCTCCGGCCCCAACCCCGAGCGTCAATTTCCCGGCCGTGAAGCCCAGTTCGTCGCTCGCCCCTCGGACTTCACGATAGTCGAGGCCGGCGACAATTGTTTGAACCGAACCGGCGGCACGGGACCATTGGGTAGTAAATCCCACTTCCTGCGCGGGCACTCGCTGGCTGCGGGTGAGGGCTTCGCTGTTGCGATCGGCGGCGATCGAGGAAAAGCCCTGATTGTAAATTTCCGTGAGAGCGAACGCCCTGGCGTTGAACGAACCCGCGCGCGCTGAATGAAGGTCGGTTCCAAAGGATACCTGTCTAATGTAAGTGTTGTTGGTTTGAAGCGGCGTGCCGTTCTCGCGGGATTCATCGAAGATCGAACCGCGCACAAAGATCCGACCCTTATCCGATATCAATCGCTCCACCGTGAGATCGAGAGTCTCATGTTCGGCGCCTGCCTTTGTATCGACGCGGCCACGTTCGGCGTCGTCAACCAGCACGTAGCCGTCGGTATGAAACGCTTCGGCGGAGAGTCGGGCCCCCCATTGAAACAAGCTCCCTCCGGTGAAGAATGAAACGTCAGGCGTCTGCTGATTGCCGTAAGATGCTTCGAAGGAAAGCGCGGGCTCGCGTGGCTCACGAGTAATCAGGTTAACAACGCCGCCAAGCGCATCCGTGCCGTAAAGACTCGAAGCGCCGCCCTGAACGACTTCAATGCGATTGATCGCTTCGCGCGGCACGCGGCCCCAGTACACCCAGCCGCCAAACGGATCGTTTATCGGAATTCCGTCGGAGAGGACGACAGCCCGGCTCGCGCCGCTCGGTCCGACTCCTCGAAACGACACGCCCTGCGAAGTAGGATTCGCTGTCCGGCTGCCCGAACGTCGAAGGAGCGAAAAGCCCGGGACCTGGCGCAACGCATCGTCGACCGTCAGCGCGGCGGTAGTCGCAAGATCTTCAGTAGAAAGCACAGCGACGCTCGCAGCCGTATCGCTCACTCTAGTTTCGGTGCGCTCGGCGGTGACGGTCATCTCCGAAGAGAGCGGCGCCGGAACAAGAACGATCTCCAACGAAGCTCTGTCCGCGGCGTTCCATCGGCGCTCTGCCGAGTCAAACCCTGTTGCTCGAGCTGCGATCGTTCCGCCGTCACCCTGAACGGATTCAAACGCGAACCGCCCTTCACTATCCGTTATCTGCCTGGTGGTGCCGGCCTTGCTGGTGAGAATCACTTCCGCGCTCGAGACGGGAGCGCCGGTCTGGTCTTTTACTACGCCTTCGACGCGGTGGGATCCTTGAAGCGCACTGGCTCGCGGGCAAACAAGCATTATTGCTAAGGGGGCTACCAGTGCGATCAGGGTTGCAGTAGCCCGACTAAACCGAAATGCTTGCGCGCGGCTGAGCATGTTCACGGACGGGCCTTGTATTTCTCGTACAACTCAGTATGTCTGCTGGTGAGCGGGATATCGCGGCCGTTGATAAACACGTGCTTGATTTGCGTCCTTATTTCCAACGGATCACCATCAGTAACTATCAGGTTTGCGATTTTGCCTTGCTCAATCGAACCAAGGCTATCGGCTACCCCGAGAATCTCCGCCGGATAAATCGTAACGGCCTTGAGAGCTTCTTCCTTCGGCAGACCGAAGGCCGCGGCCATCCCGGCATGGTAAGGTAAGTTCCGCGAGTAAGCCGAATCGTTAGTTTCGAAACAGATCTTCACTCCGGCTTTCGAAAGCAATCCGGCGTTGGTGAATGCAGAATCATAGGGATCGTCGTCCTTCACCGGCACTCGCAGCACCGGCCCTACGATCACTGGAATATTTTTGGCCTTTAGCTGATCCGCAACTTTGTAAGCTTCCGCCCCTCCCGAGATGATCGCCTTTAGCTTCATCTCGGTTACAAAGGCAATTGCGTTTTTGATGTCGCGTTCGAGATTGACGTTTATAATGACCGGCAACTGTCCGCGAACCACCGGGATCAACGCTTCCAGCTTGAGATCGATATCGCGTTTCGGCAGGCCGGCATCCCTGGCTCGAGCGTCCTTTGCGTCTCCGTATGCTGTTGCGTCTCGCAGGATCTTCTTCAGGTTATCGATCTGGCGATCCTGCTCGCGACGCAATTCAGTGATGGAGCGTTGAGGACCGCCGAAGCCGCCTTCAAAATTACGCCCGCCACCTCCCGGCCAGTTGATATGCATCGCCACCGGCGATTTCAACACCATCTCACGCGGGGTCCAGCCGTCAAGATTCAAGATAGCGCTTTGTCCGGCTATCAACCCGCCTCGTGGGGCGCTCAGCGCGGTGGTAACTCCGTTCACACGTGTCACTGCTATGTGGCTGCTGTCAGGACGAATCGCAACGTCAACGTGGATATTAGCGTTGTTGTCGCCGATCTCATTTGTGTCAACCGACCCGGCTACTGACCCGATTTCCGTTAGACCGATCTCTGTGTCGGCGTCGATCATGCCCGGATACACCGACAGCCCCTTAGCGTCGATGATCTTCGCGCCGGCAGGTACTGAGGCGTTTGCTCCAACAGCAGCAATCTTCCCGTTGGCGATTACCACGGTTCCGCTTTCAATAACCGAACCGGTCACAGTCACGATGCGCGCGTTGCGAATGGCGTAAGTTTCGGAAGTCTGAGCGAGACCAGGCGGGCCGATCAGAAGCGCCGCGCCGATGAAAGCGACGGTTAAGACTGCCTTTGAAATCCTTCTCATCATTCGTCTCCTCTGAAGGTTCGTACACTGAAGGTTCGTAGTACAGCCTTCAGGCGGTACTACGAAGGTCAATGTTATCGCTCAGGCTCATTTGGGCGAGGCGAAGGCTCCTCAGGCTTTTCCGCTCGCGGCGGACGAGGCCCACCCTGTCGCTGCTCGCGTTCGTGTTTGATCAGGTCTGCCTTCTCGCGTTTGTTTGCCTCGCGCTGTTTGAGATCCTCGTTGCGATCGAAATAGACTTCGCCTTCAATCATCGTCAGCTCAGGCATGGTGTAAACCGAGAACGGATGCTGGCTGAAGATCACCAGGTCCGCGTCCTTACCTACGTCGATGGAACCGGTGCGCTTATCGATCCCGAGCTGGATCGCTGGATTGAGCGTCACCGTTCGCAGCGCTTCTTCTTCGCTCATCCCGCCATACTTCATCCCTTTCGCGGCTTCAAGATAAAGCCGTCGAGCGAGCTCATCTGAATCGGAGTTCATAGAAACAACAACTCCGCGCGAAGCCATCAGAGCCGCGTTATAAGGTATCGCGTCATAGGCTTCGAGTTTGTACGCCCACCAGTCTGAGAATGTCGAGCCGCCGGTTTTGTGCGCGGCCATTTCTTTTGCGACCTTGTAGCCCTCGAGCACGTGCTGAAGCGTCTGCACGTGGAAGCCCAACTCATCGCTAAGATTCAACAGCATCAGGATCTCGTCATCGCGATAACAGTGCGAGTGCACCATTCGCTTGCCTTCGAGGATCTCGACCAGCGCATCGAGCGCGAGATCGCGGCGCGGCGCGATAGAATTTTTGTCCGCAGCCCTCCTCGCCTCGTATTCCTGCCACTCACGCCGATAGTCTTTGGCCCTGATGAACGCTTCGCGGATAGTCTCCTCGACGCCCATTCGCGTCGCGGGATAACGCCGCGGAACCGTCGAAGGAATTCCCTGGTTGTTCGAGCGCTTCGGGTTCTCGCCAAGGGCGAACTTGATGCCTTGCGGCGCGTCGGAGACGATCCATTCATCAACCGGCTTGCCGATCTTCCATTTCACGACCGCGTTCTGCCCGCCAATCGAGTTCGCCGATCCGTGCAAAACATTTGCGGTGGTGGTGCCGCCGGCGAGCTCGCGATAAATCCCCGGACTGTATGGATCGATCACGTCTCGAATGCGAACCATCGATGTAACCGAGAGCGAGCCCTCGTTCACATTGCCGTCAACGCCGGTGTGGGAGTGGCAGTCGATGATGCCCGGCGTGACGTATTTGCCTGTGGCGTCGATGATCCTGGCATTGGGATCGTGGGCTTTCACGCTCTCGCCGACCTCGGCGATCTTGCCGTTGCGAATCAGGATCGAGCCGTTGTTGATCGTCCCGTGGGAAGCAGTCAAAATCGTCGCGTGAGTAATAAGCGTCTCGCCGGGCGCGGCAGACGGAACCGCAGAACCGGCTCCAGCAGCCAGTTTCGCGTTGCGCCCCGTTTGCGCAAACGCCGAGCCGATCATCGTCAACGTGAGCAGCCCCGATAGAATCGCATTGACCTTTTTCATAATTCCCCCGTTGTTTAGTAGTACCGCCTTCAGGCGGAAGTTCGTAGCCGGTGCTTCTTAAGGTCTTACTAACAAACTTCCGCCTGAAGGCGGTACTACCAAACTTCTCATCGCGGTCTCGTGCCGGTGAATTCGAACGAACCCATCGCGCCCATTACAATGGTTCCGCGTATTGAGTCCCCTTCGATTGTCCCGCTGATTATTGCGTCGATTGACTCACCACCCATGTCTACTGTTGCAGTCAGCCGAAGCTGATTGCCATTTATCCGCCCAGTCTTGATGGCGACGCTACCCATCGGCGTGCCGAGCGTTCCGCCGATCTGTTCGCCATCCTTTCTGAGCGTCAGCTGAGAGTTTATGTCTCCCTGAGGCGACTGCACGACCAGCGACCATGCGCCGGACGGATCAACAGCGGGTCCCGAAGGTGCGCCAGGCCGGCTGCCCATCCCGTCGCCGCGCGCAGGCGGGGCTTCAGGTTTCTTCAATTCGATTTCATTGCCGTCGATAAAGACGTGCCTGACCTTGGTGTCTTTGGCCAATAGATCCCCGCTCACGACGAGGAGGTTGGCAATCTTACCGACCTCAATAGTGCCGAGCTGATCCGAGGCTCCAAAGATCTCTGCGGCATTAATCGTCAGCGCTCTGAGCGCATCCTCCTTCGACAAGCCGTTCTCGACGGCCTTCTGCACATTCGCGACGAAGTCCTGCGGCCTAAGCGAGCCCGAGGTGAAGGCGAACTTCACGCCCGCCTGCGAAAGCCTCGCGGCGCCCCTCGGCACTTCGGCGCGCTGTCGCAACGTCCGCAGCGATTCATCCTCGTCGTCAGGCAGATCGGCTGACCGTTTTGGAAAATCAAGCGAGAGAATCACCGGCACGTTTTTGGCTTTGAGCATGTCGGCGACGCGATAGCCGTAAAGCGCGCCTTCGATGATCGGTTTCAATTTGAACTCATCGGCGATCATAAGGGCGCGACGAATATCACCGTCGCTGTTGGCTACAAACAACACCGGCAGTTCGCCTTTCAGCGCCGGTTGAAGCGCTGCCAGCTTCTTGTCGTGCTCGGGTCTGGCAACTCCACGCTTGATTCGATTATAGCGTTCAACGTCGTCGCGATAATGAATCGCGTCGTAAAACGACTGACGAATGTAGGCTACGGTACCCATAAGCGAGCCGGGATATCCTCCGCCAAATCCGCCTCCCGCGCTGAACTGGACCGTTAGGGCCACAGGTGTGCGAAGCACAAGCTTTGCAGCGTCATCACCCGCCAGATTTATCAACGCGCTCAGCCCTGCGAAGATACCCTGACGCGGGCTGCTCAACGCTGTGGTCACGCCGACCGATCGCGGGTCTTCAAAGGAAGCACCCGGTTTCACTTGATCCGCGGCCGCAATCGATGGATCACCCAAATGGGCCTCAGGTGAAGGCTGCGTGCCGGCGGCAGCTGCAGCGATTGCGGCTTGCCGGCCCCCGCCAGCAGGAGTCTGCGGCTGCGCGGGCGCGGCCAGTCCGAGGCTTGTGTAGCCGTCGATGAGTCCCGGATAGACTGTCATCCCCGAGCCGTCAATCACGAGCGCGTCGCCCGGTATCTTTGGATTTTCAGCGACGTCGGTAATCAGGCCGTTGCGAAAAACGACAGTTCCTTTCGCGATCGTCTTTCCCGCGCCGACGACTATCTGGGCACCTTTGATCGCGAAAGCGCCCGGAGCATCGAGCCGCGCGGTAGATGCCTGCGTGTTCGAGAACATCAGCGCGGCTGCAGCAACCGCGACTGTTACGCAAGCGCGCCCGAGCATCGCTGTTCTCCGGCTGGAAAAGCGTTCACGACACGCATTGGATGTGATTCCCATTACCGTGGCCTCCTGCGAGAGGTTTAGCATTTAAGATTAAGAAGGCTGATCTGAACCCTGTTGCACCTGAGTTTGCCTGTGAGGTGTCCACTGTGGCGCGCATAATTTATAGCAAAGCCAAACCAATGCGCAAGCGCGAAGAGTTTTGCCAGTCGGATCATAGTGTTCACTTACCGTCGTGTTCCTACTCAGCGTCCTCTAGCGTCCCCTGTGGCTGATCCCCAACACTGATCCAGAAAAACCGGAGGACGCCGAGGACAGCTTTGCTGGCCCCACACTAATGCATCACTCCCCAGTTTTCGAACGTGCGTCGGATTTTCGCCGCATCCATACCTTGTCAGAGAGTGAGCAAGACGAATCCTCTCTCTCGGTTCAATCTGTCTGGCTCAAATACGATACTCGTGTTGTCAACCTGGGACGGCTGGAACATAATTCAACCTCAATGCCGGAGGTCAAACACACCTGATGGAGAAGACAGGATGAGAAGAGCAGTGATGCTGAGTGTGGTGGCGCTGTCGTTGATTGGGATAGCAACGGCTAACTTCGCAAGCAAAGCTAGCACTGCGCCCCCGAAAGCCGAAGACGATTTTCAACTGGTCAAGGTCGCCGACGGAATCTACGCGGCTATCGCCAAGCCTGGCGGTCTCGCTTCGGGTAACGCCGGATTCATTGTGGGTGACGGCGGAGTAATGATCGTCGATACATTCTTCACACCGGCGGCCGTCGAGGAACTCATAGGCGAGATTGCAACTCAAACCAAACTGCCTATTAAGTATGCGGTCAACACCCACTATCATCTTGATCACACCGGCGGGAACCAGGTTCTTGCCGCGCGGGGTGTGCCCATCATCGCGCATGACAATGTGATGGCCTGGCAGATGACCAAGAACACTCGCTTCCTGCCGACGCCGACAGAGTTGCAAAAGCGAAGAGCCGATGCCGCGAAACAACTGAGCGACACTCCTGTCGATCAGAAGGAGAAACGCGCGACTTTGGAACGGCAACTGCGACGGCTTGACGCGATACAGCAGATCAAGCTGACCCAGCCGTCGGTCACCTTTGGCGTTGGCGAAGTGAACGTTTATCTGGGCAGTCGCGAAGTGAAACTGTTTACCTTGCCGGGCCACACTGGCGGTGATGTGCTGGTGTACGTACCCGATGCGAATGTGATTTTCACTGGCGACATGGGATGGTCACGGACGCTGCCCAACCTTGTCGACGCGACAGTGCTTGACTGGATCAAGTCGCTTGATCGAATTCTCGCGGATCATGCCGGCGCGAAGTTCATTCCAGGCCACGGCGAGGTTGCAACCGGGGTCGAGATGCGTGAGTTCAGAGATTATCTGGACGACCTTCGACGCACCGTCCAGCTGGCGATCGACGATAAGTTGACGGTCGAGCAGGCCAAAACCCAGTTCATACTTCCGGACCGATACAAGAGCTTTGCGTTCCAGAATTTTGCTCAACCGAATATCGAGGATATGTATAAGGAGTTGACTGGAACAAAACATACTAAGTAAACAGGAGTCGATTATGGCAATGCCCTCTACGAGCCATACAGTGCAGGAACACTTCGACAAGTGTTCACCCGCCGTAACAGCGACGTACGCTCGAATCCTCGAAGCGGCCGGCAAACTCGGCCCGTTTCAGCAGGAGGCGAAGAAAACATCGATTCACCTCGTCAGAAAAAGCGCCTTCGCTGGAGTCGCTACACGAAAGACGGCTCTGATCCTCACTCTCAAATCAGACAGAGACCTGACCAGCAAGCGAATAGCGAAACGCGAGCAGGCGTCTGCGAATCGATGGCATCTGGAGTTTCGGCTCGAGACACCTGATCAGGTGGATCGGGAACTCATCAGCTGGCTTAAGAATGCATACGAGCTCGCGGCCTGATTATCGAGCGGCTGCGTACCACCGTAGATAGAGTCTTTGCTCGACAGACCCATCAACGAACGGTGATTCAAATCCATGAACAAAGCTACAAACTCAATCCCTGACGAAAACCGAGAGCTGTTGAGGCACACGGTCGCTACGCTCTCGTATCGCGGCGGCAAAGCCGTTTCGAATGCGCCTGAAGGGTTCGATCAGTTTCGCGCTGGAGGAACTACCCGAACACCCGGCCAGATCCTCGCACACATCGGCGACCTGCTGGATTGGGCTGCGGGGCTTGCGAAGGGCGAGTACGTCTTCCGTGAATCCACACCGCTACCCTGGGAACAGGAAGTTGCGCGATTCTTTGACGCGCTTCAAACATTCGATGTCTGTCTGGCTTCGGATGCGCCTTTGGGATTCCCGCCCAATAAATTGTTTCAAGGCCCAATTGCCGACGCGCTCACGCACGTCGGGCAGATCACCATTCTGCGAAGAATGGCCGGTGCGCCGATCAAAGGTGAAAACTACTTCAAGGCTGAGATCGTCGCCGGAAGAGTTGGCCCTAAACAGTCTACACAGCGAGTTGAGTTCGACTGAAAGCACAGGTACCGTAGGTTGTCCAACCTGCGGGAAGGTAATGCGTAACCGACCGCAGGGTTAGAAGATCGCGGAAGATTCTCCCCTAGTTGAAAAATGAGTACACAAACCACAGACCCGCCGCAGGTTAGACAACCTGAAGCGGAAACATAAGGAGAAAAGCTAATGTCGATTGTTACGAGGCGAGATGCAATCAAAGGAATCACGGCGGGAATCGCGGCAGGAAGCGCGGGGCTTGCGGTCTCCGGGACGAGCTCAAGCGCCGAAGGAGAAACAACTGTGACGCCCGTCCAAGCGGCGCGAGCATTTCGCGGCGAGCATCAGCCAAAGCCGTTGGCGTTTGATCCGGCGAAGCTCAAAGGCCTGTCCGAAAAGCTGTTGCGCTCTCATCACGAGAACAACTATACGGGCGCGGTCAAAGCGCTCAACGCAGTCGAGCAGCGCCTCGACGCGATGATGAAAGATAAGGACCTTCCGGCTTATGTCTACGGCGATCTCAAGCGAGAGGAGTTAATCAGAACGGGATCCGTTGTTCTGCACGAACACTACTTCGCCAATCTCGGGGGCGACGGCAAATCGGGCGGCGCAGTGCTCGATCTGATCAAGACCTGGTTTGGCAGCTACGAACAGTGGGAGGCGGAGTTCAAGCGTACTGCCAACGCTCTTGGCGGGGGATCTGGTTGGGCGATACTCGCTTACAACGCGCACACCGGCGAAGCTCACAATTACTGGGCATGGGATCATATGCACAACGCGCCTATGAGCCGTCCGCTGCTGGTCCTGGATATGTATGAACATGCTTACCACATGGACTACGGCGCGGCCGCGGCGAAGTACATCGATGCGTTCATGCAAAATGTGAAATGGGAAGAGGTGAATCGCCGCGCCGAAGAAGTCCTGGCTCGCAAGTGAGTCTTCCGCCATCGATACAGGAAAGGATTCCGTGCGTCTTCAGCGTTCCTCGGCCGCAGATGACGACGGGGCCACAGCGCCAGGAGGATATTCGGGACTCTGGAACTGATCTTACCTCTAGACCTCGCGTGCATTCCGCGCCCCGCTCCTGCGTTTTTTTTGGCTAATCTCGAGATCAGTGGCACGCGTTGGTTGTGTTCCCTCCGCTTGACATGAAAGCAGACCCGCAGAGCGATAGAACAGTTGAGCGGGCGTCGGGTGGGCTGCGCGAGTCACTCGGTCTTGAACGGAACGTAGTGGCGATGTCGCTGGCGGTGTTTCTGCTTGGCGCCGGTGAACAGCTGTGGAAGAGTTTTCTACCGAAATACCTCGAGGTGCTCGGTGCGAGCACAGCGGTGATCGGCATGTTCGGAACCGCCAGCGACTTCCTCGACGGGGTTTATCAGTACCCCGGCGGGTGGCTTTCTGATCGCGTCGGGAGCCGCAACGCGTTAGTCTTGTTTGCAGCGTTGGCTGGAGCGGGCTACTTAATCTATGCATTCAGCCCGAGCTGGCCATTCATATTTGTCGGACTCCTGTTCGCGATGGCGTGGGCGAGCATGGCTTCACCGGCGATGTTCGCGATGATCGCGGAGCGTCTGCCCCGCGAGCGCCGCGCTATGGGCTTCACGGTTCAGGCGATTCTCAAACGCGTACCGGTAATGCTTTCGCCCGCGATCGGCGGTGTACTGATTGCGACCTTCGGCCTGGCGCGCGGAATGCGGGCGTCGCTCCTGATCACTGCAGCGCTGGCGTTGATCGCAATCATCGCACAACGCCGCTTGTACAATGTTCGTGTTGACGCTCAGAAGTTAACGTCGATCGATCTACGCTCTCAATTCCGTTCGCTTCATCAGGCGCTAAAGCGGCTGCTCATATCAGACATCTTCATCAGAACATGCGAAGGCATGGTTAACGTCTTCGTTGTGCTCTACGCTTCAAACGTGATCGGCGTGACTGCGGTGCAGTTCGGCACACTTATTGGGATCCAGACGGCAACATCGATCGCGGCTTACATTCCAGCGGCCCGGCTTGCGGATCGTTATGGCCGCAAGCCGTTCGTCGTTGCCACGTTCATTTGCTTCTCGGTTTTTCCACTTGCGATCGCCGTATCGCATAGCTTTAAGGCGCTCGTGATCGCGTTCGTAATCGGAGGACTAAGGGAGCTCGGCGAACCCGCTCGAAAAGCAATGATCGTCGACCTCGCCGATCAGACTCGCCGGGGGCGGACGGTCGGACTCTATTACCTAACCCGCAGCCTTTCAATCACGCCAGCTTCGGTAATAGGAGGTCTGCTGTGGAAAATCAATCCTGCGATTCCGTTCTTTGTCGCGTGCGCGATTGGGCTGACTGGAACTCTGATTTTCACACTTACTGTGGAACGCCGCTACGCTTCGTGATCCCGTTTGCTAACCGCTTAGCGGGCGTTCAGAGTACCGACTTTAGTAGGGCAGTGCCCGGTTATTCCAAGCCTTCGTTATTGTTACGCACTGCCCGAGTTAAGTCTCGTGCGCTGAACGCTCGCTTTCAGGCAATCGCTGGATAGGTGCGGGCGCGTAGCGTGGCGAGAAATGAGGAAAGCCGTGCATAATATTCCTGAGTATTAATGTCGATGCAGATTGCCGTCAGGAGTTGTCGATGACTACCGCCGTTTGTCCTCCCAGTCCGAAGCGAACGCCGTTTCTGGGACACCTGACGCAGTTTCGTCGAGATCCGCTAAAATTATTGACCGATTCAGCGCGCGAGCACGGAGACGTTGTTCACTTGAGGTTCGGACCTCAGGGCGTTTACCTTCTGAATCATCCGGATTACATCCGAGATGTGCTGGTGACCAACAGTCGCAACTTCGTAAAGAGTCGCGGGCTGGAGGTCGCCAAGAAGTTCCTGGGCGAAAGCCTGCTCACCAGCGAAGGTGAGTATCATCGACGCCAGAGACGTCTCGCACAGCCGGCGTTTCATCGACAACGTATCAATTCTTACGCCGATACAATGGTGGATTATGCAGAGCGAACCCTTAGTCGCTGGGAGTCCGGTGAAACTTTAGACATCTGGCATGAAATGATGAGGCTGACTCTGGGCATCGTCGGCAAGACGCTGTTTGACGCCGATGTTGAAGCCGAGGCCTCGGAGATCGGCAAAGCACTCACCAGTGTGATGCAGCTCTTCGACCGGATAACAAATCCCTTCGCCGGTTTGCTCGACAAGCTTCCGCTGCCCAGCAATGTTCGCTGGCTCAAAGCGAAACAGCGAATGGATTCGACAATCCACCGAATAATCGATGAGCATCGCGCTACAGGAATTGACCGCGGCGACCTTCTTTCTATGCTGTTGCTTGCTCAGGACGAGGAGGGTGATGGCGGCAGCATGACCAACGCGCAATTGCGCGACGAGGTGATGACCTTGTTCGTAGCCGGACACGAGACAACAGCAAACGCCCTCACCTGGACCTGGTATCTCCTCTCTCAACATCCCGACGTCGAGGCGAGGTTGCACGAAGAAATAGACTCTGTGTTAGCAGGCAAGCTCCCGACACCGGATGACGTCCCGAAACTGCGTTATACGGAGATGGTCTTCGCCGAGTCGATGAGGCTGTATCCTCCCGCCTGGACTCTCGGACGCCGCGTGCTGAGCGATTATCAAGTTGGCGACTACCTCTTGCCCGCAGGATCAATCGTTCTGATGAGTCCCTGGGTGATGCACCACGATGCGAGATACTTTCCCGAGCCCTTAAAATTCGATCCGGAGCGGTGGACTCAGGAGGCCCGCGAGTCACGTCCGAAGTTTTCGTACTTCCCATTCGGCGGCGGACCTCGTGTGTGCATAGGCGAGCAGTTCGCGTGGATGGAGGGCGTGCTGCTGATCGCGACGATTGCTCAGCGATGGAAGATGCGGCTGGTGCCCGGACACCGGGTGGAGACGAAGCCAATGGTTACACTGAGGCCCAGGTACGGGATGCGAATGAACCTGCGAGCATCGGGAGCAACGGGAAACCGATAAGCCAATAGAGCGTGGAGGAGACTATCATCACCGAACGGATTATGTTATAAGAGGCGCAGCCTTTTGGGGAATGTTGGAAGGTCTATAAGCGATGGATCTTCGCAAGAAAATTAATCTGCTGGAACGAAGCATTGTAACTGAACAGAGTGCTATACGATCTCAAAAGTTGCTGGCACTGTCGGTGGTCTTGACGAGCTTATTGGCCGCTGTACTCGTGCATATATTGGCGGGACCTTCTATATCCGAGAATAGCAAATGGATTCTATCTCTAGCCGGAACCCTAATCTCGGGGACCGCCGGATTCCCTATGAAGGACTTGTATAGCAAGCGAAACAAGATCGCTGCGCTTAGCTATTTGCGAGACGAGTACGAAACATTGCAACTTAGTCTAACACCGGCTGAGTCTCGACAGCTCGACGACCTTGAAAGAAAATTCTCGACCTTTTTTGAAAAGAACTTTTGAGGATTGGACATATGATGCCCGAGGATGAGCTTCGTTTGGACAGGTTCTTGAAGGGCGTCGAGAAGAGCACACGGTCAGCCAGGCTAATAAGCATCACTCTCACAATCATACCGGTCTTAATCGGGGTCTTATTCTTATTCATTACTCTCAAACAAGTAAAACAAGCGCAGACAGAATTGTCAGAGACTGATAGGAAACTTCAGCAGAAAAGGCTCGAGGTTGACGAAAAAGATCGAGAGATTGCCGAGAGAGAGAAGAGCCTCGATGTATTGAACAAGACAGTGCAGGAGGTCCCGCAGCGAACATTCCAGGAGGCCATTAACAAAACCCAGCGCAATCTCAGTTTCGTTGAGGCAGTTCCCGCCGCAAATGAATATATCCATAAGATCGACTTAACTCCGATCTCTCCAAAGGAACTCAAGGTAAATGTGCACCACAGCTATGATGGAAAAGAAGGCGTCGGCACCGTCATTATGATAGCTAGCGCATTACAAGCGAATGGATTGCAGGTTCCGGGCACCAGTTATGGTGCAGCAGTGGTTAAGCCTGTCGCTAACCCCGACCAGGGTATGGTAACCGTAAGCATTGAAAAGACCCAAAACGATGAAGCCTATACCAGCTCGAAAATAAGGGTCTGCCTCCAAGTTGCGGGCGGAAAAACAATCGCCTGCAAGGGGATGGACTACCGAATGGAATGGAAATGAGTATTCGGGGAACTGGCTTGATTTGAAACTTAGTTGAAGATGCCGTCGAGGTAAGCCTCAGGCGAGAACTCGATCAGATCATTCATCTGTTCACCGACGCCGACGTACCGAATCGGAATCCCAAGCTCTTTAGCGATCGCGATCACAATGCCGCCTTTTGCAGTGCCGTCTAGTTTAGTCAAGACGAGTCCGGTAACCGGAACCGCCCTTGTAAACTGGCGCGCCTGCTCCAACCCGTTTTGTCCGGTGACCGCGTCCATGATCAGCAGCACCTCGTGCGGCGCGCTTTCCACTTCCCGGCTCGCTATTCGCCGCATCTTCTCGAGCTCTTGCATCAAGTTCGTCTTCGTGTGAAGCCGGCCGGCGGTGTCGATTATCAACACATCTGCGTTGCGAGCCTTCGCGGCTTGAATTGAATCGAACAACACCGCGGAAGGATCGGTGCCGGGCTTCTGTTGAATCAGCGGCACTCCCGATCGCTCGGCCCATATCGCCAGTTGGTCGTTGGCCGCGGCACGAAAAGTGTCCGCGGCACAGATCAACACTTCGTTTCCTTCGCTCTTGATCCGGTGCGCGAGCTTCCCAATTGTCGTTGTCTTTCCAACGCCGTTTACGCCGACGACCATGATAATGTAAGGCCGGATCTCGAGAGGGACTTCGATCTCGGAGGCCACGGTTCCCTGCTCGCGATTTCTTTCCGCCGTATCGAGGATTTCTCTAAGCTCGGATTTGATCAGCCGCTTCAACTCATCAACATCGTTGAGCTGTTTGCGACTGATTTGTTGACGGGCCTTCTCGATTATCTCCATCGCGGTAGCCACGCCAATATCGGCGCCGATCAATGCCTCCTCCAACTCATCAAGCACCGCGGCGTCGATTTCACGACGGCTGCCTATCACCGTGTCGATTCGATCGGCGAGGTTCTCGCGGGTTGCGGCAACTGCCGTTGCGAACTTCTCCAGGAATTCCGGCTCGGGGCCTTCATCGCGACGCGCGGCTATTGCTTCTTCTTCGGCGGTCGCTGCCCGGTTCAGGCCCAGAGAGATGAATTCAGGTTCCTTCTTTCGCTTCCAAAACGCCATAATTTTTGCGCTTAATATCCGCTAGTGCGTCGCACTATGAAAATGGGTGCGGGATAAAGTTGCAGCAGGTTGGAGGTTGTCGCTCACCGCATGTCGTTTGCCGGCAGTCGCTTTGAGGATGTCGCATAAGAACGCTGGAGGGCAACCGCGCGGCCGTGTGATTCACTAACTTTGAACCTGTTTGAAAACAGGTGGGTGACCCGGACTCTGGCATTTGACATCCCCGATCACTGTGGGGCATCGCGCCTGCCAGAGCATTAAGGCCCCCGTCGCGTTAGCGTTGGTAAAAAATTAGCGAGTCAAACACTAACCTTGCAGAAACCCTCAGCCTGAGAGGATATTACACAAGCATCCTGACGAGGTCAAGAAATCCAGGTCCGAAGCATCGCGACAGCCTGAAATCGCTGGTTGTTGTCTGTTGTGCTGACTCGCAACGAATCTCTATTAGCGACACCTTGTTTCGGTTTTTCTTCCATTGCGGCTTGATTAAATTCGTCGATCGGAATAGGATTCGGCTCTCTTCACCAGTACAAAAGGAAGCAGTCAATGCCGAGCCCATGCGTAATCTACGAAGCATCTGAATTCAGCACGATTGCATGCCTACAGAGCCGAATTCGATATCATCAACAGCATTTCTTAGCACCAGAGGAGAAGCGGTTTTCCTGGTGAACGAAGTAACTTCAGCAGTCTCTTCGATCAAACGTCGCGAGACGTCTTGCTTTTGATCTAACAGAGTAAAAGCGCAGTCTTATTAGTGCTCAATCAACGGCCAGATGCTGCTCAGAGCATCTCAACCCGGCATCAGCGATACTCCGATGCCCTCAGGAGTCCCAATGAATAATCAACCTAGAATACTTCTGTTTGCTTTGCTCCTGTTCTTTGCGTTCGGTGCTTGGCTCCTTCCAAGCGAGGCTCAGCGCAGCGGTCCTTCCCGTGAAGGCGGTGCTCCTAAGCCCGCGGCCGGAAAAGCTATCGCGCCGAAACGCGCCCTTACGGCGCAGTCTAAAATCACGTCACCAGGTGTTTCAACATCGGCCCCTGACTCCGTTCAGGCGAGCAGTTTCGGGGAGTCAGCTCCTGTGAGCAGAGTCGCGGCCGGGCCGGGCGCAGTAGAATCCGATCGAGAAGACGAGAATGAAGCGGCGGAAAACAGAGCGGTTCATCAGGTGACCGCAGCCGCAGCCGCCCGGTCCCAGAGAATGTCGCCGAGCGATGCCATGAAGCGGGATGGAGCAATGCAAACAATGGCTCCGACGCTTAACATACCCAGCCCGATCGTGACATTCGAGGGGTTGGGTCGCACCGAGAATATCGCCGCCGGCTTTGGTAACTTATCACCCCCCGATACGAATGGAGATGTTGGTCCCAATCATTATGTCCAGCAGACCAATCTTCTCGTGCGAGTCTGGAATAAGGCCGGCGCACCACTGACCGCTCCCTTCAGGTTGAGCAGTCTGTGGGCGGTTGCAAACGGCGGACCCGGAGGGCAATGCGCCGCATCCGACGCCGGCGATCCTGTAGTTCTCTATGACCCGCTGGCCGATCGCTGGATGCTCAGCCAGTTTGCGTTCACCAGCCTAAGCACTCCGCCGTATCACGAGTGCATCGCGATTTCGAAGAATAGCGATCCCACCGGTGCGTATTACCTCTACGATTTCGTAACCGGGGGAACGACAGGCGCGAACGAGTTTCCGGATTATCCCCACCTGGGAGTCTGGCCTGACGGTTACTACATGATGGTCCACCAGTTTACGCTTGGTGGTCCGTTCAATGGCACCGGCGCGTATTCTTTCAATCGCGCCAAGATGTTGGTCGGAGATCCAACTGCCAACTACATCTATTTCAATCTCAATCTGGCCAGCCATCCGGAAGGAATCGGCGGCGGATTGTTCGGGGATCTGGACGGGCTCAACCCGCCGCCCGCCGGCGCGCCGGACATATTCGCCTACCTGACGGCTACAGATTTTGGCGACCCGGCAAATGGCATCCGGCTCTTTAATTTCCACTCCGACTTTGCGGTGCCTGCCAACTCGACCTTCACCGAGCGGCCAGAGAGTACCTACGCCGCGCCGGTACCGGTTGCCGCCTTCAGTCTGGTAAACCCATCCGGCAGAAGAGACGTTCCACAACCGGCGCCGGCCGCTGGAGTTACCACGGCGCTGGATTCAATCACTGATCGATTCATGCACCGACTGCAATACCGGAACCGCGGAGGCGGCGTTGAGACCCTGGTACTTAACCACACTGTCGGAGCACCAGGCTCGACCGTCTTCGGCACATTTCGCGCGGCGCCGCGTTACTACGAGCTGCGCAACAGCGGCGCCGGCTATTCAGTCAATGAGCAAGCCACTTTCGCTCCGGCTGATGGCGTAAGCCGTTGGATGGCAAGCGCGGCCGAGGATAATCAGGGCAATCTTTCCCTGGGGTACAGCGTTTCGAGCGGGGCGGCAGGCGGTAACGTTTTCCCCGGTATCCGTTACGCGGGCCGGCTCGCTACTGATCCACCAGGCGGCTTGTTCCAGGGTGAAGGGACGCTAATTAACGGCACAGGCGTGCAAACGAGCACCGGCAACCGATGGGGAGACTACAGCGCTCTGACGGTTGATCCGAGTGACGACTGCACATTCTGGTACACGCAGGAGTACTACACTGCCGCAGGGCAGGCAGCAAGCACAGTCGGTTGGCAGACTCGAATTGGAAGCTTCAAATTCGCGCAATGCACTGCCCCTGCAATGGGCACGCTTTCAGGAACGATTACTTTTTGCGAGACGGGCGCTCCGGTTGCGGGCGCGATCGTGCAATTGTCTGATGGGCACTCGGGGACGACGCTGGCGGACGGTACCTACTCGATAAAGGTTTCACCCGGAAGCTACACAGTTCAAGTTTCCGCGGGCCGCCAGAACTGTCTGACCAGCAACTCCGCTGGCGTGTCGATAACCAATGGCGGGACCACGACCTACAGCACGTGCCTCAACGGAACTCCGAAACCGACCATAACCTCAATGGTTATTTCGGGAGGTAACGGCGATGGTGTGATTAACTTCAACGAGTGCAACATGCTGGACATCAACCTGACCAACATGGGATGCGCCGGGGCGACAGGTGTTTCCGCAGTGCTGTCCAGCACCACGCCGGGCGTCACCGTGGAACAGCCAAACTCACCATACGCGAATCTGCCGATTGGTGCCAATGCTACCAATATGGTTCCGTTTAAGTTCAGCACTTCGCCGTCCTTTGTATGCGGCACGGTAATCAACTTCACGTTGACCGTAACGACAAATCAGGGCGTGTTCGCGCTCACCTTCAGCAAGCCCACGTGTAACAGTCCAGCGGTTAATCTCTCGGGAAGCATCGGCGCGGGTGACCCGACACAGACGGGACGCTTAAATCGCAGCGGTATTGGTCGGACCTGTGCGGCCCCGGGACCAATCCCACCGCTGGTTGACTCGGTGGCGCGCCGCTACGACGCCTATACGTTCACAAATTCAAGCAATGCCACAGCCTGCGTTACCGTGAGCGCGACGTCCGGTTGCGGCACTAACCTTTTCTACGTCGCCTATCTTGGTAGCTTCAATCCGGCAAACATTCAAATGAACTACCTCGCCGACCCGGGTGCCAGTTTTGCCGGCACGGCAACGTGGTCGTTCAATGTCCCGGCCGGACAGTCCTTCGTGCTCGTTTTCCACGAAGTTGCTACCACCGGCTGCGCCAGCTACACGGCCACAGTATCCGGCTTGCTTTCCGGGGCTGATGGCGGAGGAGTTTGCGTACCGTGCTCGATCACGTGCCCGAGCAACATCACTCAGCCGAACGATCCGAACCAGTGCGGCGCGGTCGTCAGCTATCCAGCTCCCTCGGTCGTCGGTTCTTGCGGCCTCGTCAGCTGCTCACCGGCTTCGGGTTCGTTCTTCCCAGTCGGAACCACCACCGTAAGCTGCACTACGACGCAGGGATCGAGTTGCTCGTTTAGCATAACAGTAAACGACACTCAAGCTCCCGTTGTCACGTGCAACATCTCGACCACAACGTTGTGGCCGGCTAACCATGACCTGATCAACGTCGGATTGTCCGCATCGGCAACCGACAACTGTCCCGGGACAGTCATCTCCGTCGCAGTTTTTGGAGACGAGGACGACTTGGAAGACACCGGAGACGGTACCTTCTCGCCTGATGCTAAGGATATCGCGCCGGGCACATTGCGGCTGCGCGCAGAACGCAAGGGGGACGCTGATGGACGTGTCTATCTCGTCATAGTCACCGCCACGGATGCCGCCGGCAACGTATCACGATGCTGTCGGACGGTAACCGTTGCGCACGATCAGACGAAGGCATCAAAGGCAAGCGTCGAAGCGCAGGCAGCTGCGGCACGGACTTACTGTGAACAACATGGAACCGCACCTCCGGGATACTTCGTCATCGGAGACGGTCCAGTTGTGGGTCCGATTCAATAGATGTGAATCTGTGCTCGAGGACGGCAATGCCTGCCGGCATTCAGGTCTGAAATAGATGAAGGGAGGGCCACTTTCTGTGGCCTTCCCTTTTTTCTTTGAGTCGAAAGAGCCTGCGGTCGCGATGCCCCACTCGACCATCCGTCACTCGATCAGCGTCATGACAGCGGTGGTTCAGATGGCGCCTGAGCGCGAGATTAGGGCCTTTGGGCTCACAACAGGCCCTACTCGCTCACCACGGCATCTTCAATCTAACTATGTCTTTCATCTGAACAAGGTGGTTCATGTCGTTGCCTTTGATCTGGCGAACCACCAGTTGTTCTATAGACATTGGACCGTCGGTCTCGTGAGTGCCCGCGCGCGACCAGTATTCGGGTGGAGTGGCCTGGAGTGTGTTGACCGTTTCACGTCTGAGCCATTTGAATTCTTCCAGCGCGGCTTTCGTGTCTTGATTTATGTAGTCACCCTCAAGCGCCATTCGGTCCTGATCGACGTTTGGCAAAAAAGGATTGTCTTCCGTCAGCATTCGCCGATAGCGCGCAAGATACGCCAGTCGTTCCATGTCGCGAAGATGGCACATAATTTCCTTTATCGACCACTTGTCTGGAATCGGGCGCCACTTCAACGTCTCCTGATCGAGTTCCTCAAGCAAATCATCAAGCTCGTTAGGAAGCGACTGGAGATTCGCGAGCAATCTGTCTTTGTCTCTTTGTTCCATCCCTGTCTCCTGATCCCCTATCGACGGTGTTCTTGTTGAGTGAGACTATACAATCAAGGCGAACTTCCCTGCAAAAGCCATCGCAAAGATGATAAATTAACAAACGAGAAATTGAATGGAGATTGACGAATGAAGTTTTCTACTGAGGCAATACACGCTGGGCAGGAACCGGATTCCGCGACCGGAGCGGTTACTGTGCCGATATATCAGACCTCCACTTATGCCCAGGAAGGACTGGGCAGGCATAAGGGTTTCGAGTACGCGCGAACGCAGAACCCGACTCGAATGGCACTCGAGCGTAATCTGGCGGCTCTCGAAAACGGAAGGGCCTGCTTCGCTTTCGCGTCGGGAATGGCCGCTACAAATGCGGTGATGACTCTGCTCAAATCCGGCGATCATATCATCGTAAGCGATAATACCTACGGCGGAACATTCCGGTTGTTCGATAAGGTGCTTCGGAACTTCGGCCTTGAATTCAGCTACGTTGATGCCCGCGAGCCTCACAACGTGGAAGAAGCAGCCAGGGCAGAAACTCGAATGGTATTTATCGAGACTCCAACTAACCCGGTTATGTCTCTGGTAGACATTCGCGCTGTGTCAGAGATCACAAAACGCCGCGGAATTCGACTTGTCGTTGATAATACTTTCATGAGCCCGTTCTTTCAGCGGCCGCTCGAGCTGGGAGCGGACATAGTCGTTCATTCAACCACCAAGTATCTGAACGGTCACAGCGACAGCGTTGGCGGGGCGGTAATTCTCAACGACGAAGAAGACATTCACGCGATGGCGTTTATTCAGAACGCCGCCGGAGCGATTCTCTCGCCAATGGATTCGTGGCTGGTTATGCGCGGTACTAAGACGCTCGCGGTTCGAATGCGGCAGCACGACGAGAACGGCCGGGTGGTCGCCCAGTTCCTCGCCGAGCATCCGAAGATCCAGAATGTCTATTATCCGGGGCTGAAGTCTCATTCACAGTATGAACTCGCTCGGCGGCAAATGTCGGGCTTCGGTGGGATGATCGCGTTTGAAACCGGCTCGCTTGAGAATGCAAAGCAGGTGCTTGAATCAGTGCGTCTCTGCACACTTGGCGAATCGCTCGGCGGAGTGGAGACGCTGATCTCTCACCCGGCGACTATGACTCACGCTTCGGTTCCTGAACCCGAGCGTATTCGTCTAGGAATCACAGACGGTCTCGTCAGAGTCTCGGTTGGAATCGAAGACGTCGAGGACATCATCGCAGACCTGGATCAGGCGCTGAGCAAGATTGGGACTTAGATCGCAGGCAAGGGACGGTCCCTCTGTGGCCTCCCCGGAGTTGTATCCTTTGTCTCTCATGAGACTCTGGGGCGGCCACGGTGGGCCGCCCCACATGCCATTGAATAGCGCTACGAATCGGAAGAACCAACCAACGATCATGCGATCATCGAAGATCCTGCTTTACCTCCTCGCCCTTTTCGGCGTGTGCTCCGTAGCCCAGAACGTTTCTTCACAGATTCCCGCCCAGCCATCCCAGAAGCCCAAACGCATTGTGATTGCTGCAAGCACCTTGCTCGATGGCAAGGGCCGCGTGCTGCACAATACTCGCATCGTTATCGAAGGCCCAAGGATCATCGCGCTCTACACAAACAAAGACGCGTCGAAGGCTGGCTCAATCGACTACGACCTGCGCGGCCTGACGGTGCTGCCGGGCTGGATCGACGCACATGTTCACATAACTTCGAGCTTCGGCAAGGATGGGAAATTTGGCGGAGAAGCTACATCAGAGGAGGCCGCGTATCAAGCAGCCTCCAATGCATGGGTGACGCTGATGGCGGGCTTCACCACAGTGCAAAGCGTAGGCGACCCCACTGACGTTCCGCTGCGCGATGCGATTGCGAAAGGCACCCTCCCCGGCCCGCGTATCCTGACATCCGTCGATTGGCTCATGGGACGTGGCGAGAAGACTGGCACACCCGACGAAATTCGAACGTTCGTTCGGAAACAGAAGCAGGCAGGCGCGGACTTGATCAAAATCCGAGCGTCGGGCGGCATGCGTGAAGGCAAGATGACGCTTTCACCCGATCAGTTGAACGCCGCCTGTGATGAAGCAAAGAAGCAAGGGCTGCGAACGCTCGTGCATGCCTTCAGAGACGCGGTCCCTGCCGCGAGTCTTGCGGGGTGCACGCAAATCGAGCACGGTCTGGGGGCAACAGACGACGATCTGAAATTGATGGCCGACAGAGGCACTTACTTTGATCCGCAAGCCGGATTACTCCTCGAGAATTACATCCTTAACAAAGACAAGTATGTCGGCACACCCTACTTCCCAGCGACCAAAGAGGGGTTTGCAGTGTTTGAGCAAATCCTGCCGCTGGAGCACGAGCTTATGCGGCGTGCCGCGAAGACTCCCGGGTTAAAAACAGTTTTTGGCACGGATGCCCTGGCGGGTGCGCATGGGCACAATGCGGAAGAGTTTGTTGACCGCGTGCGTGACTGCGGAGTGGACCCAATGGCAGCAATGATCTCAGCCAACTCCCTAGGGGCGGAAGCGCTTGGCATGGGCGATCGGATCGGCTCGATCGCGCCCGGCTTCGAGGCAGATATCATTGCGCTCGATGGGGATCCATTGAAAGACATCGCAGCCGTTCGGCGAGTAGCATTCGTTATGAAGGGCGGCGTTGTTTACAAAAACCAGCCTACGCATCCAGCGCTGAGTCAACCACCGCGAAAGTAACCGCGCGCCAGGAAACGGTGATCAGTTTCTGATCCTCACTCTTCCGGTAGCTCCTCTTGAGCCATTTACAACAGACTTCTGACAGTCTCTTACGTTGCGATGAAGTAAGAAATCCATCATAATCACCGCGATTCAACACGCTGCGATATCAATGGAAGACACTCGGTTTAGACGCGCTGCTTGAGTTCCTTCGGCAAGCTGGTCTCTAATTGAAATATGGCGGAAGACGTCCCATTCAAAATCTCACTGTACGCGAAGAGTGATGTGGGGGTAGTCCGGCCCGGCAATGAAGATCACTTTCTGGTCTTGAATCTGTCGACCGCCGAGACGTGGAAACCGGGAAGCGAAGGTGGCGGCATCCCGGAAAAGCTAACCAACTTCAACCAGAGTCACTATGGATCACTCGCCGCTGTTACCGATGGGATGGGTGGAGCGTTGGCAGGCGAAGTTGCGAGCAGGCTGGCCGTCGAGTGCGTGCGCGATCGCATGCTGGAACTACAGGCCAGTCCGGCGTATTCCAAGTTACCTTTCCACGAACGTCTGCGCTTGTCGATCGAGCTCGCAAACCTGTACATCTACCAGATGAGCGTGAAACGCGCCGAGTACTCGGGGATGGGTGCGACTTTCACTGCAGTCGGATTGTTTGGTACCACAGCTTACTTTGGGCAAGTCGGTGACAGCCGCGCTTACATGATTCGAGACGAACTTATTCAGCAGATCACCCGTGATCAATCATTGGTCGGACAATTGGTCGAAGCCGGACACATAACCAAGGAAGAGGCCGAGCACCACACCTATCGAAACGTGATCCTGCAGGCGTTGGGCGCGTCGCCGGGAGTCAACGTGGTTGTTGACCGTCTTGGCCTCCGTGACAATGACACATTGCTGCTGTGCAGCGACGGCCTGTCAAATAAAGTGCGAATGGAGGAGATGAAGGCGACCGTAGATCGGGCTGATTCGCTGAAGGAAGCATGCGAGGGACTAATCGCCCTGGCCAATCACCGCGGAGGTGAAGACAATATCACGGTTTTGATTGCGCAAGTGAGCGGCGGACGACTCAGCTCGACCGCGGCGCCAGATGAGAACTCAACTGCTCCGCTGACGACGAATTCAGGTCGTGACACCCTGGAAGAAAGATTTGGCGCTGAGACGATTCCTCGAGATCCGGATCTGCCTGACCACATCGATCACGATTTGGTGGACGACGAGGAGGCAACTATTCCACCGGAAGATCCAACAATCCCACCTGATTCGGTCGAGACTTGAGTAGCCCAACGATACGCGTTGATCCTCGATAGAGTTTCCACGATGGACAAGAACCAGCTCCACGAAACGCTTGAGCAACTACACGGTGAGCTTCAGCAGATTGAATGTGTCGACGAGGCAGACCGTCAGACTCTTGAGCAACTGATGGCCGACATAGAGAAGCTGACGCGGTCGCGGGAGACTGCGCACGAAAGCGCGTATGAACGCCTCGCCGAAGGGTTGAGAGAAGGTATCGAGCGGTTCGAAGCTTCACATCCCACAGCGACTATGCTCATGGGACAAGTAGCCGACGCCCTCGCGAAGATTGGTATCTAAGAGCAACTCCGTCAACCGGTGCCTATTTGCCAACTGCCGATTGAGAAGCTCCGTAGTACACTCGCTTATAAGACAACACCACCGGGCTGTTCGTCTGAGCCTTCACCGTGGGCCCGCCCGTCGGGCCGCCGGTGTCAACCACGTAGCCCGGATAGAACGGCGGTGATTGTCCGTTGTCATAACGCGGGTCCCATTTGCCTTTGTACATATAGCCGTGGAATTGTCCGTCGTATACTCCGAGATTGTCATAGTTCGACGACTGCTCGCCACCGACTAGATTGAAGTTTCCTCGAAACGGCTTGCCGTAAAAATTCAGCACATCCGATCTTACTCGCCCGCCAACCGGCTGACCGTTCGAACCAAGATATGGGTTTCCATTTGAGTCCCTTAACTCGAACGCCGCGATTGAAGCATTCACAGTCAGATTATCCGGCGCGCGACCGTCGCTCGGGATGTTGATGTTTCCGCCCGATGCGAAGACTCCGAGCACATTGATGGCGTCCGGGTTTATCGGATTACCGGCCGCATCCACCACCGGCGTTTCGTAAGTCAGATCTCCAGTCAGCGTGATGTTCCCACCCTGCACCGGATGCCGCGCGTCACCGGTAGCGAAGCCGCCCGCTGTGACCGTCATGGCAAAATCAGAATCTATAGCAGGTATCGATTGGCCGCCGGCGTCTCGACCCGGCCCGTGAAACGCAGCTACGTCGCCCCGAACATAAAGCGACGCCGCCGAACGATTGCCCTTCTGCACAATAGAGCGATCTTTCGGAACTCCTCTGAGAGTATGAGTCCCGTCACCGGCATCAACGGTAGTCGTGCCGGCATCCATATCAATTACAATCGTCGTAGTTTGTTTTCCTTGTGTGATCTTAATGACCTGGCGATTCCCTGACGGATCAGCAGTCAATTGCAAATCATCGACGTTGCCCATTACATAAATTCCACTGCCTGAAAAAGCCTCACCGTCGGAGGGAAGATACACGCCCTGCGCAAGAGTCGGCGTCGTCGAGCCGGGGTCCTTCGGATCGGCAAGCGGCGTATTCAAGTCGGTGACAAGCCTAAGCCCGGTGTGCAGCTCTCCATCGGTTGGCGGGCCGGCCGATAGCTGATAACCACCGTCAAGCACCGCCCGGGCTTGATCAAAGGCATTACCGGTGGGAGGGATCGGAGCCACTCCGCGATCGAAGCCCGCAAGAAACTTCGGAGCGACGAGAACCCCGCCAACTATGTCCGAGTCGGCATTGATTGGCGGCGGCGGAATTCCCGCTCCGTAGCGATAGTAGCTGGCATATTGGTCGGATTGTGTTACGTGACCGCGAAAGGTCGGCGCGTCCGAACCGTCGGCCACGGTCCAGAATCCGAAGCGCTGATTCGTATGCACGCGGCCCGCGAACCTGTCGCCCGGTCCAAGCCCTTGATAAATGAACGGACCTTGCGGATTGTACGGATCAAAGCGATCCAGAAATAGTGCGAACTCGGCGAAGCTGCCGACACGAAGCCCGCCGCCGTTGCCGCTCACGAGCAGCTTGAAGTTGATCACCCCCTGCTCAACCAGCGTTACTGCGCCGTTAAGCCCGGAGATTCCTTCCCCGACGGAGTCCAACTCATAGGTGACGGCGTAAGGCTCAACCTGTCCGAATTGCGGATAGAGCGGGTTAATCAACTTGACTCGGCTGGCAGCGTGAGCAGGATCGTTGTCGCCGGCAGGATAGGGAACCTGCAGATCGGTGATCTTGACCTTCGTCTTGTACTGAGCGTTGTTCGGGAAGTATTCCGTTGTGTTGAACGCCTGTTCGGCGGCTTTGATGAAATCGTTCGGATTGAGGGTCGCTTGACCGGGATTGATGCGCGGTGGATCCGGAAGCGAAGCCATCACGAACTTGTCGTTGCGCAACAGGCGATGAAGATTGTTCACGCCGGCTTCCGCCGCATAGAAGCCGCTGGTGAGGTTCTTGAAGTTCGAAGTGATCGATTTGTCAGACAACGAGGTAAAGGTCACTGCGAGCGCAAGCATCAGCATCAACGACATGATCAGCATCACGCCGATCAACGCCATGCCCTGTTCGCCGTCACCGGACAATTGCTCGTTGGAATACTTCTGTCTGGTCTGCATCATCGCCTCCAATCTAACCGCCTCGTTCGCGAGTGCCTTGCTGCTATGGTCTCTGATTCAAGCGTTCGCCCAGTCGCGGCATCTTACCGATCCTTCTCGTCTCGTGCTTGTAGCCGCCATTACCAAATGCACCCGGGTCCGCATCTGCGCCTGATCCGGTACCGCCGCCGTTTCCTCCACCGTAGCTGCCAGGGTATCCGCCCGGGTCGTCGCCTGAACCGTTACCGCCTCCGGCGTTGCCTCCATCTCCGGGAACGCCTGGCGAGCTTGTTCCGCCATCTCCGGGCGCCGAGCCAAATGAGCCTCCTGAAATCAGGCGCGGCCGGATTACGCTAGCCAGTGTGACCAGTCGTTCAGCTTGCTGATCGCCCTTAATCTCAGTGCGCGCAGTCATCGTGACCTCAAGCGCAATTGTCTTGTACTCCCGCAAAATGTTTTGCTGTTTAACCCACCGGCCTTCAACATCGCCGTCTCTAACTTCGAGATAGCGAAGCTGAAAGGCAACAACGTTTCGCGCAATAGTGATCGGCGTGCCGTCGTTGACCTCCAGTTGGAATGTCGGATGCTCGCGGTCTGTCTTGCGATCGACGAAATAGCGCTTAATTATCGCCGGCCGCATCGTGAATGATCCCCCTTCGTAAGTCGCGCCAAAAGGAACCTCGGGTTGAACACCCTTTGGCTCGACAGGCTCGAAGGTTAATCCGATCGCCCCCTCAGCGGTTAGCTTCGCGCTCTTGACTTTGATGAAATCAAACTGAAAGGACCCGTCTTGCAGCGATCCGCTGACGATAAACTCCTCGTCGGGTGTCAAAGAGTTGATGACGGTTTGCTGATCAACGCGAGAAGCGCCGTTAGGCAGTACATCGACGTAGCGATCTCCCACCGAAAAGTTCCTTGGCGAGGCAGCGATTAGCGGCAGCGCGGCCCCCGGCACTTTTGATTCGGTGTCCGAAGAAACAATAGTAACTTCGTCGGTCTTCCCTTCAGGCCCGTCGTAAGAGTAGATTGACCGAAATCTCTGACCCAGCCCCAAAGAGTTTTCCTTGGACTCCTGAATGTCGCGTGTCATGAAATCCATCAGCAGACGCGCGTTCTGGTCCATCTCGGACACGCCCTGCTCGGTCCGAAAAATCGTCTGGCTCTTGGCGAGCAGAGCAACAACCGAGCCTATGATCAAGGTAAACACCGCCATCGCGATCAGCATTTCCGCGAGCGTGAATCCAGCTTCCCGTTGTTCACTGGGCCGCCTGGCTTGAATCGCTCGCAAAGAGGCGATTTCGCTTTCCAGGTCTGCGACCTCCAAAGGCGTTCCGGATTTCCTGTTCATAGAGTGATCCTCTTTAACGTCTCCCGTCCGCTTACTGATTGGTCATCACGGTATAGAGATCGACAAGCTCTGGGGCCTTGCCGGCTGGTGGATTCTCACTCTTTACCCGAACTGCTACGGTTAATCTTCGGTCAGCTGGATTCGTTTCGCTGCTCGACATGATCACCCAGCGCCGCGAATAGCTGACTCGATCGCCAAATGGGTTCCCTGCCTTCACGGAACCATCCGGCCGGCGAGTCTCCGCAGTACCGTCCGCTCGTACGACTGTCACCGTGCCTTCCGGTTCGACATCATCGCGCCCTGCCAGAACGATCTTGTCGTAATAGTATGAGCCGTCAGCGGCCGAGGCATCGTACTCGAGGCTGCCGACTATATAAGCGTCGTCGGCCCCGTGAGCACCCGGGTTCGCGGTCATCCTCGCCGGATCCACCAACCGCTGAAATGAAACAGCGCCAAGCGCCTCGAGCTTGTCTTGAGCGAATATGGTTGCGGTCGTGAAGTTCCGAGAGCTGGCATTAGTCTTCATCGCAAGAGTGAACATGCCTGCGATACTTACCAGTCCAACAACAGTAACCAGCATCGCAATGACTGCTTCAATCATCGTGAAGCCCGCCGCCTTGTGAGCACATGCAGTTTGTATTTGATCTGTTGATTTCATTTTCGACTCTGTCCTTCCAATCAGGTGCGATCTCGTTGCGGTCCGGAAACGGTTACTTGTCCGGTCGGCGATACGACGACGAACAAGTAGTAGCCGTCCGCTCCATTGATTCGAATGCTCGGAGCGATTCTGGGCATTGGCGCGATTACGCCGCGGCCATCGAAGGCGATTTGCCTGGGAGCATCAGAGTCGACGGTCACCCCTTCGGGCAGGTGCGTAGCGCCCCGGTTCTGTGCCGGCAGTTTTCCCTCGGGGTCGTATTGCTCAACATCCACGTGTTGAGGCTCATTGAATGCGACGCCGGCAAGCGTGTTGTTGGAAGTTGCCAGATACCTTGCGCGCTGAAGAGCGGTCGCCACGTCCCGACCGCCTACGCCGAGCCGGTACATTCGCATGTAAGCCACGATCTGAGGCACAACAAATGCGGCGACGATCGAAAGGATCATCAAGACCACAGCAATCTCTATGAGCGAGAAACCCCGCTGTGCACGCATCGTTCCTGAGTCCGGGATGAGCTTTGGTCGAAACATATAGTTACAATTTATGGCAGCAGCGTATTACACTTCCCGGTACTTTCGAACAGGCGACGCCGTTCGAGTCAGCCCGAGAGTGCGCTACTTCTGTTGAGAGGGCGGAATATCGCAGGGACCGGTGGGGGACCATTGAGAAGTACAGACCGAAGCCGGGCGTTAAACAGGCAATCAGTATTCCGTGATCGAATCGGTTAGGCTCGCCGGCAAGCCCGATTGTCGAGATGCTAGTCGCATTCCTCCCTTTCTAGTAGACTGATTTCGGATCTCCCTCATCCACACTCGAGGTCCCAATCGTGACGAGTATCGGCGAAAAGGAACACGTCTCAACTGACAATCTCGACTTGATGCTCGCGGTGCTTCCGCAGCCAATTCGCGAAGCGCTCGCCCGCGTGGGCAACCCTGTCGGAATTGTCAGCATGGACTCGCTGATAGAAGTCGTGCTCGACCTCGGCCGTCAACCGGAAGCACGCTATATATCAGGCGCTCTTTATCTTGATGATTCGCTTGTGACTCGCGAAGACCTTCAGCACGTCGCGAGCCGGGTTGGTCAGTTCACTCGCGACAATCGCGCTGGAATCGAGCGCACGCTTCATCGAATTTCCGCGATGCGAAATCGCCTCGGCGAGATCGTCGGTCTCACATGTCGGGTTGGCCGCGCGATCTACGGTACTGTCGACATTATTCGCGACATCGTCGAATCCGGCAAAAGCATATTACTGATGGGCAAGCCCGGAGTCGGCAAAACCACTCTCCTGCGAGAAGCCGCAAGAGTTCTGGCCGACGATCTCGAGAAGCGAGTCATAGTAGTCGACACGTCGAACGAAATCGCCGGCGACGGCGATGTTCCGCATCCGGGAATTGGGCGAGCCCGACGAATGCAGGTCCCCGAACCTGATCACCAACACGCAGTGATGATCGAGGCGGTTGAGAATCATATGCCCGAGGTGATCGTCATCGACGAGATTGGAACTTCACAAGAAGCTCTTGCGGCTCGCACGATCGCCGAGCGAGGCGTCCAACTGATCGCTACCGTGCATGGGAATACTCTCGAGAACCTGATGATCAATCCAACGTTGTCTGATCTGGTTGGCGGAATTCAGCCGGTGACTCTCTCCGATGAGGAGGCGCGGCGGCGAGGCACTCAGAAGACTGTGCTCGAGCGAAAAGCGCCGCCGACGTTCGATGTTTTGATAGAGATTCAAGACAAAGACCGCCTTGCGATTCATCGCGATGTGGCCGAAGCGGTCGACCTCATGCTTCGAGGCTTCCTGCCCGGGACCGAAATACGCGAACGCGTTGCGGGCGGCGAAGTCGCGATTACACAGCCGCTGGTTAAGGAGCCAGCACAGTCTACATCGGACCGCAAAGGCGGCGCTTTGCGTCAGCACGAGACCGAGCCGCGTGCGGGGAAAGGCAACGCTGTGCGCATATACCCTTACGCGATAAATCGCGAGCGGCTTGAACGCGCAATTTCCGAACTGCGAGTGCCGGTGACCATCACTACGGATCTCGAGCAGGCGGATATGCTGCTCACGCTGAAGTCGCACGCGAAGCGCCAATCGCAGAAACTGCGGGAAGCGCGCGGCCACGCGGTGGAGGTCCGCGCACTAAGAGCCAACACGCTTACACAGATGGAGAACTTCCTGCGCGATATGTTCGGTGCCGCAGCTCGAGTTGGTAATGAAGACGCAGCGATGCAGGAAGTGGAAGACGGGGTCATCGAGGCCGTAGAGCGTCGCCGCCCAGTTGAACTATCGCCGCAGCCGAGACACATTCGCCGCATGCAACACCTCTACATCGAGCGAAGCGGCTTGCAGTCTGAGAGCAAAGGCCAGGACCCAACCCGTCGAATAGTGATCTACCCACACTGATTGTGAAATGATCGCCGCGAGCTTCGTCAGAATCAAGAATTGAAAAAGCGGGAGTGCCCTTGCCTATTTGATGGGGTTGAACGCGTCCCAGTCATAGGTGAAGCCAATGGCAAGTCCGGTCCTGGGCGCCCGCTTGGCCGTGCCGAAAATTCCCGCCGCGTACCAGCGCACGCCAAGAGCGCGAATCTGCGCACCCAATCGAGCTTCCGAGAAGTCTTCGGTGCCAAGCGGTGGGTGCTTTCGTGTAGAGTGAAAGCCGTTCACTTCTCCCAGCAACGTCAGCCGGTCGGAAGCCGTATAGGTCCCGGCTAATCCGTAGAGCAGAACGTCATTCTGCGAGGTCGCCTCCAGAGGAGCGGTCAAGATCCCGAGTCCGATATTGCCAAACACATTCAATTTGTCGGCGAAATGTTTGCCGGCCGTCACAACGCCGTAAAAGTTGGTCGTGTTGTTTCCAATTCCTCGAGCCTGATTTGAGTTAGGCAGCTCGACGCCAAACCGAAACCCGAGAGCGGGCGCGGCGGGAGACTCGTTGCGCAGTTTCATCTTCATCCAGAGCCGCGCATCGCCGACATCGTTTGTATCCGATTCATTCGCGCCAAGCTTCAGCGGAATCGCTGAAGAGCCGCGACTCTTGATCGAGAGAAATTTCTGCACAGTCCATTCGATCTGGAACTCGACATTGGGAGCGAGCCCGAAACTCAGCCGCGTGTCGGCAAGATTCACAACGTCGCCCTCCAAACCGGAGAGTGGAAACCGTTGTTTCTGGAGAAACTCGAACCCCGATTCGATTCGAATAACGCCCGGTTTAATGATGTCTACATCTTCGGTCAGCAATGGGCGCTGCTGGGCATGGGTTATAGTCGCAGGCGCTAGCGTAACGCTAAGAACAAACAGCAGCTTGATGAAGCGGCGACCCATAGTGTTCTCCGAGATCTGCGGATCAACGACGTAACCGGCGAGCCGATTGTATGGCTGCGTCTTTGTGTTTGTCAATTTTCGCCTCGCGCACCGAGGTTTCACTCGAAGATCTTGCTGCGCCGCGTGGTGATTCTACTCTCCTCAAAGCCCAAATGCTCTGACGAGGAATGCTGCCATCTGCGCTCGGGTCACTGAATCGTTTGGACAGTACATCAAGTGATCTGGCGTGCATCCCAAGGTAATGTTCAAAACGGCTACCCGGTCAATAAAATTGTAAAACGGGTTAGACGGCGGTACGTCGCCGAATCGCTGAGTGGCGGGCGTCGGTGGATTGAACTCGCCCAGCCCTCTCAGGAGAAATGCCGCCATCTGATCTCTCTTTACCGGGTCAGCGGGGCAGTACAGCAAGTGATCGGGGGTACATCCCAGCGTTATCTGCAACACCGCCAGCCGGTCGATGAAAGCGTAGAACTGATTTCCCGGAGGTACGTCATTGAATCGCTGGCTCGGAGGGGTTGGTGGGTTGAACTCGCCCTTCGCCCGCATAATAAATGCGGACATTTGTTCGCGCGTCACCGGGGAGTTCGGACAGAAATTCCCGCTCCCGCATCCAACCGTCACGCCTCGAGCTGCCAGCTTGCCGATGTCGTCATAGAACGGATCGTTCGAAGGCACGTCAAGGAAGTTATTGCCTTGATAGACGGTGAACGTCAGCCCGGCAATTGTGATCGTGTTGCTGCGAATGGTCGAGCCGGGGTTTGCATCGACTGAATACTGAACCGCGCCGTTGCCGGTTCCTGAGCTTCCAGAAGTAATGTGTATGAACGTAGCAGTCGTACTGGCGCTCCAGGAGCACGCGGGGTCAGAGGGCGTAACATTTACTACGCTGGTGCCGCCGTTTCCAGCGAAGCTCTGGCTTGTGCGGTCGATCGCGGTCGGTTTGATCGTGGCTACTGTTGAGTTGCTCGTGCTGCATGAGCTGGCATTTGTCACCGTCAGGTTCAACGTGGTTATTCCTGAACCACCTGCGGCATAGGTAATGTTCTGGATGTTGGTGGCGCTGGTGATCGTCCCGTTCGAAATCGTCCACGCATAACCACTTGACGCGGGCGCGGTGGCTTGATTGCCAGTCGAACCGGCGCAGACCAGGAAGGTCACAGTCACGCTGGCTCCCCCTGATCCTGCGCCTGTCATTAGAGGCTGAGGTCCGGTAAGTGTTCCTCCAAACGTTGCGGTATACACGTTGCCGACCCTGGTCACTGTAACCCCACCTACACCAATCGTCAGCAATGCGGACAATTTGCTCTGCACGGTAGCCGCCGTGGCATTGAATGCCAAAGCTGTGGTGGTCTGGCCTTTGAAAGTCAACGTAAAGGTTCCGCTTGATCCCGTGACGGTAATCGTTTGAGAGCCGCCCAACCCAATGTCAGGAGTCGCCGGAGCCGCGTTGATCGGTACGCCGACGGAGTTACCCGTCGCACAGCCCGCGGCATTCGTGACCGTAAGACCAAGCGTCACGCTACCCGAAGCTCCCGCAGTGTAAGTAATCGTCTGGATGTTGGTGGCGCTTGTTATGGCTCCGTTCATGATGGACCAGGCGTATGTTGTCGCGCCTGCCGGTCCACTTGCCTGGTTGCCGGTTGAACCGGCGCAAACCGAACTACTCGTCGTGATCGAGGGCGTTGCCGGACCGGCATTGACCAGAACAGTTGCGCTTCCAATATTGGTCAAGGGGCAGTTGTTGACGTCGCGGCTGGCTACAACGTCTACCTGATAAGAAGTGTTCACTGTTGGGCTGACTGTGAAAATAAATTGGGTCTGACTGGGACCGCCGCTCTGGGTTTCGCCGTTATTGGTCAACTTAATCGTGTAAGGCAAAGCACCGCCGCTGACGTTCACCGTTACGGTTGTCGAACTGCCGGCGCAGATGGTTCCGCCCCCGCTCACGGCTCCGGTAACAGTTGGACACGACTGCCCGCACGAGTTGAATTTGAACGAACCGATTCGCGTTTCCCAACTGCTACTGCTGGTCGCCGAATAGTATTCGTTGGTATGCCAGAACGTGCAATTGTTAGAGGGGTCGATGCTGAGCGCGCTGTAGTCGCCCCAGCGCCCGCCCCCGCTTTGAATCCCTCCCCCTGCGATCAATTCCGCCTCGCCTTGCGCCAACAAATTCAGGGAATCGCTCGCGAGCCGGCCGGCATACCTGATAGCGGGATTCATGCTGAAGCCTGAGACGCTATAACCAATAGACGTGTTCCCTTGACCATCAACAGCAATACTTGGCATCCATCTCCACAAGCCGTCGGCGCTGTTGTTGAACGTCTGCTGTTGCACAGGCGTTGCGGGAATAGTGCTGCCGGTGACATTGAACTGGTACCAGCGAATCGCAGTTGGACCGGTGCCGTTTTGATTGTTGTTAACAGTATGCGAAGCCCAAAGCGACTCCGAGCCGCTGAGATTCTGGTAAACAACCGGATACATAATTCTGTCGCCGAGCGAATCGAGACCCGGTGCCCCGATCTGCGGAACAATGTCACTCGTGTTAGTGAACGCATCAACGAAGTTGTCTACGGTGATCGTCCCGTTGGGCGAATGCGCGGGCCCAACTCCAAAGGTTGAGTTAATGGGTGTATTGAAGTCTACATGAAACCGCCAGGCGAATACCTGATTCTCGACGGTTCCCGCGGTCGCGGGACTATTGATCGCAAGGAAATACTCGGGCGTACCTGCCGGCGGCGAGGCGCCTGTTCTAAAGGTCGCCGGCACCAGACTGTAGGCATCGCCCAAGGTCGCGGAATCGATTGTAAAGGCTACGGCGCCGGGGTTTGGCGCGCCGCTGCCGTTGATCATCGCACTACGATTAAGCGCGTACACTCGCACGCCGTTGAACGTAAAACTGTTGGAGAATAGATTAACCGAGAGATAATAAGCGTCCGGCCACAAGCCGAACTTCGGGTAATCACCAAAAAATGTTGGATTTGCTGAATCGACTTGCAGCGAGTACAGCCACCATCCTCCGCCTACGGGGTCGCTCGTCTTTGACACTCCTATGCACTCATAAAACGAGCTCCCAGGAAAAGCCGTAAAGGCGAAATCGGTTACCACCCATCGGTCAGCCAGATGGTCATAAAAGACGACGCCATCGCCATCGTTTTGATTGTTGCCGCATGGCGTTGAAGACCCGAGCGCTGAAAAGAACGAATTGAAAGTTGTCGGTCCGGAGAGTGTCGTACCCGTCTTGCTGAATACCTGAATAGAAGAATTGACCGATTGTATGTAGTGATTGGGGCCGACATCACCATCGGCATCCGGTGGAATAAGCCCGCTAAGGCTCGTCGCAGCCGTAACACCGATAAAATTCTGAATCGGTGACGGCATAGAAGGAGGCAACGAAGGCGGGTTGAACGGAAGCGTCGGATCTGCCGCTCCATGATCGGTCGTCTCCGGGTGCCTCTTCAATCGTCCCTCTTCTTCTGATTCCCTGGGCGGAATGTATGGAAGCTTTCTAAGATCCTGGTCCTGCGAGACGGGGCCGATTAGTTGAACCGAGTCCGGACCGCTGGTGGTCACGGTGTTTGCAGAAGGCTGCCCGGCCTGAGATACGCCTCGATTCGCTACCCGCGCCGCGCCCGGTAGTCGCATCCTGCGCCCGCCGGAAGTCTTCAAATCCGGATCCCCGGAGCTATCGGAATTCAGCACTGAAACCGACGAGGCCCACTGCTTTTCTTGTGAGAGCTCATCGGTCCCAGTGTCGGAATCGACCTCGCGTTGCGCCGCCAACTTCCGTTTCTCCTCAGGCTGACCGGATTGAGACGCCGTCTTAGTTGACTCGCCGGAAGTCACCTCGCCAGTCGAGTCCGCTTTAGAGTCGTCGATCGCAAGACGCCCCGAGGGCCTGGCATAATCTGCCTTCGTCGGCTGCTGATGGCGCGATCCCAGCCGGTTGCGGATTGTATCGTAATGCGGATCACTCTTAGGCACCCCTCCGGCATTGCGGTTTGAAACAATATCGCTCGCTTCTTTGGAACGATCGAGCGCCAGGCTGGCAATTTTCGACGAGTGGCTTTCTTGTTGATCATCAACGTCTCGAAACAGAAAAGTTCCCGTCACAAAGACCACAAGAAAGAGCGAGGCCAAAGCAAATCGAATCGTCGAGGCATTCTTAGTCGATGAGTACGGTGAGGTGAGAGCTGTTTTACTACTCATTATTCGGTCCTTCTTGGATCGCAAACTATTTCTCGATTCCGAGTGTCGCGACTAATATTTTTGAGGTTTAACAGATCCGGGGCGATAAGTGTTACTCAGCTAAACGCCGCGATTACCAAATGATCCTAGCTTGTTTGTTTTGTTATGACCAGTTTGCTTTGTGTGATGTTGGCGCGATGCAGACCCCAGGGCATCCTTCACTTAGAGCTCCGAGACTCAGTGTTTGCTCAATCCGTCACGTGCTCCCTTATTGGCGGTCTCTGCCTCATCGACAGCATCACGAAGCGCGGACGCCTCGTTTTCATTTTTCATGTCCGGCGAGAGCGCACGCAGGGTTTGCAAGTGGCGGTCGGTCGCATCACGCAGAAACATAAGCGCTTTAGGCAAAGATGCGCTCTTAGGATTCCTCTCGTAGGCGTCCTCCAGTTTAGCCATACACTCGGCGATTGCTTTGGCATAGTGGCGCAGCAGCTCCGCCCGACTCGCCTTCGGCAGTGCGCCCCATTCGTGATCCTCATCTTCGATTTTCTTCTGGTCTTTTTTATTGGACCTATCGGACCCATCCGGCTTATCGGACTTACTGGGAGTCGTAAATGCTTGCCCAGTAATAGCCTTGATGCGTCGGTCCGCAATCTTCATGAAGACTTTGACCCGAGCCTCCGCAGCCTGAGCCTCGCGAACGTGATTGTCTTCTTCTTCGGTGAGATAATCTCCCGGTACCTGCAAGGACGTCCGTTCTCGCATCCCAGTCTCTGAAGGCCTGAGGTCGGAGACAGGCGCCGATGCTGGTTGGATGATAGCCCGCGAAAGAGCGATCCCTCGAAACGTGAACTGCAACGGAAAAGCCGGTCTCTTTTTTGGAGAAGATTCCTTTGTAGGCGGTTCGCTCTTCGGCTTGGTTTCTTCATCCGGGTCTTTCAACACGCCGCCGGACGCGAAGGCCTCATTTAGAGCTTGAACTCGAAGCTGTTTGGCATGCTTCAGAGCCGCATCCGCAAACCCTTCGCGTTCGCTCGGAAACAATCGATCGATGGATTCAAGCGTTTTGATTTGCCGATACAATGTCTGCTCAATCTTTTTCGCTAAAGTTCGTCTGCCGTCTTTCAGTGCGAAAGTTTCCTTGCCGGCTTCTGCTACAGCCTTGTTGTATATGTCCAGATCCCGCTCAGCAGCATCATGATTATTATTACTGATCGCGTTAAAGGCCGCCTGAAGATGCGTATCCGACAGCTTCAGGTAAACCTCGACTGCCTTCTTTGGGCCGTGTTCCTGGGCCTCTGCCAGCGACGCCTTCTCGGTCTCGGAAAGAAGCTGACCGATGGGCCTTGGATCAACCGGTAACGGGGGCTCGGGCAACTGGGGTTGCGACAGGGAGACAATCGATGCGGCAACGAGTACACAGGGAACGAAGACAAAAAGGCGCAAGCGACGTGCGTCAAGAGAGATCGTCAGAGCGTTCGCCGGCTTGAGATTCATTTGCTTTTCGCTTTCGATGCCGCGCCGCATTTGCGTTCCTTGATCAATCGCAGCAAGTCAGAAGATCTGGTGTTTGCCTCCATGAGCTCGTTCTTGTTCGCAACCGCGTCGGCACGTCGGACGAACTCACGATAACTCTTGTAAGCCTGCTCGCAGTCTCCAAGATGGTCCAGCGAACTCGCCAGGAAGAAGTAGCTCGCCGCGATCTCGGGCTTGGCGTGTATGATCCAGATGAACTCCCGAGCCGCTTCCGGATATCGCTTTAGCTTGTACAAAGCGGTCGCGAGACTGGCATGCGGCGCAGAATTGCCCGGTTCCCGGGAGATCGCTTCCTCCAGCACAGGCAAGGCAGCTTCGTACTGCATCGAGCGGACCAGCGATGCCCCCAATTGGATTCTGGCGCCGTTATCGTTTGGATTAGCCTCGATCGACCTCCGATAAAAATCCACTGCGACCGCCGGCTTTTCTTTGTAGTAGAAATCACCGGCTCTCGTCAGCAATTTGGCGTCGGTTGGCTTGGCGGCGACCACGCGCGCGATCTCTTTCTCCGCCTCGTCGGGCTGGCCGTTGTCAGCCATCAGGCATGCCATTTCCATCCTGCTGGCAAGATCGTCCGGTTTCTCTAATAGCAACCTGCGATAGAGCTGGATCGCCGCCTGCAACTGGCCCGCCCGTTTGTGAAGATCTGCAAGTTTGATCGCGGCTTCACGAGAAGGCTGCGAGCGATACGCCGCGCTGTACTCCTCAATAGCCTTCGCCATTTCGCCTTGCGCTTCGAGCAACCGGCCTCGCCCCTCGTGCGCGGTCGCATTGCTCGAGTCCAACTCAATCGCGCGAGAATAATCCGCAAGCGCTTCTGCCGGCTTTCCAACTCGCTCCTCCGCCAGTCCGAGCAGCGCGTACGCAAGCGGCGTTGCTTCGTGCAGTTCGATGGCGGCACGCAGCTGCTCGATTGCCGGGTCCGGCTTTCCGAGCTTCAGAAGCGCGCTCCCGTAATATATGCGCACGCCCGTGAGCTTAGGATCCAGTTCGATCGCTCGCGCGAGCTCGCGCGCGGCAGCTTCCGTTTGTCCTCGATCCAGCCAAATCTGTCCGAGCGCGCGGTGCGCGCGCGAAAACCCAGGTTCCAGCTCGGTTACCTTCTTCAGATCTACTTCAGCATCGGTCTCGCGACCGAGCGCGAGCAGCGCCGTCGCCCGCTGATAGAAGGCTTGAAAAAGAGTGGGGTCTGATGAAACCGCAGCCGTGTAAAGCTTCACCGCGCCGTTAAGATCACCGTGTTGTTGCGCATTCTGTCCTTCGTCGAAGGCCTCTGCTGCGGTTCGCTGATGGTTGGACGAAACGGCGCGACTCGATTGAGCCAACAAGACTCGCGAAGGAAGAACTATCAGGACCATTGAGGCTAAGAAAGCCAGGAAGGGCATCGGTATTACAACCTCGGAAGTCGATCATAACATCTGCACTAGTGCGCTTCAACGGGCGTCTGGGATACACCAGTCGGTGTCGGACCTTCGATTAGCGTGAATTTTCGGTCGGCAGAGACGCTCTAGGCAATCCCTGTTCTACAAGCATCACGGATGAATGTAAAGGTATCGGAAGTTTCTTGTGTAGCTCTCCTGAGATACTTCAGGCTCAAGGCGGCCCACCGGGGTACATTTTCCGGAATCGCAGCGCGGGAACGCCTTGAAAGACGGTCAAATCCCGCTATGGCCCGGCACACATCTTCCTGGGAGTCGTTATTATCGGCTGGAGTAGAACTAATGATCAATGTCTCCGTCACCTGCCGAGATAACGCCTAAGTCGACATAGCCAGTTGGAGAAACGGAACCATCGGAAGGCATTAGTCCTGAAGCATACGTTGCGTTCTTCAGGTTCTTAGCGGCCCGGCTCCCCCCTATCACACTATGTGATGCTTCTATGAAGCTCATCAGCGCGGCTCTCGTCGCATTATGAAGTGCATATAGATTGACGATTCGGCGCCATTCCTTACAGGGAATAACTCTGGCTCCTCTCTGTTATAAATCAGAACTCCGCCATTCACTGCTGCATTGTGACAAATTGCTTCGGTACTGACCATAAAAATAAATCACCTCTGCTCCCGTTAAGTCCTGCCCGAAGTAGTGGCTATTCAATATGAAGAATTGGACATAGCCATCCTTGTCAATATAAGGACGTCGGTGGTTTTTGATTTTTAGCTTAATGTCCCCCCTATGGTAAGATCCGATCGCGTCGATAATGCTAAATAGCAGCACTGCCGCAGGCGCTCCTAAACACCCTTTATCTTTTGCCATATCGCCGCTCAGATCAGCCTTCATCGTGGATAGACCAATTTCTGCAAGCTTGAGGAATTCTTTTAGGCTCTCGATAACGTGATCGTCTACTTTTCGGTGTAAGGCCATGAATAAACCATATATAAGAGCGCCAGACTGACAGCGGCCAACGGGGAATACTACGCAGTAGTAAGACACTTCCAAGTTATCCCGATGGAGGTGCGTGCGACGCAACGCTGTGCTCGATCACTATGGTGCCACCTTCAACCCTGCCGCTATTGCGAGTGACCGCTGGCGCCCATCAAAAGAAATGAACTCACCGGCGCGGGCCGATTTCGCCACCGCGACATGAAGGACATCAAGGCTACGCGTCCCGGTCGTCGACGAATGGAGTTCGCTCAGCTTGGCGGCACGGCGAAACGCAACGGCCACTTAACGGTCGTCCGAACTAGGCGAGACCGCCTTAAGTCATTCTCCAGATTCGTCCAGGCGGCCTTCACATCGGCAGTCGTCAACAGGCCTCGAAAAACTCCCAACTCAAAAGCATTCCTCACCTCCAGCGCATGTAATGAAGTCCACGCTAAGGGCGCGTTCAATCCGGACAAATAAGCTTTCGCCACCGATGTGTTAGCGTCCAATAGGTAGCACGAGACGAGGAAACTACTGTCAGCGTAATATCTCATCCGGTTCAGAAAGCCTCTTCATCGCGTTCAAGCAGAACGAGGCTAGGAAGCACCCGATTGCCAAAGATGCGCTTCGCCCGCGCCTCTACATCGGGCCATCTCACGCGTTTTGTTTTCATTCTTGGTTGCGTTGGTTCGTTCGCTTCGATGTCGAGGATCGCTTTGAGGATTCTCTCTCGTTCGCGACGTGGCAGGGCTTTGACTTCCTTTAGTATTTCGCCAGCACTCATGCTGTGGAGAATAACGCCGACCACTGAGGCTGACAAGTTCACCATCGCTCCGGTTGGTCTACTCGAACACCGGAGGTCAAAAGGGTCGCTCGGCAGGTAACGTAAGCTTAGGCCGCGCCCGCTTGCTGCTGACCGAGACCTTTGTGGTAGATCTCACTTATTAGCTCCCTCATTGCGCGGCCGTCGATGGGTTTCGAGAGTAAATAGCCTTGCACGTATTCGCAGTTCATACCGGTGAGCTGAAGGATTTGCTCGCGAGTCTCAACGCCCTCGGCAACAACGTCCATTCCAAGATTACGCGCAAGCGCAAGAATCGTCTTAACGATTTCCGTGTTCTTCGGAAGGTTGATCCTCGACACGAATGAGCGGTCGATTTTCAGAGTGTCGATGGGGAAACGATGCAGGTAGCTAAGAGATGAATAGCCTGTCCCGAAGTCGTCGAGTGACAACCGGATTCCGAGAGCCTTGATTCGTCTCAGGGTCATCGCGGCATCGTCGATGTTCTCGATGATTGCGCTCTCGGTGATCTCGATTTTCAGAGTGCGCGCCTCAATGCCGGTATCGGTCAGAATTTGCGAGATGCGATCAATCAAGTCTGGCTGCGAAAGCTGTCTCCCGGAAAGATTGACGCTCATGCTGAGAGGCGGGTCCGAAGGAAAATGCTCCTGCCATACTCGCAGCTGCTGGCACGCTTCTCGAAGCACCCACTCTCCAATGTTGACTATCAGCCCGGTTTCTTCCGCAACCGGAATGAACTTGAGCGGCGAAACATAGCCGTGCTCCGGATGCTCCCATCGCACCAGCGCCTCGAAGCCGCTGATCCGCCAGCTCTCCAGCGATATTATAGGTTGATAGTGGACGCGAAATTCATCGTGCGCGAGCGCCCGGCGCAAACCAGTCTCCAACTGAGAAAGCGCCGCGTTCCGCGCGTGCATGCCCTTGTCAAACAACTCGAAACAGCCCCGGCCCTGATCCTTTGCGCGATACATGGCTGTGTCCGCGTTGCGTAGCAGCTCATCCGGCGCCTCGGAAGCCGTCTGGTTCAGCGCGATGCCGATGCTCGCCGAAATGAAGACCTCATGCCCGCTTAGATGGAAGGGCGCGGCAAGGTGTTCGCGGATTCGCTCGGCTGCTTGAACCGCGTCGGAAACGTGCTTCACTTGCTCGAGTATGATCGCAAATTCGTCGCCTCCGAGCCGCGCTACCATGTCGCCCGGTCGAAGGCAGGACTCAAGCCTCCGGGCGGTCGCTATGAGCAGCTGATCGCCAATCTGATGACCGAGGCTGTCGTTGACCACCTTAAACCGGTCCAGGTCTAGAAACAGCACACCGAATGTGTACCCTTCTCCCTCTTTGACCTTCGTCAGCGCGTGCGCCAGCCGCTCCATAAACAATACGCGATTCGGCAAGCCCGTTAGCGAGTCGTGAAATGCGTTGTGCAACAACTTCTTCTCGGCCTGCTTCTGGTCCGTCACATCCGTGAGCGAGCCGGTCATTCGATAAACGTGACGGTTCGAGTCCATCACTGCCAGACCTCGGCTCAACATCCAACGGTAACTTCCATCCTCTCTGCGCACGCGATGTTCACTTTGAAACTGCGGTGTTAGACCCAACAGATGCGACATGATCTCAGACTGCAGCCGCTCAATATCGTCGTGATGCACGCGGTTGAACCATTCATCGGGTGTGTGGTTGAAGGCGCTCGTGTTACAACCGAGCATCGACTGCCAACCCGCACAGAAGTGCATCTCGTTTGTTTCGAGGTCCCATTCCCATAACCCGTCGCTTGCGCCACGCAGCAGCATCGCACAACGCTCTTCGCTCGCGTTGAGCGACTCGAACGCCTTCTCCCGCTCAACCATCGCTTTCTCGAGCTCAAGACTCTTGCGCCTCAACTCGAGTCTCGACATGATCGCTCGAGCCAGCGAACTCAGCGATCGCGACTGGGCTTCGCTTAGCTGCCGGGGCTTGTCGTCCATGACCGAGAGCACTCCGACGAGAAATCCGTCGGGCGTAGACAGGGGCGCCGCGGCGTAGAATCGAATTCCGGTTCCCGCGGAGTTCGATGCCGAAGTCTTGAAAGTCGGATCGGCCAGTGCATCCTGCACCACCAATCGACCCCGTTCGAGAACCGCTCGTGAGATAAAACTATCTTCGCTTGCAGACTCAGCGATGCCCGTTCCAGCTCTTGAAACGTGCTCGAGGCGGTCCGGTTTTGTAATGGTCAGTACGGCGGCTGCCGCTCCGCACACTTCAGCGGCCAATTCGGTGAAGTCATTGAGGAATTCGTCCGCCTCCAACGAATGAATCTGGTAGCGGATCAGTGCGTTGAGCCGCTCCGCCTCATCTGATGCCGGACGAGGCATCATCGACGGTTCTATTTTGCTCAGCTCTGCGCTCACCAGTCGCTCCATTCCGGTCATTTCCCACGTTGAGCGGAGGCCAGGCTTCATAGTCCCCGCTCTACGCAGACTTATTCCACAAATGTGAAATGGCAAGGCCAGTGCCACGTTCAAAGCTGTTAAAACTTAACCGGAATGAAGAAGAAGTAGCCCGGCTTGGCGGGTCCGATCCGTAGGAATGACTGATCGCGTTGAACGATGCGTCATTGTGAACGATGCGTTGAACGCTGGTGATAAACGGCTAACCCGTTAAGGTCGCACCTAGAAGAATGACAGGTTGGTAGGAATGCCTTGCCCCGCTCCGGTTGGCCTAATGACGGTCTCAAGAGGCGGGCAGTCAGCCTTTTCACCCAATGAACCTCCGAGGGACGACGCTACGGTCATCTCTTGACTGGCGATACTATCCTGCTACGCCTTCAAGCCTGTCTTCGAGATTGCCAAGAACATCCTGAAGCTGCTCGAGCACCGACTGTTCGGCCTTCCAAAACCCGCGGCCCGAAGCTTCAAGAAGACGCTCGACCAGCGTTCGCGCCGAGTGCGGATTAAGCGAGCGCAATCGGTCCAGCATTTCCTTGTCGAGCACAAACGTCGCCGCCACCTCGTCGTAGACCCAATCATCGACCGCATCCGCAGTAGCCGACCATCCGAAGGTATTTGTCACGTGGTGCTCGATCTCCGCAACTCCGCTGAACCCATGACGCAGCATTCCCTCGAACCATTTTGGATTGAGCGTTTTGGTTCGAGTTTCGAGTCTAACAGTCTCCTCGAGAGTTCGAACCTTCGCTCCAGGCGAAAGCGAATCCGACAAATAGATTGTCGGTCGGACACCTGTTTGTTTCTCGACTGCCTTCGATACCCCGCCCAGGTATTCGAAGTAATGATCCACATCTGTAATTCCGATCTCTGTGTTGTCTATGTTTTGATACGTCACCTCGACTCGTGCCAGCGCCCGTTCCAGAAGCTTTCGCGATTCACGCCCGTCGAAGTTCCTGCCTTGCGAGTCCCGCCCGTAAGCGAAACATTTTCTCGTCACAAACAGATCTCCCAACTCGCTGGCGTTTTCCCATTGGCTGTCGAGCACCATAAAGTTCACGTTCGTTCCGTAATTACCAGCTGCGTTCGAGAACACTCTCACTGCCGCTTCGTCGAATGAGCAGGCTGACTCGGCAATCTGCTGTTCTAAATGTCTTTTGATGAAATTCATCTCCGAGGGTTCATCGAGCGATGCCACTTTGCGCACGGCGTTGTCCAGCAGAGTCATTGTCGATCCGAACAGATCCCGGAAGATTCCCGACACCGTCATGACTATGTCGATGCGAGGACGGCCAAGCTTGTCGAGCGGAATCACATCGACATCAGTAACTCGATTCATCGCATCGCGCCGGGGAGACACGCCTAGCAGCCAGAGCACCTGCGCTACAGCTTCACCCTCGGTCTTGATATTGTCGATACCCCATAAGACCATCGCGATCGTCTCCGGATAACGGCCGACTTCTTCTCGGTGACGGTCGAGCAGCGCATTTGAGACAGGCTCCGCCCGCCGCATGGCCGATGCCGAGGGAACAGAATAGGGATTGACTGCGTGAGTATTGCGGCCGGTCGGAAGTATATTCGGGTTTTGAATGATGTCGGCGCCGGGGCCGGGCTCGATGTATTGGCCTCGCAAGGCGCGCGTGAAGCCATCGAGCTCGTGGTTGGTTTCGAGTTGCTCGCGGATACTGGAAAGCAGTTCGAACACTTTCTTCGATTGCTCATCTAAAACTGATGCCTTTGCCGATAACAGATCGACCGCTGTTTTGATCGCGGCATCGCGTTTGTGCGCCAGGAACGATTCGATGGCTTCACGGACGATCGCTTCGACCTCCTCACGCTGGCGAAGAGATTCTTCAGATGCGGCGCTCTCTCTAAGCAATGTTGAGTAATCAGGTAAGCCTAACCCTTCTGCTACAAGATCAGGCAGCGAGCGAACGCCACGCTCGGGTCGATCAAACGATGCGACCATTCGCAGTAAATCGCCGAGCTCTGTGTCGTCGGGCGACTGGCCAAAAATGTGCAAGCCGGTTGGGATCAGCCGCTGCTCTATCTCGAGAACTTTCTCGTAGAGTTCAAGGACGCGGCGATCGCGATCATCATTATTGTTCAGTGTTTCAGCCATTGACGCTCTTGTGTTCTTCCAGCGATCGATGCAATCGCCTCGTAGACTGACATTGCGTCGGGCCGCGGCAGAAAGAGATACCGCGACCCGAGCATCTCAGCAAGCGCGCATCCTTCCTCGTTCGAAAGAAACTTTGCCTTTGTATCAACAACGACTGTTGCGATTCCTTCTGCTCGAAGCAACGCCCCAAGTTGCTTCAGCTCTTCTTCTATAGCGAGCCCCTGGCGCAGTCGGACATTCGCCCTTCCGTCGCTGAAGAGGACAAGCATAGCTTGTGACATACCTTGTAGCCGCGACAAGCGCGCGAGTTCTATGGCACTTAGCACTCCGGCAGAGATTGGCGTCCCGCCACCCGTCGGCATCGAATCCACCAGTCGTTTGGCAAGCTCAACGCTGCGCGTTGGAGCCAGCAAGACTTGCGACCCCTCGCCTCGAAAGCTTATCAGCGCAACTTTGTCGCGATGAAGATACGCTTCGCCGAGGAGGCGAGTGAGCGCGCCCTTCGCCTGCGCCATCCGGTTGAGCGTCATGCTGCCGCTCGCGTCGACGGCAAAGATGAACGTGATTCCGGATCGATGGGTGAATGTTTTGTAGCGCAGATCACTGGGTTGAATCTTGACGCGATGAGCGCAGCGCTCCGCGGGCAACGTCGCCTTTTTCCCGTCCGGCCGCTCTGCCTGCGAGTCCGCGAGCCTCCTCCGAAGCTGAAATGGCGCGGCGGCCCGCAGTGTCGCATCGATCGCAACTCTCGCGTCGCTAGTCCGTCGAGGTTCGCTACGAACATGACGCCCCCTGGTAGACGGTGAGCCCTTGAAGCGCCGTCCCGAACGAGACCTGCGGGATTTTTCTTGTGCGGCCGCGAGCACGCCTTTCGGCGCTCTTGTGTCAATTGCGGCGATGATTAGGTCATCGATCTCATCCCTGATTACTTTTGAGCTCTCTTTCAGGCTTGAATCATCTACGTCCTGGTTTTCCGATCGATTGTCTTTATCGTTTTCGTGACGGGAGTTTTGCTGTTGCGTTGCTGCATCTTCCGCACCAAGAAGCGTCGTAGCGCGCGGCGCGAGCACGAGCTGCATCGCAACTACCACGTCTTCATCTCCAACTGATTCACGCGCGGCTAATGCCGCATTTGCGCGCGCCGCCTTTAGCGCAAACAAGTCGGCTCTGTTTCCTTCCACACCGAGTCTCATCGCGATCTGAGCGATTTGTCGACGTCGTTCCCCGGAAACCCGAACTCGATGCAAACGCGTTCGTGCGGCCTCTATGGCTTGATTGCCTTGCGAGGTCTCAAACGCAAAGTCCCCGGCGAAACCGGCTGCGTCTTTTTCAAATCGAAACTCCCGTTCGACGATCTCGGCCCGAATATCAGTCGTAGCGCCGGGTGTTGCTTGAACAATCAAGCCGACGCGATCGCGCAACAACGAGCTCGGTTCGCCTTCAGCGCGATTGAACGTTGCGACCAGGACGAAATCAGCAGCGTGGGTCGCGCTCACCGACTCGCGTTCTACAAGTACCCGGCGAGATTCCAGCGCGTGAGCGAGATAAGTCACAATATTTGAATCCAAAAGATTGATGCTGTCTGCGTACAGGATCTGTCCATCGGCCTGCGCCAGAAGCCCCTGCGACACTTGCCTCTTTCCGGTCGCAAGTGTGCGCTCGAGGTCGAGCCCTCCAAGCAAGCGGTCTTCAGTGACGCCGAGTGGAAGCTCGACCATCCGAGTATCGCAGTTGCCGGCCTGCGCCGAAGATTTTACAAATTCCGAGCGATTCACTGGAAACACTGCCGCGAACGATCGAGCGAGAACGCTCTTCGACGAACCACTTTCAGACGCGATAAGCGCGCCTCGCAAGTCGGGTTCGATTGCAAGCAGCAACAGCGCGTGCTTCGCTTTCTCGTGCCCCGCCACCGCGGCAAAAGGATAGCTGACGGGAGAAGAGAAGAGAGGTTCGAGAGGAGAGACAGGTTTCGAGTTCCGAGTTCCTGGTTCAGCGTTGGTGGCTCCGACTGCTGAACTCTGAAGCACGAACCCTGAACCTTGAGCGATTGAGTTAGACATTTTGATCACTGAATGGCGGCCAGGAGCTTAGTAGTCGAGCGCTTCGGGACGATCGCACCTAGCGCCTGCTCGATGCGGGCACCGCTCTCTATGGTTTCGAGCGGATCTCTGCGAAGCCGATGCCGAAGCGACATCACCGCAACTCTGCGGGCGTCATCGGGAGTTGCTTTCGTTCGCCCTTCAAACGCCGCAAGAGCGCGAGCTGAGCGCGCGATCGTCAACTCGCCGCGATGCCCATCGACGTTCAGCGAGACGCACAACTCAGCAATCTGCATCAGAAGGGCGCGGTCGGTTTCGACGCGGGGAAGCAGCTTCTTGCCTCGTGTGATTCGACTTCGAAGCTGATTCTGATCGCCTGCGAACCTGGATTGAAACACCGTCGGGTCGTCGTCGAAGCGCTCGCGTCTCTCGACGATCTCGACGCGTTGATCGAGGTCCGTGATGGTTGTGATCTTAGTGTAGAGCCCAAAGCGGTCGAGAAGCTGGGGTCTCAATTCTCCCTCTTCGGGATTACCTGACCCGACGAGCACAAAGCGCGACGGATGGCTGAGCGATATGCCTTCGCGTTCGACCACGTTCCGACCCGACGCTGCCGCATCGAGCAAAACGTCAACAAGATGATCGTCAAGCAGATTGACTTCGTCGATGTAGAGAAAGCCGCGATTCGCGCGCGCCAGCAACCCCGGTTCGAACGCCTTTACGCCATCGACGAGAGCCCGTTCGATGTCGAGCGTCCCGCAGACCCTGTCTTCGGTTGCACCGAGAGGAAGCTCGACTACGGGAACCGCACCACGCTCGGTCGCCACTCGTGCATCTTGAGCGAACTTCGAGATACACTCCTGACACAATTCGTTCGGGCGATCAGGGTCGCAGCCAAAGACACAGCCCTTCACTTTTTTTATTGGCGGCAGAAGATCGGCGAGCGCTCGAACAGCGGTCGACTTGCCCGTGCCGCGATGGCCCATGATGATGACGCCGCCGATATGCGGATCAAGAACGCTGAGCAAGAGGGCCAGCTTCATTTCTTCCTGGCCGACTATCGCGGTGAACGGATAAACGACGCGATCACTCGACGAGCGATTTGGTGCGCGCCGACTGTTAGCTGCGCTTTTCGAATTGAGCTTTTTTGGCATTATCGGGCAGTGGCGGCGCAGGGCTCATTCGGCTTCGGCTGCGCTCAACAACCGTTGCTCAATATAGAGGTGTAATTTCGAATCAGTCAACAGGAGAGGATAGCGGTGTATTAGCGATGTGTTTCCAGGAAAGCAGTCGTCAGCGTCCTCTGAGTCCTCCGCGATTTCTTTTGATCAGCGCTGGCGATCAATTGCAGAGAACGCTGAGGAAAGACTGAGGCATCGCTCTGCGCGTCGATCAGACGGCAGGATGCCGCACTCTCGGAGCGGCTGGCCGGCCAACCCGAGAACTAAGTGATTCTTATTTGTGACTCGATCCTGGCGCGCCGGCAAAGGGACACTTCCCTTTCATCGCGCTGCAAGCATGATCGGCTCCAATCGACGCCTGCTTGCCCACCTCGAGCGAGTCGCCAGTTTGGTGATCTTTGATCTGGTACCGCAGGAACCCATGAATCGCCTCTAACGCTTCCGCGTTCGCAGTAACAACTCTCACCCGGCCGCCCAATTCGATCGTCTCAAACGTGTATGTGATATCCGAGCTCAAACGCTTCATCACCGGCACGCCTGCAGGCGCTTCGCCATGAATAAACATCGGCGCGCTGAAGTCTCCCTCCTTAAACATTTTCGCAATGTGAGATAGGTGAGTCTTGATTTGCTCCTGGCTTGCGGCGTCCGTGGGATCGTTGGCGGTCACCTCGATCGCGCCGCCGTCTGCGGTCAGGCGAAAATGGTGAGTCGTCTTCTCGTGGCTGAACCCCATCTCATGGTCGCCGCGTTCGTTGACGCCATCGACTCGCCGCTGATGATTGTGATGTTGATCAGTCGGCTGCTGCGCCCTGGCGGTCAAAGCCAACGGCAGCATCAGTGCTAACAAGAGTCCAAAGTAGTTCTTCGTTTTTACCATTGAGTCTCCTTACTTTCTTTTATTCGATTGCCAAATGTTCGAGTGAGGCGCGATGACCGTTTCCGCCTCCCAAATGCTTTCGTCGCTTCCGTCGCTTCCGTCGGTTTCGCAGCAAGCAACTCCAGAAGACCCGCGCGTTCCTTAGGTGACTTCTTCGCCAAAACCGCATCCCAGTTCTTTAACAGCCTGCGCAGTTCGTCACGCAACGCTGCAAGCTCACCAAGTTGAGTCTCAACCTCGGTAAGCTTTTCCGCTGCGAGCGCTCTTACCTCATGGCATGGCGCGCCGCCTCGGTCACGCACGCCTAAGATGTGCGCCAGTTCGGCCAGGGTGAACCCGATTGCGAGTGCTCCCCTCACGAGACGCACTCGATCGAGATCACTGGCCAGATATTCGCGATAACCGTTCGCCGAACGACGCGGTCGCATGAGCAAGCCTTTGCGCTCATAGTGACGCAATGTATCGGTGCTAACGCCGGCCAGCCGGGCCAGTTCCCGCGACCGCAGATACTTTTGTTTTGGAGCCGCTTCCTTCACTTGTTCACCTTCGAGCAATTATAGACTCTGGAACAGGTTCCAGGGTCAAGCTCTTTTTTTCGGCTTATTCAGAGCGAACGTTGACGGCGTGATGACCCGAGGAACCGCTCGGAGCGGGAGGAGCGAGTTGAGAAGTTTGAACGACTCCTCGGCCGTCCGTGGCTCGCACAATAAGCAGATGATTGCCGGCTTGTTCAGGGGTCCATTGCTTGTGCCACAACACCCACGTGTAAGGCGACAATCCAGTCTTTATATCGGACGCCTGCCAGGTCCTTCCGCCGTCAGTCGACACTTCAACCTTCGTGATTCCACGATCGCCGGCGAATGCGATTCCGGCTATTGTCGCTTCGCCCTTAACCGTGTGAGCCGGGGCATCAATACGCGACATCGTCTTGTACTCCGCAAGGTCATTCCATCCGCGTCTCTGCCAGTAGCCTTTGAAGTCAAAATCTACCGCCTCGATCCGCGTAATCCATTTCACATTCTTCATACCGTAGATGCCCGGCACTAGCAGTCTTAGTGGAAAGCCGTGCTCGGATGTAAGCCGTTCTCCGTTCATCGCGTACACGAGCAATGTTCCGTCAGCCATCGCCCGCTCAAGCGGGATCGAGTCTGTGTAGTCATCGCGTGCGCGCAACACAATGTCCACAACTCCGGGCTTTAGGCCGGCATGGTTGAGAATATCTTTGAGCCGCACGCCTCTCCACATCGCGTTGCCGATCAGGTCGCCGCCCACCTCGTTGCTGATACAAGCGAGCGTCGCATACTGCTCAACTGAAGGAAGCGCGGTTATATCCTCATAAGTCAGCGAGAGCGGACTGTCTACCATGCCCGTCACTTCAAGCTTCCATCTGTTCGAATCGACTTCGGGATCGAACGCATTCTTTGATACGAGATAAAAGTCGCGCGTCGGTGTTATCTCGAGGGCGAGGCCATCGACCTCGGGAAACACACCGGTGCCGCCCTTCACGCGTCCCGACCCTGAGCGAAACCACGAACCAAGAAGCGAATTCGCGATGTCGTAGATTCCTACTGCGAGCACCGCATAGCCGACACCGCGAACGACGCGACGACGGCTTATAATTTTGCCGGGCGCACTCGGGGTCATCGGCCGTTCGATGTATTGAGTGGTCGCAAGCAACAGCGTCGCCCCGTAAATTCCGTGCGCCGCAAGAAGTGAGATCGAAGTGAATACTGCTCCTTGTTGCAGACGGCTCCCAAAGATACCGTCCCCCAAAAGCGGAATGAGCAACAGACCGGTTGCCGCGAAGACTAATGAGGAGAAGGCGAATGGCGACGCTAGACGCGCAAATGATGAGCGCCTCAAATTCGAGTAACGAAGATAAGCGACGCCGGCGCCGATCAGCGCAAGTAGACAAAGAACAGTGCAGGCCAGAAACCCCAGATGCTTGGCAAACGGGCCGAGCATTCCTACCGCTACTTCGACGACCCAGATTGGAGCATTCGCAAAAACATACTGCGCCATCAGCTCCGGCACCAGCGGCGCCCCAAAGATGAATCGCGCAAAGAAGCTTGCGCTTAGGGCCGCCACCGCCGCCAACAGAGCTACCTGAAACCTCAGCTCACCGGCCGTGGGCAGGTCGGGCGCGGCCTTATTCAAATCGAGTTTCAGAATATCCATTTTTGTTTTGTTTTTGCTTGAGGTCTCTCGTTTCGCTTCGTGAGCATTATAGCCCTCGCAGGTCGCAAAACAGGAGGAACCGCTGATACGCGCTGACTGGGTTTCGCTGATCTGCGCAGATCAGCGTAGCGAAGGCAGCGCAAGTCAGCGGTCGCCTCTTCGATTGGGGGGCGAAATGCACCAACATCGAAGACTGCGTTCACAAGGCGGAGGCGTACAATGTTGCCGAGACGAGGCGGGGATAGTAAGCTGATTTTAGGCTGTAACCGAGATCGGAACCGATGGCTGAAGCCGAACAAGGTCTTTCTAGCAAGCGGGCCAGCACGCTGCCAGGCAAGCCGGATATCCCATCAACCGGGCGACCGTCTACAAAGCAGCCCAAAAGTCTTCCCGAGATTATTACTCACCAATTGGATCTCCTGCGCGTGCATCACCGGAGCGTTCTCGACACCATCGATGTCGAAGCTGTCCACAAGATGCGCGTCGCCACTCGCAGGCTGCAGGCTTCGCTCGATCTGCTCGAGCACGAGATGAGCGTGTGGAGGCTCAAGAGGCGGCTCCGAAACTGGAGACGCGCTCTTTCGCTCGTGCGGAACTACGATGTTTTTCTTGAGCTGCTCGAAAAGGAGACGAAAACCAGAGGTCGAACCCGCCGCGAACAGTTTCAACTGGTGACCTCGAAGCTGCAGGAACAGCGGGCGCACACCGCCGCCGAGGTGAGGAGTTTTCTCGAACGGATTGACATCGACAAGTTCAGCCTCCGGCTCGGCGTGACACCGCCCCTCGAAGCTTGCGATCCTGGTCCTGAACCGCCTGCCGTAGTCGTCATATCAAACAGCCTGAACGCGATCGATGAACGCAGCGTCGCAGGGTACGCCTCCGACCGGCTCGATCAGAGGCTTGCGGAGTTTCTAGCGTTGGTTGCGCAGAGTCATCCCACGACTGACCCGGGCGATTTACACCAGCTTCGAATTGCGGCGAAACGGGTTCGATATCTTCTTGAAATCGTGACGCAGATGGGATACGGAGACGCTTCGGCTGCTCTGGCCTGGTTACGCAGCCTTCAAGATCGCATAGGAGACTGGCATGACCTGGAAGCGCTTGAAGAGGAAATCATCATGATCGTCTCTGATCATGGATTCCTGAAGCAGCATCTTGGGGAAAGCAGCGATATGCTTCAAGCTGCCCATCGTCTGCAAAGAAAGAAGGAACGGCTGATGTCGCTGCTCTTTCCGGTTCGGGTGCCAAAGCATTTGGCGATTACTTCGCAGCGCATCGCAAGAGCATTGCGCCGTCACGCCGCGCGCAAACAAGCGGATGTTAACATCGGTGTTTGATCCTCACTGTTTTTTTGAGTTTGGACATTTCAGCACACGCCTACGCGAACTCCGATAAACTTACAGTTTGTCGATGCCTTTCTAACGAAGGCTTTCCGCCAACCGAACGTTTGTGGGATTTCCCGAACGCCGCCGCTATTCACCCGAATCGCGAATAGACTCCCGGTAACGTCGCGGCAAGGGGCCGCGCGTACAGCTTCGTCATGTTAATGACTCACCACCCGGTGACGTTTGAAGGCGGGAGGCATATGCACCCTATCAGTAGGCGCTGCGCGTATATGTTATTGTGTTAGGAACCCTTTAGCGCGAGAAGCCCAGAACTTATCCGGGCGATATTCGTTAGATCAGCTTGGGGATTTCCTAAAGGCTCAAACGAAACGGAATCATACGATGAAGTTTTATGAATCGGTAACCCTCGCTCTCAGCGCAATCCTGGCGCACAAGCTTCGCTCATTTCTCACGCTGCTCGGGATCATTTTCGGCGTTGCTACTGTAATCGTCGTGGTTTCAATGGTCGAGGGATTCAATAAGTATTTCAACGACAAGATCGCCGATCTCGGATCCAACGCCTTCGTCGTCAACAAAATGGGAATAGTTACAAGCCTCCAGGAGTGGATCGAGCGAAGCAAAAAGAATAAGGACATACACCTTGATGACTATCGCGCGGTACTGGAGCATAGGAATTATGTTCGCGATGCGGCAGCGTTAATGCGCCGGCGCGGATCCATCAAGCGCGATACCCAGACACTGCAGGACATCGACATCAGCGGGGTCACCGCCAATATGATCGATATCGACACGATCAAGGTCGATCAGGGCCGGTACATCACGACCGCGGAAGAAGAGCATTCGCGTTACGCGTGTTTCATCGGGTATGGAATCGCCGATCAGTTGTTCGCAGGCGTCGATCCGATCGACAAAGAAATAAAGATCGAAGGCCTGCCCTTTCGGATCGTCGGAGTTGCCCAGGAGATGGGAACGGTCTTTGGGAACCCGCGAGATAATTTTGTCATCATGCCGCTTTCGACTTATCAGAACATCTACGGCTCTCGCGGTTCGATCGCGATCAGGGTTGCGGCAATCGGACCGGAATCGATCGAGAGAGCCCAGGATGAGGTGCGGGTGGTGATGCGAGCAAGACGGCATTTGAACTACAATGATGCGGATAATTTCGGCATCGTCACCTCGGATGCGCTCAACAGTCTCCGCGAACGAATCTTCGGAACGATCTCAATAGTAGCGATCGGCGTGACCTCAATCGCGTTGGTGGTCGGCGGCATCGTCATTATGAACATAATGCTCGTGTCGGTGACCGAGCGGACGCGCGAGATAGGGATTCGCAAATCGCTCGGCGCCAAACGCCGGGATATAGTTCGCCAGTTCCTGTCGGAATCGACAGTTCTCTCTTTGCTGGGCGGATGTATTGGCGTAGCCATCGCGTATGGGCTGGGCAAAGTGGTGACTATATTGTTTTCCATGCCAACCACACTCCCAATCATCTGGACGATTGTAGCGCTTACCGTATCTGCAAGCATTGGATTGTTCTTTGGCATTTACCCCGCTTGGAAGGCGGCGAAGCTGGATCCTATCGAGGCACTTCGAGCGGATTGATGTAGCGCAAGCTGCCAGCTTGTGCAGACACTCGCCTGGCACACTAGTTCGCAAGCTTGCAGCTTACGCTACATATGAGTCGATATGAGCAGACAAGACACAACTGAAAGCTTCAGGATGGCGTTCGCTACCTTGCAAGCGCATAAATTTCGCTCGTTTTTGACCGTGCTCGGCGTAGTGATCGGAACCGTTACCGTGATGGTCATCGCTTCGTTTATCTCCGGGCTCGATCAATCATTCAAGCAGGAGATCGAATCGTTCGGCACAAATACCGTCTTTATTTACAAGTTTGATCCAGGCATTCACACCGGCCGGCTCACACCTGAAGAACGCATGCGCAAGCCCATCAGCTACGAAGACGCGATGGCAATCAAAGAGCAATGCCCATCGGTCAAGTACGTGGCTCCGTTTCTCAGTCCCGACGATGTGCAGAAGGTCCGATATCAGGAGCAGGAACTCTACATCACTCAGGTGCAGGGAACGACAACCGACTACGAACGCATGTCTTCGGTGCACATCGCCGAGGGTCGTTTCTTCACCGAAGCAGAAAACCAGCATCGCGCGGACGTGTGCGTGATCGGCAATGACATCGCCGACAAATTCTTTCCTCACCTCCAGGCTCTCGACAAAGATATTCTGGTAAACGACAAGCCTTTCACCGTGATCGGAGTCATCGAGAAGCAGGAGAACTTCTTCGCGGGCGACAACGACGGCGGCAATCAGAATCGCGCCGTGTATGTGCCATATGAATCGATGAAGAAGATGTTCCCGGCCGAGAAAGACCACTTCGTAATGGCTCAGGCCGAGGAAGGAAAGCTGCTCCAATCCGAGGACGAGATACGCTCGTTGCTGCGCCGCCGGCGCGGAGTGGCTTACGACGCGAAAGACAACTTCGGTCTTACGACTCCCGACGCGATCACCGAGCAGTTTCATCAGATCACCGGCGGCATCGCGATCCTGATGTTCGCAATCTCAAGTGTGGGGTTATTGATCGGCGGCATCGGCGTGATGAACATCATGCTGGTTTCGGTCACTGAGCGAACAAAAGAGATCGGCGTTCGGAAAGCAATAGGCGCTCGCCGTCGCGACATCCTGCGACAGTTCTTGATCGAAGCGATATCGCTCACCGGTTCAGGCGGCTTGTTGGGAATCGCCATCGGGTGGGGATTGAGTTTTCTGGTGAATTTGATCTTACCGGTCTATGTGCCAGCGTGGGCCCCGATCGCGGGGATAAGCGTTTCGGTTGGAATCGGATTAGGTTTCGGCATGTGGCCCGCGATGAAAGCTTCAAGATTGGATCCGATCGACGCGCTCAGGTATGAGTGAGAACCGAAGTGGGTGAGAGAATTACAGTTCTTTTCTAAAATTCTTTGAGTTGCTTTTTCTTTTCCCTGAGCCATTTCTTCTGAGGTCGCGTACCGGTACTAAGCCTAGCTAGAATAAATGTAGTTACGTATAGGAAGAAAACGACTGTGCATGCCAGCAGCGCCTGCCAATACAACGGTAGATTCATTTCCGCTGGGAGTCAAAGTACATAACAATAAAGGCGGTCACGATGCACGCTCCATAGATCACCAGCGTGTATTTGATATGCCGCAGAACCTGCTTCCAGTGATTGCTCTGCGTGGCATTTATCGAGTCCTCTTGATCCTTAATTTCATGTATGAGTTTGTCGAGTTCACGAGATTTGGTTGGTGGGCCCTTAGGCCGTGACCTTTGATAGGTTCTCTGCGTTGATCCGCGCGGATCATCGAAGATATTGTAGGTGACAACTCTCTTTCCCCAACCGCAGCATGACGTACAATACACCTCCGGGCGAGTTGAATAGCCTTTCCCGCTACAAGACAAACAGGTCTCTTCGAACTCTTGAGGGCCCGCATCACGTAGAAAACTTGTGTTTCCACATTTCGGACAGGAGTTCGCACTTAGTGCGACGGTATGACGGCATTCTGGGCATGGTCCACTAGGCATTGCCTGATCCCTCAAGGATTCTCAATAATTCACTTACGGGATGAAAGATGCCTTAGACCAGTCGCGGGGCAAGCAATGGAAATCTCGGCGACGAACACGTTTGCCTCGGGATGACAATAATGAATGCGTCTATGACACTTCCTCTTGCAGCCAATGGTTTACCAGAGTATCGGCGGTGACACCTTCCTTGCGCGCAGCACGGCGCAATTTCTGATAAAGGCTGCTGTCGATTGAGATCTGGTATGTGCGCCGCTTAATATTAATCTCGCATTGCACATCCTTCCAAGACTCTTCGTAATCGCCGAGGCTGTGCGTATCCCAGAATTCAACCGCTTCCGCGAGATTACTGAACTGCTTTGGCAGCGGATCTTTCTGCTTCTTAACTTTACCTTTTGCCATGCGTCTTCTTCCCGCTTTCATAAATGACGCTCGCGCAAATCACCAAGCCAAGAATTTACCGCATGGCTCCATCACAATGGCGGTGAGCGATTCGATTAATCCATTCGTCGGCATCGGATGCGAACCAAATCAAAAGTATTTCATCGACAATCACCTCGATTGATAGCCGCTGCGAAGCGATGACGACTCCAGAGCTCGTGTTGGTGGCGATGAACCGCGCGAACTGTGTTGGCATCGTCCTTTTGTCATGGGTAAGCAACAATCGTCCTTCTCGTGCTGCAATGCCAAGCACCTCCAAGTCGTCGCGGCCGGCCAACTCTGCGGATATCGCAGTCTGGAAGTCGATCATCGGCTCGCGGCGCAGGATCGCGCTCACAATGGCGTGTTTGAGGTCGGCATCGGCCTGAAAGCGGACTTTCATTAAACGGTCGTCTTCATCTGTCGGCGACGCTCGGCCATCTTCTGATAGAACATCGGGTCGGCCTTCCGAGCAGCTTCTCGTTTAGCCTCATAGTCGACCTCGCCTTCCTTGATGTACTCATTTATCTCGTCTTGATGATCCAGGTAGTAGGCTATCGCTCCATAGACTTGCTCGAGCGTAAGCGTCGGGAAGGATTGCACGATGCTCTCGGGCGATTCGCCATTCCAGAAGCAATAGACGACCGAATCAAGCGACACGCGCGAACCTGCAACTCTGTAGGCGTCACTGACTTTCTCAACGTACTCTTTGCTCATAAGCCTCCGACTACGACTTCAGGCTTCCGGACTGCGTGGACTCCCAGATTATATCACCTGGGAGAGAGCCGGAAAGCAAGCGCGGCCCCGACCCGTGGCAGACTCAGTTTCATAAGAGTTAATCGCAGCAACCACCGTGGCTTCTCAACCTAGCCGGCGTAATCAATGTTTTCTCACTGTCCATCGGAGCAGCTAATAATCAGCCAGCGAAAGGAGGGCGGTTTGGCTCATCGACGCCTGCTTTGAATCTTCTTTCAACTCCATAACCACTCTCTTAATCTTACCCGTGAACTCGAATGGCGACTGATAGCTTTCAGTCACTGGCGTCGAAGGATCTCGGCCGACCGTCAAGCCTTCGCTCAATCCAAAAGTGATTGGCACCAGGCGCGTGATCTTTCCGTCGCCAACTCGCCTGTCGTTGATGAACAATGTCGCGGTACCGCTGCCGGGACTGCTAGTGAACTCGAGACGCAGCTTCGCGACTCCCGCGGGTACAGGCTCGGTCGAAGTCACCGTGTAGTGTTCAAGCCCTACCCAATTGTATGCATAGCTCAATCTGTGGTTCTGAACAAAGAAGCTGAATCCGCCAAAGCGCCCACCCAACGACATCAGCACGCCCTCTGCCCCGGTTGATGGGATTTCAACATCGGCGGTGATGCTGTAGGAGCGATTACGGAAATTCAGCATATTAGCCCTCGGCACCGCCGGCATGCCCGGATAGTATGTGACTCTGGTGCTTGGACGGTTAAACGCCGGTTGCTCGAGCGAGCGTATGACTCCGCGATCGTCCAGGGGTAAAACGTTATATTTGCCGGCCTCGCTCCACCATCTCTCGATCATCTCACGCAGCTTTCCCGGATTGGCTGCCGCGAGATCGTTGGTCTCGGAGAAGTCTTCGGCGACGTTGTAGAGTTCCCAGCGGTCCTTGTCGAAATCTTCGCCCAGCCGGTGCGTAGTGACCGCCTCCCATCCTTTGTTATAAATCGCACGATGACCGAGCATCTCGTAATACTGACTCTCTCGTTTGCTCGGCGCCTTCGCGTCGTTGAATGTGTAAGCCAGACTCACACCGTCCATCGGGCGCTGGTCCACTCCATTGACCACACGCGGCTGTTGAATGTTCAGCAGTTCGAGCACAGTCGGAGTGATGTCGATCATGTGATGATACTGGCTGCGAAGCGTGCCTCTATCTTTGATCATCCTGGGCCACTGAATGATCATCGGATCGGTGATTCCGCCGGCGTGAGTCTCCTGTTTGTAACGCTTGAAGGGTGTGTTCCCGGCCATCGCCCAACCCAGCGGATAGTGAGGATACGTCATCGGCCCACCGAGTTCGTCGATCAACTTCATATCCATCTCGATGTTTTCCGGAATCTGATTGAAGTACAGACTCTCATTGAACGTGCCGGTTTCGCGGCCTTCCTGACTCGCTCCGTTGTCGGAGACTACCACGAGGAGAGTGTTCTCCATCAGATTCTGATCTTCGAGAAATGCCAACAGCCTTCCGATGTTTTCATCACAGTGAGTCAGGAAACCCGCGAAGACTTCTTCCATTCGCGCATATAGTCGGCGCTGGTCCGGAGTCAACTCATCCCAGGCCTTCACGTCCGAGTTGCGCGGCGCAAGCTGAGTGCGCTCCGGCACGATGCCCATTTTCTTCTGGCGCGCGAGCGTTTCTTCACGGACCTTGTCCCATCCCTTGTCAAACTTGCCCTTGTACATCTCGATGTACTTCTTCGCGACGTGATGTGGAGCGTGTCCCGCGCCGTAAGCCAGGTTGAGAAAGAAAGGCTTGTCGGGCGTCACCTGCTTTTGCTCAGAGATGAATTGAATCGCATGGTCGGTCAAGTCTTCAGTCAAGTGATAACCCGGGCGCCGGGGAGGATCAATACGGTGGTTGTCATAAACAAGATCGGGGAACCACTGATTTGTTTCGCCTCCGACAAATCCATAGAACCGCTCGAAGCCCATTCCAAGCGGCCAATGATCGAATGGACCCGAGTCGCTGGTTTCGTCTGGCGGCGCCTGATGCCACTTACCGATATAGAAAGTGCTGTAACCGGTTTGCTTCAAAATCTCGGCGATCGTCGCCTGGCTTCGAGGCATCCTCCCGTCGTAGCCGGGGTAACCGGTCGCGGCCTCGGTGATTACCCCCATATGATTGCTGTGATGATTATCACCGGTGAGGAGGCAGGCTCGCGACGGCGAACACAGAGACGTGGTGTGAAAGTTTGTATAGCGCAGTCCTCTGGCGGCGATCCGGTCAAGGTTCGGCGTCTGAATCTCAGAGCCGTAGCAACCCAGCTGCGCGTACCCGACATCATCGAGCACAAGGTAGATAACATTGGGTGAGCCTTTCGGCGCTTGAGGCGGGAGCTCCCACGAGGGCTTTGACTCTTTGTAATTGCGGCCGATATTAGGGCGTTGCCGGTCCTGTTGTGCGGTGACCCGCGTAATCGTATGTCCTAAGAACAGAATGCCCGGAATTGCAACCGCAATCGCTAAAAGTCTGAAAGATGTGCGCGTGGCCATCGCCTTCATGTTCATAGCAGGCTCCTGAGGTGCGACTTGATTGGTGTGGCCGCGATTATATCAACTGGAGAGAAGGCGTCAAACAACGAGCGATGCGGTAGTGTTCTGGTTCCTTCGATCCTCTGCGCAACCTATGGCGTCCTCAGCGCCCTTGCGGTTAAACTCACCAGGAATAGCCAACGCAGAGGGCGCTGAGGACCCCGAGGTTGCGCAGAGGAAGTTTCAAATTAGGGAGACTTCGCGCAACGAAAGCCCGTATTCGATCCGCCACTGTCGACCGCGCCTCGGCCGCGGCTTCCAACCAGATAACGTGAACAGTAGCGATCGCTACAAAGAAAGGATCCGCTCTTCTGCACTCGCTTTGGGACTCCAGGTTCCTGCGGATCGTAGCTATCCGCTGGACCTTGAGGATTGTGCGCAACTCCGCCGGCCGCCAACGTTGCGAAATAATCCGGACGGTACCAATCCGAACACCACTGCCATACGTTCCCGCCGACGTCGTACAAACCAAATCCGTTTGCAGGGAAAGCCTTGACCGGTGAGGTGCGAAGGTAACCATCTTCCACAGTGTTGTTGGAGGGAAAGCGTCCCTGCCAGATATTAGCCACCCACTGGCCGCCCGGCTTCAGCTCGTTGCCCCACGCATAACGATCCCGATCCTTCCCGCCACGAGCGGCAAACTCGAATTCAGCTTCGGTAGGCAAGCGCTTGCCCGCCCAAGTCGCATAAGCAACAGCATCGTCCCATGCCATCTGGACTACGGGATGATCTCCGCGATCCTTTAGCGAACTGCCAGGACCTTCAGGATGCTTCCAACTCGCGCCTGGAACGTATCGCCACCATTGAGTAATGTCATCCAGCGGTACATCGCCGGGCGGAGAACTGAACACCGCTGAACCGGCTACGAGGCTTTGCGGATCGACTCCGGGGTAGTCTTTTGGATCAGGCTTGCGTTCTGCGATGGTAGCGTAGCCGGTGGCCTCGACGAACAGGGCGAATTGAGCATTGGTTACTGGTGTCGTGTCGATCCAAAAACCATCCGTATTAACCAGATGCACCGGCGTTGTGTCGGGCATTTCGCAGTCGTCGCACCCCATCCAGAAGGTCCCGCCGGGAATCCACGCCATCCCGTCAGGAGCCGCTCCCGGCGGCTGTGTGTTATTCATGCTTACCAGGGATGAACTGGCGGCCGTTTTACTGTTCGAGTCGTGATCCCCGTGTTTGTGAGATGCTTGAGTGTCGCCGGACCTTTGCGAAAACCACCTGCCCCTGCCAAACAGAATCACACCGGCTACGAGCAGAAGAATGATTACGAAGCCAACATAGAGAGGCCGTCGACCTGAGCGCGCCGGACGTGCGTCGCTGCTGGCACTCGCGGATTTTGCTTGCTCGCTCATTTATTATTCAGAGCCGACACAAGAGGTGGCTTGAGCTTATCAATGGAAGGCACTCTTGCCAAATCATAGCTGCGCATCTGCTCGTGTTGAGACAAGGTTATATGAAGCTCGCTGAACTCTTCTCGAAGCCGGTTATGGTTAGGTTCCGGAGGGGCAGAATTATTGACTGCCAAAACCCGCTATGTTAGTTTCGACCAAAATGATAACGGGCTTCAATACCGACGTCCCACACGAAGGGCTTGTCTATCACGTGCAGACGGAAGATCGGCGTAGCGATGACCCATCTTTCGAATCGCTGGTGTATGTCGGAGGCTCGATTGTAGCCAAAAAGCTCACTCCTTATTCGGATAAACTGAGTGAAGGCGCGTCCGAAGAAACAATCGCGTCGCTTCTAAAGCGACAGCATCAGGTGATCGTAGCCGCGATTAAGGCGGGAAGAATTGAAGATCTGATTCAGCATACAAAAAAGGGCAGGCGCGAAGCGCAAATGAAGCCACCGAGTGCGGGGCTCCTTCCAGTTCCGGGGCTTCCTCCGATTCCGGATTCTCCGAAACAAGAAATTACGAGCAGTACAGTTACACCCGTCATTCCCATAGTGGTCGCGCAGCCGGTACCGGTGCGACCGTCCGAACGCGGCTCGGGCGGGCGCGGCTCCGGCAAGTTGAAATTCGCGGTACCCGCAGTTCCCACGTCGGGTGACAGCGGCGTGCTGAACTTTGACCAGGTGATCGCAGAATACCGGCAGCGCGGCGAAGCCAAACTCGAACTAAAGGTGCTTGCGCCTGAAGCGTTTATCGCCGGGCGGAATATCGGTTTGCGAGTCCAGGTTACGCACAACTCCAAGCCTGAGTATGAGGCGATCGTTACAGTCAAGATCATCGGCACAGCCTTCAAGCCGCAAGTCGTGATCGGACGAGTGGGCCGAGACGGAGTAGCGAGCTTCAGCCTTGTGGTTCCCGCTTTCAGCGCCGGCACAGCTGCGATCGTTATCGAGGCGAGGTCAAGCACGGGACGCGGCGAATTGAAGAACTTGATTCGCAGGGCGTGACCGATCGGAAGAATCAATTGACCTTCTTTGTAAACGGAAGTGAAACTCACGTAGACGAGATCGTGATCGCGGTCAGCGATCTGATCAAATCGCTTGGCCTGAACCCCCAGCGATTAGCAGTTGAATTGAATAGAAGGATCATACGTCGAGCGGAGTGGGACTCGACAAGGATTTCGGAAGGTGACACAGTAGAGATCGTGCATTTCGTCGGCGGGGGAAAAGAATGAAACGAGAGGTAGCGTAGACTGTCCAGTCTGCGCACGGCTCGTTTTTGTGAATGGCAGTGCAGTGCGTAGACTGGACAGTCTACGCCACCTCTCTTTCATCGGACTAATTATCATGGCAGACACATTCATCATTGCCGGCCGCGAGTTTCGCTCGCGCTTAATCCTGGGATCCGGCAAGTACGCCAGCTTCGAGCTGATGGTGAAGGCGCTGGAAGCATCGGGCACCGATATGATCACCGTCGCCGTTAGACGTGTGAACCTGACCGATCGCGCGAAGGAATCGTTGTTGGATCACATCGACACGAAGAAGTATCACATTCTGCCGAACACCGCAGCGTGTTATAGCGCGGACGAAGCGATACGCACGGCGATGCTCGCGCGCGAGGTCCTCGATAACAACTGGATCAAGTTGGAAGTAATCGGCGACGAGAAGACGCTGTTTCCCGACAATCAGGGATTGCTTGAGGCTACGCGCGTGCTGGTCAAGGAAGGCTTCGTGGTATTGCCTTATTTCAATGACGACCTGATCGTCGCTCGAAGGCTGATCGAGGCCGGAGCCGCGGTGGTGATGCCGCTCGCGGCGCCAATCGGGTCCGGGCTTGGCATACAGAACGTCACGAACCTCAGAATACTGCGGGAGCAGGTAACTGAAGTGCCGCTGATAGTCGATGCCGGCGTTGGAACCGCCTCAGACGCAGCGCTGGCAATGGAGCTTGGCGCTGACGGAGTTCTTATGAATACCGGCATTGCCGGAGCTGACGATCCTATTGGTATGGCTGCGGCCATGAACCTGGCCGTGCGCGCTGGTAGGCTCGCTTACAAGTCAGGGCGAATTCCGAGAAAGCTGTACGCGTCGGCTTCAAGCCCAGTCGAAGGTATAGTGCGCTAACGGCAAACGTAAGCATGTAGGGTCGGGCACGAAGGTCCCCCTACGCCTCAAATCAGAAAGAGCGACAGTGGCGTGTAACGCAAGATTCGAACGAAGACTGGTCCGCGAAGGCTATGGCGTGATCGCGGGCAGCGACGAAGTGGGACGCGGGGCGCTTGCGGGCCCGGTTGTCGCAGCCGCTGTCATCTTTGATCTCAAGAAAGTCCCGAGGGGCATTAACGATTCCAAACAGCTTACCAGGCTCCAACGGGAAGAACTTGCCAGGCAGATTCAAGATCGCGCTCTTGCTTATTCAGTCGCTAGAATTGAGCATCATGAGATCGATCAAATCAACATCTTAAAGGCCTCTTTGCGTGCGATGGAGCTGGCAATAAAAGCATTGCGACCCCTTCCTGACTATGTTTTAATAGACGGGCATCAGAAGGTCCCCAACCTCGACTGCCCCCAGACGACAATAATCAAAGGTGATTGTCTTTCGGTTTCCGTTGCCGCCGCGTCGATTGTGGCGAAGGTAACGCGCGACCAGTGGATGAGAGAGTATGACGAGCAGTATCCCGGTTACGGCTTCGGCTTGCACGCCGGATACAACACTCGCCTACATCAAGACGCCATCCAACGGCTCGGACCATCAGCCATTCACCGTTTGACTTTTCGTGGAGTGCTCTTTTCACAACCTGCTTTTAATTTCGGCGGTGTGGAAGTCGAGCAGCCAGCCCTGTCATCGGTTCCGATACCCGACTAAGTTACCCCCGCCCCTGATCGAATAGCGCAGTTAGGGAGGCCTGGCCTCCGGAGGGGTTATGTCATTAAACAAGTCCAAGGCACTGCGCACTGCCGAGAAGTACGCTCTGCAGGGCAAAATACCCGCCGCCATCGATGAGTATCGCAAGGTGGTCAGCGCGGACCCGGGCGACCTGACAACCGTCAACACGCTCGGAGATCTCTACGTTCGCGCAGGCAGGATCCAGGACGCGATCTCAAATTTCTCTCGCATTGCCGACAGCTATCGCGAAGGCGGCTTCACTCTCAAGGCCATCGCGATGCTCAAGAAGATATCGAAGCTCGACCCGACCAACATCGAGACAGCGATGAAGCTCGCGAATCTCTACTCGCAACAAGGTCTGCTGGTCGAAGCGCGTCAGCAATATCTCCACGTCGCCGATGCTTACGCTCGCGCCGGACAAACTCGCAAGGCGCTTGAAGCCTATCAAAAGATCGCCGACCTCGATCCTTCCAACACGTCTGTTCGAATGAAGCTCGGTGAAATCTACTCGCGCGAAGGCATGACCGAGCAGGCGCACGATGCATTCATAATGGCGGGCGGGGAGTTTCTTCGCAAAGGCGACAGCGAACAGGCCCTGAACGCAAACCTGAAGGCAATAATTATCAATGCCGATAGCCGACAGGCGTTAACGGCTATTGCGACGATCTATACTCAACAGGGTCAGACGGACCGCGCTATTAACCTCCTCTGCGAAGCGTTCGAACGAAACCCCGGCGACGTCGAGCTGCTCACGATACTCGGCCGTACTTATTTATCGGCGGGAATGATGGATGACGCGGAGCGGACGTTCCTCAGTCTCGTAGAGCTTGATCGAAACCGTTATCACTACCTGCTCGAGGTAGGCCGCAGGTTCCTGCAGATCGGCGATCTCGATCGCGCGGCCGAACAGATCGACGGCTGTATCGAAGTGTTGATTGCGAAGCGCGAAGAAGATAAAGCGATCGATTTTCTGAGGCGCGTGCTCGATCGTGAGATGAATCACGTTGGAGCGCTCAAGCGCCTGGCAGAGATATACCTCCGGATTCGAGAAGATCACAATTTGGTAGCCACACTGAACTCGCTTGTTGAAGCGGCAATGCGCAATGGCGACGATAAAGAAGCAATTATCGCGCTCAAAGAGCTTGCTCGGTTGGAGCCGGACGAACCGCTTCACCTTCAGCGTTTATACAACCTGGGTGTGAACGACATCGTCGAATCCGATTCTCCGGACTCCGTCCGCGCCACAGGTCCGCTCGACTTCCGCTCAGCCGCTTTCGACGACACCTTCGTCATCCGACAGATTTCAGAAGCCGAAATACTGGCCGGGCACGGACAGGTCAGTCACGCCATTGAGATACTCACTCAGATTCTCGATCACGCGCCTGAGAACGTTCAGGTCCACTTAAAGTTGAAAGACATTTACCTGCGAGCCGGCCTCATGGACAAGGCGGCCACACAGTGTCTTGCTCTCTCGAAAATCCATGAGGCGCGCGGTGAATCGGCTCGAGCGAGTGACTACGTGGCGGAAGCGCTCCAGCTCAACCCGCTCATATCTTCTGACACGGAGGCGGTCCCAGAGCAACGAGACTGGATGGACGACCGGGACGGACACTTCGTCAACGCGATACCCGGCAAATCACCGCGCTCGCCGGCACGTGCGCACGTTGACTCTGACACAGAGTCGTCGAATCTGGACTGGAGCAAGTATCAGACTGGAACGTTGTCGGACCACGGCTTCGTTACCGTTCCGTCGGAGCATACTTCATCGGGGAACGGATTTCACCCGGAGTTAGAAGCGGACCCCGAAGAGTCAGGTGACTCGAGTAACTTCCGGTACACGGATACCCTGATCGGCGAGGCGGGCGATGCCGGGGCCGACCGGACTCACAGGGCTGACGCTGTATTCAGTTCGGCCAGCCTCTTACCCTCCGACACTATGCCACGAGTGCTGCGCGACGAGTTGGAAGGAGTCGACTTCTATATCGCGCAAGGTTACGCCGAAATCGCGCACGATACGTTAGAAAGACTACGAGAAGAAAACGGAGATCATCCCGAAATATTGGCGCGCTATACGCGTCTGGGCGCCAGTCCGGAACAACATATCCCTGACCCCGTCGAGTCACATTTCGAGGCGCCAGTGTCGTGGCCAACGCTTGAGCCGGAAATTGATATGCAGTTGCCTACGGAATTTCCACCGGCAATGCCCGAGGAGGAGCCCGCTCTACAGGCGGAGGTATTCGACGCTCCCTCCCTCGAAGCGACAGCCGAACAGGAAGAGACGCCGCCTTACGAACAGAAACCGCCCGAAATTATTCCGGCGGAGATACCGGATGACGAATCGCTGGTATCGCACCTGACTCCGACCGAGATGTGCCGAACCCAGGACCAGCCACTCCTGCTGCAAAAGGAATCGGGTGCGTTGTATCCGGATCTGCTCGTCCAGCTGGACACGAGCGAATTGAATCGAGCGCATCTGGAAGCACTGCAAGCGTCGCTTCCTGCTGCTGAACACGCGGTGGTCGCGAACGTCGAAACCGGCGATCTCATCGCCTCCCTTGTGTCCGGTCTGGACACTTCTTTCGACGCCATTCACTATCCTCGAGAAGAATCGGTCTTCGAGAATGCGGAGGCTTCTCGAGAGGCGGCTGAAGAGGTCGAAGAGAATGAACCCGCATTCGAGGAGGACGCGGTACAACGCACAGAGACATTTGAGTCCACTCAGCAATTTCAGTCCACTCAGACGTTTGAGTCCACTGAGACATTCGAGTCCACTGAGACATTTGAGCCCACTGAGACATTTGAGCCCACTGAGGCATTCGCGGCTGCTGAGGGTATTGAGACTGTTCAGCCCAGCGCGGAAGCCCCTTCCGCGCACGACGAGCTGCAAGAGATCTTCGATGAGCTCAAGGAACAGACCGGCGATTTGAAACCGCTTCTGGACTTCGAGACACACTACAGTCTGGGGCTTGCATATAAGGACATGGACTTGCTGGACGACGCCATCTCAGAATTTCAGATGGCATTCAGGACCGCGGGAATGCAGGACTCCGAAGGCGACTACATTCACTGTTGTAACATGCTCGGCGTGTGCTTCAAGCGAAAGCAGATGCACAAGGTTGCGATCATGTGGTTCGAGCGCGGACTCAAGATAACCGGCAGACTCGAGGACGAGTATCAAGCTCTCAGATTCGAGATCGGCCTCTGCTACGAAGAACTGGGCGAGATCGAAGAGGCAATCGAAGCGTTCACCGGCGTGTACGGCATTGATGTTAACTATCGCAAGGTCGGCGAAAAGATCAAGCAGTTGCAGGCCGCAGAGATCGCGTGATAACGTGAGGCTTGAGAGATGGAACGTGATGCGTGAAAACCAGCACGAATGATTGCTCACGAATCACCTTTCACGCATCACGTTTATCACTGCAATGTCCGTCAAGCTCACAATCATCTTCTTCATTCTGATCTGCTTCGAAATCGGAATATTGCTGGTCATCCTTCCGTGGGTACCAAGCCCGTCGTGGAATGAGAACTATCTACTGGTGCTGGCTGCCGACAAAATGCACTGGCCCTGGCTGGCGATTGTTATGAAGAGCGGCTATGCGCGCGGCGCCGTAACCGGACTCGGTTTCCTGAACATAACGCTCGGTGTCTGGGAGATCATCTACTTTAGAAAAACTGCTCGCACGTTTCAGATGGAATGGCAAAGTGACGAATCCAATACGACGGCTCTCGGCGGCATCGAAGCCGCTCATATACGCGATCACAGATCGCCGATTGCTGACCAATCTATCAGGCCTAACGGGGGTAACGGGCCCAACGGTCCGGACAGCTCAGACGGGAAGCCCGGCCCTGACATCTCTAGTTGATTTCATAGAGCAAACCGCAAGCGCCGGGGTCGATATGCTGCAGATTCGCGAGCGCGACCTTCCCGCGCGTGTCCTTTATCGCCTGACTAAAGCCGTCATCGACCGAGTTCGAGAGAGAGGCACCATGGTTTTAGTCAACGACCGTGCTGACATTGCCGCTTGCACCGGAGCCGGCGTTCATCTCACCACTCGATCTCTCACCGCTGAAGTTGTCCGATCTGCATTCGGGAAAGATATTGTCATTGGGGTCTCCACCCACAACCGGGAGGAAGCTGAGACTGCTGAGCGTGGCGGCGCCGACTTCATCGTCTTCGGGCCGGTCTTCGAGACGGCAGGCAAGGCGGAGTATGGCGAACCGGTTGGGCTCGATGCGTTGCAGCGAGTCGCTACAGGTTCAAGAATCCCGGTGATCGCACTCGGAGGCTTAAAGCCAACCAACTTTCACCAAGCCTTGGATGCCGGTGCGGCCGGTGTTGCGGGAATATCCATGTTCATTGATTCGTTCCTTGAGTCCGCGCAATCGCAAACCCTCAGTGAAATGGTATCTACACTCAAGGATCGGAACAGCGATCGACTGAAAATAACTGGATGATTGATCGACATTTCAGATCTCGATCTTGTTTATCCGACCGGCTCTTGTTTTATACTCGGCTTCATTATGGTCAAAATCGAAAAGCCACCTGTCGTAATGAGCATCGCCGGGTTTGACCCTTCCGCCGGCGCGGGGGTCCTCGCCGATATCAAGACGATCGGTGCCTTTGCGTGCTACGGAGTCGCTGCGGTCACAAGCGTGACCTTTCAGAATACGCGAGGCGTCCTTGGAGCGCGCCATCAAAGTGCGGATTCCGTCCGCCGTCAGATCACAGCCTTGTTTGATGACTTTGAAATCACCGCGATAAAACTTGGAATGCTGCCGACTCGCGAGATCGTCCTCGAAGTGGCGTCAATGATAAAAGCCAGATCAGTTCCGATCGTCGTAGTCGACCCCGTTCTAAGAGCTACAAGCGGGTTCCCGCTCGTCGAAGAAGGAGTGACAGACCTACTTCGAAGCGAATTATTTCCACTAGCCTCGCTGGTGACTCCAAATATCGCCGAGGCCGAGATCTTCTCGGGCGAAGAGATTTGTGATTTCCCTGCTGCGCAACGCGCAGCGGAGGCCATTCTGGCAATGGGTCCTCACGCGGTATTGATTACTGGCGGCGATGCAAACTCAGATTCGTCGACAGATCTACTGCTCGATGAGCACGGCTCCAGTACATATGGCGCTGATCGAATTAGATCAAGGAACACGCATGGCACGGGTTGTACTTTGGCGTCGGCACTAGCTTGTTTGCTGGCAAAAGGTCAGGCCTTGCGCGAGGCGATTCCAATCGCCAAGCGATACGTCGTCGAAGCGATACTCTGCGCGCCTGAACTCGGGCACGGCCCCGGACCGCTCAATCACTTCCCCTCCGGCCTCCGAGGCTAAGAACAAAAGTAATCGCCAATTCTGCTCGAAGTCCGTTAACAGCGCTGGAAGGCGATGGATGCGTTTGTTACACTCGTCTCGCTTGCACAGACAAGCTTCCTCGGAAAGAGAATCCGCGTTTAGGTCATTTGGAAGTGGGACAGGCCATTGCTGCGTATGAACACATTCTCATTCGGCAGGGAGAGAACCAGAGGGGATGGACGATAGTTGGCTGATGAACTGACCACCGAGGCATTGCTGCGGCAGTGTCGAAAGCGTCCTCCCGACGAGGCCGCCTGGCAAGAATTTGTGCGCCGGTACCACCCTGTAATCACCGCCAACGTCGTAAGAGCTTTTCACCTCAAAGCAAGTCAGGAGTTCGAACGGCGGCCTCAGTTCCGCGAAGACTCTATCGAAGATCTCGTTCAGTCAGTCTATTTTCGGTTGGTCGATGACGACTGTCGCGTGTTGAAAGCCTTTCACGGCGAACTGGAGAACTCTCTCCCGGCCTATTTGACGATGATTTCGATGAACGTAGTCAAGGATCACTTCAGAAGAAGCAAAGCCGGTAAGAGACCAAAGATAGCCTACTCACTCGATGAACTCCTCGAGAACGGAGGAGAAGCGGGTCTGCTCAAAGGAATATCGTGCGATATTGATGGCAATCGGTCAGGATCGGGGGTCCCTGAGCTGAAGATAGAGGACATCGACGCGCTGCTGAATAAGGCATTGACCCGCAGGGATCGCGACAGAAATATTCTCATCTTTAAGCTTCGTTATTGCGACGGGTTGACGCTTGCGGAAATCAAAAACACATTGGGGCTCGATATGACCGCACTGGGAGTAGGCTCGATACTCAGCCGCATCAATGCGCGCATCAGACGCACTGTTCAAAAGAAATCCAGGACCAACCCCGAATAACTACCTTGGCCTCAGTCCCTGAATGAAATCCTGATCCTTTGTGCCTTGATGGCAGAGAATGCAGGATTGCTCGCCGCGCTCTTCCAGATCGGACACCAGCGCGTAAGTCAAACCTCGGTCGGACCAGGTGATGACTTTCAATCCGTTGATGGTGTCGTAATGGAAAGTTATCCCTTTGAAAACTACTTCCTCTCCGCCCGACGGACGGGCTACCGAGTCCGATGTCATCACCAGGCTGATCGGGCGCTTGTGCATCCGATAAGCGACGAACGCGGCATAGTCATTCTTGTATCCAACCAATCGCGCCCCTTCCAGGTCGTATATTTTTTCCTGTCCCGACGATTCCTGATAATTGGGAAGCTTCACCAGGAATGATACTTTTCCGAAAAACCACTCGGAGATTTCTTCGGGCGCATCAGACGCCTTCTCAAGGGGGAGTTGACCACGCAGGTGCCTCTGGTGATTGTCGACTGCCATCATCGCGAAGTCGGACGTCGGATGCAATTCAGCGCTTTTCTTTTTCGATAGGTACCAGACGCCCAGCAGCAAGGCAATCGTCACTAATCCGGCCATTGCGAGCGCGCCGCGCGAGCCGATCAAAGCCGACGTTGAGGATTTAAACTGCCGCAGTAAGGTTTGAATGCGGCCGCGCAGTTCGGCTGGCGCAGCTTGTACAGAAGGGGCGTTGCTCAAAATTCCTTCAACCCCGGCGCGAAGCTCGGGCGGAGCCAGGCTGAGGGGACGGCAGCCTCGAAGTCCTTCGAGAAAGCGGCGCTCATTCTCGAATAACTCGTTGCAGCCTTCGCATTCGGCCAGATGCTTTTCGAGCGCGATGACGTCGCAGCCTTGTAGCTCGTCATCGAGATAAAAGGTTATCTGGGCTCGGATGTTGTCGCACTGATTCATACCCTAATTCACCTGAGCTGTTCGCGCGGAGCTCGTCCGCCAGTCGGAAAGCAATCGTCTCAGTTTTTCTCTCGCGCGCCCCAACCGCGACATCACCGTCCCCGCAGGACACTCAAGTATGTTCGCGATCTGCTGGTAGCTGAAGCCCTCCAAATCACGAAGGACTATGATCTCGCGATATCGTCGCGGAAGCCTCTCGATAGCCGCGCGCACCTCTTCGCGTTCCAGCTTTCTCAGGTATACCACGTGCGGATCGTTGGCCATCCGGTCAAGCCACTGAGCGCGATCCGCTTCTTCCGCATCGAGTTCAACGAAGCGGGGGCCGCTACGCGTGCGCCGGAGCTGGTTGATCCAGATGTTACGCATAATCGCAAACAACCAGCTCTTAAGATTGCTGTCCGGCATCAAGCTGCCAAATGCACGAACGGCCCGGAGATATGTCTCTTGCACGAGGTCTTGAGCTTCAGCCTGGTCACGGGTCAAAATCAAAGCAAACCCGTAGAGCGCATCGATGTGCTCAAGCGCTGCGCGACTAAAGATTGAATTGCTCGGTTCGGTCATTAGAAACCCCGACCTGGCGGCTTCCAGAATAACACGTTGCCGAGAATTTATTCCGGAAAAACCCGGGAGCCACGATGGAATAAGTTGACGGCTCGCGTGTTATTACATTGGGGCCAGAGGAGCCGGCGACTTTTTTTTATCCATCCCCAATGGCGAATCTGGCTCCGCATAAAGCCAGATCAAGCGCAAACGCCGCCTGCCGGAGCGCGGCTCTAGAATCCCAATGTGGTTGCGACAGCTGCTTCAAGCGAACAGCTCAGGAAATGATTTATGGAGATCGCACATTAATGTTATCTCTCGTTAATTGACCCGATTCCCACTGCCTTCCGGTTTACGACTTTCGGGCTTCCGTAGTAGTTGACTTCCCCAACACCAACTGCCGATGCATCCAATTGCCCCGTCGCGTATATGTCAACGGTACCTACTCCCGTTGAATTTACCCTGGCGTTGACAGCATGTAGATTCTTCGCGTCCACACTGCCGGCGCCAGATAAAGTAATATCCGCTTCCTTTGTTTCACCGGACGCAGTTACACTCCCGGCCCCGCTCATCACTATCTCCATCCGGTCATTCTTTACATTTGCCAGATTCGCGTCACCCGCCCCGGCGAAGACAAACCTCTTCACATCGGGAATGGATATTACGATCTGCAGCTTGTCCTTCGGAGCGTATGTTTCACTTGATCTGATATACAACGTATGATTCTTAACTTCCGTGGTAATTAATGGAATGATGTTATCGTCGCCGCTGATTTCGAGACTCTCCTGCCCTTGAGAAAGCACTTGGAACGAGCCGGGACAACCCACGTCCAGCGAATCGAAGGAAGTAACGGATCTCTTCTCGGTCTTACCAATACCGCTTCCCTTGACTTTGGCGGTGCTGATGAGGCTGCACCCCGTGAGGCCAACGACTAATCCTATGCTGACCAATGTCAATATCTTCATGGAGACTTCCTCTCTCTTGAATGTAGTTCTAACTATTGCCGACGAACATGAAGTAACCCGACTAAAAGCGTGTCGAATAATACCGACGTTTGTAAACCGATTCAAGATGCATGCATTCGCCTCGATCGACACGTCCACAGCTTCGGCCGGAGACCACCGCAGATAGGCTGATGATCAAAACGGCTGTCGCGTTCACCTGGACGTCATTCTTGAGCACAAGGAGACATATGATCCCACCGCAAGATCAACCGAGCGAAAAGATATTCCTTATGTCCATATAACGGAGTGAATCCGCCAGCGGAGCCAGATTGATAACGTTGTGCATATTCGCGCCGACGAACTAACTAGCGCAACGGATGATTTTGACGCGAGCCCAACTCTACCGGTGACAGTTGGGCGCGCGTATCGGCGACCAAACTCAGCGGCGCTTTAATCAATTAGTTTCATCAGCAATGCCGTTTCCTGTTCGTCACCCCTTCGAGCCGCTTGATCACAAGACAGATGCTTTTGCGAGAAGAAATACATAAACTGTCAATGCCGATGAGTGGCTCCGGGTTCTTTATCATCAGCTTCGTTCGTTGTCGTTCTAAACCGAACCAGCAAGTGTTAGCATAAGGTTTACCCAGTGCCCTCGACTCTTAGCCGGGATACTATTTGAAATGATGACGCGAAGAGAAGCCATTAGTCTTTTGGGTGTCGCTTCGGTCGGAACCGCTTCGGGAGCATGGCTTGCCGCGACGCAGACGGGCTTAAGCTTTTCGCTCGCGCCCAATGCCTCCGCGACGGCTTCGGATGATTCAACTCCTCCGCTCGCGCCCGGAGCCCCTACGACGCCCGAGAGGATGGCTTTGATTGAAGCGTTCAAGAAGCAATCCGACGGGCTTGAAAAGAAGTTCGAGGCGCGCACGTACAAGAGTGACCTGGTGATGCCCTATCGGTTGTTCCGGCCGCAAGCAACTGGAAGACTCCCGTTGGTCATGTATCTGCACGGCGCCGGCGGGCTGGGTGACGATAACGAGAAACAGCTTGGACTCGGCAATATTTTCGGCACCCGAGTCTGGCTGCTTCCGGAGAACCAAAAGCATTTCCCCTGCTACGTCGTCGCACCGCAGACTGATCGCGGCTGGATTCGATACGATCTTACGAAAGAGCCCGCGGAAGTGCGTCCTGGCCTTGGGGACGGGAACCGCCTGGCACTGCAAATTGTCGCCGGCTTATGCCGCGAGTTCTCCATTGATGAAACCCGTATCTACGTAACTGGGCAATCCATGGGTGGCGCGGGCGTATGGAATATCATCGCTTATCGCCCGAAGTTTTTCGCCGCAGCGGTGACCTGTTGTGGAAGTATCTCGACCGACCCTGGCATTGGTTCCATCGACACTCCTCTATGGAACTTCCACGGGGATTCCGACAAGACCGTTCCCGTGTCCGCGTCGCGTGACCGCATCACTGCAAGACGGAAAGCAGGAGGTCGGCCCCTCTACACTGAGTACGCTGGCGTAGACCACAATGTCTGGCAGTGGGCTTACACCGAACCGGAGTTGGTGAAGTGGGTGTTCGCCCAACGCCGCGCGACTTGAGCTGTCAGGACCTCTCAAGCGATCGAATGGAATCAATGAATATCTCGCACCACAGAGGGGTCAGGCCTGAAATTGTGAAATTCTTTTTTACTCATCACACAACTAGACCGCGCTTCCGTTGTCATTGGTCTCGTCGTTTGCCGCGACCTTTGCCAGCACCTGTGATGCCGAGCTGTGTATTCATTGTCGCAAAGTCAAAATTGTTCCAGGCCTCGACGATCTTGCCATTACGCACCCGCAAAAAGGTCATTCCCGTGAATTCGACACGGTTGCGCGTCGCCGCGAAACCGAGACTGTCCCCAAGGTGTGTGCCTCGAACTACACATCGCGCGGCGATCTTGTCACCTTCGACAATGGTGTCTTCGACAATGACCTGAATATCTGGAAATGCCTCACGAAAGGCATGAAAGAACGGCTTGTATCCCGCCGGCCCTCTTAGCTCGTTTCCGTCTGCATCAGCAAGGCCGTGCGCAACGCCGTCTTCAGCAAAGAGTCGGTCGATAGCGTCGACGCGGCCCTGATTCCACACTTGCTCGAACCATTCGTGCGCTATTGTCATCTCGTTGTCTGGCATCATGAACCTCCTCCTTCGACCGAGTTAACGTCGTTTGCGCAGTGCGCTAACTCAAAAGACACTGCAACCAAAACCACGCCTATGGCAAACACTACGTTGCTGATTGGCCCTCGAAGGATTCTGATAACCTCTGTCTCCCGACCATGCACAACGTCCGCCTACACCAGCGGCACGTAGTCGTACTCGCCGATGCCCTGCAGCACGAGGAAGGTCGCTGATACCTCCCCGCCGTTGGTCCCAGATGCGGCCGGCGCGCACGCACCGCATAGGTCTCACCTCGGCCGAGCCGCACCTCCTGCTTCGGGTCACGGAGAACGAGCCTGATCGCGCCCTCGATGACGTAGAACGTATCTTGAATCGCGCTGTGGAAGTGCCACGGCACGCTCTGGGTTGGTCCGATCTGGAGCTCGCTGATACAGAATCCTGGCCGCTCGGCATGCAGCGCTCGTCGTTCTACCTCATAGTGATGGCTCGCATCCTTGATTGATTCCATCACATCCTCCCTTTGGCGCGTAGCCGCTCAACACCTCACATCACCGGGCCGCCGAACGGCATTGGTGGAACGATGTGAACCGGGCTGCGGCGGCTCCGGTGCATGTCGTTGTTAGGCGGCAGGTCAATCAGAAGGCGACCGATGTGCGCTGGCCTGCTCGTTCCATCGTTGTTCGTCCACGCCCTTCACCATGAGCCACAGGCAAAGTGACAATTCTCCGATTAGGGCAAGCACCAGAATGGGGGAGATCCTCCCTGCGTATGCGGGGGCGAGGATGAGCGTGAAGCTATTGCTCAGATAACTCAAACCGGCAATCGCCATCAAAACGCCAAGAGTCCTGGGGAAATAACCCGACCTGAAAAGCAGATACCCATAAACCAGACATGCAAAGCCAAAAAATACGAGGTCAATGCCAAAGCCGTAGTCATGCAACTTGAGAGAAATTTGCACTAGAGCGTGTAGCTGATTTGGTTCAAACGCCTTCAGGTAATCTGGGTTCCCCGAAAGGAACAATGCCGCAAAAAGACATAGCTTGCTGACGGCCTCAATAGGGAACTCCACTATGTTGAAAAACACCGCAAGCAAAGCAAGAGCTTTATTCACCGGCCTGAGCAATACATATAAGATCAGCGTTAGCGCGATAGAACACACGAGCAATATCAGCCCACCGGCGATAGTGATGCGCCACAGCGACTCAGAGGCCATAATATTATGGGCTGTGGCTGTAACATCACCTGACACCACGATGTTTTCTCTGACGAAAAACTCACCGCAGAAACCGATGACTATGATGATCAGATACAGCACCCCGCCGATTCGTGCGTAAACTTGCGGCGAGGTTTGAAGCTCGTGATCTTCCATGTCGATGCTCCGCTCAAGGACAGCCAGAAATCGAAAACCTTAACAGGGTCGCATAACGCCAGGCGTCAGCGGGCGCGTGCCGAACATTGGAGGACCTTGCGAAACTCGCTTCGCGCGCTCTGCAACCGATTGTTAGACGCTGCCTTTGTGTACAATTTCCTTTCTCCATTTTTGAGCTTGCCCGTTCGGCGACTTATCTCTCTAAATAGTCCGTGCGAAATACCTCGCTGCCGCTCAATTGAACTATCACGCTGCCTTCCTTTGCCGCCACGAAATGTGGAACCCCCGCCGGAATGACTATAAAACTGCCCGCCGGGTAGCCCTTTAGCTTAGTTGAGTCGAATCTTTCTCCCGTGCCCAGATACCAGGTCCCTTCGATCACCGTGACGAATTCGGCTTGTGGATGCGTATGCGCAAGGACACGCTTGCCGCTAGGTATCTTAACTCTATCGACCCACGCGCCGCCTTTGGTTGAATCGCCGAACAACTGCGCTCGCTGCCGCCCATCGTTGTAGTAAGGCGGCGTGAACCACCGCACTTGTTCGGGAGTCAACCCGACAACCTCTTTTTGAGTCTTACCGGCCCAAGTCATTGCCAAGGTTATCGCCGAACCAGCTATCACTACAGCAACGACTACGAGAAGTATCTTTGTCATTTCTCTCGCCTCACAACGGAAACACGCTCCCGCCGCTCGCGTCCAACGATTTGTTATCCACCGCGGTGAACAAAACGAATGCTGTTACCATCTGGATCATGGACGTACATTTCGCGATTGCCCCAGCTTTGATCAGTCGGTTCGAGATCAATGACCACACCGGTGGCCTTCAGTTCTTTATGGAGCGCATCCACATCTTCGACCCCAAGAAAGACTACTCCGCCTGCCACTCCATCACCGGAAAAAGAGGAAACATGCACCTCAACGTTGTCACGCGTCAGGCCCAGGTAACAGGGATCGGCGCCACCAAACGGTCGATAGGCAAAAGTTTGCCTAAAACCGAGACGGTCACAGTAAAACTCTTCCGCCGCGGCTGAACTGGTCGCATGCAGGACGGGAATAGCAAATTTAAACATTACGTAACCTCAGAAGGTGGATAACGCGTTTCGCTTCTGCTGCGGGCCGTGCCGAGGCCGCCGCAGATCACCAAGATCAAAGATGGCCTGCGGCGGCTGAGGCGCTCACGCCCCGCCAGCAGCAACCGCTTGTTAGGCGGCACGCCGCCGGCTAGCGCTTGCCCGCAGCGAGCCAAGGCTCGCCGCGGTATGACTCCGCCACCACCCAGGCACCCGCCGTCAGCGCGCACGTCACGACGAACTCGCCCCATTGGAAGTCATTGACGGCGCCCGCAAACACGCGGGGTACCCACACGATCAGACCGAACAGGCCGAGCTGCAGTGCCGATAGCGCGGCGGCGAGGCGCGCAAACACGCCGACAGTCACTGCCAGCCCGGCCGCGATGAAGGCGGCGCCGGTGAAGTATGCCCACGCCACGTGCCACGGCAGCCAGCGCGGAATCAGGACCGTGGTCGCGTCGAGATACATGAAATGGGCCAGGCCAAAGGGGACCAAGGACAGGCCGTAGAGCGCCCTCGCGATGCGCACGCCCCTGTCGTCCGCGACGAGACCGAGGCGCTGCCGGTCGCGGTCACCGGCGAACCAGACGTACAGCACCCAGGCAGCTGCCACCATCACGGCCGTCGAACCGAACGTCCAGGCAACCAGCACGACGGGAGTCTGGAAGAAGAGGTAGGGCAGTCTCAGGACCAGCAGCCAAACCATGAGCGACGCGAAGACCACGCGTGCAGCGACGGCCGCGGTGCGCTGCCACAGCAGGCCGATCCCGGATGCCAGGGAGATGAAGGCGCAGAGGTAAGCCAGTGCCTCGCGCGCAGGCACCCATTGGGGCACGGGCTGCCAAACCTGGACGAAGTCGCCTTTGCTTAGGCCCATGACTCCGAGCCAGATCATGACCGCAGCAAAGAAAGCGTGCCCCGCGCTTGCTATGCGGATTGCCCTGCCTTCGGCGCTACTCGAGTTCATGAGAAGCCTGACCCTCCTTAAGAATCTATCTTATATCTGAACTCTAAGTGCAGTCACTCATGGAGGACACCTGCCATTGGCCGCAGTGATGGTGCCCGATACTCGGTGACCCGTCGGGCTCTTCGCGGAATTATTAACAACAATCTGGAGGAGGTTTTGACACCCAAGGCGGTTCCATCTTGATAATGGTGCTGGTTCCGTAGTTGGATACCCAGATGTACCCGGCGACGAAGGTGACGCCGCACGGGCCCTTCGACCGGGTCCGTATCGAGTATGGATCCATCACTGGCCTGTAACTTTACCAAGCTACTTAAGAGCGACGGAACTTTCGCTCTTAGCCTGGTGACCGTAACCATCTTGAGTGTGAATTCCGGTGGGTGGCAGTGGGATTTTCGGAACTCTACAGGCCGGTAGCGTGTCTAACCAGTGTCTTAATCTCATCCTTGTGATGACCATGACCCTCCCTCACCACGGACCAATACCTGGCAGCGCCACGTGACGAGCCACCTGATCCGGACGCAACGACACTGTCTCTTGAAACCAGTCGCGCGAGTATCTTCACCCCACAACGAATGTTGACTAAAGGATCCTCAAGGCTCTTACCCTCGCGACTCAGCGGTTCCAAGTGATAAGGGCCCTGGTCCTCATAGCTGAGCTGCAGAAGACCGACGGAGTCAACCCCAAGAGGCGGCGGTTCGTGGAAGATGTTGCGCGGATTCCAGTTTGATTCGAACTTGGCCATCGCAACAACAAGCTCCGCCCAGAACAACAGCTTTCCGTCCAGTGCCAGTCCATCATAACCGGCGATGAAGGCATTTGGATTTCCGGTCTCAAGCTCAGCATGAGCGCCTTGAATTGCTCTGATGAGTTCAGCAGACCAAGGCTTTCGTTCCGGTTTGACATCCCAGCTCAAGGTAAGTTCTGACATCTTATTGTCTCTTTTCTAAATATTGGCTGAACTCCTGTTTGATGTTTGCAACCAACCTCGGTTAAGGGCAGTTCGCGTACGGTGGAGGTCCGACCTGGACCGCTCGGGTCTGCAAGGCCAGCCGGTACTGCGCAAGGATCATGTTCGAAGCGGTGTAGTTCGGGTCGGTCCCTCCACCATGCCAGAACTGAGACGCATCGGTGTGCGTCAAGGTCGCGTTAGGATTCCCTTGCACACTCTTCCAGGTGGCTTCAGTAACCGGCGTGGTGAAGAGCGACGGATCGATCACCATACGCCTGGTCTGGAAGAGCTTGGGGCCACGGACGCAAAGCGTTGGCGCGACATGCCATCCCCACTCGACATAACACTGTGGGTTGTTCTTGGTGTTCACATGCAGAAGAGGCCCGCTATGGTCGATCCACACCTTTCTCGGCGACAGCCCCATGTTGATCATCAACCGGCACATCTCGTGGGCGCGCGCCCAGCAACCATCGTCCGGATAAAGAAACGGAATGCACGGCACTGGGACCGTGAGCGGATCGCAGCTCGTGGCGGACATCGCGTTGAAGATTTGCTGAGCCTTTGTCTTCGACAGGCAACAGAACCACCACCATGGCCAGCATATCCATCGCCAGATCAGTGGTGGGGGCTTCGGCTCACGAAGAGCAGTTGGAGGAAAAGGGGGCAGCAGCCCCTCCGGGGCGGACGGGAAGGCTCGGACGTCGATAATATTATGCGCGTCGTCCTCCGAGACGATGAGCGGCGCACCGCTTTTCAGAGCCTCGCGCAATTGTCGCTCGAGATCACCTGAGTCGGGCTGACCAAGCCGCAGCACGTGTCGCCCGTGCGAGCGATCCAACTCGATGTCGAGCGCACCCTGACTCGAGCTAATGCTGAGTACGCGCCCAATCTGCGGAATGAGCAGCCGGGTGACTGCCTCAGTCGCAGGATCGACCTCCACGTAAACCGGGAGGCCCTGCTTGCTCAACCCGTCCAGAATCTGTGCGAAGCCGGCCGAGCGAGAGTTGGCAGGATCGAGGCGCACACGACGACCGCCCTCCAGTTCCACGGACAAACCGCGTTCGGCACGGAGCATCTCGTCAGCCGCGCGATCGAGCGGCGGATCGAGACGTATGGTGCGTGAAACGACTGCATTTGGATTGGGCATTTCAACCTCCCGGAATCAGGTCCGAGCACAAGAGTCGAATACTCGTTGACCCTTTGGGTTTGCGGTCGCGTAACATGAAGCAGGCGTACCAGAAGCGTGTTGAATAATACAGGCGTTACAACGGCGATTCAAGAAGCATACCGTCGCCTCGATCAATGGCCGCGCTCCACTGCGCGCGCCTGTTGGATGGCGACTCGGATTCAATAAACCTCACGGTCCTTTAACTAGTGCGGCAGATTACTGAAGCCAGTAAGAAATCCTTCTTTCTGCTCTCTTGAATGCACACCTACAGAGACATATACTTGCTCCAGACCAGCCAAAAGGAGGATTTACTACAATGACAAAACTGAGAACATCAAGAACGCTGTTTTACAGGTTTCTGGCGCTAGTCGTGCTGGCAGTCTCTTTGATCGTGCTACCGACTGCCACGTCAAGCTCACAGTCTGATTGTTGCACCAAATGCTTGCAGCGATTCGAGCAATGCGATGGAACTACGATAGTGTGTTGCAAAATATACGATAGCTGCGTGCATCAATGTCAGGGCGGATGCCCAGCCTGCCCCGATCAATAATCACTATGAGAGAAGCCTCACTATGAGAGAAGCCTCGAATGAGCCGTCGCCGACCAGCCGCGCGCCCGGGAGGCGAGGATTAGGTAAGTAGGAATAAGCCGACCTGATGCGCTCGGTACACGGAATCGGACGGCTCTTCGTCGTTACCATCTGCCGAGCGTCTTTTGAACCAGAGCTTGTCTCTTTTCTTTGCTTCCTTTCCGCATCGTCAGCGCGTCGCTCTCGGCTAGATTGCGGCGAAGTTCCACAAATTTGATGACTGTTTCTTCCGGGCGAGATTCGTCGGATTCCCAGAATTTGCCATCCCCTTGATCAATGACATCGCTGGAATCATCAAAGGTGACTTCTCCCAATCCGGGGAGCCACGCAGTGGTCTTGGCATCGAGACGCTTGCATTCCCTCACATAAACGATCTTCTTATCTTCAAGCCGAGCTGCCGCACTCTGCCAGGTCGCCCTGTGAACACCATCGGGGCCGTAAGCCTTGCCATGGAGTTGCACTGAGCTATGGGCGTCGTCCAACTCAATCGTGAGAAAGCTCAGAGCTGGCGCCTGCCCCTTCAACCAAATCCGCTCCCACCATGTCCCTGTGATTCGGTCACCGAACCTTCGAATGGCCGCTTGGACGGCACGTTTTGCGTCATCAAGGCGGGGTCTGCTGGGAAGCGTGACCATCGCTTCGCGGATCGCTTTGCCGATGCGGTTACACGCGGGATCGAGCGCCGTTTCAAGATCCTTACCCGGCGACATCGAGAATTTTGCGGGCTCGATGCCGAGCAGGTCACTCGGTAGCCTTAGATCAAGGTCGCGCCGCTGTATGAGAAAACAGCGCTCGCGACCCAGTCGCCCGAAAAAGAGCCCGAGTTCGAACACGACATTGTCGCGGGGCGACAATCTCTCGGCCTCCCGGCTCGTAGTACGGTCATCCGGCGTGAGGACCAGGACCGCAAAGTCTGACGTATCCAGCAGGCGCTCCAGCGACTCGATGTACGTCCTGGTCAGCTGAAACTCCCCGGGCCATGGCCTCACATCAGCCGTTCCGGTCAGGGCTCGTTGCAACAACTTGTGGACGGGATCCACGACCTCAAGCCCTTCGGACGAAGATGCAACAAATACCTTGGAAATCGTCATTTGCTTGTCACTTTCTCTGGCGAAGCCTTACTTCAATCCCGGCGGACGGCCACGGAACCGCGGAACCGGCCCGATTGATTTCCGTTCGTTACTGATCCGGCTAACCGGAAGTAGCCGGTACCAAAAGCGGTGTTGATGTTACCGCCGTTAGTACACCTATTCAAGATGCCGCATATTTTGCCGAGATCAATCCGACCACACTTGTGCTGGCGGCCGCCGAAGGTAGGCTGACGATCAAGCTTAGAAAATGCGCCGAGCCGATCTCGACTTCCATCCAAAAAAGCACGGTCGCCAGGTCAGGCGCGGCCGGCTATTCGATTAACTTCCCTTTATCTCCCGGAAGCAACATCTGGCGATGCACCCATAACGGAGCGTTTCCGTTCGATAACAAACGGTCGTGGAATTCCTGCAGAGAGAATTGTTCTTTTCGATCGCGTTTGTAGTCGTCTCGCAGCTTCAATATCGCCAGCTTGCCAACCGTGTAGACGAGATATGTCGGATCGAATGTCCCTCGCTCGGCTTCGATGCGCGAAGGCGTTTCTCCCATGAAGCCGTTATCCATGAAGAAACGAGTACCTTGATCCACCGTCATCCCGCGAGTGTGTTCTCGTATGCCGACTTCGAAACGGCACAACCTCAAAAGCGCGTCAGCGAGCTGACCCATCCTGATCTTTGGATCGCCGCCGCCGAAGCCTTCGTCTATCATCATCTGTTCGGTGTAGTGAGCCCAGCCTTCGACAAAGCTGTTCGGCGCAAGCGCTGCCACTCTGCGCACCGGTGACGTGACTTGCTTTAGAAAAACTCCCTGGACGAAGTGACCGGGATAGACCTCGTGAATCGAAGTCGTCCACAACTGCGGATAATTGATCGAGCCTAGATATTCTTCCTTTTGCTTGGCGGTCCATTTCGGATCCACGTCCGTGATCAAGTACCGAGCGGGCAAGGCTACTCTCTCAAAAGGTCCGGGCGTCCACATGCTGGCGCTCGACCAGCGCATGAAATCCGGCGTCGGCGCAACAACCGGTGCGGCGGCAGCGGGAAGCGTCACGATCTTTTTCTCTTCGATGAATTTCACTAAAGCATCGAGTTGTTTCTGTGCTTCCTGAACCAAAGTGCCTGCCTTTGGATGATCTCGTTGCACGTCGGCCCAGACCGTCATCGGATCGCGGTTCGGGTCGATGAGCTTCGCAGTCTTTTTGAAGTCATCCTGAGTCTTTAAAAGCTCGCGGTCGGCGATCTTCAACAGGGTGTCGACCTGGATCTCGATGCCTTCGTCATACTTGAGCTTGGCTTCGTAAAATTGCTTGCCAATCGCAAATGTCGCCGCCGAATCAGGCTTCGTTCCCTGAAGGTACTTGACGTACTTCGAGATTGCGTCCGAAGCGCTCTTCGTCGATTTCTTAAACTGTGCCTGAAGCTTCGCGTCTTTCACCGTGGCAAAGGCAATGGGCAGATCGGTCTGGACAAAACTGAATGTTCCCTTGAAGCTCTCGATCGCGATTTTCAAAAAGACTGCGGGGGGTCTGCGAATGTTTGCGCGCGCTGAATCCAGTAGCCGGCTCACGAGCTTCTCCTTGGCGATCACTAGACCCAGCCGAGCGTCCGCGGGCGCGGATTCGAACATCGCCAGCTGCAATAGCCCGGTCGAGATCGGGTCATTGTAGACTTGCGGGTTGCGCTCGTAGCTCTTGATCTCCTCAAGCTCGAGCAGGCGCGCGCTCATGTTGTTAGAAAGAATCTGGTAATCGTACGTGTCCGAGAGAGCAAGCTCGAGCGGCGGAATCTTCTGAAGGCGCGATTGAAACGCTTTGATAGCAGAGATCTCCGCGCCGATGGCCTGAGCGCTGTAGTCTTCAAGCTGTCCGTCCCAGGTATGGATGCCGCTGCCCGCCGCAACCGCCGGGTGACGCGAGTGCAGATCCTGCAGGTACTCGCTGACGAGGCCTGGGAACTTAGCAGCAGCCATCTCGGTTTTGGATTCGCTCTTTTGGATTAAAGGCGCGGCAGAGGAGGAAAACGCAAACACCTGCGCGAAAAGAACGAGCGCCAGGAACCATTGCAAATTGCAAACTGAAAACTGCAAATTGAAAATTGTATGAATCGCCGCACCGCAAATTCTCAGTTCGCAATTCGCTATTTTCAATTTGGAATTTGCAATTATCGGCTCGTCATGTCGCTTCATTCTACGTTTCCAACAGTTCCTTTGCCCGCTGGGTAGCTTTGACGACCGCTTTGATCAGCGTCACCCGAAGCCCGCCCTCTTCCAGTTCCAGAATTCCGTCGATCGTGCAGCCCGCCGGCGTTGTCACCATGTCCTTGAGCTTGGCCGGATGCTCGGACGTTTCGAGGACCATCGAGCCGGCGCCGACCACCGTTTGAGCCGCAAGCTCGGTAGCAACATCGCGCGGTAACCCTACTTTCACCCCGGCTTCGGCCAGCGATTCGATCACAATGTAAATGAAAGCCGGTCCGCTGGCCGAGAGTCCGGTAATCGCGTCCATATGTTTTTCGTCGGCGACCACGGTTCGGCCCACTGAATCGAAGATGAACTTCGCGAGCTCGAGATGTTCGCGGGTCGCGTTTGAGCCCGCGGCGATTCCGGTCATCCCTTTCTTGAGCAGGCACGGCGTGTTTGGCATCGCGCGTATCACCGGGACTGCAAAAGCAAGATGCTTCTCGATGAAGGCAGTGCTGACCGATGCGGCAACCGAAATCAGGAGTTGAGCGGGCCTCAGGCCGTCACCGATTTCTGATAGCACCACAGGTACGGTCTGAGGCTTAACCGCGACTATGATGATATCGGCGGCCGCCGACGCAGCTTTGTTCGAGAGCGTGCCAGCGACGTTGAACCGCTCGCGCATCTGATCGAGTCTGTGTTGATGACCGGCGGTTATGCTGACATTGGCGATGTCAATCACACCGGCTTCGAGCAATCCCTTGATCAGCGATTCGCCGAGCTTACCCGCACCCAACACCGCTATTTTCTTGTCCTTTAGCATCGTTACTCCGTGATCACGGTTCAAGGGTTCAGGGGGCCCGCGTTCAGGGTTCCGTTTCGTGTTTCCATAAACGGAGTTCGTTCTCGACAATCGAAGTCTTCAATTCCAAACCAGAAACTCTGAACCCCGAACGCTGAACTCCATGTCCTAACGGCGATGTTAACAGCCAGCTCGGGTTCCCAGCCAGTGGTCGCCGGTCACCCGCCGTGATACGCTTCATCGGAAATCGATCGAACGCGAATAGGCGAACTGACTCAGTCGGATCGGTGAGCGCCCGTCCTGGTCGCGTTATTCGCGGTTACGTTTTACAAACATGTCTGAGAATTCTGCTCGAGTCTGCGCAGTCATCACTGAAGAAAGGATCGATGCCGCTCGCGCCGCAATCGAACGTGCAGCAAACTTTGCGGATTTGATCGAAGTCAGACTCGATTGCCTGACGGACTTCGACTTCACGGACCTCAATGTCCTGCGCGCGCTCGTGCAAGCCAGTTCCCTTCCCGCGATCATCACCTGTCGAGCCGCATCAGAAGGTGGCCGGTTAGAAGTTGACGATGAAATACGGCTCCGCTTGCTTGCAGCAGCCACGAACTTTGCTGAGTACTGTGACGTTGAAGCCGCGCACTACGAGCAAGCGCTACGATTCTCACCGGATACATCACGCCTCATTGTCTCCTATCACGACTTCGCACGGACAGCGGTGGATCTCGATGCGATCTATGATCGGATAACATCCCTGCCTGCCGCGGTGCATAAGATCGTGACTCGCGCGCGCAACATTACCGATACGCTTGCGATATTCAAGCTACTCGAACGAGCGCGCGTTGAAGAACGACGGCTGATCGCGCTTGCGATGGGAGAGGCAGGGCTAATCACACGCGTGCTCGGTCCGGCGTTTGGAAGCTTCCTAACCTACGGCAGTCTCGGCAGAGGCAGCGAAAGCGCGCCCGGTCAGCCAAGCTGTGACGAACTGATCAATCTCTATCGAATTCATAGAATCTCGAAAGCGACTTCCGTCACCGGAATAATCGGCTCCCCGGTTGCACACTCCGCTTCTCCGGCGATGCACAATCGCGCGTTCGCCGAGCTCGATCTCGACTTCGTCTATCTGCCATTCGACGTTGAAGACCTTTCCAGGTTCTTCGCTCAGTTTGTTCGAGAAGCCACTCGCGAGATCAACTGGAACCTCGCGGGCTTGAGCGTCACGATACCGCACAAACGCGATGTAATCCGCCTTCTTGATGAGATAGACGAAACCGCACGCAGGGTCGGTGCTGTCAACACGGTTGTCGTCAACGACGTGCGCTTGGTCGGTTGCAACACGGACATTCGAGGCGCGATGGAACCTCTTGAGCGAGTTTTGCCGCTTGCGGGTGAGAGCTGTGCAGTGATTGGCGCCGGTGGCGCCGCCCGCGCGGTGATCTACGGCTTGCTCGATCGAGGAGCGCGAGTCCAGGTGTTCACACGAAGTCCCGAAAAGGTGAGCGAGCTGAGCAACGCTTTCGGTGTGACAGTCTCATCTCTTGAATCTCTGCGATCGAGTGAAGCTCAAATAGTCATAAACACCACACCGATCGGCATGCGCGGTCACAGCGAAGGATTGAGTCCGGTCCCGAGAACTTCGCTGCGGGGGCGTCGCGTCGCCTATGATCTTGTTTACAGCCCTATCGAGACTCGATTTCTTACCGACGCGCGAGAGGAGGGTTGCATCACAATCAGCGGCCTCGACATGCTCGTCGCGCAAGCCGCGCTGCAGTTCGAGCTTTGGACTGGTCATAAACCGCCAATCGACCCGATGCGCTATGCCGCGATTGCGAAGATTGAGGAACACGACGGGATTTCGGAAAAGTCAAACAAACTGGTTTAGCGGTGGCATGTCCGACAAACTGAGAAGTTTTGTCTAATATCCGAACCGTCGTAGAATCGTGGTTCAAGTAGTGGTATCCTTGACGCGACGAATCGACTCCGAGACCTCTTCGGGAGATAGAGCTGGAGACAACCAAATGCGCAGTATCGTTCGTGCAGTCGCCTTCCTGGTAATTCTGTCCGGAACTCAACCATTCTCAGCCTCGGCGGCTTCGCCAGCAGGGGCCCAGGACCAAAAAGACACCGGCACAATAACCGGCATCGTCACAGTCGACGGCAAACCTGCGAGGGACATTGCTGTGGTTGCCACTCCATCAATCACAGATTCCGCAAAGATAGTCGAATCGATCGTGAACAAACCGGCCACTTTGAAGGCTACGACCGATTCCGATGGTCACTACAACTTCGAAGGCGTTGCCCCTGGTAAATACCGGGTGACTCCGTACGCCCCTACGATGGTGAACAGCTCAATGGAGTCCGAAAAGGAAGTATCTGTAGGCGGCGGCAGCACCACCGAAGGAATCGACTTTTCTCTCTCTCAAGGAGGCGTGATTACTGGGAGGACCACCGACGGCGAGGGCCGGCCGGCTATCCTCGAGACAATCACGCTCAAGCCGGCAGACTCCACTCCGTCGTCTGCAAGCTCGTCGGCAATAATGCTCAATGCTCTCGGTGGAACTGGCAGGATGTACACCACCGACGATCGCGGGATCTACCGTATTTTCGGACTTCGGCCTGGGCGTTATCTGGTCAGCGCAGGCAGTGCTAATGATCTCTTGTCGACAATGTTTCGTTTACGTCCAAAGAGGGTTACGACTTTTTATCCTGGCGTAACCGACGAAACAAAAGCGAAGCAGGTGCTGGTGAACGCGGGCGCCGAAGCTAGCGGGATCGATATACAGTTCAGCGTGGCGGACAAAGGCTTCTCAGCAAGCGGCCGTGTGATTGAAGCCGAGAAGGGCACGCCGATCGCTAAGGCAATGGTCGCCTATTCACATTCGCGTACTGTTCCGAATAAGACCGATCATGTAGATCCTGACGACGACAACAATGAGCATATTGCCGGACTCGACGGCATGCCTGGCGCAATAACAACCACCAACGACAAAGGTGAGTTCCGGTTTGAATCGATTCCGCCGGGCAAATACACGATCGAGGTCGCACAGATCGGGGCTCTCACTGAAACCGGAACGAGCGAGTTCTATGACGAACCAGTCAACTTCGAAGTCCGCTCGGGCAACGTCGACCGGATCGAAGTAAGAGTCCATCGCGGCGCCAGCATTAGCGGCGTTGCCATAGTCGAGGGCGCGGACAAAGACCACGATATTCAGAGCTTCGGCAGGGTGATGATAATGACATCCGTGACTGATGAAAACACGAAGTCATTCTCACAAGGCACTGGCATGGTCGGAGCCGACGGAACTTTTCGGATTGGGGGACTCAAGGCCGGCAAAGCAAACATCCAGGTGATTTCGATGGGCTCACCAAGGGCCTCGCTCCTGCGAATCGAACAAAATGGCGCGGAGATTCAGGGAGGAATCAATATTCAAGCTAACGAGCAGGTGTCCGGAGTACGCCTGGTGCTCGCACCGGCGAGCTGCGTGATTAAAGGTCACGTCACCATTGAGGGCTCACTCCCGCGAGGAATGACGATCGTCGCGCGAGTGCATCGCTTGAATAGTGACCCGAGGAATGGGGAGTCGAACTTCCTGTTTGCTTCCTCAGCCGTGGATGTGGATTCCAATGGCGACTTCGAGATTGACGATCTGGCTCCTGCTACGTACGAGGTTCAAGTTTCTGCAACCCTGCCGGGGCGAGAGGCGGTTTCTGCGAAACAGAGTGTGACAGCATCCAGCGGCGCGCCCGCTTACGTCACCCTTACGATTAACTTGAAGAGCAACTAATGAAAGGTAGCAACCGATGAGAACCCTCACCACATTGATATTAGTCTCGATGCTTGTGATCCCTGGCATGGCACAATCACCTAGCCCGCAAGCGACTGCTCAACCGCCGGAAAAGACGGCTGCGCAAGACAAAGTAATGAGTACTGGCACGCGAATCAAAGGTCGAGTCACTGCGGACGGACGCCCGGTTGCGGAGGCTTCGATTCTCGTATTCCCGGTTAACCTTGCGGGGAACCTCGAGACTGCGTTGACGACGTTGTTCAGTCCTATGATCTCGGATGCTGATGGAAGATTCGAATTGACGGGTCTTCGTGCGGGCGCTTACACGATCGCGGCAAGCTCGCCCGGCTATGTCTTGTCCGATCAGGATGCGAAGGCCCTTTATCGCCCGGGTGACACCGCAGCTCTTACCCTCGTGAAAGGCGGAGTCATCACAGGTCGAGTGACTAACTCATCCGGCGATCCGGTTGTCGGTGCGCTGGTGCGTGCGATCAAGGTACGTGAAGCGGACGATAAGCCGCCACGCTCGCGAGGTAATGTAATTTCCCAAATGTCTGAACAGATAAGCGAGATAATGGGTCCGTATAAGACGGACGACCGAGGGATATATCGAATCTTCGGTCTATCGTCGGGAATCTATGAAGTCGCGGCAGGGGGTCGCGGCGCTCAAGGCTTCTCGTTTGGCGCCGCAACCGGGTACGACGGAGATGCCCCGACCTATTATCCCTCGAGCACTCTCGAGACGGCTTCTGATGTGACGGTCGCGGCCGGCGCCGAAGCGACGAACATCGACATACGCTATCGCGATAACCGCGGCTATTCGATAAGCGGAACCGTATCGACCTCTGACGGGAAGAATCCCCAGGGAACCTCGGTGCTGCTGACTCGCGCTGGCAACGGAATAGTCGAAGGCACGACGACGTTACTCTCAGCTCGAAACGGAAATCGCTTTATTCTTGACTCAGTGCTCGACGGTGAATATGCGGTCACTGCCATGGGAGGCGCTGGGAATCTTATGACAGGTCAGGAAACCTTAAGCGTGTCGCTCTCACAATCGCAGCGAGTAACTGTCCGAGGCATGGATGTGACCGGAATCGATCTCAGGATGGAGCCGCTCGGATCGATTGAGGGACGCACGGTCCTCGAGCCGCTTCAAGACGCAAAGCAAAAGGCAGAATGTAAGGACCTTCGAAACACACCACTCCAGGGCCTCGTTCTCAGCGCTCGCGATCAGCGGAAACCGGTGGCGCTGGATCCGGTCGCGTTGAGTATGGCTGAGTTCAAGAACACGACGCCCAATGATAAGGGCGAGTTCACGATCAGGCTGCTTCGCGCAGGAGTCCAACGGCTCGATATTGAGATTCCAGGGGAGTGTTTGTACTTGAAAGCAATGTCGCTTCCGCAGACTGATCCGAATGCGAAGCCCATCGATGCCGCGAAGAATGGTATAACTCTGAAATCTGGCGATCGAGTCAAAGGGCTGGTGGTTACGTTGAGCGAAGGCGCCGCGGTCCTGCGAGGTAGAGTCGTAGTTGGCGAAGACAAGCTGCCTGCAATGAAGATGCGCGTGCACCTGGTTCCCGCCGAACCGGAAGCCGCAGACGAAGTGCTTCGTTATTACGAAGCTGAAGCGCTCAACGATGGAAGCTTTTCGGTAAGTAATATTGCGCCGGGCAAATACTGGTTGATCGCGCGAGAGATCGCTGATCAGGAACAAAGCGAAACCGATCGTCGTCCGGTAGCGTGGGATGCTGGAGCGAGAGTCGGGCTCAGGTTTGAGGGTGAAGGATCGAAAAAAGTGATTGAGTTAAGTCGCTGCCAGCATGTCGCGGATTTTGTTCTGACGTACACGCCTTTGACAAAACCGGCAAAGCCGCCCGCAAAGAAACCCGGACAGGATTAGGTGCTCCGTCGTTCTTTGCTTGTGTGAGACTGTAAAATGCAATGGGTTCCGAAGAGTCTGAGCCCTTGAGGTTACTGTCCGTTCGCTGGCTTGGGGAGCGCATTCAGCATCTCTGCAATCTTGTTCGAAAGCTCTTCGCCCCGCAGTCCGCGTGCCTTTATCACTCCCTCTTGATCGATCAACACTGAATGTGGGATCGCATACACGCCGTATAACTGAGAAATCTTATTCCCCCAGCCTAGCCCATCGTAGTATTGAGGCCACGACAGACTCTCTGCTTTTGTGAAAGCATCAAATACCGGGCGACTGGAATCGAGATTGATGCCGACGATAATGAATTGACCACCACCATACTTCTTCCAGATATTCTTGATCTCCGGCAGCTCCGCGCGACAGGGCCCGCACCAGCTGGCCCAGAATTCGAGCAGTACCACTTTTCCATGGAGCTTCTCGAGCGAGAGGTCTTCTCCAGTGTTTGACTTGAACGCAAACGAGGGCGCCACTCGAGCGTCCACCATCTTCGTGTTAGCGACCACCGCTCTTGCCTGGCTTGCTTCATCGCCCGCGGGATCAAGCTGGAGATACGTTTTGAGCGCGCCAACTCCCTCTTCTTCTTTGCCTGACTTGATCAAAGCGAAGCCAAGATTGTAATAGGCCTTCACGATCTTGCCCTTGCTGACCTGGATCGATCTTTGAAGAGCCTCGACCGCTTCCTCGTATGACTTCTTTTCGTTTTGGAGATACAACACGACTCCAAGCACGTTGTACAACTCTGCCTCGTTTGCAGGCTTCAAATCAATCGCTTGACGATAGGCGACAGCCGCGTCTTTTAGTTTGGAGAATTGGAAATAGAGCCCGCCAATCATCTGAAAGCACTCCGCGCACTTGTCGTCTTTCAGCTTTGCCGCTCGGCGGAACTCATTGATCGCTTCGTCGACGCGGCCCTGTGCCGCCAATAAGCGCCCGTTGTTGAGCGCGAACTGAACCTCGTCGACTGGTTTCGGTGGAGGGTTCTTCGGTGCCTCTTGAGCAAGGATGACCGGCGCCCAAATCAGCGCCCACATCTGTGCAAAGATGAACGCCGGCAAAGATGCCCGCACAAGCTCTCGCGCCTTATCGAGACCACACAGGCTCTTGCAATCGATCTTCATATGAACACCAGGTGAACTCTGGGCTTCAATCAAGTTTTAACTCCACCGGACCACCGCTTTTGGAACCGAGTCTGCTCACCACAAGCGTCAAGCCGGCTCCGCGCGCTGCACCACGCGTGGCCAGGAAGAACATCAATCCGTGCCGCGACTGCCCGGGCTCAAGTGGCGTTTTCAGGTCAACGCCATATTCGGAAAATGTGCCGAGAGATTCCTTGTACCCGTCCTTATTATAGGCTTTGATTTCGTAGTACGAGATCAACCGCTTGAAGGCGGTTCGCTCATCCACCGCCTTAAAGCCGTGCCCGTCGGGCTGGCGTATCTCAAACCGGGCCTTTTGCAAGTCTACCGGCTCCGCGCTTGAATTAGTCAGCATCACTCGGACAGGTAAGACGCCGGCTGAAATCAGATTTGCGTCAAACGTTTCGTACAGCAAGTCCTCATCTTTTATCGCTTGAGCCTGAATACTGATGTTGTCGGTTGTTGAGCTGGCCGCGTAATTAGCCGGCCCCAGGTCAGTCTTCGTCTTAACATTGAACGGCTTACTACAACCAGTCATCGAACCAGCACAAAGGCAAAGCACGCCGATCAACACAGGACGAAGCAGAATATGCGGTGTGAATCGCTCGAGCGACGACCTGAGAAGCATCACGCAGATGCTAAGCCACGTGCAAACAGGTGTCAACTTGCGACGCTTTTAACGGCTATGCTAACGTCAAGGTTTCCGTGTACGGCTCGCTTCCTGTCTTAGTGACTCGCCTTGCAGGCCGATTCTGGAAAAAAACATCACGGCGTGATGGCCGACGGACTGCGGTTTGTCGCTGATTGATGTATTCGACGAATGTGTTCAACTGGATTCCGTCGGACCGAGCAACTGAGATGATCACTGGTTACAAAGGCATCAGCCCACAAATCGCAAAAAGTGCGTTTGTCGCCCCGGGCACCCACATTATCGGGGACGTTCACGTCGGCGAGCACTCGAGTGTTTGGTTCAACTGCGTTCTGCGGGGAGATTGCTACTACATACGAATCGGCGAAAGTACGAACATTCAGGATGGCACAGTAATTCATGTGACGAACGGCCGGTTCGCGACGATTATCGGCGATCACGTGACCGTTGGGCATTCGGTTGTACTTCACGGATGCACGGTAAAGGACCGAAGCTTAATCGGGATCGGAGCGATAGTGCTGGATGACGTGATAATCGGTGAAGAGTCGTTCATCGGAGCCGGCTCGCTGATTACGCCCGGGTCTGTGATCCCTCCACGTTCGATGGTGATGGGAGCGCCCGCAAAGGTTCGTCGCCAGGTGACCGAGGAAGAGGTCGCACGAATAGATGAGCATTGGCAGCACTATGTTGAGTATAAGAACAGTTACATTGCGGATCGCGGATTGCGGATTGCGGATTCAACGCCAAGCAGCGCGGAAGAGAAGCCTGTCGAAGGACGACAAGAGTCAGCCTTCAACTTTGAGCTGCCATCGGAAGGGATTTCGTTGGAGGAGGTCGAGAAGTCGCTTATCACTCAGGCTATGGAGCGGACTAACTGGAACATCACGCGCGCAGCAAAGCTGCTGGGGCTATCGTTTCGCACTCTGCAGTACCGCCTTGAAAAGTTTGGTATGAACAAAGCGGATGAGGAATGAATGCTCCGGGCGCAACACGCCTCAAAGCGAGTTTCCGGACAATACGCAATCCGCAATCGTTATGATTAACAGGGTCAGAGGTACACAAGACACTTTGCCCGCACGGTTTACCGATAAGACCGATGCGCAGATCGAGTGCTGGAATCTGATCGAGCGAACGGCTCGTGAGGCTTTTCGCCGTTACGGCTTTGAAGAAATTAGAACCCCGGTCATTGAGAGAACCGAATTGTTCGAGCGCGGTATCGGAACGGATACCGACGTCAACAAGGAGATGTACACGTTCGAGGACCGCGACGGCGAGCGTGTATCCCTTAGGCCCGAGCAAACCGCATCGGTAGTTCGCGCCTACATCGAACACAGCATGTTCAATCAACCGGGTCTGACAAAGCTCTTCTATATAGGACCGCAGTTTCGCCGCGAGCGCCCGCAAAAGGGACGATATCGTCAGTTCGGACAGATCGGCGTCGAAGTTCTCGGCCAAAGCGACGATCCGGCGATCGAAGCCGAAGTGATCGAGATGCTCGACTGGTACCTGAAAGAACTTCGTATCATCGGAACCGAGCTGCTGGTGAACTCGATTGGCGATGAGAACTGCCGCCCGGCTTACATTGAGAAACTGAAAGCAGCGATTCGCGAGCGGCTGCCACAACTCTGCGGGAGCTGTAATCAACGATATGAAACGAATCCGCTGCGGGTACTCGATTGCAAAGTCGAATCGTGCCAGCCCTACTTAAACGAGCTGCCTGCAATCACCGATTCTCTGTGCGGGCCCTGTCGAGAACACTTTCAGAACTTCAGGTCGATGCTCGATCAACGCGGTATCCAATACACTCTTGCGCCCCGGCTGGTGCGAGGACTGGACTACTACACTCGCACAGCGTTCGAGATCATCGGGAATCAGCTTGGCGCTCAGAACACGATCGTTGGAGGCGGCCGCTACGATGGCCTGTCGCAGATGCTTGGCGGTCCGGCCGCAAAGGGCTTTGGCTTCGCTTTCGGCATCGAGCGAATGATTATGAGTCTTGCCGATGACGCCGCACGAAGCTTGAAGCAGGCTCCCGACGTGTTCGTCGCGTACATTGGAGACAGGGCGCGCGAGCACTCATTCGAGCTTGCCCGCAGATTGCGCGAGGCAGGCATCGGCACAGTGGTCGACCTGGAAGGGCGCAAGCTGAAAAAATCGCTCGCGGTTGCAAATACGCTCGCGTCGCGCTATGCCTTGATCATCGGTGATAATGAGATCGATTCGAGTAGTTACGTCCTGCGCAACATGACTACCGGGGAGCAGATGAATCTGTCGGAAGCGGATTTAATAGCGACGTTAAGAAAGTGAAAACGCGGCATCTAGGACCAATGCGACCTATTGGTCCTATTGCCACGTTCTTGAACCACGTCTCACAATCACGGATTAGATTTATGCCTACATTCGATAGCCTTGGAAGTATGCATCGCACTCATTATTCAGGCGACCTGCGCCCTGAGCATGCGGGCGAGATGGTTAAGCTGATGGGCTGGGTCCATCGGCGGCGTGACTTCGGCCCGCTAACCTTCATAGACCTGCGCGACCGAGAGGGGATCGTCCAGGTGGTGTTCGACGAAGAGAAGAACGCCGAGCCGCATCGGCGTGCTAAGGAGTTGCGCAATGAACACGTAGTCGCGATCGTAGGCAAGGTCCTGATGCGCGACAAGGACAAGATTAATCCAAATCTCAAGTCCGGCCGGATCGAAGTAAAGGCGCTGGAGTTGTTTATACTCAACGACGCAAAGACGCCGCCGTTTGAGATCGATGCCAGCAAGGCGAGCGAAGAAGTGCGGCTCAAGTACCGGTACCTCGACCTTCGGCGAGAGAAAATGCAGTACAACATCGGGCTTCGGCATCGCGCCGCGATAACCGTCCGCCGCTTCATGGATGAGCAGGGCTTCTACGAGATCGAGACGCCGATGCTGATCAAGACCACACCCGAAGGTGCGCGAGATTACATTGTTCCTAGCCGCTTGCAGCCCGGGCGATTCTACGCCCTGCCGCAGTCGCCTCAGATATTCAAACAGCTCTTGATGGTTGCGGGCTACGACAAGTACTTCCAGCTCGCACACTGTTTTCGCGACGAAGACCTGCGCGCGGACCGGCAGCCCGAGTTTACTCAGATTGATATTGAGATGAGCTTCATAAGACGTGACGACATTTTCAAAGTCGTCGAACCGCTGATGGCGGAACTGGCGCGGTTGATCGATGTGAAGGCAGACCTTCCCTTCCCCCGGCTCACCTACGCCGAAGCGATGAGCCGCTATGGCACGGACAAGCCAGACACGAGGTTCGGAATGGAACTGGTCGACCTGTCTGGCAAGCTCAGAGATACGGATTTCACTCCTTACAAAAGCGCGCTTGATGCTGGCGGTCAGGTCAAGGCTATCAATGTCAGCGGCGGCGCGAAGTACTCGCGCAAGGCGCTTGACGAGCTGACCGAGATCACACGTCGCTATGGCGCCGGCGGGATGGCGTGGATCAAATTGTCGGAGACCGGCGAGATCACATCCTCGCTTCTTAAGGCGCTTGGCGAGGGGAAAGTCGCGGAACTGGCTCAGGAGGCCGGTTCCAGGCCAGGGGACTGCGCGCTGGTCGTCGGCGGAAAGGCTTCGGTCGTGGCGGCCTCGCTTGGCGCGCTGCGAAGCGAGGTTGCTGAACGCGAAGGCCTGATCGACCAGAGTAGATTCAATTTTCTATGGGTGATTGACTTCCCGATGTTCGAATACCACGACGAGGATGGGCGCTATTACCCGATGCACCATCCGTTCACCAGTCCGCGAGAAGAGGACCTTGGAAAGCTCGAGTCTGATCCGGGCTCGGTGCTGGCCAAGGCTTACGACCTGGTTCTCAACGGCGTAGAACTGAGCAGTGGCTCGATTCGAATTCATTCGCGCGAGCTTCAGCGGCGGGTGTTCACGGTGCTTGGAATGAGCGAGGAAGAAGCGCGATCGAAGTTTGGCTTTTTGCTTGATGCGCTTGAATACGGCACCCCCCCGCACGGCGGAATGGCTATCGGCTTTGACCGGCTGGTTATGCTGCTGGCGCGCGAGAAATCAATTCGCGAGGTGATCGCTTTTCCGAAGACCGCAAGCGCAATGGATCTAATGATCGAATCGCCGAGCGCCGTCTCGGACGAACAATTGACCGAACTTCATATCAAGATAGTGGAATGACTTCCAGCTCGCCGAGCTATCTGATTCGCCGCACGAACAGCTTGCCAACCCAGCAGTCCTCGGCGTCCTCGGCATCCTCCCCTGTTTTTCTTTATCAAGTGTTGCGGATCAACCGCAGAGCAACTGTGTTGAAAGTCAAGCGTTGAGCAACGTAAAAGTGCGCCAGGTCGCTTGCTGTTTGATAATCGAATTGAGAATAACGAGCAGCTTACGCATGCAAGCTGTTAGGGCGACTTTC